>Ga0066256_1000053_pt1 | contig 575486 bp, 510 predicted proteins | sample ThiBio_1000_biof_FD_87107 | JGI IMG/M metagenome (GOLD analysis project Ga0066256, IMG submission 87107) | Wastewater bioreactor microbial communities from Cape Town, South Africa - Thiocy_expt_1000_biof (version 2) | ecosystem: Engineered > Bioreactor > Thiocyanate-remediating >...
CCCGCTTCTTGTTTCTTTAAAATCGAAATGATTTGTGTTTCGGTGAATCGTACTTTTTTCATAATTGACCCATTTAAGTTAGAGATTTTCTCTAACACTGGGTGGGCAACATTCGGGGAACCTTACAGTAGCGCTGAGGCTTCAAATCACACCGTTTATAACGGCTGGTCCATTTGGGATAATTATAAAACCCAGTTGCCCTTGCTTTCGATAGCTTACCCAAAACAATACCAGGATATTGTTTCTTCCATTGTCAACTTATACAACTATGGCAAGAAAGACTGGGCTACGTTAACTGAACCATCCAATACCGTACGAACAGAACATGCGGTGGTTGTTTTATTAGATGCTTACCGAAAGGGATATAAAATTGATTTTTCGCCGATCATTGATTCGCTTATCAAAGAAAGTGAGCATCTGGATTTTTCGCACCCCGATAAAGCAATGGAATCAAGCTATGACCTGTGGGCATTATCTGAAATACTAACCATCCTGCACAAAGAAAGCCTGGCAACTATGTACAGGCAAAAGGTTTTGCAATACCAGAAAGTTTGGACGCAGAATTTCCGGGACATCAGTAAACCTGATGTAGATGATTACGGCGCAAGGGGCATGTACCAGGGAACGGTGTGGCAATACCGATGGTTTGTGCCCTTTGATCAAAAAGGTATCGTGGAATTGTGTGGCGGCGATTCCGCCTACATCGCTCAATTAGATCAGTTTTTTGGAAATGACTTTTACAATGCTGCTAACGAACCGGATATACAGGCTCCGTATTTATATAATTTTTCTTCGCAACCGTGGAAGTCGCAAGAAATGATACATAGGTATGCAAAGGATACGGTAGTGCAATACTATACGGATATTAATTACAGGGGCGTTAACCCGCAAATCGGAAGAATATATAATAACAGACCGGATGCCTTTCTGCAAAGCATGGATGATGATGCCGGAGCTATGAGTTCATGGTATGTATTGGCGGCTTGCGGTCTATCACCGGCTTGTGTTGGTGAACCGGTTTACTATTTGAGTGTGCCGTTGTTTGAACATGTTGCTTTCAACAAAACATTTGTAATCACAGTAAAGAATTTTAAGCCCGCTAATAAATATATACAATCAGTTTCATTGAATGGAAGGAATCTTGACAAGAACTGGATCACGCAGGATGAGATTATGAAAGGTGGCCGCTTAGTAATTACCGCTTCCGACAAACCCAATAAGGCATTTGGAATACGGAATCAATGGATGACCACCCTAATTGAAAATTAAAATAAGAATATGAAAGGTATTTATGTGAGTATTTTTTTACTGCTCAGTATTTGTGTTTCAGCGCAACAGCCGGTGAACTGGAGTTACAGTACCAGGAAAGTTTCGGACAAGGTGTATGAAATACGGCTGACAGCCACGATCAATTCACCCTGGCATATTTATTCGCAAACCACACCAGATGGCGGACCCGTTAAAACAAGTTTTGTTTTCTCGAAGAATCCACTTGTGGCGCTGGTTGATAGCCCAAAAGAAGAAGGCAAACTGATCCAAAAACATGAAGATGTTTTTGATGTTGATGTAAAGTATTACGAAAATAAAGTAGTGTTTGTGCAGAAGGTACAGTTGAAAGCGAAAGTGAAAACGAATATTTCCGGAACGGTTGAATATATGGTATGTAATAATCAGCAATGCATGCCGCCGAAGAAGGAAACATTTAGCATTGCGATAAATGATTAGTGACAGTTTTCTCATGAATGGTCATCACCCCGTTTGACCATACAAGGCTTTGTTTCCACAATGGCCTTTTGATTGTTTTCTCATAAGCAGTTAGTTTGGTTAGGGGAAGTGTGAGCAGCTTCCCCTTTTTTAAAATTTAAACAAACAAATGCGCTAATGAATGAAAAGTACCAGTTATTGCATAGCGATATGCTGAAGGATATGGCGAGGTGCAGTGGTATGGAACTGCCTGAAACGGAGATTGCCGAATATTGCTACCGGATAACGCTGAACTACTGGGTAAGAATAAAGCAATGTTTTCAAAGGCGTGTCATTTACGATGATGCTGAAGAAATTGAGTTCTTTAAATCGGTAAAACCCCGGTTTACGGCCTACATCGAGCACTATTTGATATTAAACCAGGGATTGCTTTTTATCCCTGCTCAAAAAGATGATGAAGTGACATATTGGGAGGAAGAAGAAAGGCGATACCAGCGTTTCTATGAACGCAACAGGGATTTTATCCAGTATTATGAAAATGGGAAAACGGAAAGTGATGCGGAATACTTTTTACAGCGCAACAACCGGCTGCTGCTGTTGCCACAGGAGCGAATTTATGAAGATTTGGATTGCCGGAGTTCACACGATCACTTAGTAAGAGGATTCATAGCAAACAGGATGTACAAGGAATATGTAGAAAACAGGTTAAAGCAATTAAAAGAATGAAAGACCTCACGGCGGAAGTCATAAAAAAGAGTTGCGCTTTTGTATTGCAGATCAGCGATCCTGGCGATACATTGCGCCGGCTGGCGATGTTTTTCCAGGACCGGCATATTATTATTGACAACCTGAGCATGCACCGGTTTCGCAGTGGTGAGGCCATGCTGATTATTCATTGCCAGGTGGAGAAAGACCGGGTTGGAAGAACAGTGCAGCTACTGGAAGAACTGGGCGGGATTATAGAACTGGAAATGTTGAAATGAGCTATTGACCCTTATATCTATTTCGCAAAGCAGTAGATTTTCTCATGTAAGGCAGGCGTTTCTACGCCAGCCGTTTTTGAACTCATCCTATTTTAATTCATTAAATCCGGATGCCTGGTATGATCAAAGCAACATACGACGATAAAGAAAAGATCGTCAACATACTTACAGAAGCCTTCGACGATAACAAGAGCGTTAATTATATCGTCCGGCAGGACCGACACCGAAAGCGACGCATCCGTCGGCTGATGAAATATTCCTTTGAAGTCTGTCATTCCTTCGGGAAAGTATTTTTGTCAGATGACAGGCAGGGCTGTGCACTGATATTGTTGCCGGATAAGAAGAAAACAACCCTTCGTTCAATATGGTGGGACATTCAACTGATCCTGACCTGCACCGGGATTGGCAATGTGCGAAAAGCCATGCAGCGGGAAACAAAGGTCAAAGCACTACAGCCTAAAGAGCCGTTTTATTACCTCTGGTTTATCGGCGTTAACCCCCATTCACAGGGAAAGGGCACCGGCAGCGTCCTGATGAAGGAAATACTGGCCGAATGTGGTTTTAACAAACGGATCATTTGCCTGGAAACCTCCACCACCCGCAATCTTCCCTGGTATGAAAAGTTCGGGTTTTCCATTTACAATAAACTTGATTTGGGCTATGAGTTATTTTTCTTGAAAAAAGAATAAATGAAAACGATATGCTTGTACCCGGAACACAGATGCATTGGGCGACGCTGGGCTTTGTGTGTTTGGATTTGTTCATCCTTTTTTACCTCATCCTATACCGGGTTGCCCGGCCGGATGATACAGCTGCTTTCCTGAATATCATCCTGCTGCTCCTGCTGATCACGTACAATATAACGGGCGGGCTGTTGCCAGATCCCCATTTGCCCGGCTCTCTTTTCCTGCAGAACTGTATTGCCTACGCCACCGGGTTTATTACCCCCTGCTACTTCCCTTATTACGTCTACAAAGGCTTCCAGTTGGATCGAATGTGGTTCCATGCTTACCGGGGCGTTTTCCTTTGCCTGGTGTTGCCTTATATCATCTTTGTTGCCGTTTATGCGATTACCGGGAACCTGGAGGATGCAAAAGACATTCTTATCATTCCCACGCTGTATGCTTTATGGGTTTTGTATTCGCTATGGAAAGCGATCCGGGCAAAATACAAAAACGATTTCAGCAGCCGGCGATCAAAAATAGAAATGCTGGTATTGTTTGTCAGCCTGGCGCCCTGGGTGGGGCTTCCCATTATTGCCTACTACGACTGGAACCAGACGGCAGAAGTCACCACGACCAATACCGGCTTTTTACTGATGATGGGCCTGCACCTGCAACGGAATGTCTATCGCCTGCGGCATGAGCATAAACGCCTGCTCGAATCGGAAGAACAGCTTTCCGGCTATGATGAGCGATTGAAAGAGGAACTCGAAAAGCTGAGCCAGGAGCGGGAAAAAATGGATGGAGAAGAACGGTTTAATCGGAACTGCGACCGCTACCGGCTTACCCGCCGGGAAACGGAAATAGCCCGGCTGATCTGTCAAGGGCTGGCCTATAAAGCCATTGGTGAGCTTTTGTTTATTGCGGAAGGAACGGTAGGCAAACATGCCCAGAACATTTTTGAAAAAGCAGGCGCTTCCAGCCGGATTGAACTATGCCGGAAACTGGATGAGTTGCCTGCCGACCCGGATCGTTAAGTAGTTCTATGTATTAATAACAGAAACTGGTAGTGTGAATGCCTGATTAACAAGAGAAAATACCGTGAACCTGTAGAAAAATACCGGGTTTTTGTATCGTTAAAGGATTGAATTTTGAGATAGGCTGGTACTTAAAATCTAGTATATGACAGCGACAAATGTGCAATGGGAACTGATGCTGGAAGTGCTTCAGTCTATCCGGTCGGAAATTCAGCAGCAGACTCTCCTGCTTGGCCAGGCAGGAACTATTATAGCAGGCGGGCAATACGTCCATGTTCCGTTCCGGGGATCGGAAATCTATTTATTCCATAAAGCATTTATTGATGCCGGTGGCGCTCCCCATGAAAACTACAAGACGTTATTAGAAAAGACAGTTGGAAACCTTGCCAACCGGACGCAAAAAGGGTTCAGCGCCCAAAGCTTTTGCAAGTACAGCGATAAGGTTGATCCCGAAGCGAAGGATAATGTAAAGCGGTTCCTGCAAAAGATGATTCGCAATATTGACAGTTACGATTAAGACTTCCACCTCCATTCTATCCACCTCCATCTAAACCGGTTTTTTAGAACCTATATTGCAGACCGTTTTGTAAAAAGCGAAAGAAGCAAGCAAACGGCTGCCATGAGTAATTGATTTGTGAACCAGAAAAACAGCGATTATGCTTCAACACATTTCCTGGTCGGATTACCTGACCTTTATCGCCCTCTCCGGCGCAATCTATTATGCCTGGGTGTTGTTTGTGTACTACCGGCATGATCTTTTACCTGCGGCAAAAGCAAAGCTGCCTCTTTCAACCGATACCTTACAGTTTCGGGCTGCTGTAGATTCGCAGCAAACAGCAGTAAGTAACCACGAAGATTACCAGCCAAAGGCTGCAGAGGCAGGCCCGCCACAAATGCTGCAATCCTTCACCGATGAAGTAAAAGCTTATATAGAAGAGGCAAGTAACAAGGAAACGGAAAAAGAAATACTGCTTCAATGCCTGTCCGTAATTGCCGGTAAATATCCTTCGTTGACTCAATCAGAATACCGGGATTCCCTTGACCAGTTTTTGATCAGCGAAGCAGAGATGAATTGTGCTGTGTTTTTAAGTGATGGCGAAGTGAGGAGGATATGGAACGAAGCATAGCGCTTAAATGCTCTGCGGCCCCGTAAGGCGGCGGAGCATTTTTAAATAGCATTCAACATTCAATAAATAAATGTGCGTATGAAATGTGAGACATCCGGGAAGACAATTTCCCAAAAGAGATTTATACTGACAGGATTCCTCTTCCTGCTGACTATAGCAGCATGGGCCCAGGATGGAAATGCAGGCATCAACGAAGCGAATACAAAAGTTCGCAGCTATTTCACTGCGGGTACGAATTTGATGTATGCCGTGGGCGCTATCCTCGGGTTGATCGGGGCAATTAAGGTATATCAAAAATGGAATGCCGGTGATCATGATACCGGCAAGACCGCTGCTGCATGGTTCGGCTCTTGTGTTTTTCTCGTAGTAGTCACCACCGTTATTCGGTCCTTCTTTGGCGTATAAATCCACAGACGATTATGGCAAACAGTGTTTATAAAATCAATAAGGGGATCAACAAGCCCGTAGAGTTTCGGGGTTTGAAGGCACAGTACATCTGGTACTTAGGGGGTGGGCTTGTGATCCTTCTTATAGTCTTTGCTATTCTCTATGTAATTGGAATAAACACTTTTTTCTGTGTTGGGTTTATAGCAATACTTGGAACAGGACTATTTATCCAGGTGTATAAACTTAGTAATACATACGGGGAACACGGTATGATGAAAAAGGTGGCCCGGCGAAGTGTGCCCCATGTACTTAAATCCTATTCGAGAAATGCCTTTTTCAAAAAAGCAATCTGATGGAAAGAGTATTGGAAAACATATTACCGATTATGGATGTGGAGCACGACCTGATCCTTTCCAAACAGGGAGATGTAACCATTGCCTTCCAGTGCGAACTACCGGAAATTTTTACCCTCTCCAATGAAGAATACGAAGCCTTTCACCAGGCATGGATAAAAGCCATTAAGATATTACCGAAGCACAGCATTTTTCATAAGCAGGATTGGTTTGTTGACAGTAAGCATAAGGCCAATTTCCTGAATGAGGACAATAGTTTTTTATCCCGCAGCAGTGAGCGGTTTTTTAATGAAAGGCCTTACCTCGATCATAGCTGCTATATTTTCCTCACTAAAAAACCGGCAGGCCGAAAATTAGCGAGTTCCCTTTTCTCCAACTTGTTAAGAAGGACGATTGTCCCGGAAGAAACACTGAAGCCGCAATTGGTGCAGGACTTTATAGACAGCGCCGGTCAGTTCAAACGCATACTGGAGGACAGCGGTTTTGTAAAGCTGAAACGGTTGAACAATGAAGTGTTGTTAAGTAATCCGGAAAAAGCAGGGGTGATTGAAAAATACCTTCGCCTGTCGGAAACGAATCTGCTCTGTGATATTGAGTTTAAAGATGGAATACAGGTTGGCGATAAGCAGGTGCAGTTATTTACACTCTCCAATGCCGAAGATTTGCCGGCGCTATGCGGCTCCCGTATCAATTACGATAAATATTCCACGGATAAAACAAAGTTCTCTGTTGGCTTTGCCTCGACACTAGGCCAATTGCTTCCCTGCAATCATATCTACAACCAGTTTGTGTTTATTGAAGATGCACAGATCACGATAAAGAAACTGGAAAGTAAACGGCTTCGCCTGCAAAGCCTTTCCGCCTATTCAAGAGAAAACGCTATAGGCCGGGATGCCACCAACGATTTCTTAAATGAAGCAATCAGTGAACAACGGTTGCCGGTGAAGGCTCATTTCAACGCATTAGTTTGGACGGAAAACAAGGAGGAGTTAAAAGACCTGAAAAACCTGGTCTCCTCCGGTTTGGCGCAGATGGATGCTGTGGCTAAAATGGAAACGGCAGGCGCTCCGCAAATCTATTGGGCCGGGATACCCGGCAATGCAGCTGATTTCCCTATGAATGACAGCTTCGACACATTTGCGGAGCAAGCCTGCTGTTTTTTCAACCTGGAAACCAATTACCGCTCCTCGCTGTCGCCGGTAGGTATCCGCCTGGGGGATCGTTCTACCGGCCGGCCGGTGCATGTAGACATATCGGATGAACCGATGCAGAAAGGCATCTGCACCAACCGCAACAAGTTTATACTCGGCCCTTCGGGTAGCGGTAAATCCTTTTTCACCAATCACATGGTCCGCTCATACTATGAACAGGGTACGCATGTTGTTCTTGTGGATGTGGGCCATTCCTATAAAGGACTGTGTGATATGGTGAAGGGATATTATTTCACTTATAGCGAAACAAAACCAATCCGGTTCAATCCTTTCTTTATCGGCGAAGGTGATCTGCTCGATACAGAAAAAAAGGAAAGCATCAAAACACTGTTGCTGGCGCTATGGAAAAAGGATGACGAAAGTTTCAACCGCAGCGAATATGTGGCACTCTCCAATGCCCTGCAACTGTATTATGAGCATCTGGAAAACAATGCAAACATCTTTCCCTGCTTTAATTCATTCTATGAATTCCTGCAGGGCGATTTTGTCCAAGTGCTGGAACGTGACAAGGTAAAGGAAAAGGATTTTGATGTAGCAAACTTTTTGTATGTCCTGCGGCCATACTACGAAGGCGGCGAATTTGATTACCTGTTGAACGCTAAAGAAAATCTGGATTTACTGAACCAGCGCTTTATTGTCTTCGAGCTGGACAATATCAAAGACCACCCGATTTTATTCCCGGTTGTTACCATCATTATTATGGAAGTGTTTATCTCCAAAATGCGGAAGCTGAAAGGCATCCGCAAAATGATACTGATCGAGGAAGCCTGGAAAGCCATTGCCAAGGAAGGGATGGCCGAATACATCAAATATCTGTTTAAGACAGTTCGGAAGTTCTTCGGTGAAGCGATTGTGGTAACGCAGGAAGTGGAAGATATTATTTCCTCGCCGGTGGTGAAGCAGGCGATCATCAATAACAGCGATTGTAAAATACTATTGGACCAGTCAAAATACCAGAACAAGTTTGACCAGGTACAGGAACTACTTGGTTTAACGGAGAAAGAAAAAGCCCTGATACTTTCCATCAACAAGGCCAATGATCCTTCCAAAAAGTATAAGGAGGTATTTATTTCTCTTGGCGGGATGCTGTCAAGAGTTTACCGGACGGAAGTATCGTTGGAAGAATACCTGGCTTATACCACCGAGGAATCAGAAAAAGTAAAAGTGCAACAACATGCTGCCAAATGTGACGGAGATATGCAGAAAGGGATTGCAGCAATGGCAAAGGAACTGCGAAGCAATCATGAGCACCAAATTAAATAACATGATTGCGAATAATTGCGGGAAGAAACATTGCTTAAAACGTAAGATTATGAAAATACAAATCCCTCTCCGTTATTTTATCGTCCTTTTTTTGGTAGCCTGTAACGGCCTTACAAAAGACGAAGTGAAAGCCTTTATACCCGGCACTTATACCCGGATTTCCGAACATGAATTTGGAAAAGAGTATGATACGCTTATTATATCCGAAATAGGCGGTCAATTCGAGATTCAGCGGAAATGGAAATATGAGCGGGTATTGGACGACGTAGCGCAGGAACCGGAGTATAAACAAGAAAACACCACTGCGGTATATGATGATAGACATCACCTGTTAAACGAAATTGAAACGGGTAATACAATCTCCTTCGATCAACGGGAAGGTTTCTTGTTTATCGGCCCAACAAAGTATAAGAAACTAAAATGAGTATATCATGAAAAAAATACTGGCTATTGTGTTGTTGTCACTGTGCTGTATGGTGTTGCCGGTAGCAAAATCACAGGCGCAGATACCGATTGTTGAAATTATCAAGGCTGCTGTCAAGAAGGTCGTCAAAGCAGTTGACCTGAAGATCCAGCGTTTGCAGAACAAAACCATCTGGCTGCAAAATGCCCAAAAGACATTGGAAAACAAAATGTCTGAATTGCGGCTGACAGAAATCAGCAACTGGGTGGAAAAGCAGCGAACCTTATATGCCAAATACTTTGATGAACTCTGGAAGGTTAAAGCAGCGCTGGCCTATTACCACCGGGTAAAAGATATTATTGATAAGCAGGTGCAATTGGTCGGCGAATACAAGGGCGCCTGGGCGTTGTTTAAGCAGGATAAAAATTTCACCGCCGATGAGCTGGACTATATCGGCGAAGTCTATAACGGCATTCTGGAAGAAAGTGTAAAAAACCTTGACCAGTTTTACCTGGTCATCAATGCCTTTGCTACGCAAATGAGTGATGCCAAACGAATGGAGATCATCAATGCAGTAGATAATAAGCTGAATGAAAACCTCGGCGACCTGCGGGAGTTCAACAATCAGAATAAAATGTTGAGCCTGCAAAGGGCCAGTGAAAAAGGCGACATTGAAATGGTTAAACGATTATACGGCTTATGAAAACAATTGTAACGATAGCTGTGCTCTTTCTTTCCCTGACCTCGCAGGCACAAACTGCTGCTGAATGGACCAGCCAGAAGAAGACACAGATCAAATACCTGCTGCAACAGATAGCTGCCAATAAAGTATATATTGAATACATTGAAAAGGGCTATGGAATTGCCAGGAAAGGATTAAATACCATCCAAAAGATCAAGCAGGGTGACTTTGACCTGCACCGGGATTTTATCAGCTCGCTGAGTACCGTTAATCCCAAAGTGAAAAACTATACAAGGGTTGGCGATATTATCGCTTACCAGGTTCGCATTGTAAAAGATATAAAGACTGTTATCAGTAACCTGAAAGAAAGTAACCAGTTTAATCCTGATGAATTGGATTATAGCAAGGCTATATTTGAAAGACTATTGGAGGATTGTTTGAAAAGCATGGATGAACTATTTCTGGTCATTACTTCCGGCGAACTACAAATGAAAGATGATGAACGGATACAGCGGATAGACGGGCTTTGGCTTGATATGCAGGACAAATATGCTTTTTGCAAATCCTTCAGCGAGGAATGTTCCGTGCTTGCCATGCAACGCTTAATGGAAACGGGCGACGTGGATTTGAGTAAAAAATTAAACGGTCTGAAATGAAAAATCTACTCCTTATAGCGGTTTTATTTGCTTGCAATATCAATTGTTTTAGTCAAAGCCAGGAAGTGCAGCAGTTACTTTTAGACGTGGAGAAGCTGGCACAGTTCAAAAAGATATTGAACAATATGTACACCGGCTATAAAGTGCTTTATAAGGGCTATACCACGATCAAAGATATTTCCGAAGGAAATTTTGATCTGCACCGCAATTTCCTAGATGGTTTGTTGCAGGTTAGCCCTGCCGTCAGGAAGTACCAGCGGATTGCTGATATAGTTAGCTACCAACTGCGCATTGTAAAAGAATATAAAGCGGCTTTCGAGCAGTTCAAACAGGATAAGCATTTTTCGGCTGATGAAATTGATTATCTCGGCAGTGTATACGGGAACCTGTTTGACACCAGTTTAAAAAGCCTGGACGAACTGGCCATGGTGGTTACCGCCGGAAAATTGCGGATGAGCGACGATGAACGGTTGCAGGCCATTGACCGAATCTACAATGAAGTAGTTGACCAGTTCTCCTTTTTACAGGAATTTAATAACAGTACAGCTATACTGGCCGTACAGCGTGAAAAAGAAATGATGGATATAGAGCTTTCCCGGAAGATCTATTCGATTAAGGATTAGACAGGATTAGAATAGCATAAAAACTGTGTGTATGAACAAGTGTGTCAGGATTGCTATTGCAGTAATGGTGGTTTTATTGCTTCCGCACTGGAGTTTCGCCCAGGATGGCGGCGGGATGGCGGGACAAATCCGCAGTCTTCATGCGGTGCTGGAACAGCTATACAATGATATGATGCCGCTTTGCAGCCGGCTGATCGGTGTTGGCCGGGGCATTGCCGGTTTTGCCGCCACCTGGTACATTGCTTCGAGGGTGTGGCGGCATATTGCCAACGCGGAGCCGATTGATTTTTACCCCCTGTTCCGCCCGTTCGTAATCGGCTTCGCCGTGCTGATCTTTCCCACGGTGATTGCCATGATCAATGGGGTAATGCAGCCCACCGTAACCGGCACCAAGGCCATGGTAATAGATTCCGACGCCGCTGTTGCACAGCTCCTGAAGATGAAAGAGGAAGCCATTAAAAAAACGGCGTACTGGCAGATGTATGTCGGGCCTACCGGCAGCGGCGACCGCGACAAGTGGTATAAATATCATTACGGCGATAAACACGAAGGCTGGTTAAAAAGCATTGGGAACGATATCCGGTTCGCCTTTGCCAAATTCTCTTATAACTTTCGTAACTCCATCAAGGAGTGGATGGCTGAAGTACTCAAGGTGCTCTTTGAGGCGGCAGCGCTTTGCATCAATACCATCCGGACATTCTATTTGATTGTTCTTGCCATATTAGGACCGCTGGTATTTGGTCTCGCTGTGTTTGATGGATTCCAGCATACCCTGACGGTTTGGTTAGCCCGCTATATCAATATTTTCCTGTGGCTGCCGGTAGCCAACATCTTTGGCGGCATCATGGGGAAAATCCAGGAGAACATGCTCAAAGGGGATTTGCAGCAGATCGCCAGCAATGGTGATACCTTCTTCAGCACTACGGACACGGCATATCTCATTTTTATGATCATTGGGATTATCGGGTATTTCACGGTTCCGTCTGTTGCCAACTATATCGTCCATGCAGGTGGCGGGAACACGCTTCTGTACAAGGTTACCAATATGATGAGTACTTCCAGCCGGGTAGTGGCAACGGGCGGCGCATCCATGACAAAGGATGTGTTAGGAGATGGCTATAACCGGGTGGCCAGCAGTATGGCAGACTATGGTGCATCGGGAGGGTACTTCAATGAAGGCAACAAAGGTTCCGGCAACTACATGAAGGATAAACTTTCTGGGAATAAATCATAAAGCATGTTTCGGAAGACAAAAAATATAGATATAGCATTCCGGCATATTAAGCTGTTCTCGATTGCCCTCATAATCGGCTGCATTTCTGTTACCGTTTATGCACTCTACAGCACGAATAAAACAGTTGCCGGTTCACAGCAGAAGATATTTATACTGGCAAATGGCAAAGTATTGGAAGCCTATGCTGCGGAGAGAAAGGACAACATACCGGTTGAGGCCAGGGATCATGTAAAGATGTTTCATCACTATTTTTTTACGCTTGACCCGGATGATAAGGTGATACAATCCAATATCAGCAAAGCATTGTACCTGGCTGATGTGTCTGCAAAACAGCAATACGATAACCTGAAAGAAAACAGCTACTATACCAATATCATTTCAGGCAATATCAGCCAGACCATTGAAGCGGATAGTATCAGTATCAATACCGACAGCTATCCCTATTATTTCCGCTACACAGGGGCGCAGAAGATCATCCGGCCTACCAGTATTGTAACAAGGAACCTGATCACAGAGGGTTATTTACGCAATGTATCCAGATCGGATAACAACCCGCATGGCTTCCTGATTGAAAAATGGAAAACAATACAGAATAAGGATATAAAAACGGAGAACAGGTAATATGTTGTTCAGGAAGAAAAAAGATAAACAAAACAGTCATCCGGTAAAGGAGAAAGCGGCGAAAGGCATTGCCAGCTTTTTACTCAAAACACAATCGAAGTTTGCTGCAGTCATGAATAATCAAACGAAAAATATTCCTTCAAAGAAGATGAAAATTCTGCTGCTTGTCTTTTGCCTGATCGGTGGAGGTTTTAGTCTTTACCTGACCCTTGAAGCGATCTTAAAACCTGACCGGGAGCAACCTGCTTTCAAAATTGATCCGGTGAGCGTTCCCAAACATTACGATCGCAGTGGTGATGAGGAATTGCGAAGCGATCACTATATAGACAATGAAACTTACCAGCAGATTCAGGCATTTGAACAGTACATGGACAGCCTGCAACGGACACCAACCGGAGTACAAACCCGTGACAGCATTTTGCAGGCAAGACCGGGATTGATGGATAGCGTCCGGATGCTGAAAGAAATTTATAACTATCAATAAAAATGAAGCGTATGAATAAACTGCAACGGTCGTCCCGCCTCATTGCGGGACGCAAACGAAAAATGATGATGGTATTGCCCTTACTGGTTGTACCATTTCTGACAATGGCTTTTTGGGCTTTGGGCGGAGGCAGAGGCTCAAGCGGCAAAGTAATAACAACACGGCAAAAGGGCTTGAACCTGCAGCTACCCAGCGCCAACCTGAAAGACGATGCCATGACTGATAAGATGAGCTTTTACGATCAGGCCGATAAGGATTCCATCAAGCTGGCTGAGGAAATGCGGAATGATCCCTATTACCGCAACCAGGACAGTATGCAGCAGGCATATAACAATGAACTGGAACAGATCACACAGCAATCTGCCGAAAAATTTAACCAGTCCAGTATTATACAAAACGGTGGATTGAAAACATCTCCTTATGACAAATCTGGCATACCGGCTGAAGAAAAGGTCATGAAAAAGCTGGCTGAACTAAATAAAGCGATCAACCAGCCTGACCCGGAACAGCTAAGCAAGGATACAGAGGAATATGTGCAGGGAAATGGTGATTATAGTTTCGGCAGTGATGTTAACCGGCTGGAAAATATGATGAACCTGATGAATAATAAGGGTGCTGACAACGACCCTGAAATGATACAACTGGAAAATACGCTGGAAAAGATACTCGACATTCAACACCCGGAACGGGTAACGGAACGCATCAAAGAAAAATCACTTCTTCATAAAGAAGCCGTATATCCTGTTTCTACCATTGCCCGGAAGGAAAGTATCAGCCTGCTTGATACCGGTATGGAAAAGAAGTCGGCATCAGGTTTTTTTGGATTGGAGGACCAGCAAGTGCTATCAGAAGAAAGTAACTCCATTGAAGCTGTCGTGCATGAAACGCAGACGCTTGTAAACGGCGCCGTGGTAAAGCTGCGGTTGCTGAATGATGTTTATATCAATGGCGCTCTTATTCCCAAAGGTACGTTTGCATTTGGTATGGCAGCCCTCGCAGGGGAACGGCTGGAAGTTGAAATCCATTCCATTCGCTACAACCAATCACTTTATCCGGTAAAACTTGAAGTATACGATATAGACGGTCTTCCCGGCATTTATATACCTGGCGCTATTACCCGTGATGTGGCAAAGCAATCTGCGGACAACGGTTTGCAGTTAATGGAGCTTACAACCTTAGATCCTTCGTTGAAAGCCCAGGCTACCGCAGCGGGTATAAGCGCCGCCAAAGGGTTATTGAGCAAGAAAGTAAAGCAGGTAAAAGTATTGGTGAAAGCGGGGTATAAAGTACTCCTGAAAGACAAGAATACAGAACGATGATTTTTTAACCTCAAAATAGAAACGATGAAACGAATTGTGTGTATGATTTGCGGTTGCTGGTTATTCGTTGCAGGGTTTGCCCAACCCGTTGCTTTGACTATTTCCAAAGACAAAACAACCAGCCTGATTTTCCCCTTTGCCATCCGTCATGTGGACAGAGGAACGAAAGATGTGCTGGTGCAGCAGGTGCAGGAAGCTGACAATATTTTACTGGTGAAAGCCGCTACGGAAGGGTTTACCGAAACCAATTTAAGTGTGGTCACGGATGACGGCAGTGTATATTCTTTTGTCGTCAACTTCGAGAATAAGCCGTCTGTCTGGGTGTATAATTTGCCAGCGAATAAAAAGCAAACCGTTGCCACTTATGCCAACGGCATACTCGATAATCCGGCCACCATGCACGGCATCAAAGACCGAAGTCGGGGAATTACAGTTCATGTCAGCGGTATTTACATTAAGGAGAATGTTATCTATTACCAGGTGCAGCTAATCAATGACAGCCCTATTGATTACGATATAGAGTTGCTCCGTTTTTATATCCGGGATAAAAAGAAAAGTAAACGAACAGCGGCGCAGGAATATGAATTGAAGCCTTTGCATGTTTCCGGTAATATTTCCATAGTGAAAGCAAGAAGCCGGAACACGATTGTAGTAGCTCTCGAAAAATTCACCGTTCCCGATGCCAAATACCTGGCTATTCAGGTGATGGAAAAGAATGGCGGCAGACACCTATTGATGCGGGTCAATAATCGAAAGATCGTACAAGCCATTCCGTTACCTGACCTGAGATGAACCGGGAGCATGTCATATCCGATGAGCTGATTGAAGTGGCGCAAATCTCTTTTGCAAAAGGAGAAAATTGGATCGCCTATAATACGATCCCTTATTTCCTGGACACAGGCGACATGTATTTTTTCAAGACCGCTGACGAAGCGCATGGATTTTCTGATAACAATATCAGTGAGTACGATAACTACCGGGTATTACATGCTTACTCAACAGATGAGTTGCTAAGACGATTCTTTTATGGAGAAAATCTCGAAAGATTGTTTGCAGATCCTGACGCAAACGGTTTGTATAATACGGAAGGGAATGCGTTTACCGATGCACTGATTGACCATATAGAGCAACAGCAGATTTTAAACAATAAAAACGTATCAATTATGAACGAACAAAATTTTGATCACCTGAAAGACAATATCAAGTACATGGGCTTTGGTGAAAAACAACACGATGAACTGGAAGCTCACCTGAAAGAAGGTAAAGAGGCCTTTCAAATGACGTATTCAACCGAAATCAATAAGAAGGCATTTGAAGCAGTACTTCAATTTCGTAAATCCGAGAAATCCGATATGTACTTCCTGAATAGCTATAAGGCTTCGTTGGATTGGAGCAATGGCGAAAAAAAGGAACAGACATTTTATTTAAACTATGGCCGGGGTGTGACGGCCAAAGAAGCCTTCAACCTGCTGAGTGGACGTAGTGTTGAAAAAGAACTGCTACGGAAATTAAGCCCGGAAGAAACCACACAATTCAAGGCCGAACTGAAATTACCTCCTGAGCAAAGGGGGCTGGCTGAAAACTGGGAAAAGTCCCCGACCTATAAGGCCTGGATTCAGCTTGACTTCGAGAACAAAGACAAGAACAATAACTACGAAGTGAAACAGTACCATGAGAATTACGGGTATGATTTGAAAGCAGCCGTAGGTAAATACTTTGTGATGGAAATGGATGGCGGGGAAAAAGAAAAGGCATTGCTTCAATCATTACAAAAAGGTAATATACAGGCTGTCAATATACAGGTCGATGGCGAAGCACAGAAAATGTTCATCGAAGCCAATCCCCAATACAAGACAATTAACCTGTATGATGATAAAATGCAAAGACTGAACCAGGAACAAAGGCAGCATGTATCGCAAAAGCAATCCGGAGAGGAATTGAAACAGGGAAAGGAAGTTAAGGAAGATCAAAAACAGGAGGTGAAGCAGGATAAAAAAAAATCGGTAAAGCAAAGTCCTCTTGATGATCTGGGAAAGCCTAAAAAGGGGCGTTCCCGTAAAAAGGGAATGTCTGTTTGACTACCCAAAGAATAATAAATTTTGTAATCAGAAATTGTGATGTATGGCTATTGAGGTAATTACAAAAGAGGACCTGCAGGAGTTTAGGGTGCAGCTCTTGGAGGATATTCGGCGGCTGCTTTCACCACCGGAAGCAAAACTGGTGAAACCCTGGCTAAAAAATCTGGAAGTAAGGAAGCTGTTGGGTATTTCTTCCAATACTCTCCAGCGGCTCAGGATCGCCGGCAAACTCCGTTCCAGCAAAGTAGGCGGAGTTCATTATTACCGGTATGAGGATATTGAAAAACTGTTAAACAGCGATGCTGCATAACCGGGAATATGGCCGAAGTAAAAGAATTAACCAGCTTTTTTGTTGCAATCCGGGAAGATCCACGAATTGGGACGACGCATATCAGTCTGTATATGGCGTTGTTCCAATTTTTCAATTTAAACGGGCTTCAAAACCCTATTTCCATTACCCGAGCTGGCGTTATGAAAGTGGCAAAGATTGATGGACTGGCTACTTATCACAAGTGCATAAAAGATTTATCTGATTTCGGATATATCCAATATATGCCATCGTACAACCCGGCCATTAATAGCCAGGTTTTCCTACTGAAAGTATAGTGGATTCAAATGCTATAAATGGCAGTTTATGTTGATTTCCCAACCAATGGTTGGGATTTTTTATTACCTTTATAAGGTCAATCATTGACAGTTCGTTGAAAGAATTTACAGTGCGTAATTAGAGCGGAAAGTGTATTTTAGCCAATCACATACTGTTGATTGTCAAAATATTGCATATAAAATTGGTCCTCCCAGCGGGATCACAGAGCAACTTTCAAAACCTGCGCCAGTCGCAGGTTTTGCTTTTTATTTGAGGTTTTACCTAATTTCCTCTTGGGCTACCAAAACCAAGCAGTCAGTATAATTGCTATTCAGTGCTGAGTATTGGAATTTTTCCCTTAACCCACATCAAACCTTCAAGAAAGAAATCTATCCCTGTCTTTTCTTGGATGTCAACTAGTTTGTTTGTTAACTCAATCGAACGCATACCTATGTCCCGGCGTAATTGATTTGAGCGATTAACATCCTTTTGGGTAAGCGTATCAAGGTAACCATAAGACTTCTCTCGATGTTCAGAGATAACAGATATTCTCCATTCTTCAATTATCGCAAAGTCATATGGTGACAACTCACCTGATTGTACGGCTGTTAACAGAAGCGGCCTCAAAGTTTGATAAAAGGTATCATTTCTATTATACGCAGCTGAAATGGAATTGTGATGACTAAGTATTGTCCATGCCCAGAGACGGTTGCCGATCAGTTTCTCGCCTGGATAGCCTTTTTGATTCAAAATTACAAGTAACCGGTGCATATGTCGTTCGCTTTGAGGGGCAAATTTCTGAATCAAAAACTTATTCTGTGCGTCCTCATCATTTATCCCAAGGTTTATCTTTGCCAGCTTTTGGTCCCGGACGAACATTTCGTCAACCTCCTTCTTTAGCTGATGATCCAATTTGCTGAGATAAGTATGTCGCAAAGTATCATATGTTTTCAGCAACATATTCCAGCCCGGCTTGTGTTGTAGCGATTGAAGCAAGTGGTTATTTTTTATCTCTTTTAAACTCCAGCCATTTGCTATTCCCTTGGTTATGTAATGGAAAGCTTTCTGGTAGTTCCCGATATAGAGCGCAAGCTGTGCTGCCACTTTATAGTCCCGCAGAAATACATAGCTATAATCTTCGAAAACAGAATCCATTGTTAAAAGAGCTTCAGTATATTTCCCGGATGTAATCAATACTTCAGCCTGGATGATACGCTGATAATAGGTCGTATAATCAGCGGATTTTTGCGCTGTAGTGCCAAGTGAGTGAAATATGACCAAAATAAAAAGAAACCTTAGTTTGGGCATGAGAATAATTTAAGCAGAATGAATAAGATATTTTGAACGCACATAGATTTATATTTATACCGCTAGAGAATTACATAGAGTTACTCAAATTTAATCCTTTTACGGAAAAAAACTCATCAGAGCATCTCGGAAAAATGATTTTTGAATTTACATCAAAACCAGATTTCGATTTTATAGTTGAATTCTCGGCACAATTTATCATTCCCGTCTTCGACAATTGTCTGACAATTCCTGCTTCAATGGGAAAAGGCTATATCAAAAGAATAGTGTTTGGAACGGATTTTAGATTGATTATACACCGTTATTAATTAAAAGAAGATTTTACCATAAAGCGTAATGCCTCCGTAGAACGGAATGATTTGATTAGCATCTTTTTTTATAATAATGAAAATTTAATTGATTTGGTTTATAACCAGGATCTGACTACGGCATACACACTTTTAATAGAAGCAGGCCAATTACAAGAGGATCAGAAAGTTTTGATACACGGTGCTTCGGGCGGCGTTGGCAGCATAATGGTACAAATATCAAAAGCACTTGGCGCTTATGTAATAGGGACAACGCAGGCCCCGAACTAGACAGGGTTAAAGCGCTTGGCGGAGGCAAAACACAAACCACCCCTTTTGAAGTATTAAAAAAAGGCGGAAAACTAATAGTACCGTAATGCCTCCTTCAGCTGAGCTGGCTGAAAAATATCAAGTGGCAGCACAATTTATTATGTCAAACCCATCATACAAAAAACTGGACTTTTTCAAGGAATTGATAGCGCAAGGGGAAATAGAAGCACAAATATCAAAGACGATGAGATTAGAACAAGCATCTGAAGCACAGGATCTGGTTTCAAAAGGAGGTGCTAATGGGAAACTTGTATTGGAGATAAACTGACCAATATGAGTATGCAAGATAATGCTCCATAACTATAAAATTCTTATACCTTAAGGAGGAATATAAAAGATTATACTCCTCCACAACTGGCTTTGTTTAATGCACGGAAAGGAAATATTCGGTTCTGCCCAGTAATAAAATCTATTGATAGCCAGAATTTCGTCTCCACTTGTCCTGGTGTTAGGCCGGAGCGCTTTTTAAACTGTCTCTGGATTATTACAGCGCAATGATTACTGTTCACTATTTTTCTGTGTTCACGGGCAGTGAACAGGTTAAAATAATGAACAGATTGAAAACCATCTATCCGAACTCTGTTAGGTATTTGCAGAGAAACCTAACAGGTATGACGAGTCAAAGTGATCTCGGCCAGTAAATGTCACATATTTTTAAATATTTGTGACATTTTATATTCGGGATATCGGCGGTAATACCCTGTTAATGATATGCTTAGGGAGTTAATTATCATAGTCCACAAATATGCCCGTTAATACAGTTATGGACAACAATAGGGTTTTATAATCGTCCGTAACTATACGGGACCGGAGCTACCAACGGCATTTATACTCTTACCGACTTCGGATTATGGTGCCGAGTGCTATTGTCAGTTTCATATATTCTTCTTTCGAAACTAACAGCTGCGCATCGAGTTTCATCTCTCTTCCGGCCTGCCCGTCTGGTTTTGTTTAATAATGCACATCAGCCGAATAAATTCCCTATTCGGCTCATTATTTTTAGTATTTGTGAGCCGATTAACGGTAATAATCGGCTCATGGCAGGATTGGCCTCACTTCAAATTCTTCCTTACAGGCGTAGAGGGCGAGTTGCTTACTTTTTCCGAAAAATATGGAGAAGACGGAAACGGCAAGATTGGTCGAGCAATCGTTGAAAAAGCGCAGCGCTCGAATGAAATAACGCCCTGGGTAGAATATTTCGTCAAGACAACTCTTTATACACAAATTGAAGCGGAAGCACAGATTGACTTTACCCTGAAACAACAAGATTCTTTGACCGCTACAAAGATCTCTTAATGACCACCAGTTGACTGTATTCAGGAGAATGCTGGAAGAAGGGTCGAAAGGATTCAAAGGCGGCATGAATGCCCGGAAATACATAGGATTACCAAGACCTCCAAAGCGACTGCCACAAGGGATATGCAGCAATTGCTGGAGATGGGGGCTTCATACTTTCCGGAAAAGCAGGAGGCCTGGTATAAGCTACCAAGTCAACATTTAAAAAATAGGAACTCTTATTGTGTTAGAAGAAACCTGCGTCGTCTAGAAAATCTTATTTCAATTCAGCCGGGCCCTGCAAGGATATTAAAAAGCTTTCAAGAGGATCTTTTTGCGAACGTTATCGAAAGATGATAACGTTCGCAAAAAGATAACTTCAGTTCGGTTTGATTGATCTCTCAAATACCCAGTTACCAAGCCAGAAAGCTATAAATATCAATTTTATACAAGTGTTTGTTTATCAATAATTTGCATTTGTTAGACAAAAACTCGTACTTATTAATGTAATATCTATCACAATCTGGTACTTAAAAATGTGATTTATTACATAAATTCGTACCAAATAATGTGATATGAAGAGAAAGGCAATGAATTTGCTGAAAGACTGGAAAGCATTTGCAACCAGAAAACCGATGATCATTCGTGGCGCCCGGCAGGTTGGGAAAACATGGCTAATGAAAGAATTTGGCCGGCAACAGTACGAACAGGTGGCATATGTAAACTTCGAAAGCAGTGCCAATGTCAAAAGCCTGTTCAACGATAACTTTGACATCCGGCGTATCCTGACTGCTCTCCAAATTGAGACAGGAATCACCATTATACCCGAGACGACACTGTTGATCTTTGATGAAATCCAGGAAGCACCAGGCGCCATTAACTCGCTGAAGTATTTTCAGGAAAATGCTCCAGAGTATCATATTCTCTCTGCCGGATCTTTACTTGGCGTCGCGTTAAACAATCACCAATCATTTCCCGTCGGCAAGGTGGAGTTCATGGACCTTTATCCGTTGAGCTTTTCTGAATTCCTGGAAGCGGTAGACGAAAAACCACTGGCAGACTTACTGAAAACACCAGACTGGCCGTTGATCACTGCCTTTAAGGTTAAATTTATAGAACGCTTAAGGCAGTACTACTTTATTGGTGGAATGCCAGAGGCAGTCCGTTCATTTGCCACAACCGGGGATTTCAAACAGGTCAGAACGATCCAGCAACAAATACTGACTGGCTACGAACAGGATTTTTCCAAACATGCACCCACAGAAATCATTCCGCGGATCCGTATGTTATGGAACTCAATTCCCGCTCAATTGGCAAAGGAAAACAAGAAGTTCATCTACGGACTAATAAGAAGTGGCGCGCGGGCAAAAGAGTATGAGCTGGCAATGTCCTGGTTGATCGACTGCGGGCTGATCCATAAAGTACATAACCTTTCACATCCTGGTATTCCCTTAAAAGCGTATGAAGAGATCAATGCCTTTAAACTCTTTTTAGGAGACGTGGGGCTGTTGTCTGCAATGACCAGTCTTGATGTCAAAACTTTACTGGAAGACAATGATATTTTCGAAACTTTTAAAGGTGCGCTGACAGAACAGTATGTACTGCAGCAGCTCGTGACCCTGCCAGACCTACCTGTTTATTACTGGTCGCCTGAAAATGCAAAGGCAGAACTGGACTTCGTAGTGCAGCATAGCGGGAAGGTGATACCTATAGAAGTGAAGGCGGCTGAAAATCTACATGCGAAAAGTTTGAAGGTATACTGTGATAAATTTCAGCCGGTACTTGCGGTTCGTACATCGCTCTCTGATTACCGGCCCGAGAGTTGGATGGTAAATGTGCCTTTATATGCGATCGAAACACTCAGTTTTCTTGCGGATGGTACATCTGTAGCATAAGTATCAATACAATTAATAGCACCGCGCTGTCGGCGCTAAAGCCACCACGATAAAACGCATGTAGGATGGATCCCTAAGTTTATGGCTGCGAAAGGGGACGAATTGTGTCCCGGTTCACAGATAAGAACTTACATCAAAATCAAGTCGCTTACTTCCATCCCGAAAATAATGAGACGATTTGAGACGTTTTGGTCCGAAAAGAGTCCTGAAACCACAACTCCACGATGTAAATAAAGTGCGGAAATCAGGACTTTGATTGACAATTTTTAACTTGTCATTAAAACCTGATTTTATGAGCATGACCACAAAAGAGCAGGCTGATATTCGCCGTAAGTTAAAGGTCCTTAACTATGGAAAAGAGATTGGAAATATTTCCAAGACCTGCAGGCATTTTGGAATATCCAGAGAAACCTATTACAAATGGAAGAGGGACTATGAATTAAAAGGAGAATCTGCTTTAATAAACAGCAAGCCTTGTCCTCAAAATCCCAAGCTCAGAATTCCCTTATACATCGAGGAAAAGATTCTATACCTCAGAAAGAACTACCACCTGGGTCAACTTCGGATATCCTGGTATTTAAAACGGTATCACGACATTAAAGTCTCGGCAGCCGGGGTTTGGTGGGTATTGAAACGTAATGGCCTTAATCGGTTGCCCAAAAATCAGCGGAAAAGATCTATGGAACAATTCAAACGCTATGAAAAGCAAGTCCCAGGTCATCGTATTCAGGTTGATGTTAAGTTCCTTTTCTTCACAGATAAGACTGGGAATGAAACAAAACGGTATCAGTATACTGCAATTGACGATGCTACGAGGGCCAGGGCACTGCGGATTTACGACAAACACCATCAATCTTGTGCTATTGATTTTGTAGATTATTTTTTATCCAAATTCCCTTTTCGTGTCCATACTATTCAAACAGACAACGGCCATGAATTTCAGGCAAAATTCCATTGGCATTGCGAGGATCTTGGCATCAGACATGTTTATATCAAGCCTGGAAAACCTAATCTGAATGGCAAGGTTGAAAGATCCCATTTAACCGACGACCAAGAATTTTACCAGCTTTTAGAATATACTGATGATATCGATATTGCTAAAAAGCTGAAAGAGTGGGAGGATTTTTACAACTTCCATCGCCCAAATTTTGCTCTGAAAGGCAAAACACCCTATGAAGTTCTTCGTGAAAAGCTGGCTCCTCAATAATTTTTTCCGGTTCCCTTACAACCAAAAAAGTACAGAAAAAAATTACTTTTGACTGTCAATCATAGTCGAGGTTCACACATTTTACAGGCTGCGTTTAACTCCAAAACTCTTGTCCATCCGCTCGTTCTTAACTACCTGAGCCCGGAGGCGGAACACGGCGTCCAGCCGCTCGGCTACCGACCGGGTCATCCAAAAATCCTTATTCTGTTTCTCCTCATCATGTTCCTGGGCTTTCACCTTGTTGCCGACGATAGCGATCTGCCGCCTTTTAACAGGTGCGGCCTGTACCACCTTTCGTTTAATCTTTACCACGTCTCTTTTCATATCCGGAAGTTACAAAAGTGCCCTAAAACCTGCCTCTCTTTTCCATACCTTCGCCACCAAAACCAGCTCTTTAAATCCTTGCAAAATCAACCATTTTATTCGGTTACCCACGGGGTTACCCCGATGATCTGATGTCTTGAAACCCAACACCGGCGCAGCCTGCCCAAACATAACCCGATCCCAGCGGGATCACAACTAAGATTTCAAACTACAACAAAAGCCTTTAAACAAATTCGTTTAGAGGCTTTTTGTTTTCACAACCTTCATAATCCCTCAAACAACTGCCAACTTACGGGTAACTGTATCAGCCAAAAAATGTTTGGTGTTATAGTGTGCTTTTAATTCCATACCGGAACATTACGCAACCCTTTCATCAAAGGAAACATGTTTTGGCGGAAACCACCCCCTTAAGTTGTCGCTTTCACACCGCACCAAATTCTGAAATGAATTCCATCTTTACATCATCAATTCAAACAAAATTGAAATCAGCGTTATGAACAATTTATTCAAAACATGCAATCCTCTTAAGTCAATACTACTAATTGCCATCATTCTGTTTGCTGCATCCCAATCAAACGGACAACAAATCAAACCCTCCAACAGTGGTTACATACCCGTCGATGGCATTAAAGTTTATTACGAAGTATATGGCGAGGGTAAGCCTATCATTTTACTACATGGTGCTTTTATGACAATTAATTTGAACTGGGGACAATTAATCCCTGAACTGTCAAAAACCAGGAAAGTAATTGCCATTGAATTGCAGGGACATGGACACACACAGTTTTCAGATAGGAAATTATCGCATGTTACTTTAGCAAGTGATGTGGAAGGAGTAATGGATTACCTGAAAATTGACAGTGCTGATGTAGCAGGATATAGTTTTGGCGGTGCTGTAGCTTACCAATTTGCTATACAAAGCCCCAAACGGTTAAGAAAACTAGTGATCATTTCTGCTACTTATAAAAGCAGCGGTTGGCTGCCCGAGATAAACAATGCATTTAAGACAATGAAACCTGATCTTTTCGCAAACTCTCCAATGAAAGCCGCATACGATGCAGTAGCTCCTGATAAAACAAAATGGACAAAGTTCTTAGAGCAGATGATTGCTTTTGCCGGAATACCATACGATCTGGGTGACTCCAACATTTTGAAAATTTCTGCGCCTGTATTAATCATAGCGGGCGACAATGATGGCATGGATAAAATTGAGTTGATAAAAACGTATCAGCTGCTGGGCGGTGGAGTAACTGCAGACTTAGGACAAATGCCAAAATCGCAATTGGCCATTGTTCCTTCGCAAGGGCATGTCAGCCTGATGATGCAGACAAAAACAATCGCAAGTTATTTGGACGACTTTTTGAAGTAGATATAATCGTATTTCAATCAAACTATAATTAAAGTAACATGAGAAAGATAACCGTTTTATCAATGATCACTCTCGATGGTGTTATGCAGGCACCGGGTGGTCCTGAGGAAGATACATCAGGCGGCTTCAAATATGGCGGCTGGACTGCACCTTATAGTGACGAGCTTTTTGGAAAGATTTTAGAAGAAGAATTGAAACCGGCCGATTATATGCTGGGCAGAAAGACTTTTGAGATTTTTGCATCTTACTGGCCCCAGCATGCTGACTTTTGGCCAGGCATCAATGAAGGTACCAAATACGTCCTGTCGAAGACCATGAAAAAATCGGATTGGAAAAATACTGTTTTCCTAAACGATCTGGCAGATATCAAAAGGCTTAAGAATTCGGAGGGTGATGACATTCATGTTTGGGGTAGCAGTAAGCTTGTTCAATTGCTGCTTAAGCATGACCTGGTTGACGAGCTCCGGATCAAGATTTATCCATTGATCCTTGGTGAAGGAAAAAAGCTGTTTGATAACGGCGCGGTCCCGGCAGCATTTACCCTAACAGAAAGTTATGTTACATCAAAAGGGATTATTATAGCCATTTACAAGCGGGCCGGAGAAGTCATAACAGGCAATGTCGAAGCCTAAGGAACCGTAGCTCATCCCACTGCATTCGTTCCGCCTTCCCGCAGACGGAACGTTGCCTAATTGGAAAATGACCAGGAGTTATAAAGAAATAAGAAAATCAGCCGGTTAGTTCTTATATTCATTTCCTGTTAAGCTTCCCTACACGATGCCGGTAAAATATGTAACCACCAAAGCAATGCTGCCGGAATTCAGGCGATTGTTTATCGCATGCCTTTTGCTGCAGGTTATTTTTTCCTGTAAGCAGAATACTGAAAAAAACTTCATCGCAGATGCCTTTAAACCACAAATCTCCAAAGCAACCTTCTATTCGTTTTTTCCGGAAAGCCCTACCTCTCATCCCGATTCCATCCGCCTTGATGAAAAAAAATTGAAAAAGGTCATTGCTGGCAAGCCTTCTGTCACACCCTTTAAAAATAACCTGCTTACTGCCGGTGTTCCGCAAAACCTTATCGTAAACCAGAAAATAACAACGCCGGGGACAGATACATTTACCCTCCCTGAAACCATTCCGGCTACCGGGAAAAAAATTCAGGCAGCGCTGCCTGAAAAGTCGGATATAAAAGAAGTGACTTACAAAATGCCCAACCCCTTGTCTATCGCTTCTTTTGGAAAACTGCAGGGATTAAAGCATAGTATAGTAACTGCCCTGCTGCAGGATCATACAGGCAATACCTGGATATGCACTGCAGGAGGTGTCAGCAGATATGACGGACATAGCTTTACCAACTTTACTACTGACCAGGGGCTTGTTTATAATGATGTAAGGGCCTTGTGCCAGGACAGGAACGGGAATATATGGTTTGGTACAATGGGCGGAGGCATCTCAAAATATGATGGATACTCATTTACCAATTTTACCGTAAGGGATGGATTGCCCAGTAATATTGTATACAGCATTAAAGAAGACAACCTGGGAAATATATGGTTAGGCACCCTTAAAGGCCTTGCAAAATATGATGGCAAAACATTTACCAATTTTACCCGGAAGCAGGGCCTGGTGAATGACTCAGTAAACAATATTCTTATCGATAAATATCAGCGCATCTGGATCGGCACCAACAATGGGATCTCAAAATTCGATGGTCATTCCTTTACCAGCTACACTTCACCAGAAGGAATAAATACCAATCATATTCAGTGCATGATAGAAGATAAAGCAGGCAGGATCTGGTTTGGTACATATGGCAATGGCCTGTATATTTTAAACAGCACTTCATTCATGCATCTTGGTGCCAAAGAAGGTTTGATCGACAATGATGTTTTCAGCCTGCTTCAGGACCGGGACGGAAATATATGGGTAGGCACTCATTATGGACTCTCCAAATTTGATGGCTATTCGTTTACGAGCTTTACAGGCCAGCAAGGCCTGGTAAATGATAATATTTATAGCCTGTTGCAGGATAATGCCGCCAATATCTGGATAGGAACTCCCGGAGGACTCTCAAAATACAGCCCCGGTTCATTCACCCACATTACCGAAAGTGAAGGTCTGCCTAAGAATTACATCTTCAGCTTTTATGAGGATAAATCAAAAAAACTCTGGTTGGGTTCATGGCGGGGAGGCGTATCAGCGTTTGATGGGCAGACACTAAAAACTTTTACAGATAAGCAGGGTTTACCTTTCAATGATGTAAGAAATATCTATGGAGACAATAAGGGGAATCTCTGGTTTGCGACCTATAAAGGCGTGGCAAAGTATGATGGTCATTCATTCATATATTATAATGAAGAAGTTGGGCTGGTTAATAACGATGTTAACACGGTAATGCAGGACAGGGACGGGAATTTCTGGTTCGGAACGGAAAACGGCGCTTCAGCATTTGATGGGCAGCAGTTCATTAATTTCTTTACGCATAATGATTCCGCGAATCATATCAACCATATAATGCAAGATAAGAAGGGTAATATATGGTTTGGCGCAACCACAGGCATTTTTAAATACGATGGCTACCTCATTACCCGCTTTGGGGATGAAAGCGGGATATTCAGGGAAGCCTGCAACTATATTTATACCGACAGGGCGGGCAATACCTGGTTTGCTACAGCAAAAGGCATCCTCCGGTACGATGGGGATTCCCTTACAAGGTTTACTCAGAAAGAGGGCCTGATCAATAATGAAACGGTAAGTATGCTTGAAGATGAGAGAGGGAGTTTCTGGATTACAACCCGTTTCGGACTAAGCAAATTATCTGCTGAAAAATTAAAACTATTTGAGCAGAGGGCGACATCGGGAAATGCGTTTGAAAGCGATGCTTATTTTAAAAATTACGGGTATGCAGATAATTTTCTTGGTATCGGCTGCAATCTCAGCGCCATACTCGAAACAGCTGATCACCGTATTTGGATCGGAACAAATAATGGTGCTACCTCTTTTGAACCGTCAAAAGAATATCCTGGCCCCATACCACCTGACGCCCAGGTTACGGCGGTTAAAATAGCCGGGCAAAATATCAACTGGCCTCAACTTCAGGAAAAACCAGATACGGCGCTCCTGATGAAAAACGGTGTTTGGCTCAGTGATTTCCATTTTGATTCATTAAGCCGATGGTACAATTTACCCCAGGGTTTGAGCCTGGCATATAATAATAACGATATCAGCTTCGATTTTGCAGGCTGTACCATGGACCAGCCGCATGCCGTAAAATATCAATACCAGTTGATGGGTTCAGATAAAAATATGAATGGCCCCACCGATCAATCAACCGTATCTTACAGCAACCTGCAGCCCGGTCACTACTCTTTTATAGTAAAAGCCATGAACTACGATGCAGGTTGGGGAAAAGAATACACTTACAGCTTTACCATTCGCCCTTCCTGGTGGCAAACCTGGTGGTTCAGGATATTGGCAGCCCTTACTACCCTGCTTCTTGTATTCCTTACCGGAAGATTCATTTATCAATACCAGTTGCATAAACAAAAGCTGGCTTTAGAAAAAGAGCTGGCCGTGCAATATGAGCGGCAGCGTATTTCTTCCGACCTGCATGATGAGATCGGGGTTACGCTCAGCAGTATCAATATTTACAGCAGTCTTGCCAAAACAGAAAGCAATAAAGAACCCTATCTCGAATCCATCAGTGCCAATGTAAATGATGTGGTGAGCAAATTAGATGACCTTGTGTGGAAGATCAACCCGAAATATGATACGCTGGACAGTGTGATATACCGTCTCATGTTTTTTGCAGAGCCACTTGCTCTTGCAAAAAATATCAGTATCAACCTGAAAGCCAGTGATGAATTGCGCCGGCAAAAATTAGATGCAGAAACCAAGCACCAGTTGTTCCTGGCATTAAAGGAGCTGCTGAATAACGCCTTGAAACATTCCGGCTGTAAAACAATAAATATTACCTTTTCCTCAGCCGGTACTGGTTTGAAGGTAGTGGTAGAAGATGATGGAAAGGGTTATGATGAAGCAGCCGTCAATACACAGCGAAACGGCCTTCAGAACATTGCCCGCAGGATAAAGGCTATGCAGGGAATCATTGCTACAAAAACAGGTACCGGCGCTGGTACGCAAACCACGATCAGCATACCCCTGGCCTGACAGAAAACTGGTATTTTTTGTAACAGCATATCGGTTATTTTTACATGGATGATCAGGGTGGCGCTTATAGAAGATAATCTTTCATACATGAAAGCCATGCAGGCATTGGTTGGCACCAGGCCCGACATGCTGCTGGTATATACTTCGGAAAATCTGCTGGAACCAGGCGCCCTGTTCCATGCCAGGCCAGATGTGGTGATGCTGGATATTGATCTACCCGGAATAAACGGCATAGAGGGCGTAAAGCTGATCAAAGAAAAGATGCCTCAAACCGGCGTTTTTATGCTCACTGTCTTTGAGGATGAGGATAAAATATTCAGTTCCATAAAAGCTGGTGCAGATGGCTATTTGCTGAAAAAAGATGCCCCTGAAAAAATAACGGAAGCAATTACTACCGTATATAATGGCGAAAGCATCATGAACGGCAAGATAGCCAGGAAGATGCTTGATTATTTTAACAGGGCTGAAAACAGCCGGAATAAAGAGCTGGAACAGTTTCACCTTACCCGGCGGGAAACAGAGATCCTCAATCATCTAATTTCAGGAAAATCGTATAAGCAGATAGCGGAAGAATGTACCATCAGTATACAGACCCTGTTTTCCCACACTAAGAATATCTACAATAAGCTCAATATTCACTCACGGGCGGAGATTGCGGCGAGGTTTCGCTGAAGGTCCTATCCCATAAATCTGGTAGCCGGCATTCACAATCACAGAAATCTGTGATTGTCTTACATTGAGCGTATGCCTAGTTTTATTTCAGCATAGCGCACCGTTATTAATCGAACATTCAAAGTGTCACTGAAACTAATTACACTATTTCTACTTTTCAACTTATCAATTAAGTCGCAGTCTCCGCTGTACGATGATGGGAACATTCGGCTGACATATACAACACAGGTGCTAAAAACCGTTTACTGTTCCAATAAAAATGGGACAATCTATTTTATAACAGCAAAATATCACTTAGAAAATTACTCTTCGAAAAACTGGTTTGTAAACCTTGCATGGGGAATGAACTATATAGCCGACGGAAATCTTTGCCCTGCAGATGATGATGTGGCACATTTTAAATATCAGGCAACATCATCAGGGTTAGAAGGAACCGTTAAAGCAGGGGCTAATTATTATGGGGAAGATGGCGCATGGTTCAGTTCCCCAAACCCAATACCGGGGTATAAAATTATTGTAAATGCCATACGATCAGGACCAAAAATAAACGCCAATACGAATACCAGTACTACTACAAAAACATCGGTACAATCAAAACAACCTGGTTATGGAATTTATCAAAACGACAACATTGTTAATCCAAAAAATCAAGTGTCGCCCGAGCAAAGGCAACGGCAGGAAGCTGCTGCCACTGATAATGCTATGAAAAGTTATCAAAACGCCGGGAAGGAATATAATGATGAGTTAAAAAAGTTGAACAGCATACCCAACACATATAAAGCACCGCCCACGTCGCAACAGTTACAACAAAGGGAATTAGACAGGCAAAAACAGATTGCCGCTTCACAGGAACGGATAAAACAGATTCAAGAACAACTTGAAGAACAACAGAGGCGTTACCAACAAACACAAGTGGATTTATCCAATGCACAAATTTCAGCAGACAATGCTTATTCTGCTGCTATTGCAAGCGGCAAAAAAGAATCAGGGGCAATGCTGGATGCAACCCTTTCCGGTGCTCAGCAAATCAGCGACCCTACGGGACAGTTGGTTTATACAGGTGTCGGGCTCGCTGTTTCGCTTGTTGCATTCCTGGGTGAAAAAAAACAGGAACGCCTGGAAAAAGAAGCTGCGGCCAGAAGAGAGGAAGAACGGAAAAGTCTTATTATTCAAACCAAGAACAAATTTATTGCAGATGCTATAAGTATTAATAAATATTGTATTGGCGATCTGGTTTCCAGGCCTCGGTTTGCTGCACTCCTATTGGTTCCAAAGTCCCTTACGCCAGGGCAGGAAAATGCCTTTTTCACAATTCCTGTCTTAATTCCTAAATATGCTGATAGCACTTACCCTTTAAAAGATGGAATTGAAAAAAAACTTTTGAAAGTTCTGACGCTGGATAAAGATCTTTTAGCTGACATGAAGATTTATACACTCTATCCCATCACCAACGTCGAAAAGTTCCAGGAAGAATTTATAAAGAAAATGGGCAGCGGTCATCTTATCTACCTTTCTGCTGAACTGACAGATTTTTCGGGATACCCTTTTAATTACAATACTGAAAGTGAAATGACTGATTTCTGGAACTCTCCGGCAAAAGGAGAAAAAAGAACTGAAACTAATAAGAAACCGAAAAGTAATTTCTGGAATCAATAAAAAAATGAAGGGATGAATAATAGCTATCTCTTTTCATTATTAAGCTATACAAATTCCAAAATAAATCTGAAACAATTAAATTAATAATTCTTTGTGAAAGCGTATTTTTTATCAACACTTCTTATACTGGCCTTTATTTGGACAAATGGGCAGGATAAAAATTTGAAAGCCCAAATGCATTATAGTACTGCCGAAGATAATTTTAATCAAAATACCCTGGAAGGGTACAACATATGTATTAAAGAATTAGGGAAAGCAGAGCAAAGTCTGGGAGAGACAAACGCAAAAATTATGGATCTCAAAACAAGGGCCTATGCTCAATTGGTTTTTCAAGCCAATTGGCTAACCGGTGCATACATTTTAGACACCTGCCTTAAAAAATTCTTCTCATTAGCAAGCCCTCAATCCTATCCTGAAGAAAAATATATTCAAATGCTAAAATTGCAAAGCGATATCCAGGACTATAAAAATACCCTCAACAAGGAAGATTCAATACTATACACACAAGATTATACTATATACAGTGATACGTATGCATTATTTTATATCCATAGAGAAAAAATGAGGCCTGCATTACCCATATTATTTTTACCTACTCCTGATACAAAGGTTACAAAGCATATGATATCAGACACTCTTCATAGTTTGTTTGACGACGGCAAAGTAAACTATTATGCCATACCTATAAAGGTGAGCAATAAAGGCGGCTATCTTTACTGGGCCTTTAAGAGCAATGACAATTTGGTTGGCTCGTGGTATATGGCTTTTAAAGACAAAGAAGAGCAGAAATCGGCAATCTCAAATCAGGCAATCGGTTTTTTCGAAAGCTTCAGGCATGATAAGAAAAACACGAAAATAGTAATCCAAAACTCAGTAATTCCACTTAAGCCCAACACCGAGTATTACATATGGTTTACTTCATCTAAAAAGGCTCCTTTAGAGACATCGAGATCACTTCCCATTCTTTATTCAATATATCTTACTGACTCTCCAAAAGACAATTAATGTTATCAGCGCATATATTTTCCTGTATTATCAACTGCGTACAAGCTAAAAACGGATCAACAAAATGAATACCGGGATAATTAAACCAATTAAATCCGGCACAAAGGCAGTTGCCCTTCTGCTCTTTTTCCTATTAGTTTTTATTTGGGTAAATGGGCAGAGTAAAGACTTAGAGGCCCAAATGCACTATACCACCGCTGAAGATAAATATACAAAAGGTGGGATACAAAATTTCGAGGACTGTTTTGAGGAATTAGGCAAAACAGAAGCTATACTCGGAAAAACAAATCCAAGGATATTATACCTGAAGATTAAAGCTCTGTCAGAAATTGCCAAATTAAACGAAACTTATTATTTCTATGATTCCTATTAGCTGAAACCGGCAATATATCCGGCATGTATTTGCTATCAAGAGTCTACCAATCATATGCAAATGATATTTTTTCCTCGAAAAAAGAGAGAAAAGAAGCTATGAAAGTTTCCCGGGATTGGGAAAAGAAAGCTGATGAAGCATACAAAGTTAAATATGGCCATAAATAACACTATTTGCGGGTGTTTAATACGGACTAAAAAGAACTCAGGCATAAATGAAAAGCTGGTGTTGTGGACAGACCTGATCATCTCTGCTTTGCTTTTTATCTATTTCATAAGAACGGTATGAGAATCACTTGCCTCATTTTTCCCATCCATTTTCCGCTCCAATCAACAACTCCAAATACATCGATAATCAGCCTCTTATATTCGTTTACTACAGTTCTTTTTCGAAAATCTCCTAATCCCGGGACATCCGTTATTTCAAAAAATCCCCCTTTTTAAGGATTGCTCCTGCTTTTCGGCCCGGTTATTTTTACCCCATAAATTTTAACCATTGGCCAAAAGAAATATGCAAAAGCAAACCATTTCTACCTGCATACTATTGGCTGTTGCTATAGCCAGTTGTAAAACGGTCCCCGTTACCGGTCGCAAGCAAATAAACCTGGTACCTGAAGCAATGATAACAGCCATGGCGCTGACAGAATACGATTCAGTAGTAAAGTACAGCGCCACGCTTACTCAGTATGACGAACGGGCTCAAATGGTAACAAGGGTTGGCTCCAAGATCCAACATGCTGTTGAAACCTATATGCAACAGCACAACATGAGTAAAGACCTCAAAAATTTCAAGTGGGATTATAATACCATTGATGATGCTACCGTAAATGCCTGGTGCATGCCAGGCGGCAAGGTGGTCGTTTATACCGGGCTGCTGCCTTTTACACAAAATGAGAACGCGCTGGCTGTAGTAATGGGACATGAGATTGCCCATGCCATTGCCCGGCATGGCAATGAACGCATGAGCCAGGGCTTATTGGTGAGCCTGGGCGGCATGGTGCTGCAGGAAGCCTTAAAAGAAAAAAAGGCAGAAACCCAGGCACTGTTTCTTGGTTTGTACATGATCGGCAGCAACCTTGCACTGGCCTTGCCCAACAGCCGCATGCAGGAAAGTGAAGCAGATAAGCTGGGACTAATATTTGCTGCTATGGCAGGTTACGATCCTGATGAGGCAATTCCTTTCTGGCAACGTATGGCTGCTGCCAACAAAAACAAAGTGCCCCAGTTCCTATCCACGCACCCTTCGGATGAAACAAGGATCAAAAAGCTATCGGCATTGATCCCGGAAATAAAAAGTCAGTACTATAATACTCCATAAAACTGCAGCCTGATGAATAAACAATTTCTTTCTCTCCTTTCACTGCTTTTGGCTATGGTCTCATCTGCACAAAAAAATAATTTCGGCATTATTAACTATACCATCCCGGCAGGATATCAATTAGTAAAGAACGATAATGTACTTACTTATTTTTCGGAAGACAAGAGCACGGGTGCCTATTGCAATATCTTTATTTATAAAATGATCCCCGGGCAAGGTGGTGTACAGCCTGATTTTGATTTCGCCTGGAGCAATCAGGTGCAGAAACCCTTCAAAGTTACCGGCACAGCCTCTATGCAACCTGCAGCTAATTTAAAAGGATGGCAGTTTTTATTGGGTACTACAAAATATGCTGATAATGGAGTGGCTACACTGGCCATGCTCATCACTTTTAGCGGCGAAAGCAATATGCAGAGTATCTGTATACTTGCCAATTCGGATAAGTATAAAGCCGACATAGAGGGTTTTATCGCTTCGGTAGATGTGACCAGGGAAATAAATGTTCCAGGTAATGCCTCAACGGGAATAGATAGGCCCACACAAACAAAAGCAGGAAATACTAAAACAGAAAAAACTCCGGCCATAAATACCAAAGGCCCGTCCTTTAATGTCTGGATGCGGGCGACTATAAGTATGCCGAACGTAAATGATCCTACAGGTGTGGTAAAAACAAAGTTCAAGTGGATCATTATTTGCTCCAATGGCGATTATATAGGCTATATGCCATCACAGGGTATGTGGGGCACTACCAAGGCCAACAGCAATGAAACCCATAGCTGGGGCTATATAAAAGATACGGGTAAGGAAATACAACTGCTCAATGACTATTATAAAACAGTGGAAAAAGTGGGTAAAGTATCCTCCGATGTAATGAGCGCCAACACCTCCATGAAATCAATGTGGTATTACAAATGTAAAACTGTTGATGGTCTAAAATTAGAAGGTGAATGGAGCACAGGCGGCGCATGGGGAGGCCCCTACTGGTACAAGAACCCCAATTTTGAGGAGGGAATGATTGTTTTTCACAAAGATGGCAGCTTTGAAAACAAAGGCGGATTATATATCTCAAAAGAAGAAAATGGCCATCTTACTTACAGGGACCAGGGCAATGGGACTTATACCATCAAAGATTTCACATTGCTTTTAACCTACAGCGATGGTGCAGTTTTTAAAACCTCGATCACAGGATATCTATCAAAATCAGCTGAACAGGAGAACAGCATGATCTTTATCAGTCAGCATCCCTATTTTAAAAACTTAAATAAGAAATAAGCAAACTCTCATTTGCTTATTTCTTATTTCCCGGATCATGCATCCGGTATTTCAGGCTCTACTAACTTAGCCAGTTTTTCCAGTGATTCCTGCCAGCCCAGATAGCACATTTCTACTGGTATAACAGAAGGAATACCTTCCTGTGTAATTTTTATTTCTGTACCGGCAATAGTTTTCCGGAGCCAGACAGAAGTGGTCATTTCTCCCGGCAGGTTGGGGTCATCAAATTTATCTGAGTATTTCAAAAACTCGTTAGGTTTGAGCTCCAGGTATTTTCCGCCGAATGAATGGCCATTACCTGTTGAAAAATTCTGGAATGACATCTTATGGGAGCCGCCTACCTCTACTTTCATTTCATGAACAGTGCAGAGAAATCCATATGGCGGTAACCATGATGCAATTGCAGTGGCATCGGTAAAAGCACGGTATACTTTTTCAGGAGACGTTTTAAGTACCCTGTGCAGTGAAACAACATTATTAGACATAAGATAATATTTTTACCCCTACTCATCTGGCTTTTCGGTTCCGCCCGTTTTTGAAGTGGTTACTGCTCCACTTACCATTTGTGCAGATCGTTTATTGATCAGCTTCGATACAACAAAGATGGTAAGAAGATTGAATTCAGACGGAGGCTAAAAACGACACTTTGAAGGCCATTTACGACCTTTTAAGTCATAAACCGGGTTGGCACCACAATATATTATATGCTTTCAGTATTCTAAGCCTTATTTTCATTCCAGTAATAGCTATCAGGGGTCGGCCTTTGCCCAAAGATTGCCGTCCCAACTCTAATAATCGTTGCCCCTTCTTCAATAGCTGGTTCCAAATCACCACTCATGCCCATTGACAATTCCTTCATTTCTACATTAGGGACCTGCAAAGCAATGATCTGTTGCTGAATGTCCTTGAGCAACCGGAAACATTTTCTTACTTTTTCAGCTTCTGCACTGAATAAGCCTATTGTCATCAATCCTTTTATTTTCAGTGTGTTCAACTGTGCAACTTGTTTTACGGCTAGGAGCAATTTTACTTCACCAGGATTTCTGCCGGCATCTGTGCAGGCTTTATTTATCCGTTCTTTTATGACAGCAATATTCTTCAGGATCTCTTCACTCATGCTTCCACCCTTTTTTGTTTTGCTTCCAGTTCACTGATCAACGTTGCCTTTACAAGGGTAAGCGCATGGTCTTTGGCTTCAGCAAAGGAAATTCCGTACTTCCGCTTTACCTGTTGCATCTCTTTGGGAAATCCGGACAATAACTTATTGTAATATTCATCTAAAATCTCCGGCGACGGCATTTCAAAATTTATACGTAACTGGAAACGCCTTATCAAGGCCATATCGATAATTTCAGGATGGTTGGTTGCACAAATCAATAATGATTTTTCAGGATAGTAGTCGATCAGTTGTATCAGTGTATTCACCAACCTTCTCATTTCGCCTACATCCTTATCATCTTCTCCCCTTGCCTTTCCGATCTGATCAAACTCGTCTAAAAACAAAACAGCTTTTTCCCGGCCTGCTTTTTCAAATACCTGTTTTATATTCTGTGATGTTTCACCAATCCTCGAACAAACAATATTGCTCAAATTGAGTATGAGGATATTTTTGCCTAATGCATTTGCAATGGCTTTGGCTGTCATCGTTTTGCCGCAACCGGAACTTCCCTGCAGCAGTATTTTATTATTTACAGGCAATCCGTATTTATATAGCTCGTCAATATAATTATGTTCCTTAATGAGCTGTACGAATTTCTGCCTGTTAGCTTCATCCAGGAAAATATCGGCCAGGGATACTTTTTCTTTATCATTGATGATAAGGTCAAATACGTTCATTATAGTTCAACTTTTGGTTCATGTTCTTTACAATCCACTCTTAATTCATTATTGGCTAACCGGGCCTGCAATAATTTACAGTAATGATTGCCGTTGACAACGCTGTAATTTGAACAGGTAAAACACATCCTTTGGATCGTTATGACCCCTGCCCTGTTAAGTTCAAGAATGATTTTGAGCAGGCCTGCCAGCATTGCCTCTTTCTGCTCACCCGAAATGAGGTTCAAAGGCTCTTCTATAGCCGAAGCGAAATCAGCTGATTTCATTGCAGCCTGCTTACCTGCACCGGTTAAACCGATCGTATAACTCCTGATATCCAAAGGGTCTTCATATTTTTTTACCAGGTCTTTCTCTAAAAGGGATTTAACACTGTCGCTGATAGTAGGCTTGGTCATGTTAAATTCCTGCGCCAGGTAACTCACCTTACATTTTTCTCCCGGATGAAAAAGCAGGAAGATTAGTATCTGGATTTGTATCGGGCTTAAAGCATTTTGCTTACTCTCATTCCAAAGCAATACACGAAAAGCCCCAGAAAGACGTTCCAGGGCTACCACAATTTTGCTGTCGATCTCGTTGTTCTGACGGTCGAGGTTAAAAGGAGACTTCATTTGTTTCATCCTTCAGCACTCAGAATAGGAAGGTGAGAAAATACCGTTTATCGCAATGATCGTCTTTAACACGATTTTTGTCCCGCTTTCCAATTCCAGGTATGGGTTTGGAGAAGTTAAACAGATCTCTTTGATCAACCCCTCTACCCTTACTATCCCTTCTGAATCCAAAAGCATAGCTGCTTTTATTTTCTGTTCTTTACAATTCCGCAGGATCTCCAGGAATGTTTCGTTTACCGAAAGAGTAGTTCGAATATCCATATGCTTAAAATTAATGCATCCTTGTGTTTCAATAATGCCAGTTATCCTTTTACGTCGGCAAGGGATGCCCCAAAGTTAATATGTAATACGTTTCCCGTGGGAGTTACTAAGGCGGGCACAGATTTAATTCCTGCGTTTTCAGCTTCGCTGATCCTGCCTTTATCTTCACCAAGATGAACGACCTCTACATTGGACTTACCGATCAATTCGATGATATCGTGTTCGGCACTAACACAAACAGGACAGCCTGCATGATAAAAAACTGATTTTTTCATTTTTGGTTGTTTTAGGTTTACAAAACTATTGACAACACAAATATAGTTAGGATTCCTAACTTTTAAACAGCCCAGTGAATATATTTTTTAACAAACCCGGCTCCTGGTTAAAACCGGGTTGTTATCAGGCATTCTCAAATCCAGAATTCATCAGGATAATTATCCATTTCGCCCGTCTGATGTATTTGCTGTAACCTTTCCCCCAACTGGGTAAGTTTTTCTGCAGAAAGGGTTTCTTCGATATACGGGAACAAGATCCTTTCTTCAAAACGGATATGTTTGTCCAATGCATCAGCCAATGATCGGAATTGATCCGGCTGAAAGGATCCTGTGCTCGTAATAGCCTCGACTAACTTCTTTATCTGCTCGTGCTCTGATATGGCCTGTGTCACCAAATTATCCTGCAGTGCTGTAAACAGTAATGTTTCTTCTTCTTTAAAATGTTGTTGCAGGTGGTTGTTCCAGAAATATTGCACATAAGGCTTTATCCTTTCTGCCGGCACCTGCTTTTTTATTCCCTGCCTTATCTTCCAGCAAAACAGTAATCCAAAATGATGATCCCTTGAAAGAGCGACTATGCTTTCATGTCTTCTCATTGTTGATTAAGCGAAGGATTTTTCCAGTTCAATGGATTTAGGGAAAAGAATATTGTTTTCCAGATGAATATGAAGATGGAGGTCGTCTTCAAAGTCCTTCAGGGTGGCGAAAGCTGCTTTATAGGTATTGCAGCCATCTGCAGGTGCATTGTATTGATTACTCAATTCTTTGATCTTTCTGAAACGCTCACCTTCAGTATCGTGCTCATGCATCATTACACGTATAGGATTTTGCACTGTACCAAAGGGTGTTGCTGCCACTTCTGTTGCTCCTGCCTGTTTTGCCTGCACCATTTTCCGGATGAAAGGGAAAACCATTAGCTCTTCCTTTTTCATATGCACGGCCAGTTCACCTGCACAGGCATCGAAATGTGTTTTTATCTCTGCCAGTTCAGGATGCCTGCCGCCATGCACCTTTACGATCTTTTCGAGAAACGATTGTATAACGGGTATCTGCGTGGTCACATACCGGTGATGCTTTTTCTCGATGAAATCAGCCAGCAGATCTAAAGGCCAGGATTTATAATCGCTGATGGCTGCTTCTGTAGGGGGAAGCGTATTTATTGTTTGCTGTAGCTGGCCGATCAGTTCATCTACCGATAACTTTTTCTCATTGCAAGCTGCTTCAATGGTACGGTTGCCGTTACAGCAAAAGTCGATACCTGCCTGTTCAAATATACCGGCGGTACGGAAGTCGTCTGCTACCACAAGACCGACTATATTTTCTTTTGAGATTGTCATTTTATGTATGTTTTTATGTTTGTTTAAAAAGAGATGTTGCTGTAATAAAAAGACAGGTTACCTTGAGCAATTCCATTCCTACAAACCAGACATGCAGTTTGGACGGCGCCACTGGCTGCCCCTGGATATATTGCTCTGCCCTTGCGTCCAGTGCAGGCAGCAACCATACCGTCTGCAATAGAAGAACGACTATAATGATGAGCAATGAAATAGCTGGTACTGTAAACATGGATTTACGATACATTAGAACGCTTATACAAACAACTATTGCAAACACCCATTCAACTTTATTGAGTGCGCCGAATACCAGCCTGCCAATTCCTAAACCGACCGGGAGCGTTACACCGGGCGCCCGGAACTTCAGCCACGCTTCCATAAAGCTGATCGCGCATACAAACCCGATCCAGGTAAACAGGCAGGCTATGGCTACGGGTTGCTTTATAGTTGTGTTCATAACAGGGGTTTCGCTGAGTTATTGCGGTAATACTCGATCTTGGAAAGGAACATGACAGCCATTTTATCACCCCGCCATTTAGCTTCATCCGCTTTTGCACCGGCAAAATGCTCATCAATGGTTTCATGCCATAGTTTTAACCAGGCATCAAAATGTTTTTGTTCCACAGGCAATTCGGCATGGGGAGGGAAAGGGCTTCCGAAATAGGTATGCTCATCCAACAATACCGTTTGCCAGAAGCGGTACATTTTTTCCAGGTGTTCAGGCCAGCGGTCTTTGATGACGCCATTAAATATTCCACCCAGTAAAAGATCGATCCTGATCTTTCCATAAAAAGTATCTACCAGTAATTTGATATCCTCTATTGTGGTTATGTCTTTTTTTTCGCTCATAGTTTTTATTGTGCTATTGAAAAATAGCGGAACATGTAATATAATGCCCATCCGGCAAAACCAATGATAAGCGTCCACACCCACCAGGGAATGCTTTGTGGCGTTTCGCTGCCTGAGATCAGGAAAGATTTCTGATCACCTTTGCCATATGCGTTGATCATTAAGGGCAATACGCCATCCACCACGGCATGTTCCTTTATCCCTTCAATGGCAATAGCCGGGCCATTCCGCACAACGAAGGGTATTTTCCGGATCCCTTCTTTACCTGTCGGGTCTTTGCTGACGATCTTCAGCACATGTTCGCCATCTGTCAGTTTACGGGTATCCAGGTCAAAACTCACCGGCGATTTCAGTTCGGCAACAGGCCTGGTTTCATCGTCTATAAAAATGAATATGGTGCTTTTATCGCTCATCTTATTCGTTATTTAAAATGAATCGTTTAATATGCCTGTCTGATCTTTCACCAGGACGTATCAACCATTTTATGGAGAAAAAAAGAGTACACAGCACTATTGCGACTGTTGCCCATACGATCACATAATCCCATCTGCTGTCGGGCCCTGCTCCATGTGCGATGCCTCTCAATACCTTTGGCTGGTTACGTTCACATACCGGGCAGGCCAATACCCATAATACATTGAACAGCAGAAATGCTATTAAAAATAACTTTTTCATTATTCAGCTGCTTTTAGTTTTACAAAATCCACGATCTTTTTTACTTCTTCCGGCGTTACTTTTTTGCCGTTGTTGCCCCAGCTTGTGCGTTCATAGTTGATCAGGGCCGCTACCTCATGTTCTGTAAACTGCATATTGGTGCCAACCGGCGGCATTACACCAAATTCAGCTTTTGCATCATATCCGTTCATGATAATGTCCACGTACATTTCGAGGTTATCACCCAACACAACAGAGCTTCCTTTTAAAGGCGGGAAAGCTCCGGGCAAGCCCTCACCATTTGCCTGATGGCAGCTTTGGCAATTAGCTGTAAATATTGCCTGGCCATCGGGCTCTGCACCGGCAGCCGCACCTGCTGTCTTTTTTTCTTCCTTTTTATACAGGAAAGCTGGTGCAGCAGTGCCATCCGGCAATTTTGTTTGCTTGAGCGATTGCAGGTAAGCGATCAGGTACATCGCATCCCTGGTAGCCACCACTTTTCCTTCCTGCCCATCGAGATATTCTGAAGGTACATTGACCACCACATCCGACTTGGATGGTTCCTTTTTGACAGCGAACAACCAGGGATAAGCAGGCATAATGGATTCTTTTACCACAATGCGCGGGTTATAGAGGTGCACCAGGTTCCAGTCTTTACTGGGTTGCCGGTTGCCGATATCAGTCAGATCAGGACCGGTACGTTCTGTTCCCATCAGCGTTGCAGTATTGCGCCATAGGTCAGTCCGGTGGATATCAGCATAATCGGCTGCAAGGCTTGGGCGTGATCCCCAGGTTTTATCCATATCTATATTCCTGACCTGTTGTGTATGGCAGGCCACGCAGCCATTGGCAACGAATAATGCTTTTCCTTTTATTGCATCAGGGCTCAAGGGTTCAGCACCGGGTAATGGCTGGTTCATGTTTTGGTTACGGATAGCGGGCATAACGGCTACCAGCACGGTCAGTCCTACAAAGAACAGCGCCGCAGTGCCGAAAAGTTTTTTATGATTATCGAATAGTTCCATATTCTGAGCAAATGATATTTATACAATTGAATGAGTTGAAGCAGTTGGTCCGTTGAGTTTTTGAATGGCTGTTTCCCGGACATCGACTACAGGTTTTGCCACCATCATTTTGTACATATTGTAAGCGAAGAACAGGTGCGACAACCACATCAAACTTCCTCCTATAGCCCGCCACAACCAGTAAGGGGCCATCTTTATCACGCCATCAATAAAGGGCTTGCCTTCCATCCATAACAATCCTTTCAGCGTGCTGCCATACATCAGCGGAACGGTATAGAACATCAACCCGACCAAAGCCAGCCAGAAATGTGCACCAATGGTAATTTGCGGTGCTTCCTTGCCTGTGAGCCGCGGGATCACTGCATAGATACCTGCCCATAAGAAAAAGCAAATGATACCATACATGGTCAGGTGTGAGTGCGCTACGGTGAAATCGGTAAAATGCCAGATAAGATTGGTGCTGCGGAATGCTTCTGCTGTTCCCTGCATGGAGCCGGTGAAATAAAAGATAACACCCACAAGGAAGAAAGGAAGCGTATAACTGTCTTTGATCTTGTACCATGCTCCTTTAAAAGTCATGATGAAATTAGTGGTACCGGCAATAACGGGTATCGCCATGCCTGCACTGCCCACGATAGCCACCGTTTGCAGCCACCAGGGAATTGAACTGAATACAAAGTGGTGGGTACCGATCAGGGTATAGAAAAGTATCTGTGTCCAGAAAGCAAGAATACCAAGACTGTAAGAGTAGATAGGTTTGTTGAGCTGCTGGGGCAGAAAGTAATAAACAATGCCTAATGTAAAAAGCATGAACCACATGCCAACGCCCTGGTGCATATAATAACCCTGTACAATAGTTTCACCCAGGCCATTCTGCCAGTAAGGGATATAGGCCACCAGTGTGATCACGATGGCGAAAATGATCGCTGCAACAATATACCAGTTCGAGATATAGATCTCTTTCGTGGTGCGGCGGGCAATGGTCTGTAGAAAAATGACAAGTGTCATCACAATTCCTGCAGCAAACAGGAGCATTACCGGCCAGATGTATTCCCGGTATTCCCCGCCACCATTATTAATGCCTGCCATAAGGCAGATAGAGCCGAGGATAACTGCTGCATTGATCAGCCATAATGCATACCATCCATATTTTATATTAGCCAGTTTGGTGTTGCTGACACGGGGCACTACATAATAACCCAGCCCCAGCATACCCAATGATGCCCATCCCCAGAATACGGCATTGGTATGCACCGGGCGCAATCGCCCGAAACTCAGCCAGCTCACATGATCGGCATCAGGGGCTACGAATTTTATCCCTACATACTCACCAATGGTGGTACCGAATAAAAGCCAGAAAGTAGCACAGCCCAAATACCAAAGGATGAGGCGGGATAATGCAGGATCTACATTAGGACGCGGAAGCGCTTTCTTTTTAAGGGCTACGATAGGAAGACCTGCCTGGTCGTTGATCTGTAATAAACCTTTTTCATCTTCGGGAGCCTGGTTGCCTGACAGTTCGCGGTTGGTAAGGCTATAATCCAATGCCGCTTTGCGTTTTTTCAATTGAGTGTCTATTTCTTCTTCGGGCAAAGAACGCAGATAGGCTGCCAGCTTTTCGGCTTCCTCCAGTTTATGCCGTTTCTTAGTCTGGTCCAGCGCATGTACCACTTTTGTGATCAGGAAAATAATCGCGAAAAGGATCGGGATCAGCAGGAGGACAATGGTAATAAGGATACCTGTTTCGCCCAGCAGGGAACCCGCAGGTTTACCTGTTTCCTGCGCTAATAATTTTCCAACCGGTACAAGAGATGAGACCGCGATCAGCAATAGGGGCAATAACACATTGCTGCTACGGCGCTTTTTATAATTTATGATCTCTCCGATCTGTTTACTGTTCAGGTTGCGGAGATGCTGCTGCAATTGCCGTTGCTGCTCCTCTTCTGTCTTTCTTTTACGGCTGTTTCTTATGTTTTTTACTTTCTGCTTCAGCACCAGTGCTGCCAAAAAAACAACAAACAGTATGGAAAACAGTACCCAGGTAAGCGCCCCCGCATAACTGAAAGAAAAATGAGAAGGCGCATCGTCCTGGGCTAAGGTGGGGAATGCATTCATCAGCATTCCGGTAAGAAACAGTGGCAACAGCTTTAATGACTTGTTCGACTTCATTTTATGGATATTAATACCTTTTTATCTTTTATTTAGTCAAAAAAATTTATCTCTTCAGAAAGGTCAACCGCTTGCCCAGTTCTTCCGTAAACTCGCCCAGTTTTGCTTTCTCCAGCATTGTCTGGATACCTCTTCGCAGCGATTTAAATTCATGATGTATGGGACAGGGATGTGTTTCGGAGCATTGCTTCAGGCCAAGACCACAACCGGTAAAGAGTTTGTCGCCATCCACCACTTTCACAATATCTGCCAGTGAGTATTCAAGTGTTTCTTTGTCAAGGTAAAAGCCTCCATTGGGTCCTTTCAGGGATAACAATAACCCCTTCTTTCCCAACTCCTGCAGGATCTTGGCTATATAATGCTCCGGAGAATCAACTCCTTTTGCAATTTCCTTGATACCTACCTTATTGCCATTTTTGGATTTCTGTGCAATGAATATCATGGCGCGGATGGCGTATTCACAAGTCTTTGAAAACATTTATTTCTTTTACAGTGCAAAAATAAGACAGAGTCCCGAATAAAAGATAAAAATATCTTTTATTATTTTCCAGGCAAATTTGGTTACCTGGTCCATTATATAATATGCAGCAATCAATCTTTATCAAATTGATGCTGCAAATATGTTTGCAAAACCAGGGCATGCGTATGTTCCCGGTCTTTAGCTGCATATAGCAACGTGATCACCTTATCGTCTTTATGTTCTTCAACAAAAGGTTCAACAGCATCGTTCGCTTTTAATTCCGCCTTATAACGTTTTTGAAAATCTTCCCACAATTCCGGGGCATGTCCATACCATTTCCGCAGGCTGGTACTTGGCGCCAGGTCCTTTACCCAGCTATTATAAGCTACTCTCTCTTTTGTTAATCCTCTTGGCCAAAGCCGGTCTATCAATACACGGCAGCCATCCTTTTGCAAAGGTTTTTCATATACACTTTTGGTTTTTACAACTGTTTTCATGTATCTGAGTTTAGCTACTGCAAAGTAAAAGATAAATTTATCTTTTACCGGAACGGGCTGCTATTTGTGCATAAAGAACCAAATTTTCCAGTCAATTCATCATTAATAAAGGGCAGCACAGTTAATGCTGCCCTTTACTTTTTATACCGGCACATTCACTGCTTCTCTAAGTTCCCTTGCTGCTGCTACCATCTCTATCAACGCCGCTTTTGTTTCATCCCATCCTCTTGTTTTTAATCCGCAATCGGGATTCACCCAAAGCTGCCTTGCAGGCAATACCGATCCGGCTTTTTGCATCAATGCTACCATCTCCTTTCTGGCAGGTACGCGTGGGGAATGGATATCATAAACACCCGGCCCTATGTCATTCGGGTATTTGAATTCAGCAAAAGCATCCAGCAATTCCATTTGCGAACGGCTGGTCTCAATAGTGATCACATCTGCGTCCATCGCTGCTATATGTTCAATGATATCATTGAACTCTGAATAGCACATATGCGTGTGAACCTGTGTTTCATCTTTTACTGCACCGGCAGCAATGCGGAATGCTTTCACAGCCCAGTCCAGATATTCCTGCCAGTTCTCTTTGCGCAAAGGCAATCCTTCTCTTATTGCAGGTTCATCAATCTGGATCACTGATATACCAGCCTGTTCCAGATCAGTTACTTCATCACGGATAGCCAGGGCAATTTGCGTGCAGGTAGCACTGCGGGGTTGGTCATTGCGGACAAAGCTCCATTGCAATATCGTTACAGGGCCGGTCAGCATTCCTTTCATTTTTCGGGAAGTGAGCGATTGTGCATAGCAGCTCCATTCTACCGTCATCGGGCGGGGACGGTATACATCTCCAAAAATGATGGGTGGCTTAACGCAGCGGGAGCCATAACTCTGCACCCATCCGTTATCTGTAAAAACAAAACCGGCCAGTTGCTCTCCAAAATATTCCACCATATCATTCCGCTCAAATTCGCCATGCACGAGCACATCAAGACCGATCTCTTCCTGCCAGCGGATAGCCTTTTCAGTTTCAGCTTTCAGTAATGCTTCATACTGCGCGTCGCTCAGCTCTTTCTTTTTCCACTGCAACCGCCACTTGCGCACTTCAGCAGTTTGTGGAAAAGAACCGATAGTAGTGGTAGGGAAAACCGGAAGCCCTAATGCCTCCTGTTGTTTCTTCTTACGGACCGCAAACTCATTTTTTCTTTTTGCATCTTCCGCTGTAATAGCAGATGCTCTTTGTTTAACCGCCGGGTTATGAATAAGCAGAGATCTTTTCCTGTTCTCGATACTATCTGTATTCTCCTGCAGCAAATGTTTCAGGCCAGGATCGCTTTGGTCCTCAGCAAGCCGCTTCAGGGCCACTACCTCGATCAGTTTTTGTTTTGCAAATGCAAGCCATTGTTTGATCTCAGGCGTCAGCACTTCTTCATTTGCTTCTATATCCAGATCGCATGGGCTATGCAGCAAAGAACAGGAAGGTGAGATCCAGACCCTGCTTCTGCCAATTACCTCAACGGCCTTACGGATCAGTGAAAGTGATTGTGTGAAATCATTCTTCCATATATTTCTCCCATCTACGATACCGAGTGAAAGGTGGGTTCTGGTGTGAACAATGCCTGTAGATAAAATATCTTCCAGTTGAGAAGGGCAGCGTACCAGATCAAGATGAAGAGTGTGTACAGGAAGTTTTAAAACCGTTTGCAGGTTGTTGCCGTAGCATTCAAAATAACTCGCCAGTACGATCCGCAGTTGCGGAAGCTTTGCCTGGATTTTAGTATAGGTTTTTAAGAAGGCGTCCTGTTCAATTTTGGAAAGGTTAAGAGATAAACAGGGCTCGTCCAGTTGAATAAAATAAGCTCCCTGTTCATCCAACTGCTTCAGCACTTCAAAATAAACCGGCAGCAGGTTATCGATCAGTTCCAGCCTGTTAAATCCTTCTTCCTTTTCCTTTCCCAGCAATAAAAAAGATACAGGCCCTAATAAAACCGGTTTAGCCTGGAAGCCTTCCCGTTTTGCTTCCACGAATTCTTTGACCACTTTGTTATGAAAAAAAGAGAATTGCTGACCGGCTTTGAATTCAGGAACGATATAATGATAATTCGTATCAAACCATTTGGTCATTTCCATGGCAGTGATATCATGCCCCTCTTTCTGGTAGCCTCTTGCCATTGCAAAAAGCAGGTCTAATTGATTGAGCTCTTTCTTTTCGATAAGGGAGTGATACCGTTCGGGAATAGCTCCCACCATCAGGCTTGTATCAAGCACCTGATCGTAAAAGGAAAAATCGTTGCAGGGTATCCAGTCAATACCTGCATCCTTTTGCAGTTGCCAGTTGAACAGACGGATCTGCCGGCCAGCTTGTTCAAGTTGATTGGGAAGTATTTTACCTGCCCAGTACTGTTCGCTGGCTTTCTTAAGCTCGCGGTGGTTACCGATACGCGGATAACCGAGGTTGTGTGTTTGCATTTTTGTTGTTTAATCGTGAAACAATAAATGTGCATTGCAAACAGCACAGCTGACTATATAAAAGGAAAGGCCTGGACAGATTTTGCCCGGTAAAAAAGATCAATGCCCGACCTGCTCTATATCGTGAAAGCTGTGTCATTGAGATATAGGCAAGTCTCCTGGCTTGTAACGTTTTTACTTCCTTCTCGCCTGCTATTGCAGACAATGGATTGCTGGTAAAAACTGGGAATGTTACTTACAGTTGCACGTCAGCCCGTGATTTACACACGGTTCCTTATTAATTCCGGTTAAAGAAACCTATACCTGATTGAAAGTATGCAAAGAACGATGTGAAATTAGGTAATCCGGTTGAATAAGCTAAAAATATTCTGCTTAAAACGATCTATAGATCTTTTCCATTTCATCGATGGCGATCTTTATATCGCTCTCTGTTGTCCGCCAGTTCACAAATGCGGCCCTTATCCCCTTTCTTCCTTTATATATGGTAGGGGTCATAAACACTTTTTGTGTATCATTGAGTCTTGACAGAAACAGACCGGCCAGATCCTCCTTCCCTTTCAATGTAAAGCAAACAGTATTCAATCTCACAGGGGCTAAAAGCTCAAACCGTTCATTGTTCTCCATATATTTTCCAAACTGCCTGGCCATGGCAATGCTGTTCTCTACGATCGTTCTATATCCTTCCCTCCCGTAAGCCATTAATGTGAACCATACGGGAAGTGCTTTGAGCCTCCGGGAATTTTCTGGCAGGAAGTTCAGGTAATTAAAATTCTCCAGCGGGTTCCCGAGATAGGGTGCGTTGGAATTCTGGAATGTTTCTATTTGCAAATGGCTATGTTTTTCTTTTACAAAAAACACAGCATTCTCATAAGGAACATTCAGCCATTTATGACTGTCTACTGTAATGCTGTCGGCACCGGCCCAGCCATCCAGCAGATGTTTATGTTCTTTTGAGAGAGCGGCGAAGCCTCCGAATGCTGCATCTATATGCCACCAGCAATCGTATTTTTCTTTCAGCTTCGAAATAGTTTTGAAATCGTCAAAGTCTGCAGTATTAACGGTCGCTGCACTGGATATTAATATAAAAGGCTGCCCTTGCAATTCATTTATCTTTACTTCCAGGTCAGTCATATCCATTGCCTCCCTGTTTCCCTCCATCGTTTTCACCGTAATAAAATTGCTGCTTCCCATTCCAAGCATCGACAGCGATTTCAGGGAGGAGGAATGAGGAGTAGTGGTCAATACGGGTAATCTTCCTGAAACACCTTCCCGGGCTATATCCTTTCCATACTTTTTCCCCAGCCACTGGCGCGCTACTCCCAGGCAGGTGAAGTTGGACATGGTAGCGCCTGTAACAAATCCGCCTGTGAAATCAGCAGGCAGGTCAAACAGCTCCAACAACAATGCGATTGCATCTTTCTCGATCACGGCAGAAATATCGCCCTGCCCTTTGATGGTTTGAGTGTTCTGATCATATACGGCAGCCAGCCAATCGCCCATGATGGCGGCAGGAGTAGACCCTCCGGTAACAAATCCCCAATATCTCGGGCCTGTTGACCCAACAATGGCTTGTTCAAATTGCTCATTGAACCGGGCTAATGCGCCCAGGGCACCTATGCCTTCTTCACTGATCTTACTGGATGGGCCTGTAGTGTATTTTACGGTTGTAGGGCGGTGCTGGATATCCTGTAAAAACCGTATGCCCTGTTGCTTTACTTTTCCGAATAAACTTTCAATTCCGTTTATATCGTCCTGCAGTTGCTTATACATTTCTTATCGTTTATACACTGAAAGTGTTACAGCACTAATTGATTATACAGGCGTTCCAGCATCTCCCCTGCATCATCACACAATCCCGGATGCACTTTGGACGCCTGCACTATCGTACTTCTTGTTGCGGTAAGCCAGCGGAAACGGCCGGCCAGGTCCAGCTTTGCAATAGGGCCTGCATGCTTATTACCAATCGCTATCTGTTCAAATGCTTTCAGGTGTTCTTTCAATTCTTCTATATCCAGTAAAGGACAAAGCGATCTCAGCCGGTCTTCATCCACGGAAAACATCACACCCAGGAAACGCTGGTCCCGGCAATACAGCACAATGCCTGCATTGATAAATTCTTCCCTTTCCACCCGGGGCACAACGCGGATAACAGCGTATTCAAACAAGTGCTTCTCTTGCATACTGGGCTTCTTTTACAAAAATTTCGGATGATGCGATACGGGTTATCAAAAACTGCTCATATACTTTGCGGATCTCAGCAGCTGTCGCGGCAGGATGCTCTGCCTCCAGCCATTCATCAGGCACGATCGATACGATAGCTTCAATACGCTCTGGCGTCAATACGGCCTCGAGTTCCTGCCCGGCTTTCTCCAGTTCAGTAGCCCGTGACAGCAGTACATGATCCTTTACCTGCACAAACGGCCGCAATGCCTGTTCCTTCCAGTTATCCCAGGAATGATGAAAATATAAGGCCGCACCATGATCGATCAGCCAGAGTTCTTTTCTCCAGATCAGCATATTGGTATTGCGTGCTGTGCGGTCAACATTGGTCAGCAGGCAATCAAGCCACAGTATCTTCGATGCCAGCAAGGCATCAGGGGCATTCACGGCCGGATCAAAGGTGATAGCGCCTGAGAGATAATGGAGCCCCAGGTTAAGCCCTTCACTTTTGCGCAGCAATTCCTGTATTTCCTCATCAGGCTCTGTACGGCCAAAAGCTTCATCGAGATTGGCAAAAACGATCTCAGGCACTTTCAATCCTGCTGCACGCATCACTTCACCTCCGATCAGGTCAGCGATCAATGCCTTCACTCCCTGCCCGGCTCCCCGGAATTTCAATACATATAAAAAGCCGTCATCCGCTTCCGCTATCGCGGGCAATGAGCCCCCTTCACGCAATGGCGTTACATAGCGGGTAACATTGACGGTCCTTATTTCGAGTGGGTTCATTCCCACAAATGTCGCTAATAAGCGTAAATATTCAGCAGCTCTCTCAAACTAACCGCGAATGCCACCAATATCGTACTCCATTTGCGACATTCGCGCCTGTTGGGAACATTTTTCTTTTTATCACGCTCATTTGCACCATTCGCGTTTGTTATTTTTGGAGTAGGTTTGCGCAAGAAAAACACTTACATGAATTCTTATTTCAAAGATAAAGTGGTGATAGTGACAGGCGGCACCGATGGCATTGGAAAAGCATTGGTGGACGAGCTGTTGCAGTCGGGTGCTAAAGTGGCTACCTGCGGCCGCGATCACGACAAATTATACCGGCTTCAATCATCGTATCCTTCTTCTCCTTTACATACCATGGTGGCAGATGTAAGCAGTGAAAATGATTGCCGACGCTTTATAGAAACCACCCTCAAGATTTTTGGTGGCATTGATATACTGATCAATAATGCCGGGGTATCTATGAGGGCGCTGTTGAAGGATTCCACTACGGAAGTGACCAGGAAAGTAATGGACATTAATTTTTTTGGGGCGGTTTATTGCACTAAATATGCGCTGAACTCCATTATCGAGAGCAAGGGGACCATCGTGGGAGTGTCATCTATTGCAGGCTATCGCGGTTTGCCTGGCAGGAATGCTTATTCTGCCAGTAAATTTGCCTTGCAGGGCTGGCTGGAAGCGATCAAGACCGAGTTGCTGCACGATGGTGTGCATGTGATGTGGGTTTGCCCGGGTTTTACCAATTCCAATATACGCGTTGCTGCTTTGGATAAGGATGGGCAATCGCATGGCGAAACGTCCATGGATGAATCAAAAATGATGAGTGCCGAAGAGTGTTCGAGCCATATCCTTCGCGCCATTCAGAAAAAGAAAAGAACACTGGTGCTCACTTTCACCGGTAAGCAGACAGTCTTTTTAAATAAATTTTTTCCTAAACTGGCAGATAAGCTGACCTACCGGTTTTTCTTTAAAAATGGAAAATTGATCAAATAGCATTCCCTATCCATGCCCCTTATTACCCTTACATCTGATATTGGAAGTCCTGATTACCTGGTAGGGGTGGTAAAAGCGCAGTTATTGCAGATCAATCCTGAGTTCCAGATCGTGGATATTTCCCATAATATCCCTCCGTTCAATTATCCGCAGGCGGCCTATGTATGCCGCAGCGCGATCAGGAATTTCCCTGATTACACCTATCATTTGATACTGGTGAACCTGTTTGAAAAAAAACCGGAGCAATTGCTCCTGGCTTTTCATCAAAACCAGTACCTGCTTTGTGCAGATAATGGCCTGCTCACCATGATCCTGGAAGAGACCCCGGAAATGGTGATCGGTATCCCGCTTGAAAAAACAAAACCCCGCAATACCATTTCGCTGACCGAAGTAATGGGAAGGGCCGTCAACCAACTGGTACAGGGCGAAGGCATAAGGCAGATAGGGCAGCCTGATCCTGTTTACCTGGAAAAAAGGCATCTGCGCCCGGCACTCGATGAAAGCTTTATAGAAGGGCAGATCATTTTCATTGATAATTTCGAGAACGTTATTGTCAATATCACCCGTGAGCAGTTTGAAGAGCAGCGCAAAGGCCGCAGTTTCCGGATCGTTTTCAAACGCGATGAAATGATCGACCGCATCAGCGAGTCCTATGCCGATGTACCTGAAGGTGAAAAACTGGCTCTTTTCAACAGCGCCGGCTATCTTGAAATTGCCATTAATAAAGGCAATGCCGCCGGACTCTTTGGGCTCAAAGGCTTTTCTGAAAAAAATTCACAGGCTTCCAGCCGGATGCAGGGACAGTTGTCGTACCAGACGGTGAGAGTGCATTTTGGATAGAAGGTGTTGGCCGTTGGCCGATGACTGAAAGGCTTTACAACAGCATTTTTTCATGGCCTGTAATAACCATTGATCGAAGATTAACGATTGGTTTACTTTGTTTGTACGTTTTTTCAGCCGGCTTTCCCCTGGAGTTTATATCATTTACTGCTTAACTATCAGGGGTTTGCCTATGTGTTGCCGGTCATTCGGCCATTTGCCAGCGGCCATCAGCCAACGAACAACGCTCCACTACCTTTACCCGCATAAAACCTGTAATTTTCAGCCCCGTATACCCTATTTTTGCTTTCTTTCAAAATAAACCCTTGTATGAACTTCAGAAAAGTCAATAATCTTACCGGTTGGGCCGTATTTCTGGTTTCGCTTGCTACGTATATGTTAACCCGTGAAGCCAGGGGCAGCTTGTGGGATTGCGGCGAGTTTGTCGCCAGCGCTTACAAAGTACAGCTTCCCCACCCTCCCGGAGCCCCGGTATTTGTATTGCTCGGCCGTTTCTTTATTATCCTTTTTGGTGATAATGGGCAAACAGCTGCGAATGCGGTCAACTTCATGAGTGCACTGGCAAGTGCCGCCACGATCCTGTTTCTTTTCTGGAGTATCACTCACTTCGCCCGCAAAATGTTTGTAAGCGCAGGTGAACAACTCACCGGTCAGCAGATATTTACTGTAATGGCTGCTGGTGCAGTGGGTGCGTTGGCCTACAACTTCAGTGATTCATTCTGGTACAGTGCTGTGGAAGGTGAGGTATACGCACTTTCTTCTTTCTTCACTGCACTGGTATTCTGGGCCATCCTGAAATGGGAGCATTCAGATGAGCATGCCGGTAATGATCAGCAGGCAAGGACCCGGGCAGACCGCTGGATCATCTTCCTGTTTTTCATGATGGGGCTTTCTATCGGTGTTCACCTGTTGAACCTGTTGACCATTCCTGCCATCGTGATGATCTATTACTACCGCCGTTACAAACCTACTACCTGGGGGGCTATTATTGCTTTCCTTATTGGTTGTGCTATAACAGGTATTGTGCAGGTTGTCGTTATACAATATTCCATGAAAGCGGCCGGTCTTTTTGATGTGTTCTTTGTGAACTCTTTCAAACTGCCTTTCTTCTCCGGCTTTGCTATTTACTTCCTGCTCCTGGCTGCGCTGATTGCATGGGCATTGAGCTTTAGTGAGAAGAAGATCAATAAAACCAAACTGATCATCTGGTTTGTACTGTTCCTGCTTGTTTCTGCTCTGCCTTTTGTGGCATCAGCAGGAAGTACCAGGATCGTAAGGATACTGCTGGTGGGTGCTGCAGCGGTGCTGGCGGGATATGTGTTGAAACCCGGTGGGTTGAAAATCCTGAAACTGAGCTTATGGTGTTATGCCTTTATGCTGCTGGGATATTTTGTTTATTTCACTGCATTGATCCGCTCCAATGCCAATCCGGCTATCGATATGAACAATGTAGATAACCCTATCAACCTTGTTTACTATCTCAGCCGTGAACAATATGGAAGTGCTCCGCTGTTATACGGGCCGCATTTTGCTGCAGAGATCAACCGGGAAGATCCTTTCATTGACGGGGAGATGAAATATGTAAAAGGGAAAGACAGCTATATTCCTATCGGCGTTTCAAGAGAATACCGTTATGAGAAAAGCGATATGCAATTATTCCCCCGCGTATGGGACCCCAGTGATGACCAATACCACGCACAATTCTATGCGCAATGGCTGGGATTGGGCCGCGATCCGCAAACAGGAAAGTACCAGGCACCTACGTATCGCGATAACATGGAGTGGTTCCTCACCTACCAGATGAGCCTGATGTACTGGCGCTATTTCATGTGGAATTTTGCCGGCAAGCAAAATGATGTGCAGGGAATGGGAGCCGTACGGGATGGCAACTGGATCACGGGTATTTCATTTATAGATAATAACAGGCTGGGCGATCAAAGCAAATTGCCCGACAGCCTCAAGGAAAATAAAGCACACAACAAATTATACATGCTGCCCTTTATCCTGGGCATCGTAGGTTGCGTGTACCAGTTCCTGAAAAACCGTAACGACTGGGTCGTTAGCTTCCTGCTGTTCTTCTTTACCGGTATTGCGGTCGTGCTTTACCTGAACCAACCAGGCAACCAGCCAAGGGAACGTGATTATGCGTATGTAGGGTCCTTCTACGCCTTCGCGATCTGGATCGGATTGGCCGTTGTTGGTTTTGTAAGAATGGCCCGTGAAAAACAAGACCAGCTTACCTTTAAAAACCTGTTGCTGTACGGATCAGTACTCACTTTCCTGATCACGATCATGAGCTCATTGCGTGGATCGCCCGGTTCTGTATTCATGACAGCGATTTTCGTAACAGCACTTTATGCAGCAATAACAGCGATCATTACTTTCCTGGTGCGTGCACTTTCTTCGGCAGGCCAGAACTGGAAAGCATTGAATATCGCCACAGCGATCATCTGCCTGGCTGTACCTGTTTTAATGGCACAGCAGGAATGGGATGATCATGACCGCAGCAGCAAAACCCTTGCTCCTGACCTGGCTAAAGATTACCTGGAAAGCTGCGCACCCAATGCCATCATTTTCACTTTTGGAGATAATGACACTTATCCTCTCTGGTATGCACAGGAAGTGGAAGGTGTTCGCCCAGATATCCGTATCATCAATAACAGCCTGCTGGGTATTGACTGGTACATCAATCAACTGAGAACAAAAGTGAACCAGGCCGATCCCGTGGATGTGATCTGGACACCGGAGCAGATAGAAGGACATAACCGCGAATACATGCGTTTCCGTCTTGATCCAAGAGCAGATAAAAATGCATTCTATCCGCTGTATGATGTAATGAAGAATGTACTCGGTAAACCAATGATCGATCCTGAAACAGGAAGGGATGTTGGCAGCAATGTATTCCCTGTCGCCCGCCTGAGCGTGCCGGTTGATGAAGCAGCAGTAAGGGCTAACGGAACAGTCAATCCCGGCGATAGCGTGGTTTCACCCATGCTGTTTGAGATCCCGGAAGCCAAGCAGAATGAAGCATTCCTGCGGAGCGATCTGATGATCCTCAACATCATTGCAGCGAACAACTGGAAAAGACCGATCTATTTCACTTCACCTTATGGGGAACTCGGTTTCTATCCTTATTTGCGTAAAGATGGCATGGCTTATCGTCTTGTACCTATCGTCAATAAATATCCACAGGCCAATTGGGTAACAGATTCTACTATGCGGAAGATCGGACTGGGTGGTACACCGGTTCGTGACAACAACACCGATTTCATGTTCCAGAACCTCATGACCAAATTTGAATTTGGTGGTGCGGGTAAGAAAGGAGTTTATTATGATGAAGAGAACCGCCGCCATTTATTAAACATCCGTTCTGTGTATGCAGAAGCAGCAGGTAACATGGCTGACCTTGGTAGAAAAGAAGAAGCACAGAAACTGCTCGACAAAGTGGAAGCAGGCATCCTGCCCGATAACCTGCCTTATGCAATGACAGGCCGTTTCAACAGCCATAACCAAACAGGGCTGCTTTATCTTGAAGCCGCTTATAAAGCAGGTAAAACTGATCTGGCAGAGAAAATAAGAAAAGATCTGCGGAAAGACCTGGAGCAGCAAAAACGGTATTATGAGAACCTGCGCGAAACACGCCCTGATCTGTTTGGTGCTGACCTCGCAGGAACCGAAATGCCGATCAACGAAGCATTGCTGAAAGTACTGGATACAATAGAACAACGGTATGCCAATACCAAACCAGCCGCCAATACACCCACTGAAGGAGGTGGCCAGGTGATCAGCACACCACCACAGGATACCCTGAAGAAATAATATCTTTTGATAATAATAAGACCCCTGCCCTGAGCAGGGGTTTTTATTTGAACCAATCCCTGTTCCATTTGTTTCTGATTGTACTTCTGCACTTAACGTATCAATAACGAGGATCGCAGACATGTTGCATTTTTATTCCTGAATTTTGCATTTGTTTTTCCGTAAATTGCTCTAAACCCGATTTTGTGAGAGGATTTCATTTTACCCGCTTTAACCCCAATGAAAATGGCAAAAGCCGTTTTGACCAGTTGCTTGACCTTTTTATGCAACTGCTTACTTACACCAGTGGAGATGTTGACGAAGCCCTTCAATGGCTCAATGAACTGAATAACCAGTATGAGCTCACCAATGATGAATACGGCATGGGGGATTTTATAGACGAGTTGAAAGACAAAGGTTATATCACCGGCGATAATCAGCCTGGCGAAATAAAAATCACTCCTAAAACAGAGCAAGGCATCCGCAAAAGAAGCCTTGAAGAAATATTCGGCAAACTCAAGAAAACAAAGAAGGGCGATCATCACAGTTTCAAACCCGGACAGGGAGATGAACTTAACCCTGAAACCCGGCAGTTCCGCTTTGGTGATATGCTGGAGCAGATCGACTTCACTGAATCCATCCGCAATGCACAGATCAATCATGGCATTGAAAGCTTCAGTATGCAGGAAGACGATCTTACCATCCGTGAAACGGATTTCAAGGCACAGACTTCCACCGTGCTGATGATCGATATTTCCCATTCCATGATCTTGTATGGAGAAGACAGGATCACACCGGCTAAAAAAGTGGCCATGGCTTTGAGTGAATTGATCCAGACCAAGTACCCCAAAGACACACTGGACATTGTAGTGTTTGGCAATGATGCCTGGCCGATTGAAGTGAAAGACCTTCCCTATCTGCAGGTAGGACCTTATCATACCAACACCGTTGCCGGTCTTGAACTTGCTATGGACATTTTACGCCGGAGAAAGAATCCCAACAAACAGATCTTCATGATCACAGATGGTAAGCCCACCTGCCTGAAGATCGGCAAACGGTACTATAAAAACAGTTTCGGGCTCGACCGGAAAGTAGTCAACCGTTGTATGAACCTGGCGGCCCAATGCAAAAAACTGAAAATCCCGATCACCACATTTATGATCGCTACTGACCCTTACCTGCAACGGTTTGTACAGGAGTTTACCGAAACAAATAACGGGAAGGCGTTTTTTGCTTCTTTAGACAGGTTGGGCGCCTTTATATTCAGAGACTTTGAAAATGGAAAACGGAAAACAGTGTATTAGTTCTCTTACAGCTCTTTACAAAAAGGTAAACCTATAACAACAATAGTACTCCCTTCCCGTCTTCCCGCCTTACCGGTAAAAAACTTACCGGTAAGGCGGGAAGACGGGAAGGGAGTCTGAAAATTTCAACATGTATTTCTGTTTAGAACAACAGATTTTCTTGTTTTAATACTTTAAGCTTTGTGAAAAAAACCATAGTTGACTTGTAAATTCTTTGTGTATTTGCCAGAAACTAATTGGCAATGCTGAAGAATAATTATGTATTAACCGAGTATGAGAATTATCTCTGTAGAGAAATTGCAGATTGTGCCTATCAGGTACATAAAGAGCTCGGGCCCGGGCTTCTTGAAAAGATATATGAGGCCTGTTTATGTCACGAGCTAAGAAAAAGGGATATTCCTTTCCGTCGTCAGGCAAAATTGCCTTTCCTCTATGATGGTATATCGTTTGATGAGGGTATGCAAGTCGATATTATAGTGGAAGATCTTATAATAGTTGAACTAAAGGCTGTAACAACTGTTAACCCCGTCTGGGAAGCTCAAGTGATTAGCCATTTGAAATTAGCTGGCTTGCATGTAGGCTTCCTGGTTAATTTCAATGTTGTCTTGATAAAGGACGGTATTCGAAGGTTCTCAAGTGCATAATAGTTTAATAATCTTTCTTTTTAAATATGAGTACAATTAAAACGCTGGGTGAGCTAAAGAAAAGTGGTTACCAACCTAAATCGATCAAAGAAGAGATCCGTCAAAATCTTATTACCAAACTGCAAAAGAATGAAAACTCTTTTCCCGGTATTGTAGGTTATGAAGACACGGTGATCCCCGATGTGGAGAGAGCCTTGCTGAGTAAACACAATATCCTGTTCCTCGGTCTGCGTGGGCAGGCCAAAACAAGGATGGCCCGGCAGATGATCAATCTCCTAGATGAATATATTCCGGTGATCCCCGGCAGCGATATCAATGATGATCCGCTTCTTCCCATTTCGCAATACGCGCGTGACCTGGTCGCAGAAAAAGGCGATGCCACTCCTATTGAATGGTTGCACAGAAGCCAGCGATATGGAGAGAAACTTGCAACGCCCGATGTTAGCGTGGCCGACCTTATTGGTGATGTCGATCCTATTAAAGCAGCCAACCTGAAGCTGAGCTTTGCAGATGACCGGGTGATACACTATGGCATTATTCCCCGAAGCAATCGTGGCATTTTTGTGATCAATGAATTGCCCGATTTGCAGGCAAGGATACAGGTGGCATTGTTCAATATTTTAGAAGAAGGAGATGTGCAGATCCGTGGTTTCAAACTCCGGCTGCCGCTTGACATATTATTTGTATTCACGGCCAACCCTGAAGATTATACCAACCGTGGTTCTATTGTTACGCCATTAAAAGACAGGATCCAAAGCCAGATCCTGACACACTATCCCAAATCGCTGGAAAACGCACTGGAGATCACTGAGCAGGAAGCAGATATTGCAGAAGAGCAAAAAGGGCGTGTAAGGGTAAGTGACCTGATCAAACGGCTGATCGAACAGATCGCTTTTGAAGCAAGGGCCAGTGAATTTGTAGACAAGAAAAGCGGGGTGAGCGCGCGCCTTACTATCTCTGCCTTTGAAAACGCGATCAGTTCAGCAGAAAGAAGGGCATTGATCAACCAGGAACAGCAGACCCAGGTATGGCTCGCCGATCTGGCAGGGATCATACCATCTATCACCGGCAAAGTGGAACTGGTGTATGAAGGTGAACAGGAAGGCCCTTACCAGGTGGCGACTAATTTGGTGGATAAAGCTATCCGCACACAATTCACGCAATATTTCCCCAATCCGGATTCACTCAAAAAAAGAAGGTCGACCGGCAAACCGTCCCAGCAGGAGAAAGAAAATGACAACCCTTACCGTGCTATCACCAGTTGGTTTGACAAGGGCAATCACCTGAACCTTTCTTTCAATACCAGTGATAAAGACAAAATACTGGCTTTATATAAAGTAGATGGTCTGCATGCACTGGTGAAAAAATATTTCGCACAGGCCAATGAAGCGCAGGCAGCCCTTCTAATGGAATTCGTGTTGCACGGACTTGCCTCTTATTCGCTTATCAGTAAAAAAATCTTCGAAAGTAAGATCGAATTCAAGGACCTGATTGGCAGTATGATGAACCTGGGTGGGAAGGAATATGATGAAGAGTTTGATGAGGAAGCTTAGTTTGAGTCAGTCCTGAGCCGGGAGCCGACTAAAGGCTCCCGATTATATTAACTTCCCTCTCCAGCTCAACGCCGAATTTTTCTTTCACACTTATTACAATTCTTTCGCTTAGGTTATATATCTCTTCGCCTTTGGCATTGCCATAATTAACCAGTACCAGCGCTTGTTTTGCATGCACGCCTGCATCACCTTCCCGGAAACCTTTCCATCCGCATTGTTCAATCAGCCAACCTGCAGCCAATTTCATTGAACCATCACTGTTCTTATAACCCACAATAGCGGGAAATTGCTGTTGCAATTCAGCAAACTTTGATGCTGGTATAGATGGATTCTTAAAGAAACTGCCAGCGTTACCGATTTGTGCGGGATCAGGCAGCTTGGAAGAACGGATATGGATCACTGCATCGGAAATAGCACGGATGCTTAATTCCTTAACACCCATTTTCGTCAGCTCCTCTTCGATGGCGCCATAGCTGGTATTGAATGCAGGGTGTTTACGCAAGCGATAGGTAACATCAGTGATCACGAACTGTCCCTTATATTTTCTCTTGAATACGCTTTCACGATAGCCAAATTCGCAATCAGCCAGGTTGAAATTGTATGGCCGGTGTTCATTAATATGATATGCTGTAAGACTATGAAATACATCTTTTATTTCCACACCGTACGCTCCTATATTCTGCATAGGCGATGCACCAACACAACCGGGGATCAGCGAAAGATTCTCAACCCCTGCCCAGTTGTTGGCTATGCAATGCAATACAAACGCATGCCAGTTCTCTCCTGCCCCGGCTCTGATATAAACATATTCCCCGTCTTCACTTACCTTTTCTATTCCTTTTAATTCGTTCTTCATCACCAGCCCTGTCACATCTTGTGTAAGCAGCATATTACTGCCACCACCTAATATCAAAAAAGGTATACCGGTTGACAGGCTGATGAGCTCTGCCAATTCGTCCATATTATGAAAAGCCGCGAACCGTGCTGCTTTAGCATCTATGCCAAATGTGTTATAATTCTTTAAAGAAAAGTTTTGCTGTATTTGCATATATCCGGCAATATACTTTAATTGTCTACATCCGGTACTACAATCACACTCTTAAACCGTTTATCCTGGTGCATCAAAGCCACCTGCTCCTGTACGTCCCTCTTGCAATTCAGAATTGTTTGATTATCCTTTGGCAGTTTGATCAATAATTCCATCAGGTATTGATTGCGCACCCGGGCAACAACAGGTTCGGCAGGGCCAACCAGGTAATCGCCATACCGGCTCTTTAATGAATTGGCAAATTGATGTGCGGCCGCTTCCAGCACAGCTTTCATTTTATGGCGGAAGGTTAATTGAATGATGCGGGAGAATGGAGGGTAAAAAAAATGTTTGCGCTTGGCCAGTTCGTCGGTAAACATCTTTTTATAGTCATGCTGCTTCACATACAACAAAACGGGATGTTGCGGTTGCGATGTTTGTATCAGCACGCTGCTGGTAGATTGCTTTCTTCCAGCCCGGCCACTCACCTGTTCCATTAATTGAAAAGCCCGCTCGTTCACTCTGAAATCTGCAAAATGTAATAAGCCGTCTGCATCCAGTATGCCCACCAGGTCCACGTTTTCAAAGTCAAGCCCTTTCACGACCATTTGTGTGCCTACCAGTATATCGATACGGCGTTGTTCAAACTGTTGTATCAACACGTCATGAGCATTCTTGCCACGCACTGTGTCAATATCCATGCGCGCGACCTTGTATTGAGGAAATGTTTCCTGCAACATCTCTTCAATTCTTTCTGTCCCGAAATTCCGTTGCACAAACTGATGATTGCCGCAAGCAGCGCAAGTATGTAAAGGTGGATAATTAGTGCCGCAATAATGGCAAACCAATTTATTGGAAAGCTTGTGAAAGGTAAGTGATACGTCACAGTATTTGCACTGTGGTATCCATCCGCAAACCTGGCAAACCTGGTAGGGCGTATAGCCGCGGCGGTTCTGAAAAAGGATCACCTGCTGTTGCCGGTCGAGCACCTCCTGTATAGCTGCAACAAGTTGAGGCGACAACATGATCTTGGAATTATCTTTTTGACGGATGGTTTTGGTGTCGATGATCTGGATCGGCGGCAGTTCCACTTCGCCAAAACGCTGCATTAATTCAGCCAAACCATATTTACCCCTGATGGCATTGTGGTATGTTTCCAAAGAAGGAGTAGCACTGCCCAATAACACCCTTGCACTAGTTTTACCCGGCCCCTGGTGAAATAAAGAAGCGAGGTATATGGCAGAGTCACGGCCATTATATCGGGGGGCAGGATCTTGCTGCTTATAGGATGTATCATGCTCTTCATCACAGATCACCAATCCCAGTTCAGCATAAGGAAGAAAGATAGCAGAGCGGGCGCCAAGCACTACTTTCATCTCTCCACTTTTTATTTTATTCCAGATCTCCACTCTTTCATTCTGTGAAAATTTGGAATGGTAAATACCTATATACCCGCCGAAATGTTTTTGCAAACGCCGGATGATCTGCGAGGTAAGCGCTATCTCCGGCAGCATGTATAATACCTGCTTTCCTTTACGGATATACTCTTCAATCAGTTTGATATAGATCTGTGTTTTACCGCTGGAAGTAACCCCATGCAAAAGGCAAACGGGTTTGTTGTTGAAAGATTCTTTGATAACCGACAGGGCGGTTTCCTGCGCCGGGGTCAATTCAAAGTCTATCCGGATATCTTTTGCAAGCAAGGGAAGCCTGTCTACCACCCTTTTTTCCAGCCACAGTATCTTTTTATCTACCAGCCCTTTCAGTTGTGCATCGGAAGCACCGGATTTTTTCAGCAGTTCAGCTTTGGTAACTTCACCGCTGGTTTTCATCAGGTGCAGGTAACCGAGCAATAGTTCCATTTGCTTTTCGGCTCTTTGAAGGCGTTTGTCTTCATTCAGCAATTTTGCCAGTTCATCTTCATTATCATATTGTGGGTTGAGCACTACATAGGTTTCTTTCCTGGCAGTATAGGCCTGCTTCAATGCTTCCCAAACAAAGCAGACTTTTTTCTGGATCAGCCGGTTGATCACCGGGTATACATGCGATGATTCCAGTAGCTGTTGTACCTCCGGCAACTTTAATTCTTTTTTTAGCAGCAGTGCTTCGCCAACCATGAATTCATCGGAGTCCAATGCAGAAAAATCGTCTCCATATTCTTCATTATATACCAAAATGGTTTCGCTGGAAAGTTTGAAATGGGCCGGTAAAGCTGCAGCCATCACTTCACCTTCGGTGCACATATAATAGGAAGCGACCCATTCCCATAGTTTCAATTGCTGTTCATACACGACCGGTTCGGCATCCAGCACGTTCAATATTTCTTTGGGATCGCCCCAGTCAGGTTTTTCCTGGTGGAGGCGTTTCACTACGCCGGCATATTTTTTATTCTTACCCAGGTTCACTTCCACCCTGGAGCCAGGTTTCACTTTGTCTTCCAGATGCAGGGGTACCGACCAAGTAAAAGTCCGTGGCAGGGCAAGGGGAATGATGATATCTGCGTAGAAGGATATCGTTTCCGTTTTAATATGTCCCAGGCTGAATTGTTCTTCCATTAGGCTTGCTGAAGCAAACAGCAAATTTAGTTATTCTTTGGGGTTATCCAGGCTGCTTTATACCCGATAAGTTTCTGTTCCATCAACGTGTAAACCCGCTCTTTTAACGCCGGCAGATCGGCCATGACCAATCCTTTTACCGGAACTTCCTCCATATAAACGATCCGGCTTTGGCCAGGCGTCATGGTCAGCAATCCTGTATAGGGCATCCGGCTATAGGTATCCAGGAAAAGGACCGGTTTGACCGGTGTTTGCGTTTCAATCGCCAGGCGGAAAGCACCATCATAAAAATCTTTTAACGGCTGATGAGTGGTGTTAAAAGTCCCTTCCGGGAATACCAGTACGGATATTCCCCTGGAAAGAATAGAGCGCAGTACGCGGATACTGGAAGCACGGTCAATGATATTGCTCCGGTCGACCGTCACGATCGCATTCTTATAAATAAAGCCGAAAACCGGCACTTTAGCCATTTCCACTTTTCCTAATGGCCGCAGGGGCTGGCGATAAGCTTTCACCAGTACGGCAGAGTCAAGATAAGAGATATGATTGGTTACAAAAATATAAGGCCTGGTTCTATCGTGTGGTGATTCGTAGATACGCTTGTGATAAATGCCGATCAGCGGAAACCAGCTATCCGCCCATAAACGGCAAAGCCGGAGGATCATATTCCCCCCTTTTATCCGGCCAAAAAAACTTGCGATCACTACAAACGGAAAAATCAACAACATGATCACCAGGAAAACCACGATCGCATACAGGGAATAAACCCAAACCAGTGGTTTCATCAACGCTTGTTTTTGTATTTATCATCATCTCCGGGGCAGTGGCATTCCCAGTCTGTGTCCAGGTCAATGCAGGTAACCACTTTGGTTTTCAGATCGCATTGTGCAAATACGATCCTTACCCGCTGATTGTCCCTGGTGATACCTTCCAGTGCATAAGTGGGACATGGCCTGTCCTGCATATCCGATTTTTTGTAGTTGATCTTCCCTTCTTTCATGATCTGTTCCACTTCAGCCTGTGAGATTTTCCTGCATTCCATCCGGCACTTCGCGTGCTGTGTGTATTCGATATAGGAAATGCGCCGGTCAAAACCGCGGTTACGGTCGGGCGAAGAAGCAGGATCGGTGGTTGTTTGCCGGTCTTTTTTGCGTTCCGGCTCTGGCACATTCTTGTTTTGCGCCCTCCTTACAAAAAACAATACCACTGCCAGGACAATAATCAATACAAATGGTAGCCACTTCTTATTCACATTCAAACATTTGGCTAAAAATAGGGATTTTGTTGTAAGAGACCCGGGGCAACCGATTGGTTAATGATCCGTATGCTTTAATCTGCTCTTGCGCCAGAACAAAGTAAATTTGTGAATAAAATAAACAGCCATTCAGTACTCCTGGCCCAGGGCCGACTCCCAGCTCAATTACTTACCTTTGCCCCCTTATGACCGTCGCCAAATCAGTAGCATTTCACACCCTTGGGTGCAAACTCAATTTTTCGGAAACCTCTTCCCTCTCGCGACTACTTGAGCAGGAAGGATTTGAGAAAAAGGAATTTGAGGAACAGGCCGACGTATACGTGATCAATACCTGCTCTGTAACGGAAAATGCTGATAAAGAATGCCGTCAATTGGTCCGCCGCATTCAACGGAAGGCGCCTGAAAGCCTGGTAGTGATCACCGGCTGTTATGCCCAACTGAAGCCCAAAGAAATTGCTGAGATCCCCGGTGTAGACCTTGTACTCGGTGCTGCCGAAAAGTTTAATATAGCACAGCATATCCGCGAACTGGCCAAGGGCGATTCCGCCAAGATCTGCTCTTGCGACATTGAAGATGTGACCGGTTTCCATTCTTCCTATTCCCTGAACGACCGCACCCGCACTTTCCTCAAAGTGCAGGACGGCTGCGATTATAACTGTTCTTTTTGTACTATTCCCATGGCTCGCGGCAAAAGTCGCAGTGATACCATTGCCAATGTGATCAAAAGTGCCGAAGAACTGGCAGCCAATGGTGCTAAAGAAATCGTGCTTACCGGCATCAACCTGGGCGATTTTGGAAAAGGTCCGGACGGAGCCGGCTCTGTGATCGGCATTAGCCAACGGGAAGAGAATTTTTTCGAACTGATAAAGGAATTGGACAAAGTCGAAGGTATCAGCCGTTATCGCATTTCTTCTATTGAACCCAACCTGCTGACTAACGAGATCATTGATTTTGTGGCCAACAGTGATAAGTTCATGCCGCATTTTCATATCCCTCTGCAAAGCGGCAGCAATAAAGTGCTGGGAATGATGCGCCGCCGGTATAAAAGGGAATTATATGCCGAGAGGGTAAAATTGATCAAGGCGCTGATGCCCCATTGTGCTATCGGCGTGGATGTAATCGTTGGTTTTCCTGGCGAAACCGATGAGGCTTTTAAAGAAACATTCGACTTTTTACATTCCCTCGATATCTCTTATCTCCACGTATTCACTTATTCCGAAAGGGATAATACCCATGCGCTTACGCTCGGTCCGGTGGTGCCGATGCATACACGCCACGAACGCAATAAGACTTTGCGCAACCTTTCCTACATGAAAATGCAGTACTTCACCGGGCTGCATGCCGGTCAAACACGCAAAGTATTGTTTGAAAAGCATGATAAAGCCGGAATGATCGAAGGTTACACAGATAATTATGTTCGGGTGACAACTCCTTACCGGGAAGAATGGGTGAACCATGTAGTGGACTGGACGCTTTAACCAGGCATTCTCACTAAAACCGGGGAACATCAAGAAGGTCAAGCGTGATGGATTGAACGCTTTCAAGCCCCCTTACTAAAGCCGAGGGACGCAAAGAAAAGCAGCTATGGCGGATTGGATGTTTTAATTAACTATTCCCCCTAAAACCGATGGCAGATATTGTGGATTGGGCATTTTATCAGGTGCTCCCCTAAAATAACGAGGGACAAAAAAGACCGGGTGTGATAGACTAACCTCTATCGCCCACGATAGAGCCGATTTGGGATGTTCATCCCTCCCTCAAAGCCTGTTCATGAAAGAGGTTTCAGCCATATAAAAGTGGTGGGACGTACTGGACTCGAACCAGTGACCCCTACTCTGTCAAAGTAGTGCTCTAAACCAACTGAGCTAACGTCCCGTTAATTTTTAAAAGAAAAACCACCGGAGCAGAGCGGTAAAATTAAGGGCTTTTTATCTTTATAGTACGGTAGTATTTTATTTTTTTGCCGTGCAACTTTCAGGCCTACTGTTTGTCTTTGTAATAGAGTAAATGATATGAAGAAGTACCAGGTAACGATACAATTTGAAATGAAGGACGATTTCACCGACCTGATCCCGCCTCACCGTACCTACATTAATTTCCTTATCAACAAGGACATTATTGATCAGTACATAGTGAGTATGGAAACCCAGCGCGTGTGGATCACGTTGAATGCAGCTAACCGTGAAGAAGTTGAAAAGTTGCTGAAGAAATCCCCCATTTATAAATTCTGGCAGTACGAGATCGATGAATTATTTGTCTGGGATGGCCAGCATTACAGATTGCCGGCAGTTCAGCCGAACTGACCTTGCTTTTTTATCAGATAGTTACTCACTCCAATATTGGGTTATATTTTCCCTTATCTTTTTGTTTTTTCACACCTGATTGTTGTTTTTTTCACCTACTCTCGTCCTTAGCTTCTGATAGATTTGCCGGAAACATATTAAGATGCCTAGTGAAGAAAAGATACAAGACAAGATACACGAAATAAGAGGCGAAAGGGTAATGCTTGACTTTGATTTGGCAGTGCTGTATGATACCACTACCAAGGCGTTCAACCAGGCAGTAAGAAGAAATAAAGACCGGTTTCCGGAAGACTTTCTTTTTCAGCTTTCAGAACAGGAATGGCAGATTGTACAAAATAGACTTATAGATCGCACTGATCAGCCTTTTGTGAACCGGTCACAAATTGTGACCGGTTCACAAAAGCACCGAAACAAGGGATTATTGCCTTATGCTTTTACCGAACAGGGTGTAGCTATGCTAAGCGGCGTGCTTCATTCTCCCAAGGCCATTAAAATGAACATTTCTATTATGAGGGCATTCGTTGAGATCAGGCGATTTGTAGCGCAAAATCTCTCTCTGAAAGAACAGCTTAAAGAAATACGGGAACGGCTTGGCGAACATGATGTTCAACTCAAGCAGATATATGATACCTTAGAAAATATGCTAAACAAAACAATTAGCCAACAGGAATGGGAAAGCCGGGAAAGAATCGGATACAAAAAATGAGCCTCACCCCTTTGCCCATCATAAACCTACTCCGTCTTCAAACTCTTCACTGGATTTGCCGTTGCTGCTTTGATCGCCTGTGCACTCACCGTCAGTAGAGCAATCAACAAAGCCACGATCCCTGCCGCTGCAAATATCCACCAGGATAATTCAGTGCGGTAAGCATAATTATCCAGCCATTGATGCACCAGCCACCACGAGAAAGGCACAGCAATCACAAAAGCCACCAGTACCAGTTTCAGGAATTCACCAGACAGCAACACAAACACTCTTGCAACGCTTGCTCCCAACACTTTCCGGATACCGATCTCTTTAGTCCTTTGCGAAGCTGTAAACATAGCAAGCCCTAACAAACCCAGGCACGAAATTAAGATCGCCAGAAAAGCAAAGGCTTTGCTTAAAGTACCGATCATCTGTTCGCTTTTATACAAAGCTTCATATTCTTTATCAGCAAAATGGTACGTAAATGGAAAAGCAGGGTTTAATTTTTTGCATAAACTCCCCAATAAGGTTAAAGCCTGCTGTGTTTTACCCGCTTCTGTTCTCACAACGATCGTTCCCCATCCTTTTTCGCTCAGGTTAATGATCAGAGGTTCTACCTGGTCGTGCAGTGAAGACAGGTGAAAGTCTTTTACTACTCCAACGATCGGCCCCTGCTCCCCTCCTTCCAGCCGCAAGGTTTGTCCAAGCGGGCTTTTAAAACCGAAACGTTGTGCGGCTGTTTCATTTACCAGGAAGCTGTTTTCCTTATCTCCATAAGCCGGGGAAAAATCACGGCCCTGCAACAATTGTATGCCCATTGTTTTAATAAAATCATATCCTACCGAAACAACGGCCATCGTGGGGCGGTATAAGGGGTCCTTTCCTTCCCAGATAATACTGTCCTGGTAATTGCCGATGCCGGTCGGCGATCCCGTCATCAGCGACATGGATTTAATCCCGGACTGCTGTAAGGCTTTTTGTTTTAATACTGCATATTGCCTGTCAAGATCGCCCTCGATCGGAATGGTAACCAGGTTCTCTTTTGTATAACCCAGGTTGCGGGTTTGTAAAAAATTTACTTGTTTGGAAATAACGATCGTACCGGTGATCAGTAAAATGGATAATACAAACTGGAAAACGACCAGTCCTTTCCGGAAATTTACCGAGCTATTACTGAAACGCAGTACACCTTTCAATGCTTTTACAGGGCGGAGTGAGGACAATACAAGGGCAGGATAACTGCCGGCGATAAACCCGGTGATCAATCCAAGCCCGATTAATTGCAACCAAAATACCGGCTGGGCAACAGGCAATGCGATTTGTTTACCCGTGATATGATTGAATAATGGCAACAGCATTTGTACCAGTACCAGCGACAGTATAATCGAAAAGAATACGAGCAACATGGCCTCACCGATGAACTGCAGGATCAATGTTCCCCGCTCAGCCCCTACTACTTTACGTACACCGATCTCCCTGGTACGTTTAGCCGCGCGGACAGTTGACAGGTTCATAAAATTGATACACGCAATCAGCAAGATGAATATCGCTACCAGGCTGAAGAGTTTCACATATTCGATGCGGCCTTCTGTTGGCACTCCATTGCTGAATTTTGAACGGAGATAACGTTCATCAAAACGCTGAATGCCGAGTTCTTTCCGGAGTCCTGGCCCTTGTGTGGTATAATATTTATCCAGGAATTTTGTAATAGAGGGTCCGAATAATGCAGCATTGGCGTTTTTTCTTAATTGAATAAATGTTTGCGCTATCTGGCCGCTCCATTTAGCCTCTGCAGGATGTAAATGGAGGAATTGTTGCCAGTTGTGCAGATAATCAAACTGCAGGGAAGAATTAGCCGGTATATCATTGAAGACCGCTGTAACGACCAGGTTTTCTTTGTTGCTGTATTGCACTGTTTTGCCAATCGCCTTTGCCGGCGAACCAAACAGTAAAACAGCCATTTTCCTGGAAATAGCAATATTCGCCGGGTCCTGCAACACATTATTGATATTGCCTTGCAGCAAAGGGAAGCTGAACATTTCCAAAAAATCATTGCTCACCCATGCACCTTGTTGTTTGAATATTTTGTCACCAACCCGGAATATATTCTGATCTAAAAAATAGCTGCTCGCATATTCCACTTCAGGCAATATCTTTTTCATTTCTTCAGCCAGTAAGGCCGGGGTGGCATAAGTGGCGCCGACTTCCCCTTCCGCGTATTCTCTTTCATACACATTGAAGAGTTGCTGACCATTGGCATGAAAACCATCCACCCTCCGCTCATCTTTTATCCATAGCATGATAAGCAGACTGCAGGTCAGGCCGAGGGCCAGGCCGGAAAGATTGATAAGCGAAAAAACTTTGTTACGAAGAAGGTTGCGCCAGGCCGTAATAAAATAGTTGCGGATCATAAAGCCAGATTTAAATTCATCGGTTGCTTAAAGCATATAGCAAAGTCCTAAAACAGTACCAGTTTCGCATCAGGCTCAATTTCAACAAACTACAGTAAAACACAGGCAATAGAGTGTACGTTTTCAGTACAAAACTGTTCAAAGGCGAACGCCACGCCCAGGGTTCATGATCTGGTAACCCGGTTAATGATTAACTTATTTATGCGGAATGATAGCTGTTGCTTCTATTTCTATCAGTATATCTTCCCTGAACAGTTTACTAACCTGCACTAATGTGCTTGCAGGCGGCTTTGCTGTATTGATGAATTTGTCCCTGGCGTCTCTTACTTTCTGAACCTGGGATACGTCGAGGATGAAATAACTTAGTTTGACAATATTATCCATAGCGCCTCCTGCATTTGTTACACAGCTCCTGATATTCTTAAAAGCCTGCTCGGCTTGTTTTCCGAGATCGTCTTTGCCTACAAGATTACCCTGTTCATCCAATGCCACCTGTCCTGAAATAATAAGCATGGTACAGGTGCCCAGGTTTATTTCAGCGACATGCGAATATCCTTTCGGGGTATGTACAGACGGGGGATTGACCAGTTTTACAAGAGAACTGTCTTCCTGTGAAAACCCGGCAAGGGATATAAGGAGTGACAGACAACCAATTAAGCCTTTCCTCATAAAAAAAGTATTTTGAAAAACGAAGATAAAATGAAAAAGCCAGGGGATGATTCCTCTTGAACGCCATCCCCCATCAGGGGTATTTTACTAAACGCCGGGAATTTATATTTTTATCCCAAATTTTTACCCGTATGAATGCTTCCCCCGCTTTATGTACCTTTTTGGGCATAAAATCTCATTTAAACATCAAAAAGATGAAACTGCTTATTCTGTTCCTTTTCAGTACCTGTTGCTTATCTGTTTTTGGGCAGACAAATGGTAATCTAAAAACCATACCTGTTACCGATTATTGGAGCGATGGTAAAAATAAGTTAATGGCAAAGGGTTCTTACATTGATGAGCCGCAGGATTTTTTAAGTGCAGCCTTCGGAAAAAAGAGGACCGGCCATTGGCAATACTATACTACAGAAGGAAAATTAAACATGGAAGGAGACTACGATGGAGGGGCGCAGATCGGGGAATGGAAAAAATATTATGAGAACGGGAAGGTTTTTGAAACAGGTGAATATAAAAAAGACAGGCGTTCCGGCAGTTGGATCATCTATGATGAAGAAGGTAATAAAATGTCAGAAATTGACTATTACAATGGCATCATGAGACATTATTACAAAAAAAGAAAAATAAAAGAAGATTTGTCTTTTTATCGTAAAGGCACATCGGGCGACACCATGATTTTTAAAAAATATGTTCAATATTATGAAAATGGGAACAAAAGAATTGAAGGACAGTTTGATGAAACCACTCCTGTAGTTGGCATTAGCAGCTATTTCATTAGCTATTATGGATATGCCAAACCAAAAGGAGTTTGGACAACCTATTGGGAAAATGGGAAACCTGCCACTGCATATGATTTTGATAAGAATGATGCGAAAGTATTGAATACAGAGATGACCGAACACAAAGACGACCAGGGTGGCAGGAGCCGTGGACTGAAAGCATTGGGAGAACTTATTACTAAAGAATATAAGAACTCATACTGGCTAACCTTCGCCTACAATCAATACGAGCAGGAAATCAATTTCCATGATCCAAAATGTTCAGAAAAGAAAGTCACTACACTGGAGTTAAATCCCGGATCATTTACCATGCATGGTATTTGGGAATACTGGAACAGCAATAATGTATTGGAATCAAAAATTGAATATAATGGTGTAACAAACCTGCCTACAGGAAAAGCAGTATATTATTTTCCGAATGGGAAAATAAAAAGAGAGGGAAAAAATAATGAAGATGGAAGAGCAACCGGGGAATGGATCAGTTATTTTGAAAACGGTCAGATAATGCAAAGAGCTTCTTATGAAGATGGAAAAATAATAGGATCTAATGAGTATTTCAATCCGAATGGGAAGCCATTGGGCAAACAAGAATATGCAGATGGAAATTTGAAAAGCTTATCTGACTTCTTTGATGAAACCGGAAAGCCAATATTAAAATCAGGTAATGGTTACATCATAAGTTATCACCCCAATGGCACTATTTCTGGTAAAGTCAATTTGCTGAATGCCCAGGTAAATGGTTTGTACCAGGCTTTTTACGAAACCGGCAAAATGCAATCTTCTTTTGCTTATTCAAATGGGAAATTAGATGGAGAGTTTAATGAATACTTTGAAAACGGAGCATTAATGTCGAAGGGAAACTATACTAACGAAAGACTGAACGGCGTCGTTGTGTATTATCATCCGAATGGGAAAAAACTGGGTTCCATAAAATACAGTTTAGATAAACCTGAGACGCTGCTTGAGTTCTTTGATGAGAACGGTAAGCAAATATTAAGTAATGGTACCGGTGTTGAACTAAACTATCACAGAAATGGGAAAATAATGAACAGGATACATTTTACGAATTCTTGCCGGGACGGGAAAGCCGAATGGTATTATGACAATGGGCAGCTGAGCGAGAGTTTCAATTTCAAATATAGCGAGAAACAAAAGCCTATGGGCTTATGGTGGGATGTATTGGAAAGTTATACCCGGACCGGCAAAAAACGGGATGCAGGGGATTTAAAAAATGGAAAGGGTACAATGATCATTTATGATGAAAATGGAGAGGCGACCCCGATGGCAGTTACAGATGGCATTGCAACAAAGTAGGGAATAAATGCAACCGGCGGATATGGAAAAAATCGAAACACCGGTGATTAAAACTGGCAGAAGTTTTAGAACAAATAAAAAGCGGGGACACAACTAAGATAGTGATGTCCCCGCTTTAGTGGGAGTTGACGGGCTCGAACCGCCGACCCTCTGCTTGTAAGAATTTTTTTTAAGCTTTTCTACTTTAACCCGCTTTACCCGATTTTAGCCTAACTCCATATATTTCAGCTTCTTGCACGATAATTGTTTTTTACCCTGAACGCCGATTTAGGGCGTTTTAGCAGTGTTTTGTTTGCAAATTGTTTGCAAATTTCCCGGTTTATGAAGTGATGAACGGATAGTGAAAATGTAAATCATAAGCTATGTCAATAAGTATCTCCATGATCCTCGACACACGGAGGATTAAAAAATCAGACAAATATCCCATAAAGTTAAGGGTAACCCTGCTTCGTGCACCCAAGTATTATCAAACCATTTTTAACCTGTCCAAAGATGAATGGGCAAAGTTATCTGCTCCGAGAGTTAGCGGTGAGCTGCAGATCGTCCGGGATAAACTAAAAGAGATCGAGCAAAAAAGTTCTATTGCGGCCAGGGAAATAATCCCTTTTGAATTTGCTGAATTTGAAGAAACATTTATTCAAACCGTTCCTGAATTCCGCATCCGGAAAAACAAAGCAAGTTCTAATCGTCAGAATTATCTGGATGATTTCGACTACACGCCATTTCACAAGAAATTTCCTATCCTCACCCAGGAAGTGGGCAAGCCCGGAATGATTTCACGGGCCTATCTTATTTATATTAAGCGACTGCTCCGACAAAACAGCATTGGCACCGCCATTCTCTACGTTGGCAGCTATCTCTCCCTAACTAAATTCGGAGGCGACGTACCCTTTACTAAAATTACAGTGGCTTATCTCACTGACTATGAAAACTGGTTGAGGGATAGGAATATTTCCAAAACTACTATGGGAATTTATATCCGGCCGCTGCGCACCCTATTCAACGAAGCCATTGAAGAGGGCATTATCAAAAGAGAGAAATGCTATCCATTCGGGAAACGGAAATACAGGATACCAACTTCCCGAAACGTCAAGAAAGCTTTAGACCTCGATGAGATCAAGAAAATTTATTATTACCAATGCGATCCTAAAAATGAAAGTGAACAGCGGGCAAAAGATTTCTGGTTATTCAGCTACTTCGCCAATGGCATGAACCCAAAAGATATTGCATTAATAAAATATAAAAATATACACGATGATTTTCTGGTCTTCGACCGTAGCAAAACCGAACATCATTTTCGCAGTGACCCCAAACCCATCTCTGTCTTTATCAGTGACGAAATGAAGGAAATTATGGAACGCTGGGCCAATAAAGACAAATCACCTAACAATTACATATTTCCAATATTGGAATTGGGTGTTACTCCTTTACGTCAGTACGAACTTATCCAGCTTTTTGTAAGGAGTATTAATGACTGGATGGACAGAATCGTAAAGAACCTTGGCATAACCAGGAAAGCCACCACTTATGTGGCCCGGCATAGTTTCTCAACAGTGTTAAAGCGTTCCGGGGCCAGTACAGAATTTATACAGAATGCACTCGGGCATACTGACGTAAAAACCACTGAGAATTACCTGGGCAGCTTTGATAACGATGTTATTAAACAATACGCCGGACGGTTAACTTCTTTCAAAGCGGAGACACAGCAAAATGAACCGGCATAGAAATCCACCGATGAAGTATTCAATTAATTACAAAGAACAAATCATAATATAAAACCAATTAGTATGGAAATGGAATTAAAAAATCATTTTGAAAACATCCGGCTGATCATCCGGCAAGGGCGGGCAAAAGCTCTGCAGGCTGCCTATACTGAACAATTAAAAGTTTACTGGAATATAGGCGCTTATGTGCACCAAAAGCTTGATGCCTCCAATTGGGGTGTCAAGGTGGTTGATACGCTGGCGAGCTGGTTAAAGGAAAATGAACCCGGCTTAAAGGGGTTTGATAGACGAGAGTTATATAGGATGCAGGATTTCTATCTAACCTGGCACAATTTGGATTGGTCAGCACTGAAAGAAACCGGAACTGCAATTGTGGCGACACTGTCGCCACAATTGCAAAGCATTAATAATCAACGTTTTCAAATTGTGGGGTCACTGACCCCACAATTAGGGGAAATACCTGTTATATTGGGCAAACTAAGCTGGACTCACCATGTTGAAATTCTGAAAGGAGCATCCGTTTTGGAAGAAAAGGTCTTTTATCTGTTACTGGCCATTAGGGAAGCCTATTCAGTTAGGGACTTAAGAAGACAGATAAAAACCTCCTTATACGAAAGGCAAAAAATGAGTTCCCAGAGGATCGTTGCCAGTCAGCACCCTGCTGCAGAAAAAATCCCTACCATCTTCCGGGATAAATACATTTTTGAATTTCTTGACCTACCTCAGCAACATAATGAATCGGATTTTCAAAAAGCACTGATAGGCCGATTGAAACAATTTATCCTGGAACTTGGAAAGGACTTTATTTTTATGGGCGAAGAATACCACTTGCAAGTGGGTAAACGAGATTTCTATATTGATCTCCTTTTCTTTCACCGGGAAATGCAATGCCTCGTAGGATTTGAATTAAAAGTACAGGAATTTGAACCAGAGCATTTGGGAAAATTGAATTTCTATTTGGAAGCATTGGACAGGGATGTAAAGAAACCGCATGAGAATCCTTCTATCGGAGTGTTGTTATGCAAATCAAAAGAAAATGAAGTGGTTGAATATGCGCTTAGCCGGAATATAAGCCCTGCACTTGTAGCTGATTATGAAACTAAGATGATTGATAAGGGTTTATTGCAACGGATGTTACATGAATGGGCGGACAGCATCAGCCGCCACAAATAATTGTCGCTATACTATACCTCTTTTAAATAAAGCGAAGGGGAAATAAAAACACTATTTGCCTAGTACACTTTTTGCAAACATCTCGGCAGTAAATACCTGGGTCGTAATTTTTAATCTTTCGAAAGTCTTTTCAGCCTTGTATTTACAGCGATCATCGTTTGTAATGAAATACTCACACTGTGCTGCGTAGTATGAATGTAATGAATCGTCAATCATATTTGGAAACTGTCCGTCAGACTTATAGCCTTTCAGATCAAACTTGAAAAAAGTATCGAAAAACTTATCATATGCCGAAGAAATGCCAGTAGAATCTTTAATAGCCACTTGCTCAAACAGTTGGTCCATATTCAGATACTTCGGAGTATCAGGATTCAACTTATTTATCGTTTTCACCAATTGAACATTTTGGCGATATTTATTTAGGGTTTGTATCAGAAACTTCCGAAGTGATTTGTATAATGAAAAATCTTTATTGAGAAGAATAGAAAAATTATAAAGATCACAACACAAGGCGTATTCCGTCATCTCTATCCGGGTTCTTGGATATATTATATTAAATATCGGATCAGTCTGATAAATCTGCTTAAAATCATTTGGAACCGGTTTCATTTTTAGTAACGGTTTCATAATAGCAAGTGGACTCATGACGATTGTTTCAGATAGTTCATACTTTTCGTCCAGCAAATCATCAAAAGATTCCCACTCTAATTCTTTTTCCTCGATAGCCGAATAAAAGAACTCTTTTACGGAACGACTATGCCAAAGCGGTTTGGTTTGCTTCCAGTATTGGCAGATACAAAGATCATTCGTCAGTTCTGTAATAATGTTTATGTGGCCTTCAATATATGAAGGGTTTTTCTTGTAACCCCTTATTAAATCATTCAGGTGAGCATTAGAATATGGACAAGCAAGTTCCTTGTTGACTATACTGCTATATAAATCCACATACACCTTCCTTTCACTTTCCAATAGGGAATTCCTTTTTTCAATTTGGTTAAAAACATTCCAGTCAAGATACACGTACATCTCAATATGATTATAGCTTACAAAATATAGCGAAAACGGAATTTGCCATCCTTTTCCGGCAGGGCATAGTCAGTACAAGGCACAATCAAATAACTTTTAAAATTGCTCCTGTTTCTTGTTACTTTAAACATGACGGCACCTTCAAGACTTAAATATCCTGCGTCAATTGTTTGCTTTGAAAGAGCAATGTTAAGCCCGGTATTGTCCGTCATACTACTTGAGTAAAGCACAGCTACCTCTTCGCCATAGTATTGACGCAAAGCTTGAAAAAAAGCGGTTGTCAATAAATACTTATCCGTTGAATCATACTTTCTTGCCGCATAACCTGAAAAGAATGCATAAAACCTATTGCATTTTTCAAGATCCTCACTATTGCAAACGGAGGAAAGAAATTGCTGATAACCTGGATTAAGATTTCCAATATGCCAACTCGCATTTTCAGCATTATCAAAAAAGGTCAAAACAATCGTTTTGATGGGCTTAGTTATGTTCCACTTACCAACGGTAAAATACCTGTTATCCTGATCGGAAACAGAATCAAACAATTCCTTACATGATTCGCAAATAGTAGTTAGCTGACCGCTTGCACTATGCGATGTTATGGGTAGTGCGCCATAAAAAACCTGTTCCTTCTCCAAATTAAATCTTCCAAGCCGAATACTCTCTGAATATGGATTATAGGATAAATCCCGAATGTTGCTAAAGACATCCCCATTGAAGTTTTCCCGGCCACGAAGAATGAAAGAATTCTGTAAAAGTTGAACAGGCAATGGTAAGCGGCATATCAATTCATGGCAAAGTGATTTCAATTTTACAAAGTCAGGCTTTTTCAAACCTATTTCATCTTCAAGCGAGTGGATATAGGATAATATGTCCTCAATTGAAGAATTGATTTTCATTTCAAATCCATCGGTAGGCTTTCCTTTTTCAAATTCTATAACGTTATAAGCACTCATGCTTTCAGAGTTTGGTTTTTAATGTCTTTACAATTTCAGTGACGATATTCAAACACGTTCTTACGTCTTCGGGTCTTACGACAATCCTTTGCCCTACCCTGTATGAAGAATCTCCAGAGTTATCAATATATTTTTGATCTACTATACCTTCTGTGTGCGCCAGCAAATGACGCTTTTGAAAGAGTATTTTTAGCATATTCATCTCATCCTGTGTAATCCAGTCTGAATAGCCCTGACCAGTGGCCTGCTTCCAATAATCAGAGCCGGCGTCTATATTCTGAAATGCATTAAATCGCACTTTAATAGCAGGTGCTTTCTTAACAAATGAAACCTCACAAAATCTTTGCAAGGCAACAACACAATCGTTAAGGCCCGATTCTATTAATGACCGGCAAGTAATTTCGGCATCGTCCTTTCCTACAGAAGCAAGAAGCGAATCTTTAATTGTTTCGAGGTTATTTAGTTTTATCTCAATTTTCTTTACTGTATTCGAAAAAGTTTCTTCAGCAGAATTATGTCCGCAGTTAGGGCAAAAGAACGCACTCCCGATTACAGCATACCTGGCATTGCACTCCTTGCATTGAATTTTTAATTCCATTTCCTCTTTTGAAGTCATTGGAAGGATGTAGTCAACACCCCGCTTCCCGGTAAATTTCATTGACAACTTTAGAAAAGAATTTCGAGACTGTCTTGCATTGAAATTGCGGGCGTCTTCGTGGAAAGCATTATTAATCTTACCTACAAGGTATTCCCGTACTTTATTTTTCCCTTCGTTAATCTGTTCCGTTGTAAACCAGGACTGAGAATTCGCTTCATGCCGGCACATCGGACAAAACACTTTATCGTCATGAAAAATATTCTTCCAATCCTCTTCGTGTACTTTAAACTGGAACATACATTTTTCATCAGGACATTCCTTGTCTATATAACCGTCTTTATCAGGATGAATCGGAATTGAAATTTTTTGAGGCCCATTCATCTGTCGTAATTCCTGCAATACATTTTCAAACATTTTCGGTCAGTTTATAATCAAATTTACCGAAATGCCGTAAGTTGCTAATAATTTTAGTTACAGGATTATTCAACATTCTGTGGATTTCTCAGGTAACTAATTGCAAAATAATGCTTTATGTTTGACGAGGTAAGGTTTACACAAGGAGTAATTTTATAGTTATTTATGGGCAGTAGTAAGAAAAATCAAACCTGTTATATGTGCAGTAACCCTGCAACGTCTAAAGAGCATGTTCCACCGGCCTGCTTGTTTCCGGAAGAAAAAGACATTAAGACTTCCATTTTCAGAAATAACCTGATCACGGTCCCTTCATGCGATTTACACAATTCCAAAAAATCGAAAGATGATGAATTCCTTATGGGATGTCTTGCAGGAATTGTTGGAAACAACGTGATAGGCTTCTTTCACAATATGACTAAAGTTAGAAGGGCATTGGAACGAAAAGGTAATGATTATATACACACCTTAATGAAAGATCCTCAAACCAAAACCATGCAGAATGAAAAAGGCCATGTCTTTCCGGTGCTGGTAGGACGGCCTGATTTGGAGAGGTTACGTTCTTGCTTTGAGCATATCTCCTGTGGCCTGTTTTTTCATAAGTTCAGAAAGATTTTCACTGGGACATGTCATATTATTATGGACTTCATAACCTATGAAAATCCTGAAGCAGAAAAATATAAATTGCTCTGTCGGAAACGGTTCGAAATGGAACCAAATAAACCCAAGACGGAAGGAAGCAATCCTGAAATCTTCAGTTATGAATTTATAGAACCGGATGAATTTGGTTTGATTGCTATGCGGCTGACTTTTTATGAAGGGGCCAATGTATTTATTGCCTTTCAGGGTGAGGATAGTAAAGAACCTAAAAACCTCATTACTGAATTAATCAGTTCGGGAGTTAAGACCATCGTTAATTTTAAGGATGGCTCTGAATTTGAATTTAATTAATAAAGTTTTTTCAAAATGAAAGCTATGGATGATTTGAGCGATTTTCAACAACGTTATCGGGAAAGCCTTCTGGAAGAAGAAAGAGAAGAACTTGCCAATCATGCTACTGAAATAAAGTCATTCAAAACATTTATGGCTGGCAAAGGAGTTACATTGGATGAGAAGAACTTTAAATACTTGCAAACGATTGGAATAATTGTTACTTATCCCAATATCATAAGTCATCTGCATCCAGATTTGCAACCGGACAAGGAAGGACTATTTATATTTAGGGATTTATGCAGTGATTTTGAAAAGCGAAGTTTTATGAATGGCTATTTATATGGGAGCAATTTCATGCTGATGGCACATCCTTACTTCAGGAGAGGTTTTCATGATAGTAATAATTATGCACCAAGATTTGTGGAGTTTTTTTGGAATCTCGATGAGTCGAATATTGATAAATATATCGCTTTAGATAAAGATCGAGTAAGAATCAATGTAAACAACCAATCGTATATGGAATTAGATACGTGGTATGGTGCAAAATTCAACCGTAATATACAGCAAATTCCCGACGGTATCGTAAAAGTGAGGCCACCATTGGATTTAAGAAATTCACTCATATCTTTCTTTTTCCACGATGCTTACACACTGGATATCAAATGGACGACAAAAGAAAGCATCAAAAGTTTTCAAGCTGAAGAATTTAAAGCCGAAACAGTAACAATTATCAAGGACGACAACAAGTATTATCCGGTCAGGTATGTTCATGCCGAATACGACATAGAAAAAGGGTATTTCAGGCATTTTGATGGGGCCATACACTTCTATACAGAAGCAGAATATTATGCTAGACGAGATAATGATTTCAACCATAATGCAAAGGGGAATTCACATATTAAAACATTATCTCAGAAACTCTTTAAAATGAATGGAGTTGTTAGTATTGATGCCTGGATTGAATTTACCAGTCATTTTCTGACTGGCAACCCACTCGTATTTGAGTATTTTGAAGGTGCGTATCCCAAACATGTTAACGAGGCCATACAACGATTTCGGCAAATGAAAAAGGATAGCTAATTTTCTCACCGGGCTACAACTCATCAATCTCTTCCCTCGCCATCTTCAACCGGTACACTTCCTGCTCGATCAGTGCCCGTATGTCCAGCTTCACCTGGAAATAATTATCTGTTACCTGCTGCGGCGTTACATCTGACACTTTAGGAATGGGTTTAAATCCTTTGGCTTCTTCGTTCAGTTTTTTAGTGTCATTCTGTATCTCGCAATGAAACATCTTCAGCTTTATTTTCTCGTGCGGATCATCGGCAACCATGCCGACAAATTCACCGGAAGAAAGCGAAGAAATCTTAGAAGCAGGTATCGCAAAATCCAACTGCGAAGATTTGCTGATGGAAGTGTCTGTACGATTGATGGATAAACTTTCTCTGTCCTGCATGATCTTGCCAAAGCGTTCCGATAAGAATTTAGCTGTATCACCCATTACCTGACCGCTGAGAATATTGCCAGTGATATTTACAATTACGTCTGCCTGTTCTTTACCGTAGTCTTTTCTGAGCTGGCTAAAATCCTGCATGGCTAAGGTAGTTGCTACCCGGTTACTTCGTGCTGTTGCGATCAGTGAATCCATGTGATTAAAAAAGATCGTAGGGAATTCATCGAATACAAGGCTTGAAGGAAGCTGTCCTTTCTTGTTTACTATCCTGACTAATCTTGAAATATACAACGACAATACTGCCCCGTATATCTGCTGCTTTTCGGGGTTGTTACCCATGCAGACAATCTTCGGTTCTTCCGGGTTATTGATGTCTAACTTAAAATCCTTTCCGGACAGCACCCAATAGAGCTGCGGCGAAGCCAACCTGGACAAAACAATCTTTGCAGATGCGACCTGTCCTTCTAACTGCTCCATTGCATCGTTTTGATAAGCCGTAATAAAAGGGTTCATCAAAACCTGTATCTCCGGTTCAGTATTTAATACCGGGAATAATTCATCGTAGTCAGCCTGTATCATTTCAATAACGTGCGGCAATGTGCAATACCTTCCGTTGTCATATTTTCTCAAATACCAAATGACTGCCGTAACAAAGTTGATTGGCGATTCAACAAAAAAATCACCCTGCTTCTTGATCCACTCCCGGTTCAATCCTAACAAAATTGTCCGTGCCGATTCTGTAGCATCCGTTATATCGTGCATGGCATGGGGATCTAATGGATTGCAGCGGTGCGAAGTGGAAAGGTCATCAAAGTTGATAATGTAAAAAGATGGCTTCACTTTATACTTGTTCTGATTTTTCAATAACCAATTATAAGCAATCTTGCTAAGGTCATCGTACTTGAAATCATATATGAACATGCAAAACCCTTTTTCAATATGCTGTTTAATCACATGCTGAATTACAAACCATGACTTACCGGCGCCGGGGCTGCCTGTTACCAAAAATCCCCGGAACGGGTTAATGATATTTATCCAGCTATTGCGAATCTTTCCTTTCAGGTTGTAACAGGCAGGCAGGTTGATGGAATACTCGTTGTTGATTTTCCGTTCTTCCTGCGGGAAGGTTTCATTCAGGTGATTGAACACATCTTTCCTAAGTCTTGTTTTGATCAAACGGCTTAATAAATTCCCACCGGACAGGATCAGCAAATAACCAATCGCTGTTACCGCCATGTAAACCACCGTAACGGTTTGGACTGATTCGTTCCATTTGAGCAATAAGGGGCTGATAAAATAAATAAGCAATCCTGTTACCAGGTGAAGCCATATAGTTTTAGGATGCAGCTTATCGCTTTTCTTTCCCTTTGCACCCAATAGTGATATTGCCAGTAATTCCAATGCGATCAATCTTGAAATAACCAGCTCGTCAAACAGTCCTGTACGGATAATATTCTTCAGTAGCCTGTCAGTGATCGTGCTTGTCAACTGCCACTGGTCAAAAGCACCGTAACAATAAAAGTAAAAATGCAGCAGCAAAATAAAGATGCTCGCAAAACGGGTCATGTCCAATATCTTCCTCAACCCCATTTCATTCTCTCCTGTCCCTGACATACACTGTTGTTTTAAAGTTTATAAACCTAATGAACGCTTCTTTCTTTTGCGCTTCTTTCGTATCAATTGGAACGGTATAAAGTCCGATTGATTTTTTGCAGCCAGCAGATCATCCAATACAGGTGTAGTGATAACGGATGCGCTTTGCTCTTTTTGCTGGTGGATTTGCTTATCCTGGATTTCAGTATTGACACCTGCGGATGAAGTCGCTTGCCGTTCGGGTTGCTCCGGATCTTCCTTCGTTGCTGTTTTTACAGCCAGCATACTGCTCTGCAGGTGGGCTGCTGTATAGGCTTTGCCCAGGTCGCTGCCATTGAACACTACTTTACTGGCATTGTCCACGAAAGTGATCCCGTATATCCTTCCTTCTTCATTTTGCCGCAGGACAGTGTAAATGTTTTTCTGTTCAAGCAACTTTTTAAATTCTAACACGCTGGCCGGTTGTTGTGCCAGCACTTCATCAAGTTTTGCCTTCACTGATTTTTTTAGCGGTTGTTTCTGTGCTTCATTTTGCCCAAACAGTTTTTCCAGTTTGGCGAGTGTCGGCTGGCTGTTGATGGAACTGGCTTTAATAGGTACGCCTTTCTTGTTGCCGTCTGCATCCAGTACCCGGTACACTAATCCCTTGTGTTTGTAAATCCGTCCTTCTTCCTTTCCCCGGTCAGCTACTACGTTGTATTGTTTCAGGATGGCATTGAACTCAGGCAGTGATGAAAACTTGTACTTATTCAGCACTGCATTGACCACATTGGTAATGCTTCTTTTGGTTTCTGTTTTTCCATACACTACTTTCTCTGCATTGACCGGCTTCACTATTTGCTGACTTGACCGCTTCTGATCTTCTGCCCGGACCAGCTTGTAAACCTGCTCGATTTCTTTACGGGCTTTTTCGGATTGATTGCGCCCGATATTGTGTGTATTGATGCGGCTCCCATCTGCTTTTATTGTCGTAGCCACCACATGGATATGCGGATGGCCGGCGTCCTCATGTTTGTAAACTAAGTAAGGCTGATCCCCGAAACCAATCTTATCCATGTAGTCTGCACCGATCTTTAGCAGCTTGTCATTGGAGAATTTTTCTGAAGGGTCAAAGTTGAGTGATACATGCAGTGTTTTGGTCTGCGCCCTTTCGTTCAGTTCATTCCTTCTTGCAAACCCTTCCAGCTTGTCATAGAAGTTCATGGCGCCTGCATCCTTCAAAAAATTACCTGCATGAAGGCATTCGGCTTTGCCCTGGCTGACTTTGTTTTCGTTATAGTTCAATGCTGCTTCCATTCTTTTGGGGAAAGTTATTTTTGCGACCATTGCTCATACAGTTTATTCACCTTCACATTTATTTCGTCCACTTTCGCTACTACGGTTTGGTGTAATCCCTGGTAAAACTTTAACCAGGTGCGGAACTCCGGGATCTTATCCAGTATGTGCAGCTTGTGTACGGTTTGGTTAAAATTGTTGCCGATGGCATTGAGTTCTTTTTTAAGCTGTACCATCTCGGTTAAAAAATCATCGGCGGTCTGGTTGCGATACTTTACAATCACCGGCTTTTGCAAAGCCACTTTGCGGACATAATTGCTGACGCTTCTTTCGGTGCTTTGCTGCTGTAATTTTTTAAGCAGCTTTAATTCCGAATCGTTGATTCGGAATTTGAAAAAAATATTCCTCACTTCACTTTCCTGTTTCTTCATACACACTGTTTCAATTTTTTCACACTAAACTTAACCGACTCCTCACCCGAAGCAAGTTCCGCAGCGAAGGGCAAGATGCTCAAACGTGGCCACGTTTGTACATCTTGCCGTGTGCAAACCCTGGCACACTGCCCCGTATTTGATAAAGCATTTGTTCCAGACTCTGCATATCCTACTACACTTTCAAAAGAGAAGATGATATAAAATTAAACCAGTATAAACTTGCAGCAAATACATGGGTAAATTCTGCCCATGTCAATTACCTGTTTTAATGAATACAAAACGGGATATTTTTTTCTTAGATGAAAAAGGATGGTGGCGTTTGGGTGGGATGAATAAAAAAGGGGCTATAATACCCCTTCATCAGCATAGCTGTAATAACCTTCTTTGCACACTATCAAATGATCGAGAACCCGAATATCTAAAAATCTCCCCGCTTCAGCGATCTTAGCAGTTAGTTCATCGTCTGCCCGGCTGGGTTTAAGATTTGAAGAAGGGTGATTATGGCATAACATGATATTTACAGCATTACTTTTAAAAGCTGCGGCAAATATCAGCCGGATGTCTGCTACTGTGCCGCATATCCCGCCAGTTGAATTTTCATAAATTCCCAACACTCTGTTACCCCTGTTTAGCAGTAAAATTTTAAACTGTTCAATGAACTCAATTTTGTTCTCATCCCATGTTTCCATGAGCAGTTTATAAGCATCATTTGAGCAGGTAATTTTTGGCCGGTCAGAAGCCTTTACTTTTGTCTTATAGACAAGTTCGATTTCAGCTACTTTCAGCACTTGGTTTTCGATCATCTTCTGTTCCATAATCATTGATTTTAAAAGTTATTAAATGAATTATGGAACCCTGCCCGGTTTCAGGCAATCAAGGCAATGAAGCAACGGAATAAATAGTATCTTTTACCCTAATGGAAAGCCTTTGTTTATGCCGGAATTTCATTGCCGCTTCAGCCGCCTGAAACCGAACTTTGTGGAAATATGAATGAAAGTAAAAGTGAAACTCACTGATTTTTAAAAGGAAATCTCCATTTTAAAAATATCAGGTAATGCAAGTATTTTATGGGAAAAACTGATACAACCTACACCTACAGTGTTGACACCTATGCGTGGATAGACAATCTTGATAAAAGTGTCCTTAAAGTAAATCCTGTTATTGCTCCTTATGGTTTCGAGTTTATCAGGGTAAGGCTTGATGAATTAGACCAAAAATTCTCAGACTTTTTTGGGCTATCTCCTGAACATAAAAGTGGGAATACCTGTACTATCAGCCATAGTGATACCAATATTCCTTCTAATCGTTCTCTCAGGGAAACAATAGAGTTGGACAAAGCAGAGAAATTAAGCAGAGGAATACCCATTGAAGAAATTGAAACAACCATCTCGATAGAGTTCCATGAATTGCTGCAACATTCCCTGTACAACGGTTTTGGAATTTTGATGCAAAGAGAGATAGTTTTATTAAAACGAATCAGCAGTTTTGAAAGATTGGTTACCAATAATACAGTAACAGTAAATGAAATAATCCCTGTACATAATGAAGTGGATAGATTTGTTAAGGCTCTTATACACCATTTACGTTTATTAAAAAATGGCGACATTAGTTGTTCATCTATATTTCAAATTGCCATTGAAAGCAGGAAAATCATCCATCGGTTTAAACCCAGGTTTACTACAGGTACACAGCAAAAATATGAAGTAGAGGATGGTGATGTGACCCAATTCAAAGAAAGATTTTCATTAAGTTTTGAAGTGAATAGTTTAACAGAATTGGCGTTGTCCAGTTTCAATTTATCCTATGAAATTCAGGATATGAAATCAAAATATCTAACCCTGATGATTTGCCTGGAATCATTATTCAATTTGGGAAATGATCAAATCTCTCATACGATTTCCAGGCATCTGTCAATTTTGATTTCAGATAACCGGGAAACATTTCATGCAAATTATATCAGAATAAAAAAGCTTTACGGATTTAGAAGTAAGATCGTTCATGGCCAAAAATTGGACGAAAATATTGTAGCTATTACAGGAGAATTACAAAATCTGGTTCGCAAGGCCATCAACTATTGCCTATTAATAAATAAAAACAGGGAAGCATTTTTTCATTCCTTAAATTCAAAAGGATTTAGCGAATAAACTCAAATCATTACATAAACCCCAAGCTGCCGCCCCCTTTTGCAACATCTGCCGCAATATAGGGCGGCAGCTTTCCGGCCTTTAAAAATCAAAGGCAGCCGAAGCCGCCTTTGATAGTGTCCATCTTAGTTTTTCTTTAGACCGTTCAGCTTCTTTTGAAGTTCCTGAATTTTTACTTTCTGCTTCTCTTTGCGTTCTTCCCGTTTCTGCTTTTGGGCTTCTTCTATGTTGTTGACCGGAATACCCGCCTCCGTTGCCATCCGGTATAAAAAATACCCGGCTTCCTGATTAGGGTATTTGCTGTCCGATTTGCAGCAAACGGCCATCCGTATCAGGTAGGCAAATTCACTATTGGAAAGACCAGCCAACCTCTCATATAAATCCTTATCAGTTTTAATTGCCTTCTTTCCTTTACCAGTCATTAGCATTTTGGTTACTTCCTGTTTGTTATGGTAGTCCAATGACTGGTAAATCACCAGCCTTGCGCCTGTCTGGTCGGCTTTGGTCAGTTTGGTATTGTTCTCCGCTTTTTTTACAAACTCTGAAAAGCTGCCGTGAACGGTCAACTGCACTTTTTCGCTGTCCAGTTCTTCGGCTCTTTTCTCCCGTTGTTTGATACGATCTATTTCAGCTTGTAATAAATCCGGTGTTGCGTTCCCGGCTTTGATGGCTTCCTGTACTTCTTTAGCGGTTACGGTCTGTCCTCCGCTACGGGATGGCTTCGGTCTTTCCATGCTGAAATGAACAGGTGTAAACTCTTTATTTCCGAGAAAGATACCTACCGCATAGTGGCCGCTTTTGATATGCAGATTATACCGTTCCAGTTCGCTGTAATAACTCTCCATTGCTTCGTTAAATTCTTCCTCGTCCGACTCTCCGGTATCGTAATCTGTATAATCCTCTTTATCCGGCAGGGCTGGCTTTTGAATAACGGTTATCTCCTGCACATTATGGCGTGGCAATTCGGCTGCACCGGGTACAAGGCCGATTATCTTTTCGGCCATATCCGTAAGCTGGTTATTATAAAGCAACGCAACGGGCTGATAGGTATTGATAGCATTGCTTAACGCCGCTATAAAATGAACGCTGCATTTATTGTTATAACATTCCTTATTGGAGCAAACGGACTGTTTCGCCATATTGGGAAACAAACTTTTCAATGTAGCTGAATTGGAAGGGCAAACATTGCAAGCCCCGGCTTCCGGTGCTAAGTTCTTATCCTTTGTATTGAACGGCGCATTTTTCAGGTCATAACGGTAACGGTTCAGGTAATAGTCCAGGTTATACAGTTCAAAGTCCTTTTGCTTTTTCCACTTGCTGCAATGCTCATTAAAAAACTCTGTTTGCGATTCAGCCGAAAGACTTGCAATCTGTAAAGCCTCCTGCAAGCTGATAACGTTTGCCACTATCATTTCCTGAAAGGAATCAGTAAGGGATAACAATTTCAAACGGGAGTACACAAACTGTTTTGATTTGCCTAACCGTGCGGCGATTTCCTCAATGTTCTTTCCGGTGCTTTGCATTTGCCCTATCCCTTGCGCTTCGTGCATTGGGTGGGGATTTTCCCGTTGCAGGTTTTCGGATAGTTGTATTTCTATTACCTGTTCATCCGTCAGCGTTGCCATTGCTGCGGGTACTGTTGACAATCCGGCTATTCTTGCGGCTCTCAATCTTCTTTCACCCGCTACCAGTTCGTATTTGCTACCCTTGCCTACTCTCACCGTCAGCGGTGAAATAATACCATGCTGTTTGAGTTCTTCCGCAAAACTTTGCAGGGCTTCTTCTGAAAAGTATTTGCGGTAATTCAGTGGGCTAAAATCAATATCATCCGTATTGATTTGCCCGAAATCTGCATCCCGTAATAAGGCGATATTAGCCAATGCCGCTTTGTCCTCTCGTGGGGTGTTGCGGTTATCGGGTTTTTTATGTCTGCTTTTTAGTTTAGTTGTCATAAAAAATTTGCGCCCCTTGTTACCCGGCTTCGCCCCCGGTTTTGTCCATTACCTTATTTCATTTGTCCAGATTTCTGTGCCATCTGCATATACTTCGATCGTGGCCTGATTGCCGTTATCGGCAGGGATTAGCTTTTCTTCTGTATCGTATAGGATTTCCGATTCCAGAAAGCCGATTTTGTCGTCTATGACTTCATCCAGTCCATCTTCTTTTATGAGGTCTGCAATGCCCCGCATATTCGATTGGTCAGAAAAATGCAGCCTGTTCCAAACCGTAACTTTTACATCTATGTAATTTTTCATTGTATGCTGTTTAAAGATGAAATAAAGGGCAGCCCTTCCGGGCTGCCGGTTTGTATCAGTTTACAATGCCTGTTAATTCACCCTGAAAAAAATCAGTACACAGGTTAAAGGCTTTTTGTGTTCGCATTTGGGCAGTGCCTCCGTATAGCAGGGATTTCAGTTTGCTTTCATCGTCCTTGTAATTGCGTACATTCTGAAAGTACCCGGTAACGGCATTATAAACACCGAACAATGTGCCTTTGGTTGTTTCTGTTTGTTGGGTCGGGCTGGTCATGGCGTATTCAAAAACCGTATTGCACATATTGTTAAAGCAGGTGCTTAATTCATCCCATTCACCCTTTTGGATATTGTCTAATACTTCTTTGTTCGGCACCATTGCCAACTGGATAAGTCTTTGCAGTTCCGGGTCGGTAACTCTTGCCTTTGTCCAGTTGTTAAAGATGCTTTCCAGTTGAACGGATAACTGGTTTGAAATACCCATCACCTTATGGGCTTGCTCCAACCTTTCTTTGGCGTTGGCCGTATGGCGGATTTTAACAGCGTTGCTGTGCTTTCTCATTGCAGCGTTCAAGGTGTTCCGGCATACAATCCTGACGGGGGTAAACGCTGCGGTAATGCTGCCGTACCCGTCATGTGAAGTCGTTAAAAACAAATACTGCTCTATTAAATCCTCCCGGCCTACTTTGATATAGCCCGGTAATTTGGCAGTAATAAAAATTCTCTCGCCTTTACCCAATGCCCCGGCGGTTTCGTACTGGATGCCATCACCCCCGACAATCGAATCAAAGAAGCTGAACGCATCCCGGTTCTGTACTATCTCATAATCTTTTCCAACTACCCCCAATACCTGTTTGGTATCGGTGCGCTGTGTGGCATAATAATTCGGAACGGACAATATTGCACCTTCTTCTATTTCTCCGCTTTCGCCTGTTGTCATTGCCCTGCTATGGGTGAACAATTCGGTTTTAATAACCTCGTAATCCAGCCCGGCAAATTGTATTGCTTCTGCGCTGGTCGGATAATCCTGTATGACCTGGCCTAAGCCATGCCATGCTTTTTCCTTCACGGAGAAAAAGCTGTGTTGTCCTTTCTGTTCGTTGAAATTGATGTTATGTGCCATAATTTATTACCCAGCTTTAATTTTTATCCCGCAGGCGGTAACTGCTGCGGATTGGTTAATAATAAAATCAGAATGGTAAATCGTCAATGGGTTCGGTAATTGCTGCCGCTTCCGGTGTGGGTTCTTTAGTAGCTGCGTTGCCGGCTGTATTGCCTTTGCCATGCAGTTTGATACTGTTTACATGAAAGTTCAAACTGGTTTTGGCTTCGCCTTCGGCGTTTGTCCATGCGTTCACGCTGATACGGCCAAAACATTCTACCAATGTGCCTTTGGTGAGATACTGTGCAATGCCGGGATTAATCCAATACGAGCAATTAAAGAAGGTCGCCACCTTCACAGCCACTTCGCTGCCTTTTGGTTTGTAACTGTCGTTTACGGCTACCGAAAAATTGACTACCTGCCGTCCGTCTTTAATGGTGCTTAGTTTCGCATCCGCTGTGATTCTTCCTGTGAGTTCCATAACATTTAAGTTTTAATGATGAAAAAAAATTGTTTTGTAAAAGAAAAAATGGAAAAAAAGAAAGCTGAGTGAAAAGGCGGCTGCATTGGAAGCAAAAAGGAAACGGAATAAATAGTATCTGTTACTATAATGGAAATACTTTTTTATGCCGTAGTCTTTTTGCGCTTTGCATCATCTGTCATGCAGCCGCCTAACTTCGCTTTCGCCTTTGCCCCATTTTCCTACAAAACACTTCGTAAAAAAATCTGCCTTGCAGAGGCATTGCTGCACAATGAACCAAACGATGAATGGAGCGTCGCAAGGAACGATGCCCAATGAACGGGACGATGGAAATACAACAACCATTACTGACATCATAATAAAGGCGGGTGAAAAAGAAGCAATCATGCTCCATGAGAGAACCAGAACACTCTCATTTGTGAAAGGCGGGAAAAGACGTTTACCAGTTATGCTGCTTAATTATTTTGCGGATAAAAAATTAATAACGCAGATACTACACAGTAAAAGAAATCAAAAAGCCATAACATGAGATATACCTCTCATGGTTATTTTATTCATCAATACGCTTGCACTGTTAAAAAGCATAGCGAATCAAACAGAACAAGAAATTTGCAACGTAAGTATTATCGAAGTCCTAAAAATATTGCGGCAACAGTCAATCATCATCAATGTTGTGTATTTCAGAAAGTTTTAAGTGAAGCGGCAAAGAAGTTTTCAAATGATCCTGCTTCGGTCTTTGGAGTGTCTGTCTTTGCAGTGTCCAGGTATTTGATTTCCGTCCCGCTGTTACATCATCCTGCATCCTGTTGGTAACCGGGACGGGATTGAAATACCCAATAACCTATAGGCATTGAATCCGAAGCATGAGGATAGTATGCCGATACATCTGTCATTTTCGCCAATGTATAATAATGAGAGGAACGTAAAGACGGAAGCGATATTTTTTGAGGAGACTATGGAAGGAGAAGGTTGTAGATGGATAGAAAAGTATATAGAAGATAAAGATATGTAGGTTGTGGCACGAGAACACTTCAGGCATCTAACAGTTGCCATTCATCCAAGTTTATTTTACTTAGAAACTCAGTATATCTCGCATCATGTATAGCTAAACACAAAAAATCGGTAGGTCGCGACAATCCAACGTATATCATTTTTGCCGATTCCTTATGTCGGACTCTATTATCAGCGAACGGTGTTCCAAGAAACTGGTCACTTAACCGTTCAGATTCATGAAAGCCGTAATAGCAGGATTCAAGATACAGGGTTGCAGAATGGGTTTGCCCTTTTGCAGCATGGACAGTAGTTATTTCAGCTTCAAGGCCGTCAAGACGAAATTTATTCTCTTTTGCAATCTCCTCTAATTGTATATACTCATTTTCTTTATCGCCTTCTATATGAGTCAGAAATTCCTGACAGGCTGTAATGTTTTTATTAAACAGGTTTAAGAAGTTCGGGATGAATTCCACAATGGAATCATGAACAAGCTTTTTATGTCCTTTAGCTAACTCCATTGACCAGCAATATAGTTTAGCTTTAAAATCATCATAGAGGCCAACATTGGTATTTTCATCCATTTTATTAATGCAGTCTAATAATCTTTTTCTAGTAAAACTTCTTCCATCAACATCGCTGATATTCTCCAAGCGAAGCACCTTTAATAAAGCATTTAGAATATTTTTTCTGACAAAATTCAGTGTCTGTTTTCGCTTGTCAAAAAATGATAAGTATGAATCAAGGCAACTATAATCAATTAGCAGTTTATGTTCTTCTTTGGAAAAGGAATTGAAATAATCAGATAAGCGTACTTTGGAATCATCTACCTTTTCTTCAGGGGATTTCCAAATTGTGTTCCATGCAAGTACCTTGATGGGATATTTCATTTTGCCCTCGCAATTAATACTATTTATCCTATCTGATAAAGATTTATTGCCTGGCTCGGCAGCCAATTCTTTTATTTTAGTCAGGAAGAGTGGGATTACATTGCTGATTGTTGCTGTGGAATATTTTATAAGATGAGGTTTGATCGAACCGGAACCAAAGCCCACAATGTCAAACCCATTGGGTCTTACCAATGCAAATTGCTTTACGACATTTGCAATAGCAGGGGACATCCGCTGGCTACCAGTAAGTAGTAGAACCACTGGCCTGTCCTGCCAATAGGTTTCAATTTTTGCATCGCCATTGAAAATAGACTGATTTTTATCCCCAATCCGTTGATATTTTGAGAAACTGTTACTTACATCATAAAAAATATCTTCCAATAGTTGGTACTGATGAAGATCCATATCCTGCATTTCATCAGCAAATACGTAGGCAAACCGTTTTTGCAATAAAGTTTTTACCAGCGGTTTAGAACGAATATAATTTTCTGCCAGGAAATAGGCATCATCGAAATGTAAGATGCCTGCTTTTTGCATAATGGTAAACTTAAACTTGATCAGCCATTCCTTTATTCTTCTTTTTTCTCCTGCTGTAAAATCAACATAATTTTTGACTCTTCGGGGTTTACTAATTTCCAGTTCCCTGCTATTTAGAGGACTTACCAGAGTAGTAACGCCATTCCTGTTTTGAAAACGAAACGATTTTAAATTGTCTGTTCCAAACAAAAAATATCTTGCATTTTTTTGTTCCTGTATAGTAAACCCGTCAAGGTTTCTGGGAATAAATTTTTCAACTATTTCATAATAGATTTCATTGTCAATCCTTACAACCTTCTTATTAAACATTAATTGAAAGCAAGGCTTGGCCAGAAATTCATCGACGAAGCCCTGTATTGTTCCAATAAAATTTGGATAAGAAAATAATTTAGGGCAATGTTGCTGAATCTTTGATTTAATTTCATCAATGGCCGAGTTAGTATGTGAAATAACCAAAATTCCTGACCCATCTTCGAATGGTAATTTCGTTTCCAAAATGAGAAGTTTGGCTAACAAAACTGTTGTCTTTCCGCTTCCAGGAACAGCCTGCAAATCGATGGTATCCATATTTCGGATATAAGCCCTTCTCTCCGCATCAAAAACTTTACCTGCCGGTAATAGAATTGATTCGGCATATTGAATATCTTCATTTGAAATGTCAACTACCTGAGGCATGCTTGATCGCTTTTAAGAGGTAATTAATTCCATCTGTTGCATCATCAGGGTTAATAACAATTTCCTTCGCCGGTTTTTTCCCACTTGATGATTCATACATATCTTTGTCAATTGCATTAGCCATGTAGTAAGCAATTTCTGTTTTATTTAATCCCTTGTTTATTAATTTCTCAGCTAAGGCAGTTTCAAAATTAGTTTCCCAGTCAGTTCCGGTATGAATTGATTTAGCGGCTGCCTGAAATACTCCCGTAAGGCTTGTAGAGTGAAAAAGGCTATACTCTAATGTCCATTTTGGAGCAACGAAGTATCTTACGTTCTTCTCTGACTTTGATTCCAGCTCTTTAATTTTCTGACCGGTTTCTGCAACTACTGTTGCCTCATCTCTTTTGGAATAAATATATTCTCCCGCAGGGTCTTTGGTTCGTTCGTAAGTTCTGATATCCGCATCTGTAATCAGTGATACGGGTATCTTCATGTCCGGACCAGCTTTCCTTAAAAAAATATTTACATAATGATTAAATGCAGTGCTCCCGAGATTTACAACTGATACACCCTTTTCAGTTAGATCAATACCAATACTTTTTGCCAGGCTTGGGATCAATAGCTCTTCCGCCCATCCCTCCACAAGAATGACTCCTTTTGCAAAAAAGAGATTTGCTTTTGTGGTATCAAGGAACTTTTCCAGAAATGTATATTGAGATGAATCAAGTTTCGTGTGCTCTGAACCCATTGGAAAGGCCTGTCCGTTGTTGCATATAATCAAGCTTCCCAGATTAAGTTTTGAAGCAAGATTAGGGCTATGGGTCGTAAGGATTAATTGTATTGCCGTTTGCTTTTGTAGCGCCTCGATGACCTGCATTTGGGCTTGGGGGTGAAGATGAGCTTCCAATTCTTCCACTAGGCCTAACCTCATACCGCTCCAGTTTGTTTTGTTAAGGTGTAGAAGTTCTGCAGCCATGAAGAGCCTATTGAGTGTTCCTAAGCCTGGGTTGGTTTCATTCTTTAAAAACAACGTCAACTTTTCAAGAATACTTTTAATATCATTAGAGCTGGCGCTTAAATCTGTTTCATATTGAATTCCGTAAAAGCTTTTAATATACCCATCTATTTTATTTTTAATTTCTTTGCCTTCCTGCGGTTTATAAATCTGCTCTTCTCCGGTTTTTGTCTGTTTCCTGATTTCAAACTCCCCCTGGAAATACTTTTGCAGGTGATCACTCAACTGGTGAAATATCTTCACCAATTCATGGTCCTTTTCTTTTCCTTTAAAAGCAGTATCTCCTAAAAGTATCTGCGACAATCTTGAATTGCGTTTTGCAATTAATTCATTTTCGGCATCCCGTAATGGTTTCAGATATGTGGCCTTTAAATATTCCTTTGCTTCAGCAGTCAATAAATAGCCATCTTCATCGACTCCTGCTTTTACATCGCTCGGAAGTATTTTCTTATCGTGCCTTCTGACATCGTAATTCAGTTTTAAGTAAGGCTGGGCCGTTTCTCCGTTTCCACTCCATCCCAGCCATTCGGTAAAATGTTTAGCTTCATCAGGATTGAAGTCAGTTAATATTATTTCAATTCTGAAACGATTTGCGGATTTATAAAAGTCTTTGTCTTCGACTCTCCAATATTCATAACTGTGTGTTTTAAGCACAAATTTAAGCGCATCAATAATGGCAGTTTTACCGGAATCATTTTCTCCTATCAGTACATTGAGTCCTTTGATAAAATTTAAATCAAGATCCGGTTTGTCAAGATCTATAGAGCCGTCGGAACCAAATCTTCTAAAATTCCACAGTTTGAGGTTTGAAATATGCATAGCAGACTTGTTACAGTTAGTATCAATAAAATTAACGCATATAAATAATTTATGCTGTCAATTAAATCATATAGATCAGTTACAAAATAACTTGAAAATCAATGATTAATAAAGGCATTTAATAAAACTAAGGGGCTAGCCAAAGGTGCTGGAACATCTATACTAACTGCCGGACATATTTCAGCCTCTATTGAGACGCCTTTTCTGCCAAGGAATTAGTATAAACGGACGTGGATCATGGCGGGGGGGGCCAGCACTGACCAGTACCACTCGATTGATTCGATCAAGAGGAAGTTTGTTGAGAATTATCTGAGGAGGTTATTGTAAAAGGAGTCTAACCTTAGCCAACTTGTGCCATATTCGTCAACAACGTTTGTGCGAAGAATCTGATAAACACCGGAAACTCTTCAACGGTGAAGATCGCAATGACGATGCCGCCACGGACATCCGTAAATTTTATTTTATCGATCAAAAAGTCAGGTGTTTCTGATAAAAATTCAATTCCAAAATGTGCCACCGCATTTCGCAGACGCCGGAAAAATACTCTCGTGGTTCCTAATCCGGGATTAATATAGGAATGAACAAGGCCATAATCATTTAGTGTTTCCAGGGAGTCATCCGTAATATGGTCAAATATTTTTTCTTTAGGAAGGACAACAAGACCCAGCAGACAATTCGTGAGCAATGTATGGTTATACTGCTGTTCAAAAGGAAAGCCTTCTTTTAATTCATCATACTGATCCAGTAATGCCAGTGTGCGTTGGATGAATTCCATTTCCAGATGATAGAAGTTTCCCATCTTAAATTCTTTGTGGTGGTTATTTCTTATTTGTAACTAATCTGACCCCTTCTTTCAGAAAATCCATGAATATTGTTCCTGCATTAGCAGGCGAGATTTTAGAAAATTGGGTAAGCCTATTCAGTGCCATTATATTAAATTCAAAACGTCTGGTACCCGGAATAAGAAATTTGCCAGTCTCAGGTGCGACACAAAAATCACGGGTCTTACCGAAAAGAGTATCATTGAAGCTATCAATAAATTTAGTGAAAGATGCGGAAGGGTTATTCAGTGACCAGGCGACGGATGAAGCAAAAAGATCGGCCAGTTGCAACCCGGCGTAGTCTTTAGATGATGCGAATTGAATGGGTTCACTGATTGAAAAATTTACCGGTGTGGCCCCTTTGCCAAAGGGATCCCAAAACCTGAGTTCCTGGTTCAATACACTGAAGTTTGGTATTCTTGACACCGCATCTTTCAAAGGTTTGGACTCGTCACATATTACCTTTAGCAGACCTGCATCCACACTCCAGATCCTAAGCAGGTCATATAGACCATTCTGTGCCAGATCAAGTATCCAGTAATCAATTTCGCCATTAGTAGTAATCTCATTCAGGATACGGTCTTTGTGGATCAAGGTAAATGTCGCAACCAATTCCACAAGCGGGTTAGGCATCTGTGAACTTTTGAGCAGCACAAATAAACCTTCCCAATCATTTCCCCGCAAGAGTTCCTGGAATTTCAAATAAATATTCTCTGCATCATCCTTTTTAGGTTCAAAAGAGCTAAAGACAAGATGGGCTATAAACTTGTTAAATTCCATTCGGTAAAAAAAACTGTTATGATTTGAAATAACCGGCTCAAAAACATACTCGAAATATTTTGCGGACAATGCATATTTCTTGTGATGGTAAACGATCCTGACTTTTGGTGCATATTCCTCATACAACAAACGCAGGGCCTTCTGTCCGGCACCGGACTTCACAAGATTTTTTCCTTTGATTTCGCCCTGCAGGTGGTATTTGGACTTTATTTTATCCCGGAACCGGACAGCTTCGTCCTCCTCAATGTTTAATGCTGCATAAACAAACCAGGGTTGTTTTTCATGCAAAAGATCATTTCCGGTAAAGCCGGACTCATCGCAATAGATCGCCATTTTGAAAATGTTTGAAACGTGATACTGAAAATAGTCAGATGTCTAAGTGGCTTAACATGCAAAATCTTCGTCGCTCCCCGTGTTTGGAGATGTGCAGAGGAAGGAGTGTATTTGACCAGACCGAAATCATCGTTCAAAGGTAATCAATTTCGCCGATTGCCGTCAGGGTTCCCAACAACGGCAGTTTATTATTTGCCCCGGTAGCGATCAAACAACACCATTTCATAACCGTCAAAAATGACTGAAGCAAAGGAGGAATCCTGGTGAAGAGCGTTTAATTCGCTGGTAATCCCGCCGAAATTTTGAATAGCCACTTCTATGCTGTCTTTTTTTAGTTTGGCAATCCGCTCTTTTATTCTTGGCATCTTCAACCAATATGGATATTTACCTTTTTTCCCTGCCCTTGATTGCTTCAGCAATGATTTTGATCGGGTCATCCGTTCCTGTGCAGAAGAATAGTCATCCAGTATTTCCTCATAGTTTCTAAAATATTCCGAAGTCAACAGTATACTGTCAATTGATTTCGGCTTCGTTCCCTTCCTGGCAAACTCACGAAATACGGGTGCAGTATTTCCCAATGTAGATGATGCGATTGCATCATAAAAATTTAGTGTTTTGCTGGTTTGCCTGATGTATTCAAGATTTCTTTCAATATCGGTCACGAGTTTTGCGCAATATTGATTCGCCAGGTCCTGAAATCTGCCGAGTTCCGGTAGCTTGCTGATGAGAAAATCAAAAGTCTTGCTTATGTATTCTTCTGTTCCGGTTATCTGTTCAAGTGGATCTTTTGGTAATCCCTGTCCAAACTCAATAGGATGATGGCCCGGCTCGCTGCTAATCCCAGTTAGGCCGTGGCGCCTGGTAAGTGCGGCTTTATTTTTTTTGATGAAGTCAAAATAAATGGACAGGGCCAGTATTGTCTTTTCAATCTCCGAACTGCCTTTGTGATAGATTTCATTCCGTATGCCATGCGTGAACGAAAGCAATGCCTGGTCATTGCCCTGGATATATCCGTGTTTCTTTAAAAATGCAATTACCGTGTCATACTTATGCAGTATATTTTTTCTCGATTTGGCATCAAGCACTTCCTGTATTGATAAAACTCCGGGCCATTCAAACGATGCCCTGACCGCATTGAAGAGTACAATTTCTATCATGTGATCAAAGAGAATAACAGCAATCTGTTTTTCTTGTGGCAGATCAGATTGGGACAACCTGATCGCATTATCCAGTGCTACAAAAAATCTGTTGAGGACAAACATACTTTATACAGGGGATTGATTTTTCAACCGGTAATACTCGTAGTAAGAATGAAGGCAGCTTTGCTTACACGTCTCATACTGCTCTTTAAAGGGAATAAAATAAGGAAACTGCAGAAGGATATTATCAGCATGACGCCAGGCAAGTTCCTCCCTGTCCATAGTATGATCTTCTGGCTTTCTTTTTCCTGAATGATAATGACCAAATTCGTGCATGATCTTCCAAACAATATCGAGTGGATCATCCACATTAACCAAGCTTATCCTTATCCGCTTGTCAGTATCCACAAATGCCTCATAGTTGGAAGCCGGCGTATCATAGCGGGTAGATATTTTCACCCCGGATTCAATGATCAAATCCAGCAAAGAAGCAAGTGGTTCCCGGTGATTTTCCAGGTTTCCATTTTTGCAGATTTCATTTAGCAGCCTATTCTTAGCGTTCATACTGGCCGTTTTTTTAAAATAACCTGAAGAATAGTAGATTAAGCCGATTCGAACAGGCATTGATGTTCATTGATTGGGGCACGGACAATCAATCTTGCATATTACTTTTAAAATTGTTTGGCGACAAAATTGAGACAATCGAATACCCATTGAACAGCTTTGGTGATATGATGCATATGAACCAATTTGTCCATCATCCTACTAACGTTAGATAACCAACCGGCTATTTTCGACTTATCAGGCTTGTCTGACAGTACTTCCGATTTCACTTTTGTGAAGTCATCAACTAAAGACTGCTTTTGCTCATCAGAAAGGCCTTGCTCGTTACGGACCAGATCAATCAATTCAGTGATTTTATCTGCGGTATGTTTCCTATCATTGAAGGATTCAGCTATTCTGATCTCTTTTCCAATAATTATTTGACCCGCATTGCCGGTTATATCGCCTACATGAATATTATCGCCCATGTTGAATATGTTTTTGATAGTAGTTAATTTTTGCAGTCCAGGCTTACTGTTAACTCCAGCAGAGATACTATCCAGGGGGATAGAGAATTTCACATTTTTGCCTTTATTAGCAACGATTTCTTTTGCGGCTTCTTCCATACTGCCCACTGCAATGGTTTTGGCCTCAAAATAATCAAACTCATTTTCGTCTGTGTCTTTGAAAAAGTCGAAAAGTTCTTTAAGCACCTGGTCCAAATCTTGGAATATCATCTGGAGGGATAGAAAATTGGAGTTGGTTTCAGTTCGAAAATCAAGATACTTTTTCTTATAGCTTAATACCGTTGGTATGTCTTCCGGGTTGAAGTCTCTTTTGAAATCTGAAATAGCTCGGACATTGTTGTTCCAAAAACTTGAATGCTCCGCATCTCCCGACCATATTCCAAGATCCAATAGCTTGCCAACAACCGGTTTGTAAATTTTCTCGGTTATCGGTGTGAATTTTTCCGAAATTTCGGCCTGCACAATATCGTAACGTAACTTATCCTTGTAATTATTATCTGGCTTTAGCTGAGACCGTTCCTCCGCCAACAAGCTGATTTTATTACATAATGGTAAATAGATTTCAATTAAATCCTTTTTATTGAAATCCAGGAAGTCAATAAACTCAAACAGTGCTTGTATTCTTTCGGGTATCATTAACGCTCGATTTTAGGCAGAAAGGTCACTCGACCAGCTTGGGTTATCCCTTAAAATTAATCGAATTTACAGACCTATCAAAAGAGGAAGTTGAAGCTAAATTTGGGTTGCCGGTCCGACTCCGCAGGTTGGCTACATTTAAAGTTTGGTTGCTCTATATTCCGACAGGTCTTGGTCCCTTCTCCCGTATCATCATTTCTATCAGCCTGGACACGTTGCGCCCTTTAGACGCAGAAAAGTCTATCAAGTCCCACTCCAATAGTTGTTGGAGTTTTTCTGCTTTGTCGGTAATGGATTTTACTTTTTTCAGTATGGATTCCATAACGACAATCCGATTTCCCTGCTGGCTATCGCGCATGGCGTGATGGACTAGCCAATTTCGCTGGTCTAATAACTCCTCCAATGATTTCTGTAATTCCTCCGGGTAAGCACCTTTTTTTGCGGCCAGCCTGACTGCGGTACCAAATGTTTTTTGTTGCTGTTGCAGCAGAAAGTTATTTGCTTCGCTTTCTGCCACATCGGGATTCAATTTAAGCGTCAGACAATGGGTTAATGCCTGCTCCAGGATCTGAATCTGGCAGATGGCTTCGCCCATGCGTGTATATAACATTATCTCTTGCTGATTGGCTGGTTTCATAAACACCTTTTGCTTTCCTTAAAGATCGCTTATTGCCGGATTTATTCAATAGAAAGTCCGACACTACCTGGGAGCGTTGAAAAGCAGGGTAATCACCTCGTTCGTTTTCAGATCAATCAATGCCCGAAAATAGCAATTCCCGCCACCCCTGGGATAGAGGGTGTTTTTGGTAAAATAATCCGGCTTGCGGCAGGCGGCATTGATGTAGACGTACCTCTTCCCGTTCCGGAGAATGCCGACGTATTGGCGGTAATATAGGTTCAGGGCGGGTGGATTGCGGTCTGCGGGGGTTTCACGGCTGAGCCAGGTCATCAGGTATCTGTCGGCACTGTCGATCTCCGCCAGGGATGGCGTAAAGCGTTGCCAGTTGCTGTCCGGGAGCAGGTCGAACGAAACGGGTGTTTCCTGGGGGAAGATCATTCTTTTGGAATCTTGTGAATCCTGTGCCAATCCTTGAATGGTCGTTAATAGACAAGAGAAATAAATTATCCATTTCATTATGGCGTTTTTTTGAGTATGATGCTAATCGGCTACTGTTTACACAGCCTTCATGTTCTAAATTTCTAAGATAACTTAGATGTTGCTGGTCTTTTACAAGCTAAGCCGAAACGCTTTACACTATATGCTTTCTCTAATAGTTTCAATAAATTGACCTATGTCTTGAAAGCAATGCAACAAGATCCAGCGTTCATCAGCAAAGAGCAAGCTATTGCTGTTCTGACACATTGAGTGCCAACCACTGTTCCAATTCGTCTTTAAAATCGCCCGCCAACTCAAGGTGATAGTGCAGTTCTGTCGTTTCTATATTCAAAGTAACAACAGCCTTCCAGAATTTATCGAGTATCTCATAAAGCGAAGGCTCTGCCTCTCGCATACGAGAAAGAAACGGGGTGTAATCGAATGAAGGATTAGGACAAGATTTGATAGCGAAGAATTTTCCTATGTACAGGTCAATTGCTGTGACCCGCAGCAAAGAATCTTTTTGAAAACCTGCTTCTATGATAGTAAGGTGATACTCTTCACACTTACGTTCACAGTAATCCATCAAAAACAGTTCCCGCTTAAATCCCATTTGCAGGTAGAGAGGCAGCATTTTCGCATGGTCAATTACATTACTGATATGATGTAATAAGCCGATCGTAAGAATGCTGCTGATCCGCTTGTTTTCTTTTAGAAAGAGAAGTACAAAACCGGAAAGCCTGAACTCTTTTACTTCCAGGTATAGATGTAACAATTCGTGGGTAAAGCTGTCTGCTGAGTAATCCCCTGCCGGTATCGAAATACGGGCCATGTCGTTCTGGTAAAACACATGGTGTTCCCGGCTGCCATGAAATACAACATTTACGTCATACCTGCTTTTCACTACATTCCAAACCTCCTGGTTTCTATTGTCAATCAGTTTTGACATGTCCGGTGAATCCTCCATTGGGAAAGATTGGTGTTTTCTAAAGGGCCACATCTTCGTCCGTGTCTAAGGTGATTACGAAATCCGAGAGCCGTTTGAAAGCAAGCAAAAGTGCAGCAGGATTTTCCGGAAGTTTATCAAACTGCATTACGACTGATGATACCGGGTAACTTAACTGCAGGGGCAAACGAAAATGAAGGCTGCCCAGTTTTTTTGCCTGATGATATACTTCAAACAGAATCGTATTATCTGATGCCTCCTTTTCCCGGAGTTCATATTCCTGTAGCAAAAAATTACGGTCGGTAGAGCCGTCTCCATGCGTCATTTGTAATTTGTATTGGCCTTCCGATGGCTGTATACTTACCTGCCAGGTCAGTTCTTCCTCCTCTTTGAAATAATGCTCACCGTTATCTGCGGTCAGGTTGTTTACCTTTGAACTAAAGTTGATCTCCATACAGCAAAAATACTATACTGCTAGGGAAAGATTCATTTTATAGATTCTCCCAACCAACGATCCCACTCAGTCAATCCGCTCCTTGTGGCTTTGTATCAGGAATAATCTCCCTTTTTTGTAAATCTATACAAGCCTCTATAGTTTCTTGTATTTCTACGCTTTATAGCAGCCTTGTGCAACAATTTGGTAACGGAGCCTGTCTGTTCAAGTAAAGGGATTTCCTTATTTTTAGCGGGTGCAAGATCAGCCACCATATAATGAGCAAGAGTTGCTGCGGCAACTGGCGGAGGGAAGCGAGGATGCTTTCCGGGTGCTGTTCCATGCCTACCGGCATAAGTTGTATGCCTATATCCTCAAGCTATCGGGCTCGGCGGAGACAGCCTCCGATACCGTCAATGAAATATTTCTCCGGATCTGGCAACGGCGGGAACAGGCTGAGCAGATTGGGAACCTGGGCAGTTATCTGTTCCGGATGGCTCACAATGAAGCCTATCAAATCTTCCGGAGGCGGGCCAAGGAAACACTGATCCTGGCGGAACTCCAGAAAGAAAAAGGAATGCAGGCGGGTTTTGAGGGCGAAGACCGGGTAACACACCGTGAAGTACTGGCTTTTATCCGGGAAGCTGTCAACAAACTTACGAACCAGCAAAAACAGGTTTTCCTGCTCAGCCGGGAACAGGGGATGCGTCTGGCCGAAATCGCGGAGCGGTTGCAAATTTCTGAACGCACAGTCAAGAATCATATGACATCGGCCATGAAATTCCTTCGGGAAGAAATGCGGGGCCAGTACGGCGACCTGGCCACTATTCTCCTTTTACTTTATCCATTGGCTGAAACTCCAGCATTCCACGCGGCTTTATAAAAATAATTGGGTTTTTTCTGGTACTACGGACTTCCCCATTACTCTCATTTCAATAGGATGGCTTTTTTGCGATTCTTGCCCAACCAACCTATCCTGTAATTCAATGTATTATGACCAACGAACGTTTAGCATACCTGTTTGACCGCTTTCTCCAGGAGCAGTGCAGCCCTGAAGAAAACAGGGAATTGTCGGCTCTTGTATTGAACCCCCAACATGAAGAACAGGTCCGGGCATTACTGGGGTCTTACTGGAGCCAGGTGGTGGCGGCAAAGGATAGCGTGTTGATGCCTGACGAGGAGGCTGAAAAAATGCTGGAAAAAATGTTTCATGAGCCGTTAAAAAAGGCAGCCCCCGTAAAGCGAATGCGATGGAGAAGAATTGCAGTAGCGGCTTCGATACTGCTGGCAGTTGCACTTGGAAGTTACCTGGTGTTTTTCCAACCATCGAAGGAAACAAAGGAAGTGGTGAAGGTTGAAGAACCTGCTAAAGATGTGAAAGCCCCTGAAACCAACCGGGCTATGATCACCCTGGCAGATGGCAGCACCGTGTACCTGGACAGTGCGAATAACGGCCAGCTCGCCATGCAGGGAAATGTAAAATTGGTAAAGTTGTCAAATGGGCAAATTGCCTATGAAACCACCGGCGGGGACATGCTGACAGAAATGAAGTACAATACACTCAGCAACCCAAGAGGCAGCAAAGTAATTGATATGGCTCTTGCTGACGGATCGCATGTCTGGCTGAATGCAGGATCATCCGTTACTTATCCCATTGCTTTCATCGGCAATGAACGCAATGTCACAATTACCGGCGAGGCCTACTTTGAAGTGACTACTGATAAATCAAAACCTTTCAAGGTAAGCAAAGGAGATGTTACAGTGCAGGTATTGGGTACGCATTTCAATGTAAACGCCTATGACGATGAAGACAATATCAAAGTAACCTTACTCGAAGGTTCGGTGAAGGTCTCAAAAGGCCAAAGTTCATTGAACATCAAACCTAACCAGCAAGCTGTGGTAAACACGAATACTGTTTCACTGAATACGAATGTAGATGTTGACTTGGTGATGGCCTGGAAAAACGGGTATTTCAAATTTAACCGCACTGATCTTAAAATTATCATGCGGGAGATTGCCCGATGGTATGATGTGGAAGTGAATTATGAAGGGAATGTGCCGCTGCAATTATATAATGGTGATGTGCCCAGAAATGTGAATGTATCGGAAGTGCTGAAAGTGCTGGAATATACCGGCGCCCATTTTAAAATTGAGGGAAAGAAGGTAACGGTATTGAAATAAACCTGACCCGGCTTATAAAAGAAGTTTAAAGTCGTTGAATAAAGTTGTACCTGTTGTAAACACAAGCTCTTATCCGCCGAAAGGCGGACACGGTAATTAGCCTAAACAAAAAGCCAGAAGTGCTACTAACACCCCTGGCCGGATGCCTGGGCTAACCCAATTGAAACAAGTCCGGTAAGACTGCTTTATCGTTTAACCCAAACAACACAAAGTTATGCTATTAAAGGCTCTTTGTAAGGGCTACCCGTTGGGTAGGCTTTTTACAACCAAAACGCTGTTGATCATGAAAATTACAGCAATCATCCTGCTCTCGGCTTGCCTGGCGGCAAGCGCCAACGGCCATTCACAGAATGTAACACTTACATTGAAGGATGCGCCGCTGGAAAAAGTGTTTACCGAAATTAAAAAGCAAACAGGCTATACGTTTGTTTACAAAACGGAGGCGCTGACACAGACCCATAAGGTGGATATAACGGTAAGCAATGCCAGCCTCCAGCAAGTGCTGGATTTGTGTTTCAAAGACCAGCCGCTTACTTACAAAATTTTTCAGCGGATCATTGCCGTTAAGAGCAAGGATGATCCAACGAATTTAACAGACGAAAATCTTCCGCCCCCGCCCATTGACGTTAAAGGCAGGATTGTAAACGAAAACGGTGAACCCGTCATTGCTACTATTACAGAAAAAGGGACTAAAAATGCAGTGGCTAGTGATGCCAACGGATATTTTGAATTGAAAAATGTAAATGAAAATGCAACGCTTGTCATTAGCGGGGTGAATATTGAAGCATACGAAGTAAAAGTGGCTGGCAAAGCTGACCTTGCTACCCTAACCGTAAAGACAAGAGTAGTTGCAGGGGAAGACGTTCAGGTTGTAAGCACTGGCTACCAACAAATACCCAAAGAAAGGGCCACAGGAGCATTCACACAGATTGACAATGCTCTTTATAATAGAGGTGTAGGAAGTGACGTGCTTAGTCGACTTTATAATGTTACCCCCGGACTCTCCTTTGATTCACGGAATCCATCCAAAAACGGTATCAGCATCAGGGGCATAAGTTCCATCAATAGTGTGATGTCTAGAGATCCCCTAATAATATTAGACAATTTTCCATTTGAGGGTGATATAAACAATTTAAATCCAAATGATGTAGAAAGCATAACAATACTTAAAGACGCTGCGGCCGCTTCAATTTGGGGTGCCAGGGCCGGCAACGGGGTCATTGTCATTACCACAAAAAAAGGAAAATTAAATCAAAAACCACAAGTCGAACTCAACACTAATATAAGTATTTCCGAAAGGCCAAGCCTTTTTTCAGATGATAAATACGTAGGCTCCTCTACTTTTATTGACATTGAAAGATACCTTTTTGAGCAAGGATTCTACAACACTAGTTTATTGCCAACCAACAGAAATTTTCCTGCAATTTCCCCTGTTGTTGAAATACTTGATAAGCTGAGGAAAAACCAAATTACAAGTGGTGAAGCAGATCAGCAATTAAATGTACTAAAATCAAATGATGTGAGAAGCGACTATGAAAGATACATTTATAGACCAGCAATAACTAATCGACATTCGGCCTCGGTAAGAGGAGGCGGAGATAAATCTTCTTATTATTTTGGCCTTGGATTTGACGATAATTCTGAAAATCGCATAGGGAATTCGTCAAATAGAATATCACTAAAATCGTCTGCTACTTATAATCCTTTCAAGAATATTGAATTTTATTCCAATTTAACTTATACACAAGCTTCCACTGACATCAAAAATAATTTTGCTTGGAGTGCACCTGGGGCTATGTTTTTGTATGATGGAGTGCAAATGCCCTATGCCAAGTTGATTGATGAGTTTGGAAATGCGGCAGCTTTACCGCGAAGTAACAGTAATAGATTTAAAGATTCAGTGCAAAGATTGGGCTTTTTGGACTGGCAATTCCGGCCATTGGATGAAATTCAATCTGCGAATAACACATCCGCAATGCAAAACTTGATTGTTAATCTTGGCATTAAATACAGAATTCTTACTGATCTTAGTTTTGATATCCAGTTCCAGAGAGAAATACAGAATTTCGAGTCAGTAAATATTCAAAGCCTTCAAGTATATGCGACTCGAAATCTTATCAACCAATATTCTCAATATAATTCCTCGACAAGGGCATTAACGTACCCAATTCCGCTAGGAGGTCAATACTCTAGAAATGCTTCGTCTGTAGAATCAAATAATTTGAGGATTTCGTCGAGTTACAATTATAATAAAGGAGACCATTCTATATCAGCATTAATTATCGGTGAAGGCAAGGAGGTTATATCTGAAGGTAATACTGATCTCGCATACGGTTACGATGATAATACAGGGCTATCCGTTTCCAATTTAGATTACTTGACAAGTTTTGTAATAAATGGTAGCACCGCTCCGAGACGAATACCGGCTCCACCTGTTGTGACTTTGTCACAGTTAACACGTCGATTTTTATCTTTTTCTGCGAATGCTGCATATTCCTATCTCAACCGCTATACCTTCTCCTTCAGTACAAGAACTGACGGCGCAAATTTGCTGGGAGTAAAAACTAAGGATAAAATTAAACCGTTTTGGTCTACAGGATTATTATGGGATATAACAAAAGAGCAATTCTATCGGCTCGATTTAATTCCAAAATTAAAATTTAGAGCTACCTATGGGTATGCTGGAAATGTGTATAACGGTTCTGCCTTTTTGATTGCTGCGACTAATATTAGCTCGGTGACAAACTTGCCGTATTTAAATATTCAGGGCACACAAGCACCTAATCCAGAACTCAGGTGGGAAAAGGTTAGAACAATAAACTTTGGAGTGGATTTCACGTTAAAAGGTAACAGAGTTACGGGATCAATTGATGTGTACAAGAAAGACGAATTTGATTTGTTGGATCAGGTTCAGTTAGCTGGTTCGTCTGGGTTTACTTCTTTTTTGGGAAACTATGCTGAAACAAGAGGAAGCGGATATGAAATTTCATTGAATTCTGTTAATATTAAAAGGAGCGTCTTTTCATGGAGCACACTTGCTAATATCAGCTTTGCCAAGGATAAAGTGACTAGGTATTCTGCGCAAATGCCTGTTGCTAATGTAGTTCAACAATTCTTTGGTTCAGGAAACAACACCTTTTTAGGATACAGTAGATTTTCCATATTCAGTTATCGTTTTGCCGGTCTTGATCCAATTAATGGCGATCCGTTGGGTTTTAGGGGTGAGTCAATCTCAAAGGATTATGTAAAACTGATAAATCCGCCAAGTGTTGATAGCTTAATATATCACGGCTCAGGGCGTCCGCTAGTGACAGGAAATTTGATGAATACTGTTACTTTGGGTAAGCTTAGTATTTCGGCAAACATTGCATTTAAGCTGAAATATTTTATACGGCGACCCTCTCTCTCTCTGAATTATCAGCAATTGCTTTATAGTGCTGGATCGTTACATTCAGATTATGAAAAGAGATGGCAAAATCCAGGAGATGAACTAATCACAGATATCCCTTCGATTGTTTATGCTACGAATACAGAGCGTGACCGATTTTATAGATATTCTTCGGCTCTTGTAGAAAAAGGTGATCACATTAGACTTCAGGACGTTCAAATACAGTACAATTTTGATAAATCGATACTTCGGAACCTTTCGATTTCAAGAATATTGGCTTATTGCAATATTAGCAATCTTGGAATAGTTTGGAGAGCCAATAACCGAGGTATTGATCCGGATACTTATTCTAGTAATAGTTACACTTACCCAATTCCAAAGATGTTCACATTCGGGGTAAAAATGATTTTCTAATTTTTAAAATTAAGCTCATGAAATACCTTATTTTAATTTTATCAACACTGATAACCTTTTCTTGCAAAAAGGTAGATAACTGGCTTGATAAGAAATATGATCTTAATAAGTTGACACCAAGCACGCTAGAAGATTATCAAAAACTTCTTGACCGTGATGACGTGCTTAATAGCTACTATCCTGTAGTTGGTTCTATCAGCGCAGATAATTTTTTCTTGGTAACAACAGATTATTTGACATTAAGTGAAATTGAACGAAATGCGTATACATGGAATACTTCTATTGAAACAGGCTATGAATATTCTGATTGGTCTTCCGCTTATAGCATCGTCGGACTTTCAAATATTGTGTTGGAAGGATTGGATAAAATAGAGGTAACTGCCGACAATTCAGGACTTCACAAACGGGTTCGAGGGTCGGCTCTTTTTTACCGCTCATTTGCATTTTTTAATTTAGCCCAAATATTTGCTAAGCAATATGCACCTACCACTCTAAACGATTTGGGGATACCTATTCGAACAGTATCTGATCCAAATGTAAGATCAGTCAGATCATCCATTAATGAAACATATAATCGAATTACTACTGATCTAGTCGATGCGTTGGATTTATTACCAGAGATTTCAACTGTCGCAACTCGCCCTTCAAAGCGTAGTGCAACGGCCTTATTAGCAAAAGTTTTTTTACAAATGGGAGATTATGTCAATGCTGAAAGGTATTCAAGCCAGTCACTAAGTTTATATAATACCGTATTGGATTATAATACTATCAACAGTGCCAATGCACTTCCTTTTCCTAACATTCAATCTTCGACAGGGTTGAACAGCGAAGTACTATTCTATGCATTTGGAGCAACTTATACTAGCTTAAGAGCTTATGCTAGCACTAGTTATATTGACACAACATTATATGATTCATATAGTGATGATGACCTTCGAAAGGCAATTTTTTTTCGTACCATTTCAATTCCACTAAAGCAGTATGTTTTTAGAGGCAGCTATTTAGGGAATGTTTTTGTTTTTTCAGGTCTGGCTGTCAATGAGGTTTATCTTATCAGAGCGGAGGCTCTTGCCAGGTTAGGGAGAACTTCTGAGGCACTTGCTGATTTAAATACCTTAATGATCAAGAGATGGAAGAATAACGGATCTTTTGTGCCTTTTACGGCATCAACCTCGGAGCAAGCATTGGATATAATTCTTGCCGAACGCCGAAAGGAATTAATATTTACTGGATTATGTCGCTGGAGCGATCTGAGGAGATTGAACTTGGAATCAACTAGGGCTGTTACACTTACCAGAACCATCAATAATCAGACGTTTACTTTACCTCCCAATGATTTGAGATACGTCTATCTAATTCCTGAAACAGAAATCCGACTTTCTGGAATTCAGCAAAATCCACGGTAGTCTGGATCATTTAAATTGGGAACACTATTATTCTATCAAATTTGTTTATATTATGTTAAGACTCCTTTTACTGAGCGTAGTAACTCTTTTCTCTCTTACTAGTTTGGCCAAATCAAAGCAAGAAGCAGAGGGTCAGGCAAAAATCGAAATACGAATTCCTAGTGAGCATGTACCCGATTCTTTATTTCTGTATTACTTTGAGAAACCGGTTTTTGGTGACAGATATGACAACATTCCAGATCTAATTCTACAAGCAAAACGTATTAAAGATGGATTTGTTTTTAATTTAAAAGGAATTAATGAAGTTGGATACTTTTCTGTCTTTACTAAAAAAAGTGGAGTGGTCGATGAATTTATTGTTTGGATGCAACTTCTTGAAAAGGGGGATCTCCTATGTCTTAAAATTCCTTCTTCTAAATTTACTCAATCTGGGGCAGGGGCTGTGCTTCACAAAGCCTCAAAAATTATTTACGAAGGAAGGGGGGCTGCAAAATTTCAGTGCTGGGAAGCAATATCAGGAGCAGAGTATTTACTGGGAGCATCAGATAATGGTCGAAACTTGATATTTGATAGCGGAGGGCTCTATATCGAGAATAATTATATCCAACGACGAATTAAAGTACAATCTGAGTTATTAAATCAGTATAAAGGGATGATCAGTCCGCTGGTGTTTGACCTTTACTTGATTGATATTTACGCAGATGCCGGCAAGTCTCTTTATAAGCATTTTTTGTACAAATTGTTTGAAACAAATAACGTTGATTCTCTTAAATCTCTAGCACACAACTTTGGAAAAATAGTTTTAATTGACAGCATAATTTCTAACCCGGCTAAAGTAATTTCTAAGTCGTATGCTGATTATATCGATGATAGATTACGGCTTACGTATGCATTCACCAAAATTGGCAACTCAGATGTGAAGGCATTTAGCGCCATTACAGACATTAGTAGTTTTCCTACGGAAGTTCAACAGAAAATCTTGTGTGCTTACTTTGGTGATCAAAATGTAATACAAAAGAGTAAAAATTTCGACAGCCTATTAAATGTTGGATTTAATATAGTTGGAAACTCTTACTTTAAAAAATATATTTCTCGCTACTCAAGTTTAATGGGTGGTTCAATGGCATTTGATTTTAACCTGACCGATTATCATGGACAGAAAGTGAAATATTCAGAATTTAAGGGGAAGTATGTGTTTATTGACTTTTGGTTTACTGGATGTAAATGGTGCGAGGTATATTATCGAGATGTTTTGAAGGATATCAAAGCTAAATATAAAGACAGGGACATTGTTTTTATTACGGTATCGATAGACAAATCTTTCCCAGCTTGGAGGAAGACTATTGAAAAAGGGCATTACACTTCGGTAAACGATATTAATCTATACACAGACGGGCTGGGTGAAGACCACCCTATTATTAAGCACTATAATATTACAGGATATCCCTTTCCCATATTGATAGATAGAGGCGGAAGAATTTATAAGCCTGGAAGTATAAGCGACTTCAAGTCAAGAGAAGAATTGGAAGCGGTTATTGATCTTTTGCTCGCAAATAAATCAACAAGCATTTCGGAAGATTAGGGCCCCGAGAAGGATTATAATTATGAAAACTATTGTATGTACAATTGCGTGTATAAGTTTAGCATATCTGGGAAAAACACAGATGTCAGATGTTGTAATATGGGGTTTCAGTACAAATAAAATCGGTGATAAAACTTACGAGGTGCATTTTACACCGGTGGTGCAAAGTCCGTGGCATATTTACAGCCAAACCAGCCCAGAAGGTGGTGCATTGCCCACAAGCATCAGTTTTAATAAAAATCCGTTGGCAGTTATTGACGGTAATCCAAAAGAAGTTGGAAAAATTGTAAGCAAGTATGAGGATGTATTTGGCGTAACAGTAAAATATTTTGATGGCAAGGCTGATTTTGTGCAAACAGTGAAAGTAAGATCTAACGTCAAAACCAATATAAGCGGCAGCATTGAATTTATGATTTGTAATGATGAAGAGTGTTTGCCACCGCAAACGGTCTCCTTTAATATTCCTCTTCAATAAGTAACAAATTCAGAACGAGTAAATGAAAATTATCCTTTCATACCTGTTTTTTTTATATTCACTTGCGGGTTTCTGCCAACAGCAGCCTGTGAGTTGGAAGCTTACAGCAACCAAAACTGGTGCGGATAGCTATACACTTCTACTGGAAGGTAAATTGAAGGAAGGCTGGCAGATGTATGCAGAGAGTGGTGAATCAACTGGTTTAGAAGAATTAAAGCTTCAATGGGAACATACAGGAGTAAAGGCGGAGGAAACAAAATGGTTGTCCGACGTAACAGGCTACACTGATCCTTTGTTTGATAACAAGGTGCTGAAAGTATATGCCAATCCAATCATTCTGCAACAAGACATTCGGATAATAGGATCCATACCGGAAAAGTTTGTTGTTAAAATTACAGGCTTTGCCAGCCGGGGCAATGAGTTTCTACCCATTCAGGAAACGATTGAAGTATTACTTGAGGGAGGCATCGCTGAGAGTCAGAAGAAGAGGATGAATATTAACCTGGACCAGCCGGTAGCTGATTGCGGCGAGAAAGTGAGTACATCTGATAACAGTTTATGGGCTGTGTTTGGTAAAGGTTTCCTGGGAGGCTTGATTGCCCTGCTGATGCCCTGTATCTTCCCCATGCTGCCGGTGACCGTTTCATTTTTTATGAACAGGGCAGCTAGTAAACGGCAAGGAGTACGCAACGGATTTTTATACGGGGCTTTCATTTTTGGGATTTATGTGCTGGCAAGCATCCCCTTTCATATTGCCGGTACCGTAAACCCGCAACTCTTTAACATCATCGCTACCGATAAATGGGTAAACATAGTATTCTTTGCAGTGTTCCTGTTATTCGCCTTATCGCTGTTTGGGATATTTGAGTTGAAACTACCCGGAGCAAACAGCACGGATAAAAGGAGTAGTTCAGGAAGTATAACAGGGATATTTTTCATGGCGCTGACATTGGCCATCGTTTCCTTTTCCTGTACCGGTCCGATCCTGGGCTTTCTGTTGGTGAATACTATCAGCGAAACAAACGGTGCCTGGGCGCTGACAACCGGTATGGCAGGATTTGGGTTGGCACTGGCTCTGCCCTTTGGCCTGTTCGCCATGTTTCCGCAATGGATGAAGAAGTTACCGAAAAGCGGCGGCTGGATGGTGACGCTGAAGAAATCATTGGCATTTGTAGAGCTGGCCTTAGCATTAAAATTTCTGAGCAATGCAGATCTGGTGGAGCATTGGGGCATCCTGAAGCGGGAAGTATTTATAGCCATCTGGCTTTTAATTACCGTGGCATTGGCAGCCTATCTGCTGAACATACAATGGCTGCTTCGATACGGCAAGTTCAATGTCACAAGGGGAAGGCTTCTCTTTGGTGCATTGAGTTTGACTTTTGCCGCTTACCTGGTTCCCGGATTAACTGAGAGCAAATATGCCAACCTGAAATGGGTCAGTGGATTCCCGCCGCCTCTTTCATATAGCGTATATGGGAAAAACAATGTTCATGGTAAGGGCGTGGAACCGGAAGTAGTAAATGATTATGAGAAGGCGGTCGCCATTGCCAAAGAAAAAGGAAAGCCTTTGTTGGTGGATTTCACCGGCTGGGCCTGCGTGAACTGCCGGAAAATGGAAGAGAATGTCTGGACAAGACCGGAAATAAAGACATTGATTGATTCCCACTTTGTATTGGTATCCCTCTATGTGGATGACCGGAAAAAATTAGAAGACGGCAGTACAATGGGCGAAAGATGGGCGTCATTTCAATCCAATAATTTCGGATCGGCTTCACAGCCGCAGTATGTGTTGTTATCACCGGATGAAGAGTTACTGAATCACCCGGTGGGATATACTGCCACGTCTGAATACCAGGAATGGTTGGAGTGTGGGATGGAGGCATATAAGAATAGTAAAAAGATAGTTCAACGATAGTCTGACCATGATCTAAAGGGATGGCCCGGAAAAGGCTGCCATTACAGTGTTGGAAAGGTCTCCCTTTTATAAAAAGTTTTCTCATGTGATCTTAAAATCCAGTGTCCCACGGAAGGTTTTTCCAAACCATCCTCATACACTTAAAAGAGACGGGAGGTTGGCTAAAGTTGCCTCCCTCTTTTTTCAAATTTGGCAGTATAGATTTCTCATAAGTCCAGCTCAACGAAATCTCTGTAATCCTGCAGAAATTCTGAGCAGTTAGTTTTGGTTGTGGGGAGGGTTAGTAGTTCCTCCCCCTTTTTACAATCCATGTACTGAGTAATAAAATCCACCTTTTGAAAACCACGTTTATGTATATGCATCCAAAATGGGAAATATTATATACTGAAATGCTGGCAGATATTGAGCGCTGCAAGAAAATGGAATTGCCCGAAACCGAAAGGACGGAATCCTGTTACCGGGTATCTGTCAATTACTGGTTCCGGGAAAAGGAGTTGTTCATGAGCCGGGTCATTTATGATGATATGGAAGAGATTACGTTTTTCAAAACTGTCAAACCACAATTTACTTGCTATATCGAATATTACTTAGTGCTGAACCAGGGATTGCTATTTATACCGGGCACCAGCGAAGAAAGATTATTGTACTGGCAGGAGGAAGCAAAACGTCATCAGCGGTTCTGCGACAGGCATGCTGATTTTATCCGTTACTATGAAAGCAGTAAAACGGATCAGGATGCCAATTATTTCCTGCAACGCAATAACCGGAATGTGGCGATGCCGCAGGAACGCATTTATGAAGATGCCGATTGCCGGTCTTCACATGACCATCTTGTCCGTGGGCTTTTTGCCAACCGGATGTATCATGAATATGTGTTGGAAAAAATCAGGCAGTTACAGGATACTGTGAAGAATGATGAAGAGTTTTTAAGGCAAAAGGTTAAAGATTGAGTTGCGATTAAGCATACATTCATTTAAACTGATAAGTTATTTTATCAACGATCATGACGATGAGCCACCTGACAGTTGAAGTAGTAAAGAAGGCTTGTGCCTTTGTTTTGCAGATTCAGGAGCCGGGAGAGACCTTAAAGAAGTTGGCGCTTTTTTTCCAGGACCGGCATATCGTGATAGATAACCTGAACCTTCATCGTTACCGTAGCGGTGAAGCCATGCTCATCATCCACTGTCAGTTGGAGAAAGACCGGATTCACCGGACGGTGGATCTGTTGGAAAAATTACCGGGTGTGATGGAACTGGAAATATTGAAATGAAGTCTGTTAGTAGCGATATCGCTAAGCAGTAGTTTCCCGCCACGGCGGGCAAGTTTTCTCATGCACGGGCAGGTGTTTCTACGCCAGCTCTTTTTTAAAAAATGAAAGCCAACATAAACCACCTGTGAAAGTTCTTTGATTTATGGTAATCCGAAATGCTGAAAGCTGGTATTGCTTTCTATGGTGAAGTGCTCATGACCGAGGATCGAATTCAGGATCACTGCATTTCGATACGGGCCGAGGCTTAGATCGGATGCATTGAAGCCATGTGTGGATTGCTCGGCATTCTGGATAAAGATGCTGTTATTTTCATCTATGCTGTAATTTCGGTTGGCCTCACTGATTAAGTGTTGGGTGTGATGTAAGAATGCAGGTTTTGCCGGTTGATAGCCGGTGGCGAGAATGATACAGTTAGCCTGTACGGTGAAGGATTCTTTGAGTTCCAGGTGATAAAGCTTCAGTTCGTCAGTATTGCTTAATTCCCGCAGTTCACAATTCGGGTACAACTGAATACGGGGATCGTCCAGGTCATCCAACCGGTCATAAATGGCGCTGATCAGTTCGCGGTTAATGCCTTTGTAAAGATCATCTTGCTGCTGTAATACTTGCTTTCTTTTTCCCGGCGACAGAGAAACAAAATGATGGATATAATCCGGGGTACTCAACTCCAGGGATAACTTAGAAAAATCCATCGGAAAAAATCGGGATGATCTGGTGAACCAGGTCAATTTTCCAGGATAGCTGTTCAGTAAATCATTAAATATTTCGGCAGCACTTTGGCCGGAGCCAATGATGGCAATATGATCGGTATCCAGCAGGTTCGATTTCTTGAGGAGGTACTCGGAGGAATGAAAGATACGGTCGCTGGTCTTTACAAAGGACGGGATTGATGGAATAGTGCCGATGCCGATAACAATATGTTTTGCGAGGTAAGATTCCTTGTTGGTTTCTACTTTATAGATGCCGCCTTCTTCCTGAATGGATTTACAGGTGGTGCTGAACTGTAAAGTAGATAACTGACCTGCCACCCAACGGCAGTAATCATTGTACTCACTCCGCTTGATAAAATAGTTTTCCCGAATGGCAAAGCGGAACATTTTCTCCTTTGCTTTTAAGTAAGCCATATAACTGAACGGGCTTTGCGGGTCTGAGAGGGTAACCAGATCAGCATAGAAAGGTACCTGCATCCGGGTACCTTCGATCATCATGCCGGGGTGCCAGTTAAACTCCGGTTCTTGATCTATGAACAGGCATTTCAAGTCAGGAATATTATGGCAAAGTGCAGCCAAACCGAGGTTAAAGGGGCCGATGCCAATACCTACTATATCAAATACTTTTTTTTCTACTGACATAAGGCAAGAGTTTAGTTAGGGACAATGTGACAACCGTTATGATTAACATGCTGAAGAAAGTTGTCGTAAAACCGAGCGTACCATAGCCGGCAATCGCCATTCCCCAGCAAATAAGTATCCACTGGATCAGATAAATCGCCGTGATGTGTTTACTGCAAAATGTGAGCAGGTCAAAAAAAATGTTGCCCTTCACTTTCCGGCTGATCCAATGAGCAACTGCTATCCATGTACAAACAAAGCCCAAATGGAAGAATGTATCTGCGGGGGCTGTCCGGTAAAATGGAAGCCAATCCTGTTGCATCGGTGTTGGAGGAAATAAACAGGTAATGATCATCACACCCAGTCCGATCCAGCCGGCTTTTTTCAGTATTGACTTTACCGGATAGTGTTTCAGTAAAAAGCCAATGGTTATACCCATCAGTGGATAAGCCAACCATGGAAAGACCGGGAAAAAAGTTTGTGGCGGATGGCCGTTGAAAAGAATGATCAAGTGATCGATTACCGGAATACCAGTCTGTTTATCCCAAACAAAAGGTGCAAGTAGCGTGACCGCTATCACCAAAATGACCGCCAGGAAGGGGTAATGTGTCGACTTTGCGACGAGGCAAGTTAGCGGGAAGGCAATGGCGGCGAAATGAAGGATGTCGCCAATAAATAAAAAGAAGGTCGCTGTCGGTTGAATACCGGTTCCCTGGAGTTCCTGTAACAGATTCTCGGGCAGCCAGCCCAACCATAACGGAATGTTGAATTTAAAAGCATTCAGCGCATAAGCGGTAATCAATAAATATAATGCTCTTTGAATGATATAGCGATTGTTATTACGCTTGGAAAAGACAATGCCGATACCCATCATTAACATGAACAGTTGGGCACCGGGACCTTCGGCGATAAAGGCGAGGATATTGCCTAACAGCGACTGCTGTACTTCAGGATTACTGTATAGCATGACCACATGGATCGTGGGCATGATGAGGACAGTGAAGCCTCTTGCAAGATCAAGGCTTTGGATACGGCCTCCCCCTAAATCCCCCTCCTTCAGAGGGGGACTTGGAAAAAGTTTTTTAGCGTTCATGGAAATGAGATTGAAATTGTTCACGAGTGATGGAATAGAGGTTGGCGGTTTTGTAGGAAAGCTGGATGGTTTTCAGCAACTGAAAACCGGCTCTTTTTGCAAGCAGGTTGGCAACGGTGTTTTCTTTATCTGGCTCAGCGAACAATCGGTTTGCCTGCGGAAAGGAAAAATAGAAGCGAATGAAATGTTGCAACATGAGTAATGACAATCCTTTACTAGATTGTTTGGGGGGTATCGTTAGCAGATGCAAACCGCAATCATCCGGTTCATGACTGGTATGGTCTTTCAATTCATCGGCAGCAACATTGTACAGGTCTACCTGGCAAACGGGCTGATCATTGCAGCAACCAATGAAAGAATGAGCGTTTGGGTTATCTAATACTGATTGGCAGGTTCGATACAATAAATCTTTGCTTCCATTCAGTTGCCAGAAGCGTTTGGAGTAAGGTTGATTGACCCAATCGTATAACATTTCAATATCCGTTTCCAATTCGAGTGAGCGAAAGGAAACTTTGCTTTGCCTGGATTCATCCTGGCCGAGGTATAAGAGCTCATTGGTATGAGTTGTTTTGACAGGCTTGCAAAATAAGGTAGCAGATTTTTGACCGGAGAGGATTGGCTTCATAAAAGTGTTGAGGCTTTGGTTATTGGAGCGCAAGCTATAGGTGGCAGCAGCAAAGAGATATGCCAAAAGCAACTAAAAATCAATCAAAACCTATTTACTATGAATCTCGAAATAAAGCAGGAAGGATATGGTGAAATTGAATTTTCTGACTCTATTCCTGATGCGGTGACAAAGTCTGTCCTCAATTGTGGAAGAGTTGTTGTCTTATCCGGACATCAGTGCATAGGGTTGTTCCAGCAATTTCAAGGCGATGGATTTTCGGCGTGGTATAACAAATTCCTAATCAGCGCTCCGACTATTCTGAACGCAAGGGGTGATGTGCGGGTTCTTGAACTTCGCATCGCACTTCGCAATATCATAAAAGGCAAATGGGATCAGATCAACCAGGCTGAGCTACCGGTTAACCATTTTCAGATGGGATTTGTTCCGCATATTATTACTAAGGCCATTTTTGAAGCGCCACAGTTATATGAAACGTTTGATATTCATTTCGAGTTTTCATTTCTAGAAAAGATTGGAATAGACTATAAGACGCTTGACCGTTTCATGAAACTTGTTTATGATAACCAACCGGCTGAATTATCCAAGCGACCGTTTAAGTGCACCAATTTTATGCTGGATTCGATATATGTTCTCTTGCAAAATTCTTATACCGCTGCCGGCAAAGCCCGACTGCTTCATAACAATGTGACAAATATTTTGATTGCAGCATTGGAAGAAGTGGGAAAGGAAGAAATTGATAACCTACCGCTTTCCATTCAGGATATTGATGCGCTCCATCATGTTAAGGAACTGATCGAAACTCATTGCCCGGTTTACCCAGGAAATGATGTCCTGATCAAAAAGGCAAGGAATACCCTGAATGCTTTCAAACTCAGCTACGGGTTTAAAAGACTTTTTGGGGTTAGTCCTTATGAGTATTTTCAGGAACAACGCTTCCTGATGGCAAAGGGGTTATTGAGGGAAGGAAATAAAGTTAATTCGGTCGCACACGAATTAGAGTACGAATCTTCGACAGCCTTTATCAAAGCATTCCGGCAACGATTTCACAGGACTCCTAAGCAGTTTCAAAAAAGCGGGGGTTAAAATGTCGGTATAACTGATAGATACCTCTGTTATGATGATTCCGGATTATCGATACCGACCGTTTCAATTTAGCAGCAGTTTCTACAAAGGTCAATCCTTCCCTGTAGTGCAGGAGCAGAATTTCACGGATGACCGGTTTTAGCAATTGTAATGCGTCCTCCAACTCTACAGAAGTATAAGTCTCCTGCAGGTAGACCCAATAAGCGCTTCTTTCTTTATTTGAATTGAACTTCATGAACTATTCCCAAAATACCAAGCTATAGCTTGTTGGAGCAGGCAAATACTTAGCAGAATTTAGCAAGTTATTACTTGGTAAACCTGCAAATGAAGCCCGTCTCCAAAATTGATCGATACGCAATTAAGAAAGTGAAGGAAAAACGCCTTGAACTTGGCTATTCACAGGCCGATCTTTCCTATGCACTGGATGTATCAGCCACTTTTATCGGGCAGGTGGAAAGTGACAAGCACAAAGCCCGCTATACCCTGGACCGCCTGAATCAAATCGCCAGAGTCTTTAAGTGCTCCGTCCACGATTTACTTCCCAAAGACCCCTTATAACCGGACTGAAAAAATCCTTTCCCAAACCTACAAACATCTGAGCTTTTTGCCAAGTAATAGCTTGGTATCGCCGTCACATTCCGGCCAGAATAGAAATTGGACTACTTTTTATTATTTGAAGCCTATCCTTTCGGATAACAGTCACGGAGTTTTGTCCTGTCAACAGATCAATCGCTTATCCGAAAACCTAATTTATGCTTCAATCTATTTCCTGGCAACAGTATATCCTTTTTCTTCTCCTTTCGGCAGCAATCTATTACCTGTTTATCTGGGTGATTTATTTCAAAGCAAAGTTTCCATCCTTTTCTACTGCCGGCAATTTCAGCCGTCTTTCCCAGCTTGGCGAGGATGAACCCGATGAAGTGTTGAGCACAGCCCAGCATGTCATTGATGAACTGCGGCCTGTATTTGCAGGAAAGCAAAATAAAAATGAACTGATCCTGGCTTTGCAGTTGCATCTGAAAAAATACAATCAATGGGATGAACCCGGTTTCCGGGAAACCATTAACGATTTTATCGCTGACCAAAGCGAATCCATATGCTCCATCCGTCTCGGTGAGGAAGATCAGCGTGCCGTTTGGTTATAGACGTGATGGAGCACCAAAACCCCCAACCCCCTAAAGGGGGCTATTATATAAATGTTTAAATGTGTGAATGACCATGAAGTGGAATGTAACAATGAACAGAAAACAGCAACTCCGGATTGCTTATCTCCTTCTCTTTTTAGTCACAGGGCTTATCGCTTTTTCACAAGATGGAAATGCGGGCATCAACGAAGCAAACACCAGGGTGCGGAGTTATTTCGCTGCCGGAACAAACCTGATGTATGCCGTAGGTGCGATTGTCGGACTCATTGGCGCCGTTAAGGTTTACAACAAGTGGAACAGTGGCGACCCCGATACTGGTAAGGTGGCTGCAGCATGGTTTGGCAGTTGCGTGTTTCTCGTAGTGGTGGCTACGGTTATCCGGTCATTCTTTGGGGTGTAAGACCTCAGTCTAAATCCCTCTCCTGAAGGAGAGGGACTTGCTTCAACTTTTAAAATCAATCAATATGAAATTGAATTTTATCCTCGCTGTGTTATTACTGTTTTATAACAGTATTGGTTATTCGCAGTATATCGGTGTGAAAGCAAGATATACCGAAACAAGACTGGTGGATGATGCACCCAATCCGCCAAAGCGGGAAAACCGGTTAATACTTTCTTTTTATACGGTCAGTGACCTCGGCATTTATACGCCGACAGTGCTTACCAATTATGACCTGTGGGTGTACAAGCAGGGATTACAGTATGGAAGCTATTGTGGCGGTGTGCTGGATTCCTGCAGCAATAATTATCCGGGTTATAGTTATACTGCCCCGAAGGCAGTTGCCTATTATAATTCGTATTACCACAACTGGATTGATTGCGACCCAAATGCTGCTACCCATTATGTAGTGAATGGTCACGAACTGGACTGCGGATTTATCACTGTTTCTTATTGGGATATTGATTACGGAACCGGTGCCGCCATTGAATGCTTTCCCGCTCCTAATGTTTGTTTGCGCTATTATCATCCCTGGGAATTTCCTTACGGCCTTGCTCCCGGCAATGTCAATTTCACCTGGCCAGTACCACCGACTGCACCTTATAACTGGTATTCGTTTGCCTGCTACCAAAGCACCCAACAGTTAGTGATCCGCGGCGTATTGCCACATGATACTTCTCTTATAACGCTGCCGGTACGTTTTGATCATGTCAGGGCTTCATTGATGAATGATAGCCGGGTGAAACTGGAATGGTCGAACCTGACGGAATCGGATATTAATTATTATGAAGCGCAGCGAGCTACGGATGGACAAAATTTTCAAACCATTGGTCTGGTCTTTCCGTTGCACAACAATGGCGGCAAAGCTGATTATACATTCGTCGATAATGCTATAGGAAGTGGAAATTATTATTACCGGATTAAAGCATTGGAGAACAGCAGAACTATTCTGTACAGCCATGTATTGCGGATTTCTAACAGCATTGCAGCGAAAGCCCTACTCACTGTATATCCCAATCCCATCACTAACGGGCAACTGAATTTCCAGGTGACTAATTTACCTGCGGGAAAATATAAAGCTGTCCTGGTTAACATGACCGGACAGGAAAAACTTATTTACCGGATTGATCATCCCGGCGGCTCCTTTTCACAATCACAGCATCTTTCATCACTTGCTGCCGGGATGTATCAATTTATCCTGCGGTCACCGGACATTACTTTATCTCAAAAAATAATCATTACCCGCTAATGGCTGTATCTGTCTATCAAATCAACAAGGGAATTAATAAGCCGATTGAGTTTCGTGGATTAAAGGCACAATATATCTGGTATCTCGGAGGCGGACTACTGGCGTTGCTGATCCTGTTTGCGGTGTTGTATATCTGTGGGGTCAATACATTTATTTGCCTTGGCATCATCATCATTTCAGGGACAGGCTTGTTCCTGCATATATACAAACTCAGCCATAAATATGGTGAGCATGGAATGATGAAGGCGCTTGCAAAAAGAAGTATCCCTACTGTTGTAAAGAGCTATTCACGAAAAACATTTACCCGGCTGTGCAGGATGAAGCGGTAACAAAAAGACTCCGGGGAGAGTTACCCCGTATTGGTATAGACGGGGATACATTTATTGTAGACTGGCGGCTAAAAGAATTAAGATCAGTAGATGATCTATCCCGGATCATTCATTTATCCAAGATGGATATGAACAGAGCAGGAACAGAATATGTGGTACTATATGACAGGGATAAAAAACAAGTGCATTACGAAGTAACGGAAGAAATGGCTGTAAACAAGGGGATGCATGTATTGCGGATTCCCCATGAACTGAAACTTGACCCGGTAGCAGTGGCAAGACAGTACGGACTTGGTGATACGGAACTTCTGAAAAAATTTCCCATCCAGGAGAAGCTGGCGGCCAGGGTGGAGCGGTTGGATGAGTTTCAGAAAAGAGAGAATAAACAAGCTGAAAAAAGCAAACTGATCCAACGAAAGGAAAATAAAAATCGTAAAGGGCTTCGGCCTTAAAATTATAAATGGAAGATGGAGAAACGAATTGCGGAAATATTACCAATCATGGGTGTTGAGCACAACAGTATTCTGTCCAAACTGGGTGATGTAACGATTGCCTATGAAGTGACCTTGCCGGAACTGTTCACGATGAGCGACCAGGAATATGAGGCATTGCACCAAGCACTAATAAAGGCGATCAAGATACTGCCCCGGCATACTGTTTTTCATAAGCAGGATTGGTTTACTGAAACAAAATATGCAGCTGACTTTTCAAAGGATGATAAAAGCTTTCTGACAAGAAGCAGCGAACGATTTTTTAATGAGCGGCCCTACTTAGATCACCAGTGCTATATCCTGCTGACGAAAAAACCTGCAAACCGGAAATTAGGTAGTTCACTTTTCTCTAATCTGCTGCGAAGATCCATCGTCCCTGAAGAAACATTGAAGCCACAACTGTTACAGGATTTTTTAGACAGCGCCGGACAGTTTGAACGGATATTAAAAGACAGCGGATTTATACAACTCAGGCGATTAACAGATGATGAATTATCCGGTAACGGGTCGTATTGCGGCCTGGTGGAAAGGTATATGAACCTGCAGCCCAATGAAAGTTCTTTTTTACTGCATGATATTACATTCAAGGAAGGCATACGAGTGGGTAATAACCATTGCCAGTTATTTACGCTGGCCGATGCTGCTGACCTGCCAGCCTATTGCGGTTCACGGATCAACTATGATAAATATTCCACTGATAAGACAAAATTTTCTGTAGGATTCGCTTCACCGCTCGGACAACTACTTCCCTGTAATCATATTTTCAACCAGTACATATTTATTGAAGATCAGCAAAAGACCCTGCAAAAGCTGGAGAGCAAAAGATTGCGTTTACAATCGCTCTCCGCTTATTCCAGGGAAAATGCGATCAGCCGTGATGCTACGAATGATTTTCTGAATGAAGCGATCTCACAGCAACGGCTACCTGTTAAAGCTCATTTCAATGTACTGGTGTGGACGGATAACAAAGATGAATTAAAGGATGTACGCAACCTGGTATCTTCTGCCTTAGCCCAGATGGACGCTGTGCCCAAACAGGAACTGGATGGTGCGCCCCAGCTCTTCTGGGCGGGCATACCGGGTAACGAAGCGGACTTCCCGATGAATGACTGTTTCGACACATTTGCAGAACAGGCTTGTTGTTTCTTAAATCTTGAAACGAATTACAGAAGTTCGGTTTCTCCGGTAGGAATACGTTTAGGTGATCGTTTGACCGGCAAGCCGGTGCATACGGACATATCGGATGAACCGATGAAAAAAGGAATTTGTACGAATAGAAACAAATTCATCTTAGGGCCATCTGGTAGTGGCAAAAGCTTTTTTACCAATCACATGGTACGTTCTTACTACGAACAGGGAACACATATTGTTTTAGTGGATGTGGGGCACAGCTATAAAGGACTTTGCCAGATGGTAAAGGGATATTATTTCACCTATGATGAATCGAATCCGATCCGTTTTAATCCGTTCTATATTGGACAGGGCGATGTACTCGATACCGAAAAGAAAGAAAGCATCAAAACACTGTTGCTAGCCCTTTGGAAAAAGGACAATGAAACTTTCAATCGCTCCGAGTATGTCGCCCTTTCTAATGCGTTGCAATTATATTACGAGAAACTGGATAAAGACCCTTCCTTATTTCCCTGCTTCAATACTTTCTACGAGTTTCTGCAGGACGATTTTGTAAAAGTGCTTCAAACAGATAAGGTCAAAGAAAAGGATTTTGATGTGTCCAATTTTGTGTATGTGCTGCGGCCGTACTATAAAGGCGGTGAATTTGATTACCTGCTCAATGCGACGAAAGACCTGGAAATGCTAAAAGAGCGGTTCATTGTATTTGAACTGGACAATATCAAAGACCACCCGATCCTTTTTCCTGTTGTGACCATCATAATTATGGAAGTATTCATTTCAAAGATGCGGAAACTGAAAGGTATCCGAAAAATGATCCTGATTGAAGAAGCCTGGAAAGCGATTGCGAAGGAAGGCATGGCGGAATACATTAAGTACCTGTTTAAAACAGTGCGGAAGTTTTTTGGTGAAGCCATTGTTGTTACGCAAGAAGTGGAAGATATTATTTCTTCTCCTGTTGTGAAGCAGGCTATCATTAATAACAGTGATTGTAAAATACTGCTCGATCAATCCAAGTATCAAAACAAGTTTGACCAGATACAGGAACTGCTGGGGTTAACGGAAAAGGAAAAAGCATTGGTGCTTTCGATCAATAAGGCCAATGATCCATCCAAAAAGTATAAAGAGGTTTTTATTTCACTCGGTGGTGTATTATCAAAAGTGTATCGCACCGAAGTTTCACTGGAAGAATACCTGGCGTACACCACAGAGGAAACAGAAAAGGTAAAGCTCATGCAGTATGCGGACCGCTTTGACGGCGATATGCACAAAGCGATTGCTGCAATGGCTGCTGAAATGAGAGGGTAACGTCATTTATTTCTTAATCATAAAACAAAAAACAAATGATGAAGACAAGTATTGTGAGTGCACTGATGATGCTATTTGTATTAGTGGCCTGTGACAAAAAGGAGCCGGAACCTTTGTCCGGGTCAGGAGGCGGAATGCCGGTTGAAAATCCAACCGATTGTGGGAAGGAAATCATTGCCAGCACACCTGTGAAGGTCGGTGAAACGGGAATCATGCTGCCGGTAGGAACTAAAATTTGTATTACAAAGGATGAAATGGAAGTGAGAGTAGAATTGCCTGCGGGTTATGCTTTTCTGACAGACCAGGAAAACGGTAAGACGCTGCCCGTGATTTTTTCCACTTATACCTGCATTTGCAGTAAGGCAGGCAGTCCCTGTCAGGTATTTTATGCGGAAGGACTCGGATTCGGATGCCTGCAAAGCAGTTGCTCCGGAAGCTGCACCGGGAAGTTTACCTATATGGGCTACACGGTCGAAAAACTGATGTCCACAACAGACAAAGCTGAATTTTTTGGTGACCCTTTGGTTCAGCGGAGAATCAGAAAGACCTGCGGAATTGTTGAAACGCCTACCCGCAGGAATGCAAATCCTGAAGACATGGTGTATGTAAAACAGGAAATGATGGGATTGAATTATTACCTGCTGCTGGACAAGACTTCGATACCTGCTTCTATGAGGAGTAATGAACTCATTTCATCCAGGGCTTTGTGTGAATGTGAAGGAACCAAGGTCTGCAAACTGAGAACCGTATCGCTCCGGGCGACCCAGGCAGACGAAAGAGTTATTGATATTTATTTCTGTGACGGCGGCTGCAACGGCTGCGAACTGACAGTAGATTAACTATGAAAGCCCTTTTACTGATACACTTGCTATTGGTTGCGGCTCTATACGGTTGCCGGGAATTGAAACCTGACCCGGTTCGAGGATTTATTCCCGGCACCTATATCCGTTTTTCCCGTCATGAGTTCGGAACGGAGCATGATACGCTGACCATATCCGTTCAGAATAAAAATGCAGGTGAATATAAAATTATACGCCGCTGGAAATACGAACGGGTGATTGACGGTGAAATCGCTGAGCCGGAATACAAGCTAACAGTTACAACCGGGTTTTATCAGTCAAAACACAAGCTGCTGCGTGAAAATGAAACGGGAAGTGTTTACACATTTGATGTAAATGAAAACATTTTATTTAACGGGCCTGTAAAATATAAGAAGCTATGAAATGCGAAGCACTCGATCCGACAAAAAACAAAATAAAAAATAACCGGATCAAAAGACTATTGGCAATTGTGGGACTCTCTCTGTGTTGTATGCTCATGCCAATACAAAAAACAGAAGCGCAGATCCCCATTATCGAAATCATCAAACAGGGCATCAAAAAAGTAATTGTTGCCGTTGATCTGAAAATCCAGCGGCTGCAGAATAAAACCATCTGGCTGCAAAACGCCCAAAAGACACTGGAGAATACGATGTCCAAATTGCATTTGGATGATATTTCGGGTTGGGTGGAACGGCAGCGGAAGCTCTATGCAGATTATTTCGATGAACTCCGTAAAGTAAAGACCGCACTAACCTATTACCAGCGGGTGCGGGATATTATCCAGCAACAGGTACAGATGGTGAATGAGTACAAGGTAACCTGGGCCTTATTCAAACAGGATAAAAATTTTACAGCCGATGAACTGGATTATATGTTCGGTGTCTATACCGGCATGATGGATGAGAGTGTAAAAAACATTGATCAGCTATTCCTGGTCATCAATGCCTTTGTCACACAAATGAGTGATGCCAAGCGGCTGGAAGTCATCAATGCCGTTGCCGTGAACATCGAGCAAACGCTGATGGATTTAAAGGGGTTCAACGAAGAAAATAAAATCATCTCGCTGCAAAGAGCTACAGAGAAGAACGAGATCGAGTATGTGAAAAGACTATATGGCTTGCAGTAATGCAGGATATTGCAGAACCTGAAAATGTGTGAATGATATGAGGAAGATTGTTTTATTGATTAGCTTATATTTCGTTGGTGCTTCTGCTAATGCCCAGACGTGGGAAGAATGGACGCAACAGAAAAAAACAAAGATCAAGCGGCTGATGGAACAGATTGCCGCCAATCAAATTTATATTGAGTATGCAAAGCAAGGCTACAAGATCGTTTCCGGGGGCCTGCATACGATCCGGGACATCAAGAACGGCGACTTTCGTTTGCATCTCGGATTTATAGATACTCTCAAAATTGTCAATCCCAAAATAAAAAGTTGGACAAAGGTGGCTGAGATCATTGCCCAGCAGCTTCGTATTATTAAGGCCGGTAAGCAGGCACTCGATTTTATTCGTGAATCCGACCAGTTTACAAGTGATGAACTGGACTACTGCAAAAAAGTATTTGATAACCTGCTGGAAGAATGTATAAAAAACATTGACGAGTTATTGCTGGTTATCACCAACGGGCAACTGTCCATGAACGATGATGAACGGATAAAGCGGATCGAAAAGTTGTACCTCGACATGCAGGAGAAATCATCATTCACCGCTTCGTTCAGTAATGAAATGAGTGTACTGGCCATGCAACGGCTTACGGAACAAACAGAAATTGATTACTCTAAAAGAATCGGACAATGAAAAAGCTTATAATAATACTGTGCCTTGTTATCAGCAGTCATTATACAAAGGCACAATCGCAGGAAGCACAGCAATTACTACTGAACTGGGAGAAACTGACACAGTTCAAAAAGATATTGCGGGATATGTACAATGGCTGGAAGGTCATTAACAAGGGTTACAATACGATCAAGGATATTTCTTCGGGGAATTTCTCCCTGCACAAAGGTTTCCTGGATGCCCTGATGGAAGTCAGCCCGGTGGTAAAGAAGTATAAACGCATCACCGATATTGTCAATTACCAACTGCTGATCGTGAAGCAATATAAAAGGGCTTTCCAGCAATTCAAGGATGACGGCACATTTACGGTGCAGGAAATCCTGTATATGGAAAAGGTTTATACGAACCTGTTCAACGAAAGTTTGAAGAACCTCGATGAGCTCTTTATGGTCATCACTGCCGGTCAGTTACGGATGAGTGATGATGAACGGATGCAGGCTATTGACCGTATCTATGCAAGGATTGAAGACCAGTTTTCCTTTCTCCAGGACTTTAACAGTAGCACGGCTTATTTGTCGCTGCAACGGCAGCGTGAACAGACAGAGATCAATATGTCAAGGAAGATTTTGGGCTACTAAACCGCTTAAAACGTGAAGAATGAAATTGTGTGTAAGGATTGTGAGCCTGTTGCTCGTTGTTTTATTGCTGCCTCATTTTGCCGAAGCGCAAATGGTGCAACGCATCCGCTCCTTAAATGAGGTGCTGGATGTTTTATATGATGACATGATGCCGATGTGCAGCCGACTGATTAGTGTTGGCCGGGGCATTGCCGGTTTTGCAGCCACCTGGTATATCGCTGCCCGTGTATGGGGACATATTGCAAGAGCTGAACCAGTGGACTTCTATCCGTTGTTCCGCCCTTTTGTCCTGGGCTTCGCCATACTGATCTTTCCTTCGGTACTGGCCATGATAAACGGTGTAATGAAACCAACCGTTACTGCAACGGCGCAAATGGTTGAAGATTCTGACAAGGCTATCATGGAATTACTCCGAATGAAAGAAGAGGCCATTAAAACAACGGCTTACTGGCAGATGTATGTCGGGCCCTCCGGCAGTGGTGATAGGGACAAATGGTATAAATATCATTATGGCGATAAGAGCGAAGGCTTTTTTAAAAGTATTGGTAACGATATCAAATTCGCTTTTGCGAAATTCTCCTACAATTTTCGTAACTCTATTAAACAATGGATGTCGGAAGTACTGAAAGTATTATTCGAGGCCGCAGCGCTTTGCATTAATACTATCCGGACATTTTACATGATCGTTCTGGGTATATTGGGCCCGTTGGTATTTGGTATTGCAGTATTCGACGGCTTTCAACATACCCTTACTGTCTGGATTGCCCGTTATCTGAATATCTTCCTCTGGTTGCCGGTAGCGAACATCTTTGGTGGCATCATGGGAAAGATACAGGAGAACATGCTCAAAGAAGATCTGCACCAGATCGCCACCAATGGCGATACTTTCTTTTCTACTACTGATACAGCTTATCTGATTTTTATGATCATTGGTATTATTGGCTATTTCACTGTGCCATCGGTGGCGAATTATATCATTCATGCCGGTGGCGGTAATGCGCTGCTGCAGAAAGTGACCAATATGATGAACACAACAACTATGTCGTCCACCCGTGCCGCCACATCCATGGCTGCCGGGGGTGTCGCAATGACCAAAGATGCTTTGGGTGGTGCATATAATACAATGACCAGCGGCATGGCGGATGCTCACGCATCGGGTGGCTATTTTAAAGATAAAATCTCCGGTAAATAAAATGTTTAAAAAGACGAAAAATATAGACACGGCTTTCAGGCATGTACGGTTGTTCTCCATTGCTTTTATGGCAGGCTGCATTGTTATCACGGTGATCGTAGCTTATAAGAGTTATGAGCTGGCATCTACGGCACAGCAACGCATTTATATCCTTGCCAACGGCAAGGCGCTGGAAGCGTATTCGGCAGACAGAAAAGATAATATTCCTGTAGAGGCAAGGGATCATGTGAAAATGTTCCATCACTATTTTTTCACCCTTGACCCGGATGAAAAAGTGATACAGTCCAATATAACCAAAGCACTCTATCTCGCAGACGGTTCCGCCAAACAACAGTATGATAACCTGAAAGAGAACGGTTATTTCTCCAATATCATTTCCGGGAATATCAGCCAGGAAATACAGCCGGACAGTATTGTTATCAATACGGACAGCTATCCGTATTACTTCCGGTACAAGGGACAACAACGTATTGTGCGGCCTACGACTATTGTTACCCGCAGCTTAGTTACAGAAGGTTATTTAAGAAATGTTTCCCGCAGCGATAATAATGCACACGGCTTTTTAATAGAACGGTGGAAAACATTGGAGAATGCGGATATAACTATTCAAAGCCGGAATTAAAATGTTTGGAAAGAAAAAACATAAAGAGGCTAAACAACCTGGCGGCAACTGGACGGATAAAGCAGCCGGTAAGATTGCCGGTGCCGGTATAAAGTTGCAAACAAAATTTGCCCATGTTATGAATAAACGGGTTTCTAAAATACCGCAACAAAAACTGAAAACAGTTTTGGTTGCCTTCTGCCTGCTGAGTGGAGGATTCAGCATTTACCTCGCTGCCAATGCCATATTCGGTACTGAGAATAAACAACCATCCTTTGAAGTAAAGAAAATGGATGTTCCCAAGCATTTCAATAAGACAGGCAGTGAGATCAATGAGCCGGAAAATAGTATCAGCCATGAAATGTACCGGGAGATACAGGAATATAAAAAGTATATGGATAGTCTGAAGCAACCGATAAGACCGGGCCTGCTAGATAGTATCCGCATATTGGAAAACATTTATCATTCACAACAAATAAAATGAAGCGTATGAATTGCGCAGCAATCACGAATACTAAAATCAAGTAATATGAAAGTGAGTAAAACGAGTGCGAAAAGGAGAAAGATGCTGCTGGTAATGCCATTACTGGTGATACCCTTTTTAACCCTGGCCTTTTATGCATTGGGTGGTGGGAAAGGAAAAACAGAAAAGGTCGTTGCTGAGAGTGGCCTAAACCTGCAACTGCCCGATGCGAACCTGAAAGAAGAAAAGCTGATGGATAAACTCGGCTTTTATGACAAGGCAGATAAGGATTCGGCAAAACTGGCCGAATGGATGCGGAGCGACCCTTACTATAAGGAGCAAATGCAAATGCCGGAACCTTCAACCCAGGAACTGGAGCAGTTAACGGAAAACACCGCCTCAAAACATAACCAGCGGCTGAATGTTTCTCCGTATGAAACGACCATCAATAAACCGGAAGACCAGGTGATGCAAAAGTTATCGCTGCTGCAAAAGGAGTTGAACAAGAATACTACTCCAACCTATAGCCAGTCAAATGAGTATGGCTACAATCGTACAAGCCCTGAACTGTCGGGTGATGTAGATAGATTGGAGGCAATGATGAACATGATGAGTACAGGTGATGGCGAAGACCCTGAAATAAAACAACTCTCCACAGTGATGGATAAGATACTGGATGTGCAGCATCCTTCACGAGTAAAAGAACGGATGAAGGAAAAATCAATGCAGCAATCGTCCAATGCACTGGCCGTTTCTGCCATCTCCAGCGATGATACAACGGCAAAAGGATTTTACAGCCTCGATAATAGGATTGATGCGAAACAGTCCAATGCTATTGAAGCTGTCGTGAATGAGAACCAGGTATTGGTGAACGGTGCAGTGATCAAACTGCGTTTGCTGCAGGATGTGTTTGTCAGCAATCAGAAAATCCCTGCGGGGACTTTTGTATTTGGTATAGTGGGGCTGAATGGTGAACGGCTGGAAATTGAAATTAATTCTATCCGCAGCGGCAGCTCTCTTTACAATGTAAAAATGGAAGTCCATGATATGGATGGACTGGCAGGTATTCACATTCCCGGCGCTATTACAAGAGATGTGGCAAAACAATCAGCCGACAACAGTTTGCAGATGATGGAACTCACCACACTTGACCCTTCCCTGAAAGCGCAGGCTACGGCCGCCGGTATCAGTACCGCCAAGTCATTACTCAGCCGGAAAGTAAAGCTGGTGAAAGTGATGGTAAAAGCGGGCTATAAAGTGCTGCTAAAGGATAAATCAATTCAATAATTATTATTCATTTTTAAAACTACAATCAATGAAACGATTCGTATGTATGATTTGTGTGTTCGGATTACTCGTTTCCGCAATGGCGCAAACTTCTTCATTACTCATAACTACCGACAAAACAACGAGTCTGATCTTTCCTTTTCCTATTCGCCATGTGGACAGGGGAACTAAAGACGTATTGGTGCAACAGGTGAAGGAAGCCGACAACATCCTGCTGGTAAAGGCGGCTTCGGTGAAATTTCCTGAAACGAACCTCAGCGTTGTCACAGGTGACGGCAGCGTTTATTCTTTTACTGTTACTTATTCCGGTCAACTGGACAATTGGGTGTATCACTTACCGGAAATGAAAAAATCAACAGTTGCTACTTATGCCAATGGTATTTTAGACAACCACCGAACAATGCGGGGCATTAAAGATCATAAATGGGATATGGAAGCTTCCATCAACGGCATTTACATCAAGGATAATGTTATCTATTATCAATTGCTTCTTTGCAATCACAGTACGATTGATTATGACATTGACCTGCTCAAGTTTTATATCCGGGACAAAAAGAAAAGCAAGCGGACGGCTGCACAGGAAAATGAACTGGCCCCGCTGCATATCTCCGGTAATGCCCGCCAAGTGAAAGCCTGCGATTTTTCCATGATCGTGGTGGCACTGGACAAGTTCACCGTTCCTGATGCCAAATATCTTGCAGTGCAAGTGATGGAAAAGAACGGCGGCAGGCATTTGCTTTTAAAGGTTAATAATAACAAGATCATCCGGGCTATTCCCCTGCCAGATCTTCGATAAACGATACAGCTATGCAAGTAGTACGAAACAGGGTTGTGAAAGGTATGGAGGACTGGCTGAAACGGGAGAATAATATGGCTCAATTATTTTCTCCCCATACACTCCGGACAAGGCATTTCCAGAAATTGAAGCTGGATTACTTGCGGGAGCTCAACCGCACGTTGCGTAAAGATGCTTCCAGGGAAGAACGCATGACACTTCGCATCCTGCGAGGCGAAATGAAAAACATGGAGAGGTGGTTATACCGTCATCCGCTTGAAAGGCTGATCCGCAACATTGCCCGGCTGGTTAACGATCTGCTGTTTCCCCGTCCAAAGATGCTTGTTGTTGAACAAACCAGTTGGATGATGAAAGTCAATCATAGCAGTGCACGAAAAGTTCAGCAGCATGAAGCAAAAGATAATACACTTCGCCCGGAACAGGTTTATAAGCAAAAGGTTCAAAAGCCGGAGCTATTGGAAAAGAAAAGGGTTTCTCCAAAGAAAGGGTTGCGGATGTAAAGCACCTCACCGTACTTATGATCAGTCGTGAGCATGTCATATCAGATAAGTTGCTTGAAGAAGCAAATTTGGCTTTTTCAAAGAAGGAATCTTGGATTGCCCTCAACACATTGTCCTATTTTCTTGACAGCGGCGATATGTATTTCTTTAAAACTGCTGATGAGGCTCACCAGTTTTCTACCGATAATATCAGCGACTATGATAATTACAGGGTGATTCATGCCTATTCCATAGACGATTTACTCCGGCAAATTCCTTATGGGCACCAACTCGAAAAACAATTAAGAGATCCTGATGCAAACGGTTTGTATAATAGAGATGGTAATGCTTTTACCGACGCACTGATTGAGCATATAGAGCAACAGCAAATTTTAAACAATAAAAACGTATCAGTCATGAACGAGAAGAATTTCGATTACCTGAAAGATAATCTCAAATACCTGGGCTTCGGTGAAAAGCAACATGAAGCACTGGAAAAGAATCTGAGAGAAGGAAAAGAATCCTTCCAGCTTACGTTCAATGCGGACGTAAACAAAAAACCATTTGAAGCTATCCTGAATTTTCGCAGGTCAGATACTTCTGATATGTATTTCCTGAACAGCTATAAAGCATCATTGGAATGGGGCAATGGTGAAAAAAAAGAGCAGACCTTTTATTTAAACTATGGAAAGGGCGTTACTGCCAAAGAAGCGTTCAACCTCCTGAGTGGGCGTAGTGTAGAAAAGGAACTGGTCCGCAAACTCAATGATGATGAAAAAGTACAATTCAAAGCTGAACTAAAATTACCCCGTGAACAGCAGGGCCTGGCGGAAAACTGGGAGAAAGCACCCACTTACAAAGCCTGGATTCAACTTGATTTTGAAAACAAGGACAAGCATAACAACTTCGAGGTAAAGCAATTCCACGAAAAATTTAAGTATGACCTGAAGGAAGCTGTTGGGAAGTATGCAGTGGCGGAACTCGATGGCGGCGAAAAGGAAAAATCATTGCTCCAATCATTGCAGAAAGGCAATCTCCAATCAGTAACGATTGACAAAGAAGGTACACCGGCTAAAATGTTCATCGAAGCAAATCCCCAATACAAAACTGTTAATCTCTACGATGAGCAATTAAAGCGGGTGCAAAAGGAAGACCTGGTGAAGTATCAAAACATTCAGCACATGAACGGGAAAGAAGTAAAGCAATCTGCCGGTCAGGAACAAAAGGAAGACTTGAAGCATACCGAAAAGATGGGAAAGAAAAACAAGGACGAAGATGGCGAGGGAAGCCTGCTTCCTAAAAAAAGGAGCAGGAAGAAAAAAGGAATGGGTCTTAATTGATTTACTGTTTTAAAAGGGATGTATGAATATTCAAAATATCATCTCCTTAACGGAGATGCTTGCAGCCACAGGGTTTGACGGAAGTATCGGGCAACGGTTATTGCAGCATATATGTTTTAAACCTTCCGACTTTTATTTGACTGAGAAATTGGTTAAGGGGAAAGATGTACTTACCTGCTCCATACATTTTGAACGAAAGGACGATTTCTATACCTGTCATTATTACGATGCGGCTTTTCTGAAAGCTATTGAACTACCTGAACTCACTATTCAGGGTATCAATATCCGGGAATTAGATAAACGGATGAATGAAATTGACTGGAGTATGAAGGAGGTAACGGCAACCAGTTTTAATCTACAAGATGCATCCGGCTGGCAGCGGGAGAAACAGATTGAACAAATCGTTACCGATCTTTCCCGATTGTCTGCGTTTGAGGATGGTAGGTATTATGCGGATAGTTTAAAAGTAAAACACTGGCTTGATGTTCCTGTTATCTATGCCAACCTTACCGCAACCCGGTCAAAGTTTGAAGTAAGCCAGCGTTTTTATTTTTTCGATGGCCAGGGCATTGCGGTGGACGAAGCGTACCGCTTTTTACTGAACCGTTGGCTGGAAAAGAAACTGCATGGGAAGAAGAAACAAGCCGCAGATCCTGACGCTGCTGCAACAGATGAGACGGCTAATGGGGGAACGGATAAAAGCCTGCTGCAAAAGAAACGGAAAAGACGAACCAATAAAATAGCCAGGTAGTGGAGCAGTTTACTGCTTTTTATGAAGCGATTGCCGGTGATGCAAGAATTGGGATCAGTCATATCTGCGTGTATATGGCGTTATTGAATGCAGCTAACTTCCTTGACCCGGCTGGTGAAATGGAAATAGATCGAAATGCCATAATGAAAAATGCCAGGGTGAGCAGGAGAACCTATAGCAAGTGTATGAAAGAATTAAAGGAACTGGGCTATATTAAATACAGTCCTTCCTTAAACCCCTTGATTGGAAGCAAGGTGAGTTTAAAACGATTGTAGTTGACAATGACGTTAAACGTAACGAAAACTATGGAGCCTATCTATATACCCAACGAACAAGATTTTAGACGATGGATAAAGGAAGCGATAACTGAAGCGTTACAGGATTTAAAAAACAATAACCCTGCGCCAACAGAAGATGAAGTTTTGCTCAATCGAAAGGAGGTTGCGAAATTGCTTCGTATCTCCCTCGTTACACTTACTGATTGGGTAAAGATTGGTTTGCCGAGCCACAAACACAGAGGTCGTATTTATTTTGATAAGAATGAAGTATTGGCCTACATCAAGGAAGAAAAGCTGAAGAATGTCAATTTTACTTCCCGTTTACATCATCTAAAAAAGGAGTTCAAATAGGCAGATAACGGTATATAATTTTACCGAATGCTTCGACCAAAAAAGCTATGAATTTTGTACATTTACAGACAGAAGTTCTTTCACATCATAAGCCCAAATGCTGCATTTTTTTTGAATGAAATGTGAGGATTGAAACCCTGTTTGCAAATTGTTTGCAAATTTGAAAATTTCAACAAAAAAGGGGAAATCTCACACTATATCCAGTGTGTAAAAAATGAAAATATAAGGCTGATTATCGTTTTAAAAGCTAATTGACGCAGATGCTTTATTGATCTGAGAATCAAAGGCTTCGAGAGTGCCAACTTCCTCCTGATAACGTACAAAACAAAAGCCCCGCAAGATGCGAGGCTTTGTGGGAGTTGACGGGTTCGAACCGCCGACCCTCTGCTTGTAAGGCAGATGCTCTGAACCAACTGAGCTAAACTCCCTTATCCCTTTTTTGATTGGGAGTGCAAAGATAAGTCTGTATACTTTTCAACCAAATTTTTTTTGAGATTTGTTGCTAAGCCGGCTCAGGTTCAGGAGTCAGAAGTTCAGGTGCTTAAAAGAATTTATGTAAGCATTTTCGATAGTCATAGATCTATTATTGTTTTGAACAGAGTTCAGACTATTGACTCCCGACTAAAGACTGCCAGCTCATAAACCTTCTAACACAAACCATTCTCAATCAATCCCCTACCCTTTTTCTTCACACTCCCAAACAAATCCCTCCCAGCATTTCCGAAAAAAAAGCAAATGGTCTATTTTTGTAATCAAAGGTTTGACCGATGGCTAAACATGAATTTGAGACCGGTACCGTACACGATACTGATACATTGACCCTTGAAGACCAGGGCTGCAGTCTCATCGTATGGAATGATGAAGTGAATACCTTCGAATGGGTCATCGAAACCCTGGTACAGGTCTGCGGCCATACACACGAACAAGCTGAACAATGCTCCTACTTCATCCACTATAAAGGAAAATATGCTGTAAAGCAAGGTTCTTATGAAGAACTGAAGCCTATGTGTGATGCGATAACAGAACGCGGTATTGGTGCGACTGTAGAAGTGGTCGCGTAGTTTACCTGATCATATCCGGCAAAGGCCTCATTCAATATTTTTCTTCCTTCATTGATATATGTCCCTTTTCGCCCTTGATACGGAAATAATTGATTTTCCCCCTCCTCATTTGGCCGAGCCTGATGGACTACTGGCCATAGGCGGCGATCTATCGCCCGAGAGATTACTCTCTGCTTACCGGCAGGGCATTTTTCCCTGGTATGAGGGAGAAGATATTCTTTGGTGGTTCCCTGATCCCCGTTTTGTATTGTTTCCTGAAAACATGAAGGTCAGCAAGACCGTAAAAACCCTGCTTAAAAGAAACGAATTCGAGTTTACGGTCAATAAAGCCTTTGCAGATGTCATCCGCTCCTGCCAGCAGGTCGAACGTGCCGGCCAGGATGGTACCTGGATCACGCAGGATGTTGAAAAAGCTTATACCAAAATGCACGAGTTAGGCTATGCTCATAGTGCCGAGGTCTGGAAAAACGGGGAACTTCTCGGAGGTTTATATGGCATCCGCCTCGGAAAGGTTTTTTTTGGTGAGAGTATGTTCAGTAAAACGAGTAATGCCTCCCGTTATGCTTTTGTCTGTTATGTGCAACAACTTCGATCTGAAGGAGTGGAACTGATCGATTGCCAGGTGCATACTGAATACCTGGAAAGTATGGGCGCGACAATGATCGAAGGAAGGGATTTCAGCAGGTTATTGAGAGAACTTATTCCATGAAGTTAGTATCACCAGGGACGCAAAGTTTAGGCAAAAAACGCCATGTTATGGCCGTTGTGTAAGCTTTGTGCCCCCCGACGATACATCTATCTTTTAAAATCGCGTTCCCAAATAATGTGGCAACATCGCCCGCCAGGTCGGCCAGTCATGCGGCCACTCCGTACCCCAGATATCCAGTTCATACCAGATATTCTTATCATACAACTGCTTCGCAAAATGCCCGGCAGCATCCGGGTCCTCATGCGAACCGCGCCCGCTTAAAATATGTATATGCTTGCTGCTTCTTATCTGCTCCAATACCTGATGGTCTGTTAAATTGGATATATAATGCGCGGGACTGTTGAAATACACATTATCATCATAATGCCCCTTGGTATACTCCATCAGATTGTATACCCCGCTCATTGCAATTACCCCATTGATCAGATCAGGTCGTTTCAAAAACAAATTCATGCTATGCAATGCCCCGAATGACGCGCCACAGGTAATGATCGGCGTTTGCCAACTGCTGCTATTACGGATAAACGGCACCACTTCATTATACACATAATCATTCCACTGCTGATGCCTCGCCGATTTATGCCAGGGGTCCGCCTGGTCATTCATCCAACTCTCCCTGTTAATACTGTCGATCGAGTACACTTTCACTTTACCACTGTCAATAAAAGGCGCCAGCGAATCCAGCAACTGAAAACGCTCATACTCCAGGTAATCGGCCGCCGCGGTAGGGACCAGCAATAAAGCAAAACCGAAATCACCATACGTAGCAATAGGCATTTCCTTCTGCAGGGAAGGGCTGTACCAGGAAGTCAGGGATCTTTTCATATCAATTAATTTTCAATGCCGCAAAAACGGCATTATGTTTTTTCTTATTAACCCGGCTGCATTGCTACTATCATCACCTGTGTAGCCTGTCCCGTTGCAAAACGGGGGCACTCACTTCATCGTCCGGTAATTCTACTCAGCATTTGGCAGCACTTTTCATCTACTTGAAGATATTGAATCGGCCTTATACTTCCACAACAGCCCGCTCTATTTTTTAGCTCGCTTCAGCAAACCGAATTTCTCCGCTCACCTGCCTGAAACAGCTAAACCGGCATACAATTTCAATCATCTTTCTGTCCCGGCTCCTGACTCCCGGCTACGGACTCCCGACTCTATTTCTTACCTTTGCCGCCGTATGGAACTGACCAAGAATTTCGACCACCAATCCGCCGAACTCAAGTGGTACCAGCATTGGCTGGATAAGCGATATTTCAATAGCAAACCCGATTCCCGCGAACCTTATACCGTGGTGATCCCCCCTCCCAACGTTACCGGTGTGCTTCACATGGGGCACTGTCTCAATAATACTATCCAGGACATCCTGGTGCGCCGCGCCCGCATGCAGGGTAAAAACGCCTGCTGGGTCCCTGGCACCGACCACGCTTCCATTGCTACTGAAGCCAAAGTGGTGCAAATGCTGCGGGAACGCGGCATTGCCAAATCATCCCTTAGCCGGGAAGAATTTCTGAAATATGCCTGGGAATGGAAAGATAAATATGGCGGCATCATCCTGCAGCAACTGAAAAAAATGGGCTGCAGCCTTGATTGGGACCGCACCACGTTCACTATGGACCCGCACTATTATCAGTCCGTGATCAGCGTGTTCATTGATCTTTACAATAAAGGGTTTATTTATCGTGGCAAACGGATGATCAACTGGGATGTAAAGGCCAAAACAGCATTGAGTGATGAAGAAGTGATCCGTAAGGAGACTGTTCAGAAACTTTACCATATCCGTTATGCCATTGAAGGCACTGGCCGTTCTGTAGTGATCGCCACCGTTCGCCCCGAAACCATCATGGGCGATACAGCTATCTGTGTTCATCCCAATGATGAACGCTATAAAGACCTGCATGGCAAATTCGCGATCGTTCCCCTGATCAATCGCCGTATTCCCATTATCACGGACGAATATGTTACCATGGACTTCGGTACCGGTGCATTGAAAGTGACGCCGGCCCACGATATGAACGATAACCAGCTTGGCCAAAAGCACAACCTGGAAGTGATCGATATTTTAAATGATGACGGCACACTGAACGCCGATGCACAGATACTGGTCGGTGAAGACCGCTTTGATGCAAGGAAAAAGATCATTCCCCTGTTGGAAGCAGCCGGAAGTCTTGAAAAGATTGAAGACTATACAAGCGAGGTTGGTTATAGCGAACGGACTGATGTAGTAGTTGAGCCCCGCCTTTCCCTGCAATGGTGGATCGATATGAAAAAGATCTACAGTCCTGCATTAAAAGCAGTGATGGACGAAGAGATCAAATTCTTTCCTCCCAAATTCAAAAATCTTTACCGCCACTGGATGGAGAATATCAAAGACTGGTGCATCAGCCGCCAGCTCTGGTGGGGGCAACAGATACCAGCCTGGTATGCACCGGATGGTTCTTTTGCAGTGGCCGACATGCAGGAAAAAGCCTGGCAGGAATTGAAAACAAAACTTCCTTCTTTAAAACTGGAAGAAGTAAAACAGGATGAAGATTGCCTCGATACATGGTTCAGCAGTTGGCTCTGGCCTTTTGAAGTGTTCAAAGGTTACAGCGATCCCGGCAACGCTGATATCAAATACTACTATCCTACCAATACGCTCGTGACTGCCCCTGAGATCATTTTCTTCTGGGTAGCGCGGATGATCATGGCGGGATTTGAATACAAACATGAAAAGCCATTCAACGAAGTATATTTCACAGGTATCGTAAGAGATAAGCAGGGAAGGAAGATGAGCAAGAGCCTCGGCAATTCACCCGATCTTCTTGCCTTGATCGATCAGTATGGTGCTGATGCCACCCGCTTTGGCATCATGATCTCCTCCCCTGCCGGAAATGATCTGCTGTGGGATGAAAGCAGCAATGAACAAGGTTCTTTCTTCATCAATAAGATCTGGAACGCCCTCAAGCTCGTAAAAATGTGGGAAGGCCGCCAGGCGAAAGACCAGGACAAAGGCAAAACAAATTTTGCCGTAACCTGGATGGAGAACCGCCTGAACGAAGCCCGCCTGCAACTGGATGAGCAATTCAGGGATTTCCGCCTGAGCGAATCATTAAAAACCATCTATTCCCTGATCTGGGACGATTTCTGTTCCTGGTATCTCGAATGGGTAAAACCCGGTTTTGAACAACCAATTGATGCAGAAGTGTACAGCAAAACTGTTCGCTTCTTTGAAGACCTGATGCAATTGCTGCACCCCTTCATGCCTTTTATCACAGAAGAGATCTATCACCAATTGAAAGAGCAGAAAGATGATCTTACAGTGAAGCTTTATCCGCCTGCCGCTACACCGGATGCAAGCATCCTTCAAACAGCAACCCTGCTGAAAGAAGTGATCTCTTCCATCCGCGATGCACGCAATAAGGCCCAGTTAAAACCCAAAGAAACCATCCGCCTGCATATACTCACCGCAGAACCGGCTCTGTATTCTTCTATCGAATCCATTTTAGCTAAACAGGTAAATGCAGAAGCCATTACTTATACCACAGCTCCTGTCAGCAACACGATCACGATAGTAGTGCAAAAAGATAAATTCTTTATCGAAACCACTACGGTACTCGACACAGCTGCACAACGCGCGCAACTGCAAAAAGACCTGGACTACCTCAAAGGATTCCTTGTTTCCGTAGAAAAGAAACTCAGCAATGAAAAGTTTGTCAGCAATGCCAAGCCCGAAGTAGTAGAAATAGAACGGAAGAAAAAAGCAGATGCAGAAGACAAGATAAAAGTGATTGAAGAAAGCCTCGCTTCATTATAAAGAAAAAGCCCCGCAATTATCTTGCGGGGCTTTTTCTTTATACAGTCTGCACATTCGCGACATTCGTACCAATTCGCGTCATTCGTGCTTTTAGCTTTAATTAGCATTGCTATTTAGATTTCTGAAATCCACACTCACCAGCTTACTCACTCCCGGCTCCTGCATCGTCACACCATAAATCACATCCACGGTGCTCATGGTTGTTTTATTATGCGTAACAATGATGAACTGTGAGTTGTCGCTAAACTGCCTGATCATATTCGTAAACTTGCCCACGTTCGCATCATCCAGCGGGGCATCCACCTCATCGAGGATACAGAACGGAGCCGGTTTGATCAGGTAGATCGCAAACAGCAATGCTGTAGCGGTTAATGTTCTTTCACCACCGCTCAACTGTGTCAGTGAAGTGGGGCGCTTGCCTTTAGGACGGGCAATTACTTCAATACCGGTCTCTGCCAGGTTCTCAGGATTTTCCAGTACGAGATCGCAATGATCGTCCTCAGTAAACAGGGTTTTGAATACCTTGATGAAGTTCTCTTTTACGGAATTGAATGTTTCCAGGAATTTCTGGTTGGCAGTAGCTTCTACTTCTTCAATTGTTTTCAATAGACTGTCTTTTGCATTCACGAGGTCATTCTTCTGCTCTACAATGAACTCATAACGTTTCTTCATTTCCGTGAATGCTTCGATAGCTGTAGGGTTTACTTCGCCCAGGTTTTCCAGGCGTTTCTTCATCCTGTCGGCTTTCTCCTGGAGATCTTCAAGGCTGGTTTCTGAAGTGCGTGCCTGGTCAAGAATATCTTCCAGTTGTATGCGGAACTCCACATTCAATCTCTCCTTTGTGCCAGCCAGTTGCAGTTTCAGTTCATTCAGTTTATCCTTGATGGCAGCCAATAAATGTTCTACCTGTTCTTTCTCTTTCACTTTGTGGCGCAGCTCACTTTCTTTTTCACTGAGTTGATTGCGTACATTATAATAAGCCTGATCAGCTTCATTCAATACCTGCTGATCTTCCTCCCTTTTGCGGATCAGCTCGATCAATCCTTCTTCGATCTCTTTCAGGGAAGTGGCGGACTGTTCAATGCTGGACGTGGTATCTGTAAGGCTGGTGGTATTATTTTCCACTTGCTGATGCAGGTCCTGCAATTGATTGCTCTTGAAATCCAACTCCTGCTTCAAAGCATTGATCTTGCTTTGCTGTTTGGTCACGTTCAGGTTGAATTCGTTGTATTGCTGGGTTGCTTCGTTATAACCTGATTCAGCCGCACGGAAGCTTTCGTTAGCCTCTTCCAGGCGGGAAGTGTAGGCCTGCAGTTCTTCATTGTATTCAGCCAGTTGTTTGCGTACGCCTTCTACTGACTGATACGTTTGCTGCATCTGACCATTCAGTTCTTCCAGGCGGTGCTGGCTGCTGGCCTGCATGGAGTGCAGGTTTTCCAGTTTATTGTGCAGGGCGAATACCTGGTTGGTCAGTTGTTGTATCTCGCGTTCTGTTTCGCGTAAAGCTGTTTCGCGCAGGTCTTCATTGAATGCGATCACTTCATTGTGGCGGGATTGTATATCACTGCGCAATCTTTCTACCACGGAGTCCTGTGCAGCAATATCATCCTGCAATTTCTCCAGGTTCTTTGCACGGCCGATCTTCTTCCCTTCGATCAGGCCAACGCTTCCACCGGTAAGTGAATACCTTCCTTTTACATACTTGCCTGTTTTCTCGATCACCACAAAGCCATTGCTGTTGGCCAGCACGCCATCATTGTCGGCGATATACACATTGCCCAGCAGATGCTCTGCGAGCTTACGGTATTTATCGTCGACTTCCACCACGCTCAAAGCAGGTATACCGCCTTCCAGTTGATGGGAAGTGCCGGGAGTATCATTACCATTTACTTTATCGAGTAAAAAGAAATTCGCTTTCCCTTTTTTATTCTCATCCAGCAGGTGAACGGCCTGCAGGCCTTCCTGCAGATTGTTCACCACATAATAGCTGAGGTAAGGTTCCAGCACATTTTCCAGCGCTGTGCGGTATTCTTCTTTTACATATAAAATATCAGACAGGATAGGCGAAGTGTGATTCCAGTTGCTGTTGTTGTGCAGGAATTTCACACTGTCAGGATAGCCTTCCATACTATCGATCATACTTTTCAGCAGATCGTGTTCGTTCTTCTTCGCATCCAGCTTACGGTTTTCTTCAGCCAGTTCGTTGCGGAGACTGTCCAGTATTCCCTGTGTTTGCAGGATCTGTTCTTTAGTGTTTTCCTGGTGGCGTTGCAATTGCTCCAGGTCCACTTTTTTGATCTCCAGTTCTTTTTCTTTCAATAAGCGTTCACTGTCCAGTTGCTGGCGCTGCGCTTCGCGCTGCACGCGTTCTTCTTCTATCTGGTTGATGGCGCGCTGCAGGTTCTGAACAGAAGTATCTGCTACGGCCACTTTCTTTTCTGCGTCAAACTGGCTGCGTTGTACCTGCTGGTATTCATTGCGCAGACTGTCTACCATGCGGCGGTTCTCATCCAGCACATCACGTTTCAATGCCGCTTCGTTTTGCAATTGCTGCAATTGTTCGGTCAGGCCGCTCAATCCTTTCACTTCTTCTTCCAGTTGCAGTTTAGTGAAGCCAATGCTTTCATCAATGCCTTTCAGTTGCCCTTCGGCTTTTTGCAAAAACTGTTTCAGGCTTCCTTCCCGCTCGCGCAGATATTCGAGGCGCTGGGCAGCCAGGTTTTTTTCGTTTTCACGGGTCCTTACCTGTTGCACCAATTCATTGTAGGCATATTGCATGCTTTGAAGGGCTCTTTCTTTTTCGATAAACCCTACTTTTTCCTGTTCCAGCGCTGCTTCTTCTGTAGCGATCTCCGCTTCCATGCGCACGCGCTTATCAGTTTCTATTTCCTGCTGCTCGTTCAGTTCTTTATACGTAAGATTGAATCCTTCCAGGGCAGCTTTAGCCAGTTCTATACTCACTTCACGGTAATCTTTCTTGATCTCGTGGTATTTCTCTGCCTTGCGCGCCTGGCTTTCCAGGGCTTTCAACTGGTTGTTGATCTCGAATAAAAGGTCTTCGATACGGGCAAGATCCTGCTCGGTAGCATCCAGTTTTTGCTTGGCTTCTTTTTTCCGTGTTTTATAGATGCTGATACCGGCAGCCTGCTCCAGCATGCGGCGGCGGCTATTGTCTTTGTCTTTGATCAGGTCGTCGACCATGCCCAGCTCAATGATCGCATAGCTGTCGGTGCTCACGCCTGTGTCCATAAACAGGTTCTGGATGTCTTTCAGGCGGCATTGCACATCATTCAGGCGGTATTCACTCTCCCCGCTTTTGTAGAATTTGCGGGTGATGGTAACGGTACTGAATTCTGTAGGAAGGAGGTTTTTGGTGTTTTCAAAAGTCAGGCTTACTTCGGCCAGGCCGCTGGCGCTACGGGTTTTGGAGCCGTTGAAAACCAGGCTGTCCAGGTTCTCACTCCGCAGGTGACTGATCTTTTGCTCACCGATCACCCAACGGATGCTGTCCACGATATTGGATTTACCGCAACCATTCGGTCCCACAATGCCCGTAATATTATCGTCAAAATTCACTACGGTCTTGTCCGCAAAACTCTTGAATCCCTTGATTTCTAAGCTCTTTAGTCTCACTGTATTTCCAGGTTTTAAGTCAGGCGGCGAATATAAGCGAAACCCGGACAAAAGGCGGTCCGGGCATGCACCATTTATACACAAAGGGGGGTTAAAAATGTGGGAAGATTGTTGATAACACGAATAAGTGCGAATAAAATCAGATAGAAGGAGGAGGCACAGGATCCCGCAGATGATGCGAATAGTCTTCGATTACAGAAAATAACTATCCGTGAGTAAAGCCCTTTCTCGCAATCGCCCCTCTCCTAAGCCATCTGTTCTCGTACGAACAAAAAGGCAGGCTATTTTTTTCGAAGTTAACAACCGGGAGGGGCGGATTATGCCCCTAAAACGGCATGATTTTTACTCTAAACCGATCAAAATACTACCTATGTACCCACGCATTTTCGCCGGCCTGATCGTTTTATCAGGCAGCCTGTTGATTTTTCTTTCCGCTTGCCAGAAAGATAACAGTCAAAACACTACCCACTTAAAAGTTCATCTTACAGACAATCCTTATAATGCCACGGAGGTGAATGTGGACATAAAGGAGGTGAATGTAAAACTGGATGGTGTTGATTCTGCAAACTGGGTCAGTCTTAACACCCAGGCAGGTGTTTATAACCTGCTCGATTTCCAGAATGGTCTGGATACGTTGCTCGCACAGGGGATTGTTCCTACAGGAAACCTGAAGGAGATCCGTTTTGTGCTGGGGTCAGACAATTCCATCACGATTGACAGCGTGAATTATCCGCTTACTATTCCCAGCGGAAGTGAATCAGGTCTTAAAATAAAAGTAGACAAACCCCTTCGGGCTTCACTCGATTCACTGGTAATTGATTTTGACGCGGCAATGTCTATCTTCCAAACCGGTAAGGATGATTTCAAACTGAAACCGGTGCTTAAGGTGAAGTAGAAGAAGAGAATGAATAAATGAATAGCTGGTATTCCGGTCAGTCCGGGAAACCAGCTATTTTATTTTAATCAATAATCAACTGTAAGCAAATAGCTTAGAACTTATCGTAAAAACACGATGTGACCTTCTTTATAAAATCCCTGTAAATACTTGACAGCAGCGGCTTTATTGTGTACGTTTGCATCACTCTATCCCTTGTAAAAATCACAAAAGACTACTGTTTCGGAAACTCCGGTTATCCTTTGGGAAACTTCTGAACCCCTTTTATCGAAACTAAAAACTTTTGTGTATGAAAAAAATCAACACATTATTGAAGAATGAGAATGTACAGGCAACGATCGTTATTGCTACTGTATTTCTTATCACTGGTTTGATCACCTTATTTGCAGTCTATTTTGATTAATACAGCTTGCATGGATCTAATTAAAAAAACCGGCAATGCCGGTTTTTTTAATTAGATGAACTGGATCACTTCAACTCTTCCATCCGCATATCCTACAATGGCCTGGGAAGCCATACCAAGAAACAAACCGGTTTCTACCACCCCGGTGATATTTTCAAAGGCAGCATTGATAAATAAAGGATGCTCGATCGCTTCAAATTTACAATCGAGGATATAGTGATGATGATCGGTGATAAAAGGCTGACCATTTTTTTCCCGAAGTTTTACTTCCCGGCACAAGCCGGAATCGAGGATCCGGCGGGTCACCTGCCTGTATCCGAATGGGATCACTTCCACGGGAAGGGGGAAAGCACCGAGTTTTGAAACAAGTTTGGATTCATCAGCGATAATCACAAGCTTGTCGGCAGCAGCAGCAACGATCTTTTCCTGCAACAGTGCACCGCCACCACCTTTGATAAGTTGTCCATTCGGATCTATTTCATCTGCACCATCTATAGCAAGGGGAAAGGAATCAATATCATTCAGGTCGGCCAGCGGGATACCGGCTTCACGGGCCAGTTGAACAGTTTGCAAAGAAGTGGGAATGGCCCGGATCTCAAGGCCTTCTGCTACCCTTTTACCGAGTTCCTGTATCAACCAGTACACAGTCGATCCTGTGCCGAGCCCGAAGCTCATTCCTTGTTTAACGAGATCGGCAGCATAGAGGCCTGCGTTCTTTTTTATTTCTTCAGGAGTCAACATGATTACGGATTTAATGGGTGGGATAAAAATAAGGGGAATTCAGTTTACTGAGTTTTTTATACATGAAATCTTCCGCACTTAAATGGGAAAAAAACATTCTAATACGTTGTTTTTCTCATTCTCATTTTTAAGCAGCCGCTTAGTTTTGAATCCGTAGATCAAACAAGTAGGGAGATACACTTAAAAAAACACATGGGAGAGAATGGGTGAAACCGGCTTGCGATTCCATAGTCAGCCGCTTCATAGGGACAAGGTTTTGCCCATTTATCCCACCTTTACTTACAATTTTACTTTTTTATTTGGCAAACCGTTTATATGATTTTATTATAAGCTGGTAATCTATACAAGTTAGATCACATCTTTACCTATCAAACATTTACAAAAAATAAACGCATCCTTCCCGTTCTTCCCGCCTTACCGGTAAAAATTTACCGGTAAGGCGGGAAGAACGGGAAGGGATCGTTTAAGATTTATATTTTCTACTTGCCGGTGAAGAGCATAAAAAAGCCACTAAGTGAAATTAGTGGCCTCTGGCTTTTGCCAGCAGATTATTTTTTGGAGAAGCCCGGCTACACGATAATAACCGAAGGCGTCCATGATTTATCTGATTGCATGAATACCTCCTTTTTATTTGGTGAGAACTGAAGATACAAAAAAATCAGTATTACCAGTTCCGTGTATTGTTAAGATAACTTGTTACCTCTGTGCTAAGTGGTGTAACATCAGCAGGAAATACTTTTATCAGTTGCCCGTTCTCATCCAACAGGAATTTGGTAAAGTTCCATTTGATGATAGGATCATCCATCGCCAGTTTTTTTGCTTCCGTTATCAGGTAAGAAAAAATGGGATGGCGCATCTCCCCGATCGTTGTTATTTTTTCCGCCATCGGAAAAGTGATATCATACGTGTAAGTGCAGAAATCATGGATCTCGCGGTTTGATTTCAGTTCCTGGTCGCCAAAATCGCTGCCTGCCGGAAAGCCTACTACCACCAGCTTATCCTTATAAGCCCGGTATAGCTTTTCCAACTCTTCCATCTGGAAGGTATACGGCGATTTGGAAGCAGTGTTTACGATCAGGATCTTTTTGCCTTTGAAGTCTGCAAAGTTGATTTGTGCATCGTCACGTTGCAGGGCATTTACTTTGAAATCATAAATGCTGGCTCCGTTAAAAACAAAAACAGAAAGCAGTGTGCTGAGAAAAATAAGTTTCATCTTTCAGGGGTTTGGATTCAGGCGCTAAAATAATACCCCGCATCCTTCCCTGCAATAGTGGTCAACCTATTCAAGCATCGTAATTTCCTTGATCAATAATGCAGTTTTCCCAGAGGAAAGTATGCTATTTTTCTTGCTCTACTTTGCCTTATCCAGCAGCCCGTTTGCCTTTAACCAGTTTTTCAAACGCTCTGTCCATTGATCAGTGGTGGTTTTATTGTTCATACCAAAACCATGTCCTCCACGCTGGTAAACATGCAATTCAGCCGGCACCTGATTCCGGAGCAAGGCTTCATAATAAGCAAGGCTGTTGCCTGCCGGCACAACTTTATCATCTCCTGCATGCACCAGGAAAGCGGGTGGCGTATCTGCCCTTACCTGCTTTTCATTGGAATAAGCAAGCACACGCGCCAGTGAAAGATCGGCACCCAGCAGGTTGTCGCGGCTGCCTTTGTGCATAAGGCTGTCTGTAAAACTGATAACCGGGTAGATTAGGATCGAGAAATCCGGCCTCACTGAAATGTTCCCATTGGCAATAACAGGTGTGGAAAAATGGGTGGAGGCGGTAGCCGCCAGGTGCCCTCCGGCGGAAAAGCCCATGATGCCTATCCTCGAGGCATTAATACCCCAACCTGCAGCCTTTTGCCGTACTATTTGCAGCGCCCGCTGTGCATCCTGCAATGGGCCGATCGTTATATCCTCCATGATCGCAGTATTGGGCAGGCGGTATTTCAATACAAAAGCAGTGATTCCCCAGCCGGCAAACGTTTTTGCCACATCGCTGCCTTCATGGCTTGCAGCGAGCAAAGCATATCCTCCTCCCGGGCAAATGATAATGGCTGTACCATTGGCCTGAGAGGTTTCCGGCCGGTATATTGTCAGCGTCGGTTCCGATACATCGCTGATACGGATAATGCCCCCGGTGGTATCTATGGTCTCCTTTATGTTACCGGGCTTGCTCCCCGGCACTTTATCATATAAGGGCATTACTTCCTGGGCATGAAGCAGGCCGGTCAAAAGGCAGGCTCCTATCATCATTCCAATTTTTCGCATGGGGCAAATTATTTCAGCTAAATTATTAATTACTCTAACATAATCGATGGCCGACGACCAGATGCCCTTCCTGCTGTAGCCCAACAACGACGCATAAACAAACATCCAACAAAAGCAAGCTTATTCTTTTGTAATCACTCCTTTTTTCTGTTTCTTTGATCAGAGCCAAACTATATAATGCATGAAAGACGTAATTATTCCTGTTGATTTTTCTGAAACCTCCCTCAATGCAGCCCGCTATGCGGCTGATATGTTAACGGGTAAAACCGATGCCCGGATCGTCCTTTACCATATGTTCAAAGAAGCTGAAGAAGCTGCTACAGCTGGCCAGTACCTCGAAAGCCTGAAAGCAGAAATGGAGCAGAAAGGTGTAATGAACATTGAACTGGAAAAAGAACTGGGTGAGGATCTGATCGACTGCCTCGGCAGGCTGGCTCACCAGAAAACAGCAGAACTGATCATTATGGGCATTTCTGAAAAAGATGAATGGCGCCAGTTGTTTATCGGCAGCAATACCCTGAAAATGGCTGACCAGAACATCTGCCCCGTGATGATCGTGCCTCCCGATGCAAAATATAATGGCATCACCAATATTGCCCTTACTTCCGATTTCCAGGATGTGGATGCCACTACGCCTGTACTGGCCATCAAGAACGTGCTTGAGATCTTCAATGCCAACCTGCATATTGTGAACGTAGACAATGAACACTATGTTTCCCTTACTGAAAAATACCTGGCCGAAAGAGGAAAAATGCTGAAAATGTTTGCCGAATTCAATCCTGAATTTTATTTCATTGGCATGAATGATTTTTATGAGGCTATTGAACAGTTTTCAAGAGACCGGAATATTGACCTGATCATTATTATTCCTAAAAACCATTCTTTCATTAATAGCTTATTCAGCTTTAATACAAGCCATACAAAGAAACTGGCTTTTAACAGCTCTGTTCCGATTCTGGCAGCCCATCAGTAATTAAACTGTACTGTAAAATCATTAAAGAGAAAAAGTTCCTGCTTTTTCTCTTTTTTATTGTCATTTTCTTCCACTCTTTCCGTTTTATCACTCGGCTTGCTGGCATGCGGGCATTGTCGTACCTTTGCCTTACGATTGCAGGCTTTATGTATTTTTTTACTTATACCATCCCATGAGAAAATTTTGCCGACACGCTTCCGGCAAACTTTTTTGTCCCTGATTAATTAGCCCGCCCGCAACCATACAACAGAGTAATATTCCTGAAAACAGTTATAAAAAAGATGATATGAGCAAGAATGAGCAGATACGTGTGACCTCCGAAGTAGGTACTTTAAAACGATTACTGGTACATAGTCCTGACAGTGGGTTAGGGAAAGTAGTTCCTTCCAAAGCACAGGACTGGTTGTTTGAAGATATTGTGCATCTTGAAACCATCCGCCGCAAGGAATATGATTTTTATACCAAACTGCTTCTCTATTTTCTCGATCCCGGAAAAATAAAAGGGCGCCTGGCAGAAATAGATAATGCAGAAAACGGGTTTAGTTTTTATAAACCCGATCATGATGAGTTTTACAGGTCCGATAAAGTAGTGGAATTGCAATGGCTGCTTGGTGATATACTGGAAGACCATGAAATAAAGCTGAAACTGGTCGCTTCCGTTTGCGCTATTGAAAACTGTTCTTATGAACTGCAGGACAAGCTGAATGCTTTAAATGGCCGTCAACTCGCCAAGATATTCATCAGCGGCACATCCAACGAAAAAGAAATGCTGTTTCCCCCTATTCCCAATTTCATTTTCACAAGGGATATCGGCATTGTCATCAATGATTATATTTTATTGAACAAACCAGCGAAGAAAGCCAGGACAAGGGAAGCTTTACTGGTAAAATACATTTTCTATAACCACCCGATGTTTGCCGGCTACCGTGATAATATTATCGAACTGCCCAACACCTCACATCATTTCCTTTTACCTAAAGATGGTGATGATAAGAAGGTGACGCTGGAAGGCGGTGATATCATGGTAGTAACAAAAGACCACCTGCTAATCGGCATCAGCGAAAGGACCTCTATGGAAGCTGCGCATCAATGTATCAACCTGCTGTTTGAGAAAAACGTGGTGAAGAAGATCACTGTTATCAAGATCCCCAAGAAAAGGGATTATATGCATATCGATACCATCTTTACCCAGGTGAAACGGAATGTGTGGGTATTGCTGGGCGCTTTTTCCAAGAAGGCGATCAAAATGGAAGATGCGGATGAAGTACAACGCGTGTTGGAGGGTAATAAAAAGGATGATAAGATCCGCATCACACAGTTCCGCAAAAAAGATCCTTCACAGCCTGAATACTTCGACAACCTGGAAGATCTGCTGGCAGACATCAGCAAGAACGATCTGAAATCGGAAGAAAAAGTAAAATTCATTTATTCCGGCAATAATGAATTCCCCTATGATGCACGGGAGCAATGGACAGACTCCTGCAACCTGCTTGCCCTTAAGGAGGGAGTGGTGCTGGGTTATGACAGGAATGATAAAACACTGGAAGCATTCCGTGAAGCCGGCTTCAATATCATCCATGCCCATGAACTGGTGCAAAAACTGGAAAGCGGTAAAATAAAAGCCGGCGATATGGAAAACACCCTCATCACGATGCCTTCTGCGGAGTTGTCGAGAGCGCGCGGTGGGTTCCATTGCATGAGTATGCCGCTGATGAGAGAAGATATCTGATATCATTCATAACCGTTGAATCAATGCAAACAACTTCACACATATTAATGATCAGGCCGGTCAGCTTTGTATACAATGAAGAGACCGCTGTCAATAATGCTTTTCAATCTGCTTCAGAGGAAACAACGGCCAATGTGCAGCAAAAAGCCTTGCAGGAGTTTGATGATTTTGTGGCGCTGCTGCGCAGCAATGGAGTGGATGTAACCGTGGTGGAAGATACACCGGTGCCGCATACGCCCGATTCCATCTTTCCCAACAACTGGGTGTCTTTTCATTCAAACGGAACGGTATTATTATACCCGATGTTTGCCGTGAACCGGAGGGCAGAACGCAAGCCGCATGTACTGGATAAGATAAAGCAACAATTCGCCATCACGGAAATGATTGACCTGAGCGGATTTGAAAGCGAGAATATCTTCCTGGAAGGCACAGGCAGCATGGTGCTTGACCGCGACAACCGGATCGCCTATGCCTGTTTATCCCCGCGTACAGATGAAAAAGTGCTGAACGAATTTTGCAGGCGGATGCAATACTCAGCCGTGCTTTTTGAAGCAACGGATGGTAATGGCCAGGCCATTTATCACACCAATGTGATGATGTGTGTCGCCGACCGTTATATAGTGATCTGCCTGGAAAGCATCGCTTCACCTGAAGAACAGCAACGGGTAACAGATGCTATTGCCCGCACCGGGAAAACCATTATCCCCATTACGCTGAAACAGATGAACCATTTTGCAGGCAATATGCTTCAGGTAGAAAATAATAAGGGGGAAAAACTGCTGGTAATGTCAACACAGGCTTTTGAATCGTTGACGGAAGACCAGGTGAATACCCTTTCATCTTTTAACCGCATCCTGCATTCTTCACTTACCACGATAGAGTCCAATGGTGGAGGAAGTGCCCGCTGTATGATGGCAGAAGTGCACCTGCCTGTTCTCACCAAATAATTTTAGTATCCCACAAAGCCGCAAAGAGCACAAAGAATATTTTTTCTTTGTGCTCTTTGCGGCTTTGTGGGATAAGAGACCGTGCAACGGAACGCCCCGGCCGGTTGTCAGCCTGAGAAAAAGTATGAGAAAAATTATACTCATGGCGGGCACTCTGCTGGCACTGGCAGCTTGTAAAAAAGAAAAGGAAAAGGAATCCACTGGTGAAGTAATAGAAAAAAAAGGTTGCTACACAGATTCTTATCTTGTTAAGCTAACAAATCCCGGTATTACAGAAAACTCCTTTGTTTGCCCGCAGACCACTCCGGTAGCAACTGATTATAACTGCACCAACGCGGTTTTTATTCATTTGCCGCTGGAATTGGGAACACCCGGAAAAAAGATCCGTTTTGTATTTTCCCGTGAAGAGGTTTCCTGCCTTTCTTACACTAATTCACCTAAACATATTATTGTAAAGTCGGTAAGAGCGGACTAAACAGTATTTTTGAGGCATGAAAACATCTTTTACCTGCCTGTTGCTGCTATTGTTTATCCATGCAGGAGCCCAGGATATTTACAAAGACACTATGCAGCATTATATCGACGAGTATGTGCGCAATCATGAAGTGATAAAAGGAGATGAAAAGCAATACTTCCGTTTTTATCCTATCAATGAGGCATACAAGGTGAATGCAAAACTGATCAGAACGCCTAACAGCAACTGGTTTATGATGGAAACTTCCGGCACGATGAAGAAAACATTCCGTACTTATGCCATTCTTGAATTCACCATACATGATACGCTGGTAAAACTTCCCGTTTATCAATCGCAGGGATTAATGGCAATGGAGCAATACAAGTCGCTTTTATTCCTGCCCTTTACCGATCTCACTTCCGGAGAAGAGACCTATGCGGCCGGAAGATATATCGATCTTTGGATCACTGATATACATAATGATTCTATCATCATTGATTTCAATAAAGCCTATAATCCCTATTGTGCATACGTGGCAGGAAAATACAATTGCCCGGTGCCTCCTAAAGAAAACCAGCTACAGGTGTCGATACCGGCAGGAGAGAAAGTTTTTGTGAAAGGGAATTAATCCTCAAACATTTTTTTTAATCCTTCCTCAAACGAGACAGGTGCATATCCCAATACCCGTTTTGCTTTTTCTATGATCAGGCTTGTATTCACCGGCCGCCTGGCTGGCTGGGAGAAATCAGCTGCCATTGCGCGATGGATCAGGTTTTTGTCAAGCCCGAGATGATCAGCTGTCAGCAAGGCCATCTGGTAAGGCGTCAGCAGATCTTCTCCTGACAAATGATAAATCCCTTTTGCTTGCCGGTTTATTATCCGTACTATTCCATCTGCAAGATCTTCTACATAAGTAGGCGTCCGGAATTGATCATCCACTACATTGTAAGATTGCCCCTGCTCCAGTTTGTCTCTAACTATTGTCAGGATGTTTGAACGTCCTGAAAGCGGTTGACCATACACGAGCACGGTCCTTACAATAGCCCAGTCGCCTTCATATTCCATTACGGCTTCTTCGGCTTCCTGTTTGGTTTTGCCGTAGTAATTCACCGGGCCGGTCTTATCTTCTTCCCGGTAAGAGCCTTTTGAGCCATCAAACACAAAATCCGTTGACACATATACAAAAAAACTGCGCTGGTCTGCTGCATTCATCAAAAGCGTTACAGTGCCTTCCACATTCACCAGGTAGGCCTGCCATTGCTGCGCTTCACATTCATCCGGTTTGCCCATTGCCCCGGCATGTATTACAACAGCCGGTTTATATCGATCAAATACATCGTGCACGGCATAAGGATCTGTAAAATCGAGAGGGGCATACACAAATTGGCCGTTATCCTCAAAAGGTAAACGGCTCTCCCCTTTACCGGTAGCGATCACTGAATAGTTTTCCTGCAATAGTTTTTTTACCAGGTAATGCCCCAGAAAACCATTAGCTCCTGTTATCAATACATTCATGATGAAATTCTTGCTTTAATCTGCAATGGCTTGTTACTGTTGATGGCGCTTTTTGTTCAGGTACTCCTGCTTTTGTTTCCTTGCTTCCTGCTCGCGGTCGCTGACAGGCAAAGGGTTTGCCTTAGAACCAACAGTATTGGATGATCTCCTGGCTGATTTGCCCGGATCAGAAGAAACGTTGGGTTCTATAAATGGCATTCCGAGGTTATGCATCACAAAGCTCCAAGTGTCTGCCGCTTCATCTATTGCTTTACCTGTTGGCTTACCTGCACCATGACCCGCATCTGTATCGATACGGATAAGAACAGGATTATCTCCTTTATTGTACTCCTGCAGGCGCGCTGCAAACTTGAATGAATGAGCCGGTACTACACGATCGTCATGATCAGCCGTAGTAACCAACGTAGCCGGATATTTCACTCCCGGCTTAAGGTTATGATAGGGAGAATATTTATACAGGTATGGGAACTGGCTGGCTGAATCAGCGCTGCCATACTCCACTACCCAGCCCCAGCCTACAGTAAACTTATGAAAACGCAGCATGTCCAGTACCCCTACAGCAGGCAGTGCCACTTTCATCAATTCAGGCCGCTGTGTCATTACTGCTCCTACCAGCAACCCACCATTGCTGCCTCCACGCATGGCGATCTTTGAAGGGTTGGTATAACCCGCATTGATCAGGTGCTCTGCAGCACCAATAAAATCATCAAATACATTTTGTTTTTTATCCAGCATCCCTGCTTTATGCCATTCCTCACCATACTCGCTACCGCCACGCAGGTTCACGACAGCATAAATGCCACCCTGCTCAATGAAGAAAGCATTGCTGATACTGAAGCCAGGTGTAACAGGCACGTTAAAACCACCATAACCATAGAGCAGCACAGGGTTCTTTCCATCTTTCTTCAACCCTTTTTTATAAGTAAGGAAGATGGGCACTTTTGTTTTTTCATCCGTTTTAAAAAAGACCTGCTCTGTTACAAAATCATTGGTGTTCATATTCACTTTTGTATCGCGAAACAGGGCAGACTTTCCTAAGTTAATGTCATACTGGTAAATTGCCGGAGGTGTTGCAAAGGAACTGTAGCTGTAAAAGAAATCCTTGTCCTGCTTTTCACCACCAAATCCACCGGCAGTGCCGATACCAGGCAAAGCAATTTCTCTTACCTTCTTCCCATCGTATGAATGCTGATACACCCGCGTGGAAGCATCTTTTAAATACTGGGTAAATAAAAAGCCGCCACCTGTGCCAACAGACTGCAGTGCTTCCGGTTTTTCAGGAATGATGGTTTGCCAGTTCGCTTTTGCCGGTTTTTTGGGGTCGATCAATACTACTTGAAAATTCGGCGCACCGTCATTCGTTCTCACCAATAATTTGTCTCCATCGTTGTCTATTACTTCCGCATCGGTACTGAATCCCTGTATTAACAGCTTGAAGTTTTTTTGTGCAGGGTCTTTCAGATCACGGTACCATATTTCGGACCCGCTGGTCCCTTCTGCTACATACACCAGCAGGAAGCGTTCGTCTTCCGTAAGCGCAGCGCTGTGATAACGCAAAGGATGTTCTTTGTCTTCAAATATTAATTCATCCTGCGCCTGGCTGGTACCCAGTTTGTGATAAAACACTTTATGGAACTGGTTTTGTTTGCTCAGCCTGGTTTCCTGGTTGGGCTTATCATAACCGCTGTAATAAAATCCATCTTCACCGTTCCAGCTAAACCCGCTGAATTTTACCCATTGGATAGTGTCTTTCAACAACTTCCTGGTAGATGTTTCCATCACGTACACTTCCTGCCAGTCGCTGCCGGCTACTGCAATCGAATAGGCAAAATAGTTGCCTGATTTGCTGAAGCTGAATCCGCCAAGTGCAGCAATACCTTCTTTGTTGAGCGTATTGGGGTTCAGGAATTCTTCTTCCTTGCCTTTTATACCCAACTGGCGATAAAGAATGGCCTGGTTTTGCAATCCATCATTCTTAAAAAAATAGAAGTAACCGGCTTTTTTAAAGGGCGATGAGTATTTGGGGTAATCCCATAGTTTCTCCAGTCTTTTTTTCACCCGGTCGCGGATAGGAATGGTAGCGAGATAGTCAAACGTAACTTTATTTTCTTCTTTCACCCAGTTTTTGGTTGTTTCAGCATTATCATCTTCCAGCCAGCGGTAAGGATCTTCCACTTTTGTTCCATGATAATCATCCACTACAGGGATTTTCTTTGTTTCAGGGTATTTCAATTGTGCCATTGCCAGTAAAGGACCAGTTATAGTTAGTATCAGAAAGATTTTTTTCATCCAGCTCGCTTAACTGCTTAAAGATAAAAGAAAACATGAGCAACTCCTTCATACACTAACGCTTATTCGTATTAAGCTATCATGTCAGGCATACACACAATGGGAACAAAACCTTATTTTTGATGCGCTGGGAATTGTTCCGGAATTGAACAATCAGCAGGCATTACTTTAAAAAAAGCTATTTAAGACTCAATGACACAAAAAGTTACCAAGATTGGGGTATTGACATCGGGAGGAGATTCACCAGGTATGAACGCAGCAATCAGGGCAGTAGTACGGACTGGTCTTTACCACGGATTGGAGGTATTCGGCATTATGCGCGGATACCAGGGTATGTATGAAGATGATATCATGAAAATGGAGTCACGTTCAGTGGCTAATATCATACAGCGGGGAGGAACGATCTTAAAAACCGCCCGTTCCAAAGAATTTTTTGAATATGAAGGCCGCAAAAAAGCCTATGCCAATCTTCAGAAAAGAGGAATTGACGGGCTGGTCATTATCGGTGGCGACGGAAGTTTCCGCGGCGCCCAGAAATTCAGCAATGAGTTCGAGATCCCCTGTGTGGGATTGCCTGGCACGATTGATAAAGACATGGCTGGTACGGATGTGACCATTGGTTTTGATACCGCTGTGAACACAGCCGTTCAGGCAATTGACAAGATCCGCGACACCATGGATGCGCATGACCGTGTATTCATCGTGGAAGTGATGGGCCGTGATGCAGGTTATATTGCCCTGCACAGCGGTATCGCTACCGGTGCGGAAAATATATTGATCCCGGAAACCAAAACAGATATTGAAGCCATCATTGAAGGCCTTACAGAAAAGGAGAAAAGAAAAAAACTGGTCAACCTGATCGTAGTAGCAGAAGGAGAAGAATTTGGTGGCGGTAATGAACTGGCTAAAGTGATACGCCAGCGCATGCCTGCAGCCGATATCCGCGTTACCGTGTTGGGCCATATCCAGCGCGGCGGTTCACCCACCTGCGAAGACCGTGTAGTAGCAAGCCATATGGGTTACTACGCTGTGGAAAGCCTTTTACTGGGAAGAAAGAACGTGATGGTAGGCGTTATCAACAACAAAATACATTATACACCGCTTGATAAAGCCGTTAAGGAAAAACACAAGATCGGCAGTGAATGGATGAAGATCCAGAAAATACTGGCTTCCTGATCCTACACCGCAAACCACTACTCATAACCAAGAACAAAGCAGCATACAATGGCTAAAAACGCAGAAAAGTATTTTCATTCGCAAATGGACAAAGACGCAGGACTGGCGCACACCTTTCATCGCACGAAGATCGTAGCCACTGTAGGGCCAGCCTGTGACACTTACGATAAATTACTGGAATTGGTAAAAGCCGGGGTGAATGTGTTCCGGTTGAATTTTTCCCATGGCACGCATGAAAACAAAGCAGAGATCATTTCGCATATCCGTAAGATCAATAAAACAGAGCCTTATAATATTTCCATCTTAGGCGATCTGCAAGGACCGAAATTGAGAGTTGGCGAAATTGAGAACGGCTCGTTGAAAATTGAACCAGGTGATATACTCACGTTTACTTCCAAGGAAAAAGTGGTAGGCACCAAAGAAAAGATCTATATCTCCTACCCCAACCTGCACAATGATGTGAAAGTGGGCGAAAAGATCATGATCGATGATGGCAAACTGGAAGTGGTGGTAACAGACATCACTGCGGATGGGGATGTAAAAGTGCGGGTGACTTATGGAGGCATGCTGCTCCCGAAAAAAGGAGTGAACCTGCCAGATACCGCTATTTCCCTGCCGGCAATGACGGAAAAAGATATTGAAGACTTTGCGTTTATCATAAAGCACGAACTGGATTGGGTGGCCCTTTCATTTGTGCGCAAAGCAGAAGATATTGTCGATCTTAAAAGAAGGGTGAAAGAATTTAACAGCCCTATCAAAGTGATGGCAAAGATCGAAATGCCATCAGCCCTGGCCGATCTCCGCAATATCATTATCGAATCGGATGCCGTGATGGTAGCCCGTGGTGACCTGGGAGTGGAATTGCCGGTGGAAAAAGTACCCATGGCGCAGCGCGACATCATCCGCAAATGTATCCACCGTGGCAAACCGGTGGTGGTGGCTACGCAGATGATGGAAAGCATGATCGACCGCGTAAAACCCAACCGTAGCGAGATCACGGATGTGGCCAATGCAGTGCTGGAAGGAGCAGATGCCGTGATGCTGAGCGGAGAAACCGCGACTGGCAATCACCCGCCATTGGTGGTGCAAACCATGCGCAAGATCATCCTGGAAGTAGAACATACAGAATATCGTTATGACCGTGAAGAAGACCTGCGGGCGCTTGCCCACTCCCCTTCTTTCCTGAGCGATGCCATCTGCTATAATGCCTGTAAGATCGCCAGCGATATTGCTGCCAATGCTTTGGTGGGAATGACACAGAGCGGTTATACCGGTTTTATGCTGAGCAGTTACCGTCCGAAGTCCCCGCTTTATATATTTACCAAGAAAAAATCGCTGGTGAATCAATTGAGTTTGAGTTGGGGGGTAAGAGCGTTTTATTATGATGAAGAAGAAAGCCTGGATGATATCATCTTTGACCAGATAACGATTTTGAAGGAAAGGGGATTTGTGAAATCGGGAGATACGATCGTGAGTACAGGCAGTACGCCGGTGGCGCAGCACTTACCGACGAATGTGTTGAAGATTACAAAGATTGATTAAGTAGTTAAGAAGAAAATAAAAAAAGAGAGCGCTGAATCAATGCTCTCTTTTTTTTTATGATCAAAGAGGAAAAAACATTTATTAAATGTTTTATTCCCCATGATTAGCAAAAGAGGTATTGTTCTTTTGCTGAATGGAAGAGAAGAGATATGAATATAGAAGAGGTAAGGACGTATTTAATTATGAATTTGAAAGTGAGGGGCCAAAAGGACTTGTAAGAAAAGGCATCCGATTTAATCTGATGGCGGGGCTGCCTTTCAAGGTCTATAACGTTGGCTTTGGAGACTGGGATACTGAATGTAATGACCTGAATGATTCCGTTATAACTAATAATGCTGATAAACAGGAAGTCCTTTCAACCGTAGCAGTCGCAATATTAGAGTTCATACAAGCACACCCTGATGCTTTCATTTATGCAGAAGGCAATACTCCTCCCAGGACCCGCCTGTACCAAATGGCTATTTCTTCTTCTTATGCTGACATTAGCAAATTGTTTGTCATAATAGGAAGAAACAAAGGGCGATGGTTTCCTTTCAGCAAAGGAGTTAACTATGACGCATTTCTGGCATGGAAAAAATAATTTTGTACATTTAATCATACAGTTTGTTATGAACAAAAGAAACAACAAAAAAGGCTTTTTAGGCGGGTACCGATATTCGTTCAGGGAAGTTGACAGCGAAAGTGAACTGGGGAAGAAAATGGCTGAATCCGTCTATTTCAAAGAAAAAACTGAAAGAGCAAAAGAATCCCTGAGAAAATGGCCTATCCCCGAGGATATGATCCGGGAAATGATCCAGTCCGGTAAAAGGAAACACTGATTTTTCTTCCATAAGGATTCTTTCAATAGATCCTAGAGAAAAGTCTAAGAGGTTTTGTGAACTATCAGATAGTTCACAAAACCTCTTAGACTTTTCTCTAAAACTAACGACGATAGTCGCAGTTTACAATCTCTTAATCTTTATATTCCTGAACCACACATTATTTCCATGGTCCTGTAAACCGATCTTTCCCTTCTTAAACTTACCAAAATCAGGCATGTTCTTAAACTTACTACCCGCAATCAATTTTCTCCAGTTATCATCCCACATGGTAGTAGATACCACATTCACACCATTCAGATACAGATCAAGTTTACCATTCAGGCTTTTGATCTCAACATGATTCCATTCCAGCGCCGGTTTCACAGGCTCGGAAGACGAAGAGATGAGGTCATATAAGTCACCCGCACGGTGCTTCGCGATCTTGGCATCCGGATGCTTTGCATTGTCCAGCACCTGCATTTCAGGACCGGTATGCCAGCAATACTCATACTTTGACGTGTCTTCCACGATATAGATGATGATACCACTATTGCCCGCTGTATCGATCTTCCAATCCATCTTCAGATCGAAATTGTCATATGCTGAATCACTAACAATATCTCCCCCATCCTCAATCTGCCAATCCTTTTTCTTTGATGCATCAAGATGAAGTGAACCATCATCTACTTTCCAGGCAGACCCGATCCTTGGAGCCTCCCCATACTTGTGCCATCCTTTGGTTGTAGAACCATCAAACAATAATTCCCAGCCATCTTTTTTTTCTTCTTCTGTCAATGTGTTCGCAGCATTCAGATTTGCAGTATTTGCACTATCTGCTGGTGTATTCGTGCCATTCGCACCATTCGAATCATTCGCGTTATTACAGGCAAATAATAAAACCATTGACGAAGCAATCAGTGTTGTTTTCAACATGGAATAACTATTTTTTTAATAAAAGAATATATTTTACCATCGCCTCTGCATCGTCCTGGGAAATGGCCGGATGTGGTATCATCGGCACCTGTCCCCAAACACCACTGCCACCCTTAATGATCTTGCCTGCCAGCTCGGGAATAACACCGGGAGCCTGGGATGCATATTTCTCCGCTACCTGGCGGTAAGTGGGACCTGTGTAGGCTTCATCTACTTTATGGCAGGTAAAGCAATCGCTTTGTGCAACCAGTTCCAACCCTTTCTTATAATCAGGATTGGCCGTGATATCGGTTGATTCCGCAGGCTCTTTTGTCGCTTCCGGTTTTGCCTCAGTACCGGTACTTTCTTTACTACCCTGATCACCACTACCCCCGCAAGCCGTCAGCATTGCCAGAACAGCGGCCGCCATGATAATTTTTCTCATTTCTGTTTGTTTTATTTTTATATCATTATGTGGATACGCGATAAAATTAACTCAATCCAAGTACTTTCCTGTTAAAAGCCTCATCTGTTTTCACTCCTGCAAAATCATCAAATGCTTTTTCCGTTACCCGGATGATATTTTTCTGGATAAAGATAGCACCTTCGCGGGCTCCATCTTCCGGATGTTTGAGGCAACACTCCCACTCCATCACCGCCCAGCCTTTGAAGTCGTACTCTGTAAGTTTGCTGAACACCCGTTTGAAATCCACCTGCCCATCACCTGGTGAACGGTAACGGCCGGCCCTTTTCAGCCAGCTTTGATAACCACCAAATGTGCCCTGCTTGCCGGTAGAATGGAATTCGGCATCCTTCACATGAAAAGCCTTGATCCGCTCGTGATAGAAATCTATATACTCGATATAATCCAGTTGCTGCAGCACAAAATGAGACGGATCATACAATAAGCAGGCCCGGGGATGATTATTCACTTCTTCCAGGAACATCTCATAGGTGACCCCGTCAAACAGATCTTCGCCAGGATGTATTTCATAACACACATCCACTCCGCATTCATCAAAATAATTCAGGATCGGCGTCCAGCGGCGGCCCAGTTCCTTAAATCCTTCTTCCACCAGTCCCGCAGGTCTTTGTGGCCAGGGATGGAAAGTGTGCCAAAGCAGGGAGCCACTGAAAGTAGGATGTGCATTCAATCCCATATTCTGCGAAGCTTTGGCGCCGTATTTCAATTGCTGTACCGCCCATTCCTGCCGCGCTTTAGGGTTCTTCTTCACCGCATCAGGTGCAAATGCATCAAACAGATCATCGTAAGCCGGATGCACGGCCACCAGTTGTCCCTGCAGATGAGTGGAAAGTTCGGTCACTTCCAGCCCGCATTCATTCACGATACCTTTTATTTCCTCTGCGTACGTTTTGCTTTCTGCTGCTTTCTTCAGATCAATACAGCGCGCATCCCAGGTCGGTATCTGTGCTCCTTTAAAGCCAAGACTTTCTGCCCAGGTGCAAATAGACCGGAGATCATTAAAAGGCGGCGCATCGCCGAGAAATTGTGCCAGGAATATGCCTGGGCCCTGTATGGTTGTCATATAATATAAAATAGGTTGTTATTTGTTCATTGACCGTTAACCGGCTTCTCATTTTGATTACCCTATGTAAGGCATCTTATTGTGAAAAGATCTTTAAAGGGAACTTCTTTCGTATCTGAGCCCGGCCAACGATGCCTCACATTCCGAAATCAATCCACTTCTCCGTGCTCTTTCCACTGGCAATTACTTTTTCCACGAAGTTCATCCCTCTTACACCATCATCCGCTCCCGGAAAATCAAGCCATTCCGGTTCAGGTGTTTCCCCTGCCAGTTTTGCTTTCACGCAAAGTGCAAAATTGCGGTATAAATTGGCAAATGCTTCGAGGTATCCTTCCGGGTGACCTGGCGGCACACGGGTATTGTGGCGTGAATAACTGCTGGTATAAGCTGCTCCTGTCCTGTATATTTCAATGGGTTTATCCGGTTGTCTTACGATCAGGCTATTGTTATCTTCCTGCTTCCATTCCAGGCCGCCCTTTTCACCATACACTCTTATTTTTACATTATTCTCTTCACCGGCAGCGATCTGTGTAGCCATCAATACACCGCTTGCGCCGTTATTGAATTTGAGCAGCACAGCGCCGTCATCATCGAGCTTTCTTCCTTCTACCACGATATTGATATCTGCACAAAGTTTGGTTACTTCCAGGCCACTTATATATTCAGCAAGATTGAATGCATGCGTGCCGATATCTCCCATTGATCCTGCAATACCGCTCTGGCTGGGATCTGTACGCCATGATGCCTGTTTATTATTGGCTCCTTCCAGGAAAGTACTAAGCCAGCCCTGCGGATATTCCACATACACTTTCCGGATCTTTCCGAACTTGCCGCTCAGCACCTGCTGCCTTGCTTCTTTTACCATCGGATAGCCGGTGTAGGTATGTGTGAGGCAGAGAAACAGACCGCTCTTCCTGGCAATTTCCTGTAGTTGTTTTCCTTCTTTCAGATCAAAGGTCAGGGGCTTGTCGAGCACCACATGAAAGCCATTTTCAAGGGCCAGTTTGGCTGGTTCAAAATGAACATGATTGGGTGTAACGATGCTTACGAAATCCATCTGCTGGTCGGGCGGCAAGGCTTTTTCAGCCCTTATCATTTCTTTATATGATCCATAAACCCGCTGTGGTGGCAGGTTTAAGAGCTCGCCGGCCTGTTTTGATTTTTCCGGATCGCTGCTGAAAGCGCCGCAAACCAGTTCAATCTGTCCATCCATATTAGCTGCAATACGGTGAACGGCGCCAATGAATGCACCGGGTCCGCCACCGATCATACCCATTCTTAATTTTCGATTCAGCATGTCAAAATTTGTTAATAGCTCTGTGAATTAAAATTATGTCACTCAAATGTAAAGTGTGTTTAAAAATAGTACATTTAGCTTTTGTAGGAATATTAAATTGCTAAAACCGAAAGGCTCTATATGAAACCAACCACACGTGTTCAGCTTTCCCTGATGATGTTTCTTGAATTCTTTATCTGGGGAGGATGGTTTGTTACACTTGGCACTTTTTTGAATGCGAATCTTCATGCCACCGGGGGTCAAAGCGCCAGCGTATTTTCCACACAATCATGGGGAGCGATTATCGCCCCGTTCATTATTGGTCTTATTGCAGATCGCTATATCAATGCAGAAAAGATATTAGGAGCATTGCATATCATCGGTGCTATATTGATGTACCAGATGTATAAGGCAGATTCTGTATCCGTGTTTTATCCTTTTGTATTAACCTATATGATATTGTACATGCCCACGATCGCTTTGGTCAATTCAGTATCATTCAACCAGATGAAAGACCCTGAAAAAGAATTCTCGCTTATCAGGGTATTCGGAACAATCGGCTGGATCGTGGCCGGCTTACTTATCAGTTTCTTATTCCATTGGGATTCTGCTGAAAACACAGCCAATGGATTATTGAAAAATACTTTCTTAATGTCTTCCATTGCTTCTCTCGTGCTGGGTCTGTTCAGCTTTACCCTTCCCAAGACACCACCCAAAGGCGCAGATGAAAAAGTGTCCTTCAGCAAGATCATTGGCCTGGATGCATTGAAATTATTAAACGACAAAAATTTTGCGATCTTCTTCGTTTCATCCATTTTGATATGCATACCGCTGGCATTCTATTATCAAAATGCACATGCTTTCCTAACTAATGTGGGTATGGATAATCCAACAGGCAAAATGACGATCGGTCAGGCATCTGAAGTGTTATTCCTGTTATTGCTGCCGGTGTTCTTTAAAAAATTCGGGTTCAAAAAAACTATCCTTGTTGGCATGCTGGCCTGGGCAGTTCGTTATGCATTGTTTGCGTATGGCAATGCCGGTGAGCTCAGTTTTATGCTTCTCATCGGAATAGCTCTTCACGGCATTTGTTATGATTTCTTTTTTGTGTCCGGTTATATTTATACCGACTCAAAAGCCGGAGAAAAATATAAAAGTGCTGCCCAGGGGCTTATTACCCTTGCCACTTATGGCGTGGGCATGCTCATCGGGTTCGAGATCGCAGGCATGATCACCGATAAATACAAACTTGCAGAAAACGCATATAATTATAAAATGATCTGGCTGATACCTTCTGCAATTGCTGCTATTGTATTCCTCTTGTTTGCAACATTTTTTAAACAAGAAAAAGAAACCAAAGCAACAGTTTAACCCTTTCCATCATCCAGTAATTAAACATGGAAAACAATTCATCCCGAAGGAAAATGCTGAAACAGATGGCCGCAGCCTCACTGGCAGTTACAGCCCTGTCTCCGCTAGATGCATTAGCTTTACCTGATATGGAAGGAAACACCAAACTCAAAGGCAATATCAATCACTCCGTTTGCCAGTGGACTTACAGTTATCTTCCCCTGGAAGATCTTTGCATAGCGGTAAAAAACCTTGGTCTGAAAGCCATCGATCTCTGTGCGCCGAAAGACTGGCCTACCCTGCAAAAGCACGGCATCTACTGCTCCATGTGCTATACTGCGGGAAAGATCAGTCTTACAGAAGGTTGGAACCATACAGAATTCCATCCTCAACTGATCAAAGACTTTACAGAAGCCATTCCCCTGGTAGCTCAGGCCGGTTACAAAAACCTGATCTGCTTCAGCGGCAACCGCAAAGGCATGGATGATGAAACAGGAATGAAGAATTGTGTAACCGGGTTAAAACAGATCATGGGGCTGGCCGAAAAGCATGGCGTGATCATCCAGATGGAACTCTTCAACAGCAAAGTGGACCACAAAGATTATATGGCCGATAAAAGCGCCTGGGGTGTGGAGCTGTGCAAACGTCTCGGCTCCCCTAATTTCAAATTGCTGTATGATATTTACCATATGCAGATCAACGAAGGGGATGTGATCCGCACCATTACTGATAACCATATTTATTTTGGCCATTATCATACAGCAGGCGTGCCTGGCCGTCATGAAATTGATGAAACACAGGAACTCTATTACCCTGCGATCATGAAAGCCATCCTCGCTACAGGGTACACCGGTTTTGTGGCACAGGAATTTATTACCACAGCCAAAACGGATAAAGACAAACTGGCGGCTTTGAAAAAAGCCATTAAAATCTGTGACGTTTAATCTTTTCAAATTATAAACAGCAAACAATAAACTTTCTCTATGGCAGATAATACTTATGATGCAATCGTAGTCGGCTCAGGGATCAGCGGAGGCTGGGCTGCAAAAGAACTGACGGAAAAAGGATTGAAAGTGCTGATGCTGGAGCGTGGCCGTAACATTGAACATGTAAAAGGCTATGTGAACGCCAATAAAGACACCTGGGAATTTCCCCATCGTGGCAGCAAGCCTACACAGCAGATGCTGAAGGATTATCCCGTATTAAAAAGGGACTACCCGCTCAATGAAACTGTACTGGACTATTGGGTAAAAGATAAGGAATGCCCTTATGTGGAAACCAAACCCTTTGCCTGGTTCCGCGGCTATCATGTTGGCGGACGTTCACTTACCTGGGGAAGACAAAGCTATCGCTGGAATAAATGGGATTTTGAAGCGAATGGAAAAGAAGGTATCGGCGTTGACTGGCCCATCCGTTATGAAGATCTCGCTCCCTGGTACAGCTATGCCGAAAAATTTGCCGGCATACAGGGCAGTAAAGAAGGATTGGATGTGTTGCCTGATGGAGAATTTCTTCCTGCCATGGAAATGAATATCGTGGAAAAAGACGTGGCTGCCCGTATCAAAGAACATTATAAAGGTCAACGGCATATGTTCATCGGCCGCTCTGCCAATATCACTGAGCCAAAGCCTGAACAAAACCGTACTAATTGCCAGTACCGCAACAGGTGCTGGAGAGGCTGCCCCTATGGTGCTTACTTCAGTACGCAATCTGCTACCCTGCCTGCAGCCATGGCAACCGGTAATCTTACACTGCGCCCCTTCTCTATCGTAACCAAAGTGATCTATGATAAGAACACTAAAAAGGCGACAGGCGTTGAAGTGCTGGATGCAGAAACCAACAAGACTTACGAATACAAAGCCAAAATAATCTTCCTGAATGCATCCGCTTTCAATTCCGCCTGGGTGCTGATGAACTCCGCTACAGATATCTGGCCTGAAGGGTTAGGCAGCAGCAGCGGCGAACTGGGGCATAATGTAATGGACCATCATTTCCGTTGCGGCGCCAGTGGAAGAGTGGATGGCTACGACGACAAATATATTTTCGGTTACCGGCCCACAGGCATTTATATCCCCCGCTTCCGGAACGTCTATAGCGACAAGCGCGATTATGTACGTGGATTTGGTTACCAGGGCGGTGCCGGCCGCAGCGGCTGGGGCAGTAAAGTAGCCGAACTTACAATCGGTGGCGATTTCAAAGACGCTCTCGGCGAACCCGGTAACTGGAGCATGGGTATGACCGCTTTTGGGGAAATGCTTCCTTATCATGATAACAAAATTTCGCTGGATAAAAATGTAAAAGACAAATGGGGTCTTCCTGTATTGAACATGGATGTGGAGATCAAAGAGAATGAATTGAAAATGCGGAAAGACATGATCGCTGATGCCAAGGAAATGCTGGAAGCAGCCGGTGTAAAAGATGTATACACCTACGATTCAGAATACCAGGTAGGCATGGGCATCCATGAAATGGGCACTGCACGCATGGGCCGCGATCCAAAAACTTCTGTGCTTAATAGTCATAACCAGGTATGGGATGCGCCGAATGTGTTTGTGACTGACGGAGCTTGTATGACATCCGCTTCCTGTGTAAACCCTTCACTGACCTATATGGCGCTCACAGCAAGGGCAGCAGATTATGCTGTAAGCGAACTGAAGAAAGGAAACATTTAACCACAAAAACGACAAACTTCTTATATGGAACGCAGAGAACTTTTAAAACTGATTGCTCTTGCCACCGGCTCCGCACTGATCGGCGGAGAAATGTTCCTTACTGGTTGTAAGAATGGACCCAAACTGGGAGGGGCCGCTTTTACCGAAAGCGATATCGCCTTCCTCGATGAAGTGGGTGAAACGATTTTACCCAAAACCCAGACACCAGGCGCCAGGGAAACAGAGATAGGAAAGTTCATGAAAGTGATGGTAGACGATTGCTATGACGAAGATGATCAGAAAACATTCCATGAAGGCATCGCCAAACTGGATGAAGCCTGCGAAGCAATGCATAAAACCAGCTTTATGAAAGCCACACCTGAGCAACGCCTTCAGTTGTTGCAAAGCCTCGATACGGAAGCTAAAGAGTACCAGAAGAAGAAAGGAGAGTTTGACAAAGCCCAGAACGAAAAGGAAAAAGAAGAAAAAACCAAGGGCAATACAGCTTTCAAAAAGGAAAGAATGGAGCCCCATTATTTTACTATGATGAAACAGCTTACTATCACAGGCTATTTCACTTCCAAACCCGGCGCTACAAAAGCATTGCGTTATATGCCGGTTCCCGGAAAGTATGACGGTAATTTCCCTTATAAAAAAGGAGATAAAGCCTGGGCAAGCTGATAAAACTCAATATTCAAAAATCTTTACCAATGAATCATAAACGCAGAGATTTCTTACGATTAAGTGGCAATTTAGCTTTGGGCCTGGCTATCGCTCCTACGGCCTGCAAACTCATGTCGAAAGAAGAGGAAGAAACGGCAAAAGCATTAAGCAAATTCGGTCTGCAATTATATACGTTGCGGGATGATCTGCCTAAAGACCCACAAGGCATCCTGAAACAGGTAGCTTCTTTTGGCTATAAGCAAATAGAAGGGTACGAAGGGCCGCAGGGCCTGTTCTGGAGCATGACCAACACGGATTTCAAAAAGTACATGGACGATCTGGGTATGGAATTCATCTCCAGCCATTGCGATATCAATAAAGACTTTGAAAAAAAGGCAGCAGAAGCAGCCGCTATCGGTATGAAATACCTGATCTGCCCTTACAAAGGAGCGCAAAAATCACTGGACGATTACAAGAAGATCGCCGATGAGTTCAATGCAAAAGGAGAGATCTGCAAAAAGAACGGTATCCGCTTTGCCTACCATAATCATGACTATACCTTCAAACAGCAGGAAGGTCAGTTTCCGCAAGACGTATTGATGAAAGGCACCGACCCAGCCCTGGTCGATTTTGAAATGGATATTTACTGGGTGGTCGCAGCCGGCCAGGACCCGGAAGAATGGTTAAAGAAATATAAGGACCGTTTCCGCGCCTGCCATGTAAAAGACCGCACAAAGAATGCTACTGAAGCGGCAGATACCTGCACGCTGGGTATGGGCAGCATCGACTTTGCTAAAATATTGAAGACGGCAAAGAAAACAGGTATGCAATATTATATTGTAGAGCAGGAGAAATATGCCGGCACTACTCCACTCGAAGCCACAAAGGATGATGCAGAGTATATGAAGAAACTGAAATTCTGATCTTCTATCTATTTAAAATAAAGCCCTTCATGGTAGCATGAAGGGCTTTATTTTGCAAGCACTTCTTTGTACCAATCGGCAAACATCTTCCCTACTGTTTGATAATTATATTTTGCCGCACACCCTTTGGCTATTTCATCCCGTTTGAATACCGATCTGTTTGTTGCCAGCCATTCGAGGCGCCCAGCCAGTGCCTGGGGATCTTCAGCTTTAGCAAATAAACCATCCCGGCCATTTTCAATGTTTTCATGCAATACAGCTATATCGCTGGCTATTACCGGTGTGCCGCAGGCAAGCGCTTCAATGATCACGCATCCAAATGTTTCAAAACGGGAATAGATGATCAGGCCATCGGCCTGGGAGAAATAAGAAGCCAGTTCCTCTTGGCTTTTTTCATTATGAAAAACAACTTCGTTGCTGATGCCAAGCGTTGCAATCAGGTCCCTGTATTCAGGTTTTACGAGGCCAAAAACATCCAAATGAAATAAAATGCTTCTTTGCTTCAGCAGGGCCAATGCCAGTAAAATATCTTTTGTATTCTTCTGATAATCGAGCAGGCTTGTAATATGCACAAGTTTCAGCACGCTATCAGGCGATTTATTTACCGGGAAAAAAATAGCGGTATTAACAACATTCGGTATCAGCGTTATTCTCAAATCACTATTAGTTAATTGCTGTATTGCTTTTCCAAGAGAGGTAGACACAGCATGTATGCCTGAAGCACCACGGATAAGCGACCGCCAGCCGGTTTTGAACAATGAAGGCAATGTATTGAAATGAGGTTGGCCCTCCGGCAAAAAACCAGTCCATTGTTCAGAAACAACATAGGGCACGCTTAACTTTCTGACCCAGGTGCCGATAGCTCCCGCCCGCATGCCGATATAAAAGTGTATAAGGTCAGGCTTGCCATTTTCTGCGAAATACTTCTTCAGTTCTTTTTTCAGCAGGGATTCATATTTCAGGTAAGAAAATATTTTGCCCACAAGCGGAACTGACGCTAACCGTGAGTAATAATATACTTTTCTTTCGCTTAATGCTCCCTGTTTGGCATTCTCTATTCTTATATCCCTGGTGGCAATCCCACCTGCATCTCTTGTAACGAATAATACAGTTATGGTATGATAAAGGCTGGCCGCCTGTGCATGCCGTTGCACAAAATCACCGGAGTACGGTTCAGTTTGATTGGGATACCATCCCGCTATCCATAATACATTCATGTACGTCCGGTATATTTCCTTAAATAATGTGTTACGGCGTTCCAGTCATCCCTGTTTATTATGACCACTGATAAAACCGGCAATTTTTTATAAGAGGCAAACCGGTAAAGATGATGGATGCCCGCCGCGGTATAAGCAAGGCTGCTGGCGATCGCTGCTCCTTTTATACCAAAGTGCGGGATCAGCAGGAAATCACCAATAAGTACCAGTGATAAACAGAGTACAGAACCAGCGAGATTGATTTTCAGCAGCCCCTTGCCGGCAAAATAAGCTGCAAAAATGATATTGAAACAGAAAAACAGCAGACCGGGAAGCAGGTAAATAAATGGAATGACACTTTCACTGAACGCTTTACCTGCCATCATCGGAATGATCCAGCCGGCCAGCAGGGCGGCCAGTGCTGCAGCGATTAAAAAAAAGACATTGGCCACGCGGATAAGTTTCAGCCAAATGGTTTCCTCTTCCTCAGTTTTATCAGCAGCGATCCGGGGAAAGAGTATCCCTGCCATTAACAGTGGCAATATCCACAACACCTGTCCCAATTTTACTGCTAAGGAATAAATCCCCAATTGTTCCTTTCCATGAAAATAATCAACAAACCAGTAGTCTACCCTGTAAGCAAGGAACTGGATTATGTTGGTGATCAGCACAATGATCGAGTAAGAGAAAAAGACCTTCCAGTTACTCTTCTCAATTCTTCCAAAACTCAGCGGCTGTTTCGTTTTTTGATGAAATGCCAGTACCATGTAAGCAGCCTGCAACACCGAAGCCAGGATGAAAATCTTCAGATACAAAGCATCGTTCCCGGACGGATAAAAAAAGTAACAGTAAAAAAATACCAGTAAGGACAGCAGGCTTGCCAGGAAGATGATCCTGTTAACCATAGTATACAAATGCGCTGCATTAAAAAAAGCCTGGTATTTGTCAATGATCACAATGCTGACGAAATACAACAATCCCCACAGCAATGAATTATCTTCATTCCATTCGCCTAAAAAATACTGGCCGCTGAATGCATGATAGATACCTTCAGCCAGCACGATCATCGCTATTTGAAACAGTATCACCAGGTAAGCGATACTGAAAAGCGACGATTTCCGTTGAATGCCTGAAGCGTAATGATACGTGATGCCTGATTCAGCACCAAGGCAGGTCAGCAAATTGAATATGGCTGCATTTGCAACAAGCAGGGAAAGGACCCCATACCCCCCGGTCCCCATGAGACGGGTAAGTAAAAAAGTGATCAGTACAGTGCATGCGATGTTCAACGATCGGAAAATGATGTTTCCGGCGAGCAGATCACCCAATCCTTTTGTTTTCATCGCCATGCGATCATTGTTATGCAGTTGGCTGTATCAACAACAGCTTATTTCAATGCCTTGATGATTTCGATAAAGTCTGCTGCCACCAATGATGCTCCTCCAACAAGCCCTCCGTCTACGTCAGGGCAACTGAACAATTCCTTTGCATTATTGGCTTTAACGCTTCCGCCATAAAGAATGGAAATTTGTGCTGCTATATCCTTTCCATACTGCGCAGCCAGTGCAGAACGCAGATAAGCGTGCATTTCCTGGGCCTGCTCTGTGGTAGCAGTCTTGCCTGTACCGATCGCCCAGATTGGTTCATACGCGATCACGATATCTTTTATTTTTTCAGCAGGAAGATGGTACAATGATTCTTTCAATTGTATTGCCACAAATTCATTTTGCGTTCCCTTCTCGCGAATGGACAATGGCTCTCCGCAGCAAAAGATCGGAGTGATAAAATTTTCCAGGCAGAGGTTCAGTTTATCCGCCAGCACTGCGTTGGATTCATTGAAATATTCACGACGCTCGCTATGACCGATGACGCAATAAGGCACACCAATAGAATGAAGCATTTCGGCAGACACTTCACCGGTATAAGCACCTGATTTTTTATGATAACAGTTTTGAGCAGCTGTATAATAGTTCTTCTCTTCCGCCACTTCACTTCTTGTCATCAGAAGATAAGGATAAGGCACTGCAAAAATCACTTCCTGGTGATCTGCCAACGCGATCTTGGCCGTAAGAATATCATCCAGTAATTTTTCTCCTTGCTGAAAACTCAGGTTCATCTTCCAGTTAGCTGCAGCGATCTGCTTTCTCATACGCATTGAATTAATTAAAAGGTTATTGGTTAAAAATGTTCAAAGATATATTTCAGGATACTTTTCTCATTATCGGAAATAGTATGTCCTTTCAGTTTTTTCCAGCCTTCCACATCCACCAGTGCTTTATCAAAAGCATAGCGGTCCACACCTTCACTGCCCCAGGAGAAAGCAGGAATATATTTGGGTGTTAATCCTGCCCCGAACACATGGCAGCAAACGCTGATCACCGTGCCGGTGTTGATGGAAGTATTGATAGCTGTGCGTGAATAATCGCCCATCAGCACGCCGCATTTCATTCCTGCGTTCAGCTGGCCTTTAGGTGTCCATACCCGCACGTCGCCAGCATTATTCTTTAAATTGGAATTGGTAGTGCCTGCGCCCATATTGCACCACTCTCCTATCACGGAATCTCCCAGATAACCATCATGTGCTTTGTTGGAATAACCAAACAGGACTGAATTCTTGATCTCTCCTCCGCCCACACAATAAGGCCCCAGCGTAGTGGCGCCGTATACTTTTGTTCCAAGTTTGAGCAAAGAACCTTCACCCATCGCAAAAGGCCCGCGGATAATAGAACCTTCCATGATCTCCGCGTTCTTGCCGATATAGATAGGACCAGTGGAAGCATTCAGTATGCAATGCCTCAACCTTGCTCCTTTTTCCAGGAAAATGTCTTTGCGGTTCACCACCTGGTTTGACTGGTGAATGGGTTGCGAGCGGCGCTTATTGGTAAGCAAAGCAAAATCCTGGCGGATAGCCCAGTCATTCATCTGGAAAATATGCCAGGGATATTTGATCTCTTTTATTTCTTCCTGCAATTCTACCGCTTGCGTCACCTGTATGCGGTGCTTCTCTTTAATTTCTTTTTGAGTGAAACAAAATACGATACCGGAACTGCCATTGGCTACAATGAACTCGCCGTTGCGAAGTTTTTTCATTTTTCTGACCAATGCAGGGGTCGGCAACACATTACCATGTATCATGTAGCAGGTATCCTGTTTACTGATCGTATCTACATTGATCGCCCTGTCAAGGTCTTTGTAATCATCTTCATTCTTATCAAAAGAGGAAAAACCGGTCATTTTCTCCCATTTCTCGCGGATGGTGAGAATGCCCAGGCGGATATCCTGGCATTTACGGGTCAATGTGAAGGGATAGAGATTCTCCGGCTGGCAGAACTCTTCTGTAAAGATGATTTTGTTCACCCTGCCAAGATACTAAATTGATGACAGATGGTGGTGGGGAGCGTTGATCGAATGGCCGTTAACACGCAACGCCTCCGCCAACAGAAAGGCCCCCTGAGGAATCAGGAGGCCTAAAGTATAGCCATGAAAAACAAAACTTTTATGCTGAGTTCAGGGTTGTCTGAACTAAAGCTAAAGAATTATTTTTTCTTTTCGTATTTCTTCTTGAATTTATCTATACGTCCTGCTGTGTCTACCAGTACGTTCTTACCGGTAAAGAAGGGGTGGGATGTGCTGGAGATCTCCAGTTTGATCAGGGGATATTCGTTCCCGTCTTCCCATTTCACAGTTTCTTTTGACCCTGCAGTAGAACGGCTAAGGAATGTATGACCATTGCTCATGTCTTTGAAAACAACCAACCGGTAGCTGGAAGGATGGATACCTTTTTTCATAACTAAATGATTTTTAAGGCCGCACGGATTTTGCCGTACTGATGAAGTAAAAAATTTAAGTGGGCAAAGGTAGGCAGGCGGTGTGGGATTGCCAAATCTAAAATTGGTAAACCTGTTGAAAATTGACCGGTGTTGGTTGGTCGAATAGCCGATGACGCAGCAATGATGGAAGGCGGTCGCCCGGCCATCAAACATCACCTAATGAAAAAAGCACCAAGTTTGTTGATAATCAAGCTTTCGCCCGCTTATTAACTTACCCGATGCTTTTCGAAACTGCTTCCATCCTTTTACAGATTTCCGCAATTCCAGTTGCATTCTTTCTGTTTCCAGATTTCCTGCAACGATTGTTCATTAAAGATAGCTTATCAATATCCCCTCTTCCAAATTTTTTAGCCTTTGAATATGCACCTGTTCTGCACCTGGTTATCCACCGGAAACCGGCTTCCAGCAAGGGTTATGCACAGTTTATGAACGCATATTCTCGTATTGCAGGGGTACTCCCAGGTCCCAGGTCTTGGAAGCCTGGATCACCGTTTGCAGATCGTCGATCTTTTTGCCGGTTACCCTTACCAGGTCATCATTAATGGACGCCTGCACCTTGAGGCCGGCATCCTTGATCAGTTTCACGATCTTTTTGGCATCCTCCTGTCTCAGGCCATTCCGCACCTGCACCTCTTTTTTCCAGACCTTGCCGCTTTGTGCACCTTCCTTTGAAAGATCAAACGCCTCTGGCGCTATCCCCTGCTTATGTGCCCGGCTGATCAGCACATCCACCAACTGGCGCATTTTCATATCGTCATCAGTTTCGATATTGAGCTTATACTCTTTTTTATTGAGATTGATCACCACATGGCTTCCTTTAAAATCGAAACGGTTGGTTATTTCTTTCGTAACAACATTCACGGCATTATCCAATGCCTGTGCGTCTACTTTGCTTACAATATCAAATGAAGGCATAGCAAACAGTTTTTTAAAATGAATAATTAAATTGGCTCAATTGTATCGTACAAGATACTACGCAAGACCCGAGCAGGCAAAAATAAAAAGTCCTCCCAAGAAAAGGAGGACGGTAAGTACACATGAGAAAACTTATTATTAATAATGTCTTAGATATTGATCAATTGTTGCACAAATTTCACCAATACACCACAAAAAAACCACCTGAAAATGACAAGCTCGGAAGATAAAAGGTTAAAGGGCGATTATACGGTATAAGCGAAGCCGGGAGTATGGAGTTTATTAAAATCTATATGGTACTTCAGTATCGAAAAATTTGTTAACGTATTCTGAAAATCCGTACTCCCGGCTAATGACTCATGACTAATTTCCTCCACCCGTTTTTACCCTGTTCTGCTCATCATCCGCACCGCCAGTTTTTCTGCGGGCAGGCGCAATATTCTTTTTACCAAAACGGTAGCTGAAGCTGAGGTTGAACTGGCGGCTGTCGCGGCGGCTGCTGATATCAACATTGATGTCGCTGTATTTGGCATAACCGCTGAATTGCTGTGTCCACAGAATATCGCGTACACCCAGTTTCAGCGTTCCTTTTTTATCGAACAACTGTTTGGTAATGGCAGCGTTCATTGCACCCATATCATTTGCTACCAGTATACCTTCAGCGGCTTTGCTGCGATACCAGCCGCTCAACTCTGCATTCCAGCCTTTGCCAAGGATGAAAGTATTGGTCATATTACCCAGGAAACTGGTAAACTTCACTTTCACAGGGTCATTGTTATAAAGGCCTGAGTAGTCGTTATGGAATACATTGGTGTAGATATTTGCGCTCCACCATTTTGTGATCGGCACATTCGCCATTAAAGAGATACCCCACTGCTTCATGCTGCTGAAGTTGTCCTTGGTCTGGTAAGTGATATTCTTCTCGGTGTTCTGTTTCAGCAGATCAGTAATGATATCAGTAGTGTTGGTATAGTTGATAGTTGTTGTAAGGAACCTGTTATAAGTATGGCTGAACTCAAAGTTGTTGGTAAACTGTGGCTGCAGGTAAGGGTTACCCTGTCCGTATGTCAATGAATCCAGGAAGAAAATGAAAGGGTTCAGATCATCATAATCGGGACGGGAGATCCGGCGGCTATAGCTCAGGTTGAACTGGTTCTTTTCATTCATATTATAGCCTGCACCAACATTGGGGAACAGGTTGGTATAATTCCGTTTGAAAGAAGAGTCGTTGCTGATCTGATGACCTTTGGCTATCGTATTCTCCATGCGCAGTCCTGCGGTCAGTTCCCATTTCTTGATGGAACGGGAAAGAATGGCATAAGCAGCATTGATGTTCTCATCATAAATAAAGTGGTTATTACGGTCAGCTGCTTCCAAACCATCACGCAGGTAATTCACTTTATTGTCTGTTTTCACCACACTTGTTTTTGCACCTGCTTCCAGCCTGAGACCATTCTTGAAAGGATGTACATAATCCACTTTGGCGCTGTATATCCTGATATCGGAAGGGATCTTACCGGTCAGGAGCACATCAGGAGCGTCCTGGTTGTTATTAGCGTCGAAGCTTTTGGTGGTAAGGCTTGTTCTGTTCTTGTTGTTATAGTAAGCATAGTCAAGGTCAGCACTGATCTCACGGCCGGTTGAATCGAATGTATGTTTATAGTTGAAGTTGGTCGTAAGATTGGATGATTTGCGGTTATTGTTCGCGATTGATTCCAGTTTATTAGTGATCAACCCGGTATTGTTGCGGATATTGGTCAGGCTGTAAGGATCTTCATCATTGCCATTAAAGCTTCCGTTCACCACTATACCTGCCACATCTTTTTTGGAGAAATAATAATCCACCCCGGCTTTCACATTATGGTAGGCACCCTTAAAATGCGGCCTTGAATTCTGGTCGATCGTGCGCAGTATGGTCACTTTATCTTCATCATACATTCTGCGATCGATCAGCAGCCTGTTATACCCTTCGTATGTTCCACCATTGTAACCACCGAATATGTTGAGTTTGTTATTGCGGTAGTTAAGATTTACACCACCATTAACGCGGCCATACAGCCCTTGTGTGTAACCCAGGTTGGCATTCCCGTTCATGCCTTTCACAATACCTTTTTTGGTTTTGATATTGATAATGCCTGAATTGCCGGCCGCATCATACTTAGCAGGCGGATTGGTCATGATCTCGATCTGGTCAAGACTGGTGCTTTGCATGTTTTTCAGCAAGGCAGTAAGGTCGGCACCACTCATATAAGTGGGTTTACCATCGATCAGGATCAGTACACCCTGCTTTCCTTTCACGCTGATGTTGCCATCGTTGTCAACGGTAACGCCGGGTGATTTTTCCAGCAGTTCCAGTGCATTCAGGCCAACATTGGTAGGAGAAGCGTCCACGTTCACCACCATTTTGCCGGGTTTTTGCTCAATAGCAGGCTTTTTGGCAGTAACGGTCACCCCGCTCATTGCCTGGGCTTGCGGCACCAGTTCAATGGTCTTTACCACCGTACTGGAAGAGCCGGAAACTGCTACCACTTCCGAAAAACCTTTGTCGTGACCTACCGCAGAAATGGCTACGATATAGCGCCCTTCCGGTACATTCTCAAACTCGTATTTGCCTGTTTTGTCGGCCACGCTCATTTTAACAACGGCTGAATCGCTGGCTCTCAGCAAGGTAATAGTTGCAGATTCAATGATTTTGGTACTGCCGTCAATTACAGTACCGCTGATCTTCCCGGTCTTTACCTGGGCATAACTGGCTAAGGATAAGGTTGTTAAAGCCAGAATCAGTAAGGATAAAAGTTTTCTCATCACAATGGTTTTATATAATTAGTACTTGTTGTTAATTATTACAGTTCAAAGGTAGGTACTTTGCAATACCAAGAACATTGTTTTAAATCGAACGGCACTAATCAGTGATAAGCGGCCGCCTTAAAAACTGTTTCAAATGGGACGCAGAGAGATGGACCTGGTTACAGGTCAGGGAGTTTTTGGGATGAGGGGAAATTGGAAAGGACAGGTGGTGAATTAAAAGTCGCTTCCTGCTAAAGACTCACGACTCCGTTACAATCCAAACTCTGCCCTTATATCTTCATAATATGTTCTGCCCGAAGTAAGCCTGCTGCTGGTTTTATCATCCATAATAAAAAGATAGCGGCCGTTGAAATGCCGGTGCATTTCTTTGATCCTTTCTTTATTGATAAGATAGGATTTCTGGATGCGGAAGAAACGGGAAGGCAGTTTCTCTGCAAGAGCGGTGAGGGTTAGATCGGTCAGGTGTTTTTGTCCGTCTATGGTGTAGATATATACATATTTGTCCTGTGCTTCCAGGTACACGATCTGCTCGTAACGCAGCAGGATAATGCGATCACCGGTGCGGATAGATAATGCGGTGGATTGCTTTGGCGCCTGTATCTGCCGGATGATCTCCTGCAAACCCGGCACATCGATCACTGTATTGAGCCGGCCAAAGCGCTTTAGTTTCTCCATGCTTTGCTCCAGTCTTTCTTCTTTGATCGGTTTTAGCAGGTAATCGATAGAGAAAGTTTCAAATGCCTTGATCGCATACTGCTCATAGGCAGTAGTAAAAATGATATTGGGTTTATGGTTCAATCTTTCGATCACTTCAAAACCAGTGAGGTCGGGCATCTGGATATCGAGGAAGATCAGATCAGGTTGCAAAGCTTCTATCTGGGTGATCGCTTCTTCGCCTGTGCCGGCTTCGGCCACTACCTGCACCAGTCCGGCATGCTCCAGCAGCAGGTTCCTCATCAGTCTGCGGGCAGCTGGTTCATCATCAATCAGTATGGCTCTGAATACCTGGCTCATTTTTCATTAGTTTTTTAATATAGACAGACACTTCTTTCCGGGGCTGGTTGCTGAAATGGATCTCATAATTATCCGGGAAAAGAAGATCAAGCTTGTCATACACACTTTTTACGCCATATCCCGGCTTTAATTCGTCAGGAAACAAAGGACCATTATCTGAAATATGGATCACCAGCACGTTTTGCTCCATCCGGATATCAAGACTTATCTCTGTTAACCTGCCGGTCGCTTTCAATCCGTGTTTTACAGCGTTCTCCATAAGTGGCTGCAACACGAACCGGGGCAGCAGATAATGTGTTACCTCGTCCTCCACTTGTATGGTGTAGGTCAACTGATCTTCGAAACGGATCTTTTCTATCTGCAGATACACTTCTGCCATTTCCACTTCTTCGCGTACTGTAGAGAAATTATTATTGCTGTAATTAATACTGTAACGGAAAAGATCTGCAAGTGCGACGGTCATTCTCCTCGCCTTTTTTCCATCGGTGATGGAAAGATCAGCAATGGAGTTGAGCGCATTGTAAAGAAAATGCGGGTTTACTTTTGAATGAAGGGCATCCAGTTCCGCTTTTGTTTTTAATTCACGCAGCCGGCTTAATTCCAGTTCCTTTTCGTCAAATTTCCTCTTCCGTTCCAGGTCAAGGTAGCTCATCAGGATATATACCAACCCGATAGCAGTGGCCATGTAGATGCTTGATAAAATAGAAAAACCTGCGTATTCTTTATTATCGGTGTTAAATACGTTTTTCACCATCAGGCTCACCCCCACACATGAGACGATCAGTGTAAGTAATACCAGTACCTTCCGTTTTGCAAATGAAAAGCGGTCGAAGAAGGGATGGGCCGCTACCAACCAGGCCAGGTTAAAAACGATTAAGGTATTGAAGGTGGCTACGATCATTTGCCCCAATATGGCAGTGACCCAGCCATATTTTCTTACTGCATAAAAATATTCCCCGCTCATGGGGGTAGTTGCCACTACAAGACTGAATGTGATCAGCCATACCAGCACATTACGCCTGACCCATTCATTTCCGATAATATTCCGGAAGGTGTTTTTGAAATTGGCCAGCAGGTACAGGCCCAGCAGTCCAAAAAGTATACAAAACCCGATCAGGATAGCATATTCAATTATAGTGGGGTTCATAAGTGTATTGCCAAATTATGAAATCAATATTACCGGAAGGTGTCGGCTTCGCCAACTGTTTATTTTGAGGGGCGAACTGATTATATTGCAAGTAAATTAATTACAATGCTGATCGATTACAGATCCGATACCGTTACCAGGCCCACGCCGGCCATGCTTGAAGCCATGATGAAGGCTCCTGTAGGCGATGATGTGTTTGGCGAAGACCCATCCATTAACCAACTGGAATCCCTTGCTGCCTCCATGTTCGGAATGGAAGCAGGGATTTTCTGCCCTTCTGGTACTATGACCAACCAGGTTGCCATTAAATGCCATACGCAGCCCGGCGATGAGGTGATCTGCGATGAAAGCTCCCATATTTACCAATATGAAGGTGGCGGCATCGCCTTTAATTCCGGTGCCTCTGTGAAGCTGCTGCATGGCGACAGAGGCCGGGTCACAGCTGAGCAGATAAAAGCAGCTATCAACCCCGATGATGTGCACCGCGCTGCCAGCAAGCTGGTATCCCTGGAAAATACCTCCAACCGTGGCGGCGGCAGTTGCTATAACTGGGAAGAGATCCTGAAGATCCGCGAGGTTTGCAGGGAACATAAACTGGCTTTCCATCTCGATGGCGCAAGATTATGGAACGCACTGGTGGCCAAAAATGAGACCGCCAAACAATATGGTGAAACATTCGACAGCATCTCCATTTGCCTCAGCAAGAGCCTGGGTTGCCCTGTGGGCAGTATTCTCCTGGGCACCAAGGAACTGGTGAGAAAAGCGCGGAGATACCGCAAGGTATTTGGTGGAGGCATGCGCCAGGCCGGCTTTATCGCTGCAGCAGGCATTTATGCGCTGGAACACCATATCAACCGGCTGAAAGAAGATCATCTTCATGCAAAACAGATCGCTGATGCAATAAGCACAAGACAATGGCTGAAAGAGCTGCTGCCGGTAGAAACCAATATCATCATCTTTGAACTGAAAGAAGCCGGTTCTGCACCTCAGCTGGTCGCCAATCTGAAAGAAAAAGGCATACTGGCTTATGCCATTGCTCCCAGCCGGGTAAGACTGGTAGTGCATCTCGACATCAGCCCTGCAATGGTGGAACGCACGATCAATATTATATCAACACTATAAAAACATCATAATGCTTCCAAAAATCAATCCTACAACAACCGCAAGCTGGCAATTGCTGAAAGAAGAACACACCGTGATGCAGTCGTTAAAAATGAAAGACCTTTTTGCGGCCGATAAAGAGCGGTTCAATAAATTCCATCTCCGGTTGGAAGACATCCTGTTCGATTATTCCAAGAATATCATTACTGAAAAAACCTTGTCGCTGCTGCTTCAACTGGCAGAAGAATGCAAACTGAAGGAATCCATCGAGGCAATGTTCAGCGGTGATACGATCAACGAAACAGAACAGCGCTCCGTATTGCATACCGCCCTCCGCAATTTTTCCAAAGAGCCTGTTTATTCAGAAGGAGAAGACGTGATGCCGCAGGTAAAAAAAGTGCTGCGCAAAATGAAAACATTTTGTGAGAAAGTACATAGCGGCGAACACAGAGGCTATACCGGCAAACGCATCAAATACATTGTGAACATTGGTATCGGCGGCAGTGATCTCGGCCCACAGATGGTGACTGAAGCACTGAAGCCCTATTTTGTGGAAGACATTGAAACCTTTTTTGTATCGAACGTAGATGGTACGCATATCGCCGAAACATTGAAAAAGGTAAGTCCCGAACGTACCTTGTTCCTTATCGCTTCCAAAACCTTTACCACACAGGAAACCATGACCAATGCGCATACGGCAAGACAATGGTTCCTGAAAAAGGCGAAGGATGAAGCACATATTGCCAAACACTTCGTGGCCCTTTCCACCAATGAAAAAGAAGTTGTGAAGTTTGGTATCGATAAAAGGAACATGTTTGAGTTCTGGGATTGGGTAGGCGGACGTTATTCACTCTGGAGCGCGATCGGTTTATCTATTGCACTCAGTATCGGCTTTAAAAATTTTGAACTGCTGCTGAAAGGCGCCTACAACACCGACAACCATTTCCGTAAAACCTCTTTTGATAAGAACATACCGGTGCTCATGGCGCTGATCGGGCTTTGGTATACCAACTTCTTTGGCACGCAAACAGAAGCCATTCTCCCCTACGATCAGTATATGCACCGCTTTGCCGCTTACTTTCAGCAGGGCAATATGGAAAGCAATGGCAAGAGCACCGAGCGCAGCGGCAAACCGGTTGATCATGCCACCGGCCCGGTGATCTGGGGCGAACCCGGCACTAATGGTCAGCATGCCTTTTACCAGTTAATACACCAGGGCAGCATTATGATCCCCTGCGACTTTATTGCACCCGCCCGGTCACATAACCCGATCGGGGACCATCATGTAAAACTGCTGTCCAACTTCTTCGCACAAACAGAAGCCCTGATGAATGGCAAAACCCCGGAAGAAGCCCGCAAGGAACTGGAAAAACAGGGACTGAACACAGAGCAGATCGCCAAACTACTCCCTTTCAAAGTGTTTACCGGCAACCGGCCTACCAATTCTTTCCTGGTAAAAGAAATCACTCCTCATACACTGGGACAACTCATTGCACTGTATGAACATAAGATATTTGTACAAGGCGTAATCTGGAATATCTTCAGTTTCGATCAATGGGGTGTGGAACTGGGCAAACAACTGGCAAATAAGATCCTGCCTGAACTGGAAAATGACGACAAGATCACAAGTCACGACAGCTCCACAAATGGACTGATCAATGCCTTTAAGACGATGCGAAAATAAACGACCCCTTCCCGTCTTCCCGCCTTACCGGTAAAATACTTACCGGTAAGGCGGGAAGACGGGAAGGATGTCCTTAGGCAGAAAAGGAAAAAAATTGTACTTTCACGAAAACCTTCGTTTATGAAAAGACTATTGCTATTTACAGGAATAATCATTTCATTAGGCACTACTGCCCAGAACACCGATCTGGTGGGGAATTATTTTAATTATCAATCCAGGTTAAAAAAGGACGCTTTTGAGAAATTGTCCCGTGATTGCTTTTCCAAACCGAGGCCGGCTTTCACCGACATTGTACCAAACCAATGGGGAACTACATTAAATGGTGAAAAGGTTTACCGGCTTCCGCAAGATGGTATGGCCTGCATTGAACCTGATCTGAAGCAGTTCAATATGCCCAATGCCGGTGCAGGAATGCTGCTCAAAAAATATGGACCTGGGGCCATTCCGAATCCGGGTAACAAACCGGGTGTAAAGTCAGTTGACCCTCGTGAGAAATAATGTTATCAACAGAACCCTGATAAAAGAAAAGCCCCGGTGATACCGGGGCTTTGTTATTCGTTTGAATGATTACCATTTGTCTACTTCTTCATTGGAAGAGCTGGCACTGGATGCAGCAGGGGCGATGTTTTCCTGTGTTTCAGCTTCTACTGCTTCAGCAGTTGTGCTGCCTGTAAGCACTTCACCACCTTCTTCAGGTAATTCATCATGATTGAATGCGTCGAAATCGAAATCAGGCATCAATTCTGTTTTCACATAATCAACCGCCTCATTCAATGCTTTGATAAATTTATTAAAATCCTCTTTGTACAAAAAGACTTTATGCCTGTCATAACCGTTATCATCAAACCGCTTGCGGCTCTCAGTAATGGTCAGGTAATAATCATTACCACGAGTTGCTCTTACATCAAAAAAATATGTTCTTCTCTTTCCTGCGCGGATTCTCTTGCTGTAAATGCTTTCCAATTTCTTGTCGTTGTTCTCGTACGCCACAGTAAATGTTTTTGCAGATTAAAAAAATTGCTTTGGTTTATGAAGTCACAAATATAGAGATGTTTTTGAAACAGCCAAAAGAGAGTATATTTTAGTTCCCGGGCCTGAAACCCCCTTCCTGCAAGCATCCGGCATGCCTGCCGTCTAAGTAGGTTCCCTTATTTTTCCCTGTCTGTTTCCTGCTGGCGGGCATAAAGACCGGCATAATATCCCCCCGGGATCGCCAGTAATTCCTGATGGGTGCCTTCTTCCACGATCTCACCCTCTTCCAGCACCACGATCTTGTCGAAGGCGAAAAGAGTAAATATACGATGGGTGATAATGATCGCTGTTTTGCCCTGCAGGTAATCATTCAGGTTGCCAATGATCTCCTTTTCTGTCTTGGCATCCACCGCGCTCAAGCAGTCGTCGAAGATCACCATAGCAGGGTCTTTGATCAGTGCCCTGGCAATGGAGATCCGCTGTTTCTGGCCACCGCTCAGTGTAACGCCCCTCTCTCCTATCATGGTCTTATACCCCTCAGAAAAGCCGAGTATCTCTTTGTGCACGCTGGCCTGCAATGCAGCTTTCTCCACATCGGCTGCATCCGCATGCTGAAGGCCAAACCGGATATTGTTCTCTACTGTTTCGCTGAAAAGAAATACGTCCTGCGGCACATAGCTCACCTGCTCCCGCAGCGACCGGAGACTGAGGTCACGTATATCCACCCCATCCAGTTGAATGCTGCCGCTGGTCACATCATACATGCGCAGCAGCAACTGGGCCACGGTGGTTTTGCCACTGCCGGTCCGCCCCACGATCGCTACTTTCTGTCCTTTCTTCACAGTGAGGTTGAAATCATGCAGGGCACGGATGCCAGTGTCGTTGTAAACAAAATCCACTTTATCGAATACAATATTCCCTTCCAGCTCCTTTTTTACCACTTTCAGCGGCTCCCTGATAGCCGGCTGTGTTTGCAGGAATTCATTGATCCTTTTCTGCGAAGCAGCCGCACGTTGGATCATACTGGCCGTTAAGCCGATAGCACTGACAGGGAACATCAGCATATTGATATACATCACAAACTCCACGATAGTGCCAATCCCTATATTATGCGTTCCATTGATGTAATACAGGCCACCGATCATGATGGTGAGCAGTGTGCTGATACCGATCAGCAAAGTGATGGAAGGGAAATAAACAGCTTCCACTCTTGCCAGTCCGATAGCATTTTTCCGGTACTCTTCGCTATTTCGTGTAAAGAAGCCCAGCATCGCTTTTTCCTGTACAAAGGATTTGATCACGCGGATACCTGAATAAGATTCCTGCGCATTGGTAGTAAGATCGGAAAGCGATGCCTGGATGCGTTCGCTTTTCTTATGGATCGTATTGTTTACAAAATAAATAGTGATGGCCAGTATCGGCAGCGGAGCCAGCACATACAAGGTCAATAGCGGATCGCGCTTATACATAAAGAACACGGCCAGGGAGATCAGCGAGATCAGGTTAACCAGGTACATGATCGCCGGGCCGGAAAACATCCGTACACGGCTTACATCTTCTGCAATACGGTTCATCAGGTCGCCGGTGCTGTTCCTCTTATAAAAAGCCGAATCCAGTTGCTGGTAGTGGCGGTATACTTCATTCTTCTGATCATATTCTATATGGCGGCTCATTACAATGATCGTTTGCCGCATCAGGAAAAGAAATAACCCGCGAAGCAGCGCCAGTAAAAGGATGGTAATGCCGCACCAGGCTACCACACGCGTGAGGCCAGGCATGCCTTTCATCCACTCAATAAACTGCAGCATGAGATAATCATAAGAAGGCTCACGCTTCGGCGGTTGATAGCCAGGAAGACGGCTTTGCACAAAATCGATCACAAATCCCGTTACCTGGGGAGTGAGTACGTTAAAATAATTAGAAAGAAAAATGAAGATAATCCCCACTCCCAATCTCACGCGGTACTTCCAAAAATATTTTCGAATGGCTTTCAGGTGCTTCATGAAGAACGCAAGGTACTTAACTTGTGCTAAACCGCTTATTCCGGTAATGGTTTAGTTCGAATATTTTCCCGGGAAGATGGCTGTTATTCTGTTTCAGCTACCTTATTCCAAATATCCAAATAAAGCTCGGGATGACGCTTGAATTGCGCATGTACAAAGGGGCAAAGAGGGATCACCATTAGTTTCTTCTCACGGGCATAAGCAACCATTGTTTCAAGCAGTTTTTTTGCCAGCCCTTTTCCTTCAGCTTTGGGAGATACCTCAGTGTGATAAACGGTAAGGTTTTTATCGTCAACGGCAATCACCATCTCAGCGATGCGTTCGTTGTCTTCCTTTATTAAAAAAGCACCATGGCCTTTTGAATTAAGAACAAGCTGTACATCTTCCATTATGATAGTTTAAGTACCGAAATTACGATATCCGGGCTTACCAACTACCCGGTTCTGGTTATACGCATGCCCTGGAATAAAATAATTTTCGCTCCAATACAATAAAATATTTACCACTTCGTGGTATTGCAAAATTCAAAACAGATATTATTTTTGTCTTGGTTTTTCATAGGATATTGGATTTTAAAACGGGGTTGCATTTCCATGCTGACCCTTTTTTTATTTTAAACCGTTCACTTTTTCAGGATCCAGTTCTTGATCCTTTTGAATATATCTGTTTTCCTGGGCCGTTGCTGCCCGTCATGCACTAATTGATGCGTATAATTATATTCCAGTTTCTTTGCGTACAGCTCATCACTGGCCAGTAGCTCAGGAATATACCGCCGGATATTGTCATTAAAGGAACCATTCGCGGAAACAGTATAATAACTGCTTCTTTCAACTGGTTGCTCATTAAGATTGATCTCCCTGTTCCCGTTTTCTTCAAAATAATCAATATGGAATATTTCCGGCGACAACTGCTTCAATCTTTTGGTGGCTTTTCTTTCATTCCGCCACGGATGTTCTCCTTTATGCAACTGTTGCTGCAGGAATTCTTTGTTCCATAATGTAACCTGGTGCGACATTAAAAAATCAGATTCCTTATTATCTAGCCTTGCCACATTAAAACCATCAATATAAATATCCGTTGGATGGGTTTTATAAATACCGGCACTATGCAGTTTCACCTGCTGCCAGTTTTTCTTTTCCGTCAGTTCAAACAACCGGTTGAAAAACCTGGCATCTGTTTTCCTCGTCAGCCACATATCTTCCTGGAAATAGATCACATATTTTTCTTTTATCTTTTCCCGCAACAAAAAAAGGAGCCGGTCGGCCCACTCTCTTTTTCCTGTCTGGATATTTACAAACCCGTCAACCGATACTTTTTTTTCTTCAGTAGCAAAATAATAGTTGCATGCAGCATTGAAGTCCCAGTATTTGGAGAAGAAATAAGAAAACCCTTTGTATAAAAGTCCATACCGGTCGCAGGTGTGGACCAGGAGTGCGGTATTTTTCATGAACAGGTCAGCTTAAGATGCCTGGCACAAAGTTAGCGGCATCCGGTATCCGGCTATATTATTATTTTTGAAACATGGTAAGCATGAACCGGCAGCGCTTCAATAAAATACTGCATATAGCCATATGGGTGCTGGTGCTGGCGATCCCAACTATTGTTTTCTGGAATCAGCCACCGGGAAGGCTTTCACTCAGTTTCTTCTTTTTGTCATCGCTTTATCATATTGCATTTTTTTATTTCAACGCCTATTTTTTATACCCCCGGCTGCTCACAAAAAAAAGATGGCCGCTTTATATTCTTTCAATAGCTTCGATCCTGGTATTCTCCTATCATGTCAAGATTTTCCTTCTTGAGCTCAATCCGGGTTTTCAGTTAACATGGGAAGAAAAAAGGATCGTGATCTTTTCCATAGCGCCTTTCTTATTTGCCAGTATCCTCTTCAGGCTGATCAGCGACAGGCTGAGGTTTGAACGGCTGGAAAAAGAAGCACGTACCGAGCAATTGGCCACCGAATTGAAATTTCTCCGCTCGCAGGTAAGCCCGCATTTCCTTTTTAATATGCTCACCAATATGGTGTCGCTGGCCAGGCAACGGTCAGACCTGCTGGAACCTTCCCTCATCAGGCTTTCTGAACTATTGCGGTATATGTTGTACGATTCAGATAAAGACCGCATCAGCATTAACAGTGAAATTGAAACATTGCAGGGGTATATTGCTTTGCAGCAATTGCGGTTTGGAGAAGACACGGAGTTGAAAATCCAAATCGATAACTCTTCACCTGGCTGCTTTATTGAGCCAATGCTGCTGATACCTTTTATTGAAAATGCCTTTAAACATGGTATTGGCCTTCTTGATAAACCTTATATCCATATACAACTCACTGTGAGGGAAAACAAGCTGGATTTCAGTGTTATCAATAATTACAATAGCACTAACCACTCAAAAGATAAAGCTTCCGGCATTGGATTGGTGAACGTACAGAACAGGCTTCAGCTTTTGTATCCCGGAAAACACTGGCTGGAAATAAAAGATCAAAAAGGGATATTTTCTGTTCACTTAAAACTGGACCTCTCATGATGAAGTGCTTAGCAGTAGATGATGAGAAACTGGTATTGGACCTGCTGGTTGATAATATCCGGAAAGTGCCTTTTCTCCAATTGGCCGGCCGTTGCAAAAATGCAATGGAAGCCGCTGCTGTTTTGCATAAAGAGAAAATCGATCTCATTTTCCTCGATATACAAATGCCCGGCCTTAATGGCCTGCAATTTGTAAAAACCCTTGCTAATCCGCCCATGATCATTTTTGTAACAGCCTATAAGGAATATGCGGTGGAAGGCTTTGCCATGGATGCAGTGGATTACCTCCTCAAACCTGTCTCTTTTGAACGTTTTTTAAAAGCCTGCAATAAAGCATATGAATTGTTCAATCTTAAACAAGGTCCTGGCAGAAAAGAAGAACTGCCAGCCTATTTTTTTGTGTTCGTGGAATACAACCAGGTAAAAATCACCATTGCAGATATACTGTATGTGGAAGCAATGAAGGATTATGTAAAAATATTCCTCTCTTCTTCTTCAAAGCCTGTTATCACTAAAAACAGCCTGAAAGCGCTGGAGGAAAAGCTGGGCCCCTATCGCTTTGTAAGGGCGCATAAATCCTATATTGTTTCAGCGGATAAGGTTACAGCCGTTAAACGCGATCTTATCTGCATCGGCAACATCGAGCTTCCGCTTAGCGAAACCTATCGCCCTGCCGTGGAAGCAGTGCTCTCACTTTAAGATTTCGTCTACTCAATTCCCCATGTCATCTACTCTACAGCCAAACGGCTTTTTTACGCCTGTAGTTTTACACTGAAATCATTAACTAAAAACTACAGTTATGTTTACAGGAATCATTTTATCAAGAATACTTTTTATAGCCTGTATGGTATTTATCCTGGGTTATATTTTCGGGAATTTCTCCCATAGCCAGACCCTGACAAGGATCACTAAAGTGGCAGCGATACTGGCCATTGTTCTTTTTATTATTGGCAATGTGTTCATGTTCCGTGCCAGGAGTTGGAGATATGCCGGTAAACCGCATGCTGAATGTTACTGGGATCGCAAAGATTCAGCACAGGCTCATTAACCCGTTAAAACCAGTGATATGAAAGCAGCAACAGAAAGGAAAATAATACGCTGGGTGCATATTCTTTTGAGCATACCTCTTTTATGGTTCATCTATGGCCCTCCTGAAATGACGCAGAAAGCCATAGCCGGCATGCGGTTCATCTTTATACCCATCGTTACGCTTTCAGGCCTCTGGCTCTGGAAAGGGCATTTTATAAAGAAATGGCTGAAGAAGACAGGACGGAAAACGCAGCCGGTGCCATCACATTGATCGTGAAAGCCCGTACTGTAATCCGCGCAACTCAGCCAGGCCTTTGAGCCGGCCGATACAGGAATAGCCCGGATACGTGGTCTTATCCAGATCGTCAAGCATCTGGTGGCCATGATCCGGCCTTACCGGCAAAGAAACATTCCTTTGCTTCATCAATAGCAGCAGTTCACGCACGATCTCAAACATATCCGCATCTCCACCTAAATGATCTGCTTCAAAGAAATTTCCCTGGGCATCCCTCTTTGTATTGCGCAGGTGAAGAAAATGAATATGCTTGCCCAGGCGTTCAATAATGCCTGTAAGATCATTATCCGGCCGTGCTCCCAGCGAGCCGGTGCAATAACATAATCCATTTGCAGGAGAAGGAACTGCATCTACAATTTCCTGCAGGTCCTTTTCAGAACTGACCACACGGGGCAGGCCCAGTACAGGATATGGCGGATCATCCGGATGGATGGCCATTTTCAGGTCCAGCTTTTCAGCTACCGGCACCACTTCTTTCAAAAACCGGAACAGGTGTTCTTTTAATTTAAGTGTATCGATATCCTCATACGTTTTTAAGGCCGCCAATACTTCTTCAGGTGTAAAACGATCTGAACTTCCCGGCAGGCCCAACAAAGCATTCTGAAATACTTTTGCTTTTTGTTCTTCCGTGTGAGCTGACATCCACTGCTTCGATTTTTCAATCTCCGTTGCCGTATAGTCTTTTTCTGCATCCGGCCTTTTCAGCATAAAGAGATCAAAAGCCACGAAAGCAAGCCGCTCAAAATAGAGGGCTTTGCTTCCTGTGGGCATTGTATAACTTATATCCGTGCGCAGCCAGTCAAGCACCGGCATGAAATTATAGGTGATCACCCTGATACCGCATCCGGCCAGGTTATGCAGGCTTATCTTATAATTCTCTATATGCGCCAGGTAATTGCCTTTTTGCCTTTTGATATCATCACTTACAGGCAGGCTTTCCACTACGGTCCAACTCATCCCTTCTTCTTCGATCAGGGCTTTCCGCTGTTGAATCTCATCCACCGTCCACACATCACCGACTGATATATGATGCAGTGCTGTTACCACACCTGCACAACCAGCCTGTCGTATATCCCTTAAACTGACCGCATCATGTGGTCCAAACCACCGCATGGTTTCATGCATTAACATAATCAGGACTTATATAAACCGGTTAATAATGTTCTCCAGGTATTCCTGCTTGCCACTTCTCAATGTGGGTTCACCATTTTCAATGGCAAATGAACGCAGCTCTTCCAAAGTTAATTTTCCTTCTTCAAATGCTTTTCCTTTTCCTGTGTCGAAGCTTTCATAACGCTGCTTTCTGATCTTTTTATAATCAGAGTTTTCGAGTATGTTATCAGCCGTTATCAAGGCTCTTGCGAAATTATCTATGCCTCCGATATGTGCATGGAACAGATCTTCAGGGTCAACAGAATTGCGGCGGATCTTTGCGTCAAAATTGATACCTCCGCCTTTAAAGCCACCGGCTTCCAGGATAATGAGCATTGCTTCAGTGAGTTCATTAATATCATTGGGAAACTGGTCTGTGTCCCAGCCATTCTGGTAATCGCCACGGTTTGCATCGATGCTTCCCAATAAGCCGTTGTCTGCTGCCGCCTGTAATTCATGTGCAAAAGTGTGCCCTGCAAGAGTTGCATGATTTACTTCTATGTTCAAGCTGAAATCATTCAGCAGATCATACTTGCGCAGGAACCCGGCCACTGTTTCGCTGTCATAATCATATTGATGTTTGGATGGTTCACAAGGTTTGGGTTCGATAAAGAATTTTCCTTTAAAGCCATTCTTCCTTGCATAGTCCTTTGCAGCATGAAGGAACCGCGCCAGGTGGTCTTTTTCTCTTTTCATATCTGTGTTCAGCAAGCTCATATAGCCTTCCCTGCCGCCCCAGAACACATAATTCTCCCCGCCCAACGCAATTGTTGCATCCAGTGCAGCTTTTACCTGTGCTGCTCCATGGGCCAGGACGTGGAAATCAGGGTTGGTTGCGGCTCCGTTCATATATCTTTTATGTGTAAAAAGATTGGCGGTGCCCCAAAGCAGTTTTACACCGCTTGCTGCCTGCTTTTGTTGCAGGTAATCTGTTACCAGCTTTAATCTTCTGTCGTTTTCATTGATATCGTTGGTATAATCAACCACATCGATATCATGAAAGCAATAATAAGGAAGCCCGAGTTTGGTAATAAATTCAAACGCTGCATCTGCTTTTATTTTTGCACGCTCCACTGCATCCGGGATTTCGTTCCAGGGAAATATATGTGTAGGCTCACCAAAAGGATCGGAACCATTGCCACAGAAGCTATGCCAGTACGCACAGGCAAACCGCAGATGCTCTTTCATCGTTTTCCCAGCTATCACTTTATTTTCATCATACCAGCGGAATGCTAAAGGATTGGTTGACTCTTTTCCTTCGTACCTGATTGCAGGTATTCCTTTGTAAAATTCTTTTTGTCCTAAAGTAATGGTCATATTAATTGTTGATTGAATAAATCAATATCTATAAACAAAAAATATTGGATGCCGGGAAGGCAACCAATATTTTTTTATCAGGATCCTCTATCATCGATTATTGGTATCCTGGGTTTTGATAGTTAGCTTTTTCTTCTGCTGTCATATCCATTCCATCGATCTGGCCTTGCGGAATTGGACGCAGGTACAGATATGGTTGAATATCGCGTGTTACTGTTTGAGGCGTATGATCACCATAGTTGATTCCACCGATCTGGTAAGTTCCTGCAAGGCTTGCCCATTTCTGTGTACGCACCAGGTCATACCAGCGATAACCTTCTCCATAATACTCACGTGAACGTTCTGCCAGGATATAATCAATATCAATAGTTGCAGGTGTGGCAGCTATCATTGCAGCGCTGTTATCAGCAGATAATGCAACATTTCCATTGTTATTCCAACGCCATTTCCCAGCCCTTGCACGGATAACATTGATCAATTCCCTGGCTGATTTCCCAGCTTGGGGAGTGGCTCCTTTTACTGCAGCTTCAGCAGCAATAAAATAAAGTTCGGAGAATTTAGCAATGTTGAACGGACGTGTGCTGGCAGCATTGGGCTGGCCCAACCCTGTACCATTATCTGTGCGGTACACACCGAGTTTCCATAAACCAGGATATACGATCCGGCTTATTCCATTTGGTGACACAACGAAATCCGCCCGTCCGGGTAATACGCCTGCCCCAACATTGCTTTTATAAGTTGAATTGGAGTAGTCGATAGATGTTCCGGGCTCATCATCCAGAAAAGTAAGTATTGCGCCATTGGGGTTAACCTGCATATAGTTGGCATTGTACAGTGAGCCGCTCATACCGGCTTTATCCCAGTTGCCGCGATAAACAGTGGTGAAAGTTCCGTCGTAACGGGAATCATTTGTCTTATCAGCAAAGGTGTTTTTGATGGCACCAATTGTCGGGCACATACGGGTCCAGGGGCGGCCCAATGGTTGTGTAGCTGCACGTTGAACAGAGCTTACAGCAGCCCAGGAAGAACTGGAAGAACTGCTTCTGATATTGGTATAGTTCCAGGTCATCATCCAGCCGGCAAAATTATCAGGAGCGCCACCATTGGAATAAGTAAGGCTTGCTGCGTTATAAAACTCACTCGTTTCGGTATGATCGGCAAACAGGAGAATTTCCTTGTTGCGGTCATTTGAGCCAAGGTTTACATCATAGTATGTTTGCTGCAGTGTGAACGATCCGGGATTGCTGATGCCTGCTACTGCTACATCATAAGCCTGCTGATAATACCATTGTGCATTATGCCCGTCCGGATCTGTTCTGTCTGCCTGCGGATAAGTAGGGATATTATTGGGGTTTTCCAGCCACCAGCCATAGGTGAGATAAGCTTTTGCCAGGTAAAGGCGTGCGGCAGTTTTAGTTACGCCACCATTCACGCGGGGATTATCCGGCAGATCATTTACTGCTGCGAGCAGATCAGGAAATACAGCTTTGGTATAAACCTCGGGTACTGTATTGCGAACGGAAGTCCTTGATGGTGTAGTGTTGAATTTAAGTTCACCTGCTCCCAGATCAAGGGGCACACCACCAAAGGTTTGCACCAGCATGAAATAATCAAACGCACGGAAGAATTTTGCTTCTGCGATCAGTGCGTTGGAGATCCCCACAACAGCAGCATTTTCAATAATGCCGCTTGCTGTATTGATATTGGAGAAAGCGGCTCCCCATAATACATCAGCGCGACTGTTTGCAGGAGTGATAACACCCTGATTCGAAACGTCCATTACTTTAAAGTTCTCATCAGCACTCTGTGCCCATGTCACCTCATCGGTACCAGTTTCGCCGGTATTATAATAGTATGCCTGGCCGTAGATATAGCGAAGGTGGGCATACTGGGAGGTCAGACCACCAAGAACACCTTTTTCTGTTTTGAAGAAACCAGGTTCATAAATACTTCGTGGTTGCTCTTCCAGGATCTTGGAGCAGCCGGACGAGAACAGCATCAGCATTGCCATTGCTGACCCTGTAAAGAAATTTATTTGTATTCGTTTCATAATAGTATGATTTAAAATGTCAGGTTAACACCAAGAACATAATTGCGGGTTGATGGCGAGTTTGTACCAATTGTCAGTATGCGGCGCTGATAACTTGTTGTTACAGCAGCATTTTCGTTGCCGTAAGAATTGGTTTCAGGATCCATTCCGGATTCTTTATGATAAGGCGAGAACAATACGAATGGATTTTGCACCGTGAAGTACATGCGCATTCTCAGATCCTTGTTTTTGATAAGGTTACGGCTGAAATCGTAACCTAATGAAATAGTGCGGATCTTTAAAAACGATGCATCAAAATAACCCAGCGTACTTCCATATTTCGGATTGTCGCTGCTCATAATGCCTCCTGGTTTTGGATATTCAGCATCTGTATTATCCGGTGTCCAGTAATCGACCTTAACATTTCCTCTCCGGCCGGTCATCAGGTTGAGATATCCTGATGAGCCGTACAGCGTGCTCACAAGTATACCTCCGCTTTTAAAGACGCCTACCATACTTAAGTCAAATCCTTTGTAAGACACGCGGGTGTTGAAACCTCCCTGGAAGTCAGGATCGGTATCGATGATCTGGCGGTCAGCCGGCCCTATCGCACGTTTGGGAGATCCATCAGCATTATACTCACCTGCATATTTAACCTTGATCATACCCACATTGCCGCCTGGTTCCAGGATACTCAGGTATTGATCTTTATCCTGCCACAGACCCACTTTCTCATAATCAAAGATGGAGTTGATATTATGGCCAACGAACCACGCATTGGCTTCATCCCTTGTTTGGCCGGATGCCAGTGCAACAAGTTTGTTACGGTTGGTGTAAAAGTTAACGCCGGCTTCCCAGGTCCATCCATTTACATTATCCAGGATGGTTCCATTCAGCGTGAGTTCGAAACCTTTGTTTTGCGTTTGGCCGACATTCGCTGTGTAACTGGTTACGCCTGATGTATTGGGAAGACTTACGCCAAGCAGGAGATCTTTAGTATTCGTTACATAATATTCAATAGTACCAGACAGGCGATGCTTCAGGATAGAAAAGTCCAGGCCATAGTTCCAGGTATCGGAGTATTCCCAGCCCAGGTTCGGGTTTGGCAAAATTGATACATAATATCCAACTGTATTGACCGAGCCGAAATTGTAGGGCCTGGTATCCAAAAGGCCCAATGTAGCATAAGGAGCGACAGACTGGTTGGATGTTTGTCCATAACCCACACGCAGCTTCAGATTATCCACGAAACTAACACCTTTCATAAATGATTCATTGCTGATGTTCCAGCCAGCAGATACAGCAGGGTAGGTATGCCATTTATGCCCGGGAGCCAGTCGTGAAGATCCGTCGGTACGTAATGTACCGGAGATCATATAACGGTTATCATAAGAATACATGACCCGTCCCATTGCTGACTGCAATCCCCATAATTGATAATCCTGTCCATTGGGGTCCACCGTAATTTCTCCTGCAGCCCGGCCAAGATTATAAAACTGGAAGGCATCAGAAGGAATATCTTTTGCAGACATAGAAGATCTGTTGTATTTACTCCGTTCGGCAGAATAGAGGGCCAACACATTCAGTGTATGCTTTCCGGCGAATGTGCGGTCATAGGTCAGCAGGTTCTCCACTGTCCAGTGATAAGTATGCGAATTACTGATACTGGCAGTTGATACCGTGGTAGGATTGACACTATTGATACCTTCTCCTGTATAGCTGCCTCCATTACTTTGCATAAAATCCAGGCCAAGGTTCACACGGTATTTTAAACCTTCGATCCCTGGTATTTTTACTTCACCATAGAGAGCGTTATAAGTAGCATATCCCCTGCTTTCACTTAACCATTCATCTTTCAATCCTTCTACAATATCTTTCGTGTATACCCACTGCTCATCCAGTGGCATTTTTACAGTTCTCTTTAAACTGCCGTCTGCATTATAAGGATTGGCAAGTGGTGATGAACTCAGGATGCCATAGATTCCAACCTGGTTACCTTTGCTGATATTGTAATTATTGTTGGTCGTAAAACCAACGCGTAAATATTTGCCGATCTGCTGATCAAGCGATGCCCTTAATGAATAACGGGTATAGTTTTGTGTGGGTATCACGCCCTGGTTCTGGTAAATACCGGCGCCCATGCTATAGCTACCCTGTTGGGTACCGCCGGAAACACCTACGTCATGACTGTTCACCGCGCCCGTTCTGTAAAACAGGTCCTGCCAGTCAGTGTTGATATCATCCGCTTCATCCACACCGTTGGTGTACATGTTAGCAGCTTTCCTCAAAGCAAGCAGCTCAGGGCCATCCATCATAGGATATCTTGCAAACAGGGTTTGAGTACCATAGTATGCATTATAGGAAACCTTTGCCTTCTGTCCTCTCTGACCTTTATTGGTGGTGATCAGGATAACACCGTTGGCACCACGTGACCCATAAATAGCGGTAGCTGACGCATCTTTGAGGATGTCGACACTTTTAATATCATTAGGATTGATATCACCGATGGAGCCGGGGAAAGGAATTCCGTCAAGCACCACCAATGGGTCATTGCTGGCATTCAGTGAACGCGTACCACGGACACGTATCTGCATGGTAGCTCCCGGCCTGGTTGAAGTCTGAGACATTTCCACACCTGGCATCCGTCCCTGTAATGCCTGGGCAATGTTGGGAGCAGGTATTTCACGCATTACATTACCATTGATAGAAGCTACTGAACCGGTAACCGATTCTTTGCGTTGAGTACCGTAGCCGATCACGACAACTTCTCCGAGGCTGCCGCCGGAGGGAGAAAGTTGCAAGTCGATCGTATTACTGTTCCCTACAGTTACTTCTTTGGCATCATAGTTAATGCTGGTGATGACCAGTGTGGCGCCTTTACTGGCCGAGATCGAATAATTTCCACCTTCATCCGTAGTTGTTCCTACAGCTGTTCCTTTAACAACAACGGAAGCGCCGGCAACAGGATCGCCAGTGTTGCTGGTTACTTTACCATGAACAGTGTTCTGGGCGAAAGCATTCATTCCTGCAAGGCAGGTTAATAAGAGTAAGAGAATAAAGGGGTGCTTTTTTCCCCTGCATAAATCAAGCAGAAAATTTCTTTTTCTGTTTTTCGATGTATTCATAATAATCGTTTTGGTTGTAAACAATTTTAAATGCTGTTGATCTGAATGCAGATACCAAACGACTCAGGCATCTCTTAATATAGTAGGGGGATCAAAACTGTTCATCCGGGACAGAACAGTTAAATGCACGCTGGTGGGCCGGGTGCGATGGCCAGGGTTACCAATACAGGCAAAAGCCATGTAATGCGGGGATAGTGCGAGGTTCGGCAAGCAAGGTTCCATACTAGCAATTTTGTTGGTTGATTCAATCGTTTTTCCAGGCCTGGGAGCGCCTGGCAAAACGAATATAGGAAAATTTCATAAAATAGCAACCGATTGCATTTTTTTATTTCGGAAAAGCTTTTTTTCTTTGGGTTGCAAGCGATAATCAACATGCCTGAAGACCGGGAAATAACCATATATGATATAGCCAAACACCTGAATATCTCGGCAGCAACCGTTAGCCGGGGGTTGAAAAACAACCCCATGATCAGCAAGAACACCCGTAAAAAGATCGTAGAAGCCGCTAAAGAGCTCGGCTACCAGTCGAATACCTTCGCCAGCAGTTTGAGAAGCCGGCAGACCCATACCCTGGGAGTGCTGGTACCCCGGCTGAACAGCCATTTTATGTCGTCCGTCCTGGCCGGAATGGAAAAAGCAGCCAACCGCAACGGCTATAACCTCATCATCGCCCAATCCCTGGAAGACGTGGAGAAAGAGAAGGCCAATGCCGCCACCATGTTCAATAAAAGAGTGGATGGATTGCTCATTTCCCTGGCCTATAACACACAGGATATAAATCACTTAGAACCTTTTTTTAACCGGAAAATACCGGTGGTCTTCTTCGACCGTGTGTATGCACACAGCAACAGTACCTCTATTGTTATTGATAATTACGGGGCTGCCTATAAGGTGACCACCCACCTGATAGAGCAGGGCTGCAGGCGGATCATGCACCTGGGTGGAAACGTGTTGAGAAATGTGTATAAAGACAGGCTGGAGGGTTACCGTCAGGCATTAAAAGACCATGGCCTGCCCTATTCCGATAAGCTTTACCTCACCAGCACCCTGTCTGAGGATGCGGGAACAGAAGCTGCCAGGTATATATTAGAACTGCCCCAAAAAGAGCGCCCTAATGGAGTATTCTCCGCCAACGACACGGCCGCTATCTATTGTATGATCGGTTTAAAGACTGCAGGATTGCGGATCCCTGAGGATGTGGCTTTTGCAGGCTTCAATAATGACCCGATCAGTAAAGTAATAGAACCAAATCTCACTACTGTTGACTATTCAGGTAATAATATAGGAGAAACAGCTATTACCAATTTAGCCAATCACTTACAGGGAGTCAATAATTTATACATGACAAATAATATTATATTAAGGTCAGATCTGATTGTCCGCGCCTCCTCACTCAAAAACAAGTCCTGATATTTGTTTTTTTTTGCGATCTTCAAGTAACCGATTGCAAATGAAACCGAAAAAAGAGGTCACTATTTACGATATCGCGCAGAATTTGGCGCTTTCTTCCGCTACCGTCAGCCGGGCGCTGCAGGACAATCCCCTCATCAATAAAAAGACAAGAACAAGGGTGCAGCAGGCAGCCCGCAAACTGGGCTACCGGCATAATACCTTTGCCAGCAGCCTGCGCAAACAGAAGACCAATACGATCGGCATCATCGTTCACGAATTGAACAGCAACTTCATCACATCTGTTCTCTATGGCATCGAAAAAGTAACTTCAGAAGCCGGTTATGATCTTATCATCGCCCACTCCTCTGAAAGTTTCAAGAAGGAAGAAGCCAATACTCTGAACCTTTTTCATAAAAGAGTGGATGGCCTTATTGCTTCACTGGCATTTGATACAAACGGACTGGACCATTTCAAACCTTTCCAGGAAAGAGGTATACCTGTAGTATTTTTCGACCGCGTAGAAGAAGGATCAGAAGGAACCAATGTGATCATCGATAATTATAAATGCGGCTACCAGGCAACCAAACATCTTATTGATCAGGGTTGCAGACGCATCGTACTGGTTACAGCCAACCTGAAACGAAATGTATACGCACAAAGGCATAAAGGTTATAAAGATGCATTGTTTGATAATGATATCCCTTTTAATGAAGACTATGTGCTGATCAAAGACCTTAGTGAGGAAGGAGGAGTGCAGGCTGCGCAACAGGTACTGAACATGAACCCACTGCCCGATGGTGCTTTTATCACCAATGATTTTTCCGCAGCTGTTTTTATGCAGGTGCTGAAAGACCATGGCATTCGCGTTCCTGAAGATATTGCTGTAGTCGGATTTAATAATGACGCTATCGGAAAGATCATCGAACCGCAGTTGACCACCATTGATTATCCCGGAGCAGATATGGGAGAGATCGCTGCAAGAAACCTGATCAATCATCTTAAAGGCATTGCCAATATAAAACATACCAATACGGTAGTGATCCGCTCCGATCTCATTGTCCGGAAGTCATCGTTGAGAAACGGAATCCAAAACAAATAGCCTATTGTGATAATGAAAAAAATTACTTTATTACTTATATATTCCCTTTACGTCTTTGCAGCAAAAGCAGAGACAGGATATGACCTCTGGCTGAGATATAAACCGGTTGAGAATAAGATATTATTGCAATCATACCGTAAAAGTATCACCACCATCATCACAAAGGGATCATCTGAGACAATGAAAATTGCAAATGATGAACTGATGAATGGCTTATCCGGTTTACTACAAATAAAAATAAATAACAGCACCGCTGTGAATCGTGATGGATCAGTGATTGCCGGAACGCCTGGCAGCTCTACATTGATCAGCCAGGCAGGCATCGATGGCTTGCTGCAAAAGACCGGTGAAGAAGGGTATATTATCGTTACCAAAATAATTAATGGCAAGAAATGCATCCTTATCAGCGGTAATTCTGATAAAGCAGTTTTATACGGCAGCTTTCATTTTCTCCGCTTGCTGCAAACAGAGCAATCCGTTCAGCACCTCAATATTCTTTCAGTTCCCAGGATCCAGCATCGCATGTTGAATCACTGGGACAATCTTAACAGGACAGTGGAAAGAGGCTATGCCGGTTTTTCTATCTGGAACTGGCATACACTGCCAGGTTATATTGATCAGCGGTATATCGATTATGCAAGGGCTAATGCATCCATTGGCATCAATGGCACTGTATTGACCAACGTAAATGCTGACGCTACTGTTCTTACCAAACCATATCTTGAAAAAGTGAAGGCACTGGCTGACGTGTTCCGGCCTTATGGCATCAAAGTATATCTCACTGCAAGATTCAGCGCCCCTATGGAATTGGGCCGGTTGAAAACAGCAGATCCCTTGAATGCAGAAGTACAGAATTGGTGGAAAGAAAAAGTAAAAGAGATCTACAGCTATATTCCTGACTTCGGCGGCTTTCTTGTAAAGGCCAACAGTGAAGGCCAGCCTGGCCCCCAGGACTATCATCGCACACATGCCGACGGCGCCAATATGCTGGCAGATGCAGTAGCCCCTTTTAAAGGAATTGTGATCTGGCGGGCTTTCGTTTACAGCAATGAAAATCCTGTTGACCGCCATAAGCAGGCCTATGATGATTTTGTTCCGCTCGATGGAAAATTCAGGACCAATGTGATGGTGCAGGTAAAAAACGGCGCTATTGATTTTATGCCCCGCGAACCTTTCCATCCCTTATTTGGCGCCATGCCAAAAACGCCGTTGATGATGGAGTTCCAGGTAACACAGGAATACCTGGGTCAGGGCACAAATCTTGTTTTCCTGGCACCTTTATTTAAAGAAACCCTGGAAAGCGATACCTATTACAAAGGAAAAGGCAGCACAGTTGCCAAAGTGATCGACGGGAGCCTGGATGATCATCAACTGACAGGCATGGCCGGCGTTGCCAATATCGGTAATGATATCAACTGGTGCGGCCATCCTTTTGCACAGGCAAACTGGTATGCCCTTGGCCGGCTGGCCTGGGACCATGATTTATCAAGCAGGCAGATCGCGGATGAATGGTTGCGTATGAGCTTTACCAACAATCCTGCATTTCTGCAATCCGCTGCCAAAATAATGTTGGAAAGCCGCGACATCGTGGTGCAATACTCCAACCCTATTGGCCTGCATCATATCATGAGCACAGGTCATCACTATGGTCCTGCTCCCTGGGTAAGCAACCTGAACCGGTCGGAATGGAATCCTGTTTATTATCACAAAGCAGACAGCATCGGTATTGGTTTTAACAGAACAGGAACAGGCAGCAACGCTCTCGCACAATATAAACCCGAAGCCAGAAAACAATGGGAAAACATGAACACCTGCGAAGAAAAAAACCTGCTTTGGTTTCACCATGTTCCCTGGAATTTCAGCATGAAAAGCGGGCGAAATTTATGGGATGAACTATGTTACCAGTATTACACCGGTGCTGAAAGAGTAAAGCAAATGCAAACTGACTGGAATGCATTGAAGCCATTAGTAGATAAACAACGATTTGAACAGGTGCGTCAACTTCTGGACATACAGCACCAGGAAGCCATCTGGTGGAGAAATGCCTGTTTACTTTATTTCCAGACTTTCAGCAAGATGCCGATACCTGCACAATATGAAAAGCCCGATAAAACACTTGAATACTATAAAAGCCTGCGGTTCCCCTTTGCTCCGGGCAATTAAATAAAGGATAAAATCAACCATAATAAGATGACAGCAACGAGAAGAAAATTAGCTATAGTAACAGGAGGCGGTTCAGGTCTTGGCCTGGCTATCGCCGAAAAGTTTGTGCAAAACGGGATTCAAACCATTATTGCTGGAAGAAATAAAGAAAAACTGGATGCAGCAAAGCAAAAGCTGGGAGAATTATGTCATGCTATACCCTGTGATGTAACGGACCTGTCTTCCATACCTGGTTTTGTAAAGAAGATAACAGAACAGTTTGGCCAGATCGATATACTTGTGAATAATGCGGGCGCCAATATGAAAAAAGAGTTCACCGAAGTAACAGATGAAGATTTTCAACAGATCATTCTCACCAATCTCACAGCAGTCTTTACGATGAGCCGTGAAGTGGTAAAACAAATGTTGCTCAACCAGTCTGGCTCTATCATCAATATCAGTTCCATGGCTGCCCTGTATGGTATACCCAGAGTGATCGCCTATTCTGCCAGCAAAACAGCTATTGATGGAATGACAAGAGCTATGGCTGTTGAATTATCCGGTAAAGGCATCCGCGTAAATTCCATTGCACCAGGGTTCATCTATTCAGAAATGACTGCCAAAGCGCTGGATAGCGATCCGGAAAGAAAAGCAAAAGTATTCGGCCGTACGCCAATGGGTACCATGGGGCAACCTATGGATATCGCAGAAGCCGCTTATTTCCTTGCCAGTGATGCTGCCAAATTCATCACCGGTATTGTATTACCTGTGGACGGAGGGAACAGTATTGGATTTTAGACCAACTATAACGCGAATGTGATGAAAAAACTATTAACGGTTCTTGCCATAAGCCTGCATACTATTTACGGTTCTGCTCAAAGCATTGTAGCAGACAAGTCTTCTGACGAAACATTTTCTCTTAAAGAAGCAGTGATCTGCGTTGATCCCAACGATTTTCCTTTGGTGCAGCAAGCTGCTTTGCTGTTGCAGCAAGACCTGGAAATGGTTACTGGCATCAAACCTGCCATTCAGGCGACTGTTCCCAATAAAGCCGCTATTATTATTGGTTCATTGGAAAAATCAGCACTGATCCGATCGGCAGAAAAAGCAAAGCAGATCAATACCACCAGTTTAAAAAACAAGTGGGAAGCTTTTCTCCTGCGCAGTGTGGCCAACCATCTTATCATTACCGGAAGTGATCGCAGAGGAACGGCTTATGGCGTGTTTGAACTCTCCAAACAGATTGGTGTATCGCCCTGGTACTGGTGGGCAGATGTACCAGTAAAAAAGAAAGAAAATATATTTATAAAAAAGGATCTTTCCTTCAGCGATGCCCCCAAAGTAAAATACCGCGGCATTTTTATCAATGATGAAGCGCCTGCCCTATCCGGTTGGAGCAAGGAAAAATTCGGCGGTTTCAACCATCGTTTTTATGAAAAGGTTTTTGAACTCATTCTCCGGTTGAAAGGCAATTATATCTGGCCGGCAATGTGGGGAAATGCATTTTATGATGATGACTCCCTAAACATCAAAGCAGCAGAGAGGTATGGCATAGTGATCGGCACTTCACACCATGAGCCGCTCATGAGAGCACACGATGAATGGAGAAGATACGGAACTGGTAAATGGAACTACGACAGTAACGAAGTAAAACTAAAAGAATTCTGGCGCGGTGGCATGCAAAGGGCTACCAATGAAAAGATCGTAACTGTAGGTATGCGGGGTGATGGCGATGAACCCATGTCGCGGGAAACAGCCACTGCATTACTGGAAAGAATTGTAGCAGACCAGCGCCGGATCATTTCAGATGTAACAGGTAAGCCTGCCAATGAAACACCACAACTCTGGGCACTCTACAAAGAGGTGCAGGATTATTATGATAAAGGCATGAGAGTGCCGGACGATGTAACATTATTGCTTTGCGATGATAACTGGGGTAATATCCGGAAGCTTCCAAAGCTCCATGAAAAACCAAGAAAAGGCGGATATGGCATCTATTATCATTTTGATTATGTAGGTGGTCCAAGAAACTATAAATGGCTTAACACCAATCCGCTTCCACGCATCTGGGAACAAATGCACCTGGCCTGGGAATACAATGCCCGGCAGATATGGATCGTCAATGTGGGTGACATTAAGCCAATGGAATTCCCTATTTCCTTTTTTCTCGATTATGCATGGGACCCGGAAAGAACAGGACCGGCCGATCTGCAAGCCTATAGCGAGAAATGGGCAGCCAGCCAGTTTGGGCAGCCGCATGCAAAAGCTATTGCCGATATTCTGTCGCTGTACGCCAAATACAATGGCAGAAGAAAACCTGAATTACTGGATGCCAATACTTACAGCCTCGCCTCCGGCGAATGGAAAGAAGTAGTGGATGAATATAACACGTTGCTTAAAAAAGCTGAAGAGATCAATATTGCATTACCTGCAGAGTACAGGGATGCCTATTTCCAGCTTGTATTGCATCCTGTAAAAGCCTGTGCCAATCTGAATGAGCTATACTATAATGTAGCATTGAATAAAAATGCTTATGCCAACAAATGGATCGAAACGAATAATTATGCTGATAAAGTAAAACAGCTTTATGTCAATGATTCGCTTATCACTCTGGAATACCATCAGCTCAATAATGGTAAATGGAACCAGATGATGAGCCAGACTCATATTGGTTACACCTACTGGCAGCAGCCCATTCATCAAAAGATGCCGGAAGTAAAATACCTGCCTGCTGATTCTGCCCGGAAAGAGTCAATAGTCATAAAAGATGTAACAAGAGCCGGTATTCCGGCAAACATTACGGGGAATGTATTTTACCAGGAAGAGTTACTGGGTGTTTCCATTGCAGCTGATCATTACACCAGGGCCGTCAATAGCAACAAAATAAAATGGCAGATATTGCCCGATCATGGCCGAACCGGCTCAGCTATCACTCCATTCCCCGTTACTGCGCCAGAGCAAAAGCCCGGAGGCAGCGCACCACACCTGGAATACGAAGTTTATACCTATAGTGAAGGTGATCTATCCATTCAGGCCTACTTCTCCCCTACGCTAAATTTCCAAAGTACAGAAGAAGGCCTGCAATATGCTATTTCCATTGATGATGAAACACCCCAGGTCATCAGTATAAATAAAGAAGATAAGAATTCGATCAGTGGTGTCTGGAATAAATGGGTGGCGGAGAATATCATTATCAAATCGAGCAAGCATAAAATAGTTAAACCAGGCAGGCATACGGTGAAATACTGGATGGTGGACCCCGGTGTGGTGCTGCAAAAGCTGGTGCTTGACTTTGGCGATACGGAAAAAACATATCTCGGTCCTGCTGAGACACTTTATATCAATAAAAAATAATTACATGATGAAGAGAATCATACCGGGAGCAGCCATGCTCTATGGTAGCTTGCTGCTCGCAGGTTGTGCAGCCAGCCAGAAAAATACAGGTTCAGAACAGCTACCATCGCTGAAGGAAGTGTTCAGCAAGGATTTTGCTATCGGGACTGCTTTAAATGCAGCACAGATAGAAGAGAAAGATCCCGGTGCGGCGAAACTGGTGCCACAGCAATTCAATATGGCCACGCCAGAAAATATCATGAAGGCAGAGGTTATCCATCCCCGCTGGAATGAATACAATTTTACGCTGGCTGATAAACTGATCGAATACGGGAAAAAGCACGATATTAAGATCAATGGTCATACCCTTATCTGGCATAGCCAATTGCCGGCCTTCGCCCGCCAGATCCAGAGCGTTGATTCATTCAGGCTTTTCTTCACCAATCACATCAATACAGTTGCAGGCCGCTATAGCGGAAAAGTTTTCTCCTGGGATGTAGTAAATGAAGCACTGAATGAAGATGGCAGCATGCGCAAATCCATCTTCCTTTCGAAGCTGGGTGATGGTTTTGTAACAGAAGCGTTCCGGCTGGCACAGACTGCATCGCCCAATACAGAACTTTATTACAATGATTATAACAATGAGCAACCTGCTAAACGTGCCGGTTGTATTGCCCTGATTAAAAAAGTTCAGGCTGCCGGCGTCCGTATTGATGGTGTAGGCATCCAGGGCCACTGGCATGTAGGCAAAGTGCCGTTGAAAGATATCGAAGAAAGCATTTTGCAATATGCTGCACTGGGCGTGAAAGTGATGTTCACTGAACTGGATATTGAAGTGCTGCCCCGCAATTTCCAGGGTGCAGAAGTAAGTCAACGCATGCAAAACACACCTGCCATGAACCCTTACACCAATGGCTTGCCTGATAGTGTGCAGCAACAACTGGCCGATGATTATGAAGCATTGTTCAAACTGTTCTTAAAACATAAAGACAAGATCACCCGGGTCACTTTCTGGGGCGTAGATGATGGGCAAAGTTGGTTGAACGGCTGGCCGATCCGGGGCAGAACAAACTATCCTTTATTGTTCGACAGGCAATTCAAACCCAAACCTGCATTTTTCAAAGTGATAGGAACAAAGACCAAATCATAACAAGCTATATCAATCCCTAAAAGGACCAACATATGAATAGAACCGCTTCACAAAAACTGTCTGTTGTTGAAAAAGTAGGTTATAGCCTGGGTGACCTGGCTGCTAACCTGGTGTTTCAGACCCTTATGACCTACCTGGCCTATTTCTATACAGATATATATGGATTGAAAGCTAATCATGCTTCTGCCATTATACTGACTGTTGGATTGGTGGCGGCTTTTGGGTTCAATCCTCTTATCGGTGCTATTGCAGACAGAACAGTATCAAGATGGGGAAAGTTCAGGCCCTGGATCTTGTTCACAGCAATACCTCTTGGAGTTGCTGCTTTACTGGCTTTCAGCACGCCTGATTTTTCTTATAAGGGGAAGTTGATCTATGCGGTGATCACGTATACGTTGCTGCTGCTGCTTTATGCGGCCAATAATCTTCCGTATTCAGCATTAAGCGGTGTGATCACCGGTGATATGAAGGAACGCAACAGTATGTCGGCCTACCGGTTTGTAGCCGTAATGTTTGCTCAGTTCTTTGTGCAGGTATTCATGTTACCTATTATTGAATCCGTTGGTGGTGGCGATAAAGCTGCTGGCATAGAAAAAGTAATGACCTGGCTGGCAGTTATAGGAACAGTAATGCTCCTGATCACTTTTTTAACCACTAAGGAACGAATTGTTCCCAAGCCGGAACAAAAATCAAGTCTTGCTGAAGACCTGGGTGATCTGTTTAAAAACAGGCCCTGGGTGATCATGCTGCTGCTCACTACCCTTGTATTCATCACACTGGCCATGAAAGGCGGCTCGTACGTATATTACTTCAAAAACTATGTAGATAAGGAAAGCCTCACCAATTTTATTACGCCTATATTAAACGGCCTTTCGGATATCGGCATCAACTTCTTTGGTGAAGATCCTGTATCTGCCGGCTTTGGTCTGTTTAATGCTGGCGGCATCATATTCATGATCGTGGGTATCACTTTATCTAAACGGCTGGCCGATAAATATGGCAAAAGGGATGTCTTTGGAATTGCCCTGTTCATTTCAACCCTGTTCATCATATTTTTTATCTTCTTTCCTCCGCAATCAGTCCGTCTCATGTTTGCTTCGCAGATATTGCATGGCTTTTTTTATGGTATTACGATACCATTGTTATGGGCTATGATCGCCGATGTGGCTGATTACAGCGAATGGAGAAACAATCGACGTGCAACTGCCATCATTTTCTCTGCCATGATGGTGGGTTTAAAAGGAGGGTTGAGCATTGGCAGTGCTTTGCTTGCCTGGATACTGGATAAATATAAGTACCTGCCCAATACAGACCACCAGACAGCATCAGCCATACAGGGTACCAAATTACTGGTGAGCATTTTCCCGGCCATTCCTTTTTTAATTGGTGCAGCCTTATTGTTCTTTTATCAAATAAATAAAAAGATGGAGCTGCAGATAGAAACAGATCTGAAAAACCGACGCAACGCATAATTCAAAAAAAACACATACAACTATTTTATGCCAGAAGAAAGCATTGATCATATTGATTTTGATGATTTGAATAGAAGAGCTGTTTCTCAACCGATCGTATCGCATATTTATACAGCCGATCCATCCGCCCATGTATTTAATGGAAGGATCTATATTTATCCATCGCACGACGTTGAATCAAATATTCCTTTTGATGACCTGGGAAGCCATTTCGCCATGGAAGATTATCATGTAATATCGATGGACTCTCCCAGCAGTAACGCTGTTGATAATGGTGTGGCCCTTCATGTAAAAGAGGTACCCTGGGCTGATAAACAAATGTGGGCACCCGATGCTGCAGAAAAAGACGGGACTTATTATCTTTTCTTCCCTGCAAAAGCGCATGATGGCATCTTCCGGATTGGTGTAGCCACCAGTTCATCTCCCACAGGGCCTTTTATACCACAACCCGAACCTATTAAAGAAAGTTTCTCCATCGACCCTGCTGTTTTCAAAGATGATGATGGGCATTACTACATGTATTTTGGCGGTATCTGGGGTGGTCAGCTTCAACGCTGGAGGACCGGCGAATATAAAGACGGGGAAGGGCCGCTGATGTATCTGCCGGAAAATGATGAACCGGCTCTGTGTGGCAAAATAGCGCGGCTGACCGACGACCTGCTTGAATTTGCTGAAGCGCCAAAAGATGTGGTGATCACAGACGAGAGCGGCAACCCTTTACTTGCCGGCGACAATGACAGAAGGTTTTTTGAAGCCAGTTGGATGCATAAGCATAATGGCAAATACTATTTCTCCTATTCCACAGGCGACACACATTTTCTTTGCTATGGCATCGGTGATACTCCTTACGGACCTTTCAAATATGGCGGAAGAATACTCAATCCAGTTGTTGGCTGGACCTCCCATCACTCCATTTGCCAGTTCTGGGGTAAATGGTATTTGTTTTACCACGATTCAAGTTTATCAAAAGGAGTGACCCATCTGAGATCTGTCAAAGTAACTGAACTGGTCCATGATGAACACGGGCATATTCAAACAATAGATCCTTATCTCAAATAAAGCTGATCAATAATGTTCAAAAGAATTCTTGCTCTTGGCTTCTTTAGTTTTTCCCTGTTGACCGGCATCACCCAGTCATTCAAAAACCCGATACTGGCCGGCTTTTATCCTGATCCGAGTATCTGCCGCGCCGGTGATGATTATTATATCGTCAATTCTTCGTTTGCGTATTATCCGGGATTACCGCTTTTTCATAGTAAAGATCTTCTGAACTGGAAACAGATCGGCTATGCAATGGACCGTCCTGACCAGTTGGAGTTAGAAGGAGCAGGCGTTTCAAGAGGATTATTTGCTCCAGCTATCAGCTATCACAATGGTGTTTTTTATATTGTATGCACCGAGGTAAGCAAGCTGGGCAATTTTGTTATCACGGCCAAAGATCCCAAAGGCCCCTGGAGCAAACCAGTGCGATTACCACAAGTGAATGGCATAGACCCTTCCCTTTTTTTCGATGATAATGGGAAAGCATATATTGTTTTCAACAGCATTCCTCCCGGTAATATCTCCCTGCATGATGGGCATCGTACCATCCGCATGTTTGAGTTTGATGCAGAAAACCTGAAAGTGATTGGCGAAGAAAAATTGCTGGTGAACGGGGGCACAGATATGGCTAAAAAACCCGTATGGATCGAAGGGCCGCATTTGATCAAAAAAGACGGATGGTACTACCTGATCTGTGCAGAAGGAGGAACAGGCTATAATCATTCAGAAGTTGTGTTCAGAAGCAAGTCGCCTGAAGGCCCTTTTGTTTCGTACGAAAAGAATCCCATCCTCACGCAAAGGCAGCTTGATCCCAACCGGAAAGACCCGGTCACCACTGCAGGCCACGCAGATCTCGTGCAGGCGAAAGACGGAAAATGGTGGGGCATATTCCTTGCCTGCAGGCCTTATGAAGGTGATTACTACAATACAGGAAGAGAAACTTTTATGGCTCCCGTTGTATGGAATGACGGCTGGCCGGAATTTGATCTCGGTGGCGAAGAAGTAAAATACACCTACCCTATCAATGCCATTGCAGATAAACAAAGAGAACCATTTAACGGCAACTATGTATTCCGTGATGAGTTCAATAATAAAAAACTGAATATCCGCTATCGCTTTCTCAGAACGGTACATGATCAGTGGTATGACCTGCTGGCAAAGCCAGGATCATTAACATTGAAATTGCGGCCGGAAACTGTTGCGGATAAAAACAACCCTTCATTTGTAGGTTTCAGCCAGCCCCATCTCAAAGGCTATGCAGCCAGCAGCCTGCACTTTAACCCCAAAGCTGAAAATGAAAAAGCAGGTTTATTGCTTTTCCAGAATGAAAAGACTTATTATTTCCTGTGCAAAACCATGCAGGATAATAAGCAGATCGTAGCTTTATACAAAGGAGCTGAACTGATAATCAGTGAAACACTTGATCAACCCGGGAAGGATATCTTTTTTAAGATAGAAGCGAACGGTGATAAATACTCCTTTTATTACGGCACTCAAAAAAACAAGTGGAAGCTTTTGCAGGGTGATGCGGATGCAAGATACTTAAGTACTAAAACAGCTGGAGGGTTTGTTGGTTGTGTGTATGCCATGTATGCCACTTCGGAAGGAAAACCGGCTGTTAACACAGCTTCGTATGATTGGTTTGAGATAAAGAATAATGATACCATCTATCAATAAATCCGCTAAAAAAAAGTGTATGCGCAAACTTATCGGCTTTGCCTTATTGCTTACTACTGCCAATACATGGGCACAGGAATATAAGTCGTACCCCATGTGGAATACCAGCCTGCCTGTTGAACAACGCGTTAATGATGTTGTAAGCCGGTTAACGCTGGAAGAAAAAGTAGCACAGATGCTGAATGCCACTCCTGCTATTCCGCGGCTGGGCATTCCTGCTTATGATTGGTGGAATGAAGTGCTGCATGGTGTGGCAAGAACGCCTTTCCGCACTACCGTCTTCCCCCAGGCTATTGCCATGGCCGCCACCTGGGACACCAATTCATTGTATCGCATGGCCGACTATTCTGCGCTGGAAGGAAGGGCCATCCATAATAAAGCTATCGAACTCGGACGTACCAGTGAACGCTATGTAGGGCTTACTTACTGGACGCCTAATATCAATATCTTCCGCGATCCCCGTTGGGGCCGGGGTCAGGAAACGTATGGAGAAGATCCATTTTTGACAGCCATGCTCGGTCGTTCATTTGTGCGTGGCTTGCAGGGCGAAGATCCTAAATACCTGAAAGCAGCAGCCTGCGCCAAGCATTTCGCCGTACATAGCGGGCCAGAGCCAAGCCGCCATTCCGATAATTTCAATCCTACCACCTATGACCTCTGGGATACATATCTGCCTGCTTTTAAAGAACTGGTGGTTGATGCCCATGTTGCCGGCGTAATGTGTGCCTATAATGCAGTGAACACACAACCCTGCTGCGGCAATGATCTGCTGATGAACGATATCCTGCGGGAACAATGGAAATTCACAGGCTATGTTACTTCAGATTGTTGGGCAATCGACGATTTTTTCCGTTATCATAAAACCCATCCTGATGCTACAAGTTCTGCTATAGATGCAGTAGTGCATGGAACAGATGTGGAATGCGGGCAAGCTGTATACCAAACGCTGGTAGAGTCAGTAAAAAAAGGATTGATCAAAGAAGAATATCTTAACACCTCATTAAAACGGTTATTCACGATCCGTTACCGGTTAGGTATGTTCGATCCCGTTTCAATGGTAAAATATGCACAGACGCCGGCTAGTGTGCTGGAAAGTGTGCCACACCAGCAGCATGCATTAAAAATGGCGCAACAATCCATCGTGCTTTTAAGAAACGAAAACAACACCCTTCCATTAAATAAAACTATCCGGAAGATCGCAGTGCTTGGCCCAAATGCAGATAACCGCATCTCGGTATTAGGCAATTATAATGGCACTCCTTCGCATATTACCACTATACTTGAAGGAATAAAGAAGAAACTGGGCAACAATGTGGAAGTGATCTATGAAAAGACTGTCAATTTTGCCAACGACACTTTACTTCAATACGTTGACCTGCAAAATCAGTTCAGTTGGGATGGTCAGCAAGGTGTTAAGGCGGAGTATTACAACAACCGTGAATTAAAAGATCAACCCTTCCTCGTCAGAACAGAAAAAAATATTGATCATTCATGGCAGCGCGGCGATATCATCGGTAATAATGTAACAGCTACGAATTTTTCTGCCCGTTACACTACCCGCTTCGCTGCAAAAGAAACAGGCAGTATCGATCTTGAAGTGGAAGCTGATGATGGTTACAGATTATTTGTAAATGATAAGGAGGTAGTCAATGCCTGGCTTAGGAATCGCTGGGGGGCTAAAACCTATAAGCTTGAGACAAAAAAAGATGCTGTCTATAATATCGTATTGGAATACTGGCAGGGCGATGACAATGCAAACGTGGCATTACGGACAGGTCATTTTATACAAACAGATTTTGAAGCTTTGGGCAATCGTCTCAGGCAGGTTGATGCGATCGTTTTTGCAGGTGGTATTTCCCCTCAACTGGAAGGTGAAGAAATGCCAGTGGCCGTGCCTGGATTCAGCGGAGGCGACAGAACATCTATCATGCTCCCGGCTGTTCAAACCAAATTACTGAAGGCATTGAAAACAACCGGCAAGCCTGTTGTATTTGTAATGATGACCGGTAGCGCCATTGCCATTCCCTGGGAAGCAGAGAATATTCCTGCTATTGTGAATGCCTGGTATGGCGGACAAAGTGCCGGCACAGCAGTAGCTGATGTTCTCTTTGGCGATTACAATCCTGCAGGCCGACTGCCTGTAACGTTCTATAAAGGGGATGAAGATCTTCCGGGTTTCAGTGATTATTCCATGAACGGAAGAACTTACCGTTATTTTAATGGTCAGCCCCTCTTCCCTTTTGGTTATGGTTTAAGCTACACCAGTTTTCGCTATGACCAGCTTACTGCACCTGCTTCTGCAAAAGCCGGTCAGCCAATAAAGCTGACTGTTAAGCTGACCAATACGGGTAAACGTGATGGCGAAGAAGTGACACAGCTCTATGTATCACATCCCGGGGCGAATGGGAAAGCCCCACTGCGTGCGCTTAAAGGTTTTCAACGCATTTCATTGAAAGCTGGTGAAACCAAACTTGTTCATTTTACACTTAGTGTGGAAGACTTATCTCTTATTGATGAAACCAATGGTCAGCTATACCAGCCAAAAGGCAAGGTTAGTATCAGCCTGGGGGGCGGACAACCAGGTGTAAGCAATAAAACAACGAGCAATGTGATCACACAACTCATCTCTATTCAATAATCCCGGTATGAAAAAGCTGATCACCATATCACTGACCCTGTTCATTACACTGAATTCTTCTGCCCAGGTAAAACTTCCGCAGCTGATACGCGACAGCATGATCCTGCAAAGGGATGAAAAAATAAATCTTTGGGGATGGGCATCTCCCAATGAAAAAGTGAGTGTCCGCTTCAATGGCAAAGCATATAAAACTACAGCAGATAAAGGCGGCAACTGGAAGTTGCAATTACCTCCCACTAAAGCTGGCGGCCCTTACACAATGGATATCATCGCAAGCAATAAGGTCACTTTACGTGAAATTCTTTTTGGGGATGTATGGTTTTGCAGTGGCCAGTCAAACATGGTCCATCAGATGAATATTCATGATGTCACCTATGCCAGGGAAATTGCAGAAGCAAACTATCCGCAGATCAGGCAATTCTGGATACCGACCCTGACCAGTCTTCAGGGGCCTCAATCTGACCTGCCAACCGGCAACTGGAAACCGGCAGTGGGTGAAGAGGTAAGGCCATTTTCTGCAGTCGCTTATTTTTTTGCAAAAAAGATCTATGAAAAATATAAAGTGCCTGTTGGTATTATCAATGCCAGTGTTGGTGGCACACCTATCCAGGCATGGACGAGTGAGCAGGGGTTGAAAGATTTTCCGGCACTATTAACAACGATCGGAAAAAATAAAGACACGGCTTATATCAATAGTTTTAACCGGAGACCAACAGGCAACAGGCCGCCAACCCCTGTTGATGCAGGTATGGCGGCCTCTCCTAAATGGTATGACCCTGCTTATACACCCAAAGGCTGGCGCATGATCAATGTTCCCGGCTATTGGGAAGATCAGGGCATCAGAGATCTGAACGGTGTGGTTTGGTACAGAAGAGAAATAACCATCCCTGCCTCTATGGCCGGCAAGCCGGCTAAAGTTTTCCTGGGAAGGATTGTAGATGCCGACGAGTTATATATTAATGGAAAACAGGTCGGTAATACCACCTATCAATATCCACAGCGCAGGTACAATGTCCCCTCAGACCTGCTGAAAGCCGGTAAAAACATTTTTGTTGTTCGCGTTACCAACACGAATGGTAAAGGAGGCTTTGTACCCGATAAACCTTATTGCATTTTCTCAGGAGCTGATACCATTGACCTGAAAGGTTACTGGGAATATAAAGTAGGTGTCGTTTTTCCTCCGGTAAGTGGTGGTGGGCCTGGCGGCATCAGTGCACAAAATCAGCCGGCTGCTTTATACAACGCAATGGTAGCGCCTGAGATCAACTATACAATAAAAGGATTTTGCTGGTACCAGGGTGAAGCCGATACCTGGCAGCCCAGGCAATATGAAAAACTTATGGCTGCACTGATCAATGATTGGCGCAACAAATGGCAACAGGGCACACTCCCTTTCCTGTTTGTACAGCTTCCCGGCTTTATGGAATACAATTACCTGCCTTCAGAAAGCAATTGGGCAGGATTAAGGGAATCCCAATTAAAATCACTGGCTGTTCCCAACACCGGTATGGCTGTCGCTATTGATCTTGGCGAATGGAATGATATTCACCCGGACAATAAAAAAGATGTGGGAGAACGGCTTGCACTCGCTGCATTAAAACTGGCGTATAAAGAAGATCTCGTTTATTCAGGCCCGCTGTATGAATCATCCGCTATCGAAGGGAAAAAGATCGTTATCAGCTTCACGAATACAGGCAGTGGGTTAATGACCAATGATAGTGAAGCTCCATCATCCTTTGCCATTGCAGGTGAAGACAAAAAATTTGTATGGGCTTCTGCAAAGATCGAAGGAAATAAGGTAGTGGTATGGAATGATGCAGTTGCCAATCCAAAGTATGTACGTTATGCATGGGCCGATAATCCTTTAGATCCTAATTTATTTAATAAAGAAGGACTGCCGGCCTCTCCTTTCAGAACAGACAATTAAAGCGACTATTCAACAACCGCTATATGAAAAATAAATGGGCACTGCTTTTGGCATTAGGTATTGCTTTTGCCGGAAATGCGCAACAGGCTGTTATAGACAGCAGCCGATATCCACGGCTCTCCAATTTTTCTGCACAGGAAGACAGGGCTAATATAATGCAACAGTTAGGCATCAAAAAATTAAGGCCTGGCCCCAGCAGTAATCAATCGGATCCCAATCATGCCAATGAAGATGAGCAACTGGCCAATCCCTGCCCCCAGTTGCCAGATGCATTAACGACCAGGAGCGGGAAGAAGATCACCACACCGGAGCAATGGTGGAAACTGCGCCGACCTGAAATTGCAGAGGATTTTGAAAAAGAAATGTATGGACGTGTTCCGGAAAATACACCTAAAGTAACCTGGACAACAAAGGTCACCGACTATGAATTTGTGGGCCGCATACCGGTTATTGCGAAACAGCTTGTTGGCCGTGTCGATAACAGCGAATATCCTTTGATCAATGTAAATATCAATATGGTGCTGGTATTACCATTGAATGTAAAAGGCCCTGTTCCTGTATTGATGATGTTTGGCTTCCCTGCCCTGCCTGCGCCAGCACAACCTTCACCTGCCGACCTGGAAAAGATCAATATGGCTTTCAAGGAAATGATGATCAAAAACAATCCTGACATGAAAGCCATTTTTGAACGTTATCCTGCTTATAACCCCATTACAAGAGCTGCCGGTCCTAATTTTTTTGCACCACCTCCTACTGGAGATTCTCCACCAACAGAGCAACTGCTGGCTGCTGGCTGGGGTTATTGCACATTGGAGCCAGGCAGTGTACAGGCCGATAATGGAGCAGGGCTCACCCGGGGCATCATTGGTTTGGTGAATAAAGGACAACCCCGCAAGCCAGACGACTGGGGAGCATTAAGAGCCTGGGGATGGGGCGCCTCAAGAGCACTGGACTACCTGGAAACAGATACACTCGTGGATGCAAAGAAAGTAGGTATTGAAGGCGTATCACGTTATGGCAAAGCTGCGCTTGTAACAATGGCTTTTGATCAGCGCTTTGCTGTTGTGCTGGTCGGTTCGTCCGGTAAAGGCGGTGCCACTTTGCAAAGACGTGTATTTGGTGAAGCGGTCGAAAGCCTTGCAGGTGGCGGAGGTTATCACTGGATGGCCGGTAATTATTTGAAGTATGCAACTGAAGAGTCGTCATTTGGAAAAAAGACCGGCTGTGATCTGCCCGTAGATTCACACGAACTTATCGCCCTTTGTGCTCCAAGACCTACCTTCATCAGCTATGGCATACCTGAAAAAGGAGATGCCAAATGGCTCGACCAGATGGGAAGCTATAAAGCAACAGTAGCTGCAGGCACCGTATTCAAATTACTGGGAGCAAAGGATCTGGGTGTAAGTAATGACTATCATACTGAAAAAATGCCGGCTGTGCTCACGGGCTTACTTGATGGGGAACTCGCCTGGCGTCAACACAACGGCGGACATACCGATGCGCCGAATTTCCAGTTTTTCATTCCATGGGCTAACCGTGAATTGAAGTATGAGAAAGCAGGGAAATAAATCATAAAGATGAGTTTTTTACTTTCTTGAGAAACTCAGTTTGCAAATCGTTGATCATGCTATCATATCCCTTTTTGTCTATGAAAGCAGCAGGATCGTACTTATTACCTGGCTTGTGCTTAGTATGAAGTCCAAACTGGCTGGCATGTGAAGAAAGCCAGATATCGAATGATTGCTTTTTTAATGCATTCAGCGTGTATTCATAATCTTTAGCGATACTGGGATAGGCCGGTATATCTGAAAAGCTTTTTTCTGTAACTATCGTGGGCATATTGGCGATCAGTACCCGGTAAGATTTCCATTTGTCCTTAACATCAAACAGATAACTACAGGAGCCTTTTGTATGCCCAGGATGGTGAAGCATTGTAAGATGCATGCCACCCAATGATACCGTGTCTTTATCATGCAACACACGATCAATCTTAACAGGCTCATAAACGCTTTCATTACCGCCGAGTGCATAGTCTGATCGGCCGCCATCCGCTACCACGCTTGAATCTCCACTGTCTACCATCATTTGTGCACCGGTAATTCTTTTAATCTCCGCCATTGCCCCCATGTGGTCATAATGCGCCTGGGTTGTCAACAGTATCCTGATATCCTTAAATTTAAAGCCGAGAGATTCCACACCAGCCCTGATCTGGGATGCCGAAGCGGCAAGCCCTGTATTTATAAGGATATGGCCTTGTGGCGTGGTGATAAGATAGGAAGCAAGGTCATACGTGCCCACGTAATAAAGATTGCCTGCTATCTGAAAAGCCGGATAAGGCTTTGACCATTCAGCTGGCACATTTGCAGGTTCCATTACTTTCTGAGCGGTTGCAACAAATCCGGTAATTATCAGGTTTATTGCCAGGAGGGCCTTTTTCAGTATGCATCTATACATACAGTAAAAGTACATAAAGCATCCCTCTTTTTATTTACATTTCAACAATATTAAGAGCACCTTCCACATTAAAGGGAATGCTGGTATTTATTAATAAGGATAGCCACTTCTATTGCCTTTAAAAGGCTTTAGGCGGCAAAGCGTTTTTGTCGAGTACTCCATTTTTAACCATACTTTTTACGATCAATTGGCCATATTCATGTCCTAATGCTTCTGAGCTCGACGGATCGAATGATTGCGTTTGCACAGAATACACTAAATGCTGATCGCCCAGATCATATAAATTGCTTTCCCAGAAATACCTGGTATCTGTAACATAATATCCCGGTTCGTAAATACGACGCTGAAGAGCACCATAGTATCCCCAAAAGCGCCCGTAATAATAACCATACGGCGAATACATCATACGACCGGGTACATACCTACGTTCCTTCTCTTTATCTAACAATACAATAGTGATCACTGCATCCACCCCATTGCTCTTTAACCTGGCGATAGCAGTCTGTTCGTCCATTCCATCAAACTCTTTTGGTCCGTATTCACTATAAGCCGATATAGCGTTATAACCAAGTTCCTTTAAATCACCGACAAGGTGATCCTCCATGTGTTCCCGCAGAGACCGGTCATTCTCTTTAATGAGGCCAACCACAAGTATCTTATTATATTTTCTTCCGCTGGCATCTGAGGCTTTCCATGTAGAAGTGATCTTAGAACTGGCGCAGCCAGCCAGCAATAACATCAGCAACGGTATCCATAATACTCTTTTCATATCATTCTGTTTTAATGGTTCACTGCAAGCTATCTGCAGAATCGTTAACCAGGAATGACACGTATCATCACCAGCAAGGATTATTATCAATTACTGGTATGCCGTAGACAAATGACTATCGATACTGACAACGATCAGCATAAGTTGTGACAGGGATCAGCTCAATTTCTCCGTGAACAGCCGAGATTTATGCTCAATAAAAAAATTTATTATGCGCTATACTGATCTGCAACATGCCGGAGCCCACTATAATGAATGGCTCAATTCCCTTGGCTTCTATAAAGAAGACCTGGGGATACTTACCACACGCCTCAACGAAGTGGCGGGGAAAAATACAGGCGACGATGCCCTGAAAGATGTAGAACATTTTGAAAATCAGTTTGAGATACAACAACAAAATATCAGTAATCTGGAACATCGCATAAGATCCAATATGCATACTTCCTCTGTTGAAATAAGGCATCATGCTGGAAAAGTAGATGAAGCCGTGGCCGCTGAAGTGAAGGTTCTTGAAAGAGAGATGGCAGATTTTGAAAAAAATATCCGCCAGCTAAGAAAAGACTTCAATATATTCCTGTCTAAATGGATGTAAATGACCCCAGCATGGGTTGAACCAGCAGTTAACAAATTGCAAATTAACAGAAGGGTAATAGGCAATCTTGGCTATATTGCAGACTTTATGTATCTTATTTGTGAATGAAGAAACTGGTTGCGATAGTATTTCTCCTGATATATACGGTAGCTGTTTTTCAACTGGAACAGCTTGCAAAATTTCCCGTCCTTTTGCAGCATTATAAGGAACATATCAGAATGGAAGGAAATATTTCCTTTGCAGCCTTCCTGAAAGAGCATTATGTTCAGGACAATCCTTCTGATCCGGATTATGACTATGCCCGTGACAGGGAATTACCATTTAAAACGTGTCCCCATCACTTCTTTATGCTGATGACAGCCGCTGCTCCAAAACCTGCAGCAGAAGAGGTTAAAATCACTACAGATAATTTACTCACTTATACAATTCCGCCGGACGACAGCCGGCTGTTCAATTCTTTTACCGGAAATGTTTTTCAGCCTCCCCGTATTGATTGATCATACCATCCTCCATTATCTCTGCATATAAAGCAGTTAATTATTTTATTCAATCAATTCACTTTTTAGAATATGAAATATATTTTAATGGCATGGTTATGCCTGACAGTCCCTTCTTCCCAGGACTGGCTGACTGACCTGCAGAAGGCCAGTGACATTGCCAGGAATCAGCAAAAACTCGTATTGCTGAACTTCTCGGGATCTGACTGGTGTGCCCCATGTATCCGGCTGAAAAAAGAAATATTTCAAACAGCAGAGTTTAATGAAGTAGCTGCGGGATCTCTTGTATTGGTAAATGCTGATTTTCCAAGAAGCAAAAAAAACCAACTGGGAAAAGAACAACAGCAATTGAATGATGAACTTGCTGAACGGTACAATCCAGCCGGTAAATTTCCCTACACTTTACTTCTTACAGCTGAAGGCAAAGTCCTATATGCATGGGACGGATTTCCTTCTGGCGGGAAGGCTGCTTTCCTGGAAAAGCTAAAAAAGCTTTCTATACACAAAAGCTCTTAACTCCTCAATATGAAAGAGTATAAACAGGCGGCCCGTTTGATGGGAAATCATTTTGAGATCACCGTGGTAGCAAGTGATGAACAAACAGCTACAGATGCGATTAATACAGGTTTTAATGAAATAAGACGTATTGAAAAACTGCTCACCACTTTTGATGATAACAGTCAGGTGAACCAGGTAAATGCCCGGGCGGGAATAGATGCAGTAAAGGTTGACCGCGAAGTACTGGAACTCGTAAAGCGCTCGATACGGCTTTCCGGTATTACCGATGGAGCTTTTGATATCACATATGGATCAATTGATAAAAGCCTTTGGAACTTTGACCGCTCGATGACTGAACTTCCTGACCCGGACCTAGCCCGGAAAATGGTACGGCTGATCAATTACCGCAATGTCGCCGTAAATGACCAGGATAGCACTATAATGCTAAAGGAAAAAGGGATGCGGATAGGCTTTGGCGGCATCGGCAAAGGTTATGCGGCAGAAAAAGCGAAAAGCCTGTTACAGTCTACAGGGATCTGCGGCGGCATCATCAATGCTTCCGGTGATCTTGCAACCTGGGGTACAGATGGAGAAGGCAGGAACTGGACAGTAGGGATCAGTAATCCTGATAACCCTGCAGAAGTCTTTTCCTGGCTGCCTTTGAAAGAGATGGCTATTGCCACTTCCGGCAATTATGAGAAGTATGTTATTATCAACGGACAGAAATACTCACACACTATTAATCCCAAAACGGGATTACCGGTTACCGGTATCAAAAGTGTAACCATCATCGCACCTAATGCTGAACTTGCGGATGCCATGACAACACCGGTCATGATCATGGGCGTGAAAGCAGGTCTCAATATGATCAACCAGATAAAAGGCGTAGCCTGTATTCTTATTGACGATCATAATAAGATTTATTCATCTTCAAATATCCATTTACAATGAAACATACAACCATTTTCCGGGCCCTGCCAGTGATAGCTTGCGCAGGACTCCTATTCCTGTCTTCCTGCACTACAGTGAAGGAATACCAGAAGAATAAATTAAATGACGGTGAAATGACCTTAGGCAACCGGAAAGTAGAAAAAACGGAACTCAGTTTTCAATCTTACCGTGAAGGAGCATCCGGTGCTAACGCAGGAAAATCCGGCGGCGGCTGCGGCTGTAATTAATTCATACAAGCAAGCAATTTATGAAAAGAATATTTCTCACTGCCGCCGGCCTCTTTGCATTGGTCCAACTCTTTGGACAGCAAAAAGACACAACCGGCTTTCAGGCAAGAAAACTAAAACTGGATGAAATCAATCTTGTATCCAGTTATTATCATCAGAATGGGAATAATGCAGCCGTAACCGGTGGCATCGGGTCCCAAAAACTCTCTGATATCGCGAATGTGTTTGACGTGAAACTGGTTGGATATGACAAAAAAGCAAGAAAGCATTCACTGGATGCAGAACTTGGTATTGATCATTACACATCTGCCTCCTCTGACAAAATTGACCTGAAAAGCAATTCCTCGGCTTCACATGCCGATACCCGCTTCTACCCTTCTCTGACCTGGACAGTCGAGAACGAACAAAAGGGGCATTCCATTGCTATCGGTCTTTCTTCTTCCACAGAATTCGATTATCAGTCTTTCGGTGGCAACATCAGTTATTCCAGGAAAACAAAGAACAGAAACGGGGAGTTCACTGGCAAATTGCAGGCCTATCTCGACCAGGTAAAACAGGTGCTGCCAACTGAGTTAAGACCGGGTGGCCCCGATGAAGAACATTATCCCGGTAAAAATCGCAACACGATCGCAGGTTCATTTTCCTGGTCGCAGATCATCAATCAACGTTTACAGATAGCGATACTGGGGGACCTGGTACAACAAAACGGCTTTTTAAGTCTGCCCTTCTATCGCGTTTATTTCAATGATGGGTCTGTACACCAGGAGAAGCTGCCTGATAGCCGGTTCAAGATCCCTATCGGCTTCCGTGCTAACTATTTTCTGGGCGATAATTTTATTCTGCGAAGTTATTACCGGTACTATACAGATAACTGGGGGATACGTTCACATACTGCAGAGCTGGAGGTACCGGTCAAGCTCAATGCTTTCCTGTCGGTAAGTCCATTCTACCGGTATTATACGCAAACGGCCGTGAAATATTTTGCACCTTATGGTCAACATACAGATCAGCAAGCGTATTATACGAGTAACTATGACCTTTCAAAATTCAACAGTTCATTTTTTGGGGCAGGCATTCGATGGCTGCCGCCACAAGGAATATTAGGATGGCAGCATTTTAATATGATAGAATTGAGGTATGGGCATTACAAGAAGAGTATTGACCTGCAATCAAATATTATATCCCTGAATCTGAGATTTAAATAAAGTATGCCGGCCATGTGCCGGCATACTTTATTAAGAGAGATCTCTTCCCGATATCGAAAACATCAAAAGCGTTTCAATGACAGCAGCCTGATCACCTTACTTTACCTGAAGCCATATCAATCGCTTTGACCAACTGAACATCTTTACACAAAAGGATCTGCCCGATCGTTGGACTAATTATATGATCCGGAATAACTCCCCGGTCTTTATAAGCCGATGCTTTAACATCGTTTATATACTTGAATTTAGGTATGATTATATTTATTTTGCTGTTGGGTAGTTCTACCTTTATCGTTTCCCCGGACGTATTTCCATAATACCCTCCACCCGTTTCTTCACCAATGAACGTTCCCCTGTTATCACTTTTTGCGATTGAGGAAAAATCTGCGGTAGTGGAAAAACTTAACCCATTAATCAAGAAAAAAACCTTTCCGTTAAAAGAGTTCTTTTGCGGCTGTTGCATGCCAAGAAGAGCATTTTCCTTCAATGAAACCTTATTTTTTGTAGATTCAATTGAAGAGAAATATTTAAAAGGCTTTTTTGCCAAATAAGAATAAAGTAAAGGTCCATATGCATCAGTACCGCCGGCATTCCCTCTTAAGTCAATGATCAGCTTATGAATTTTTCTGAGACCAATCTCGTTAAACGATGCGTTGAGAAAGTCATGGAAGTTGTATTTTCCTGAAAGCCGGTTGTCGTCAAATGTTCTGATAGTAAGCAAAGCAATATTCCCCGGTAGAAGATCCAACTGCAAATCCCTAGTTGCATTCGGTTCGCATTTCTTATCGCATTCAAAATCTTTTACAAATTCAGCGCCTATAACGGTTGTTCCAATTTCCCCGTCTATCGTCCTGTACTTTACCATGAAGGAATCTCTATTACCAAAGATCCAATTGTAAAGGAAAGGAAATGCGCCGTTATTCAGTGTCTGTTGTTTCTTCGTTTCAATCCTTCCATCAGAAGGCAGGTACTGAAATAGTTTTTCCCTGATTTCACCTGCCGGGTTATTGTCGATTGATAAAATCTCCATCCCGGCAGAAAGTTCGTTAATTCTGCTGCAAAGCACGTACGCATTCTTATCAATAAAATAGATATAAGCCGGAAACATTTTTTCCTTTTCACTGTAATGGCCCATTAAAAGCCTCGGAATGTTCGTCCCCGTGTGCCCATCTTCAATAGCGCTTACCACAAACATGATTGATTTAGCAAATTCGAATTGAGACATGGGGTGGTTTAATTCGGAGAAGCAACTGTCAAACAGGTTATCCAAAACCGTTTTGCTTTTATACCTGTACAACCCTGCATGTTCCTGCTGGAGTGCATCGCGGAAAAATGCAAAATCCTGTTGTAGTGATACCGGCTCCAATTCGCTTAACTTCTGTTGAGCAGAAAGTGGATAATGAATAAATAACATGAATAATGCAATACAGGTAATATATATCCTAATCATCGCGCGGGTATTGTTTATTATCAGATTTGACACACCAGCTCCTTAAATGTTGCAAAACTGGCCAGCTTTTTTCCTTATTCACTTTCAATACATTAGCGTTTGTCATCCCTTTATCGATTACCTGGCTCCGCTCGTCGATTCCGTTTCTCTATCTGTATCAATGTAGAGATTTTTGAAAGTAAAATCATTTACGCCAAATACTCTACCTCATGAAAAAGATATGCTTATTTGCTTTATTATTAAGCATTATTGACACTGCCAATGCACAAGTAGGCATCGGTACTACTACCCCGGCTCAAAAGTTAGATATCAAGCAGGGGCGATTACGCTTTACCGGCGATCCTTCCCCTGGCAGCGTAGCCCAGGGCATTGAGTTTACCAATCAGACAGGTGCAGTCCTGAATGGCTTTGTTGGAACTTACAATGATTCCACCATGGGTTTTTATGGATTTGCCGGCTCCGGGTGGAGCTTTTTGCACAATAATAAAAATGGTAATATCGGCCTTCAGGGAAACAGTAATCCCCGTTCTCCTTTATCTTTCTCTAATGCTACCGGTAATAAAATTTCCATTTATGACAATGGCGACGGAACGCAGTATGGCATAGGCCTGCAATCTTCAAAGCTCCAGCTTTATACTCCTTCAGTGGCCCAGGATATTGTGTTGGGAACAGGCAGCAGCAATGCTTTCACCGAAAATATGCGGATAAAAGGAAATGGCAGAGTGGGAATAGGTACCGATGCCCCTTCTGAAAAGCTAGAAGTAAATGGCACTGTAAAAATTACGGATGGCTCGCAGGGGGATGGTAAAGTGCTGACCAGTGATGCAAACGGTAAAGCAAGTTGGAAAACCTCTGCATACGGAGATAGGGTCCGGTTTTGCTTCAGACGGGACCAACCTTTACAATCAACAGCAAGTTGGACGGCCCTTTACAATGAAGGCAACACAGATGCAGACATAGACCAATTTAATCACACTGGAGGTTCCTACAGGGCAAGTGGTTTTTTTATATACTTCAATACGCCGGGATTGTACCATTTGGATGTCAATGCAACACTCAGTACAGATGATGGAGGTTTTATGTTAAGTGATGACAATGGTGATCCACTATATATAGGGATCTACCTGCTGGAAAATGATGACCCTTCTGATCCTGGTTTTTTTAATCAAAAAATTTTATCTATATCATACCCTTCCAATTTTAAAATCGTAACGGCACAAAACGGTCTCAATTATAAATGGGCCTCCGTAGACAAGTCAATGGATATTTACATCAAGGAACCCGGAGGGATACTGCAGGTTTCACACGGTACAAAAAACAAGGGGGGGCATCTTACAGTAACCGGTGTGAAAATATCTGATTAAACAAACAAAATAAAGTTATGTACCGCATATTTGTTGCTCTTCTACTTTTATTGCCGGTATCATTGTTTGCCCAGTTTGTGGTTGGTGCCACCGGCATTACTGTACGCAATGGTGCTACTTTAACAATAGACAGCCTTATTTTGCAGCCAACGGCCGATATCACCATAGAAAACAATCATCTTACACACAGGTATGTACCTGTGCCCGGCTCACCTAATGCCAGCGTGAAACGGGTATATGAATGGGATGTGCCGATTTTAATTACCGGCAATCTGCAAATGTATGTTGCCAATCCTGAACTGAATGGAAACATCCTGGCCAGCCTTCAACTGGCTCATAGCCCCCTTACCGGCAATGATGGATTTATGACCTCAACTACCAGCAATGTAAACATGGCTGACAATTCTGTAAGTAATAATTACAGCGTTACCACTATAAAACAACTGACAGCAGTAAGTTTTTCATCTGTACTGCCATTGAGATGGCTTTCGTTTACTGCCAAAAAGGTAGATCATACGGTGCAATTAGACTGGAAGGTTTCGGAAGAAGAAAATGTAAAAGGCTATGAAGTACAAAGAAGCGCTGAAGGGCAACTATACGAAACCATTGCATTTGTACCGGTTGCCTGCAACAACTGTGGCCTGCAGGAAGTAAACTACACTTATACCGATATACAACCTTTTTCCGGGACTAATTTTTACAGGATAAAGGAGGTGGATATTAACGGATCTGCTTCCTACACCAGGGTGCAGTTGGTGGCTTTTGATCGTGCGCTTAGCGAAGTAAAAGCAGGCCCAAATCCTGCTGATAAGTTCATACAGTTATTTAACCTGGAAGCTTCAAAAAAATATTCCATCACTCTTTTGTCTGTAAGTGGTGTTGTATTAAAAAAAGAAAGCGTTGAAAATAAAAACACCTGTATAATAGAAACAGAACAGCTTCCAGCAGGCGCTTATGTTATTCTTATTGAAACTGCGGATAAGAGAATACAAAAGATTGTGCGCGTGATGAGATAGGATGAGCGTTGGAGGCCCCATCTGGAAAAATTTTCCATTAACCTTTCCTAAAAAATAAAACCTCTCCAAAAGAGAGGTTTATTTTTATTCTACCACCTAAGTCATTTATCGCACTACCGGGAACTGGCTTACACGCAACACCGTAAATCCATAAGGCACCAGCCGGATGGTCTCGGGCTGTTGTTCTTTCAGGTATGAAATGGGACTATAAGGCAGAGGTCCGGCTGTTTCATTATACAACTGCCATTCAGGTATCCGCTTGCCTTTTGTCACCAATTCGATCGGTGCATTGTTCAATGTCCATGGATAACTCTTTTTGTTACGATTGATCTTCACTTCAAAGCCGGTCTGTGGAGATTTGATGGCTTCTTCCAAAAGCCCGAAGTTCCAGGGAGATAATGGGCGCACTTCGCGGTAATCGCCATACCGGTCGGTGCCCTTTACATTCTTCCAGTCTTCTTCGATCCGCAGCGCATACAACAACGGGCCTCTTTCAACAGCAATGGAATTGTTGAACCAGCGGCTGGTGGAAATTTCCATCGGCAACTCAAGTTCCACCACATCGCCGCCAGACCATGTACGGTTTACGCGCATCACCTGGTTGCCTGCAGGTTCGTCCCATATTTCACCATTCACTTTTATCACGGCTTTTTTGCACCAGCCGGGAATACGCAGGTGCAATGGGAACCTTACTTTCCCTGACGAACGAAGGGTGAAACGTATCTTGTTTTCAAAGGGATAATTCGTTTCTTCTATGAATTTAACTTTTGTTCCACCAGCTACTTCTGCTGTCACTTCGCTGCTGCTGTATTGCAGCGCTGCCAATCCCTGGTCGTCAGTAGCCAGCCAGAGATTTTGTACAAACTTGGGCCAGCCCTGGTGCATATTGCAGGTGCAGCAAGGGAAACCAGTCAGCACGCCAAAACACTGGTCAGTGCCATCATAAGGCGTAACGAAGTTGCGGTTATGCCGGCTCACCATCACCTGGTTGGCCTGCTGATAATACTGCCTGCCCATATAATCTCTTTCAATCTGTGCGGGCAGCGTATTGTATGCCAGTTTTTCCAGGTGGTCCATCATACTCAGGTTGCCGGTGATGGCGATCATATTCTCCAGCGAGTACATCATTTCTACGGTTGAACAGAGTTCTGAACCAAGAACAGGGTCAGCACCACGGGTCAGCTCATCGGCACCATACATGCCCTGTGCCTGTCCGAGGTACAGTTTGATATCGCTGAAAGCACGGTCTACCGACTCCAGGTATTTTTCCTCCGGATGTTGCTGGTAATAGATCACCGGTTCCTTGATACCCTGTGCCAGGTTCACACAATGGAAACTGTAAGGTGTGGACACTGCCTTGGTGTAAAGGAAAGTACCGGTCCAGTCGTGAGATTGCTTATGAATAATATCAGCCAGCTCCAGCAAAAATTTTTCACCTGTAATATTATAAAGCCAATAGACCACCAGCAGGTTATCACCACCGCGCTGCGATCCCCACCAGCTATAATGCCCGAGAGGTGTTGTTGGCAGGGTTTTCAACTGGTAGCGGCTGTATTTCAGCATCAGGTCGATCACTCTTTTATCTCCGGTGGCATCATAGTATTGCTGCAGCACTTTCAGCATAACCATCTTTGGCCACCAGTCACGGGCGCGGTCTCGCTGTAAACCCTGCTCGGGTGCAGGCTCTTTTTCAGGAGGAACAGGTCCGAAATAACCGTCTTCCATTTGATTGTTGAGAGCCCATTCTATCCAGGTCTGCGCCTTGGCTTTCAGTTCAGCATCATCGAGGATATAAGCCAGCGGCACCAATCCATCGAGCCAGTAAGGCCCGCGTTCCCATACATCACCATCACCACCCAGCCAGCCATTACGCTTGCCAAGCACATGGGGATAGAGCTCATCTAATTTACCACCCATACCATTCTTCATAGTCACCAGTTGCTCCCGCAACCAGCCGGTAGGTTTTATGCTGCCGATCGGCAACTGCACATACGGTTTTGCTTTAAGTGGGTATCGGTTCTGCACCGGTTTCGCAGTGTCGGACTCCACAATGGGTAAGGCATTAACAGTCATAGTCATAAGATTCAGCGTCAGTAAATAAATAAATACTCTCTTCATTTCATTGGGTTGAAGGCCTTTTACCACTTATCACAGATTTTTTGTTAAGATTCTAAGGGTAAAGCCTGATTTAAAAACATTTGATAAATTGCAGGATGCCGTATCATGCCATCACGATAAAGGATCTTGCCAAAAAACTCAACATCTCTGTTTCCACGGTATCCCGTGCACTTCGCAACACAACCGACATTAACGCGGAAACCAAACGCGCTGTCCTGGAACTGGCCAAAGAACTCGGCTATGAGCCCAATGTGATGGCGCAGGGCCTCGTGAAACGGAAAACAAAGATCATTGGGGTCGTCGTTCCTGTCATAAACTCCAACTATTTCTCCCAGGCGCTCAGCGGTATGACCGAAGTAGCCAGTGAATTTGACTATCACCTGATGTTTTGCCAGAGCAATGAAAGTGCTGAGGAAGAGATCAAGTGTATCAAAAAACTGCTGGCCTGCCATGTGGACGGATTACTGATATCGGTTTCTAAAGACACCAGCAATTCCGCCGAGCTCGAAAAGGCAAAACGGATGGACATCCCCATCGTGATGTTCGACCGCACTTTGTTGGACTTTCCGTGCAACAAGGTAGTGGTAGACGAATACGAAGGCGCTTTCCGGGCTGTTGAACACCTGATCAAAAAAGGCTGCAAACGTATTGCTCATGTTGCCGGACCGGTAAACACTTCTGTTTCCGTGAACCGCATGAACGGTTATCTTGATGCGCTCGACAAATACGGGTTGAAACGCGACAGTAACCTCATTTACCATTGCGAAGCCTTTGAAGAAAATGCGCTCGACGCCATCAAAAAGATCCTTCGTCAAAAGCTCCTGCCCGACGGTATTTTTTTCATCAACGACCTTTCTGCCATTGCCGCTATCAAACACATGAAAAAGAAAGGCATCAACATACCGGAGGATATCCGGATCGCCGGTTTCAACGATGATCCTGTCAGCGATATGATCGAACCTTCTCTCACTACGGTTATGCAACCGGGTTATGAAGTAGGCAAACTGGCCATGCGCATGGTAGTGGATGAAATCAAAATCCCGCGTAGCGATTACCAGACCGTAACTCTAAGAACTCAGTTAATAATCCGGGAATCCAGCAAGGGGCGTTAATAAACGTTTTAACCTGCGGGAAACCCGGATCATTTTGTTTTCATTCGTATATCTTTATTGATATTGGCCGAATGAAATTTTTGTCATCTCGGTTTTATTAATACTTTTTCACTTCTTCTTTCTCAATTGCTGTTCCAGCTTCATCGCCTGGTTATAGTCTACCACATAGTGCCACCAGTTGTTGAGATGGCCATCTGCTTTATTAAGGCCTTTGAAATGTGGAATATGCCGCATCCACCAGGTCATGTATCCCAAATGTGTGCATTTCCATTCCTGGCAATCCACCATACGACCATTTGACTCCTTAATATTGGGATAGAACTTCCATGTATCGGCATAAGTATTCACGACCGTTTTATTGATCCAGTCATAATCCTTTATCCCATTGGGTGGAAAATGGATATTACCGACCTGTCCTTTCCCCGGTATTTTCATATCGATGGTGGTGAATTTCTCCCAGTTGTTCCGGTCTTTGGCTGTATTATCCCATCGACCATATACTTTCCGCATGATCGATTCCATTCGGTGGCCATAGCTTTCCAGTGCCAGCGACATTTCGCGTTCGTAGTTCAATCCCATCACCGTAAGCAGGTCTTTGCAGGACGTGCCTTCTACAGGATTGGAGTTGAGCCAGAATGCCCCCTCTCCTGCAAAAGTGCTTTCCCAGGTTCCACCATAAGGGAATGTCCAGAGCCATACCTCGTTTATCTCACCCTTATCGCGCATCTGGCAAAAACCATAGTGATCGATGAAACGGTTATAATCGAAGGATGTGCCTTTAGCACGAAGGGTTTCCCATTTGGGCTCGTCCAGCAGTTCAACAATGCGGCTCAATCCCAGCAATTCCTTTTCATCTTTCAGATGCGTAAAGAATAAAGAATCGTCATATACTTTTACGATCTCGTAGCGAATGGCGCCGCCACTTACAGCGTTCAGCGTATCTCGATAATCGTTCATCAGCTTGTACGGGTCATGCCATTGAAAAGTATAACCGGGCGTTTTGAAAACCTCGTGCATGCGCTTATTACCTTTTGAGAGTATACGCGGGTCTTGTATCACCACCGCCACTTTCACAGTTATAGGGTCTGCGGTAGGCAATACCTTTTGAGCACAGGCTGTGCCGGTCATCAATATCAATAATGCAAGAGAAGCAAGGGAACGAAAAAACAGTCTGTTCATGATTGAATAAATATGATTTTAGAAAGTTCCATCAAGATGCGTGTATGGGAATCTTGCAGCGATCACCCAGGTACCGCTTTCATTAAATACTACTTTTGAGCGCAAACGGATATACCATCTGCTGGCGCCCCATGAATCCTCAGGCCATGGGTTCAGGAATGGCCATTTATTTTGTCCGTACACTTCGGTATGTAAACTGGCCGTGTCCAGTGTTGCAAAATCCTTGGTACCGCCCTTCAGATAGCTCAGCAGGTCTTGCCGTGCAGGAAAAGGTGTAACAGGAAATTCTACTACAGCACCTTCGGCCGTATTTTGCCTGTTCACCGAATAGTCAAAATAGCTTTCTGTGCCGGTAGCATATGTAGCATAATCTTTCGACTCGAATACATTGCCTTCCGCATCCAGGTATTTGATGATCACTTTTATACCTGTAGCCGGTTCATTGCTTTGCTTATATATATCCACCAATTCCTTACCATTGCGGCTGTAGATGTTCTGGTGCCTGTCCAATGCATCCTCAGGTATATTATCATACAGCGTGAAAGTGGTTTGGCCGCCGTTGTTCACTAACAAGATAGCAGTAGCAGCCTGGTAAAAAGTGTAAGGCTTCTTTTCGGATGTCAGTTTCAGTACAGCATAGTCTTTCACGAGCTTTTCACCTTTGGAATTAGACACTTTTACATCTACGTGATATACATCGCCGGCATTCTTCAGGTTACTGGTTGTTTCTAAATATTGCAGCATACCATTCACAGGGTTGATGCTTACTGCCGGCAACTGTTGTTCGGTCAGTTTGGCATTGATCAGTGCAAGTGTGGTATCTGTTTTATTGTTATAGGGTTTATTCCAGGTTTTGTAAGGGTATTGCGTAAAGAACTGCTCGGAACGATTGCCACTTGCATCACGCACATTCTCGATAGAGAAAGTGGCGGGCATGGAACTGCCGTCGAGCCAGGCTACATCAGTATTTCCTTTTCCACCAAGTGGGACCATGATCGTATCAGCACCTTTGAGATAAATATTATCACTTATAAACCCCTTTTCATCCGACACCTTGTAACAACTGGTAAAAACGGAAAGTGCCAGGATAATTATCAGAATATTTTTCATCTTGACTTTTTTTAGTTTGAATGACATCGTTTACAGCAGATCGTCTGCACGTGTGCCGAAAAAGAACAGTGAGTGATAGTAGTAGTGATCGGTATAGCTGTAATCACCGCTGTAGATCACATGTACAACGCCATTAGTGGTCTTCACATCGGAGATATACATTTTATATACCTGGTCGCACTCGGGATTGTCCATTCCCATGGCCGTACGTGTAGCGCCGCTCATTTCCCAATTGGCACCGCGCTTGAAATGCACGGTTACTTTTTGGGGGCGGCTTTGCATGAAGTTGGAATATTGATATCCCTCTCCCGGCTGTCCCCCACCGTCCCAGGCAGCACCTGGTTCGGCAGTAGCTTCAACAAGGCTCAGGCGAAGGGAATCTCCTGCATGATGAGTAGGAAGCAAAATTCCTTCCGGAGTCAGATCTGTACTGAGAAAGCTGCCATCTACTATATACATCTTCAATTGTTCCAGGTCAGCTACGGGAATATCCTCAAGCGTCATTTCTTTCGCATTAGGGTCCAATCGCAACAGGCGATTGTTTTTACGGCGCAAATAACGGTTCACGGCAAAGTTGCTGGGCGCGATCAGTGTTACATTGCCATTCACTTCGTCCTTTAAACCGGCCTTTTCGATGAGGCGTGCGGTTGACGTGGTTACATCGAATGATTTCAGAAAATCAAACGTGCTCATGTTCACTTCATTGGTCTCGTTCCTGTCGCCTCCTATAATATGTCCGTTCTTGGAGCAGGAGCTCAGAACAAGTACCAGCAGAAGCCCATATATTGATAATGATTTTTTTGTCATACTATACAGTTTTTTGTTTACCAGATGGTTTTCCCGTTCCAGTAAGGTGTTTGACCAACGAGTTTATTGGTGGTAATGATGTTGCCGCTTACAGGCCAGTAGTATCCTTTCTGTGCATAGCGGTCAGGTGTCATCGCAGAACTGAAAGGCCAGTAATTATTGCGTACATAATCGAAGAAGATCTTTCCTTCACCGATCAGTTCGGCAGTCCGTTGCCGCAATACTTCTTCCAGCACATCAGCGCCACTGAAAGGAAGCAATCCAGCCCGGCCACGTATCTCGTTAATGATAGGCAGCGCTGCGGGGGCATTGTTATTTTTCACATAAGCTTCTGCCAGCAACAGCTTGATGTCAGTAAACCGGAAGATGGGGATATTAGCTTCTGCGAAATAGGCATTGTATTCATTCCATTGGCGTGCAGGATCAACAGTGAATGAAGCAAATTTTTTCATCCAGGTCACCTTATTGCGATCAGTGGCCACCGCGCTCACATCTGAAAAAGGTTCGTTATAGATAGAGCTCCAGGCATCCCAGAACAGGTCAGCTCTTCTATCTTCGGGATATTCAGGGTATACAAATTCCTTCCTGTTGTACGGCACCCAGTTGATAAAATTGGCGCGGTCTTTTGTAACGTCGCCATCCAACGGAGGTAATTTGGCAGTGATCTGTTCGATACCGCCCTGGTCTGCACGATAGGATTCTTTCTGATCAAGGGAGATGTTCAGCTCAAAAACTGCTTCGCTTGATTGCCCACGATACATATTCAGGATCGCTGTTTCATTAGTATATGGCGCCAGTGAGTAATTACCTTTGGTTACTGCACCTTCCAGTGCAGTAACGGCTGCAGCAATATTTTCAGCAGGTGCTTCGCCATCACGTTTCTTCAGGAAGGCCATCCAAAGGTTGGCATAGCCCTGTAAAGCCTGTGCGCTTCCTTTGTTGGCCCGTATGCCCCACTCGGCATTACCGGGTATGCCATAAGAAAGCAGTTCTGCAGCTTTACCGGCATCTGCCAGTACCTGTGCAGTAATTTCTTTGTCACTACTGCGTCCTACATTGATCAGCATATTATCGGGAGAGATCACCTGGCTGCTGCTTTCGATACTCTCAGTTATCAGCGGTGCATTGCCCCAGAAATTGGCGATATTATAGTAAGTGAGTGCCCGCAGGAAATAAGCTTCACCCAACAGTTTGTTCTTGCTTCCGTTTTTAAACACATTCTCCGGCATCGCCTCCACCTTGTCAATTACCAGGTTGGTTTGCGCTACCACTTTATAAAATGCATTCCAGTCGGCATAACTTTCGATCGAGCCCCATGATTTGTTGGTCGAGCTCACATTGGCAAAATCACCGGGTTTGTAAAACGCATCACTTGAACCGCCATTCCAACCACGGTTCAGTAAACCGGTGGTAACATCACCACGGTTATATAATTGTGCGTTCACCATTAAGCCACGATAAAGCGCATAGGTTCCCAGTACCGCTTTTTCAGCATCTTTTTCCGTTTTCCAGAAAACCTCGTTGTACACCAGATCGATCTGATCCGGCGACAGGAAATCTTTTTTACAACCTGTGCCGAGCAACGTTACAACGGCCAGTACATAAAGTATTTTTTTCATTTGGTTGCAGTTTTAGAATTGAATGTTTAGTCCCAGCGCCAGGCTGCGGTTGATCGGGTATCCCTGCCCGTTATAATACCCGGTTTTCGTGATCAGCCTCGGGTCAGGCACATTCGAAGCCTTCCACATTGCTACGTTGCGCATAGTGCTGTAGACGTTCATGCCACGGAGGCCGAGCCTCTTAGCAAATTTTGCCGGAATGTTGTAGGACAGCGTTATGTTGTCCAAACTCCAGTAATCGCCTTTCTCAATGAACATGGATGATTCGCGGAATGAACGAGCACTACCTCCATCGCTGTAGCTGATATAGCGCATGGGATAATAAGCAGCATCGCCTGGTTTTTCCCAAAACGATACAGAAGAGGAGAGATCATACAACGCATCGGTGAAGAAGCGTGTATTATCGTCGTACTGAGACAACATCTGCTGAAGGGACGTATTGAAAATATAATGTCCGAACGCAAATGAACTTTGTATGCGCAAGTTGAAATTCTTGAACTTGATGTGTGTATGGAAGCCGCCCTGTATCTTGGGTTCCGGTGATTTACCCTGGATGATCTTCTTATCATATCCATAGTCGGCGCCATCTATCAGGTAGTCGCCATTCACATCAGTGAATACTGGCATACCCGGGAAAACTTTTCCCTGTTGGTTCAGCGCCAGACCGGCATCTGCCCAAAGGTATTTCATAGGTTCGCCTGTAGCAGGATTGACGGGTAGATCATCCACGTTTTGCAAAGGCCCGAGGTATTCATATGTGTAATACTGGAAGGCAGGCTGATTCATCACGAAGGCATAGTTGCCATTGATGTAGTCGCGTCCGCCATTGCCCAATTTAGCGATGGACGTTTGGTTACGCGCCAGGTTCAGCGTCATGTCCCATTGAAAATCCTTGTCGCGGGGGAAGAGATAACCTGTAATACCCACTTCAAAACCATTGCTGGTCATGTCCACCAGGTTAGAGCGGATAGAAGTGTAACCAACCTCAGGAGAAAGCATTGATACATATACCAATCCTGATGAGTAGCGGCTATACAGATCGGCATTGATATAAATGCGGCTTTTGAACAGTTCGAGATCAAGGCCGTAGTTGACCTCTGTCGATTTGCTCCATGACAATGAACGGTTCGCGATCTTGTTGAAGTCAGGTATAACAACACCACCGCCACCATACGTGTTCACCACGATACGGTTGCCATAAATATCATAGATACCGGCACCGATATTGGTGATGTTGATGAGTGAGTTGTATTGCAGCAGCGGATCTGAATCGATAGTACCGGAAGAACCATAAGAAACACGGATCTTACCATAGTTGATCACGTTCTGCAAATTGCTCATGAACGGTTCGCGGGAGAAGGTCCAGCTACCTTTCACAGAAGGGAACGTGGTCCATTTATTATTTTCACCGAAACGGGATGAACCATCACGGCGTATAACACCTTCCACTTTATACCGGTCCTTGTATCCATAGCTGACATTGGCCAGGTAGGAAAGCAGGTGCGACTTCACGATATCACTCACACCAAATACGTTTTCTTTGGGGAAACCCTGCACCACGCGAATGTAATCGCTGGAGCCGCCTTCACCATATAACCTGTTCATGGAATTCTGTTCTATGTTCACCTCAGTTCCTGCCAGTGCTGTAATTTCATGCTCACCAAAAGTTTTGAAATAACTAAGTATTGAGTGTGCATTGAATGTAACATTAGTGCTGGAAGATGATTCTGCATAAGAAAGGAAATTAGCAGAAGCGGTGGAAGGAACGAAATAGTCTTTCTTTCCAAAAATCGTGGATATGGCTGCCTGGTTATCCAGGGTCAATTCTTTCGTGAACTTGATACGCATGCTCTCGTTCAACGTAGCCATATAGGTCTTGTTGGCGTTGTAGGTATCGCCCAATTTTCCCGAAAGGAGATCAAGTTCTTCCGGTGTTTTATAATACAGCGACGACGGCAGCTGTGTAGGGCTTGTAGGGAATGAACGGAGATTGTCCGTTTGTCCGCCTTTCCTGTCCAGGTAGGTCAACCGTACAGAAATATCGTTATGTATCTTGGAAGAAATATCTGAAGTAAGGCTGGCATTGGCGGTGAAACGTTTGAAACCGAAACCAACCAGCACGCCTTTCTCATCATAATAGCCAAGGCCTACGCGGAAAGCATTCTTCTCATTGCCACCTTCCATATTAAGGTCAACCTGGCGGGTGATGCCTTTTTGATAAAACAGGTTTTGATAATCATAAGCATTGTTAAATGCGGGATTGAATTTATCAGTCAGCACGGCAGGCAGCATATAACCTTCCACTTCCATACCGTTGCGCACATCAACCCAGGCCTGATCACCAAACAATGTTTTGAGGCTCTCCTTATATAAGCGGAGTTTCTCCTGGCGCTCTGCTTCACCGGTGAACACTTTCAGTTTTTCCGGTTCGAAGTTTACACCCAGTACAGAGCTGAAATTGAACCGCGTTTTCATGTTACGGCCGCGGCGGGTTTTAATGATCACCACACCGTTGGCTCCGCGGGAACCATAGATGGCTGTAGCGGCAGCATCTTTCAGGATATCGATCGATGCAATATCATCAGGATTGAGTGTGGCGAAGAAATCGTTCTGGCTTACATCGAACCCTGCCAGGTCTGAGAGTGAAATGGGAACACCGTCCACAATATAAAGCGGGTTACTGAGGCCGTTCACATCGCTGGCATCAGAAAGACTGGTATTACCACGCACTACAAGTCCGCCGCCAGAGCCACCAGGCAAACCTGTACGTACAACAGCCTGCACGCCCGGCGCTTTGCCTGCGAGCAGGTTAATGATCGAAGGAGCGGGCACATCCTGCAGATCCTTTACATCAATGGAAGAAACAGCGCCGTTCACGTCCTTACGTTGAACAGCTTTGTAACCTACTATCACTACCCCATCCATATCCTTATCGGTTTTCGATAGCTGCAGGTTGATAGTCGAGCGGTTCTTGACTGCTATTTCCTGTGTGCCATAACCAAGAAATGAAAAGATAAGTGTCCCCGTAGGCGGTACCTTAATGCTGTAGTTGCCCTGGGCATCTACTGTACCACCAATGTTCGTGTTCTTAACCGTAACACTGGTGCCTTCCAGCGGGAGGCTGGTCTCTTTGTCAGTCACTTTCCCTGTGACGGTAATTTCCTGTGCATATGCAGCAGATATCCATAGCAGCATACATGCAACAAGAAAATAAGGCAAGCATAATTTTTTCATAAGCGAATACTTTAGTTCATTTTCTTAAATAGTTTGGTCGTCATCCTAAATAGGCAGCCCGAATTTACAGTCATGAAACAGTAGTACATCACTTTCTGCCTAAAACTACAAGAGAACGTTTCCGGTATCGTTCTCGGAAATCTTTTTTGGCGATAACAATACCGTTTTCCGAAAGCGGTTTAAATGAGTTTAGCTTCGTTAACGTTGCCGGAATGAGGGTATGCCGGGATTCAACATTCACTTATTTTGCAATAAACTAATCTCACACCATGAATTGTATTTCAACCAAAAAATTATTCCGGTTAAGCCTGTTGTTTGCGCCATTATTTGCGCAGGCTCAGCAAACGGAGAGCGAGGTAACGCTGAATACCGGTGATGTGATCACCCGGTCTGTTGTGATAAAGAAAGGCACTTACTATTTAGATGGTAAAGACCCGCTGCTACCCGCAATTACTATCGAGGGTAATAACATTACTGTCGATTTTAATGGCTCAGTCCTGTGCGGTAATAAAGACTATAAAGTACCCGATCAATTTACCGGCACAGGTATATTAGTGAAGAAAGGCAGTAAAGTGACTATTAAAAATGCCATCATCAAAGGATATAAGGTAGGTATTATGGCAAAAGAAGTAAACGCATTGGAAATTACCGGCTGCGATCTTTCCTACAACTATCGTCGGCGTTTACAGAGTGGCCGGCTGAAAGAAGACCTGAGCGACTGGATGAGCTATCATCATAATGAAAATGATGAATGGCTCCGGTTCGGCGCAGGTATTTACCTCGATAGCTGTAACAATGCACTTGTCCGTGATAACGTGATCACGAATGGGCAATGTGGGCTGATGATGACATGCAGCAATAATGGCCGCATCTATAACAACAATTTTTCGTTCAACTCCGCCATAGGCATCGGCATGTACCGCAGTAATTATAACCAGCTCCTGTACAATAAGGCGGACTGGAACGTACGCGGTTACAGCTATGGGTATTATTACCGGGGACAGGATTCAGGAGGCATGCTGGTGTTTGCTCAATGCAGCAATAATGTATTTGCCCATAATTCAGTAACGCATTCCGGTGATGGCTTCTTTCTTTGGGCAGGACAGGAAACCCAGGACACAGGGCTGGGCGGCTGCAATGATAACCTGATCTATGATAATGATTTTTCCTATGCTCCCACCAATGCGGTGGAGATCACCTTCAGCAGAAATAAAGTGATCAAAAACAAACTGCATGGCTGCTGGCATGGCATCTGGGGAGGTTTCAGTTATAACTCGGTTATTGTAAAAAATGATTTCGGCGGCAACCTGGCGGGCATTTCGATCGAGCATGGACAAAATAATATCATCGAACAAAATACTTTTACTGCCGACAGTATGGGAATTGAACTCTGGGCAATCCCCAACCGCCGCGCAGATTTTGGGTTGATGGAACGAAAAGATACCAGGAGCCGCAATTATCATATTACGGGTAATGTATTTACAAAAGTGCCGGTGGTATATGCCCTCAAGAACACGCAGGATATTACACTTTCAAATAACGAAGCCACGGGCTATCGTACATTGGAAAGACTGGACACACTGGTTAAAGGAATGGAACGCACTGATGCAAAACCGGTATACGACTACCTGCCTGACAGCATATATGTCGCTTCATTACTTCCGGGAGTGCCCAAGCGAAATGTTTTTTTACCAAATGATCATCCACAAGGAAAGCAGAGTATCCTGATGACTGAATGGGGACCTTATAATTTTGCCTATCCCCTTCTCTGGTGGACAAAGACGGACAATCAGGGGCAAATGTATTTCGACATTAAGGGACCTGCCGGTGAATGGTCGATCAAAAAACTGGAAGGAGCCAATTTGAAGTCCAGGACCGGCGATCAGCTTATCGTTCAGAAGCAGAACAGCAAAACGCCTGTACATATCGAATTAGAATACAAAGGGAAGTCTTTTGTTACACCTTTTGGAGAAACCATTACAGAAAGCAGCCCTTATACATTCTCTTATACTGATCCCAGTTTGCCAATGGAATGGCAGGTAAAATGGTTCAACTTCACCAAAGAAAATGACCCCATTCAGCAACCCGCAGCCTTTGAAGCATTGTTGAAAGACAGTACGCCAGTAAAGACAGCAACTGTAAATGCAGATGAATTTGACCGGGTACAGGGTTCAATGCGTGAACTGCCCCGCACGCATTTTATCACAGAAGTCAATTCCAATATTAAAGTTTCTAAAGGGAAGTACCGGTTGGATATTTCAGCAGGCGATCTGATCCGCGTTTATGTTGACAACAAACTGGTGATCGATTCCTGGAAGCGTGGGACTATACAAAATGATGCAGACTGGCATCAGGAAGCTACACTGGATTTGAAAGGAAAACATCATATCCGGATCTTAAAAGTGCAATACGGCGGATACGGAATGCTGAATTGTAAGTTGCAAAAGATATACTAACCAAGTAAAAAGAGAAAGCCCCAAAACTGAATAGTTTTGGGGCTTCTTTTTTTTAATTTATCTGCAATTTCCTGATCGCTGAAGGCAACCATACCTGCATATCATTTGCACCACGGTTGTTCCAGGAGAAATACGGTATAGCAATGATCTCTTTTTGCTGTGTGGATACAGAAGCGCCATCGCTGCCTGTAGTTATTACCGGCGTGGTAAATTTGATCGTGTTCACTCCGCCCAAAAGGTCTGCACGGTATTCAGTGGTAAATTTTGTGGTAGATGGAACGATCAATCCAAATACATTGTTCTTATTATCGGCACCTTCCACACAGTATACCATTGGACCATATTGCAATGCTACGCGGTCCCGGTTTTGCACTACAGAATCGATCGTTACTACACGACGGACTTCCATAGGCAATGAGACAGAAACTGCATCACCTTTCTTCCAGGTACGCTGAATGACCGCATACCCGTTTTGTACCTGGTATTCCACCGGCATTCCGTTGACACGGATCGTTGCCTGTAATTGTTGATCGTCAGCATACCGGTAAAGATTGCCGGGAACAGGTTCTTTCAACCAGCCTGGCAGGCGGACATGCAATGCAAATGCTTGTTTTTTGCTTGGATTTACCTGTAGGGTAACCTCTCCTTTCCATGGCAGCCCACTCTCCATATTCAGCGCCACTTCATTTTTACCGAGATGAACGCTGGTGTTGCTGCCAATGAATAAGTTTACCCATATCCCGTTGGCAGAAGTATTATAAATGTAGTTACCAAGCGAACTCACCAACCGCGCAATATTCGAGGGACAGCAAGCCGTACCAAACCATTCCCTGCGGTTATCCCTGCCGGAAGATGCCAGCGGGTTGCCATAAAAGAACCGATCACCTGAAAGCGATAGTCCATCCAGTGCACCGTTGTACAATGATCTTTCCAGCACATCCACATAGCGTGCATCACCAGACAGCATATTCATACGCTGGTTCCAGAACACCATCCCTACTGATGCACATGTTTCACAATAGGCACTGGCATTGGGCAGGTCATACGGCTTGCCAAAACCTTCATTGGTACCCTGTGCTCCGATACCGCCGGTAATATACATATGGTGGTTGATCACATCATGCCAAACAGAATCCATCGCAGTCACATATCCTTTATCACCATTCACGGCAGCCACATCGGCGGCACCTGTGTAGAGGTACATTGCACGAACAGCATGCCCTGTTATTTTACGCTGATCACGGACGGGAATCGCATCCTGGCAATAGTCGGGGTCTTTCCATTGGTCCCAGATCACTCCTTTGCCATTGCCTTTACCACGTTGATCAAGAAACCAGTTGGCCAGCTCCATGTAGCGCTTGTTACCAGTATGATGATACAATTTCATCAAAGCCAGCTCTATTTCCTGGTGACCGGAAACCCAGGGCTTATTTTGCAGGCGAAAGGTAGAATCGATATGGTCAGCAAAACGGATAGCCGTCCGGAGCAATTTATCTTTTCCTGTGGTATTAAAATAAGCGATGCCTGCCTCGATGAGGTGGCCTGCACAATAGTCCTCATGTTTTTCCATATCGGACCATCTCTTATCCAGCCCTGTAAGCTGGTAATAGGTGTTCAGATATCCATCGGGCATCTGCGCGGCAGCTATTTTTTCTATCCACTCATCGGCAGTGGCTTGCAGCTTCGCATCAGGATGATTCTTGAGTGAATAGGCAATTGCTTCAAGCGCCTTGTACACGTCTGAATCATCATAGTAAATGCCTTCATGCTTACCGGAGCCTTTGGCGGCTTTTTCAAAATTGCGGATGCGGCCTGTTTTGTCCTGCGTATAGTTGACGCAGGCATATAGTGTGGCATCAGCTACGGTTTCCATTTTTGGTTTCCAGAATGGATCGGTAATGTTGACACGGGAAAAATTAACCGGGTAGAATTGTTGCAACGACGGCTGGGAAATTGCCGATAGCATGGCAAACAAGGCAAGGAAGGCAGCAAGGCTTTTTTTATACATCTTTAATTATTGTAAAGTTATTTCAATGTTTTGCTCCACGTAATGCTCTGCCGATGATGGCATCTGCACACGCAGGGTAAGGAGGTTCTCTTCCCTGCCCAGCAAGGTAGCCCCTTTTATGTCGCCGGGGTGTTCCTGGTGAAACAGTTTTAGTACATATTGTTTCCCCGGCCTGCCGGAAACCGTGGCAATGTACTTATTGCCGGTAATGATCTCGCGGATAATATTGATACCGGTTGAGCTATCACCAGGAAGCGGGTCAGCTACAACCGGTAACAGGTTGATACCACCCTTTGTTGAGATCCTGATTTCATTCTTCCCAGCCGTCAATTGCAATTGCATCTGCACAGCCTCCTTATCACGGGTAAAAGCGACCGGCTTGCCATTACAGGTTATTGCTTCAATGCCGGTGTGCAAAGGGAAGACGGGTGCAAAAGAAAGATTGGTCGCCTTTCCGGCTTCGATAGTATAAGTGGTACTGTTTGCGGAACGCTTCATATCGAGACTGTACTTCATGTTGCCCATCCGGATATTATGTACGGTGCAGAATTTCCAATCCCAGGGAAACGCAGGCGATAACCGGAGCTGGTTATTCAATACATCCGCGTCAAATCCCAGCATACCCTCGATGGCCGGCTGAAGTATCATCGTCTCGCTCCAGCATTGGTGACTGCAAACACCATTGGGTTTAAAGATATCCCCGTTCAGCGTTTCCTCGATACTGCCTGGCGCCCAGTGACGGTATTGCAGCAGGTTGTTCATGATATGGCGATAACCGTTGTTATAATAACCTGCTTTGTACTCGGCCAGTGAAGCCCAACCGCCGTACAATGGCCAAACCATCCCTGCGTGATAACTGCCGGCACGATATTTTTTACTGCTGTCTTCGATGATACGGATCCCCCAGTCGGTAGAAAAATAATTATTACCCAGCCGGCCTGCTACCTTTTTCATTTTTTCATGATCAGTAACAGCATTCAGGTAAATGGGCACCGCAGCCAGCACAGTAGCATCGGGCATATAGGAACCATCACGCATTTTTCCATTGTGAAAATATTGCTGTTGTGCGTTCCAGAAATCTGTATCAATTTTATTTTTCACCAGCATAGCATCCTGTGCATATTTCGATGCACCCGGCAATTTCAATTGTTGCGAAATATAAGCCGCAGCATCCAGCGCAGCGGCCCAGCATCCTGCCAGGTAAAACTCGGTATGCGTCCTGTACAGCGATCCTCCCTCGATCCATCCATGGCCTACATTGGTATTTTCGATAAAGCCATCGTGGTCGGTATCGGTAGTATAGCAATAGGTCAATGTATTCTGTATGGAGGCCCAGTTCTTACGGATAAAAGCAGTATCACCACTATAGCGCAGGTATTGCCCGGCCAGTATAACGAACAGAGGCGTCGCATCTGCTGCATCATAATGTGCCGCACCACTGGAGGAAAGTTCATGGTAGATCTTCCCGTTCACATCCTGGAACTGGATGAATGTTTCCAGAACTTTCTTCACCATGGCATGACCGCCATAATCATTAATGGCCATGGCGCTCCATTGTGCATCGCGACCGAAATACCAGGCATAGCCCGGCCTTCCGCTGATGGTTTGGTTGCCATTCCAGCCACGGGCCGTAGTGCCAAAGCCGGCCATCAACGAAGTGCCCAGCCCTGGTGTGGTTTGCAGGAACTGGTCGGTGCGGGCCAATGCCCAGCGGTAACCAGTATTGAAGAGAGAGTCAGGTGTGGTGAAATAGAGATGGTCCTGCAGCAGGTTTTTATAATACTGTTGCGAGCGCTCTGCCAGCCGGTTCATCTCCGACCGTTTGTTCCTGTAGAGTGAAACGGCTTCATTCAGCGCACTGCTGCTGCCCATAATATAGATATTAAGAGCCTGGTCATTTTTAATGCTAAAACTCGATTGCACATTCACCTGTTGCCGTTTCTCATCAGCCAATGCTGTTTGCTGCAAAGGTTTTTCAGAATACGCCACTACCGTATTGAGGCTTCCCTCCTGCCCGCTGATCACATGCGCATTGATGGAAGGGTTGTAACCATAAACAATACTGCCTGTGGCTTTTTCAGAATAAGGCCACATATAACGCAGGTTGCTTGCGTAAGAGACAGTGAGTGATCGTATATCATTCCCATTCACTTCAACGTGTGCAACACCATTGGGTTCATCGAAGGAAACGGTATAGATCTCACGCAGTGTTGTGCTGCGGAAGGTATAAGTCCTTGCAATATATTCAGGTGTTATTTCAACAGAAGCTTTTGCATTGTCAAGCCAGGAAATACTATCTGAATTGCTCAATGTAACACCGAGACGAAAATCACGGAGTGCCATATAAGGATGGATCCATATTTCGTCAGCGCCGCCATTCATTTTACCCATCCATAACATGCGCCTGCCAACCAGATCATAAAAATCTTTTGTGGCGGCTTCCTGGTGCATTTGCAGGGTGGGCTTGGGCAATGACCACTTGCCTGCACTTTGCGGAGATACGGCAGCGAGCTTGAAATTTTGTTGTGTAAATTTTCTCGGAGCAAACTGCCAGTAGTTCACCGGCTCCGTTTTCCACTGCTTTGCGGTGTAACGAAAAACATTTTTGGTGAACTGCCAGAGATGCGGCTGATTATAATTATCAGCAGCATAATACAGGTAAGCGCCGGCTGCGATGATACGGCCTTTTCCATATTGATATTCGAACAACAGTTTATTCTCTTCTGCGAATTTGATATACCTCCACTCTATACCAGCCACCATTCCTTTTTGCGGAACAGCATCACCGAAAAAGCCATGTTTGCGAACGGCATGATCCTGCTTTTGCTTGGAAGTGTAAACGCCTCCGTTCATTCCATGATATAACGGATGTGATTTGAAAGCATGAAATCCTGCCGGCCTGCCAAATCCTTCATCTACCAGGGTGTCCCGGCTAAGTTGCAGGGTGGCCGGTTCAATATTCCATTCATTCAATAAGGGAACGGCCTCCATGGATAAAAAGAGATTACCGCCATTGCTTACGAATCGCTTGATCGCATCACCTGCTTTCTTTTCCGCAGCATCAAATGCGGTAGTGTCTGTTCGATGATACCAGACATGCGTAAAACCGCGCAACGATGCAGCCAGGTCCGGAAGCGATACTAATTCCAACGTTAAGTCTTTCCCGCTCCCCCATCCCTTTTTAATAGCGTTTATTTCCTCTGCACTGATATGTGCATTGATAAGAGCTACCCGCAACGGTCGTTGTTGTGCACCGGCTGCTGCGCTGATCAACAGCAGGCAGCATGCTATCCATATTTTTAATTTCATAGTTTTAATCAAGCATTTTTATTTCACCTGGTCTTTTACACAACGGAACCCAACAGTGGCATTCCTTTCAAAACCCTGGCTCACGCGCAACAGCGCCTGCCGGTAATGCAGTTCGCGGGGCCCGCCCTGCACATACCACCAACTGCTGGAAGGTTTGAAATAAGAACCTCCTTTCATCATGATATAACGATAGCTGCCGTTCATGTACAGATCATTGGTGAGTTGCCATACGCAACCAACCAGGTCCTGCAGTCCATAGGGATTTTCGCCTTTAGGATAGGAACCTACCGCATACAGTTTTCCATTCCCCAGGTTGCAGTGTGCTGAATCAATGCCTTCGAGAGCGGAAACAGTCAATGTGCCGGTGATCACCTGTTCTTTGCGCGTAACGGGTGTGGTTTGATTCCAGGGCCATTCGTTCCCTTTCGGCGTTTGCGCAGCATATTGCCATTCTATCTCCGTAGGTAACCGTTTGCCCGCCCATTTTGCATAAGCTCTGGCATCTTCATAACTTACATATACCACGGGGAAATTTTCCTGTCCGGCAGGGATCCTGCCGTTTTTCCAGTGCTTGAGATAGTTGGCTGTATCGCTTGGTTTGTATTTTGTAGCTTTTACAAATGCCTGGTATTGCCTGTTTGTGACCGGGAAGCGGTCCATATAAAATGAAGGAAGGGAGAACATGCTGTCCTGGTCCTGTACAGGATAAGGTATGAATGCATCACCATACGTGGTATGAAACCGGAACGTACCCGCCGGAATATTCACCATGCCTTCAGGCGCTTTGTTGGCCCTGGTCGTATATTGAACGTTGGATATGCGGCGTGCTTCTCCCGGTAACAGGTTCACTACTGTTTCATCCAGCAGTATTCCTTTATCCATGAGTTGTATCACGAAGTTGCCTTCGAACCTGCCGAAATATTGCGACAATTGCAACTGGTGATTACCGGGTTTCAATACCAGTGGCTTTTTTGCATAATCGGGATTACCAGCCCAAACGCGGATCTCATCACCTTTGCCTGGTGTCGTAATTTTCAGCATATCACCATCCCGTAAAGCATTGATCAGAAGCGGCAATTTGGCTACGCAATCCACTTCGCCTTCATTGTTGGTGCCAAGATATTTTTTGTGAAATGCATTTGTTTCAGCAGTCACCCACCATTCATTATTTCGTTGCACTGGCGTAAGCAAGTTGTGATGCCACAGATCTACGAAATGATATCCCTGTTCGGGTTTCACTCTAAATAATTCTCCTTTGTACCCCCCGGGAATAACGCTATAGATCGTGTATATCGTTTTTTCAGGTAAAGCCCATTCATTTACCCAAATACTATCTGCAGAAGTAGCGATCAAAGGGGTAAAGCCCCTCGAAGTAAAATTGTAAGTGTTCTCTCTTTGAATGCGCGCCGTACGCCCCAGGTATTTATATTGCTCTTCTGCATAGTCAGGCTGACCAGGTGCAAAAATGTTCAGCTCCACACCATATCCATTAAAGAACGATGTTGCGAACTCGCGTTGTATGGGTTCTTTATACAGTTCTGCTACCCGGAATATGGCAAACTCGGGTTTAATCAGTTTGTTCAGGTTCAGCATTGGCGCATAGTACAATGCATTATGAACGCGACCAGAGGGTATGCCCGGCATATCTTTGGGAACGGCCATACCTTCACTATACATGATCACACCCGGCCTTACTTTATCTGCTGCATTCTGCAGCTCATTGCTTGACTCGCCCTTGGTATCCAGCACCATACCATCAGCCGTGGTAGCGGCAACCAATCTGGAGATACCTTCGAAATGATTTTCACTGCGCGTGCTTTCGTCCCAGGGATTATAACACAGGAACATTTTTGTTCCCAGTTTGCGGCTGTCGGCTGCCATTTTCTTTACGCCTGCCATGCCCCCAGGCAGATCTTCGAACATATCGAATTGGTTGCGCTGGTCCAATCCCAGGGTTGGCCAGGTGGGCCACAGCCCTACAAATTCATCACCACCATATAAGCGTTGCCCACGTTGCAGGAACTCAGTGAGGTGAAATTTTCCGTCAGTATAATCATAATAGAACTTATCCCAGTTCATGATGAGATGGCTCACATACGAATGCCTTATCCACTGCAGGTCTTTTCTTTCAAATAATGTATTGTCGAATTTCGAAAGGTCATATAACCAGCGTTGCTGAAAAATGCGGTTGAGCGCAGCATGCCAGTCACCGGGCACCAGCTCTGCATACAAGGCAAATTGAACAGAGCCACCGGGATACAACCATGTCTCAAACCGTGAGCGCTTGCCTTTATCGATGGCTTTACGACGGGTAAGTGCGGCTAATTGTAAACCATTGCCGAGCGCTATGCTGTTAAAACCCAGTTCCCAGGCATTATCCGGAACGATCACGTTCACCGGTTGGCTGCCAGGGCGGAAAAGATGAGTGCGTGAAAGCCCATGCTTCCCGAGCCCGGTGATGTACACATTGCCTGGTGCTTCGCCGAAAGGCACTATGTTTTCAAGTTTCAGTGTATCATTGCCCGTGTTGACAAAACGGATAACAGCCTGCAAGCCTTCTGTTCCGGATTGCCAGTTGCCGGGCTTCACCACTAATTTTTGTTGCCCCAGTTCTGGGCTATTGGAAGCGAACAGCTTTCCATTCAATACAAAACTGACTACGGGCACAGATAAGGAGCGCTCTCCCATAGTGGCGCCGGAAGCCAATAAACGGTTTACCTGCAGGGAATCTTTGGAGAGTTCAATCCCTGTGAGCCTGGTTTGTGCCAGTAAGGTAATGGATAGGCAAATCGTCAGTAGTGAGAAGCAGAGTTTTCTTTTAATCTGGTTCAATTTTTTCAATTTCAGGGTTTGTAAATAATTGCCTTAAAATTATAAGTAACCGGCAACTATTCGGGGAGAAAAGGCAAAAACCGGCAGCAAACGTTACCGGTAACGTTATCAGTAAAATTGGAAGAACGTTTTATAAAGTTCTGCTATATGCCGGATTGAGGTAAACGGGAGTCAAAGCTCCTTAATGTCATATTTGGTTTATGCCTTCTTTTCAACCTATGCCTTCCCTACCCCGAAGAATTTCGCAAATGCCCCTCCTGTTTGATAAGGTTATGAACGAACTTTGAGATCAAAGTAAAATTCTACCGCAAAACTTTGTGATTTATGAAAACAAAAAAAATCTGGGCCAATTTTGGTGTTCAGGATTTAGAACGAACCACTAAATTCTATCAGCAACTTGGATTTGAACAAAATGGAGCTTCCGATCAACTTACCAGTTTCTTCTTTGGCGAGGAGAAGTTTATCATTCACTTTTTTTTGAAGAATATACTTGAACCCGGTATGAAGGGGCAAATAATAGATACAAAAGCAGGAAATGAAATCATATTTACTCTTTCTGCTGACAGTAAGGAAGAAGTGAATAACTGGGAGAAAGAGGTGCAACAAGCAGGGGGAACAATAGTTTCAAAGCCGGAAGAGTTTGGAAAGGGATATTACGGTTTCGTCTTTGCTGATCCTGATGGCCACAGGTTCAATGTATTTCATATGTAAGAGCACTATTATTGTGTGCCCTGTTTACCAGGTTCTGCTTTTAAACCTTGCAGGAAATGGTGGGCATGCTCTTCTATAATGGCTTCTATGTTCATGACTGATTGATTGTAACGGATGGTAAGAATCTTAAAAAGCAACGATTGCTTTTTAACCGGCAAAGCTGTCCAGCATTTCAAAGGTAGGCACGAAAAACAAAGTGCCTGTTTGCGGAGTGCTAAAATCCAGTATCCGGTCATAATTCCCTTCAGGCACACCCACGAACATATTGGTCAGCATCTTTTTTACGGTATTAAATGAACTGGCATAGGCAATAAAATAGGTCCCCATTTCATTGCTGGCTACATTGCCAAAAGGCATATTATCCCTTACAATTTTAAAATCATCGCCTACATTGGCCAGTGCCGAGTGTGCATTGGAAGGCTTCACAGCATCAGGCATTTCAATATCCCCGGTTTTCGACCTGCCGATCACTTTTTCCTGCTCACTTACCGGCAGGGCTTTCCATGCCTGCAGATCATGGAGGTATTTCTGTACGAAAAGATAGCTGCCACCTTTATAGTTAAGATCTTCATCACCGATAATACCAAAATATGTCCTGTCTTCCCCATGCGGGTTTTCTGTACCATCTACAAAACCCAAAATACTTCGGCTGTCCCAGTACCTGAAGCCGTGCACTTCCTGTATGGCGATGGCCGCATCCTTTAAGGTATCTGATATTGCAGCAGCAGTATCTATACAAAAGCTATATGCATCGGAACGGATATGCAGATGCAAATCGCCTCTGGTCGCTACGGCAGTATGTTTAGAGCCTGCAATAGGTGTAAATGTTTCAAATTCTTTCGGAACAGGTGTGGGTAGTTCCAACAAATGCCAGGCTTCAAAACCAATTCCCAAAACTACGCTGGCTTTGGCATCGGGGAAACGTGTAAGCGCGGAGTTGTTCAGGTTGGAGATCAATGCGCACAGGTTTTTGAAGGCTTCTTTAATGTCTATTCCTTCTTTAAAATTCCATACCATGAAAATGGTATTTTTGTTTGGGTAGTCCAGTACGTTTTGGGAATTAATGCTCATATAAAGCTTTATAGTTCGGCTGTTTTGAATATGTTGCAATAAGAGGCTGCAAGAGCTAATTTACAAAAAGGTTATTCAATACGTTCAATTCTTCTTTACGACCCCGTAAATTCGGTAGAATGGATCGAAACGGTTAACTTTAGATTTACCGAACCATCAACCCGAATAATCTTTTTTATGCCGCATGACAGAGAATTGGGCAAACAAATTTTTGCCGATCAATTTCAAAAAGCTCAGGAAGACATGGGGCTCTTTACTTATAGTGACAGGGGATTCAATTTAACAGAGCATAAAGGAGTAACCCATTACGACTGGTTAGACATTGAAACGATTTTCGGTTTTAAAGAAGATCGCTTTACAACAGATGAAATTTGCATAGACATATTTTTTAGCTGCAAAACCAGTATTCGTTTGACGGAATCAACACCAGGCTGGTATCAGTTTAATAAACGACTTAGCCAGGCAATACCGGCTGTATCTGAAAATTGGGACGCTGATATTATGCATCCTCCCTTTGCAACAAACATGATACTTCTTTTTGACAAAGGCAATAGAAGTAGAGAGCAAGCGGAGAAAGTGTGTTACAATAGCTAAATACTACACGCATAGCTTCTGCAGATATTCGTCTGCGTGGTGCGTCAAAGCTGGATTTTGAAAGTACCCGCGTCAATTCACTGAAGATGAGTGTGGGGGATGATGCCTTGATTAACTTCTCAGGTTTAACATATCCGGATTGCCGATGAAATAGAATTCAGCAGTTGATCATTTTTTGTAATCTTATTGCATCGCCTTTATTTCAGCTTCTGTCAATCGAAGAAATCTTGCTGCATTGTTAAACAAAATATCCCGTTTTTGAGCAGTGGAAAGAAAGGCTGCATTATTGATAGCTTCAATACCTATTTCTATTGTCTGTGGCCAGACCATATTATCTGAACCAAACATAATGCGTTTGCCAAAGCCTGCATTTACCAGGCGTTCTAAATAAAAATAAAATTCTTTCTGAGGAATCATATAGCAGATAGCGGCAACATCAACATATAGCTGAGGGTGTGTATACATGGTAGTCAGCATTTCGTCTAACATGGGCCACCCGGCATGCATGGCATATATACGAAGTTTGGGATGCCGGATTAATGCTTCTTCCAGTCCAAACGGGCTGTGAAGTTTTGCCCGATAGTTTTCATAATTAAGGTAAGGTGCCCCGGGAGGGCCGGGGCCAAGATGAATGCCCACTGGTATATCCAGTTTTTCTGCCATAGCAAGATAAGGTTCAAAAGCACTGTCACTCGGACTATAACCTTCGTATTGAATAGCTACCTCGCCAAACACTTTAAACTCACCTGTTTTAAAAATCTTTTCCAGTGAGTCAGGGGTAAGTCCCTGATTTTTTGCTAGTCCAAATCCCCAGTCTAAGGCATTAATAATACGATCAGGGCTTGATTTTTCCCAGTTTCTAACTGTTTCCATGTCGCCGCTTGTAACAGCATATACATTATACTTATCCAACGCAAGGAGTGTCAACATTTTTAAAGAATCATTATTTGTTGGTGCTATTAGTTGTCTGTCGGCCCATGCACTGGATTTAAGCACATTCTGATAGGTTTCAGAATATGGCTGAGCAGGATCATGAGGTCCGATATCGCGAAAAGGGGCACAAATAATCGCAGGAGTAGAACCTTTCTTAACGGGCATTGCATGTAAGTGCATATCAATCACTGGCAATGGCCGCTTTTGGGCAGTAGTTGAATGTGTCAGGAAAAGGCTGGTTAAGCAAACGCAGGCCGACTTTAACATAGCAAAATGGTATTGGCGATTATTGCTTAGAGTATTAAAAGAACTTTTTCCATAAATCGTCCTTTTGTAATGATTTTATCTACCGGCAGTAAAAAATCATCATTTTTAATGATTGGTTGCCCCTTCTCTCTTCACGACATTTATCTCATAAATTCAACAACATGAAAAATACCTGTTGACACAATTAAGTTTTCCTGTAATAACAATGCGCTGACACATATCATTCAATCGGGCAATCACTATTTTTAGGATGTTGCAGAAAATGATGTGGAGCCCAATAATTATAACACCTATATCACAAGATATTAGCTTGTGCTAAAAGCACATGCTCAGGTATTGATAACAGATAGCCGAAAAGAATACCAGGAAAATCTGTTGGAGCATTATGAAAGAGAAACTTTGACTTTAAGGCGCTTAAAAATGGTGGAATAATTTTAAACAAAAAAAGTATGATAACTTTTAATAAAATCGTTACGACATCCATTTTACATATGTTGTCTATATTTTCCTATTCACAGCAAAGATCTTACGACATTGTTTCCTATACAGCACCAAATAGCTGGACTGAAACTCTGGGCAATGGTAACGTTTCCTATTCCCGTATTGAAAATGGGAACTGGGCACAAATAACAATTTACAAAAGCACCGCAAGCACCGGTAATATTGACGCTGATTTTAATAAAGACTGGAATGAACTTGTAGTGGTAAACAAAAATATTTCTTCTCCTCAAAAAACAAAACCACAACCAAAAGATGACTGGGCGGCAATGAGCGGAAGCGGAACCTGGCAATATAACGGGGTTAATGTGACTTCCCAGCTAACAGTTTACTCCAATAGCAAGGTCTGTATATCAATACTGTGCAACTTTACCACAAATCTTTATTTAAAAGATTATCAAACAGTACTTGCGTCCGTATTTATAAATCCAGGAAATGCGCAACTGAATTTGGATACAATACCTCCCCAAAATGGTGGCTCGTTTGCGGTTACCAATAAAAATCCCGTTGTGGGTATATGGATCGTTAACCAGGCTGAAACAAGAGGGTTTTCGAACGGGCATCTTATGTACTCTGGTGGTTATATGCGGAAGGAGTATCAGATAAAAGAAGATGGAACATATATTTTTCGTGAAAAAAACTGGCTGGCTAATAATGAGATCATCTATTTCGTTTACGAATCAGGAACATGGACAATGGATGGAAACAAGTTAACCATTACCCCTAAAAAAGGTAAAGCCGGGTGGTGGCATAAAGACAAAATAACTAACGACGTAAATAAATGGGGTAATTATCAAAAAACGGCAGCTTACAAAATCCAATCGGCTGATTATACCTTTGAAATAAAAGCAGAATCCAATTATAACAGCTCTATTATTCTTAATTGCAGCAAGGCTACTGAAAGAGATGGTGGCCAGCTTAATAATTCGCCGTATAGGTTTGTTTATGTTCAGCGAAAAGAATCCCTTATTGATAATCCGCCAGGTTTCAAGTTCTGATGATTTCAGTGAAAACACATAAGTCTGAAATATTTTATCACAACATTCTTTACCTGTTTTAAATGAACATTTTTCCGCAAAAAACAAATCTTTTACATTATAACTTATTCAGTCCCTGCAAAATGGCAAAAGATGCAAAATGAAAGAGGTGTATTGAATTGAACAGTTTTTGATTAAAATGGTTTTATATCGGTATGATTAAGATTAGAGATTCTCAATAACATTCCTATAACCCCTTCCAATAGGGATAGATACTCCATTCACCTCAACCGATTCCGCTGTATAGGATTCCAGCTTATTAATTGAAATGATAAATGATCGATGAATGCGTTTAAAAAAAATGCCAGGCAAAATGTCTTCTATTTCATGCGTACTCATTCGAGATATAAATTCATTTTTTTTAGTGACCACTTTTATATACTCTCGTTGACTTTCTACATACAAAATTTCAGAAAATAAAATTTTCACTTTCCTCTTTTGTACTGTAAGAAACAAGTAATCTTTTGCGTCACTCATTTCAGATATAGCCTGAATATTGCTATTAGTGGGTTTTACTTTATTTATAGCAATTAAGAAGCGCTCAAACTCAATAGGCTTCAGGAGATAATCAGTTACATCCAGGTCAAATCCCTCTACGGCATATTGGTGATAAGCAGTAGTAATGATAACTGCAGGTTTTTGGGCGAGTGTCTTTAAAAAGGTCATCCCTTTTAGTTTTGGCAGATGAATGTCTAAAAACATTAATTGCACTTCATTTGTGCGTAACCATTCTGTTGCAAGTATGGCATCCTTAAAGGTGCCCTCTAATTGCAAAAAAGGGACTTGTGCAACATAGTCCAATAATACTTTAACGGCAAGCGGTTCATCCTCTATTATAATGCATTTTATTTTAGACATTGCTTGTTAAATTTATTCTTAATGTTGATGTAAAAACAGCGTTCTCTTGCCCTGCAGACAAATCATAATCTTTATAGAGTAGTACTAACTGCCTACGCAGATTAGAAAGTCCGATATTTTCTTTCACCTGTTGTGCGGTAGTGGTTTCTTCTGTTGAATTTTTTACAGTAAACAATAATTGTTGCTGCTTTATAGTAAGATTAATATCAACAAAAGGCTTATTTCTTGTTTCTGAAACGCCATGCTTAAAGGCATTTTCTACTAATGGAATAAGTAGCAAAGGCGGTAAAGATTGTTTTGAATTTTCAATATTGACATTCAGCGTAACAAGCAAAGAATCATCATAACGAAGTTTTTCAAGGGAAATATAATCAGTTACTATTTTCAATTCATCATCTACTGCTATAAAATCATCACCGGTTTCATACAGCATAAAACGCAAAATTTTAGATAATCGCAAAATTGATTCAGGAGCCAGGTCGTTTTTATCTCTTGCTAATGAATAAATATTGTTTAGCGTATTAAACAGGAAATGCGGATTTGTTTGGGCTTTCAAATAGTTAAGCTCTGCTTCCTTTTTTTCTATTCTTAATTGACTGTTTTTCTCTCTAAGCCTAATGTTGTTGTATACATTTCGCACTATTGCAAAAAAAATGACACATATAAAGCTAAATTGAGAATGAGTAGCCACACCTTTCAAAAATGGAAGTTCGGGTGTATAATCTACATAAATACCTACTTGTATCCATAGCTGACGCCAACCATACAACCCGAATGTATAAAACAGGATAGCCATAAACAGGAAGAAAAATGAGCGTTGATTATTTTTGCATGGCCACCGAAATAAACGTAAAATTTTCTCAAATAAAATGTAGTTAAGTACTGTAAGATAGCTCACCAGAAAAACACTATTGATAATTCTGCGAATAAAGGTTTCCCGGTATCCAAAAAATTCACCGAAAGAATACAACAACAAAAAACCTAACCCCATGTATAGGTAAAAATTAATTAGCCTGTTATTTATTTCCTTTTTCATTTCTGGATTTGCACTGTAAAAATACCCAAAACTCGCCTATTTGTTTATAATGACTATGAAAGGAACATTATCATCAACAAACTACTTGATTGCGTAAAGCAAACTCCTCAGAAACAGGAACATTCTCCTTAGTTTATCACCTCATTGAGCAAATTTAACCTTCTGTTTACGAGAAGCAGCTTTTCATTGACACAATCCTTTTTGGGATAACTATTTATTCAAATTTGCATCTGAATTACCATTCTCTCATGCAATTTTTTCAAATCAATATAAGCAAACATCAAGCTATTAACTGCAGTTTGTATGAGGCAGTGATCTCTGATAAAATAATGATTATCGTATCCGCCGCTGGGGTATTGCAATCATTTTACAAGAAAATTGCTGAGTTCTTTCAGAATAATAGTATTTCAGCAATCACATTTGACTACGCAGGTATTGGTAAATCTTTGCATGGAAATATCAAAAATGAAAATAGCAGCCTGGTAAATTGGGGAAACAGGGATTTAGAAGCTGTAATTAAATATACGATTGAAACTTTCCCTAATCATAAAATCATTCTTTTGGGCCATAGTATTGGCGGCCAATTAATCGGTTTGACCCCGTCATCTTACATGGCAGATAAAATAATTCTTGTTGCGGCACAATCTGGCTATTGGAGATTCTGGAAAGGAGTTGATAAAATAAAGATGTGGGTAAACTGGTATTTGCTGGTTCCGGCACTAACAAAAGTATTCGGGTATCTGCCTTCTAAAAAAATGAGCAGGATGGAGAATTTACCCAAAAATGTTGCTGAAGAATGGGCTAAGTGGTGCAGGAGTAGTGATTATTTATTTGCCAGCAGTTCATACAACAATTTACATTTTGACGGAATAAAATGTAAACTCATTTCTATAAGTATTGACGATGACTTTTTTGCTCCAAAAAAATCTGTTGAATGGCTAACTGCAAAATTCTCAAATGCAAGTATAAAAAGTCTACACTTATTTCCTGAAAATTTTAAGACCTTAAAAATTGGTCACTTTTCATTGTTTACAGAAAAATTCAAGGATAGTCTTTGGAATATTTTATGTGAAGAAGCTAATAATTAAGAGAAATGAATCAATACAAATATTTTGGTGAAATAGCTGAAATCCATTCGATTCTTGTTTTAAAAAATCAGAAAATACGGGCTACTGCCGGAATTTGGATAACATTTTCCTTTTTACATTCTGTTACTTTCAAAACAATTCTAAAGTGATCCATCACAAAGTTTTCAAGAAAAGAGATATGAATACAAATAAAAATACGGCAAGAGCTGCGGGTTCAATTTACCTGATTGTAGTAATTACAGGAATGTTCAGCCTGGCCTATATTCCTCAAAAACTTATTGACTGGAATAATAGTAGGGTAACATTCAATAACATCACTACTTCACATTCTTTATTCAGATTTGGTATTTACAGCAGCGTACTTTGTTATGTGGCTTTTACTTTTTTGCCACTTTTCTTATATAAGCTTTTAAGAACGGTTAATGAGTCACACGCAAGAGCAATGGTGATATTAGCTTTATTAAGTGTTCCTTTATCGTTTAACAATTTGCAACATAAATATGCAGCAGTAACGATTACTGGAAAAGAATCCTTACTACAAAATATTTCCCTAGAAGACTTACAAAGTAAACTAATGTTTTCACTTTATCAGTATAATGATGGGCTTTTGCTTGCAACTGTATTCTGGGGTCTTTGGCTTTTCCCGCTTGGGTTGCTGGTTTACAGGTCAGGATTTATACCAAAATTTTTAGGCATTTTATTGATGTTGGGTTGCGTTGGTCATTTAATAAATTATACGGGCAATACTCTATTTGAAAACTACGCTCAAATCGGTATAGGAAAATATATGGGTATGCTGCCAGCAGTTGCAGAAATCGGAACATGTTTCTGGCTGCTATTTTTTGGGGTACAAATAAAGCGAAATGGAAAATAAAAAATGTCAATACGAAGATTTCAAAATCAATGTCAAACTGATGCTATCGTCATTTTGGGCTTCCGTAATGTTTCTTTACATCTATGGTGACTATTTTGAATTATACGTTCCTGAAAAAGTTACAGGTCTCCTGAATGGACAAAACATATTGAATACTCCTTACAAATTGCTTTTGGCAACAGTTGTTTTGACACTTCCTTCACTGATGATTTTTCTTTCGTTGACATTGAAGTCAAAATGGAATAGAGTTTTAAATATATCAATTGGCATATTCCTAACTCTGTTCACTTTGCTTGTAGGGGTTTCATCTTTTACTGAATGGAGGATATTTTATGTGATGCTGTCTTTTCTGGAAAGCGTCATTACATCAATTATAGTATGGAAGGCTTGGCACTGGCCGAAGAGTAATTATTCAGATTGATAAAGAATACAACTAAATACACTGAAGCAACTAATGAATTCAAAACAATTATTCTTTTATATAACATATCTAAAACTTTAAAAAATGAAACTGCTTAAGGCATCTCTTTTTATTGGATTAATCATTTTACTCGCAGCCTCCTGCAAAAAACCAGATTCCGGCACTGATAATACTTACCCTAAACAAGTTAGTATCACCTACAGAGTTAGCAGCACAACAACTAATAACCTGGTATCAATAACGTATGATAACGAAACCGGAGGGCAGACTACTGCTAATAACCCTGCATTACCATTTACAAAAACCATCATAAAAACCGTGAACAAATACAATATTATCACCCTTGGCTATTTTGTTAATCCTGCTCAAACCGTAAAACTGGAAATATTAGTTAATAACCAGGTTGTAAAGTCCCAGGTATATACATCTCCGAACTCATCCATGTCATATACTTTTCAATAACAAATAAAATTTGGTGTAACATTCAAAAGAAAGGCCCATAGTATGGAAAAATCTTTCATCATTTATCTATCCTTCATAGTCTTTTCAGTATTCTCCTTTTCCTGTAGTAGAGAAAGGTATATTGATGCACCCGGAAACTTAGTACCAAAAACAGTTGATCAGGATTCTACGCTATCTTCTATTTCAATTAACGGTGCGTTGCTGCATTCCGAAGCTTTTGGCCCGGAAGACAGCACATTAATTATATGTATTCATGGTGGGCCTGGCGGCGACTACCGTTACATGCTTAATTGTAAAACCCTCGCAACAAAAGGTTATAGAGTTGTGCTTTACGACCAAAGGGGAGCCGGACTCTCTCAGAGGTTTCCAAAAAATTGGTACCTCTCGCAAGGAAATGATGCAATGAATAAAATATTTTATGATGAATTAAAAGGCATTATTGCGCACTACAAAACATCTGCCACACAAAAAATTATATTGTTAGGACAGTCCTGGGGAGCCATGTTAGCAACAGCTTACACAGGCAAATATCCTAATGAAATAGACGGACTTATTGTAGCCGAGCCTGGCGGCTTAAAATGGGATGATGTAATTGATTATATTTCCGAATCAAGGTCGTTCAAATTGTGGGGAGAAACCTTAAATGATGCCACTTATATAGACCAGTTTATGACTGGCAAAGAAGACCAGCACGAAATTTTAGATTATAAAGCTGGCCTGATTGGTTCTGTAAATGCAATAGTTGGCGACGTTGGTGCTGATTTAGGCAATAATGCACCATCATATGTTGCGTCGAGAAGTGGTGCCGTTGTTAATGCTGCATCATACGAATTGGGGCAAGATATCAAGCCCGATTTTTCAGCTGGTATCGACAATTTTTTTACCAAAACACTTTTTATATATAGCTCTAACAATAAAGCTTATCCTGAAAGTTGGGCAGAAAAAATTTCATCCGCTTATCCCAACAAAGAAATTTTTAAAGCACAGGGAGTAGGTCATTCTGGAATGTTAGACCAGGTAGATTTCTGGACAACGACTATGGAGCCTAAAATTATTTCCTATATACAATCACTATAACAACACAAATGAAGAAGATTGCTATTAAATCAATTATTATAATTGTTGCTTTTTCATTTTTTAAAAATGAAGTATATGCACAGGTTATAAACTGGGAAAATATTTCAAAACAAAATATGCATCTATTACACATTGATGTGGGAGCAGAATATGGCGCAATAGCTGGAGTGGGTTATCATCACTTAATACCTGTTAAAAGATTTCCTTTATGGATTGGGGGCGAATTCTCTGTGCCATTTGGAAACCAGTTAGCAGATGATTTTAAGATGAGGTTAGGTACACAAATTAGGATTGTTGCATTAAATCATTTTCAATTTTCAGCAAGAGTTCAAGGTATAGCAAGGCGATATCACAATCAATCGGTTAGACTTTTCAATTTTGGAAGTGATTTAGCCGGAACAATCGGCTATTATCGAAAAAAATGGTCTATCAGTGTTGAGTCGGGTTTTGATAAAGCCATCGTTACAAACTTTAAGCATAGCGAATGGTACAAAAAAAATATTTATGACAACGTCCAGGACGGCTGGTATGAGCCTGCAACCGGAGGTAATTTCTATTATGGATTGCAAGGCGGCTTTTCCATGAAAAAAATTGATATTACTCTCAAAGCCGGAAAAGTTCTACAGCAGGATTTTAAATCACAACCATTGCTTCCTTTTTATGGTCAAGTTGGAGCAAATTTTAGATTTTGAAACGAGAAGATCAAGCCTTATAATATTATTTAAAAAGTGAAAGTTTTGAGGCAAAAAAAATAGTCATAAATATTACATATGCGAACTATTAGTGTCATATTTTTTGTATTTCTAAATCTAAATACAAACGCCCAATCTCTGATTAAGCCGGGAGATAATTCTTTCGACAAAAATTTTATAAAGAGTACTCATTATGAAATGGCATACTTTGCTGTTTCAGGGCGACAAACCGTAGAAATAAGCTCTTTTGATGTTGAGGTTAAGGTTAACGGGAAAACTATATCCGTATATACCAGGATAAATTCTCCTGCTGGAAATTCAATTTGGAGTGATACCAGCATTGCCGATATACTTACATTAAAACCGATTTACCGCTCTTCTAACAACTCTGATAAACAATATCATATTAAGTATGGTACTGCAATAGAAGGTGATTATCACGATAAACGATCTAATAAAAACAGCCAGATTAGGGACAAAAACAAAGGTGACTTTTTCGACAGCTTTATTTATCCTTACCTGCTCGGTGCTCTTCCTCTTACTTCCGGTTATAAAGTAATTTTACCCGTATATGAATACAAACCCGAAGCTAAGAGTATGATTTCAAACACACGTATTACTGAAGTAAAAAGCAGTATGTACAGAAGTGAGATAACAGGTGAACATGCTGTATGGCAGGTAAGCGTATTTGAAGAAGGAACCAATGTTAAATATGAGTATTATATCGATAAAGAAAGCAGAAAGCTCTGGAAAGTGGAAATACTTGCATCTAACGGCAAACAATATCTACTGGTTGACAAAGAACTTGATTACAACCCTTTCACTGCGATATTTGATAAAGATCAAACCTATAAAATGGTTAGCGCAGGTTCCGGTACAATTAGTGGTCAAATCTATGCCAGAGATAATCAGAATTCACTTAAGGGAATAGCTATTCTCAATATTAATAAAAAGCAATATGCACAACAGGGAACAACTGTAATTCTTATCCCTTATACAGACTATTTTAAAGAATGGGTGTCATTGAATGAAAAACTCAGGAAAAAGGGACGTGCAGTGCCGATTTCAAAAGAAGCTGCCGAATGCATAAAAATAACTTCGGTATATGATAATGACGGAAACTTTGAATTCACAAATCTTATGCCCGGAGAGTATTACTTATTTACAGAGTTTGGATATACCCATACAGCTTCACGAACAGAAGTAGTAGGCTATACTGATATTTACATTAATGGTTTTTTCCAGGGAAGCACTGCAAATACCGAGGTTTATAAATATAATACAAATGTCAAAGCGGCAGTTAAGAAGATTGTTACAATTAAAAAGGAGGGAGACAAAGTAACAGTAAAATTGAAGAAGACGCTTTAATCAAAATATTCAAATTCCGGGTTCAGGTTTTTGAAATATAAAGAAGAAGAGCATGGAGGAACATTCTGCCTGGTTAAGAAAGATAATGAAGTATTAAAGGCACAACAGGCTAACAGAAACATGTACAGGTATAAAATAAAATTGCCGATCAATGAATAAGCAAAACATATTTAATAGCACTTTCTTATTAAGATTAGGTGTATCCGTTATCTTTCTTTCGCACAGCCTGCACGGGATTTTCACAGGCAACGATGTAAATGATTTTGGCAATTTTTTTCTAAATAAAATCGGATTTTATCCATTTGGGGTTTTCATAGCATGGGGTGTCGTTATTAGCCAGATAATAACTTCGCTATTATTAATTGCAAATAAAGGCGTGAAAATTTCCTGTATCATAAACATCATTATCTTGATTTTTGGTATAAAAACAGTTCATTTTTCGGAAGGCTGGTATGTCGTAGGGGCTGGTAGAAATGGTATGGAGTTTAGCTTCATTCTAATTGTTGTGCTCATTACACTAATTATATCTGACAGAAGATACGAAAAGCAAATAACACGTTGATAATAATACAAGATATTATAGTCTAATTTTATAATTATTTTTACAACCTAAATAGCTAATCAGAGCTTAATAGCCAGTTACAATTTATTCGTTTGGAAGCTGAAGAACCAATCAGAAAGGCAGAACTTTACATAAAAGTTCTGCCTTCTGTTATAGATAGGTTGAAGAAATTTAAAACTAAAAACATTACAAAAAACAGCAATTTCCCAAAAGTTCACCATTTTTTGAACAGGCTTATAAAACGTATGGATAATACAGACGATTTGCTTTAAGCATTGATTTTGTTGCATCTAGTACAAAATCATTCAGAACTTCGGCACACTTTCTGAAATCATACCTTCCAAAAAACTACTGAAAACCATCGTTTTATCATCCCCTTTACTGATTTTAAGCAGCGTCAAAATCATCTTTTTTAATGATTAATTGTCTCGGCCCTCCATTCTATTTTTATCACATAAAATTTTCATTATGAAAGCGATATTTCTCTTAACTATTAGTTTTTGTTCTTGGATTTTTTAAAGGCATAAGTAAAACCGGCAGCCGCCCCTGAGCTAAAACAAATACAGATTGTAAAAGCAGATACCAATATCGGCTATGTTCAGAAGGTGCTTTCGGTGCAGAGGAAAAAACAAAGCAAATGAAATTTACCAGGCATTAAAGCAAAAAGGGGCCGATAGTGATGATATAGGAAATGCCGCTACAAGTCCGGCGTCCAATTTTTGATTGCACTAAAAAAACAACTGACTATTCACTTAAAATTATACATACCGTGAAAAGCAAAATGATCCTGATCTCTTTTTTGCTGCCTGCAGCTACTGGTTTTGCGCAATACAAAAAAATAACTGACCCGCTGACGCCCTGTAATGGTACTGCCGATGCTGTTGCCGGAATTTATACCGACCATACCAACCCCAAATATGGGCCAATCAGTTTAAAAGGCACAGCAGCCGAAAAAGCTGCAATGATGAAAAATCTGGTTGCCATTGAAAAATTCGAAGAAGCAAGTCGCAGAGATTTTAAACTTACCGGGTGTGCCGCCCGTGTAAGTTTTCAAAGATGGGGTAACAGTGACTACGGAAAAAATGTTTATGCCAGGTATGGATACCAACTCGGCGTTTACCAATACGCTTGCCATGTTACCGAACATGTGACCAAAATAATAGGCGAATACAGGACAGTATTCCGGGTAGATATAAACCCGATCTTAATTAATGCGGGCTCCCAACTTCGCCCTGGTACTGGAAATATCTTTTTTAAGAAAACAGCCACATCACTTATGTGGACTTATGATTTTCCGGCAGATGCAATGCTTGGCCCCGGCTATGAAAAAAACCGTATAAGTAACCCCAGCAAGGTTTCAAAGTATATTTCTGAAAGCGGCTTACTGGCTGGTCGTTCTACTGCGTACAAAAGCTATCATGAAGATTTTATAAAATTGAATAACGGTAGTGGCTATACAGAAAATTATATGCATGGAAGCCAATATGACAAGTTTACAGAGGAAAGCTATAGATGGATAGACAGGCATTACCTCATTACAAAGCCAGGTATTCCATTATTGATACCCGTTTCCCGTAAACAGTATTTGCAGGATATGCTTGAGTATTTTGAAATTGAAAAAGCAAATTTCTATTCTACCGTAGAAGACTTGCTCAAAAAATCTGCTACGGATAATAGCGATTTCGGTATTCAGAAAAAACAAACCTGGCAAGCCCACAAAGCTGCTTACAGCCAGCTATATGAGGCAAAAAAGGCCAAAGTAAAAGAGTTGTTGGGAAACAAAAATGAAGAATGGTTAAAATTGCCAGCTGTGGTAGCGGGCAATACCGCTACAGATGATGCAACAGAACGCCTTTCACAAACTGGTGTTTTTTACGAGATGGAAAATTGGGATAAAAACATTTTTGCCCTCTATGTATTAAACCCGGCCTATTTTAATAATGCACCCGGTTCATCTGTAAAACCTTCTTTAATGGAGGTACAGTTTCGCTATGAATTGAGTAAAGAAAGTGGGTTTTCAGAAAGGTTATTCAGCAACTTCCTGAAAAATTTTGATATGAACGCATTGCGAAAAATGCTGGAGTAGAAAAAATTTACATCAATTGACAAACATATGAAAGTGTCGGATCCTCCGAAACTTGCCCATGAGTAGTTCTACCGGCTTCGCAGAAGCGGGCGCCAGTATAATCATAAGCGGTTGTACCGGGTATATAAGATCTTAAAGCTGAATATCCGGCGAAATCAAGTTCAATCAGCAGTTGTACTACTATCAGCTAATATCGGGCTTGACCGAATTCTATTTAGCTTTTAGTTGTTAACTTCAACATCAGTAATTCTAATCGACTTCAGTTGCCGGGCAGACAATTATAAAATACCATCCCGGCGGCAAGTCCTTAACGTTAGTGGTCAAATTAAAGCAAACCTTTACAAAAAATGAAACAATCAGAAAATCATAATTTATTCAAGTTGACTTTTCTCGTTCTTGCAATCAGTATGATTTCCTGTAATCAAAACAAGCAATCTCAACAAGAAGCAACTGTACGAACAGCAAGCCAAACGACTTTTACTGTAAGCAAAGAAATACCTATATGGACAAGCTCTATTCCTGACTCAGGACTGATAACAGGCGCAGAAACATATAATGATGGAATGGTTAGAAATGTTTCTAATCCAACAATAAAAATCTTTTCACCATCAAAAGAAAATAGTGGTGTTGCTGTTCTTGTTTTCCCAGGTGGTGGGTATATGAAACTTGCCGTTGAATTGGAAGGTTCTGAGATTTGTGAGTGGTTGGCTTCTATCGGAGTAACAGGAATTCTTTTAAAATACAGAGTTCCGGCTTCGGGTCCTCATTATGACAAGGATTGCCACTGTGAAAGAGACCCAATCAAACCTTTAGCTTTACAAGACGCACAAAGAGCTTTAGGCTTTGTACGCTCACAAGCTAAAGAATTGAATATTGACCCAAATAAAATTGGGGTAATGGGATTTTCTGCAGGTGGACATTTAGTTGCCGATGTTAGCACCAATTATAGAAAGAGAATGTATAAAGCAATTGATGATATTGACGAAGTTAGTTGCCGACCAGATTTTGGAATAGTAATGTTTCCTGGACACATGACTTTTCATACAAGAAAACCTTACGAACTTAACAATACGCTTCCAGTTGACAGTGTAACTCCACCAATGTTTATATTACAAGCAGGTAATGACCCTGTTGACACTATTCAACATTCTTTAGTGTATTATATTGCATTGAAAAAAGCTGGTGTTAAAGCCGAATATCATATTTATGCAGAAGGTGGACATGCTTTTGGGTTAAATAAATCAGCACAAAAAATTCCGAATTGGGAAAAGTTACCAATTGCAGATTGGGAGAAGTTAGTTGAACGGTGGTTACAGACAATTGATATGACGTCCAAGCTATCTAATTAATCATGTAATAGACAGTTTTTGATCTGACAAGAGGATTAAAAATAGAAAATATAAGCTGCTGTATACAAGTCATCTATATTCAAAAATGATTATTCACTCACCGAATCACTCACTTTTTTATACATCGAATAAAAAAATAAGGTCTATAAATTATGCATTTATAGACCTTTACATTTTTTAGCTTTATTTTACCGGAGATTATTTTCTCTTCTAATAATCTGAATATCAGTAATTTATAAGCCTGGCGGAGAGAGAGGGAGTAGAACCCGCTCTCCAAATAGATTTATTATCAAGGTATTAAGCTCACTGCTACTGGCCGGTGCACCGGATTTTCCACCTCATTTTCAGCAACATTTTTCGATACAAAATTAAACAAATAGATCTAAGCGCCTATAACGTCAATTCCTCTCACCAAGTCATAACATTTAAGTAGGATTGCTGAATTACCGAGTTCTCTTTCTGCTTCCTCAAAAGAGCGATAGCTTTTATCAGATAATTTATGAACCCTGATAAACCCACTGGTCTTTACAATTGTCCAATAGTGGCCCGCCAAATAATCTTCATACAAAAAAAGATCGGCGGCTCCTTGCTGATCATCTTTAGAATCAGGTATAGTTTTCTTTTGGGAATATTGATAAATTAAACGGATCATATTGTTGGAATGATCGAATTGCAAAACTTCTCCATAAGAAAAAAAAGCATTTTGAGATGATTGGGACGTTATTCGTATATCAAAAAAATTTGTCTGTCTAATAAAGAACACAATTTTAATTGGCACCATAGGAACCCCATCAGCTAAAAAATCAGACTTCAAATACCCCATCCAAGTACCCGATAAATCAGGCTGATCAAAAAAAAATTTTCGAAGAAAAGTCGATTTCCACTTCCAGAAAATATTGTAGTAAAGAACCCAAAAGAAACTAATACCAACAATTATTAAGGCAAAGCGACTATACAGGCCTTTCCATATCGCTTTGGAAGAAACCTTGCTGTCTATTGGCAACACGGCAAACCACAATATAAAAATTATCGCAATGGCATAGCCAGATATTTTGATAACCTTATTAAAATGTTTGCTATGATTCACAATTGATAGGTTAGTCCTTTAATAAAAATATGTGGTCCGTAATCTTGACCAATTACTCCAACAGCTAATACATTTTCAATGCAGGACCCATATTGAGCCGCTCTAAATCTACCCCCTTTTGTATAATCGATAATTACGCTGTCAGTGATAGGTGGTGAAAAATACTGGCACAAATGTGTCAATGTGCCTCCTTTCGACATCAAATGAAACCCATCATGATAATTAGACTGGGCATTATTAAGCTTTTTTATTATTCTGGCAATGTTGTCCTCGCCATAATAAGGAAGATCAAGTCCTTCAGGAGCATTTTGCCGAAGGCCGCTGACTGGTAGCCCGTTAATCTCTTTGTACAAAATTAAACCGACGCCCGTAAAAGATGAATTACCAGGGTTATAGACTTGTATAAGAATACTTTTAACAAAATCAATTGGGTTTTCTTCCATCATAAAATATATTAAATGCTTTTGCAAATTGCGGGTCAATGTGCTTCTGCCGAAAAATAAATAGCTATTCTGGGAAATCCAATAATCCGGAAAAAAGGTTCGGCATTTGATTAAAATTTTTCTTTATAGTGCGTTCCTCATATTCTTTTTCAATAGATGCATCTGTTCTTAATGCGCTTCCTTTATCGTGAAATCGATTCAATATGGAAGAGCCAGTCTTATCCTTCGAAATACTGTAAAGCTGATCACGCCTTATTTTTCCACCTTTCAAAAGAGTTGTATTGTGACTAGTAAATAATAATTGTGCTCCCTTTGGATTAATGGTAGGATCGTTAAAAAACCTGACTAGAGTCTCGTACAGAGCAAAATGAAATTGACTATCCAACTCGTCGAATAGTAATATTCGTTTATTGGCAATAGCTTCTAGAAATAAACCGATAAGCCCAAAAAATTTTTTTGTACCAGCAGATTCCTGTTTCCGTAAATCAAATTGGATTGTACCTCTCAGTTCTCCTTCTTTTGAATATGTTGGGTGAACGGTACGTACATCATATCGATTTTTAGGGAGCAACTCATTATTTAACATGAAATCTATAAAATCGCCTCCTACAGATCCCTTTTTTTCCGCAGGTGAAACTTTCTGATCAAGTACTGTACTGAACCCCAGTTCAGCTTCTTCTAAAAGCCTGGTGAAAACATGCCTGAAAATAGCATCATTTAATTTTTCAATTGTAAAATCAATAAACCGATCGGCATCAAATGATTCGATCACAACTATTCGTTCAAACCATTTAAGTATCTCAACCGCTGGCTGAACGTTAAGCACACCCAAAACTGATAAAAAAAGCGTATGATCCTGAACTCTTTTAAAAAGTGCTTCTAATGAATTATCGGACTCTTTATTCCAATTTTTATTAAATGTTATTGCTCTTCTTTCCCGGTTAAATAAATTATTCTCCCTCACTTTAGGTTCAGCATAGAATAGCCACTCTTGTACTACAATTCCATTCAGTACTTTAAAACCATACCGATATTTTTTATTGTTAAGAAAAAAACTGACTTCCAAATGTGTCGGTTCATTGTTTTCTTCTTTCAGCAAATAAGGGACTATAGATGTTAGAAAAAGGTTGGAAGATGAACTGGCAGAGTAAAGAACTGTATATTTCATGGCAGCAAGCGATCTAAGTAGGTTTGTCTTACCTGCGGCATTAAATCCTAAAATACCTACGCTTCTAAGTAGCCTGTAATCCCAATCTAAGCTCGGTGGCATAAATGTATTCTCTTTACCTATTTTGATTGGTGTAGCCAAAAATGATATGGTAGTACTAGATCCAAAGGACAGAAAATTGGATAATGTGAAATTTATCAGCATGGTAAATTGCTAATTTAGACGAAGTTATCGATTATTTCACCCTCTACCATAAAAAAAAATGCCGTCAAAGTCATTTTTAATCTAATTTTACGATCAAAATAGGGTCTGAGGAATCGTTTTTATGCTAAAATTACTTCTGCAGACTGGAAATGCCCCGAAAGTGTAACAAATATTAAAAATATACCTAAAATTAAAGTATAAGTCCTAACTAAAACATAACTGACTTTGGAAAAACAGTTTAACATATTATCAATTGATGGAGGAGGAATTCGTGGTATTATTCCTGCCAAATTGCTTTCTGAATTAGAACAAACGCTTCTGGAAAAGACCGGTAAAAAACATCTCTACGAACATTTTGACCTGATTTGTGGTACTTCCACTGGAGCAATTTTGGCAATTGGAATCAGCCTTGGTGTTCCTGTTAGTGAATTGATGGATTTTTATAAGAATTACGCCAGAATAATTTTTCCTAAGTGGTATTTAAAAATCCTGCCAAGTAAAAGCAGGGTGCTTGTAAGTTCAATCTATAGTAGCAAACAATTAAGAAGAAAGTTGGAAGAAGTATTTATAACTGCAAATGATGGCATACTACCGTTGATTAACGATTTAAAGGCCAACGTATGTATTCCATCCTTTAATGGAAACGAAGGCGAAATTAATGTCTTAAAAACTAAGCACAATAGCGAATATAATAGGGATTTTAAACTGCCTGCGCACGATGTTGCACTGGCAAGTGCTTCTGCTCCGGTTTATTTCCCCCCACACAGTTTTTCCTACAATAATGAGTTTGGGAAAGGACACTTAATTAATATGATCGATGGAGGAATATTTGCCAACAATCCAGCTTTGATCGGGATACTTGAAGCAACTGATAAATTACATAATCCTATTGCATCAATTAAACTATTATCTATTGGCACAGGGCGAGGCAAACATATTATAAAAAAGCGATGGATGCCTCACAATTTTTTCTATTGGTTCATACCCAAGCCAAGACTGCTTGACATCATCCTTGATAGTCAGGCACAAATAACTGAACAGTATATCAATTTCCTCCAGCGGGTGTTAGCGCAATCTGAAAAAAGTTTTCAATACCTACGCATACAGCATGAGTTTGGAGGTGATACTATTGATTTGAATGCATCACGAAAAGGTGACCTTGATCGGTTGGAAGCTATCGGGGGAGAACTTTCCAAAAAGAAGATGCAATCAATTATTGAATTTATAACCCATTAAATCTTTGTTATGGCTAATTGTCACAAATTATTTCAGGACTACAATAGTGAAATATCAATTCCCAAATCCAAAAAAGATAAAATGTCTGGGTCAAAAGAGGGATTGAGAAAGAGAATACGGGAAGACTTCAAAAAGAATCATCCTGGTTATGAGCCTAGGTTCCACATACAAGGTTCAGGTGGTCCAAAGATGAGAACTGGGATTCGTACCAAGGATGACATATGCGATTTAGATGACGGGGTGTATTTCTTTCGGGAGCCCGATGTCAGTGCCACCACGCTTCAAACTTGGATCAAGGATGCAGTGGCTGGATATACTGATACCGATCCTGAACATCGGAAAAAATGCATCCGTAACATTTTTGAGAAAGATTATGAAATAGATCAGCCCGTTTACTACAAGGTGGATGGTAAGAACTACCAGTTGGCAGTAAAAAATACAGGCTGGGAAGACAGTGATCCTAAAGCGTTGGCTGATTGGTTCCACAAACAGAAAGATAAAAATGGGCAATTAGTAAAAATCGTAAAGTATGAAAAGGGTTGGTGTGATAATATTAGGAATAAAATGCCAAGTGGATTAGCCATGACGATTCTGGCCTGCAATGCAAAAGCAAAGATTAATTACACCGTTGATAGAGACGATATTACTCTTCGTGACACGCTGAAAGAAATAAAGAAAGTACTTGATCTTAAATTCGACTGTATTGTACCCGTTGTTCCTGGTGACGATTTATTTAAAGATTATGACAAAAACCGCAAGGATAATTTTATGGCAGCCTTGCAGAATTTCATAGATGATGCAGATACTGCTATTAATGAAAAAAATGAACTAAAGGCCAGTAAACTTTGGCAAAAGCACCTGGGGAGTAGGTTCCCAGATGGGGAAGATAAAGATGAGACAACAAGTAACTCAGCACCAAGTATAGCTGCATTAAAAAGAACAGCAATAGTGTCACAACCATGGGGATTGAAATAATTCAAAAGCACTTTTTGGATGCCCGAGAGAGGTACCCGAAGCTACAGCATTTAATTCAAGAAAATAATACTTGGAAAATTAATGGTGTCATTGATGTGATTGATGATGAAGGCGGATATTGGGATAGCTATGAGGTTTCTATAGTAATGCCTGATGATTATCCTGATAGTCTCCCAATTTTAATTGAAACAAGCAATAAGATAGAAAGGCATATAGATTGGCACATGATTCCAGGTGGAGTGTGTTGCCTGTCAACACAAGCGAAAATGTTTTATGATTTGGGAGGGAATATTACTCTGGTAAAATGGCTTGATGAGTTTGCCCATCCTTTTCTGGCCAACCATGTTTATAAGGTAAAGACTGGCCATTACGCAAATGAAGAATTCTCACATGGGAATAAAGGAATTCTCGAAGGATGGAAAAAAATCATTCCACTTGAAGATAATAACCAAATACTTGCATATCTCCAACAGATGATAGGCGTAAAAAGCTTACCATTAAATCGACAGTGTTTTTGCGGAAGCGGAAAAAAATATAAACGATGCTACTTATTGAACCCCAAAGACCACTTGATGAATATTCCCGCTAGCCAAATTATCAAAGATATTAACGCTATAAGAAAGGAAATCTATAATTAAACGAAGTCATCGCTCAATAGGTTAAACCAAATGCGTCCTAAATTAGTGATTCAATAAACCGACAAAGAATATGGCAACTACAGAACAACAATTAATTTCATGGTCGAAACCAGTTAGTACTACAGAAGATGAAAAATGCAAAAGAGCTATTAGCCAAATTACTGAGGCAATAAGAAATAAATTTGGAGGCAACGTTAGCATATTTCTTCAAGGGTCATATGAGAACAACACTAATGTCAGAAAAGATAGTGATGTTGATATCGTTGTTAGACACGATGGTTATTTCTATGATGATTTACAACGGTTGAATGACAATGATAAAAAAATATATGAGGCCAATAGAAGACCCGGCGATTATCAATTTGATCAACTAAAAGATGACGTTCATAAAGCACTAATTTCGGCATTTGGAAGTGATGCAAAGCGAAAAAACAAATGCATAGAAGTTTTAGGCAATTCATATCGTATTACAGGCGATGTTGTACCTTGTTTTGTACATAAACGTTTTGCTACTTTAACAACTACAGAGGTAGAAGGGATTCAGTTCTATAGCGATACTGGAACTAAAATTATCAGCTTCCCAAAACAACACTACCAGAATGGCGTTATAAAAACAGAATCAACAGGCCGGATGTATAAAAGAATTGTCCGGATTTTAAAAGTTATCAAAAACAGCCTAATTGATTCGGGTAAGATTACGGAAGACCTAGCATCTTCCTTTTTCATCGAATGCTTGGTTTACAATGTTCCGAATGACCAATTTGTTTTTGGTAACTACACCCAAATACTAAAAAATGTTATAACTAAGGTTTACAACGATATGGGAGATTTGGAAGTAGCGAATAAATATGTAGAGGTCAGTGGTTATAAATGGTTATTTGGCTCTGATGCAAAACGACCACCGGCAAATGGAAAAGAATTTATGCTAAAATGCTGGCAATATGCAGAGTTTTAAGTGAAACACAAACTTGGGTGCTTAGGGATACCTTGGGTTAAAATAAGCTGTAACAGCCAAAGCAGATACTTCGAGAGGAACTTGGCATCTCACGTCTCCAACACATCTAAGTAACTTTGCTTAAGAAAGCTAATCGAAATGGCAACTTAAGCTTAGGATTAACGATCAGCTGGCAATTGATTGAATTAATGAAATCAGAAATGGATATAAAAAATACCAATGTTCTTTAGGTTCCAGATTTCATCAGACTATAGCGCTTAATTGGCAGCTACTCTGTTTATTTATTGCAATTCCTTTAGGCAATTAAACTCTCTTTCTGAAAAGTCCCGCCATTCTCCATTCTCCTTCGAGTAATAGTTGGCACTTATAACTGGTCTATATATTGCCTCAAGAAATATTTCGACTTCATCAATGCTTTTTTTATCACTGAAAGAATCGTCGGTAACAACCAACTTGTCAAACTTTTTATAATATTCACTAATTGCTTCTGTTTCCTGATCAAGGCTGCCCAAAACGTATTCATCCAAATAGCCACACCTCATTATGGTTGCTCCATATTGCGAAACCTCATGCACTAATTCCTCAACCGACAACAGCGATTGTCCAGGTTCAATAGTTGGCCTTGCTCCGATAAGGAAAGGAATAGTCAATCCATTAGCTATATATCCTTTTTTTTCAAAATGACAAATTATTCGGTACCAGTACGGCACTGGCTTTGCACTATTAATTTTCTTTATTCTAAATTTCATTGGTTAATTTCTATATTCAAATGGGCTATACTTTTAAGGCACACATTTCAAATTTTTTGCAATCTAGCGTTATTAATAAATTGTTTTGATAATAAGCTGCTGCTTCAATGATGTACACCTCTTTCAGATTAGTGTTACCACATACCCAATTCAGATAAGGCTTCAGATGTTTTGCAATTGACTCTGCTGTTGTATTTTTCTTAGGCACTATTACAAAAATCAGTTTTCCTTTCTTTTTGTTTTGCAAAAAATGTGCAGCTTTCATCATGCCGCCGACATAAGTCTTTCTACTGGAAGTATTTTCTGATTCAAGAATAATATACTTATTATTATTCTTGAGAACATAATCAGGTTTGTATCCAGCTTCAAGAGTTTGACCATTAAGATATTTTGTATATCCTTTATGAGAATGAGCAAGTTTCTTAAATAAATTATCCTTTATCATATTTAATACTACAGCTTTAATTTTTTCCAATTCGGATAAGTAGCGCCCATCCCTGTCCTTAAGGGACTTATATGAAATGCTCTAAGAGTCTTTCCTTGTGTAGCCTAATTATTGATAATCCGGGGCGCATTGCGCCCCGGATTATATCTAACTCACTATCATATCCTTATCATTATCCTTGGAAGGTTGATCAAAATTAATATTTTCTTTTATTTTGTCTTTCGGTTTGAGTTACCAATTCAATTTTTGTATACAATTATACATCTTGCTCCATGCACGCAAGGCATGGTCACCCCTTGCTTCGGCATGAGCTTTTAATCCTTGAAAAATTGGTAACTCTGTTAGTCAGTGTATCTGTCTGTCAAACAGGGAAGGATGGGATTTTACGACTTTTGCAATCCAGCGGTATGCAATTTGCTTCCAGTCTTTGAAGAAATACCCCTTTTTACTTGTCCAGTGCTTTTTCTCATAGAACTGGTAAAACTCATTGGCTTCACATTCGGGCATGCCTTTTTGATCGAAATAGATTTTTACCTCTTGAATAGAAGGCGAGTGATTTACAACAGGATGTGTTGGCCTCGTTGATGCCCTCATTTTAAGCTCTTCTCTTGTTCCGCTCATTATACAAGAATTTCCTTTGACGATCCATAAGCAAACGATCTATGTCTTCCTGATTGTAATATATAATTCCACCAATTTTGCTAAAAGGCAATGTTCCATTATTTCTAAGGGTTTGTAGAGTACCAGGTGATATACCCAGTAATTGTTTCACTTCATATGTCTTTAACCACTTTTTCCCGGTTGGTTGCCGTTGTTCGCTCAGTAGATGTTTGATAGATAAAAGCAATTCAGTTTTAAAATCTTCCAGGTCGCCCACGGTGACGAGCTGGTTAGATGCAACTTGTTTTTTGCCCAATGCAGGCAGTTCTCTTACTTTTCCCATTGCCAAAATTTTTATTAGGATAAATGTGAGGTTCTCAGAAAAAGAAATATCAGAGCAGGAATACGAGGCTCGGCAGGAAAATCCATTTACTCAATGAATCTGAAAGGTGCGGTCGAAAGGATGCTGACAACAACAATCAATAAACCATATCTTCCGAACCCGGAGTAACTCGCTAAAATATTGTAATTTAAAAGCATGAATGCTGAAACAGACGATATATTACCGCTGCCCGGATACGCATTTTGGGATGTAAAACGTGAAAATCTTGACTCATCACGGGATAAAGGATTTATCATCTCTCGCATGTCCGAAAGGGGTAAGTTTGAAGACGTACTCTCTGTAATCGCTTTTTATGGGAAAAATGAAACATGCCAGGTTTTACAAAACAGCAAGTACCTCAGCCGCCCAGGGTTGTTTTTGGCACACACATTACTAGGACTTCCTTTACAAGATTTCAAGGCCTATGGTACACTTAAACGCCATTGATCCTGCACTTTAATCAGGCTCATCCTCCGAAGATAAAATTTCTAATACTTCGCCAAACCCAATCGTTCTGGCACCTTCGTTAATAAACCACTTCTGTCCAACACAGATATACTTTTCAACAGCAGACTGTCTAAGAAATCGAACAGTAACAATTTTTGTTTCTCCAGGATAAAAAAGCTCCTGCCCCTCAAATTGAATATCTCCTATATAGGTTTTTAATGGGCTTGAATTTACAGGCATTTCAAAAACATGATTCGGACGATAACCGGATAAGAATCCAGTTTTCCGTCCACCATCTTCTGTTTTCTTCATTGAAATGCTGGCCTTAACAATTATAAGATCGTTTACCATATTACTTAGTTTGGATCTTCATCTACACAAGATATCGTAATCGAAAAATAGCTGCATACTTTGTTCAGAATATACCGTCAGAATTTTATCCTTTCCGTAAAAACGGACAATTTTCTTCCACTCTTTTGTGGAGATTATGTTCTGACTGTCCCGGCTTTTTTGTTTTACTATTCATATCAATACAATAATAACAAATCTCTGGCACAATGGTTACCACTGATCACCCAGCAGTCTTAGCCGGTAAATTACTTTTTGATTTAACCCCAAAATTTTTCTTTCAAAACCTTCATATCATCACTCACCTTCCTATCCAGGATCTTTGCATAGTGCTGTGTTGTTTTAAGATTTTTATGCCCCAGCATTTTACTGACCGATTCCATCGGCACACCATTGCTGAGCGTAACGGTGGTGGCAAAAGTGTGCCGGGCAATATGAAAAGTAAGGCTTTTATGTATTTTGCATACATCAGCAATTTCCTTCAGATAGGCATTCATTTTCTGATTGCTTAAAACCGGTAAAGCTTTCCCTGAATTTACACAAACCGGATAATCCTTGTATTTTTCTAAAATGTCAACTGCCGTAGGCAAAAGAGGAATACGTGAGGCGGTCTCTGTTTTCTGCCGGCTGGTGAAAATCCAATAATCCCCATCAATGCCGCGTGCGACCTCCGATCTTTTCAGTTTTTGTACATCGGCATAAGCCAGGCCCGTAAAACAGCTAAACACAAAAATGTCCCTTACGTGATGAAGCCGTTCAGTTCCGAAGTCTTTTGAAGCAATGGTCTGTAATTCATCTTCGGTAAGAAAATCCCTTTCTACCTCATGCTTGGTCATCTTGAATCCCAGGAAAGGATCTTTCTGTAACCAGCCACGTCGGATACAGATATTAATGATCTTGCGAAAATTGCTGATATACTTAATGGCTGTATTATGATTGCAGTTACGCTGCGTTTTCAACCAAAACTCATAATCGCATACAAACTCATAATTCAACCGTTTGATATCTATATCATCAATTCGATATTTCCATTGAAGAAACGCTTTTGTATGATCTCTTGACGTATTGTACCGTTCCAGCGTCGCAGGGGAAAATTCTTTGCCAATCAATGCAGCTAACTGGTCATTGTGTTGTTGAAAAATTTCCATTAGCATCCGGGGACGGTGCTGGATGCCCATCCATTTTTCCCGGAAACTTTCAACAGTAATCACCTGGCCGTCCTGTACCATTTCGCGTTCCAGCTTCAGCACTTTTGAGGAAAGTGTGTCAAGGTAAACATTCATCTGACGTGCCTCAACGCTGTTACCCCGCACCCGACCCGCCGCCGCCCACCACCGGGTAACCTCCACATAGCGTTGAATGCTTTGATCAATTCTTTGACCATTTACCGTAATACGGATATAAATGGGAGCCAATTTGTCCCTTGTCATTTTAGTCTTTCTGATGTAAAAAAGACTACTAATCCGGTGTTCCATTTTCCACCTCCTTTTTGTGTTTTACGAATTATTAAATCCGTCACTAAAAGTTCCGTCGCCTCAAACCCTTACCTGTAGAGCGTTCCCGGAAAATTCGGTGTCCCAAATCTAAGCAGGGGTTTGGGACACCGAATTGGACACCTTTCAGGTTGATTTCGTTTGATGCGAATTGAGGTAGAAAATTTTAAAGGGCTCACAAAACCAGCGTTTTATGAGCCCTTTAATACGATTTGATAAGCTATCCAGCGGAGAGAGAGGGATTCGAACCCCCGGACCTTTGACAGTCAACGGTTTTCAAGACCGCCGCAATCGACCACTCTGCCATCTCTCCGGCGCAAAAATAGGTCGGCGGAATAAAACAAAAAAATAGATTTTACTCTTTTTCAGGAATTTATTTACATGTATTTCAGGAAGATAGGTCCCGCATAAAGAATCTTACCGGCTGGCCCGGCCATGCGTTGTATTCGACACTACTTTTCCGCTCATCACCACCTTTTTCTGAGTGATTTCATCTTCCCGTTGATTGATCAGTTGCAGCAGCATGCCCGTCGCCGTTTCTGCCTGCTCATACGGAAATTGCTCTACGGAAGCCAGAGGTGGATCGTCTAGATAGCTGGTCACCGGCAGGTTGGCATAGCTTACAAAGAAAATGTCCTTGTTGATCTTTAATCCCAGTTCACGGGAGAACTTGATCGCATCGAGAGTGATATAATCATTAAAAGCAATAATGGCAGTTGGCCTTTCTTTAAGTGAAAGCAGCCGCCGTATCGCTGCCTGCGTCTCCTCTTTTTCAAGATTGGTTTGTACAATATAGCCGGGTATTTCAGGAAGCTTGTTTTTTTTCAGTGCCTCCAGGTAGCCATTCAGCCGCTCCTGCGATGCCAGCATTGTTTCAGGCCCCTTGATAAAACCGATCCGTGTATGCCCCTGGCCTACGAGCCAGTCAACCAGCTTAACTGAACTGTCTTTCAGATCGCAGGATACCGTATATGCTTCAGGCAGATTGGGAACACGGTCGAAAAAAACAACGGGTATTCCATATTTCTTCAATGCCTCAAAATGTTCGTAGGTCTGTGTGCTTTTTGATAAGGAAACCAGCAAACCATCTACCCGGTGCTTGCGCATAGTATCTACCAGTTTCTTTTCGCGTTCTGCATCATCCCTCGACTGGCCGATCAATACGGTATACTGATTTTGAATGGCCATATCTTCGATGCCATTGATGGCGGTGGAAAAAAACTCTTCGCGGAGATTGGGCAGTATCACTCCTATCGTCATTGTTTTACCCTGCTTGAAAGAAATAGCTGCCTGATTGGGTTCGTAATTCAACTCTTCAGCCAGTTTCTGCACCTGCATCTTGGTCCGCAAGCCTATGCTCGGATGATTATGCAAAGCCCTTGATACGGTTGATACAGAAACGTTCAACCGTTTTGCAATTTCTTTGATTGTAGCAGGCTTCTGACTCATAAGCGAAAAAAGAAAGATAAAATAAAAAACGTTAATTGCGCGAATGAGAGGTCGCTAAAATCCGGAATGCTCCGGAATACATGAATGACAAAAACAGGCCAGCGTTCCTTTCGTAATATTACGACACACCCGCACTGAGTTGATGATGTCTCCCCTTCAGCATATATGTTTTACTCTGTTCAATTGCATCCATCAACTGTGCCAGTATATCTTCTGAACGGGCTTCATAATCAATGACCAGCGGAGCTTTGAAGCGAACACTCAGCAATACGCCCTTCTTCTTGAACTTCAGCCCCTTTTTGTTGAAAGCACGCCAGAATCCATTTATCACCACAGGTATTACAATAGGTTTGTTTTGTTTGATGATCAGGGCTGTGCCCTTGCGGCCCGGTGCAAATGGCTTGGTGGTGCCCTGCGGAAAGGTGATCACCCAGTTTTTGTCGAGCGCCCTCGTGATCTTACGGGTGTCTGAAGGATCAAGCCCCTTGCGGCTTTCTTTTGCTTCGGCATTCCAGGTCCGCTTCACGGTGAGTGCTCCTGCCAGGGTAAACAGCTTGCTGAGCCAACTGCCATTCATGGTTTGCTCGGCTGCCACATAGTTTACACGGGTGAAAGGGTTCAGCAGATAATACGGTATGCCCAGCCGGTTGATCTTTCCCCATTTCACTGCACAAAAAATATGCAGGAAAGTGATCACATCAGCAAAATAGGTTTGGTGATTGCTTACAAACAAAACATTCTGCTTTGGCAGATCTTTCAAATGTTCTCCACCTGTTATCTTCAGTTTGTTCACGATCATCAGACCAGGGTAAGAAGCCAACCCTACTATCGCATACACTAATTTTCTTACCAACTTAAAACTCTTCAGCCTTTCTCTTAAACTCATGTGTGCTTTTCATTGATCTTCAAAATTAAGACAATGTCGGGGATATGGTTCCCATAAAAGAAAAAAGGCCGTCCTGGAAAGGACAGCCTTATGAAACTTATACGATGATTATTATTCAGCCTTAGCGTCATCTGCTGCTGCTGCTTCGCCACCTTCCATTTTCTTTTTCAGGTCGGCCAGCACGCCAAGATCACCCAGAGTAGCTTTTTCTACTTTGCCCTGAATGTTCTTTACAGCTTTCTTGGTTTTTTCCGCTTCAACTTTTGCTTCTTTCTTCGCAGCTTCTTTTTCTTCTATCTGGCCTTGTTCCCAGATACGGCTGTGAGAAAGTACAATGCGCTTTTCGTTGCGGTCAAACTCGATCACTACAAACTGTGCAGTTTCATCAGCACCGATGCTCTTGCCATCTTCTTTTGTAAGGTGACGGTTAGGAGCAAAGCCTTCCAGGCCATAAGGCAACTGAACAACAGCACCTTTATCATCCCTGCGGATCACTGTACCTTCATGGATAGATCCGATAGCGAATGTATCCTGAAGGGTATTCCAGGGATCTTCTTCCAGTTGTTTGTGTCCGAGTTGGAGTTTGCGGTTTTCTTTATCGATACCCATGATCACTACGTCGATGTTAGCACCAACTTTAGTGTATTCACTTGGGTGGTTAAAGCGTTTCAGCCAGCTCAGGTCGCTGATATGGATCATACCACCGATACCAGGAGCCAGTTCTACAAACACACCGTAATTGGTAATGTTTTTCACCAGGCCGGTATGACGGCTTCCTTCTGCAAACTTGGTTTCGATATCGTTCCAGGGATCAGGAGAAAGTTGTTTGATAGACAAGCTCATCTTGCGGCTTGCTTTATCAAGCGTAACGATCTTCGCTTCATGCTCGTCGCCGAGTTTGAAGAATTCCTTGGCGTTGATCGGTGTGTTAGCCCAAGTAATCTCACTTACGTGAACCAGGCCTTCAACACCAGGCTGGATTTCCAGGAACGCACCGTAATCTTCAATGTTCACCACTTTACCTTTCACGATATTGCCTTCAGCAATATTTTCTGCCAACACATCCCATGGATGTGGAGTCAGTTGTTTCAGACCAAGGCTGATACGTTTCTTCTCGTCGTCGAAATCCAGTACCACCACATTGATCTTCTGGTCCATCTTCAGCACCTCGCTTGGGTGAGAGATACGGCCCCATGAAATATCTGTGATATAGAGCAGACCATCCAGACCACCGAGGTCCATGAATGCACCGAAATCGGTGATGTTCTTCACAGTACCTTCCAGTACCTGGCCTTTCTCGAGTTTGCTCATGATCTCTGCACGTTGTGCTTCGATATCGCTTTCGATAAGAGCTTTGTGAGATACTACAGCATTCTTAATGGTTTCGTTGATCTTCACCACTTTGAATTCCATAGTTTTTCCTACAAACTGGTCATAGTCTGTAACAGGTTTAACGTCGATCTGAGAACCTGGCAAGAATGTTTCCATTCCAAACACGTCCACGATCAGACCACCTTTTGTTTTAGAAGTAACAGTACCGGTGATAACCTCTCCTGTTTTGTGTACTTCCACAATGCGCTCCCATGCACGGGTGATACGCGCTTGTTTGCGGCTCAGGTTCAGGTGACCATCACGGTCTTCTTTCTCTACGATCATCACTTCCACTTCATCACCTACTTTCAGGTTCTGCAGGTCGCGGAATTCGTTGAGGGAGATCAGGCCGTCACTTTTGAAACCGATGTTCAATACAACATCTGTTTTAGTAAGACCTACAACAGTGCCCTGGATCAGTTCACCGTCATTCAGTTGCACGAAAGTGTTGTCATACACTTTGTCGTACTTTTCTTTTTCTTCTTTGGTGTAAGAAGTAACATTACGTTTGTCTACGCTCCAGTCGAAATCGTCATGAGCGGTAGCTACAGGTGCAGTTATTGTCGCTGTAGTTGTTTCTGCCTCGGCAGATCCAGACTCCTGTGCATCAGCGTTTAAGTGTTTTTGAATTAAATTTTCAAACATGATATTATCCCGAAGGTTTTAAATCGGGGCAGCAAAGATACGGGAAAAATACGGGTTCCGGGCTGGTTTTTTCAAGTAGTAGCCCTTTAGTAACCCATTGATTTATACCTGTTTGGAATGCTTCTTCGGAGCGCCTATTCCAGGATCATCTTATTTAGGCTATATTCACCGCAAAAACCAATTTGCTGTACCCCTGCCTGAAGATATATGTTCGGCTGCTCCGTCCTGTTTTTTGCCGTATCATCATCATTGACAAACCAGAACTGCTGAAGCAAAAAGGACCCCTGCTGCTGGCAGCCAATCATCCCAATTCTTTCCTGGACGCTGTTATCCTCGATTCACTTTTTGAACAGCCTATATGGTCACTTGCCCGTGGGGATGTATTCAAAAACAAGATCATTGGCCGCATCCTCAAAGCCATCAAAATACTGCCGGTTTACCGTGTCAGCGAAGGCGTGGAAAACCTGAGCAGCAACTATGAAACCTTCGATGCATGTAAAAAAATATTCCGCAACAATGGTGTTGTGCTCATCTTCAGTGAAGGCATCTGTGTGAACGAATGGCATCTGCGACCCTTAAAAAAAGGTACTGCCAGGCTGGTCATCAGCAGTTGGGAAGGAGATATCCCGGTAAAAGTATTGCCGGTATGTATCAATTACAGTTCTTTCCGCGGCTTTAGGAAAAACCTCTTTATCTCTTTTGGTGATAGCATAACCGAAAAAGATCTGCCGGCCACTATTTCAGAAGGTGCGAGAATACAGGCTTTCAATAATGAACTGCGGCAACAACTTGAAAAAGGAGTGTATGAGATACCAAAAGATGATCTGACCCTGCAAAAGAAGTTGCTGGAAAGAAAACCGTCGCGGTTGAAACAGACGCTGCTGCTTATTCCTGCATTTGCCGGTTGTATACTACATGCTCCGTTGTATCAACCTATCAAACGGTACACGCATAAGAAAGCAGCACATACTGATCATTATGATTCGATCCTTACCGCTCTTTTGTTCATATTCTATCTTCCTTACCTGCTATTGCTTTCCCTGTTGCTCTACTATTTCACTCATTCCCTTTCTTCATTTTTCTGCCTGCTGCTCCTGCCTTTCAGTGCCTGGAGTTATGTGCAGTTAAAGCCTCAAATTGATTCCTGATGACCATTCCCCTCTCATTCTAATCCCTATATTTGCAAAGCCTTAAACACCTGCCTATGTTCAAACACGGCTGTACCTGTTTCTTCGTTTCCGTATGGCTTTTTCTTCCATTGCTTTGTCCGCTGATGACCACCGGCCAGGACAGCCTCCCTCCTTCTCCAAAAGATCATAATCTTTCCATCGGTTCAAGGTTTTATTATGGCTCTTATTTTACTTCCCAGCCTAAAGCAGAATATATCCGGGATTCTTATTCCTCTTTTGGCGAGGTATACCTTGAAAAAACAACTACCGGTAAAGAAGACTGGCAGGTTTCACATCGCTATCCCACTGCCGGCGTCGGCTTCCTGTTTGGAAATCCCGGGAGCAAGAAATACATAGGCAACCTGTATGCCCTGTATCCCTATATCCGTTTCCCTCTACTGTCGTCAGGCACTTACAGGGGCAGTCTTAAAATGGGAGGTGGCGTTGCCATGATCAGCAAACCATACGATGTATATACCAATCCCAAGAACACATTAATTGGCACTCGCTTCAATGTGTTCCTGAGCCTGGCTTTCCAGCATGAAATAAAACTATTTGACCGTTTATATCTTGATGCAGGGATAGGCATTATGCATATATCCAATGGCAGCACTACCCTTCCCAACCTTGGTTTGAATATTCCCAATCTCAATGCCGGTTTACGGTTCGCATTGTCTGAGCCCATCATTAGCAGAAGAAAGCTGGCCGACAGCAGCTCTTCAAAGATTGATCTTGCAGCTTATACCTCTGTATCAGTAAAACAATACCCCTGGGTGGGTGGCAGTTATTACCTGATCAATGCCATGCAACTGGAAGCATCGAAACGAATAAAGAGGAATTACTCACTGGGAGCAGGTGTGTTATTGCTTTATAACAGGACATTGAGAAGATATATCATGGAAGACAGGCCGGAGAATCCAACTTATAATAAATTCCAGGCTGGTGTTTATTTATCGTATGAGCATTTTCTAGGGCGGTTATCCATACCGATAAATATAGGCGCTTATATTTATAATGGTCCCAGTTCAGGTATCTTCCAGCAATATGGTGTGAGGTTCCGTGCTTCAAAACGTATTTCAACCCAAATACTGCTAAAATCACATTCCGGTCAGGCAGATTTTATTCATACAGGGATTGGCTATAATTTTTAATATTCATGAAAAGATTTGTTGCAGTTTTTATTATTGGAATTACCATCTCACTGTTTTATAGCGGATGTCAAAAGCCCGGCTGCATCGGCCATATTGGTACGATCATTTCCCAGGAAAGGCCGCTCCCTGCTTTTACCATGTTGACTCTTGAAGACAATATTAATTTTGAGCTTGTTCAAAGCGATACTGAAAAAATAGAAATTGAAGGACCGGAAAACATTCTTCCAAACATACAAACTGAAATAAACGGGCAAACTCTTACTATCAGTAACAAAACGGATTGCCGTTGGTTGCGGGATGCCAGCGAGAAGATAACAGCCCGCGTGTTTTTCAAGAACTTGGTGCAAATAAACTATAATGGCAGCGGAAATGTCACCAATCTCGATACATTAAAACTGGGATTCTTAGGGATAATGTCGGAAAAAGGAGCGGGAAATGTCAATCTTGTATTACAGGTAGACCGGCTTGGAATGAGCAATTTTAAAGAGAATGCCGGATTCATACTACGAGGTTCAGCCAACTTTTGCAGTCTCTTTTCAAATCCAAGGGGGCAGTTGACGATAGCTGACCTCTCTGTAAAAAAAATGTCGATCATATATAGTGGTTTGGCGGATACCTACATCCAGGTCACAGATACATTGGATGCGACGATCAGGTATAAGGGAAACGTTTATTATAAAGGCAATCCTGTTATTACCCGTTCGGACTATTTCAGTTCGGGAAGGCTTATCAAAATACAATAAGCTTAATCCATCTGTGCAATAGCTCTCGCTGCAATAAAGCCACTCGTCCATGCATGCTGAAAATTAAAACCACCTGTCACTCCATCCACATCCATTATCTCTCCTGCAAAGAAGAGCCCTGCTGCCTTCCTGCTCATCATTGTATTGGGATCGATTTCTGAAAGCGTAATTCCTCCGGAGGTTACAAATTCTTCTTTGAATGTCGTTTTTCCTTTTATGACAAATTCGCCTGCAACAAGCAGGCGTACCAGTTGTGTCTGCATCTTTGCTGGCAGGTCGGCCCACCGCATTTCGGGTTTTATTCCGGCCTGTTCCAGCATAAATTCCCAGAGCCGGTTCGGAAACCCGAATGGGTTTCTGCCGCTTATTTTTTGAGGGCCTGCTTCAAAGCGTATCTCCTGCAACCTTTCACGCAATGTATGCTCATTGTATTCCGGAAGCCAGTTGATGCTGATGGAAAACTGCCAGTTGGCCGAAGCCAGTTCCCTGGCACCCCATGCGCTTAATTTCAGAACAGCCGGTCCGCTCAATCCCCAATGTGTGATCAGCAAAGGCCCTTCCTGTTCCAGCCTGCTACCGTTTATTTTGATCCTTACTCTCTCCACACTTACTCCCATCAGTTGGGTGATAGGATGACCAGGCATATTAAACGTAAACAAAGAAGGGACAGGATCGCTGATCGTATGCCCCAAAGCTTTTAGCCAGTCAAACATCACTGCTTTTGGATAACCTCCGCAGGCAATACAAACATGGTCTGCTTTCAATTCCTGTTCATTGGAAGTTTTCAATACCCATTCCCCTTCCTTATGCTCAAGCGATCTTATTTCCTTATTCATTAAAATTTCCACCCCATGCTTATTCGCCTCTTTCAATAAGCAATCAATAATTGTTTGGGAAGAATCTGTTACCGGGAACATCCGGCCATCTGGTTCGGCTTTTAATGAAACACCTCTTTCTTTGAACCATTGAATAGTATCGGTGGTAAAAAAATGGTGGAATGTTTTCTTCACAAAATTGCCACCCCGCGGATACCTCTTCATCATCTCTGCAATTTCAAAACAGGCATGTGTGACATTGCATCTTCCACCGCCGCTCACTTTTACCTTCGACAATAGCTTGCTGCTCTTCTCCACGATCACGACCTGCAGAGAAGGGTTCAGGCGTGCTGCATTCACTGCACAAAAAAAACCGGCAGCGCCGCCGCCGATCACGATTAACTTTTTTCCGGGCATGGTGCAAAAATAAACCCCTCAGGCGAGGGGTTCAACTATTTGATGTTCCAGTGTGAACAGATTCGGGTTTTTTGCTTCTTCCTTCTCGATGGTACTGTAATCGGAAAGGATATCCGGTTTATTCTTACGTACCGCCACATCATGCTCAAAATGCACAGCTGGCTTTCCATCGCGGGTCCTGATCGTCCAGCCATCGCTTTCTGTGAACACATCTTTGGTGCCGAGGTTGATCATCGGCTCTATCGCCAGCACCATTCCTTCTTTCAGCTTGCCGCCATTGCCTTTTTTACCATAGTTCGGCACCTGGGGATCTTCATGCATGCTTCTTCCCAATCCATGCCCCACGAGTTCCCTCACTACGCCATAACCATGTTTTTTTTCTGTATAATCCTGGATGGCGTGTGCGATATCACCAATACGGTTACCTGCAACTGCTTTTTCAATTCCTTTGTATAAAGAAGCTTTGGTTACCTGGATCAGTTTCATCACTTCAGGGCCGGGATCGCCTATTGCAAACGTGTAGGCATGATCTCCATGCCAGCCATTCAGTATCACGCCGACGTCAACAGAAACGATATCACCTTCCTTCAGTTCCTTTTTATTAGGAAAGCCATGTACTACCACATCATTCACTGAAATACAGGAATTGAACGGAAAGCCATTATAATTCAGGAAAGAAGGGATTGCTTTATGGTCTGCAATGTACTGCCCGATCATCTTATCAAGCTCCAGGGAAGTGATCCCTGGCCTGAGTATTTTGGCCACTTCCGTAAGCGTTTTGCTTACCAGCAGGGCGCTTTTCCGCATCAGCTCAATCTGTTCATCCGTTTTATAAATTATCATACTGCAAAATTATTAAATATTCTGCGTAATTCCGTTAGCAGGGGTCGTCGTATAAACACAAGACCCGGCCTTTTGTTATGGCCAGGTCTTGGTTTGTATTCGTTCTTTCTTTTCTTCTCAATATTGTACTGCAGAAGTTGTTTGGCGTCCCTGAATGCGGCCGCTTTTCATCAGGCCATCATATTGACGCATCAGCAACTGTGTTTCGATCTGTTGTAATGTATCCAGGATCACACCTACCATGATCAGCAGGGATGTGCCGCCAAAGAAGGTAGAGAATCCTTGTGTTACACCCAGTGTTTGAGCAATACCAGGCAGGATACCTACTACTGCCAGCAGGATCGCACCCGGGAAAGTGATCTTATCCATGATGTTACCGATATAGTCAGCGGTTGGCTGTCCTGGTTTTACACCGGGGATGAACCCATTGTTCTGCTTCAGGTTATCGGCAATCTGCTTGGGATTAAAGATCAAAGCTGTGTAAAGGAAGGTGAACCCGATCACTACTATTGAATAGATCAGCATGTACCATACGTTGGTGTGATCGGTAAACATCTTGGCCAGTTCATTTTGTCCGCCTTTACCACCCAGGGTTACCAGGGTAGGCAGGAACATGATCGCCTGTGCAAAGATGATTGGCATTACACCGGAGCTGTTTACTTTCAGGGGCAGGAACTGCCTTGCGCCACCAAACTGCCTGTTACCGACAATTTGTTTGGCATAATTGACCGGCACTTTTCTTACACCCTGGATCAGCATGATACATCCGAGAATGATCGCGATCAGGATAGCGATTTCCACGATAAAGACCAGGATCAAACCTGTACGGGTTGATTTTGCTACCAGTTCCTGTGTGAAAGACTGGGGTAAACGGGCCAGGATACCGATCATGATGATCAGGGAAGTACCATTGCCCAAACCTTTATCTGTTATCTTCTCACCCATCCACATTACGAAGAGGGTACCTGCTGTAAGAATAACTACAGTAGTCAGCAGGAAATAAGGAAGAAATTCCTGGATGATCGCAGGACCTGATGTTTGTTTCAGGTAAGTAACATAAGCTGTTGCCTGCAGCAGGGTAACTGCAACAGTAAGATAGCGTGTATACTGGTTGATCTTTTTGCGGCCGCTATCTCCTTCTTTCTGCATCTTCTGGAATTTGGGGACCAGCACGGTCATCAGTTGCATAAAGATGGAAGCGGAGATATAAGGCATGATACCTAATGCAAAGATCGAAGCGGTGGAGAAACCACCGCCAGCAAAAGTATTGATCAGGTCAAGGATCCCATTTCCTTCCGCAGTTTTGTTCTGCTCCAGAATAATAGGGTCAATACCTGGCAATACGATGTGGTTACCTATGCGATAAATAAGGATCAATACGAGGGTGAAAAGTATTTTACTTCTCAATTCCTCGATACTCCAGATATTCTTGAGAGTTTGAATTAATTTCTTCACGGGAGTTAAAAAAATTTATGGTGCCTTCGCTAAAGCTTCGGCACCCAGGGGATGCCTCTGTTTCCGAGCCTGCCTTGCAAGCCGAAGCTTTAGCGAAGGCTTGGCAATTTAGTGAAATTTACTTAACAATTTCAACTGATCCGCCAGCAGCTTCAATTGCGGATTTGGCTTTCTCACTCACTGCATTCACTTTGAAAGTGAATTTGCCGGTCAGCTCACCATTACCCAAGATCTTTACGCGATCGGTTTGGCTGATCAACCCGTTGATATAGAGATTCTCCAGTGAAAACTCAGTGATATTATATTTTTCTGCCAGTTGTGCTACCTGGCCGAGGTTGAACACCTTGAATTCTACACGGTGAATATTGTTGAACCCACGTTTGGGGATACGGCGCTGGATTGGCATCTGGCCACCTTCGTGAGCCATTTTCCTTTTATAACCGGCACGGCTCTGACCACCTTTTGTACCTTTTGTAGATGTTCCACCATGTCCGGAACCATCACCACGTCCAATTCTTTTTTCCTTATGCGTTGCGCCTTTTGCAGGTTTTAATTCGTGTAGTTTCATGATTTTAATTTTTACTTACGGGGTTTTTTCCCCTCGCTTGTTAATGAATGATAAACTTATTGAGCATCTTCCACTTTCACCAGGTGCTCCACTTTGCGGACCATACCCAGGATCTGAGGAGTAGCTTCTACTTCTTTTGTAGCATTTGTCTTATTCAGACCTAAAGCCTGGAGAGTCAGTTTCTGACGCTCGGGCCTGTCAATAGGACTCTTTACTAAAGTTATTTTGATCTTTTTCATAACCTGATTCGTTTAAGGCTTACTGTTTAAGGTTTAGTGTTTAACAGTTCTCAGGAACCTTAAACTTTAAACCTTTAAACGTTAAACTGTTTATCCGTTGAATACTTTCTTTAAACCGAGTGTACGTGTTTTAGCAACCTGAACTGGTTCGCGCAGCAAAGCCAGGGCTTTGAATGTTGCTTTCACCACGTTGTGCGGGTTGGCAGAGCCAAGTGATTTTGCAAGAACGTCTGTGATACCGGCACTTTCCAGTACGGCACGCATAGAACCTCCGGCGATCACACCAGTACCGTGAGCAGCTGGTTTGATCAGCACTTTAGCAGCGCCCTCTTTGGCCCATTGGTCATGAGGGATCGTACCCTTCATTACCGGAACCTTGATCAGGTTTTTCTTGGCATCCTCGATACCCTTGGTAATGGCTTCCTGAACTTCTTTGGCTTTACCCAGGCCATGACCTACCACTCCATTCTCATTGCCTACTACCACCAGCGCAGAGAAGCTGAAAGCACGTCCACCTTTTGTGGTTTTCACCACACGGTTGATCGCAACAACTTTATCTTTCAGTTCCAGGTCACCGGCTTTAACCCTGTTTACGTTAAACTTTGACATTTATACTTGTAATTAAAAGTTTGAATGTTGTGTTTGCTTAAAATTGAAGACCGCCTTCCCTTGCTCCGTCAGCTACAGATTTCACACGGCCATGGTACAGGTAACCGCCACGGTCAAATATCACTTCTTTCACTCCCAGCTCCACTGCTTTGCGGGCAACAGCCGCGCCAACCAGTTTGCTTTTTTCGGTTTTTGTACCAGCCTGAGCTTTGATGTCTTTATCTTTTGTAGAAGCTGCTGCAATAGTAACTCCTTTAGTGTCATCAATAAGCTGGGCATAGATGTCCGTATTGCTACGGAACACAGACAGGCGGGGCTTGGCAGTTGTGCCACTAACATTCTTCCGGATGTTGAAGCGGATCCTCTGTCTTCTTGCTGATTTAACTTTTCCGTTCATCTTTATTTTATTTATTCCTGATGCTGCCAGGAAATGCTTGTTATTAAGATTTGAATACCTGGTTAAGCCTTACCGATTATTTACCGGCTGCTTTACCTGCTTTCTTACGAACCACTTCACCAACATAGCGTACACCTTTTCCTTTGTAAGGCTCGGGCTTACGCAGGCTGCGCAATTTAGCAGCTACCTGTCCGATCAGTTGCTTATCGATACCTTCCAGCGTGATAATGGGGTTCTGACCTTTTTCCTGGGCAGTGGCCACTTTCAGTTCTTTCGGTACTTCAAAGATGATGTTGTGAGAATAACCCAGCGCCAGGTCCAGTACATTACCCTGGTTAGCTGCTTTAAAACCTACACCGATCAGTTCCAGTTTGCGGGTATATCCTTCTGTTACACCTTTAACCAGGTTAGCTACCAGTGCACGGTATAAGCCATGCAGGGCGCGGTGGCGGATCTGGTCAGTAGGGCGTGTGAAATTTACCTGGTTGTCTTTTACTTCCACAGTAATATCACGGTCGATCGCTTCTTTCAGTTCACCTTTAGGACCTTTTACTGTAATGGAGTTGTCCTTGCTTACAGTAATGGTTACACCACTGGGGATCACAACCGGTTGTTTACCTATACGAGACATGATTCAATTTGTTTTATCCGCCGAAGCCTTGGCGAAGACGGAAAGTTATTATTATTGTTTCTTCAGTGACCGGTCAGCTTGTTAGGTATCAGCTTAATGTATCACTTTATTTATTCGCGGGAGCCAAAGGTTTTTCAACTTTCAAATCCCATTTGCTCAATTAGTACACGTAGCAGAGTACTTCACCACCTACGTTCTGTGCTTTCGCATCTTTGTCAGTCATCACACCTTTAGAGGTAGAGATGATTGCAACGCCCAGACCATTTTTTACCCGGCGGAATTCAGCAGGTTTTGCGTATTGACGCAAACCCGGACGGCTGATCCTTTCCATGCTCTGGATAGCGGGTTGCTTGGTAGATGGATCATATTTCAAAGCGATCTTGATCACACCTTGCTTATTGTCATCCTCGAATTTGTACTTCAGAATATAGCCCTGGTTGTACAAGATCTCAGTTAAACGCTTCTTCAGGTTAGAAGCAGGGATGTCTACCACACGGTGGCCAGCCATCTGTGCGTTACGGATTCTTGTCAGGAAATCTGCTATAGGATCTGTTACCATATTTTTTGCCCTCCTACGTCCGCCAATGGCGGATAATTGGAATTTAGTTTAATGTAATAATTTCTTGTTCCAGGTTTTAAGTTTACTACTTAACCCTTTGAACTTTTGCTCTTACCAGCTTGCTTTTTTCAATCCTGGTATTTTACCATTCAGCGCCATATCACGCAGGGCAACCCTGGAGATACCGAAGTAACGTACGTACCCTTTAGGGCGGCCGGTCAACTGGCAACGGTTCTTCAAACGAACTTTAGAAGAGTTCTTCGGCAGTTCGTCCAAAGCAGCGTAGTCACCTGCTTTTTTCAGCTCGGCACGTTTTGCTTCATACTGGGCAACCATTTTCTCTCTTTTACGTTGCCTGGCTTTTACTGATGTTTTAGCCATAGTTATTATTTATATTTTTTTGTTCGCGTTAATTCGCTCTGTTCGCGTAATTAGTTATTGTCTGACTTAGCTGCATTTTTGAAGGGCATGCCCAGCTCTTTCAGGAGCTCGTATGCTTCTTCGTCTGTATTCGCTGTTGTAACGAAAGTGATATCCAGACCTGTGATCTTATTCACTTTATCGATATCGATCTCAGGGAAGATGATCTGCTCGGTTACACCCAGTGTATAGTTGCCACGGCCATCGAATGCTTTCTCATTTACACCTTTGAAGTCGCGCACGCGGGGCAATGCTACAGCGATCAGCCTGTCGAGGAACTCGTACATTTTTTCTCCGCGCAGGGTTACCCTTGCACCGATCGGCATGTTCTTACGCAGCTTAAAGTTGGAGATATCTTTTTTGGACATGGTAGCTACCGCTTTCTGGCCGCTGATAGTGCTCAGCTCTTCCAGGGCGATATCAACCAGTTTTTTATCAGATACAGCTCCGTTCACACCACGGTTCAGGCAGATCTTCTCCAGTTTGGGAGCCTGCATTACGGTGGCATAGCTGAATTTTTTTACCAGGGCAGGTACAACTTCTTTTTTGTACTTGTCTGCCAGTCTCGGAGTATATGTTTTAGTAGCCATTATTTTTTACCTCCCTGAGCTTTTTTAGTTTTAAAAACTCTTTCAGTCTTTCCCTCTGTTCTAACCCTTGACACTTTTGCACCTTTTTTCTGTGCAGCATCCCAAAGCATTACATTGCTGATATGGATCGGAGCTTCTTTTTTCACAATACCACCTTTGGTGTTTTGTGCAGAAGGCTTGGTGTGCTTGGTAATGATATTAACACCTTCAACGATCACTTTACCATCTTCCACCAATACTTCCTTTACGGTGCGGGGTTTATCCAGCGCCTTATCATCACCGGCGATTACCACAACACTATCGCCTTTGCGGATATTGTACTTGGGTTTGAATCTTGTTTTCATTTTATCTAATCTTTACTCCGTTTTTGCGGAATTGTTTGTTTATGTTAACCAGCCGTCGCTGAAGCTATGGCTGATGATACGTACCGGAGAGTCTTAAAGAACCTCTGGTGCGAGAGATACGATCTTCATATATCCTTTATCACGAAGCTCACGGGCAACTGGTCCGAAGATACGGGTGCCGCGAGGCTCATCTGCCTGGTTCAGGATCACTACCGCATTGTCGTCGAAGCGGATATAAGATCCGTCTTTACGGCGCAGTTTATTGGTAGTGCGAACGATCACCGCTTTGGCTACAGTTCCTTTTTTGATGCCACCTGCAGGAAGTGCATCTTTTACTGTAACTACGATTTTATCGCCGATACCGGCATAACGCTGGCCGCTGTTGCCTAATACACGGATGCACAGCACCTCTTTGGCGCCACTGTTGTCCGCTACGTTCAATCGGCTTTCTTGCTGAATCATCTTACTTAGCTTTTAGCTTTTAACGGCCAGGTTAATCCCAACCTTAAATTATTATTAGTCCCTCAGGCTATATCCCTACAGCGGGAGGGGTTCCTGTCCCGGATCGAGTCCGGGATGACAGGAGGTATTATTTCACTTTCTCTACCACTTCCACCAGTCTCCAGCGTTTTGTTTTGCTGAGAGGACGGGTTTCCATGATCTTCACTACATCACCAATGCTGCATTCATTCTTGTCATCATGAGCATGGAATTTGGTAGTCTTTTTTACGAACTTACCATAGATAGGGTGTTTTACTTTTCTTTCCACCGCTACAGTAATGGTCTTTGCCATTTTGTTGCTGGTTACAACACCTATCCTTGTTTTTCTTAAATTTCTTTCAGCCATTTTATTTAGCTTTTTATATTATGCTCCTTGTTGCTTTGACTTCAATTCCGTTTTCAGACGGGCGATATCCCTGCGCAGTCCACGGATCGTCATGGGATTCTCCAGTGGAGAGATTGCATGTGCAAACTCCAGTTTCTTCAACCTTTGTTTATCTTCCTCCAGACGGGCTTTCAGATCATTCTCATTCATGCCATGAATGCTCTTTACAAAATCAGATTTCTTTGACATCGTTTTGACGATTTATGAGTTATTACGCTGTTACCAGGTCACGGCGTGTGATAAACTTGGTTTTGATCGGCAATTTACCTGCAGCCAGTGCCAGTGAAGCACGTGCCACCTGCTCGCTAACACCATCGATCTCGAAGATGATACGACCTGGTTTTACCACGGCAGCCCAGAATTCCAGGTTACCTTTACCTTTACCCATCCTCACTTCCAAAGGCTTGCGGGTAATTGGTTTGTCAGGGAAAATGCGGATCCACACATTACCTTCCCTTTTCATTTCACGGGTCAGTGCCTGACGGGCAGCTTCGATCTGACGGTCAGTGATCCAGTGTTGATCCAACGCCTTCAGGGCATAAGAACCAAAGGAAATGGTTGTTCCTCTTTTCGCGTCGCCTTTCATGCGACCCTTCTGCATTTTCCTGTGCTTCGTTCTTTTCGGTTGTAACATTGTATATAGTTTCTAGTTACTGTTAATTTTATTGACGCTAATTCTGCGAAAAAACGCTAGTGACGCTAATCCGGAATTAGTTTGATTGCTGACGATGACCACCACCACGGTTGCCGCCACCACGACGGTCACCACCGCGGCGATCTCCACCCCTTCTGTCATCACGGCGATCATCACCACCCCTTTCCCTTCTGTCGCTTACATCGCTCTTGCCACCAACGAAGTTGGGGTTCAGATCTCTTTTCTGCAGTACTTCACCTTTACAGATCCATACTTTGATACCGATCTTTCCGTATACGGTTTGTGCAAATACGTTTGCATAATCGATATCCATACGGAATGTATGCAGAGGCACACGGCCTTGTTTGAATTCTTCGCTACGTGCGATTTCCGCACCGGCCAAACGTCCGCTCAATTTGATCTTGATACCTTCAGCACCCATGCGGAGAGCAGAAGCGATCGCCATCTTTGTAGCGCGTTTGAAGTTGATCCTGTTCTCGATCTGGCGGGCAATGGTATCACCTACGATCATTGCATCCAGTTCAGGACGGCGGATCTCCAGGATGTTGATCTGCACATCATCTTTACCAGTCAGTTTCTTCAACTCTTCTTTGATGCGATCAACTTCACCACCGCCTTTACCGATAATGATACCAGGTTTGGACGTGTGGATCGTAATGATCAGTTTACCTAATGTTCTCTCAATAACAATTTTAGAGATACCGCCTTTGTTGATACGGGCATTCAGGTAAGTCCTGATCTTGTTATCCTCGATCAGTTTGGAAGCATAATCTTTTTTGCTGCCATACCAGTTAGATTCCCATCCACGGATGATGCCTAACCTGTTACCAATCGGATTTGCTTTTTGACCCATGTTTATTTAGGTTATTCGTTATTACGTTTAATTTTTAGATTCCTTTGTGTCAACAATCACTGTTACATGGTTGCTGCGTTTGCGAACGCGGTATCCACGGCCTTGTGGTGCAGGGCGCATACGTTTCAGGGTACGGGCTCCGTCCACGAAGATTGTTTTCACAACCAGCTGGCTTTCATCACCACCTTCGTTCTTTTGTTTCCAGTTGCTGATAGCGCTCAACACCAGTTTACGCAAAGGCACTGCAGGATGCTTGGGGTTGTGCTCCAGTTCTGCCAACACCTTCTCTACTTTCTGACCGCGGATCAGGTCAGCCAGCAAACGCATCTTGCGGGGTGATGTCGGATAATTTCTCAGTTTAGCTACTGCTTCCATTTCTTAAGTTTTATGACCGGAATCTTCTGTCATAAGTCTTCCGACTCCTGACTCCTGACTCCCGACTATTTTAGTTATCCTTCTTTTTTAGAGTGTCCTTTGAATGAACGGGTTGGTGCAAATTCTCCCAGCTTGTGACCCACCATAAATTCTGTTACATACACAGGGATGAACTTGTTGCCGTTATGCACAGCGAACGTATGACCAACAAAATCAGGGGAGATCGTAGAGCGGCGGCTCCAAGTTTTGATCACGCCTTTTTTGTTCTTTCCTTCGTTCATAGACAACACCTTTTTCTCGAGGTGAGTTGCTATATAAGGACCTTTTTTAATCGAACGAGCCATGTGACTATTTTAAATTTTCTATTAGTTGTTCTGTTTATTGATCTCGGAACGTACTCAATTATTTCGCGAGTTTGCTTCCGTTCTTGCGTTGGATGATCAGCTTGTCGCTGCCTTTTCCTTTCGTACGGGTTTTCAGACCTCTTGAGTACTGACCGTTCCTGCTGCGAGGCTGGCCACCTGAAGCCTTACCTTCACCACCACCCATCGGGTGATCTACAGGGTTCATCGCTACACCACGGTTTCTTGGTCTGATACCTTTCCACCTGTTACGGCCGGCTTTACCCATGCTTTGCAGGCTGTGGTCGCTATTACTTACTACACCTACTGTAGCATAACAATTGATCAATATTTTTCTCAGCTCTCCGGAAGGCATCTTCAGAACAGCATATTTTTCTTCTTTGTTGGTCAGTTGAGCAGAAGAACCTGCGCTGCGCGCCAGTTTACCACCCTGACCAGGTTGCATCTCGATATTGTGTACGTTAGTACCGAGCGGCATATTTTTCATCTGTAAAGCATTCCCGATCTCAGGAGCTACAGCATCACCGCTTTCTACAGTTGCGCCAACCTGCAAGCCTTGCGGAGCGAGGATATAGCGTTTTTCACCATCTGCATAGTTCAGCAGTGCGATGAAAGCTGTACGGTTCGGATCATATTCAATAGATGCTACAGTTGCAACACCTGTTTTGTTACGTTTGAAATCAACGATACGGTATTTCTTCTTGTGACCACCGCCTCTGTAGCGCATGGACAAATGACCAGAAGAGTTACGGCCACCGGTTCTCGGTTTAGCTTCTACCAGGCTCTTTTCAGGAACGTTGGTAGTTACTTCTGCATAAGCATTACCGATTCTCCATCGTGTACCGGCTGTTACGGGTTTAAATTTTCTTAATGCCATTTCTTAATTCAAAAAATAATTTCTTAATCCAACACTTCGCGGCGGTTGATTGCCATTCTGTGAGTTATGATCAGATATTTGAATACAGATCAATGTTCTCACCTTCAGCTACAGTTACATAAGCTTTCTTGTAAGCTGGCTTGCGGCCAGAGATTACACCTGCTTTTGTAAAGCGGCTTTTGTTTTTACCTGGAACCACGCTGGTGTTAACACCAACAACAGTTACACCATAAAAGCTTTCGATCGCTTTTTTGATTTCCAGTTTGTTTGCTTTCTTCGCCACTTTGAAGGCATAGCGGTGCAGTTTTTCCTGCTGGCTGTTTGCCTTTTCAGTCAAAATGGGTTTTATCAGTACTTCAGAAAGGTTCATCGCAATTTTTTTTATTTTTTATCTGCTTTCGCCAGGGCTGCGGCAGACGAGTGTTTTTTATTACGCTTCTGCTTTTTCTTCTTCTCCGAAGATCTTGGCAGCGCTTTCTGTCAGTACCAGTACTTCAGAGTTAACAATGTCATACGTGTTGATATCGCTCAGCAATACACCCAGTACAGAAGGCACATTGCGGATAGACAATTGGAGATTGTCATTGTATTCCGGAGTGATGAACATAGATTTTTTATCAGCTACGTTCAGCTTACCCAGGATATCCACAAATGTTTTTGTTTTAGGAGCATCCAGTTTGATATCTTCTACTACTACGATAGCGTTTTCTTTCGCTTTATGAGCCAGGGCAGAGATCTTTGCCAGGTCTTTCACCTTACGGTTCAGTTTAATGTCGTAAGCATGAGGCTTAGGTCCGAAGATAGTACCACCACCTTTATAGAGGGGGTTACGGATATTACCTTTACGGCTTCCGCCTGTACCTTTCTGGCGGTGCAGTTTACGGCTGGCACCTTTCACTTCAGCACGGGTTTTCACTTTGTGTGTACCCTGACGCTGAGCAGCGAGGTATTGTTTCACTGCCAGGTAGATCACGTGGTTATTAGGCTCGATCCCGAAGATATCTTCGGGCAGTTCCACTGTTCTGCCTGTTTTCTTTCCTTGTGTATTTAAAACTTCAACTTGCATTTTCTTGTCTTTTATTTTTGGATCAAAACAATGGAACCATTGTGGCCCGGTACAGAACCGCTGACCAGGATATAATTTTTATCGGCGAAGATCTTCACCACTTTCAATCCTTTGAGTTTTACGCGGTCATTACCCATGCGGCCGGCCATACGCACACCTTTCATTACACGGCTCGCATCAGAGGAGTTACCCAGTGAACCCGGAGCACGCTGACGGTCGTGCTGACCGTGAGACTGCTGACCAACACCACTAAATCCATGGCGTTTTACAACACCCTGGAAACCTTTACCTTTAGTGGTACCTACTACTTCAACTTTATCGCCTTCAGCGAAAATGTCGACAGTAACGGTTTCACCAATATTTTTTTCGATTGAGAAATTGCGGAATTCCTTAGAGAACTTTTTAGGAGCTGTTTGAGATTTTGCGAAGTGATTTACTTCGGCTTTAGTGGAGTGCTTTTCTTTTTTGTCGCCAAAAGAAAGCTGGAGAGCATTGTACCCATCAGTCGCTTCTGTTTTGACCTGGGTAACTACACAGGGACCTGCCTCAATGATCGTACAGGCGGTCTGTTTGCCTGAGGGATCGAAGATGCTGGTCATCCCAATCTTTTTGCCAATAATTCCTTTCATTGTTTGCTTTTTATGCCTGCAGGATTATTGGGACAGGATATAATTTGCCTGAGACAAATTATAACTCTTCAATCCCCGTTTGCTACCGACCTTTTCCTTTATGGGGAAGTACCGGCAGTAAACAAACCCTGAATGGCTTGTTTTATGTAATGTGCCAGAGCTCTTTTTTAAAACACGAATTGCGCAAATAAAATCGCTAATTACGCTAATAGTGTCCTGTTGAGAGGGTAGCCAAAAATTAATTCAATTTATAAGAACTGGTCGGGCAATCATTACGCCCATTCGCGTCATCTGTGCCCGTTTACTTACTTCGTCAGTCTCAAAGACACATTCGCAAAATCCGCGTACTACGCTTTGATCTCTACTTCTACACCACTGGGCAAATCCAACTTGCTCAGTGCGTCTACTGTACGGCTTGAAGAAGTGTAGATGTCCAGCAGGCGCTTGTGTGTTGCCAGTTGGAACTGCTCACGGCTCTTCTTGTTCACGTGCGGAGAACGCAGTACAGTAAAAATTTTGGTACGTGTAGGCAGAGGAATAGGACCTGTTACTACAGCACCTGTGCTGCGAACTGTTTTTACGATCTTTTCGGCAGATTTATCCACCAGGTTGTGATCGTAAGACTGTAATTTGATTCTGATTCGCTGAGACATTTTGTAAAACCCAATTTTCTTTTGGGAGTGCAAAGGTATGCTTGCCGCCTATATCCTCCAAATAGTTGGGTAAGAATTTTGGAGTAAACACAATATTATTGGCAGTTTTTCCATTTTACCTGACAGGCAATAGCTTAATTCCGAGAGCCGAGAATCCGCTGAAACCCAGATGATCGACTCTAATGTACTGATTGCTAGTCAGATGTAGCTTTATTCTTCGATTGGGTGCGGAATCAGCTCCTTTTGGCAGTACCTTCCATTCATTCAGCACAATTTGGTCGCCTACGTATACCCTGACAGCATCCTGCCAGGTTACCGATAATTCATAGTCGCCGGCAGGTAATGGGGTCCGGGAACCAGCCGTCGTAATAAACTGATCATAGACATTTTCACCGGCTTTCAGCCCGTTCCACCAGGCATAATCCAATTGGTCTGCCGTGTCCCGTTTCACAGGCGCCATTCTGACGGTAGGAGCAAACAGGCCGGTTTCATGTAATGGATTGTAATAGGCTGTGTCCATTTTGAACCAGAGCACTTCCCAGTCGAGCGGCTGAAAGAACTGGGTAAACCGGAAAGGGTATCTTCTTCCTTTGGGTATTTTTTCGCCGAAAGGGCTGATTATGGCTTCGCCGGTATATTCCAATTCAAGCTGAATGTCCCTGGCCCCTCTCCCATTGGCTGTTCTTTTAGCCCTGAGTTTGGCAGGGAAGCCTCCTTTTGTTGCAGAGAGACTATCAAGACCCTTTTTATTTTTCACGGTCCATTTTCCCTTTGGACCTAGCAGTTCGAACTCCATCCAGGCGCTGGTGTCTGCCGGATTGCTGTTCCAGATAAGCGGATAGCGGAAATCATAAGGTCCCCATTCGGTCATGCGGATATTTTTCCGGCCGGCCCAGTTCCCGGTCCCTTTAAAAGGATCAGCCGGGGAAATTATCTCGGGCAATGATATCGAAGTGTCTTTTTCCACCTGTTCCAATATCTCGTAATACATCGTCGTGTCCAGGTCTGTAACGGTGTTATCCGTTCTGAAAAGCTGGTCATAACCGGAAAAAGTATTGCTGAAAACATGCAGACCGCTTGTGCGAGAAAAGTTGAATACAGTTGAGTTCCTGTTAAAACTGTTGGATACGATATTGTATCCCCTGCTCCTCGTGTCGCGGTGCTGAACATATCCCCAATCTGCAGGTTGTTTCTCATTGGCCCATAAACGGATGGCCTGTTTATCCTGGTCGAATAAATTGTAGGAGATACTGTTTTCCTGCCCATGTTCTATGGCAATGGCCGTTTTGTTGTTCCTGAAACGGTTATTTCGGATGATGGTATTAAAACTGTATCCGCCCCATATACCGTTTTCGCATTCGAAGATCCTGTTGCCAGAGACTGTATTCCGGCTGAAAGTAAGTTCTATCCCGTTTGTGGCTGCATAGGAAAAATCGTTTTCCAGCAGCAGGTTATCATTGCAGCCGCCACTGCCGGATTCCATGGTTGACTGACCTGCCCATAGAAAAAACCCATCGCCGCTATGGGTCACGTTGTTCTTGTAGAACAGGTTCCCGTTGCATTGCTCAAATGCGAGAATGCCGGCACTGTCCTGCCCACGCTGGTATACCCCATGACTATAGCCGCGGATATTAAATATTAAACGGTTGTAGGCGATTCGGTTGCCTGAGCAGCGGTACATTCCTATCCCAAGGCCGGAGTTGAAAGAGAAATCATTATTATAGATCAGCCCGTTTGAGCAGCCCGTCATCAGCAGGGCATTCTGATTGCCGGTGATCCTGCAGTTTCTTACCACCGCTTTGCTGCATTGACTGAGATAAACACCAGCGCCATACCGCAGCCATTCGTCTTTCTCATTCTGATGATAACTAAGCCAGTCTGAAACATCTTCTTTTTGCTGGGAGCTTTGCAGCCTTGGCCGGTAATTATAGCTGAAATCGCAGTTCTCGATCACCAGTTCTTCCACATTCCTGGCCAGTAAAGCCAATTTATATCCTTTTGCAGTAAGATTTTTAATAGTGACTTTACGGCTGTTTTGCACCTGCACGGCAATTCCCTGATAAATGTCAGGATGAGTAATATCGGTATTCCCGATCAGGGTCGCCTGGCTGAAGTCGATTGTAATATCATTTCCCTCAATGATCACTGCCGGTTTGGCCGCTGAGCTGTTTTTACTAAAATCATATACGGCTTTTTTGATCCTTACACTTTTATTGATGTTTATACCTGGTTTTAAAACAAGGTTTTGCGCATAAATACCGTTGTGGAATAAGAGTAGGAACAGGCAGGTGGTCGCAAATTTTATCATTGGCTCGGATTTCCGGTCAACAAAGTACAAGAAAAATGCTGATTATAAAGGAAGCTGGTAACAAAGAGTATAATTCATTCACCCAAAGGCTATAAGACTAGAAAAGGACTCAAAAATTGAGTCCTTAACCTTTTGACATTGTGTTTTTCATAAAACGGCTGTCGGCCTTTTACAAGAGATTTTAAAAACGGAGTGAGTTCCCGCGGAAAACAGCAAAACCAATGCCATCATCACTGGTTTGGCTTGATCTAAGTTAAGTAATTTTCAACTCGGAAGGCATGTGTAGTGGAAAAAGGCAGTAGAATTTGTCACGATGACTATATAAAAAGAAGAAGCCGCCCGAAAAGGCGGCTTCTTTTATGTCTGGATAACCTTTTCAGGTTATTATTTAAGATCAGGCATTCACTTTTCCCTTCACCTTTGCAATCACCTCTTCAGCGATATTGTTAGGTGCAGGAGAATAGTGTGAGAACTCCATGGTAGAAGACGCACGGCCGGAAGACAGTGAACGCAACTGGGTCACATAACCGAACATTTCGCTCAGCGGAACCTTTGCTTTGATCACTTCAGCGCCAGCACGGCTGTCCATACCTTCCATCATACCACGGCGGCGGTTAAGGTCACCTGTTACATCACCCATGTACTGGGCAGGGGTGATCACTTCCACTTTCATGATAGGCTCCAGCAATACGGGTTTTGCTTTTCTTGCAGCCTCACGGAAACCTTGTTTGGCACAAAGTTCGAACGACATAGAGTCGGAGTCAACTGCGTGGAAGCTTCCGTCAAATACACGGATCTTCATGTTGTCGACAGGGTAGTTAGCCAACACACCTGTGGTCATTGACATTTCAAAACCTTTCTGGATAGCAGGAACAAACTCGCGGGGGATAGATCCACCGAACAGGTCGTTCACAAACTGATAGTTCTTATCAGGATTTTCTGCTCTCCATTCTGCATCAACAGGTCCGAGTTCAAACTGGATGTCGGCGAATTTACCACGACCACCGGTTTGTTTTTTCAATGTCTCACGGTGAGAAACAGTTGTATTGAACGCTTCTTTATAAGCAACCTGGGGAGCTCCCTGGTTTACTTCTACTTTGAATTCGCGTCTCATACGGTCGATGATGATCTCCAGGTGCAACTCACCCATACCACGAAGGATGGTTTGGCCGGTATCTTCATCTGTATTTACACGCAGGGTAGGATCTTCTTCCACCAGCTTCGAAATAGCCATACCCATTTTATCTACGTCAGCCTGAGTTTTAGGTTCAACCGCGATAGCGATAACCGGCTCAGGAATGAACATATTTTCCAAAGTGATCGGGTGATTTTCATCACACAGTGTGTCACCGGTTTTGATCTCTTTAAAACCTACAGCCGCGCCGATATCACCAGCTTCGATGAAGTCGATCGGATTTTGCTTGTTGGCAAACATCTTCATGATCCGGCTGATACGCTCTTTCTTACCGCTTCTTACGTTCAATACATAAGAACCGGCATCGAGGTGACCGGAATAGCAGCGGAAGAACGCAAGGCGACCTACGAAAGGATCGGTCATGATCTTAAAGGCCAGTGCAGAGAAAGGAGCTTTAGGATCAGCTTTACGGATCTCTTCTTCGCCGGAATCCGGGTTGATACCTTTGGTATCAGGAATATCCATTGGTGAAGGCAGGTAACGGCAAACTCCATCAAGAGCGGTTTGCACACCTTTGTTTTTGAAAGAAGAACCGCACATCATCGGAACGATGCTCAGGTCAACTGTTGCCTTGCGGATCGCTTCATGGATCTCATCTTCAGAGATTGAATTAGGATCTTCAAAGAATTTCTCCATCAGCTTGTCATCGTATTCAGCTACTGCTTCAACGAGATTTGCTCTCCATTCTTCGGCTTCATCTTTCATGTCAGCAGGAATTTCGATCTCATCGAAAGTCATCCCTTCTGTTTCATTGTGCCAGATGATACCTTTCATCTTAATCAGGTCAACCACACCTTTGAAGTTATCTTCAGCGCCGATAGGAAGCTGCAGGGGAACTGCTTTAGAACCCAGCATTTCTTTAACCTGTTTAACCACATTCAGGAAGTCGGCACCTGAGCGATCCATTTTATTTACGAAGCCGATACGGGGAACACCGTAACGGTTAGCCTGGCGCCATACTGTTTCAGATTGAGGCTCCACACCATCAACCGCTGAGAACAGGGCGATCAGACCGTCCAGTACACGCATGGAACGTTCCACTTCCACAGTGAAGTCCACGTGACCCGGAGTATCGATAATGTTGAAAGAATATTTCTTTGTGTCAGCAGTGGGTTTACCCAATATGGTAGGGAAGTTCCACTGGCAGCTTACCGCTGCAGAAGTAATGGTAATACCTCTTTCTTTTTCCTGCTCCATCCAGTCGGTAGTAGCAGCACCATCATGCACCTCACCAGTGCGGTGGATCATTCCGGTGTAGCGCAGGATACGCTCCGTTGTGGTGGTTTTACCTGCGTCAATATGCGCGGCGATACCAAAGTTTCTCTGAAATTTTAAGTCGGCCATGACTATTTGATTTGAGTTTATTTTTCGGTTATATAACTTATTTAGTTGCGGGGTTTATCCCGGCTTTGTTCCGGGATTCATTTTGCCCGGGTGCTGTTTGATTTCGGAAATTACCGGCTGTAAAAAGGTGGGTGCATTCTCTGTACCCGTACGCTGAAGCCTTGGCGAAAGCGTAAGGTGGAATAGATTGCCGGTATGTAAGATTAGACTCTCATAGACTGCCACATGAAGAAAAACTGATACTCACACTTCCCTGCCACTTGTAGTTTTTCTTTATGGCGGCGCAAAGGTAGGAAAAATCAATGAAAAAAACAGGTGAGAGATAAGTCTATTAAAGAAATTTCTCCCTTTTAAAGTCAAATTAGTCATTCAAAAAGTAAAATAAATTTTACTTTTTATAAACTACTCTTTACTTTTCCTAAAATTTCCTCCATGACTCTTCAACTATTATTACCTCATCGCTATAAGCGCATCGGATGGATCATCGCCTTCTCGAAAGAGAAAGATGAAGATGAAAGAATAGTGGCCATCAGGTTGGAGTCACTGTTATGGGCCGTACTCATTAATTCGATCCTGCTTATCCTGGCTATTCTTCTTCACAGCCAGGTTCAACCTGAAACTGTACTCCGATAGAAAAACGCTAAAAAGTAATACACTATGAAAAATACCATCCGCATAGAAAGGGCCATTCTTAATATTACTCAGGCCGAGCTGGCCGGAAAAGTCAGTGTTTCAAGGCAAACGATCAATGCCATTGAATCACAGAAATACGTTCCTTCCACTGTTCTCGCCCTAAAGATCGCACGGGTATTCCAAAAAAAAGTGGATGATATTTTCACACTGGAAGAAAATGATTAAAGCCTTCCGCGGGAACGGAAGACCTTATAGCTGCCTTGGTAATTACCTCATGTCAAAAAACTTAAGAAGTAACACTTAGTGTAAAATTCTGTGAATAATTCAACAATGAATTACGGTCAGACATGACCCAAAAGCCCCATATTCGTAAGCAACTAAAATTAGTTTATCTCACGAACCTTAAAATGGAAAAAGTATGCGCACATCCACCTTATTCGCAATCCTAAGTTTGTTTGCAGGTTTAAATGCAAATGCTCAAAACACATTTCCTGCTACCGGAAATGTAGGCATTGGCACCGCCAGTCCAAGTCAAACATTACATGTCAGTGGAACTTTACTCGCAGAGCAAACGGGTGCTACAACTGATTTGCCTAATCTCAGATTGTATAATGGTTCTGCCTCCAGTAGCGTTGGAGGAGAGAGAAGGGCTGACCTATATGTAGAGAATGCCACAGGCCAACTCGTTTTCAGAAATGTTACAGGCAGAGGTTACAGATTTACAGATGCATCAGCTTCTGTTCCGTGGCTTAATCTTATTGAGAATGGGGAGGCTCAATTTTATACTGCTGCATGGCTTTCAAGATCCGGTAATGGAGCCTTGACTGTTGCCCTCAAGCTCGGACAAACCAATGGAAGCGGCGGTTTGCCCAACGTGACTCTGTCTACCGAAGACGCACTGGGCTTAAACACGGCCTATTGGTCAAGCCCACGTTATTCGCATATAACAAAATTCAGAAGAGGAAGCCCTACCGGCACAAGAGATATATTACACCTGGGAGGTATTGAAGGCAACGAAAACTTTGTTACGATTTTTGCAACTGACGGAATTACTCCAAAAATTAAATTATCTGGTAATCATCCCAGTTACATAACAGAAGGCCTGTGTATCGGAACAACTGATCCCAAAGGTTATAAACTTGCGGTCGCTGGCAATATGATTGCAGAAAAAGTAAAGGTAAAGCTTCAAACAGGTTGGCCTGATTATGTATTTGATTCTTCGTATTCACTGTTACCACTAGCCCAAATAGAAGCATTTATTCAGGCAAATAAACATTTACCTGAAATTCCTTCTGCCACAACAGTAGAAAAAGAAGGGATTGACGTTGGAAATACACAAGCCCTGCTACTTAAGAAGGTGGAAGAATTAACCCTTTACCTCATAGACCAAAATAAAAGAATCGAAAAGTTAGAGGCTGATAATAAAATATTGCATTCAGAAAATCAGAAGATCAGGGCTCAACTGCCAGGCTCAGTATCCATTATTAAAAAGCACTAATAAAATCGGGATACAGAAATTCCTGTTGAAAGGATTCCATACCCCAATTTTACTAAATTAAAACTTATGCTTTCTTTCTCACTTCCACTTTCGGCGGCATCAACTTATAAATAACCGGTGTCACAACCCTCGACAGTAAAGTAGAGCTGATCAATCCCCCGATCATCACAATTGCCAATGGGGAGATCAGCGGGTTGCTCGACAGCGCTATCGGCAACAAGCCCCCTATTGCCGTAAACGTTGTAAGAATGATCGGCAGGAAACGCTTCTCCCCTGCTTCTTCAATAGCCCTTAATAAATCCATGCCTTCTTCCCGCAAATGATTGGTAAAATCAACCAGCAATATCGTATTCTTTACTTCAATACCCGCCAGCGCCACTATACCAATGGTAGCCACGAACGAAAGCGAATTGCCTGTTACCAGCAAAGCCAGCACAGCACCTACAATTCCCAATGGAATTACTGACAAAACGATCAGGGTGCTCTTAAAGGTTTTGAACTGCAATACCAGCACTGCAATGAACATAAAGACAGTGAACAGGATGATGCTGCCAAATCCGCCAAACGATTCATTACGGCCTTCCACTTCACCACCCATCTGATAACTATAGCCTGCTGGCAGCTTCATCCTGTCCATCTGCGCTATCACATCATTGATCACTTTATCATTCAGATAACCCTTCTTCACAAAAGCATTGACTGTAACAGTTCTTGTTTTATTATAGTGATTAATACTCAGTGGCGACGTCTCAAACCGGATATCAGCCAGTTGGGACAGGGGGATTGCCTTCCCTTGATTATTGTTTACATACAGGTTATTGAAAATAGTGAGGTCAGGATAAGAAGGCCGCGGCACGCTCAGCATGATCGTATAATCATCCCCCTCTGTATTGGGATCTGTGAATGTGCCTACCGGGAGGCCGGCCACGGCCATTCTCACGGTCCGTCCAATATTAACTGTCGGCACTCCCAATTGCTGGGCCTTATCCTTATTGATATTGATCCTTATATCTGATTTGAGATTTCGGATCGGGTTGTTTACATAAATTGCTCCTTCCGTTTTCTTCAGCATATCTTCTACGCGCGAAGCAAGTGATCTTAAGGTATCGAGATTATCGCCCAGGATGCGCACTTCCACAGGAGACAACATCGGTTGCCCCTGTTCAAAGTTCTTTACTTCCACTTGTGCACCGGGAAAGGGTGTCCATTGACTTCGTAGCTTTTCAATGATCTCCAGTTTGCGGTCGGGCTTGGTGTCTGGTTGCAGCTGCACAAATATTTCTGCAAAATCAGTCCGCTCATTTTGCTGGTTCACGTTATAATAAACCCGCGGATTGCCCTTACCTACATTAGAAGAATAATATTTCACTTCCGGTAGTGTTGCCAGTTCCCTTTCCACCCGCCTGGTGATTGTATCGGTGTAATAAATATTGGATTGTAATGGTGCAGTAATATCGATCATAAACTGCGGCTTCTCGGAAGAAGGGAACAGGCTGGAACCGATAACAGGTATCAATGCCAGCGAACCGGCAAATATTGCTGCTGCAATGGCGATGGTAAGCCAGGGACGTTTCAGTGCTTTGTCGAGCAACACGGCATAAGTGCCATGGATCAGTTTCTGCAAACCGCGAAGGAAAATATTCCCATGCTCATCTGCATGTGGTTTCAGTATCCGGCTCGACAGGAAGGGCACCACTGTCAAAGCAACGATCAGTGATCCCAGTATTGTACTGATCACGGATACAGGAAGGCTGCGGATGAATTCGCCCGAAGCCTCCGGCATAAATGCCAGTGGCATAAATGCAATGACCAATGTGGCAGTACAACCCAGTACAGCTTTCCCTATCTGGTTAGTTGCTTTGATGGTAGCTTCCAACCTTGAATGACCTTCCCTCATCCAGCGTTCTATGTTTTCGACAACCACGATACTGTCATCCACCAATAATCCCAGGGCCACTACCAATCCTACAATGCTCAACTGGTTAAGGTTATAACCCATCAAATTGGTGAGTATGATACCAATGCCCAACGAAAGCGGAATGGCGATCATCACCACCAATGAAGCTCTCAATCCTAACGGCAATAAGGTAATTAATACAAGCCCGATCGCTATCAGGAAATCCATTCCCAGCGAACCCAGGCGCTGATTCACATTATCAGACTGGTCAAACTGCAGCTGGAGATCGATATTGGAAGGCAGGCCTGCTTTGAATTTATCAATAACAGGCAGGTATTGTTTCTGAACAGTGGAGATATTCTCCCCCTTTTTCAATGCAGCAACCACAAACACAGCACGATGGCCATTGAGCCGGGCAATATGCGACTGCGGCGAATAATCAAAATACACATTGGCTACATCTTTCAGGAAAATATTGTTGCCATTTATGCTTGCAACGACTGTATTCCTGATCTCTTCGATGTTCTGATAATCACCATTGGTTTTTATATTGAATGATTTGCTTCCTTCATTGATGCTGCCACCAGGGATATTGGCGATCTCACTTTGCAGGGCACTGGCAAGCAGGGTAACAGGCAGGTGTAATTGTGATAATTTATCCAGTTGGGCGTCCACCCTGATAACAGGATCGGGCAGGCCCTGGATCTCTACATTTTTCAATGCAGGTATTTTCTCCAGTTCGTCCTGCAGGTCTTCTGCTGCCTTCCTCAGTTTATCACGGGAAGCATTTTCGGATATAAGCGACATCTGCAGGATATTCACATTTGAAGGATCTATCTTCTGCACATCTATCATATAAATATCCTGCGGAAGCGAGCCTCGAAGCCCGTTCACCTCCCTCACCAGTTCCTGGTATTTATCATCCACATTCACACGGTAGCGGTATTCCACTGATAATACAGCCAATCCATCCCGGATAGACGTTCTGATACGTTTGATATCATCCAACCCATATATTTCCTTTTCCATGGGTTTTACGACCAGCTCTTCCATGTCTTTCGGACTGGTGCCGGGATAAACCACTACCACAGGAAAAATAGGTGCATTCAATTCAGGATCTTCAGAGCGGGGCATATTCAGCACAGTAGCAATGCCGATCGCTACCACCATAAGCACCATGATAAGAGTGAACTGATAATTCTTTATAGAGTATTCTGATATTTTCATCTGTTCGTTTTTATTGGTTTGGGCCAGACGGAGCTTATCACGATAAGATCTTCAGCTATTTGATTGACTGAAACTTTATCATGGAAGCTTCATACCTATTCTCTTCCTTTGACTTTTACCTTTGAACCTTCGTTGAGATAAGCGCTTCCTGAAACGATCAGCGCTTTTGCATTTTCAAGGCCACCGCTCACGACCACCTGACCGTTCTCAATTTTATCTACCTGCACTTTTACTTTATGCGCTGTTGTATTGTCGTTGGTAATAAAAACATACCCGTTACCAGCATCGCCATCCAGCAAAGCATCATAAGGAATAGCCCATGCTTTAGTGGTTTGTGAAGGATTGATCGTTGCTTTTCCAAAAAGGCCTGAAGCGATCTTTCCTGCAGGAGGGTTATTGAGTTGCAGTTGTATGATGAAAGTGCCGCTGACCGGGTCAATGCCTTCTGATTTTTTATTTACAAATGCAATCATAGATTGTCCCGGTAATGCATCAGTGGTGATCACTGCCTTATCACCCGTCTTGATCGCTGCCCATTGATAATCGCTTACGCCTGCTTTCAATATCCAATTAGCCTGACCTGCTCCGTTCACTTGCAGAATGGGAGTGCCGGGGCCAACTATCTGCCCTTCATTCGCAAACTTGTGCAATACAAAACCATTACGCGTTGCTCTTATTTCGGAAAAGGTTTGATTGAAACCAGCACTGTTATACTGTTGCCTGGCCACATCCAACGCCGTTTTAGCATTCTGCATCTGTTCAAGCGTAGCCACACTGTCTTTATACAAATTGCTGGCACGTTCAAAATCCCGCTGTGCCTTTTGCAGGGCCAGCGAAGCCTGTTCTGCCATAGCATTGATCTCCGTAAGATTCAATGTAGCCAGCAACTGGCCTTTCCGGATGGCATCCCCTTCTTTTACATAGATACGGTTAACTACACCGCCGTTTTTAAAAGCAAGGTTGGTTTCATCATCGGTAGTGAACTGCCCCGCAGCATATATCGATTGATGAATAGAGTCCTGCTGAAGAGTAATGGTCTCCACCGGTATGATCTCTTCGGAATTGGTTTCTATTTTTTTCGCCTGCTTGCAGGAGATCAGCACAACGAACGAAGCTGTAATAGCTGTCAGTAATATTTTGTTCATGGTCCTTTATTTTTTGATCAGGTAAGAAGCGGTTTCTCTTTCAAGGTCTGCAGCTGCGATCAGTACTTTATACTGGTTAATGACCTGCAGCAATTGGGCCTGTGTAAACTGATTGCGAGCATCCACTGTTTCTATAAACGTGTTGGTGCCTTCGCGGTAGCCGCGTTCAATCAAACGCTGGTAGCTGGAAGCAGCTTCGAGTTGCTTTTCGGTAGCTGTATACGTTTGCCAGGATGCTTTTAAATTATTTTTTGCAGCGCTGCTGCCAAGTGTCAATTGCTGGCGTACCTGCTCCAGGTTCAACCTGGCAGCCTGCACATCCAATTGAGATTGTTTTATTTTATTCTTATTCCGGTTACCGGCAAAAATGGGCACTTCCAGTTGCAGCCCGAGTAAGTAGTAACGTGATTGTGAATTGATCTTCCAGTCTTCTGCCTGTGAGCCCAGGTCAAGAAATGCGTTCAGGCGTGGCATATACACCTGTTTATTCATTTGCCAAACGGTTTCATTGATGTTCACTGCCTGCTGTAATGCTTTTAACTCTTCCCGGTTAGCGGATAAGGGTTGTGTGGCAAGCATGCCCCCAATGGTTGAGATCGCTTCACCAGGATTGTAGGAAGTGTCGATATCAGTTACCTGATCCCGGTTGAGCAGGAAGTTGAAATACAATTTGGCATTCTCTGCCTGTTGCGCTGCTGTGTTGATCTGCGCATTCACCTGTTCTATTTCACTATTGGAACGTAATACATAAGCAGGCAGGCCCTTACCATTATCAAGCAATTTCTGGTTCACCCGCTTACCTTCATTTGCCAGTTCCAGTGCATTGCGATAAATGGCTACTGATCTCAATGCAGTCAGGTAATTGAAATAAGCCGTTTTAATACTCTGCACCAATTGGCGCTTATAGATGTCCACTTCGTATTCGTTCAATACGATCTGCTGTTCAGCTATTTTTTTGTTGAACCGGAGATCCGGGTTATACACCGGCATGGAGGTACGCACTTTAGCGTCATAAAAATTATTCGGAAGGAAGTTGACGCTTTCGTTTTTCAGCTGCGGGAAGTTATTACTTCCAGTAAGCTGGTTAAGCGTGCTGTAAACACCGTTCAGCAGATCGCCCAAAGGCAGGTTGATATCGCGGCCTCCTTTCGCTGTCTGGTATCCCAATTGAAAAGAAACAGTTGGTAAAAACCAGCCTTTGGCAATATCAAGGGCTGCCCCCGCCCTTTCCAGCGAAATATTCTTTTGCTGCAAAACGATGTTGTTGGCAAAGGCGCTGTCAATATACCTGTCGAGCTGCGGTTGCTGTGCAGAGGCGCTGCCGGCCAGGCATAACATTGCGGCCAGGGCCTTCAGCCTTGTTGAACTTAATAGCGTATTCATTCTTAACACTGTTAATCTATGAACAAAAAAATTACCTTAGTTTTTCCAGTGTGGCAATAAATGTCTCAAATGTGTGTGTGAATACATCGGGAACGTTCTGTAAAATCATCTTATTCCTGGTTACATGTTCCAGATGTCCTTTTATTTTCAGGGTACATAATCCATGCATCGTGCTCCAGATGAACATGGAAAAAGCTTCTGCATCGAATTGGGTGAAATACCCGGCTTGCTGGCAGGCCCGCACGCTCATCACCAGCAAACTGAATGCCTGTTCACCTTCTTCCCAGTGGTCTTCCACGCACACAAGCGGCTCTTCCCTGTTGAACATCAGCTCATAGAAATCATTGTTTTCCAGGGCGAATTGCATATATACCCGCCCCATGGCCTTTAATCTTTCAAAAGGGTTCTCGATATAATTGAGTATGGTGAACTGGGAGGCCAATAGCTTGAAACCTTCCTGGTGAAGGGCATGTGAGATAGCTGCTTTGTCCTTATAATAGAGATAGATAGTGGTGGGGCTGAACTCGATCTCAGCCGCGATCTTCCTGATCGACGTAGCTTCATACCCTTCCTTAATAAAGAGTTTTTTGGCTGCGTCCAGGATGCTCTGCTTGAGATCCTCTTTGTGTTTGAGTTTTCGTTCTTTGATGCCCATATCTAAGTTTACAGGGCAAATATACTTAACACTGTTAATTTTCCAAATTTGAAGAAAGATTTTTTTGAAAAAATGTCACCAAGGGCGCCAGGGTTATGCCAGTGCGCAACGCGGCATTCCTGGCGTAACCCTGGCGCACTTTGCGATACCTCTTCTTATTCAAAAAGATAAGCGATATCCTCTTCATTCAGCGCTTTCACAAACCCTTCATCGGCCGACACCAGGTCTTCCGCCAATTGCTTTTTCCTTTCCTGGAGCCGTATGATCTTTTCCTCAATGGTGTCTTTACAGATCATTTTATAGGCGAACACATTTTTCGTTTGCCCGATACGATGCGTGCGGTCAATTGCCTGTTGCTGCACTGCCGTATTCCACCATGGATCAAAAAGAAATACATAATCGGCCGCAGTAAGTGTGAGGCCCGCATTCCCTGCTTTAAGACTGATCAGGAAAAGATTGACACTATTCCCTTCCTGCTGAAAAGCATTCACCATTTCTGTCCGTTTTGCCGGTGGGGTTTGACCATCAAAATGATAATACCGGATACCTGCTTTATTACATTCTTCCGCCAACAGATCAAGCATGGTACTGAATTGGGAAAACACCAGTGCTTTATGACCTGGCAATATATTACCAAGTTCTTCCATCAGCAGTTTTGTTTTAACGGATTCCGCCGGCTGGCGTTCTTCTTCCGGCAGCAACAATGGAGAATTGCATACCTGCCGCAGTTTCAATATCCCCTGTATCACAGCCAGTTTGCTTTTTGCAAAACCCTGTTTTTTGATATCGAGGAAAAGGCTTCCCCTCACCTGGTTTTTGATATGTTCATACAATTCCCGCTGGCCTGCAGGCATATGGCACCAAAGTATGGTCTCTGTTTTTTCGGGAAGGTCCACTGCTACCTGTTCCTTTGTACGCCGGAGAATGAAGGGTGCTGTCAGTTTTTGCAAAGCCTGTATCTTTTCTTCATCACCAAAGCGATCGATTGCATCTGCATATTCTCTTTTAAAGAATTCACGGCTCCCAAACATACCAGGCAATACAACATTGAGCTGTGAGTAAAGATCAAATGTATTATTCACCACAGGTGTGCCGCTAAGTGCAAAGCAAACCGTTGCCTGCAAAGTACTTACCGTACGCGTGATCTGAGCTGAAGGATTTTTGATATTATGGCTCTCATCGATAATGGCTGCTCCGTAAGTAACTGCCAGCAGATTGCCTGCATCAGCACGCAAAGTGCCATAACTGGTAATTACTACCTGTATGCTTTCATCCTGCAATTGTTCTGATTTGCGCTGGCCGCCATGATACACTACTGTTCTTATCTGCGGCGTGAATTTCTCCAGCTCCTGTTGCCAGTTATAGATCAGGGAAGAAGGACAGATAATAATATGCTTGGCCGAAGGATCTTTTTCCACGGCAGTGGCCAGGAAGCAGATCGCCTGCAGGGTTTTCCCCAAACCCATATCATCTGCCAGGCAACCACCTGCGCCAGCTTCTGCCAGCAAGCACATCCATTCATATCCTTTTTGCTGATAGGGCCGCAGACTGGCTTTAACCAGTGAAGGAACGGGGTATAGTTGCACTGCTGTTGATTGCCATGATTGCCAGCGCTGCCACCAGTCTTTCTTGAAAGAAGAGGTCAATATCTTTTCATCTCCTTCTGCCGGTTGCTCCGTAATAGCCATCCAGCGGGCAATCGTAATCTCTTTTTTATTGACCTTACCATGCTTGATGATAGCTGCATATTGTTTCAACCAATCTTCACCCAATACTCCCAGGCTTCCGTCTTTCAGCAACACAGCCCGCTGCCCTGCCCATAACATTTTCTGCAGTTCAGCCAGTGCCACTTCTTCCTTACCAAACTTAATAGACACGCCAAGTGTGATCTTGCTGTCTTCTTCTCTTATAATGCTGATCTCTGTATGAGCTTGCTGAGTGGAGAACCGGAAATGTTTCAGCATATCCATGCCCACCAATTCTATATCCGATACTAATAGTTTATGATAAGCCTTGAGGAACCATTGCTTTTTTTGTGCATCGGCAAAAGAAAGATAATAGTACCCGTTTACCTGCTTGGGAAAATTGGGATGCAATGATTCCAGCAACTGAAGAAATGCCTGTTCCTCTTCTTTATTCCGCCTGATCACATATCCTTCTCCGTTGTGCAGCATCTCCAGGCTTTCCTGGTAAGGGCCTTCCACAATAAAACCCTCGTATAACCATTGTGGCGTCAGCATCAGGAAAGTATTGTTAAGCTCACTTAGCAATACCCGGTTGACCGGCACAGAATCGATCTCCTGCTGATCAAACAAATTGTTTCTGTTTACAGGATAATCCTTTTCGAGGTAGGAAAGAATATGTTCAGCCAGTGCAGCCGGTTGTGAAGCGTATTGCTCAGGCTTTTGCTCTGCCAGCCATTCCAGTGTCTGGTAATCCCGGAAAGAAAGCAGGAAGTATTCATTGCGGCTTTCCAGGAAAAAGAACTGGCGGGAGAATGTTTCAATCCCGTAAAGCTGCCCGTTCAATTCTATGGATGCCTGCACCTGCAGACCGCTGGTCGTTTTTATCACAGCAAACTGCAACCGCGGGCGGAAAACGCTGAACGTGCAGGGTGCAGTGGAATAATGTTTATTGCCATTGAGCTGCTTGGTATGATACCATTTTGTCAGTGGGGCATACGGTTTCACCCGTTCGAACAACTGGTGATAATGGCGCAGCATAGCCTGCCGTGAATAGGCCTCATACGGCATTCCTGCTTTTTGCCTGGTATGGCGTTGTTTGATCTCCCTACGGGTTTCATCGATAGCTTCCCTGCCAAATTCCCTGAAAGCCGATTGCACCTCCCTGGGCCAATCGGGAAACAGGGTTTTAAATTCGCCTGTATTCATATCCCCTATTTCATAATGAAGAGAGGTATTGTTTTTAATGATCAGGAGGGTCTGTAAAAGAATATAGGAATCCGTGAGGCGATGAGGCGAAAGTAAGAGAGCTGTTTTTGCAGTATCATTGGTTTTCATTGGTCACCTTTTTCTTACAGGAAGTTCGGGGCGCAAACTTAAACTATTCCGGGTGCTGGATGTTATTTTATCAGTTTTTATCTCGCTGGCAAAGACCCCCCTTCCCGTCTTCCCGCCTTACCGGTAAAAATTTACCGGTAAGGCGGGAAGACGGGAAGGGGTCGTTTTAGAAAATTATGGTCTTATAGGTTTGTTAGATAGAATTGTTTTAAAAAAATAAATGTATGAAGGTAGAAATCTGGTCCGATGTAATGTGTCCTTTCTGTTATATAGGTAAGAGGCATTTTGAGAAAGCGCTCGAAGGTTTTTCTGAGCATGATAAAATAGAAGTGGAATGGAAAAGTTTCCAGTTGAACCCCGATATGAAAACTGAGCCAGGGAAAAGTATCAATCAGTACCTGGCGGAAAATAAGGGGTGGACATTGGAGCAGGCCCGCCAGGCCAATGAGCATGTAACCCGTATGGCAAAGGAGGCAGGGTTGGAATATAATATGGACCGGGCAGTGGTGGCCAATTCGTTTGATGCCCACCGGCTGGTGCAGCTGGCTAAAAAAGCCGGTAAGGGTGATGCAATGGAAGAGCGCTTGTTCAGGGCCTATTTCACAGAAGGAAAAAATATTGCCGATCATGCTACCCTGGCCCGGCTTGCTGAAGAAGCCGGCCTGGAAAAAGAAGCCGTAGAGAGAACACTGGCTGGCCGTGATTTTGCGGCGGAAGTGGAGCAGGATATTTACGAGGCAAGACAGATCAGCGTCAGAGGTGTGCCTTATTTCGTGTTGAACGACCGGTATGCCGTGTCAGGCGCCCAGCCTGTGGAAACCTTTGCCGGCGCATTGCGTGCTGCCTGGAAGGAATGGGAGCAGCAAAATCCGCCATTGACCGATCTTTCAGGTAATAACGGAGAAACCTGCACAGTGGATGGTAATTGCTAAGGGATATTCCTCCTTTATTGCAGGATCAGGCTTGCCCAAATAGGGAAAAATTGTCAATTCAAAAAAATTTTCCTCATCTATAGGTGGTTAATTAGAATCCTTAGTAACTTCAGTCTCACATAAATACCTATTCACTATAACTCCTAAATCCTGATGTATGCCTTCTAAAAAGAAAGCTAAACCTAAAAAGGCGGCGAAAAAAGCTGCTAAAAAAGCAGTGAAAAAAGCTGCGGCTAAGAAAAAGGTAGCCAAGAAAGCTGCTAAAAAAGCTTTCAAAAAAGCAGCACCCAAAAAGGCAGCGAAGAAAAAAGTTGCAAAGAAGGCAACTAAAAAAGCCGCGCCTAAAAAAGCTGCTAAGAAAAAGGCTGCAAAAAAAGTAGCTCCTAAAAAAGCCGCAAAAAAAGCTACAAAGAAAGCCGCTAAGAAAGCAGCCCCTAAAAAAGCTGCAAAAAAAGTGGCCAGGAAAGTAGCTAAGAAAGCCGCTCCCAAAAAAGCAGTGAAAAAAGCATCTCCTGCTAAACCCAAACCTGCTAAACAACCCGAAGCTGCTCCGGTAATAGTTGAGGAAACTATTATTGAAACAGAAGAAATAATTGTTCCGGACATTGAAGTGGTTCAGCAAGAAATAACCTTCATTGAAGAAGAGGATGACGACAATGATAACGACGATTTCTCTTCCGATGATGATGACGACAATAACGATAATGATGATGACAGAAGCTGATCAGAATAAAATCTGAAAGCCGGAAGTATTTGAAATTATCTGGAATTATATTTTGACCGCCTGCGTAGTAGCTATAGTTAAGTTATTATTGCAGGCGGCCTTATTAGCGCGAATTGCGCGAATGAGGTTTTAGAGTAGGAAGTTTCGGGGGATAGGCGCGGATGGTGCGAATGGGTCGTTTTAATTTTTACCTGATTTTATTAAATGAAATATGGGATACTGATATTGGTAGTCTGCTTTTTTAGTGGCATGGTCAGTGCTCAACAGAAGCCGAAGGTCATTGAATCCATTTTTTGGGATGATCCGAGGTCGCCGATTGTGTGGATAGATAGTATGCGGACCGATATGAATCACCTGGTGATGGACAAAGCTGATATTGACTCAATAAGTTTGATGAAAGATTCAGCTGATATTCGCTATGGACAAACGATAACAAGGGGCTCGATGGTTATTGTGCCTAAGCCTGGTGTGGAACTGATCAGATGGTCTGCATTACTGGATCGCCTGGGTGTGCCGCCTGTCGACCGCCAACTAAGGGTCTGTATCAACAAAACCCTTGTCCGCCAACCTGCCTTCCTCCTTCTCCAACCCGATTTCATAAGAACGATCGAGATCACCACCGAGCACCACTGGCTCCGCACCGAAGATGCCAACAGCAAAGAACTCTTCCTGAATATCATCACGAAGGACAACCCTCTTGCCTTCAATTGATCCCACACTCCCGTAAGCACCCCATCACTCACACGCCTTCATCAGAAAGCCCCTCCTTCATAAACAACCCATTCGCGACCATCCGTGCCTATCCCCCGAAACTTTCTACCCTAAAATCTCATTCGTACAATTCGCAAAAAAAAACCATTCGCCTTTCGACGAATGGTTCAAAAAATCTTTAGCTCTATTCGCGTAATTCGCGATTATATCTTTTACACCCTGAAGTGAGCAAATGCCTTGTTGGCTTCTGCCATACGGTGTGTATCTTCTTTCTTCTTGAAAGCAGCACCTTCACCTTTGCTTGCTGCTACGATCTCACCGGCTAATTTATCAGCCATGCTGCGACCGTTTCTTTCGCGGCTGTAGCGGATCAGCCATTTGATGCTCAAAGACACTTTTCTGTCGGGACGAACCTCGGCAGGGATCTGGAAAGTAGCACCACCGATACGGCGGCTGCGCACTTCAACAGCAGGAGTTACATTGGATAAAGCCCTTTTCCATACTTCATATCCGTCTTCACTGGTTTGTTTGGCCACTTTATCCAGTGCATCATAGAAAATATTAAAAGCTCCGCTTTTCTTTCCTTCCCACATCAGGTTATTGACAAAACGGGTAACCAGTTTGTCATTAAACTTAGGATCTGGTGCTAAGGGCAGTTTCTTTGCTTGTGCTTTCCGCATGACTTATTCTTGAGTTACTTATTTAAAATTACTTTTTAGCTTTTTCTTTCTTGGTACCGTATTTAGAGCGGCTTTGTTTGCGGTCTTTTACACCGGCAGTATCTAAAGAACCACGCACGATATGGTAACGTACACCCGGAAGGTCTTTTACCCTGCCGCCACGGATCAGCACGATAGAGTGCTCCTGCAGGTTATGGCCTTCACCCGGAATATAGGCGATCACTTCTACTTTATTGGTCAAACGAACCTTTGCCACTTTACGGAGCGCAGAGTTAGGCTTCTTAGGAGTGGTAGTGTACACACGGGTACAAACGCCACGACGCTGGGGACACTGATCCAAAGCCCTGGATTTACTCTTGGCCCTGATAATTTCTCTTCCTTTTCTTACTAATTGTTGAATAGTAGGCATTCTGAATGCTTTATTTTTGGGACGGCAAAGGTAGGGCACCGACTGGGAAATACCAAAATATTAGATAATTCTTTCGCGGTTTCTTTTTGCCTTCCACCGGTTAATTCTTAAACGATTGAAAGTCACTACACTTTCCACATCCATCCATACTTATCGGCAATCCTTCCTTCGCGGATATCGGAAAGCCATTTTTTCACTGCAGTGGAAATAGTGTATTTATCTGTATCAAATTCCATGGAGAATCCTTTGTAATTCAGCTCCCTGATCGGTGCAATCACCGCAGCCGTACCTGTTCCGAACACTTCTTTCACTTTTCCGGCCTTATAGGCTTCCACCACTTCCTCAATGCTGATCTTTCTTTCCTCCACTTTTACACCCATATCCCCCAGGCCCTGGATCACACTGGCCCTGGTCACCCCTTCGAGAATAGTACCTTCTTCCAGGGAAGGGGTCACAGCCACATTATCAATCACAAAAAACACGTTCATCATACCCACTTCCTGCAGCCATTTATGCTCAAATGCATCTGTCCACAATACCTGGTCGTACCCCTGTTTTTTTGCATAACTGGCAGCCAGCATACTGCCGCCATAGTTACCTGCATTCTTGGAAAAACCCACACCGCCCGGAGCAGCACGGGTATATTGCTCTTCCACCATGATCTTCATTGGTGTGGCATAATAAGGACCTGTAGGACTTAAAATGATAATGAATTTATATGTCTCCGAAGGCCTTACCCCCAACATGGCATCAGAAGAAAACATAAAGGGGCGGATATAAAGCGAATGCTCTTTTTTTGCAGGGATCCAGTTCTTATCCAGATCAATCAGTTGACGCATGCCTTCCAGGAAAATTTCCTCTGGCACAGCCGGCATATTCATACGCGCAGCCGATTTATTAAAGCGTTTGAAATTATCTACCGGGCGGAAAATAGCAGCCTGGCCTTCTTCATTTTTATACGCCTTGATCCCTTCAAAAATTGCCTGCCCGTAATGCAGGGCCGCCAGTGAAGGTTCCAGCAATAAAGGCTGGTAAGGTTTTATTTCTACGTTCTTCCACTCGCCATTCTCATAATCCGCTTCAAGCATATGATCGGTAAAATATTTACCGAAAGGAATATTCTCCAGGTTAATATCCTGTAATTTGCTTCTTTCTGCCTTCGTGATGGAAATAGCTAAAGCCTCGGTCATAATTTTTATTTTTGCACCGCAAAGAAACGAAAAAAATCAGTTACGACTAACACTCATTCGTAAAAAAGGAGATTATGGGTTTGAATGATATTGAATTACCGGCCAGTGTACTGGCTTCGCTTTATCCTTCTGTACTGGTGTCAGGAGACAATATTGGTTCCCCCTCCCCTGCGCCCGTTCCTGCTCCAACGGTCTCAAAAGCCGCTCCCACAACAAATGGAACAGGACCCCAATGGAAATTCCTGGGCAATAATCAGCGCAACATATTGATTGTTGTGGACCATAGCAATCTCCTGCACCTGCCCGATGAAGACCTTACATTTCTCACCAATATGCTCACCGCCTGCAAACTCGGGCTGGGTGATATCGCCCTTCTTAATTTCGACCATTACAGGGAAACCGGCGGCCAGGCAATCCTCAAACATTTTAAAAGCCGCACTGTCCTGCTTTTTGGCCTGGAACCCATCAGTTTCGGTTTGCCTGTAAGCTTCCCTGCTTTCCAGGTACAAAGCGTTACCAATGTGCAGTATTTATTTGCACCTGCCCTTACCAAACTGTCGGCCGATAAATTATTGAAGAGTAAGTTGTGGGTTTGTTTGCAGAAAATGTTCCTGTCATAGGGGTAAAAGACGTTGTCCGTGGACCGATGATCAACGTCCCTCTACCTATATTTGCGCCATGAAACTCATCTTCGCTACCAATAACCAGCACAAAGTAGAAGAGATCCGTCACAGCATCGGCCAGCAATTTGAATTGCTGACCCTGAAAGAAGCCGGTATTGATGTGGACATACCAGAGCCGCATGATACCATTGAAGCCAACGCTTCTGAAAAATCAAGGACCATTTACAGGATGACCGATACCAATTGCTTCAGTGAAGACACCGGGCTGGAAGTGGCAGCCCTGAATGGCGAACCCGGCGTAAAGAGCGCCCGCTATGCCGGAGAAGACAAAGCATTTGACAAGAACATCGATAAGCTGCTGCATAAGCTGGAAGGCAGGGATGATACCCGCGCACGCTTCAAAACAGTGATCTCGCTGATCATCGACGGAAAAGAGACCCTGTTCGAAGGTATCTGCAATGGCCGGATCATACGGGAAAGAAGAGGCTCCAAAGGATTTGGTTACGATCCTGTATTTATCCCCGATGGCTCGGATAAGACCTTTGGTGAAATGGAGATGGAGGAAAAGGACCGGTTCAGCCACCGGGCAAAAGCCACCCAAAAACTGGTAACGTTTTTGAATATTTTAGACAGGAAAATATGATCAAGCGGTTGTTTACCAGAACAGTAGCACCCTTTATTTTGTTTTTCGAGAAACATATTTTAATATTACTGAGCACCAGTAATTTATCTTTGGAACCCAATCCCGGTCAAAGAAGCAGAAATAAAAACAGAATTTGACTCCTCAAAGCAACCATAATATTCCCGAAAGCGACTTAATCAATGGATGCATAGAAGGTAACCGGCGAATGCAGGAAGAATTGTATCGCCGCTTTTCTCCCCGCATGTATGCTGTTTGCCTCCGTTATGCTGGCAGCACAGAAGAAGCTGAGGATATTTTACAGGAAGGCTTTATCAAGATTTTTAAAAAACTGGATAGCTTCCGGAATGAAGGCTCCTTCGAAGGCTGGATACGCCGGATATTCGTGAATACAGCCATCGAACATTTCCGCCGTAAACGCTATCTGCAGCCGGTAACGGAAAAAGAAGAAAACACCCTGGAAGGAAATTACCTGTCTGTACTGGATAATCTCGCAGAACGTGATATTATGGAACTGGTGCAGCAACTATCACCAGGTTACCGCACGGTATTCAATATGTATGTGGTAGAAGGCTATACCCACAAAGAGATTGGCGATATGCTGGGCATCAGCGAAGGCACCAGCAAATCACAATTATCAAGGGCAAAAGTGATTTTGCAGGACATGGTCAGAAAATTTGTTGAAAAAGAAAGTCAAAGCAGTATTAAATAAATCATGAGCAGCTTAAGGGATAAAATGTTGAATTATGAAACTGCCCCACCGCAAGGAGTCTGGGACAGGATCGCTGCTGCCCTTGATGAAGCCCAGCAAGGCGACCAATTCCCGACCCGCCTTCACTCTATGGAAGTTGCCCCTCCTGCCATGACCTGGGAAAAGATCGCTGCTTCGCTGGATGAAGAAACAAAACCTGTTTCTCAGCCTTTCCGCATCCCTGCTTTTCTGCGTTATGCCGCTGCTGCAGTTGTGATCGGTGCTGTGGCTTTTGCAATTCTTCGGTGGACAGGAAATGCAGACCGGAACACTTCCGGCACTGCTGCTGCAATACAACCCGATTCCGGGCAAACTAACAATGCTCTTGCCAGGACAACACCTGCAGATACCCAAAAAACGATCAGCCCTGAGCCGGATGAAGAAGATGCCGTTGTGTTGGAACAAAGCAAAAAGCTGATAGCCAAACTTGACCGCTCTTCGAAGCCACGTAAGTCGAGCCCTGCAACTTATCCTGCTGCCAGTAAAGCAACTTCAGCTATCTATACCTACAATGATCATGTTCCTTCCATAGCAGACCGCTACATCATGCTAATGACGCCTGATGGCAATATTATCCGCATGTCGAAGAAATTAGGGAACCTGGTTTGCTGTGTATCGGGCGAAGACCCTGATGCCGGCTGTAAAGACCAGTTAAAGAAATGGCAGGAAAAGATGGCCACTTCCTCATTAACTACTTCGGCGGGCAATTTCATGGATATCCTCAACCTTGTAAGCTCGCTGGATAAAGAGACAGATCTGTAATACTCTTGATTTTTATCTCCCACAAAGTCGCAAAGAGCCACAAAGAATTTATTTTTGAGAATGGCAAGGATCAAAATAGACATGCCGGGATCATTCTCTTTTTCTACATTGATACCCGTGCGCATCAGCGATATCAACTATGGCGGGCATGTAGGCAACGATGCTGTATTATCCCTGGTACATGAAGCAAGAATGCAGTTCCTCAAAAGTTTTGGCTATAGTGAGTTGGGTTTTGCCGGCACCTCACTGATCATGGCCGATGCTGCTATTGAATTCAAAAAGGAGTTGTTTTATGGCGATACAGTGAACGTTTCAGTAACTGCGGGTGGTTTCAGTAAAGTAGGCTTTGATCTTTTTTATCAACTGGAAAAAGATATGGATGGGCAGGCACAGATCGTGGCGCTTGCTAAAACAGGGATGATCTGCTATGATTACAACAGGAAAAAAGTGGTCGCAGTTCCGGAAGAAGCGAAAGCAGCAATGACATTATAAAAACAATGTTTACTTATTCCATATCTCCCAGCTCTCGTCTGCCTGGATCTTCAGCATATCAGCTCCATTTTTGATCGCAGCCCCTTTCTCCTCTCCCATCTTCAGGAAAAGCGTTTTTTCGGGATTATACACCATATCGAACAGGTAATGCCTTGGTGTTAATGCTTCGTAAGGGATAGGGGGAGCTTCGGTGACATTGGGATACATTCCCAACGGTGTGGTATTAACGATCAATGTATATTCCTGCATAATAGCAGGCGTAAGCTGTTCATAAGAATAATTATGCACGCCCGGTTTGCGGGATACATAGCGGTAAGCCAATCCCATTTTCTGCATAATGTATTGCACTGCTTTAGACACGCCACCAGTGCCCAGTATCAATGCTTTTTTATGATGAGGTTGCCATTGTTCCAGGAGTGAGCGTTCAAACCCGATCACATCTGTGTTATATCCTTTCAGCTTCCCATCCCGGATATCAATGCAATTGCAGGCCCTGATAGCTTTAACCAGTTCATTTTTCGAGTGCAAATAAGACAATACCTGTTCTTTGTAAGGAATGGTCACGTTCAACCCGCAGAGCTCGGGATGCTTCTCCAGCAACTGAGGCAGCTCTTCTATAGAGGAAACAGGGAATAATTCATATTGGTAATCTTTCAGTCCTTCCCGTTCAAATTTTTCCGTAAAATATCTTTTGGAAAAGGAATGTGACAACGGATAACCAATAAGACCATATAAACGCATCAGGAGCCTTTTTTATCGAGAAACAAATTGAATGTATCGCCCCTGAGGCCTATTCGCATCGCTTCCATGGCAATCACTTCAGAAGGTGCAATATTTCCCAGGTTCACATTGCAACCCAGCAGTTCGATAAAATATAGTTGTTGTGCTTTTTGCGGAGCTTCCCAGATAATCTTATCACCGGGAATTTGGGTAAGTATTTCCTGTACGAGGCCTTCCCTTACTTCACCACTGCCGCGGTAGATACCCACATTACCTGCTTCACGCGCTTCAGCGATCACATAAGTAGCGCCTGCATCCAGTTCCGCACGCATCAATTCGATCCATTTATAGGGAGGAATAATATGCGCTGCATCTTTACTTCCCACTTCGCTCAGCACCACGCCATGCTTTGTAAGCTTTTCGATATATCCGCATTTCTCAGCATGTGGAATGGTGATGGAACCATCACTCACTTCCATGTATTCAATACCAAAATCTTTACAAACTGCTATATAATCATCAAACTGGTTGCGGATCAGAAATGCCTCAAAGAGCGTGCCGCCAAAATAAACAGGAAGATCGTAAGAGCGGTAGAGTTCAAGCTTTTCCCTCAGGTTGGGTGTTACATAAGATGTTCCAAAGCCCAGTTTAATGATATCGATATGCGGATAAGAAACACTTAAAAAATTCTTTGCCTCCGTTAAGCTAAGCCCCTTATCCATCACCATTGTTATCCCTGCAGTACGTGGGCGTTGGTTGCGATCGGGCATCTGAGACAGGTTAAAATTCATTGTTATTCAGATTTGATTCATAGAATGCGGGCGGCATGGCCCGGGGAAAAAATCGGCGCAAAAATAAGGGAAGATAAAATAAAGAAGTTTACTATTTAAAAGTTTAAAGGTTTAAGACCTAATCTTAAACCTTTAAACTTTTAAATAGTAAACCTCATATTGTTTTATTCCGTTTGAACTTTGCGACAATATCCACAATCTGCTGGCTTTGCAGACTTGCAGGGTTCAGCTCAAAAAACTTTTTCAGCATTTTCGGCGCAAGGGTTAATGCTTTTTCCAGCAAAAGCACTGCTTCCTTGTTTTTGCCTGATGCAAGCAAGACCGCTGATTTGTAAAAAAAGAAAACAGGTTTGTCATTCGTCGATTTTAATGCGGCATTCACCTGGTCAAGCGCCTCATCCATCAGTTCTGCCTTATACAGGCAACGGATCAATGCTTCCCAGCCTGCCACATTTTTGGGCCTGATACGAACAGCATTGGAAAAGTGCTGAATGGCATCCCGGACCAGTCCCATTTCCATCTTGCATTCGCCCATCAGCAGAAAGTATTCAGGCTGGAGGCGCTGCAGTTTCATGGCTGTATCCAGCTGTTTCATACAACTCTCCCACTGTCCCTCGTTGAAATACGTGCAGGCTATTTTATAAAAGAGTTTGCTGTCTTCCTGGTTCAGGTGGGAAGCTTTGCGATAATAAAACCTGGCCTGTGCATAATTCCGCAAACGGTCATAACAATGACCGATGGCTTCATAGATCACCACTTCGGGTTTGGACAATTCCGTTACTTTTTCCAGTGCTTCAATCGCTTCCTTGTATTTGCGAAGGCGGATATAGGCGTCGCCCATATTACGGTAAGCGTAATCGAATTTTTCTTCGATAGTGATAGCATACTGATATGCATCGATCGCTTTTTCGTAGAGTTTCAATCCCTGGTAAGCTGCAGCGAGATTGAACCAGGCCAGTTCATTGTAAGGATGTTCATCAATGATCTGCTGATGAAGGCGGATGCTTTCTTCATTTCTCCCGGTAAAATCTGTCCAGAAACATATTTTATAAAGGGCTTCTTCATTGGTAGGTTCCTGCTCCAGTATCATTTTCAGGCAATCGAATACCTTGTCAAATTCTTCATAATCGTCGTACACATCGCCGAGTTCAAACAGCAATTCGATCTTTTCTTCACCTTCAAAAATATGCAGGGCTTCTTCGAGCAGGGCTACGGCTTTGGCTTGCTCATCAAGCGCCAGGAAAGCATCTGTTTTTAAAATATAGAGATTGATATCATTACTGTCCAAAAGGGTGGCATGGTCAAGTATGTCCAACGCTTCGCGGTAATGGCGGACAGTAAGCAATATGTCCGCTTTCCGGATCAGGAGGGCAGCCGAATAGGGATATTGCTCAATGGCCATATCAGCGGCCTCCTGGGCTTTAGGCAATTCTTCTCTTTCCTCGAAATAAGAGATTATTTTCTCAAACGATTCTTCCTCAATAAAGGAAGAAGAGCGGCCATTCCTTAGGTTTTCATACTGACGGAGCAATTCCCGCATCTGCTCCCGGTCTTCCTGATAAGGGTTCTCTTTCATATTTCAGGTGGGGTTTTAGGGATGTATAAAAACGAGGCAAGTAGAGCGTGGCAAGCCTATTGGCTATTATTATCAACAAGTTATCTTAAAAAAAACAATCCCCGCACCATTTTGTTTCCCCAGATGTGCATAAATGACAAAATATTTTTTTCGCAGAGCTGTAACAATTTCGTGTTTTAGCCGTTAAATAAGTACTAAAATTCTTGACGAACGGTTTGCAAAAAGTCCTTTTTTAGTGTTAAATTTGCGGTGAATTGAAAACTAACTCTTCCATATTAAAAGCTGCGAGCAGAAAATTGGGCCTGTCGTTATTACTGGCTGCCACTGCTGCTGTTGCATTTGCAACACTGGGAGATGGTAAGATCAATAAAGACAAACCCCGCAAATTGTTGCTTAACAACAAGGCTTCTTCTATCAAGCCGGGTTCCTTCTCCTTACAAACCGGTTACACTTTCCGTGGAAGCCAGGTGATCAACGAAGAAGAAACCAAATATATCAACCTGAACTCTACTGTGGTAACTTACCAGCAAGGCCACACCGTTTACACTCTTCCGGTCCGGAAGAAAGTAACCCTCAACCTGAACTCACAAAAGAACCAGGTTCCGAGCGCTACAGTTAACATCAATTTCTAATTCCCTTTCATTCCTACTAACCGCGCCCTCTTGCCGGAGTTTCCTTCTATCTCAATTCAACTCTATTTCCCACTTCCTCCAATCAGACTCCATTCGCGTAATTCGCCCTCATTCGCATAATTCGTACTATAAGCCGGCCTTACTCTCCTCATACGTCATCACCCTATACCCCGATTTCGGTGTATCAAACTTAGCCGCAGGCACCAGGTTAAAATTGATGCTGGAAACCGTATAAGTCACTTTCTGCTTACCTAAATTAGCTTCGTATTGCATTGCCAGGCCCGGAAGCGCACGGTTCAGGTATTGGAAGTCTTTATTTACCGGCATCAGGTCCTTGGTAAAATAAACCGTAAAACTGCTGCCATCGGCCAGTTTACCGGTCGCTTTCTGACAGTTATAACCCGCAATGGTCTTAAACTCGTTCTCGTAGGCAAAATCCACCCCTTCATATTTCTTGTTCGACTCTTTCCAGTCGGCCGGGCTCAGGTTGATCATATATTTCTGCTCACCATATTCCTTTAAAATGGTCACATTACCGGTTTTTCCATCAATAATGGTCGACTGAGTGCCCAGGGAACTGATCATCTCAGAACGGCTGGAATTGCCTTTAAGATATATAACGCTGACAGCCCCATCCAGCAGATCGGCTGCTTTAGGAGTAGTATTGTTGGTGTTAATGACGATATCATAGGTGATAGTCGCTTCTGTCAGCTTCCGTTGAGCCTGAACAGTTCCGGCTGAAAGCAGGGAAAAAAGCACTACAGCGATAAAGTAAATTCTTTTCATATTGATACCGTGTTAGTTGGTAGATAGACGCTCCAAAATAGCTAATAAGTTGCGACGGATAAAAGTTAAAATTAAAAAGCCGAAAGTCAAAGCCACCAGGACTTTGTTTGATTTAGTTTGGAGATTTTCTCAATCGTTTAAAATCAATGCGTAAATATCCTTAGCTTTTAAACGCTCCAACGTTCAACTGAGCCATTACGGAGATTTTGGCTTCAGCCTAAAAAACACTGGCCGCTGAACGATGACTGTTAGCCGGAGGATTTTGTAACGCCTGCTTCCTGATCGGTTAACGGTCATTGGTCAACGGCCAATGATGAATTAAGCAACTAATAACTTATTTATTCCTGCCCTTCTGCTGCATTTCTTTCATCTTCTTCTGCTGTTCCTGCATTTGCTCCATCCGCTCCTGCCATTTCGATTTTGATTTAGGCTTTTTGCGGTTTTCTGCTATTTGAGCAAGGATCTTATTGTGATCGATGATATAGTTCTGTATCACAAACTGCAATATCAGGGTAATAACGTTGGATACAGTATAGTACCATGTCAACGCTGAAGGCAGCCTGTTGAAGATGAACAGCAGGAATACAGGGAAGATATAAGGCATATACTTCAACACGGGATTGCTTTGGTCAGGCGACATGCTCATGCTGTAAAGCGAAATAAGCAAGCTGGTGATCACGGCTGTGATCGTAAACAAACTCAGGTGGTTGCCCAGTAAAGGGATGTTCACGCCAAACTTGATAAAGTCATCAAAAGCGGAGAGATCTTTCGCCCAGAGAAAATCAGCTCCTCTAAGGTCTACGCTTGAGCTAAAGAAACTATACAGGGAGAAGAAGATCGGGATCTGCAGCAAAGCAGGGATACATCCTCCGAGAGGATTTACGCCGGCTTCACGGAAGAGTTTCATTTGCTCCATGCTCATAGCTTGCTGGTCTGCACCATGCTTCTCTTTCAACGCTGCAATTTCAGGGCGGAGTGCTTTCATTTTCGCACCGCTCAAATAGCTCTTATAGGAAAGTGGTGAGATCAGCAAACGGATGATCAGCGTCAGCAAGGCGATCACTAACCCATAGCTGCTCACAAAGCTTTTCAGGAAGTCCCAAACCGGTATGATCACGTAGCGGTTCAGCGGGCGAACAAATGCATAAGGGCCCTGACCCAGGTTTACCAATTTCTCCAGTTTCAGATCTGCTTTTTTCAGGATCTTGAAATCAGAAGGGCCATAGAAAATACTGAACCCTACTTTAGCATTGTCTCCTGCAGGCACAGCCAGTTGCATGTTGGACACTGCTTCCACTACCATTCTTTTATCATCAGGAGGAATATTCCAGTTCATTTTACCGCCGGTAAAATCTGATTTGGCGATCAGGAAAGTATTGAAGAAACGCTGGCGTACACCGATCCATTTTACTTTTTTATCAAAGTTCACATTGCTGGTGCGGCCGATGGTATGGTAGTCAAATTCCCCGTCTTCCATATAACCTACCTGCGTGTTCTGCTTTTCAAAACTGATATCCGATTCCTGCTGGTCTGCGGCATAGCTCCAGGTAAGGTTCATGGTGTTCTGAGAAAGCAGGTGATTGGCGCCTTTCAGGTCCACATCAAAATCGATCATATACTGATCAGGCCTGATAGTAAACTGGTGGGTGATGGATGCTGCATTCGCACTGTCGGCTGATCCCCGGGTAAAGGAATAGGTGGTGCTGCCATCCGCATTCTTCGCTGAATCTATTTTGGAGAAGTACAGATCTGAAGTCTCTGTGCTGCTGCTGCCGGTATTCACCCGGTAACTGATCTGGTCAAATGCAGTATTGGCCAGTTTTACATGGCCACTGTCCATATTCTTGAACTTTTTCAGTTCAACCCATTTAGGCTGGCCACCCTTGGTAGTAAAAGCTATTTTAAAGAGATTATTCTCTGCGTAAATCACCTCTTCTTTTGAATTGGCCGTATCATTGAAAATACCGCTGGCCGTAATCCTTCTCATAGAATCGGCTCTTACTGAGTCCATTTTTTGGATCAGCGGATCAGGTTTGGGCTTATTGGCGTTGGCAATGGAATCCAATCTGGCTTTTTCCTGCCGGTAAGCGGACTGTTCTTTATTGGTATAAAAAAAGTAACCGAAAAAAAGCACCGCCAATACTACAAAGCCAATGACGGTATTACGATCAAACTTCATCAGGGGGTAAAATTTAAAGACGGCAAAGATAGGAGTTCTGCCCGAGTATGGAGCCAGTTTGGCACTGGAGTCGTTAGCCGGGATCCAGGAACCGGTCAATAGCAGGGAAATGGCGGTAAAATACGCTGAGAGTCAGAAAATCAGAGAAAAAATCGAGAGGATCACATGATCGCTTTTAAGGTTATCTACCGAAAATCCATAACACATATTTCTGTAGTATTTCTCCGCAATGATCAATAATACTTTTCTGTTGTCACCCCGGCCCTGGTTTCGTGAGATAACAAATATAATACACTAAGAGCCGGGTTCTCCTCAACGTTGAAGAGAACCCGGCTCTTATATACATTAAATTAGAATGAGTCCTGAATCAGGGCCGGGGTGACAATGGAAAAGGAACTACTGTTCCGTAGAAATTCGGTCAATGGCCAACGATCAATCGATCAGATCACTTCACTTTGCAGCAGTGGATTCTTGACATTTGCCTGCTTCTCAGCATATTCTTTCGCAGCCTTGATAAAATGAACAAAAATAGGCTGAGGATTTTCTACTGTACTCTTCAATTCAGGGTGATATTGTACACCAATAAAGAAAGGATGGCTGGGCAATTCCACGATCTCCACCAGCCCTGTACCAGGGTTTTTGCCGCTCGCAACCATACCCGCTTTTTCAAAACGCTCGAGATAAGAATTGTTGAATTCCCAACGGTGGCGGTGACGCTCGCTTACGCTGGTCTTACCATAGATGGTATAGGCCAGTGTGCCTTCTTTGACATCGCAGGGGTAAGCGCCCAATCGCATTGTGCCTCCTTTGGCCGTGATCTCTTTTTGCTCTTCCATCAGATCTATTACAGGCTCTTTGGTTTGTGGGTCCATTTCTGTTGAATGGGCATCTTTCAGCCCCAGTACATTCCTGGCGTATTCGATCACAGCCATTTGCATACCAAGACAAATTCCGAAGAAAGGCAGATTTTTCTCTCTTGCATATTTAACGGCAATGATCTTTCCTTCCACACCGCGCATTCCAAAACCCGGAGCTACAAGCAAGCCGTCCAATCCGCCCAGTTTCTCTTTCACGTTGGTTTCAGTGATGTATTCACTATGCACGTTCACGATCTGCACTTCGCTTTCATTAATGGCGCCGGCATGTACAAACGCTTCCAGGATTGATTTATAAGCATCCTGCAATTCGAGGTATTTACCGATCAGCCCGATAGTTACTTTGCTCTTGGGATATTTCAGTTTATCGAGGAATTCTTTCCATTTCACCAGTTCAGGTTCATGAGCAGGTGTGATATTGAATTTTTTCAAACAGATCACATCCAGCTTTTCCCGCATCATGATCAGGGGAACCTCATAAATAGTTGCGGCATCTGCCGCTTCTATCACAGCTTCCGGCTTCACATTACAGAAAAGGGCGATCTTCCGGCGAAGCTCAGGAGTAAGCGACCTTTCTGTTCTGCATACGATAATATCGGGATGTACGCCTTCCTGGCTCAGCATACGCACACTGTGCTGGGTCGGCTTGGTCTTTAATTCTTTTGCAGCTTTCAGGTAAGGGATCAGTGTGAGATGGATCACTACCGTATCTTCTTCCGGCAGTTCCCATTGCAACTGGCGCACAGCTTCTACAAACGGAAGGCTTTCGATATCGCCCACTGTGCCGCCTATTTCAGTGATCACCACATCATATTTATCACCCTGGCCAAGCACCATCATGCGGCGTTTGATCTCATCAGTAATATGCGGTACTACCTGTACCGTTTTTCCCAGGTAGGCTCCTTCCCTTTCTTTATTGATTACGGTCTGGTAAATGCGACCGGTGGTTACGTTATTGGCCTGAGAAGTAAAAATGTTCAGAAAGCGCTCATAGTGACCCAGGTCGAGGTCAGTTTCAGCACCGTCTTCGGTCACATAGCATTCTCCATGTTCATAGGGATTGAGTGTGCCCGGGTCCACATTGATATAAGGGTCGAATTTTTGAATAGTGACCCGCAAGCCCCTGGCCTGTAAAAGCTTAGCCAATGAAGCCGCTATAATACCCTTACCTAATGACGATGTAACACCTCCTGTAACAAAAATATATTTAGCCATAAATGGTCATTTTTTTCTACTTTTTTTACAAAAAAAGAGGCCAATAACAGCTTGCCTAAACATTACTGTTTATTTTACTATGAGAACCGATTTAAATAAAACTTATTGAAATTTGTCCCGCCCCATTTGACCATCGGAAAGAGATAATGCAAGAAAATTTCCGGGAGGTCATGCAAAGCTAAGCCAATTTTTTGGGGTCTGAAAATCTTACTTTTTTTTGTGGAAAAACTGAAGCTTTAGGAGTTGACCAGGCGGTTAAAAAGTTCAATCCGGAAGATGCCCTGCTATTTAAATTCAATAATTTAAAGTCAGTACAGCTTCCTGATTAAACCCAGCAACGTTTAGACCTTTAAACCTGACCATCAGCATATACCGCTATCATTGCAAACGCCCTATCCATTATCTTTATCAAAAATAAATTATGGGCAAGCGTATCGCCATCATTGGCGGAGGGAATCTGGGTGTAGCCATTGCTGAAGGGTTGCTGAACAGCAGTTTCAGTAAAGCCAGCGAACTGATCGTTACCAAACGCAATATCTCCACATTAAAATCACTAAAAGAAAAAGGCGTCCAGGTAATGGATGATAATCCTGCTGCCGTCAGCAAAAGTGAGATCATTATCCTTGCAGTTAAACCCTTCCAGGTATCAGAAGTATTGAACTCAGTAAAAAAAGAACTGAACGGAAATAAAATACTGATCTCCGTTGTAACCGGCGTATTGATCAGCGATATGGAAGGATTGATCAAGAAAAAAATGGCTTATTTCAGAGCCATGCCCAATACCGCCATCGCCATCCAGGAAAGTATGACCTGCATCTGCAGCAAGGATGCCGACACTGCTACCATTAAATATGTAAATGAACTGTTCAGTACGCTTGGCAAAGTGGTCACCATTGATGAAAAGCTGATGGAAGCGGCAACTATTCTTGGCGCCTGCGGCACGGCTTATGCCATGCGTTATATCCGGGCCAATATCCAGGGCGGTATTGAAATAGGTTTCGATGCAACAACAGCTTCGCTTATTGCTGCCCAAACCGTTAAAGGCGCTGCCGAATTATTATTGCAAAAAGGTTCTCACCCCGAACAGGAAATTGATAAGGTAACCACTCCCAAGGGATGCACTATCGCCGGCCTGAATGAAATGGAACATCAGGGATTCAGTTCTTCACTGATAAGAGGGGTTGTGGCGAGTTATAAGAAGATTGCGAAGGATTGATTTGCGTTGGCCGAAAGCCTTTGCCATTGTCACCCCGGCCCTGGTTTAGTGAGATAAGAGGTATAGTACACTAAGAGCCGGGGGCTCCCCAACGTTGAGGAGAGACCCCGGCTCTTATATTCTTTCAACCAGAACCTGTTCTGAACCAGGGACGGGGTGACAATGACAAAGGAACTACTGTCCCGTAGAAATTCGGTCAACGCCTAAATAGAACTAAGTGCAGAGCCCGCATCTTCTTTTGCCAGGTAGTTTTCAATCGCTGTGTCATATTGTTCTTTCCACCAATCGATCGTTCCCCAGAACTCACCATCCACTGCTACTTCCCCGCTGCTTACCACACCGATCTTTTCAAAAGGAACTTTCAGCGATGCTTCAAACTGTTTCACATTTTCCAGTGCCACGCTTACCGCTACACGGCTTTGCCCTTCACCAAAAAGGAATGCATCTTTTCTTATGCCACCTTTGCTTAACACGGAGAATCCAAGCCCGCGGTTGAAGCCGCTCTCACTGAGTGTTACAAACAATCCGCCTTCACTGATATCATGAACGGAACGCACCAGTTTTTTTGCAATCAAAGAAGCCAGTTGCTGCTGTAATGCATATTCCTCTTCCAGTTCAAAATGCGGGGCAGGTGAATATTTTACTTCCTGTATGCGATGCAGGTATTCAGATGAATTGATATCGTTGGTGATATTGCCGATCAGGTAAATGATATCGCCTTCTTCCTTGAAGTCGAGCGTCATTTTTTCACGGATATCTTCCAGCAACCCCACCATACCGATTGTGGGGGTTGGATTAACAGGACCATCAGGGTTCTGGTTATAGAAACTCACGTTACCTCCTGTAACCGGGGTATCGAAACGGCGGCAGGCGTCGCCCATTCCTTTAATAGCGTGCACAAATTGATAATACACTTCCGGATCATAAGGATTACCAAAGTTCAGGCAATTGGTAACGCCTAATGGCTGTCCTCCGCTGCAAACAATATTGCGGGCTGCTTCGCTCACTGCAATCATCGCGCCTTTATAAGGGTCAGCAAATACATAACGGCTATTGCAGTCGGTTGTAACAGCAAGCCCTTTTGTTGTTCCTTTCACTGCTACTACTGCTGCGTCGGTAGGCGTGTTGGTAGAAGTATTAACAGTGCCCACCATGCTATCGTATTGCGTGTATATCCAGCGTTTGGAAGCGATGGAAGGCAGAGTGATGATCTTTTCCGCTACTGCTCTCAGATCTTCCGGCACCCGAACACTGTCTGCCCTGAACTTTTTTATTTCATTCAAATATTTTGGTTCACGGTATTCCCTGTCATATTGCGGAGCACCACCACCGAGCACGAGTTCCTCAGCAGGCAGGGATGCTTCCAGTTCTCCATTCATATAAAACTCCAGGATGCCATCTTCTGTTACTTCACCGATCACTGAGCAGGGCAGGTCCCATTTTTCAAACACTTTTTGTACTTCCTGTTCCTTTCCTTTCTGCGCCACCAGCAGCATTCTCTCCTGGCTTTCGCTCAGCAGCAGTTCCCATGTTTTCATCTGGCTCTGGCGTGTCGGCACTTTATCCAGGTCAATCCTCATTCCCACTCCGCCTTTGGCACTCATTTCAGCAGTGGAGCAGATGATACCTGCAGCTCCCATGTCCTGCATGCCTACAACAGCACCAGTCTGGATCACTTCCAGGCAGGCTTCCAGCAATTTCTTTTCCTGGAATGGATCACCTACCTGCACGGCAGGCAGGTCCTGTGCGCTTTCCGCAGTAATATCTGCTGAAGCAAAAGATGCTCCGCCGATCCCATCTTTACCGGTTGCGCTGCCAACAAACATCACCGGGTTCCCTTTACCAAGAGCGGTAGCAGAAACTGTTTCTCCTGCTTTTACGATGCCAACGCTCATGGCATTTACAAGAGGATTGGTATGGTAGCATTCATCAAAATATATTTCACCGCCAACAGTAGGCACGCCAAAGCAGTTGCCATAATGGCCAATGCCATGTACCACGCCGGATAAAAGGTGTTGTGTTTTATCTTCTTCAAGATTGCCAAAACGTAATGAATTAAGCGAAGCGATAGGACGGGCGCCCATGGTAAAAATATCCCGATGAATTCCTCCCACCCCGGTAGCTGCGCCCTGGAATGGTTCAATCGCAGAAGGGTGGTTATGCGATTCGATCTTGAACACCACGCCAAGACCATCGCCGATATCCATGAGCCCGGCATTTTCCTCCCCTGCCTTTACCAGCATTCTTCCGCCTTCACGGGGAAGGGTTTTAAGCCATTTAATGGAATTCTTATAACTGCAGTGTTCGCTCCACATGCCACTGAAAGCGCAGAGCTCATTGAAGTTAGGGGTGCGACCCAATTTTTTTTTGATCAGTTCAAACTCTTCTTCTGTAAGCCTGAGTTGCTGTGCCGTCTTTGCTGTTATTTCCATGTAAAGGGGTTGATTGGAGAAGCCGCAAAATTAAGGAAAGAGTGGTAGTAAATGTCTATTTTGTGCAACAAAACAACTGCTGTTGGAGTACCTTCTCTTTGTTGTCTATCTCGTCATATTTGCCTGGCTGGTTACCCGGACCCGTTTTTTTGATCGTGCCGGCCTGAATAAGGACCAATTGATCATTCTTTTCCTGGTGAAAGTGATTGCAGGCATCTTTTACGGCTGGATCGGTATTTATTATGGCAGTTATGCAAAAATGGTAGATACCTGGTCGTATCATTATCAATCCATTGAAGAGCTGAAATTGCTGACCACCAATCCTCACGAATATTTCAGCAGCCTTCTTCCTGCAGCCAGGTCGGGTGAAGGTTTGGGCGAATTCTTTGGTTCCTCCAACTCCTACTGGAATGATCTGAAATCAATGATCTTCATCAAGGTATTGTCCATCTTCGATATTTTCAGCATGGGGAACTATTACGTGAATGTGATCTTTTACTCTTACATCACTTTATTTGGCCCCATTGCATTGTACAGGGTAATGAAAGAAGTGTTCCCGCAGGAAAAGATCATCGTCCTGATCGCTATATTTTTTGTGCCTTCTTTCTTATACTGGGCATCCGGCGTTCATAAAGAAGGACTACTCTTTCTTGGCCTTTGCCTCATTATGTATCATGTATACTTTGCTTTGCAGGAAAAAAAATGGCCATTGAAAAGATGGCTGGGCATTTTACTGGGAATATTCTTATTCCTGCTGTTGCGGAATTTCCTGCTCGTGCTGATCGCCCCTGCAATCATTGCCTGGTTGTTGGCCAGCCGCTGGCCCCGTCATCAACTGGCTTGCTTCGGTGTAGTATACAGCATAGCAGGCATTTTGTTTTTTTGCCTGCGATATATTTTCCCAAAATTGGATTTTCCGCAAGCAGTAGTTGATAAGCAACAGGCTTTCCTGACACTTGCCGGCAATAGCAGCATCCCTATCAGTGAACTAAAGCCCGATGTATTCAGCTTCCTGATCAATGCGCCGCAAGCCATTACACTCTCTACTTTCCGCCCCTACCCGAGCGATATTCATCATTTATTTTCTATGGCAGCAGCAGTAGAGGTATTATTACTGATATTGCTGTTCCTTGGCTTTCTTATTTGGCACAAAAAGGGTGTCATAAAAGACCCGAAGCTGGTCTATTTCTGCATTTTCTTTGCCTTGTCTCTTTTATTAACTATTGGATTCAGTGTGAACAACCTGGGAGCTATTGTTCGATACAGAAGCATTGCTTTGCCATTAGTGGTACCGATCATAGCAGCCGGAATTGACTGGAAAAGGCTACCCATACCCTCATTTTATAATATTACAAAAATAAATAATCAAAATAAATATTGATTAAAACGTAAAATTGATGGCATATACACCATGATTTTTTAGATTTTTCCACATTTTCAGCCCAAAAACTCAGATTAGCCAAAAAAAATTGGTATAAATCTTCTAATTTCTTTGCTTTGCTTAAAACTAGAAAATTTATGTCCCTTCGTTTTAATGCAATCTCCAAGCTGAACGCTTCCCCGGCAACTGAGGTAGAGGGCTCTAAAAAAATCACTGCCATTTTTGGCAGTAACGTATTTACCCTGAAAACTGCCCGTGAATTTTTAAGTGATGAAGCTTATAAAAGCCTGATCGGCTCTATTAAAGCCAGCCAGAAAATTGACCGGGCTGTAGCCAATCAAATCGCCACCGGTATCCGTGCCTGGGCTGAAAGTAAAGGTGTTACTCATTTTACACACTGGTTTCAGCCGCTTACCGGTACTACTGCTGAAAAACATGATTCTTTCTTTACACTTAAGAGCGACGGCACTCCCATCGAGCAATTTGAAGGAGATTCTTTAATACAACAGGAACCTGATGCTTCTTCTTTCCCCAGTGGTGGCTTGCGCGCTACTTTCGAAGCACGCGGTTACACAGCCTGGGACCCTTCTTCTCCTGCATTCATTATGGAGATCGGGGAAGGCAAAACTCTTTGCATTCCTACTGCATTCGTTTCTTACACCGGCGAATCGCTTGACTATAAAGCCCCCTTGCTGAAAGCTGTTGAGTCGCTGAACAAAGCGGCTGTTGACGTTTGTAATTATTTCGATAAAAATGTTTCCAAAGTATCTGCCACACTCGGATGGGAGCAGGAATATTTCATTATCGATGAAGCAATGTTCAATGCACGCCCTGACCTGGTAATGTGCGGACGCACTGTTTTCGGACACAACTCTGCCAAGAACCAGCAACTGGAAGACCATTACTTTGGTTCCATTCCTGAAAGAGTGTATGCGTTCATGAGGGATTACGAAAACGAATGTTATAAACTCGGTATTCCTCTGCGCACCCGCCATAATGAAGTGGCTCCCGCTCAATTTGAATGCGCTCCCATATTTGAAGAGATCAACCTTGCTGTTGACCACAATACATTGCTGATGGATATTATGTCGAGAGTAGCCCTCCGTCATAAACTCCGCGTGCTGTTTCATGAAAAACCATTTGCCGGTATCAATGGAAGCGGTAAACACAACAACTGGAGCATGGCCACCGATACCGGTGTAAACCTGCTGGCTCCCGGTAAAACGCCCAAGACCAACCTGATGTTCCTGACATTTTTCGTAAACACCATCAAAGCGGTGCACGATTATGCAGACCTCATGAGAGCGTCTATAGCTTCAGCTCCCAACGATCACCGCCTGGGTGCCAACGAAGCTCCACCTGCTATCATTTCCGTATTCATCGGTCAATACCTCACTAAAGTGTTGCAGGACGTTAAGGAAAGAGTAGGAGATAAATTTGACGAGCAGGACGAAAGCATGCTGAAGATCGATATTCACAAAAGCATTCCTGAACTGCTGATGGATAATACCGACCGCAACAGGACTTCTCCATTTGCATTTACCGGTAATAAATTCGAGTTCCGCGCTGTAGGTTCTTCTGCCAACTGTGCCAACCCCATGACTGTTCTCAATACCGTAATGGCTGAAACACTGAAGAAATTCAAGAAAGACGTAGATGCCCTTATTGAAAAAGGAGAAAAGAAAGAGATCGCTATCATGCATGTGATCCGCGAATATATCGTTGCCAGCGAAAAAGTATTGTTTGAAGGCGATGGCTATAGCGAATCATGGGAAAAAGAAGCAGAGAAAAGAGGTCTGCCCAATGTTAAAACCACTCCGCTTGCATTGGATGCAATGGTTACAGAAAAAGCCAAGCACCTGTTTGAAAGCAATAATATCTATTCGCATTCAGAACTGGAAGCACGCCACGAGATCGAACTGGAAAAATATATCAAGAAAGTACAGATCGAAGGACGCATTATGGGCGAACTGGCCACCAGCCATGTTCTTCCCCCTGCTATCCGCTATCAGAACCTGCTGGCTAAAAATATCAATGGCCTGAAAGCAGTAGGTTTGCCTGAATCAGCTTACAGCAACCAGAAACAAATACTGGACAAGATCTCCGAGCATATCAACAAAGCCAGCGACCTGGTCGAAAAAATGATTGAAGCAAGAAAGATCTGCAATGCAATACAAGACACCCGCACGAAAGCTATCGCTTACCAAAGCCAGGTAAAAGATACTTTCTTTGATCAGATACGCTATCATGTAGACAAACTCGAACTGCTGGTAGATGATAAGGAATGGTATTTGCCGAAGTACAGAGAAATGCTGTTCCTGAGATAAGTTTTAGCACACACGAGAGAACACGAGCCTCCTGGATTTTTTCCGGGAGGCTTTTTCTTTAGTGGGGAATTCTTGCCGCCTTACCGGTAAGGCGGCAAGACGGGAAGGGATTCTGGTTAATTGAAATTTGCCTTCATTACCCGTAATACGTTCCCTCCTAATATTCTTTTTATTGATTTTTTGGAATAACCGCGGCGGACCAGTTCAGCAGTGATCTTGGGATAGGTGGTCACATCATCCAGGCCTACCGGTAATGAGCTTACTCCATCAAAGTCGGAGCCGAGGCCTACATAGCTATCGCCAACCAGCTTTACGATATAGTCGATATGATCTACAACGTCAGCTATGGAAGGGCGCAGTTTTTCCATTTCAGTTCGATAATATTCCCGCCATTGCCTGCGCATCTGTGCTGAATCTTTTGTTATTGCAAACAGTGAGTCCTGGATGCGCTTGCGTTCATTTCCATCAATTTGTTCCTGGCGTTGAGCATAGGCTTTACTGATAAAACCTGAATAGAAATTAATGCAGATCACTCCCTTATTCCTTGCCACGGCTTTTATCTGGTCGTCTTTCAGATTGCGGAATACGGGGCAAAGCGCCCAGACTGAACTGTGTGAAGCCAGTACAGGTTTGGTAGTAGTGGCGATAGCGTCATAAAATGTTTGTTCGCCTACATGAGAAACATCGACCATTACTCCAAGTTCATTCAGCTTTCTTACTACCTGTTTACCAAATTCGGTCAATCCTTTTTGCTTGAGATCACCCGGATGTTCTGTTTCATCCATGGCGCTGCTGGCCCAGGAAGTGCTGTTGTTCCAGGTTAGTGTGAGATACCGCATGCCACGGAGATATAGTGCGTTCAGGTTAGCCAGATCATTTTCGATCATGTGCCCACCTTCCACACCCATAAGACAGGCAAGTTTGTTTTTCTTTACCGCTCTCTTTACGCTTCTGTAGGAAGTGATCTCCGCCATGCGATTGTAATTACGAAGTATCAGCCGCTTCAGGGAATCTATTTCTTCATTGGCATCAAGGTAGAAAGATTTGCCACGGGGCTTTTCACCGGTCCAGATGGAGAAGAACTGAACATCCAATCCACCTTCTTTCCAGCGGTCGAGATCGCTTTGACCTTGCGTTTGCCGATGTGAAATATCAATGCCTTTGAGTGTAAGGGAACTGAGCACGTCGTTGTGGGTATCAACAACAATAGCTTTCCGATGAATGGTTTTCGCTGATTGAGCTGCGGAAATAAAAGATACAAACAGGAGTAGTGGGACCAACGCTTTTTTCATTGGCAGTTTAGTTTACTCTCCTAAAGATCGGGAAGAAAATGAAAAATGCCTATAAGAGTTTTTTTCTTTGTGTTCTTTGTCGTCTTTGTGGGATATTATTCCCACAAAGAGACATTAAACCAAAAGCTGTGGGCAAAAAAAATCCCGGCTTTTGCCGGGACTGAATTTTATTTGAGGTGAAATGACTCCAGGAATTTGGTATTAAAATCACCGCTTCTGAACCTTTCATCCTGCATCAGTTGAAGATGGAAAGGAATGGTTGTTTTCACTCCTTCGATCACGTATTCGCTGAGTGCGCGGTACATGGTATCGATTGCTTCATTGCGGGTGCGTGCCACCGTGATCAGTTTGCCGATCATGGAATCATAGTACGGCGGGATCACATAGCCTGCATACACATGGCTGTCAACCCTCACTCCATGGCCACCTGGTTGATGCAGCGTGGTGATACGGCCGGGTGAAGGGCGAAAATCATTATAGGGATCTTCTGCATTGATACGGCATTCGATGGAATACATCTGGGGAATATAGTCTTCTCCGGAAATGCGTTCGCCCATGGCAATTTTGATCTGTTCCTTGATCAGGTCGAAGTTGATCACTTCTTCTGTTACGCAATGCTCTACCTGGATACGGGTATTCATTTCCATGAAATAGAAATTCCGGTGTTTATCAACCAGGAACTCTATCGTGCCCACGCTTTCATAATTGATAGCGCCAGCAGCTTTCTTGGCTGCTTCTCCCATCCTGGCGCGAAGTTCATCTGTCATAAATGGAGAAGGCGATTCTTCTACCAGTTTCTGGTGCCTGCGCTGGATAGAACAGTCCCTTTCACTGAGATGGCATACATTGCCGTATTGGTCTCCGGCTACCTGTATTTCAATGTGGCGGGGTTCCTCCACAAATTTTTCCATGTAGATACCGTCATTCTTGAAAGCAGCTGCTGCTTCAGCTTTGGCTGTATCGTATGCTTTTTCCATATCACTCTCCTGCCATACAATGCGCATGCCTTTACCACCACCACCTGCAGTAGCTTTGAGAATAACAGGATAGCCCATATTACGGGCAAGACCTTTGGCCTCATCAAGGCTCTGCAATAAACCTTCACCACCGGGCACCACAGGCACACCGGCTTTGATCATGGTTTCTTTTGCAGTGATCTTATCCCCCATTCCATTGATCATCTCAGCTGTTGGGCCGATGAATTTGATACCATGGTCGTTACAGATCCGGGCAAACTTGGCATTCTCAGCCAGGAAGCCGTAACCGGGATGCACAGCGTCGGCATTAGTGATCTCCACTGCTGCCATAATATGTGCAATATTGAGATAGGAATCGCTGCTTTGAGGTTTGCCGATACAAACGGCTTCGTCTGCAAATTTTACATGCAGGCTATCACGATCGGCTGTAGAATAAACAGCTACCGTTTTAATGCCCATTTCCCGGCAGGTCCTGATTACACGGAGTGCAATCTCACCACGGTTTGCGATCAGTATTTTTTTAAACACGAATAGTCAATTAAGATTAAAAAATCACAGCCCCACATCATTTAAGGTTTGAAGGCTTAAAAGTTTAATGGACCAGCCTTAAACTTTTAAACTATTAAACACTTTAAACCTTGGTCATTATGGTTCTACAAGGAACAAAGGTTGATCGTATTCCACCGGTGAAGCATCTTCTACCAATACTTTTACGATCTTACCACTGATCTCGCTTTCGATCTCATTGAAAAGCTTCATGGCTTCGATGATGCAAACCACTTTACCCGGAGCTACTTCATCGCCCACTTCAACGAAGTTGGGTTTGTCGGGCGACGACTTGCGATAGAAAGTACCGATCATCGGGCTCTTGATAGTAATAAGGTTGGAAGGAGTGGCCGCTTCAGGAGCTTTTGCTTTTTCAGCAGCCTGGGCTACCGGCTGGCCGGCAACAGGCGGTGGAGGAGCGGAATAAACCGGGGCAGCGGAAACAGCCTGGACAACCTGTGTCACCTGCTCTTCTTTTTGCTTGATGGTAATCCGGAAGTCCTTTTGCTCGATCGTCAGCTCTCCGATATTTGATTTGTTGATCATCTTGACCAACTCCTGGATCTGTTTAAAGTCCATGTTTTTCAATTTAACAGGTATTTTATTTTTCTAAACAGATCATAGCATTTACCCTTTAATAGTGAAAATGTTATGATCCACGACTTTGTTAATATTTACTTAATCAAAAGGACGGCTAAGATAGGGAAATCAATTTCAGCAAATCAAGTATTTTTTCCCGTTTTCAGCCCAAAATCAGGTAAAATCTATGAAAAAAGGCCTGAAATCGAGTAATTCCAGGCCTTTTTTTATAAAGTTCCTTTTATTCTTTCACCCTTTCCACGTACTCACCGGTCTTGGTGTTGACGCGGATCAGTTCGCCTTCATTTACAAAGAGAGGCACACTTACTGTAGCGCCGGTCTCAACAGTGGCAGGCTTCAGCGTACGGGTGGCTGTGTCGCCTCTAAGGCCTGGTTCTGTGTAAGTTACCAGCATTACGATCTTATCGGGCAGCTCCACGCTCATCGGCTGTTCTGTTTCTGTATTGATCAATACAGAAACTTCCTGGCCATCCTTTAAGAACTGAGGGGCATCAACAAGGTTTTCCTGGAGAGCGATCTGTTCGAAAGTTTCGTTGTCCATGAAATTATACCCTGTATCATCTTTGTAAAGAAACTGGTAAGCCCTTTTCTCTACGCGCACAGGATAGATGTTATCGCCTGAGTTCCAGGTTTTTTCAATAGAGCGGTTATTATCCACCCCTTTCAGTTTTGCCCACACTTTAGCCGCCGCACGGGCCGTTTTGTTTTCACCAAATTCAACAACGGAGTAAAGACTGCCATCCAACTTGATGATCATACCACGGCTGATATCTGAAGTATTTGCCATAAAAAATCTTTTTTGAGGCGGCAAAGATAGGGGTTGGCCTCCGTAAACCAAAGAGGGAGCCGGCTGGAAAGATATATTCAATTTTGGCCAGGACAGTGGCTGTAAAAGAAAGTATTAATCGAGTTGAGTATTTCAGCAACCCGTATCAGAAGATAAAGACATGAATGGCATAAACTGATAAGTGAAATTACGTACGGCAGCAGGTTTTGCTTTTGGCGCTGGCTCCTGTTCGAGAAATTTTCCATACTTCTTTTCAAATGCTGCTTTCTGTGCAGGATCGTTCAGATCATAGGTCTCCTTTTTATCTTTCTTATCGATCAGGATAACCTGGTTATTGCTAATGGTCATGCTCTTTACACCAGCCGGCATCTGAATAACAGGTGGTGTTGGCGGCACAGGAGGAGTTGCAGGTGCAGCTTCCGTCATGGCAGGTGCCGGGGGCACAGGTATTTCCGCTGAAGGAGCAACAGGAGGCGCAGCCGGGGCCCCGGCAGGAGCAATGACAGGAACCGGTGGAACAGGCGGAGGTGGAGGAGGCAATTCACCATAAAGTTCTTCATAATGCTCCGGGTCCTTATTCCAATCTGTCATTAATATCTTCTTTACTACTTTATTGTCTTTATCTTTTATTATGATCGTGCAATTCCCGTTATTATCATGCACATTTACCTGATAACCTTTTTCATTTACAGGTATCGTATCAAGGGGATCGCTAATCTGCATAATAGAAATGGCTTCAGCATTCTCCGGGGCAGAAACCGTTGAGGGTGCAGGTAAGGCAGAAGCTTGTGCCCGGCTGGCTTCTGGCAAACGGGCATCCTGTGTAATGTTCTTTTGACGGAAAGCAAGCAGCAGCGCAGCAACTGCAGGTAATAACAACAGCAGGCGAAATAACTGCCGCTTCGAGGTTTGAATTTTGTTCATCATGGCTATACGTTTTTTTAATGAAGAAAAATTAAACTGATTGGCTATACTAAAATGATTGTTACCGATAACTTTTAACAGCATATACTGGTATTGCTTTTTATCCAGGCCGCTCTTGATCACCTGGTGGTCGGCAATGAATTCCAGGTTCTGCCGTATGCTTTTGCGCAGCAGCCAAACAAATGGATTGTACCAGTTGATCATGCATAACAGTTCGGCCCAAATAATATCAATGCTGTGCTTTTGCCGTACATGCACAAATTCATGCCGGATGATCTCACGCAGTTCTTCCTCATTATGCAGGGTATGATTGATAAAAATGGCATTGCCAAAAGAAAAAGGGATAATGTTTTTATCCACCTGGTAAACGCTCAATGATCCCCCGGACAAAAGGGTTGCCTGCCGGCGGATGCGCAGAAACGAAATATAACGGATAATAAAAACAGAAAGAAATACGATGGTTCCGGTTAATAACAATAAAGCCAGCACGGTCCAATAGTTCCAGAGCGTATCAGTGGCCGGTTCTCCTATTTTATGTACGGATGCTGTTGATATCTGCCAGGCAGGAATAATATTGGCTATCCTGCCTGTTTGCCAGTTATTATTTTCAAGCGCAGGAGTGATATTGATCAATGGAAGAAAGAAACATAAAGCAGTGTATACAAGCAGATAAACCCTGTTGCAATTATAAAAGGTCAGCCTGCGGAGCAGGAATTGGTAAAAAAGATAGACGATCCCCAAACTAAGGGAAAACTTCAGCAGGTATTGAAACATAACAGGCATGGGAAGAATTTATTTGTTTCCTTTTTCAATCATCTCGATGATCTCTTTCAGTTCACGGGCTGATAATTTTTTCTGCTCCACAAAAAAATTCACCAGCTCTTTATAAGAGTTATCAAAGTATTCTTTCACCACGTTTCCCATAAATTTCTTTTTGTATTCCTCTTCTGAAATAATGGCCTTATACAAATAAGTGTTGCCCAAAAGGCGGCTGCCGAGATAACCTTTCTTTTCCAGGTTCTTTATCGTGGAAGCCACGGTTGTATAAGGCAATGAGGTATCCATTTGCTCCATGAAGGATTTGATATTCCCTTCGCCGGCTTTCCAGATAGCCAGCATGGCCTCTTCTTCCTGGTAAGTTAACTTCTCCATGTCTACGAAATTTTCGTAAATTTTACGAATTATTCGTAGATAACCAAATTTTCTTTCCCTGAAAATGTTAAAATTGCCTGCACCCCTCTAAAATCTGCTCTTATTTTACTCATTATTCTTTGTGCTCTTTGTTGTCTTGGTGGGAGGCAACTTCCCACCAAGACAACAAAGAGCACAAAGGGAATAGTGGGGATATTGTTATCCCGGTGGGCATAAAATTCGTTTCTTTGAATAAAATCACGGGAGATGAAAACAGTAAAACGTATCCGCATCAGCACACTCGTAATAATCCTCGGTCTCTTGGTAAGTTTTAACGGAATGGCCCAGCAGGACGCTTCAGCAATTCCTTCCTATAAGAAATTCCCGAACGTGCCGCCTTTTAAGCTATTACTGACAGATAGTGTCACAACTCTCACCAAAGAAAACCTGAGCAAGAAAAAGCCAACGATGATCATGCTGTTCAGCCCCGATTGTGATCATTGCAAGCATGAAACAGAAGAACTGATCAAGCGTATTAATGACTTCAATAATGTACAGATCATCATGGCCACTCCTATGGCCTTCGACAAGATGAAGGAGTATTATAATCATTACGGCCTGAGCAAATACAAGAATATTAAGATGGGCAAGGATTCCAACTTCATGCTGCCTGTTTTTTTCAATATCCGCTCCTTCCCTTTCCTGGCATTTTATAATAAAAAACAGGAGCTTATCTCGGTTTTTGAAGGGTCGATGCCAATGGACAAAGTACTGGAAGAGCTAAAGAAATAACTTTGTTTTGACCTCCCAAACGGGAAACTTTCTTTTACCTTTGCCCCCGCCAAGTCCCGCTTCCCCGCGGGTGGCAGAACTAATTTCCTCATTCTCTAAAAACTTCATTCATGAAAGTAACTGTTGTAGGTGCAGGAGCAGTAGGAGCCACTTGTGCCGATAATATCGCCCGGAAAGAATTAGCGACTGAACTTGTTTTGCTCGACATCAAAGAAGGGATTGCCGAAGGAAAAGCACAGGATATGATGCAGACTGCGGCCCTGCTGGGATTTGATACAAAGATCACCGGATCTACCAACGATTATAGCAAAACAGCCGGTAGCGATGTGGTAGTGATCACTTCCGGTTTGCCCCGTAAACCCGGTATGACGCGTGAAGAACTGATCGGTGTGAATGCCGGTATCGTAAAAGGCGTAACAGAAAACATTCTGAAACATTCTCCCAATGCCATCATTATTGTGATCAGCAATCCGATGGATACCATGACCTACCTGGCACTGCAATCTACCGGCCTTCCCAAAAACCGCATCATTGGTATGGGTGGCACGCTCGACAGCAGCCGCTTTAAATATCAGCTGAGCCAGCACCTGGGATGCAGCCCTGCTGATCTTAATGCTGTAGTAGTGGGTGGTCATGGCGATACCACCATGATCCCGCTGATCCGCCTGGCAACCTGGAATTCAGTTCCGGTTACACAGTTCCTGAGTGAAGAACAGCAAAAACAAATCGTTGCCGATACAATGGTTGGCGGTGCCACACTGACCAAACTGATCGGCACTTCTGCCTGGTATGCACCTGGCGCAGCCGGAGCAGCCCTGGTTGAAGCTATTGTACGCGATGAGAAAAAACTGTTTACCTGCTGCGTTGCCCTCGATGGCGAATACGGACAAAAAGATATCTGCCTGGGCGTACCGGTTACTATTGGTAAAAACGGCTGGGAAAAGATCATCGACTTCAAGCTGAATGCAGCAGAGCAAGCTGAATTTGATAAGAGCGCTGCAGCAGTAAGAAGCATGAACGATGTACTGAAAACGCTGTAAGTGTCGTTGGCCGGGTGCTGCTTCCCGCTGTCACCCCGGCCCTGGTTCAGGACACATACAAGTTTAAAGAATATAAGAGCCGGTGTCTCCTCAACGTTGAGGAGACACCGGCTCTTAATGTACTATACCTGCTATTCTCCGGAACCAGGGCCGGGGTGACAACACAGGTAGAAGATGATTTTTATTTCGTTATATCATCATTCGAAACCCCTCTCCTTCTCGATACATTCTCTGTCAGTTTTCCAAAATTCCAGCGCAGGCTGAATGTAATAGCACGCTGTATATTCCATCTTAAATTACTACGGATAAAATTTTCATCCCGGTAATTGCTCCTCCAGTTATAATATTTACTGAACAGGTTATTGGCTACGATCCCTGCCGTAACTTTTTCCTTGAAAAGCTTGTAATTAGTGCCGATGGAGTGAGTAAAATTCCTCCCGGCCTGTCCCTGCAATTGAGGATCGGAGATCCAGTAATATGCAGAAACATAACCGGTCCATTTCTTTGTAACCTGGTAGGTAAGATTAGTACTATTAAACCCACCTATTCCATCATTCCGCTGATCAGGCCGGAAACGGTTTTTCAAAAAAGTATAACGCAGTCCTGAATTCACACTAAAACTCAGTTTTTTACTGAATTTAGTGGATACGTTCAGGTTCAATCCCGTTACACGGGAAATGCCTGCATTGTCGACTACAGATGCTGCTACGCCTGTGGCCTCATTAAACTCTGTATATGTCACAATTTGGCGGTTACTAAAGCTCTGGGAAAACCGGATATTGATATTCGTATTGCCTTTAAACACCGAATATCCTGCTTCAACAATGTGAATGATATCAGGACCGAGTTTGGGGTTGCCATAACTGATATTGAATGAATCTACATTAGACACAAAGGGATTCAGGTCCCAGATATACGGGCGCCGCAGCCGTTTGGTATAGGATAACGATACAGTATGTATTTTGCTGAACTTGCGTGAGAGATAGATATTAGGCATGAATGTGCCATAATCCTGCAATACCCTTGTAGTTGTTTTGCTGAAATCTCCCACAATATGTGTTTGCTCAAAACGGCTGCCCAGCTTAAAACTGATGTTCTTCCATTTGAAGGAATAGGTAGCGAAAACGCTGTATACATTTTGGCGATACTTAAAGTTGTTGGTATTGCCAATGTCTTCAGCATACTCCTGGTCTTTATCATACTTGATCTGGCTGAGATAATCTGAAGAAGCCTGGCGGAAGATCGATTTAAGCCCGGCTTCCATTTTACTGCCGTTCTTGAACGGCTGTGTGAAATCAGCATTCAAAGTGATTTGCTTATTGGGAGCCTGGTTGTCATTAACAGTAAAGCGGTCGCCATTTCGTGTATTCTGCTCGCTGAAGAAATAATTGTTGTCCCTCGCATCATCGTAATAAGCTTTCAAAGAAAATTCCTTTCCTTCCCGTTTTTTAAATTTTCTGACATAGTCCAGACCGAGATAATAAGCCGGGTAATCGTACCGGGTACTACTTGACAGGTAACTTGTTTCCGTGCCTGCATTGCCTGGAAGTACCATATCATAACGGGTATCTGTAGTGGAATTTCCATTACCGCCACTCAGCCCTGCATACAGACTTAATACATTAAGACTGTCCATATCCCAGGCTAGTTCCATATTACCGTAGTTATAAAAATACTTTCCCTTATTGACGCCATTGGAAATACGCTTGTGGAAAGCAACGGGGTTCAATGATTCTGTTTCGCTTGACAGGTTACTGACCGGAGGCCGCCCGTTGTAAGCCCCATAATAAGCAGACAAACCAAACTTTCCATACTTGAAGTTCAGGCTGGCGCTTCCACTGTAGGTACGAAGGGTATTATAGCTGATACCGGCATTGCCATTATAACCCACTATTTTTTTCTGAGTAATGATATTGATAATCCCGCCTACTCCTTCACCATCATATTTGGAAGAAGGAGTGGTGCTCACTTCTATTTTTTTGATCAGGCTCGCAGGAAAAGAACGGATAGCATCCTTCAGGTTCTTTGTAAACATGGCTGTTTCTTTCCCATTCAACAATACCTTAAAATTTGTTTGGCCATTCAGTTGAACATTGCCTTCTCCATCCACTGAAACAAATGGCGTTTTTCTTAGTACATCAGCAGCTGTTAACCCTTCCACAGAAGGATCTGCCTCTGCGTTGAAGATCATCTTCTCATCTTCCTGCTCCAGTAATGGCTTGCGCACAGCAGCCGTTACCACTACTGCACCCAGTTGACGGGCATCAGGGGAAAGGACGATCGGTTCAAGTTCAACCAGTAACTTTCCGGTATCGATCTTTACCGGGTATTCTTTTTCATGAAAACCAGTGTAAGTAATTATCACAACATAATGCCCGGTATCAACTTCTGTGAACTCAAATTTCCCTTTGCCGTTGGAAAATATATTTTGCAAAGGCTTTTGTGTATTGATAGCTTTATACAGGCCAACTGTTGCCCAGGCTACGGGCTTGCCATTGGCACTGTCTTGCAGCAATCCGGTGATCTTTGTTTTTTGTTGTGCTTTAGTGTCGTAAGCACCTGCCAGTAACCCGATAACAGTTACCAGCTTCAGAATATATTGATAAAGGTTGCCCATGCTGTGTGGTTGTGGAGTGATCAGGCAGGGCAATAAAGCCCCCTTCCCTGAAAGGGTCTGTTATTGCAGCCTTAAAAAAGGGATTAAGCTCTATTTGAAATCAACAGAGCATTGATTGCAGGTGATGTCAAACCTGGTATGCTTCCCGGTGGTATCGCCGTTGGATGCTTTGAACTGGGACGGAGCCCTTTCTCCCAAAAAAGATGCATTGGAATTCGGAGAATCTTTTTTTATCAGTTCAAACAGGTATCGTTGCCTTTCAGCCGGCGTCATACCATCAACTTCCTTTGGCAGTGGATGGATTTCCATTTGCGATTTCCGGGTAGTCGCTGGTTTTCCTGCAGTTTTCTGTTCCTCTTTTGTCGCAATAGGATCGAGGACCGCCACCTTTTCAAAAGGAGTGAACACAGTAGATTTTTCTCCTTTGAAAAGAACGGCATAGTTCGTGATATTTTTTACAGGCAACCGTAGGTCAGCATACTGGTCAACAATTTTGATCTTCTCTGTAAGCGGAGAAATACTCCGGATCCTGATATCAGCATTCAGGCCTTCAACATCCAGTTCGTTGAGAAGTTTTCCGATACGAAGATCGCCATACAATTTCCGCCCGGATACTTTAAAGATCTGGTCCACAGCTATGCGATCATTCTGGCTGCGCAGGTACAACGACATACCGCTTTCATAATCTATCTCGGAAGATTTTGAATCAAGGTCAAGCGTTTGAAGGATACCACCGGTAAAATTGCCATTCTCCAGTTCAAGTTCTGCCTCCTGTACATCCGAAATATTGATCGCGAAATATTCTGCTGTGATATACACTTTTCCGAAATTCCTGGCATCAAGGTTGGAATGATTGAGTTTGAAACGTGCGTCATTGATATCATCATTGATGATAACACTGGTGTTCCTATTGTCAATATCCAGCTTACATCCTTTAGGAATATATAATGTCATTTTCTGCCGTGTGCTGGGGCCTGTTATATTCCACCTGACTGGTTCCTGAGTGGTATTAAAAAGAGATGACGTTAGAGAATGATTCTCCGCCATGTCCTGCGATACATTACTGCTCGAGTTGCGTATCCGCTGATAGAGGCTGGGGCGTTCGTTTTCAAAAGAAGCGCGTGTTTGGATGTCCACGCGATTGCCAAAAGATTTAAAAATAATACCCGCATTTTCCATCATTTCCTCCGGGGTGATCTTATCGGCTTTTTCTTCTGCTACGTAAACCGAGGTCACCATTCGCACTTTGGCTTCGGCCCATGGGCGGATATCCAGGTTGCAGGTAGTGTTCACGATTTTTATGACAGCGCTCTTGTCTGCAGGTAATTCCTGCGCCAACTCCTTCAACACGGTGTTGGCAACTATGACAGTATCTGACGATGGCTTTGTAACGACCGTATTTTTATTGGTCCGGTTCCTCTGTTGCTGTGCCAGTATTGGCTGGGCCAATACCATGATTATTGCTGTTACCAGGAATGATACGATTTTTTTATTCATGGCTATACTTTAAAGGGTGATATAAGAAGGCTTCTGCAGCAGCAAGCCGGCATTGCTCTGCTTCACCTTGTTATTCATTTTATTTATTTCAAATTGCAATTGCTTTAATACGGCTATTTTCCGCTGGTAAATAGTGATCAGTTCCTCCAGCAGGGTTTCATCATATGGGTTTAGCTTAAGCTGCCGTTTCACCTGTTCTTCATCCCTGGCCAGGTCAGCAAACTGTTTTTTAAACAGGTGGAAATACGCAGGGTCCTCGGCATAAATAGGCTGCGTTCGTAAACGTTCCAGTTGAATATCGAGCATGGTAGCATAGCTTGCTTCAATTCCCTCAAACCCATACAGGGGCGCTGGCAGAGGCACTGGTTTGGTTTGCCTCTCCTTTCGGGAAGCTATAACAGTATTCTTCAGAGCTGGTTTTTTCTTATGAACTATTACGGGCTCTTTCTCTACAGCAACCGGAAGTAGTGATTGTTTTTCAGCATTTTTCCCTTCAACTGCAATTGTATCGGCAGGAGCAGTTGCAGAAGATGTATCGCTGGATGATATGTCCGTCACCAGTATTTTCTTAGCGGGATGTGTAAAGAAATAAATGCCTGTTCCCACCGCGAGCACCAGGCAGGCAGCTGTCATCCATTTCACGAACAGGGGAATGGTGGCGGGGGGATGAAGGCTGTCCTTCACTCCTTTCCAGAGTTCCTCATCAGGCATATCGGTATCAATATGACCGCGATTGTTCTGTAAATATTTTTTCAGTTCATCCATTGATCTGAGGTTTCAGAATACGTTCTTTTAATAATTGCCTGGCACGGTGATACTGGCTCTTTGATGTTGATTCAGAAATCCCCAGTGTTCCGGCTATTTCTTTATGTGAATAATCTTCCAGGGCGTACAGGTTAAAAACAGTGCGGCAGGCCTGGGGCAGTTTTTTTATTTCCTCATTCACCCGTTCAAAAGATATTTCCATGATCCATTCTGCCTGGTCATTTTCGGGTAATTCATAATGATGTTCTTCCAGTTCTTTCCAGTGCACTTTCTTCTTACTGTAGCGGACACATTCATTTATTACGATCCGCTTTAACCAGCCCCCGAAATTGACTTCCTGTTTTAATTGCTTCAGGTTTTTAAAAGCCAGCACAAACGATTCCTGTAAAAGATCTTCTGCATCCTGCCGGTTGGCTGCCATCCGCATGCAGATATTGAACATCGCTTTGGCATATTGCCGGTAAAGCAGGTTTTGGGCCTTTTCGTCGCCCTCGCCAGCTTGTTTTACCACTGCAATTAGTATGTTGGTTACAGGCTCCAAAACGGTATTCTTAATTAGGAGAATGAAGATGGGAAAAGGTTGGAATTTTTTCCATTTTTTTATTACCTGATACGATACATTTTGAAGAATATGGCAGCATGGCTTAAATTGTAACGTATAATTTACCTGCTTATGAAATATCTCCTGAGCCTGCTCCTGGCAGGCCTGTTGATCCAAGCCAGCGCCCAGAAATTGAAACCCGGATTTGACCCGAAAGAATACGGGGAATTGCTATCCATTGCCTTCTACCGCAGCAGCATAGCCGATTCGGTGGAGCGGCTGACCAAAGAAGACCCTTACAAAATGGATTTCCAGTCGGCGGAAGTAGGCCTCCTTAACCGGTGGACCCTTTACCTTCGGAAGGATAATGTAGCTGTTATCGATATGCGGGGAACGGTAAATCAAACTGCAAGCTGGCTTGCTAATTTTTATGCAGCTATGATCCCGGCCACAGGCAGCCTGCAACTTAACGACAGCACCGTGTTCGATTATCAGTTGGCTGCAGACCCTCAGGCCGCCGTGCATGTGGGTTGGACCATTGCGCTGGGCTTTCTCGCACCCGAGATCGTAAAGAACATCAATACCCTTTACCGCGATAAAAAAATAAAAGAGTTCCTCATTTTCGGCCATAGCCAGGGAGGCGCACTGGCCACCCTGCTTCGCTCATACCTGGAATATGAAAAGAAAAAAGGGCATATCCCCAACGATATCGTACTGAAAACCTATTGCAGCGCTGCACCCAAGGTAGGCGATATGCGCTACGCTTATGATTTTGATTATATCACCCGGAATGGCTGGGCCTTTACCGTGGTGAATGCGGCCGACTGGGTGCCTGAAACGCCTTTCTCTGTTCAGACCCTGGCAGACCTCCATTTACCCAACCCATTGGTCAATGCCAAAGATTACCTGAAAAAACAGAAATTCTTTATCCGGCTGGCAGGGAATATGGTGTATAATAAACTGGAAAAGAAACCCCGCAAAGCACAACGTAAGCTGGAAAAATATTTAGGCTGCAAAATGTACAGGCTGGCTATAAGAAAAGTGCTGCCGCAATTGAAAGAACCGAAATATGTACACAACAGCAATTACATGCGGGCAGGTGTTCCTATTGTGCTGATGCCGGATGATGAATACAACCGTCTGTATCCTTACGATAAGGAAAAAACTTTCATGCATCATCATTTCCAGCCCTATTATTATTTGCTGAACAAGATCTATTTGACCAAATAATAACACCAGCGGAAAAGCCTGCCTTCAAAATCAAAGGGCGTAGTGGCTTTGGTAATATCTTTTATCGTGGAAGCCTGGATCGATTTTTCATCCAGCACGAATTTCCTGGAATTGGTGCTGAAATAAAGTATCCCTCCGGGCCTGAGCGATCTCATGCAATCATTGACCATGCCTGCATGGTCCCTTTGTATATCCAGGAAATCATCCATCCGCTTACTGTTGCTGAAAGTAGGCGGGTCCATCACGATAATATCGTAATGGTCCGCAGGCAATTGCTTGAGATATTGCATCACATCCGTTTGAACGAATGAATATTTAGCCGGATCATTGAATCCGTTCAGTCGCATATTCTTCTCTGCCCATTGCAAATAGGTTTTGGACAGATCAGCTGTCACCACCTCATCAGCATTTCCCGCAGCAGCGTACACAGAAAAAGAGCCTGTGTAGGCAAACAGGTTCAATACTTTTTTGCCAGCACTTTTCTCTTTTACCATTTGCCTGGTAATGCGATGGTCAAGAAACAAACCCGTATCGAGATAATCACTGAGATTGATGATAAACTGCAAACCGTTTTCAGTAACTGCAAATTCATGTTGCTCCTCATTAATGCGTTGATACTGTCCGAGCCTTCCCGGCTTGCGTTGACGAAGCTTCAGGAAAATATTGTCTTTGTTGATGGATAATACTTCCGATATGATTTCAAGGCTTTTTTCCATCCAGTGGTCATGTTCTTCTTCCGACATGCCATGCCTTCTTTTATATTCCGCTACATATAATTTTTCACCATAGAACTCTATGCAAAAAGGAAATTCAGGCAGGTCATGATCATACAGCCTGTAACAGCTCAATTGCAGGCGCCTGGCCTGCTTGCTTAAATGACGGAAAACCTTAATCAGTCTGTTCCTGAACATGCTCATTTTTTCTTCTTCCACCCTGCTAATTTTTTACGAAATTAGTGGTCCACGACCATACAACCATGTACGCCATTGTAGACATAGAAACGACGGGTGGATACGCTTCTGCGAACGGTATCACTGAAATATGTATTCATATTTTTGATGGTGAAACGATCGTGAACACTTTTCATTCACTGATCAACCCCCTTCAGCCCATTCCCCGCTATATCCAGGCCATGACCGGCATCACGGACGAAATGGTGGAAGATGCACCGGTATTTGAAACGGTTGCTGAAAAAGTGCATGAGCTGTTACAGGATAAAATCTTCGTAGCGCATAATGTAAATTTTGACTATTCTTTTATCAAAGCCCATCTTGAAGCAGCTGGTTATTCATTGCAAACAAAAAAACTTTGTACTGTCCGCTTAAGCCGGAAGATCATCCCCGGGCATTCATCTTACAGCCTGGGTAATCTCTGTCATTCATTGGGCATAACGATCAATGACCGGCACCGTGCAAGCGGAGATGCTGCCGCCACGGTAATGCTGTTCCATTTATTGCTGAAAAATGATAAGGATAAGTTCATTGTAAAAAGCCTGGGCCGCAGTTCCAAAGAGCAGGTATTGCCACCCAATGTGCCCAGGGAACATTTTGAGCAATTGCCTTATACACCCGGGGTATATTATTTCCACAATGAGAAGGGCAAGATCATTTATGTGGGTAAAGCAAAGAATATCCGTTACCGGGTAAACAGTCATTTCAGCAATAACTCCGCTTCCCGCCAGCGCCAGAATTTCCTGCGTCATACATATGCTATCAGTTATCAGTCGTGCGCAACAGAATTGATGGCACAGATCCTGGAATCGACCGAGATCAAAAAACTATGGCCTGTTTTTAATTATTCCCAGAAGAATGCAGAGAACGTGTATGGCATTTTCCTGTATGAAGATCAGAATGGATATCACCGGCTGGCCATTGAAAGAAATAAAAAACAATTAAGGCCCGTTCATACCTTCCATTATCTTACAGACGGGCATGCTATCCTCCGCAAACTGATCAAAGAATATAATCTTTGTCCCAAGCTATGCTTTCTGCAAACCCTGGGAGAATGTGAAGGCAAACGCGAGCACTATTGCCATGGCGCCTGCGAGCAGGAAGAACCATCCTCCGTTTATAATGAGCGGGTGCTGGCAGCCATCCATTCGCTCACCGAGGCCCAGGCTTCTTATATGATCATTGATCATGGGCTTGGGCCTTCTGAAAAGTCCTGTGTACTGGTATGGAACGGGAAGTTCTATGGCATGGGATATTTGCCAACTGATATGCCTTTTACACAGGCAGAAGAATTGAAAGAGATGATCACGCCGTATAAAGAGAATTTATTTATACGGAACCTGGTGTCTTCTTATGCAGAAAGGTTTCCTGAAAAAGTGAAATTCCTGCCTGATTGATCTCTGCTTCAATCCAATAATGTTTTCCCCTGTCAATCGAGCCACTCAAAATCTGCGCTCGTTGGCATTTGCGAAAACACAGCGTGCACTTCCTGCGGAGGTGTGGCCAGTTTGCGCCGGGCAAGATCGAGCCAGGCCCCATCAACAGTGATAAGAGCAGAAACGGTATCACCGTTCTTAACAACAGTGTGGCGGATAGACCAACGGGAGAAATCGCGTTTGGCCCTGATCAGTTCGAGGTTAATAGTGACCTTATCACCAAGGCGGATCTCTTTTTTGAAAACACACTCTTCACGAAACAGGATAGGCCCGATCTGCAGGCGCTGCATTACGGCTGCTGAGAGGTTATGTTGCTCCAACAGACTGATCCGGCAGAAAGCCCCCCAATCGTAATACACAGAATGACGGAGATGGAAATTAGGGTCGAGATCGGACCAGCGGACCTGCACTTCCTGGGTAAAATTTTCCATTGCTGATTAATTATTAGACCGTTGCGAAATTAACGAATGGGCTGCCGAAATACGGATGGCAGCCTTTATTTTTGCTCTTTAATTTAAAACACTTATGAAGCAAATCGCCTTGTCCGTCCTGGCACTGGCCGCCGCCACAAGCCTGTCGGCGCAAACAACAGCCAAACCCAAGACGCCTGTAAAAACCGTCCCTAAAAAAGTGCAGCCGGTAGCTGCTGCCAAGCCTGTTTTGAAAACACTGAATGATTCCGCCAGCTATGCCATGGGAGTGAGCCTGGCAAGTTTTTATAAACAACAAGGTGTTACCAGCATCAATACAGCACTCGTGTCCAAAGCTATTGCAGATATAATGGGCAGCAAACCTACTTCGCTGGATGAAATGACCTGCAATAATGTGATGAACAAGATGATGACTGACCTGCAGCAGTCCAAATCAAAACCCAATATTGAAAAGGGAGAAGCTTTTCTCCGTCAGAATAAAGCCAGGCCCGGTGTAAAAACAACTGCCAGCGGCCTGCAATACGAAGTGATCACAGAAGGTACCGGCATCAAACCTGAAGCTACCGACAGTGTTACCTGTCACTACAAGGGAACATTGGTGGATGGTTTTGAATTCGATAACTCTTACTCACGCGGTGAGCCTATTACTTTCCCGCTGAACAGGGTGATACCCGGCTGGACAGAAGGTTTGCAACTGATGACTGTTGGTTCCAAATACAAGCTTTATGTTCCTTACACACTGGCTTATGGCCCATCAGACAATGGCCCTATCCCGGGTGGATCAGCTTTGATCTTTGATGTGGAGTTGATTGATGTGAAGAAAGCCCATTAAGACCGATTGGCTGAAATTCGAATGGCCGGTCACCGAATGCCTGATTCAAACAAACAGGCCGGTCACCGGCCATTCGAATTTCAGCTATTGATCACTTAAGTTCATTGACCCAGGCCAGCGCCTTATGAAACTGCTGCTCTTCTGTAAGATTAGTATTATCCAACACAATCGCATCATCCGCTTTGCGCAGCGGGCTTACTTCCCTGTGTGAATCTATATAATCACGCATCTCAAGATTGGATTTCACTTCCTCGATGGTGATATTGGGGTTCTTTTCATATAATTCCCTGAACCTTCTCTCCACTCTTACGGCATTATCAGCCGTCATGAAGATCTTCAGTTCTGCTTTGGGGAATACGACAGTGCCGATATCACGGCCGTCCATCACAATGCCTTTTTTATTCCCCATTTTTTGCTGTTGAGCCACAGCAAAAGAGCGTACTTCCCGGATAGCAGCCACATCACTTACTTTTTCTGCCACTACCAGGTCGCGGATCACGTATTCCACATTTTCATCATTCAGGAATATTTCACTGGTCTGTGTTTTTTCGTTGAAATGAAAATCGAGGTGGATCTCCTGGAGTGCTTTATTGACTTCTTTGGTATTTGTCCAGTCAACATGATTACGTAAAAAATAAAGTGTAATGGCGCGATACATGGCACCACTGTCAACATATACGTAACCCAGTTTCTTTGCAAGTTGCCGGGCCAGAGTGCTTTTTCCGCAACTGGACCAGCCATCTATAGTTATGATGATCTTTTTTGCCACAGGACAAAAATAAGAATGATGATTGAAATAAAAAGGAGCGTTGTGATGAACGCTCCTTATATCTTTTGATATATGAATTCTTATGCTTTCGATTTAGTCTCCACCTTTTTGAAAGAGAATTTCAATTTGTTATTCTCTTTATCCAGGTCTGCTTCCAGCACATCTCCTGCTTTTACATTCATGTTCAGGATTTCTTCTGCCAGCGGGTCTTCCAGGTATTTCTGGATAGCCCTGTGCAACGGACGGGCGCCAAACTGAACATCGTAGCCTTTGTCTGCCAGGAAAGATTTTGCATCTTCTGTCAGCGACAGGCTGAATCCAAGGCTGGTAAGGCGCTTCATCACACCTTTCATCAGGATATCGATGATGCTGAAGATATTTTCCTTGCTGAGGCTGTTGAAGATCACCACATCATCGATACGGTTGAGGAACTCTGGGGAAAATGTACGTTTCAGTGCTTTTTCAATCACTGCTTTGTTCGCTTCATCTTCCTGCTCCATTTTGGAACTGGTAGTGAAACCAACTCCTGCCCCAAAGTCTTTCAATTGCCTTACACCGATATTGGATGTCATGATGATCAGCGTATTCTTAAAATCCACTTTACGTCCCAGGCCATCGGTAAGCTGTCCATCGTCCAGCACCTGCAACAGGATATTGTAGATATCCGGGTGAGCTTTTTCAATTTCATCCAGGAGGATCACGCTATAAGGTTTACGGCGTACCCTTTCGGTGAGTTGTCCACCTTCTTCATATCCTACATATCCGGGAGGTGCGCCGATCAACCGGCTCACGGTGAATTTCTCCATGTATTCACTCATATCGATACGCACCAGCGCATCTTCTGAATCGAACATATAACGGGCGAGTGCACGTGCCAGCTCGGTTTTACCCACACCAGTGGGGCCGAGGAAGATAAAGGTGCCGATCGGTTTCTTAGGGTCTTTCAAACCGACACGGTTACGCTGGATGGCTTTAACCACTTTGGTAATTGCCTCGTCCTGACCGATCACCATACCGCGCATATCGTCTGTCATCTTACGCAGCTTCTCTGTTTCTGCCTGAACCATGCGTTTAACAGGAATACCGGTCATCATACTTACCACTTCAGCAATCGCTTCTTCATCGATAGGGTAGCGTTTATGTTTGCTTTCTTCTTCCCAATCGGCTTTTGCTTTTTCGAGGTCTTCAGCCAGTCGTTTCTCCGTGTCGCGCAATGAAGCGGCTTCTTCAAACTTCTGGCTTTTTACCACTTTATTCTTTTCGTTCTTCACATCTTCGATCTTCTTTTCGAGATCAACGATGTTTTGGGGAACGTTGATATTTTTCAGGTGTACCCTTGCACCTACTTCATCCATCACATCGATGGCTTTATCAGGCAGCAAACGATCTGTGATATAACGGTCGCTCAGTTTAACACAGGCTTCAATTGCTTCGTCGTTATACGTTACGTTATGATAATCCTCGTATTTGGATTTGATATTGTTCAGGATCTGTATGGTTTCATCCACGCTTGGGGGATCGACCATCACTTTCTGGAAGCGGCGGTCCAGTGCTCCATCCTTTTCAATGTACATACGGTACTCATCCAGGGTGGAAGCGCCGATGCATTGCAGTTCACCACGGGCAAGTGCAGGTTTGAAGATATTGCTGGCATCGAGTGAGCCACTGGCTCCGCCTGCACCAACAATGGTGTGCAGCTCATCGATGAACAGGATCACGTCGCGGTTCTTTTCCAGTTCGTTCATGATCGCTTTCATGCGTTCTTCAAACTGTCCGCGGTATTTGGTGCCGGCCACTAAAGCAGCCAGGTCGAGCGAGATCACTCTTTTATCAAACAGTACACGGGAAACTTTGCGTTGCACGATGCGCAAGGCCAGTCCTTCCACGATCGCTGTTTTACCCACGCCGGGTTCACCGATCAGGATCGGGTTATTCTTTTTCCGGCGGGAAAGTATTTGCGATACCCTTTCAATTTCTGATTCTCTTCCTACAATGGGATCAAGGGTCCCCATTTCCGCAAGTTTGGTGATATCGCGGCCGAAATTGTCCAGTACAGGTGTTTTACTTTTGGCATTACCACTTTGCTTGGAACCTTTCTGTTGGGAATACTTTTTCTCATCTTCAAAATCGTCTTCGTTCTCATCGGTAAATTCGGCACGGGGGTCATTGGATTTTACAATGCCCAGTTCCTGCCTGAACAGATCGTAGTCCACGTCAAACTGATTTAAGATTTGTGTTGCAATATTTTCCTTGTTCTTCAAGATGGAAAGCATCAGGTGCTCTGTTTCAACAGTAGTGCTTTTAAGGGCTTTTGCTTCCAGAACAGTCACCCTGATCACTTTCTCGGCCTGTTTGGTTAAAGGCAGGCTGTTGATGTTCGCGATATTCTTTCCTGTTTTATCCTTGACGGCCAACTCAATTTCTTTTCGTAGCTCGTATAGGTCAACATTAAAACTTTTAAGAATACGGACGGCTGTGTTATCTCCCTCCCGGATCAAACCGAGCAGGAGATGTTCGGTACCAATAAAATCATTTCCCAATCTCAGTGCTTCCTCCCTGCTGAACGAAATGATCTCCTTTACCTGGGCTGAAAAATTATTATCCATTTTTAGGTAATTGGTTGTTATACAATATTAACAAATTAATTCGGATTCCTGATCCCCCCTATTTATAAACGGAATGTTGATAATTTAAGTTGTCAGGGGATGCTAAATTTTTGCTATTTGCCTGGACAAGAATCTAAATTTACTGTATGCAGGTCAAAATAGATACCAAAGAGAAATTTCATGCCATCACGGTGCCGGGCCCAATACTTTCTGCTACAATGACAGAAGAACTGGAAAATATCCTACTCCCTTACCTCCAAAATGACGCGCGGCAACCCGATGGGCAGGTCAAAAATGTGGTACTGATACTCCAAGACATTCAAAATATGGATTATGCTGCGGCTGGCAAACTGGTAGATATCCAGCAAAGGTTTTATGAAAATAACGCCTCTTTTGTGGTTTGTTCGTTACAGAAACAAGTGGAGGAATTTCTCGATAAAAATGAACTTTTGGAGTTGATGAATGTTACCCCCACCGAAAGTGAAGCCTGGGATATTGTGCAGATGGAGGAGATTGAGCGGGAGTTGCTGGATGGAGAGTGAATCCATAGCCGGTAGCCGGGTGGCCGGGTGGCCGTAGTATGAAAAATTTTGATGTAATATTTCCTTTGTATTTTAGCTCATGCTCGCTGTAACGATTCTTGGAAATAACTCTGCCGTACCGGCCTTCGACCGCCATCCCACCAGCCAGGTAGTTACCCAGGATGGTACTAATTATTTGGTGGACTGTGGAGAAGGTACACAGATCCAGATGATCAACTATAAGATCCGCCGGAGTAAGATTTCCCATATTTTTATTTCACACCTGCATGGCGACCATTATTTTGGTTTGGTCGGTCTGCTCAATTCCTTTGGCCTGCTTAGTCATCAACAGGAATTGCATGTGTATGCTCCGGCCCCTTTGCAGGAGATCATCGAAATGCAATTGCGGGTGGCAGATACCAGGCTTTGTTATCCTTTACATTTTCATGTCATCAGTGGTGAAGCAGTGCTGGTAGACAATGATAAGATCGAGATCCGCTGTTTTCCTACTCAGCACCGCATTGAGTGCTATGGTTTTTCTTTCCGGGAAAAAAGGAAACCGAGAAGACTGATCCTGGAGAGCGTGAAAGAAAACAATATCCCGCTGCATTTTTATGAGAACCTGAAAAACGGGGAAGATTTTGTGACCACGGCCGGTGAAGTGATCCGTAACGAATGGCTGACCATCGCTGCACCAAAAGGGAAAAGCTATGCTTTTTGTGCAGACACCCGTTATTTTGAACCTATTATTGATCATATCAGGGATATGGACATGATCTATCATGAAACCACTTATCTCGATAACCTGCGCGACCGCGCCTACGAACGGTTTCATTCCACTACCAAACAAGCCGCGTTGATAGCACAGAAAGCCAACGTCAAAAAATTATTGATCGGGCATTTCAGTAGTAAGTACGATACACTGGAGGAGTTTGAGCGCGAAGCAAGGGATGTGTTCCCCAATACAGATATAGCACAGGAAGGAGTTACTTACCGGGTTTAAGGTATTCCTTCCCGTTCTTCCCGCCTTACCGGTAAGGCGGGAAGAACGGGAAGGAATCATTTTAAATATATTCTTGTTTTGCTTGCCAGTGAAGGTTATTGATGTAGCCACTCATAAAACAGGGGGAATTCTTTTCTCCATGTTGGTTCATTGTGTTTTCCGTCATCGAGAATATGAATGGTCATTTCAGATCGGGAAACGGATTTGAGATCATTGTAAGCCCTTTGCATATCGGGTACCATTGTTTCACCTTCCAGTTTGCCACCGTAGAAATAGATCCGGGAATTCATTTTCCCGCCATATTTCTTTATATCATCAAAGATCTGTGTTCCGCTGATCCAGAATGCAGGAGAGAATACACCGGCTCCGCCAAATACTGCAGGGTATTTCAATACTGCATAAAGGGAGATCAATCCCCCCATTGAGCTGCCGGCTACAGCCGTATTCCTTTTATCTTTTAGTGTGCGGTAATGCTTATCGATATAGGGCTTCAGGGTTTTTACCAGGAAGTCGGCATAAGCGCCGCCCTCTCCTTCCCCGAAACGTTCATTGTCGTAAGGGTTATACTCGTTCAGCCGTTTACTGCCGCCATGGTCTGTTGCCACTACAATGCTTTGAGCAAGTTTGGTTGAGTCCAGGAATTCGTCTACACCCCATTCGCCGGAGTAAGAAGTGGCATTATCAAAAACGTTTTGACCATCGTGCATGTACAGCACGGGGTAACGCTTTGCTACATCCGTTGAGTAGTTTTTGGGAAGATAGATCCATACACGACGGGTACGTTTTAATTGAGGTATCAGGAATGCCGTATCAATAATATGTACCTGCGCTGTTGCCGAGCTTTTTTTAGATTGGGCAGGAAAACGGTCAGCCCATTCCTGTACTTCCAGCTCTATGGTCTTGCTGCCGGTTGTTTTAAGGGTCCGGTTGGGTGAATGTGTTCCGTTTTTCTGGCATTCAGCCTTGTCCCATGCACCGCGGGTAAGTTTGAATTCGTAAGAAGTATCGGGCAATGACAGGTCAAGATAGTAAGCGCCTTTACCGGTTTTCTTAAACCGGTAATTCGTGTCGGCAGGGTTCCAGCCATTGAAAGAACCGGCGGCAAAAATATCACTGCCCGACGGATGATATTCCGGGAGTTTACTTATTTCAATACGAACAGTGTTCTGAGCCATTGTTGTTAAATGAGCTGAGAGTAGCAGCAAGCAAAAGTATATCCGTACCATAAAATTATTTCTTCATTAGCTCCTTGATACTTGCATGTAAAGAAGCGCTTACCGGCCAAACAGGTTGACGGAAAGTATTCTGACATAATCCCATTTCAGAAAGATAAGCTTTGACGCCGCTGGGGCTGCCCTCTGCAAACATGGAGTTGATAATATCTGTGTATTTATAATGCAGTTCGCGAGCCTCAGCAAAATTATCCGCCAGGCAAAGCCTTACCATATCAGCGAACTCTTTGGGATAAGCATTGGCTACAACCGAAGTAACACCGGCAGCACCTAATGCGATCATGGGCAGGGTCAATGCATCATCACCGCTGATCACCATAAAATCGGCTGGTTTGTATTTAATGATCTGCATGATCTGCTCCATATTGCCGCTGGCTTCCTTGGTAGCAAAGATCTTTTTGCATTCATGTGCAATGCGAAGCTGTGTTGCTGCAGTCATGTTCTGCCCTGTACGGGAAGGCACATTATACATCATGATCGGCAATGGCGCTTTGTCATTCAGCGCTTTATAGTGCTGGAATAAACCTTCCTGGTTAGGTTTGTTATAATAAGGCGATACAGACAATATCGCATCATAACCCTGTAAATCGAATTTAGCAAAACCATCGAGCACTTCTTTCGTATCATAACCGCCAATACCGGCCACAAGGGGCAAACGGCCATTCACTGTTTTGGCAACGAAAGAGAATACCTGTTGCTTTTCTTCACCATGTACGGTAGCACTTTCACCAGTAGTACCCAATACCACGAGGTAGTCCACCTTACCAGCGATCCAGAATTCGATCAGCTTTTTATAGCTGTCCCAATCAATGGATCCGTCTGCATGAAAAGGTGTTACGATGGCGATGCCGGTGCCGGTGAATTTTTGCTGAAGTACCATAACTTAAATACGAATTACACTAATAAACACGAATTGCGCGAAGGATATGAGATTGCCGCGAATTACGCGAATTGAACTAGTCTGATTTTAGAATTTCTATTTTAAAAATTGATAATCGAGTCCTTGATTTAGAGGTTCTGCCTGATTGAGTTCTTACTATCGACTCCCGGCTCAATCTTCTTCCCAGAATCCCATTTTGCCGAATTTCTCGATGCGGTCATTGATCCGTTGCTCGGGTGTTTTTTGCTTTAGTTCCTGGAGAATGGGCAGCAGGTAATCTTTGAGCAATTGAGCAGCCTGGTCATAGTCCCAGTGGGCGCCGCCGATTGGTTCAGGGATGATGCCGTCTATAAGTCCGAAGCCGAGCATTTTGTCGGCAGTGAGTCGAAGTTGTTCGGCAGCCACTTCCTTTTTATCCCAGCTTCGCCAGAGAATGGAGGAGCAGCTTTCAGGGCTGATCACGGTGTACCAGGTATTTTCCATCATGAACACTTTATCACCTACACCGATGCCGAGTGCGCCGCCACTGGCGCCTTCCCCAATGATCACGCAAATGACCGGAACTTTGAGGCGGATCATTTCATAAATATTGCGGGCGATAGCTTCCCCCTGTCCTCTTTCTTCTGCTTCCAGACCGGGATAAGCTCCGGGAGTATCGATCAGTGTAATGATCGGTTTGTTGAACTTTTCTGCCAGTTTCATCAGGCGAAGCGCCTTGCGGTAACCTTCCGGGTTGGCCATACCAAAATTGCGCAGCTGACGCATTTTGGTATTGCTTCCTTTCTGCTGGCCGATGATCATTACCGTTTCCCCGTTCAGTGAAGCAAAGCCACCTACCATGGCTTTATCATCCTTTACATTCCGGTCACCGAAAAGCTCCACGAAGTTTTCGGTCATTTTGGTAATGTATTTCGTGGTATAAGGCCTGTCCGGATGACGGCTAAGCTGCACACGTTGCCAGCTACTGAGGTTTTTAGTGATCTCCTTCCGTTTCTCAATGATGTTTTGCTCTAACCGCTGGATCATATCGCTCATATCAATATGCGTCTTCTCCTGGCGGTTCTTCGTATTCTCAATTTCGTCGATCAGGTCCTTAACCGGTTTTTCAAAATCCAAAAATTGTCTATTGGCGTTTGATGGCATAGTCTAAAAATGTGGGGCTAAAATTAAGGGATTAAATGCGAATGAGCGCGAATGGGTTATGAACGGGTTTGAATTAAACCGGGTATAGGGAATAAAAAGCATGCACCCGGCTAGAACTCAAACGGGTATGGATGGGAAACATACTACCCGGAGTTTGGGGAAGATTACCAGTAAGTTTTTGAACAGGAGTATTTTTTTATCCCTTTTATCCACCAATACTATAGCAACCCTGAACCCTTTTTTATCTTGTGGCAAATCCAGTCCTTCGAAAGACCGGCATTGCCGTTTTTCAAAAACTGATACCCATGAAGACACTTCTACCAGCTCTTCTATTAATGGTGCTTTTCTCCATTGATGCTCATACTCAGATCACTACGCCGGTACTTCGCGCCAATTTCGGTGTGGATGCCGACCTCCGTTCCAATTTCAAGGAAGGAGCTCCCCTGCTGGATAATGATGATTGGTTCACCCATCCCGGAAGTATGGGTAATGGCAAGTCGGTGATCGATACCACAGGCGCAGCTGGCATTATGGCCCGTTACGCTTCAGACATGGCTTTCCGCCGCCTGCCCTTCTTCAGGCCTATGAGCGTGAATCCCTTTACAGTTGTAGATAACAAGGTCTGGATCGACGCTGTGTTCATTCGTGATTATCATGATAGTGACTCTACTGTATATGCTTCGGGGTCAAATAAAAACGGTGATAGCCCGGCCAACTGGAACAGCCCTCAGGCGCAATCCATCCCCGATAAAAACGATATCCTGGACATGATGATGCATATCCGCCGGGACGGCACCCTGCCCACCGATTCTCTCTGGATGTTCGGAGGCCTTTCAATGGACAATAACAATGGTAACCGCTATTTCGATTTTGAAATGTACCAGACAGATATCTTCTTTGACCGCAGCACCCGTAAGTTTTCCGGCTACGGCCCTGACGCCGGGCATACCAGCTGGGAATTCGATGCAGCCGGCAATGTGCTAAAAGCAGGGGATATCATTTTCAGTGCAGAATATCAAAACTCTGCGCTCACAGCCATTGATGCCCGCATATGGATCAACAGAGCTTCGCTCTTAACTATCCCGGCTTCGTTTGACTGGAGCGGTTCATTTGATGGTGCTTCTATGGGAGCAACTTTCGGATATGCCGGCATTGTTCCCAAACAGGCAGGTACTTATTTTACAGGACTGGCGAGCAGCGCCGGCACATGGGGTGGCCCATTTGGTATTATATTGAGGGACCAATCGTTTGTAACTGACTACGCCGTCAATCAATATGTTGAATTTTCCGTGAACCTGAGCAAACTCGGCCTCGATGGTTCAGGCATTCTTGGCAGTAATAACTGCAACATGCCTTTTCGCCGGATCCTGACTAAAACCAGGTCTTCCAGTTCTTTTACGGCAGAATTAAAAGATTTTATAGGGCCGTTCGATTTTTTCCTGGCTTCCCGTGCCGAGGTAGCTACACAAACACCCCTCTTATGTGATGGTTCGGTAGCAGAGCTATCGGTCATCAATCCTGTTGATGGTTCCCTCTATGAATGGTCCACAGCAAATGGTAACATTGTAACCCCGCCTGATGCCAGTTCAGTGTATGTGGACCAGCCGGGCACTTACATTGTAAAGCAAATGCTGCATGCCGGTTGCACACCTTATGCAAGCGATACGATCGATATAGTGCCAATGACAGGCTGTACAGTGCTGGCAGCAAATGAACTTTATGATCTCAAAGGATCGCTTGCAGGACCAACCACTTTGTTGCACTGGAAGGTCCGGAATAATTCTTTTGTCGGGCATTTTGAAATAGAGCGGAGCTCTGATGGCAAGTTCTTTACGCTGGCTGGCCGGATGGACATGGTATCGTCTTCTTCACTTGCAGGTTCATACTCTTTTAACGAAACCCTGGCCAATGATCCTTCTGTTGTTTATTACCGGGTCGTGCTGATAAATAAAGATGGATCCCGGCAGGTAAGTCCGGCTATTCAATTATCAGCTTCTTCCAGTGAACAGTTGAAAATATATCCTAACCCGACGACTGAATGGCTGCAAATGCAATTGACAGTAAACCGGGCTTCGGCTGCAAAGATCAGTATTTATAATGCAGAGGGAAGGTTGGTGTACAGCACTCGGGCCAGTCTGCAAAAAGGAAGCAACCAGCTTAAAGTACCCGGGCTTCAGGGGAAGCCTGCAGGAACTTATGTGGTAGTGGTTCAAACGGAAGAGGAGGCGTTCAGCAGGAAATTTGTTTTGCGTCAATAAATTGGCAGGATAAAAAATAAAAACTGGTCAAAAAGTTTTGGAAAGAAGGGTGTGCACTCCTATCTTTGCCGTCCCGAAAACAACGGGTACGGATCGGTAGTTCAGTTGGTTAGAATGCCGCCCTGTCACGGCGGAGGTCGCGGGTTCGAGTCCCGTCCGGTCCGCAGAAATCGACCTCAAACCCGCGCTAGTCGCGGGTTTCTTGTTTTTACTCTATTTTTTACTCTATCTGCCATCGTTTTATTGGCATTTCCTTACTCGTCTTCACATGACTTACCGTAAATTTAAGTAGAAAATTGTGAGTATGGATTTGAGTGTATTGCACCGGCATCCACTGCCGGACAGGGATTATTTCTGGAAAGACAAATTGAATTGTTTAACCGGTCACCTGGATTGCCGGTTCCTCGAATGGACAGGTTGGTATAATCAGGATATTTACCAGCGACTATTGGGTCATTACAGGCTTTACCAGCTATTTAAGAAGGAACGTAAGACAGGGACCGGGTTGGCTCAGCCAATGGCCTACATTTTAAATTACCGGGCCTCCCACGGGTTTAAATACTTGCTTTCCCGGGTTACCGGCATTGTGTATTACCTGGGCTCGTTTGGCAAACCTTACTACCCTTTGCAAATGGAAGGGATCAATAAGCTACTGGTTAATGAATATGCGAGCATTTTGCAGGCATTCCTAACCGAAGCAGATAATAATTTTGAAGAAGCATTATCCCAGGCTGTAGGACAGATCATGTCACCGGAATTTGGCAAGAAATCCGCGAATGCACTTTTACATGTTAAACAATCGGCTGTTATTTTACAAACCCAAAATGAATTCAATAGTTATCATAACAACACCCATTATTTTAATGAGTACACGACAGTTAATGCTGCCGCAGTCTGAAGATGAAAGGAAATTAGATAAACTCCTTGGCCTATTTTCGAATATTAGTCAGCTTTTTGAAATGAAAATAATTAAGAAAGAAGATCTGGATTTCATTAAATATGAATTCCAAATTCTCTATGAATATCCGGGTGTTCAGAAGTATTTTGAAACTTTAGACGAATGGTTTGAAAGGAGAAAGATTGATCATTTAAAATTTAATCCATTTCGCAGAGTGGGAAAACTAATAATTGGTAATAACTTTAATGTTAACAAAAGTGGTTTGAAAGCTAGAAGCGAAATAATAGCAACATTGAAGGAAATAGAAAATGGCAAATTTTTCATCTTTAAAACCCTACAAATGGGACGTCGCAATCTCGCTCTGCAAGCAGGATGTCGACTTTGCAAGAAAGCTTGTAAAAGCTCTCAATCCGAATCTCAATGTGTTCTTTTATGAGAACAGGCAAGAGGATCTTATCAGTAAATCAGGGCCCGAAGAATTTTCCAAAATATTTAAAGAAGAGAGCAGGGTAGTCGTAATTCTCTCCAGGGACGAATGGAGCAATTCATATTATACCGAAATTGAACGAAACGCTATCATTGACAGGACAGCGGTAAAAAACGAAGGATATCATTTCTTAATGGTAATTCCGATGGTACAAAGCGAAATTCCACCTTGGTACCCCTCTACTCAAATTTATGCAAGTCCGTTTAGATTCTCCATTGAGGAAATTGCTCATTTTATAGAATTTAAAGTAACAGAGGAAGGTGGTATCGTTAAGCCGCTAACGGTCAAAGAAAGATATCAAAATTTCATCGACAGGGTGGAACAAAAGCGATCTATTATCAATTTACAGCACGAGCAAGTTGCCGTTCAGCGGGCAAAAGAGGAGATGGGAATATTTAAAGATTGCTTCAACAATAAATGTAAAGTCTTACAGCGAAACATAGTTGACAAGGTTTTCTTAAATGAGTTTGGCCCTTTTCGAAATCGCTCTTACTTTGGGTATGGCGATTATCTTCTAAAGTGTGGGTTTCTTTTTCAGGATGAATTTTACATGCAAATAGTAACAACCCAAGATCTTGCTATTAGTTTGGAACTTATTAAGTTGTCTAAAAATGGGGAAGAAGAAAAATCCATTGATTCTGAAGAGCGAGTATTTTACTATACACCAGAGATGCAGGGCTGGGCTCAACCCAATGTTTGTGAACACCCCACTAACAAAGAAATTCCAATTTTATTTCGAGATAAAAACAATTCAGTTTTTTACGACCTGACCAACCCTCTGCGAACAGATTTATTGATCGACAATTGGTTTCAGAAACTTTTATCAAAATCAACTGAGTCTATTGAAAAATATCTCTAACAGCTAACACACCTTACTGAAATCAAAAAAGGCAGGGGATTTATGTTTTGTATCATTTAAATCAGGTTTAACCTGTTTATCTTACTACGAAATATAACTTTTCAATATTTAGATCACATCATAAAAAACCGCTCAGAAGAGCGGCTTATTTATGATTCTATAAAGAATAATTTGTACCAGCCCCTGCGCCATGTTTGATTATTAGCTTTTGTTGCACAAGTGCCGTTAGTATTTTTTTGACTGTCGGTAATCCTATACTCAGCTTTTCAGAAATATCACCTGACCGGCTACCGGGATGATTTTCTATAAACAGATAAATGCTTTTTTCCTTGGGTCCCAGACTTGCAACGGTTCCTTGCGTTGTTAATTTTGCCATTAGTTGGCCGCCGATGTTATTCAGACAATCGACGAAAAACAGCACCCAATTATATACATCCTCTCCCGGTCTTTGCCTCTGGCTTTCCATTAGTTGCTGGTAGTATTCACTCTTCCTGTTTTCTATTTCATGTTCGAAGCTTACATATTGAATCCAATTGTAGCCATTCTTTAATAAAACCAGTGTCGCTATTAACCTGCTCAATCGTCCGTTTCCATCCTGGAAAGGATGAATACTTACAAAATCATAGCAAAATAATGCGCACTTTACTATAGGATGTGTTTCGCTTTCTGTATGCCACCAATCAATAAGCGCCATCATCGCTTCTTCTGTTGCAATACCTGGAGGTGTAGTCTCAAAGATTACCTGCTTGCTTCCATCTGGCCGGGTTGCTTCTACTGCATTGCTATGCTGCTTATAATTTCCTCTATGCCATTCATCCTTCTGGCTATGCTTTAGCATCAGATTGTGCAGATTTTTAATAGCTCCTTCGGAAATTTCCATGTCGGGGAATACTTCCGAGATCAGATCCAACGCTTCAAAATACCCAGCTACTTCCTGGGAATCTCTATCCTCTAGTTTAGAAATTGCCAATTTCTCGATTAAGGCTTTAACTTCTTCATCTGACATAGCGGAACCTTCAATCCTTGTGGAGGCTCCTACACTACGGACAGTAGCTATTGATTTAAGTTGTTTAAGGGCTTTCCCTTCTCTCTTCTCTATGGCAGCCCAGGAGCCGTCAAAACGGTCAAGACTGCTGATTGCCTGGATCAGTTTCCAGTCTGGTGAAAGCTTAAATGTGTGTACCATGTCGGCCATGAGGCGAAGATAAGTAAAATATCCGGTTTTATCCGATTGTAGTCGATTTTTATCCGATTATTTTATCCGATTTTATCTGATTTGGGCTGATTATTATCCGATTACGCTGGACTTCGCAAATGAGAGTCTACCCAAAGCTAATTCCTCCAATTCAGCTTAATATTCGCTATAACAAGCAATCTCCGCCATAAATGTCCACTATAGCGAACGTTACGGGATTTATTCAACAAGATGCGCTGGTGCCATTACTTCCCTCGCCTTCCAGATCTTCTCAATCTGGTAAGCGGCCTGGTTAGGCGTCACCTTGATATACCGATAGAAGTCCTTCAGGCTTCTATGCCCACTGATCTTCATGATCAACTCAACAGGGGTACCGGCTAAAAACTCATTGGTGCAAAATGATCTCCGGCAGGAATGAGAAGTGACCCATTTATACTTTGGCTTTACTTCCTCGATATCGCGATTGCCTTTCTTGTATGAGAACTTAATGGATTCATCGATCCCTGCGACCTGGTAGACCTTTTTGATATCTCCATTAAAATCGGCATTGGATGTACGGGGTATTTGTCCTTTAAACTTTGTAATAAGGATCTCATGTGCAACAGGACGAAGGGGTATCACCACCCAGTGATCCGATTTTTGTTGTTTGATATGCAACTTGCCATTCCGGATGTCTTCCGGTTTGATGCTGCTGAAATCGGAAAATCGTAATCCGGTAAAACAACCTAACACCAATAAATCTCTTGCTGTTTGCAGTTTGGGGGTTAGCGATAGATCGAGCTTATAGATTTCTTCGATCTCGTAATTGGTGAGATAGGTAGCATCCGCTATTTCTTCGAATACTTTATACTCGGTGAGATCAATAGGCGAAATGATCTTGCGGCGGATCCTGTCTTTAAGAAATAACCGCAGATGCTTAATGGCCTTGCCCATTGTATTTCTCTTCAAACCTTTTGACCCGGTTTTGGTGTACCGGTAAGATTGGTAATCGAAGGTCATGAAGTCTACAAAGTCATGATAGAAGTCGACATCAAATGATTTGAACGTTATCTTTCTTCCCCTGAATTTTTCAAAAGCCTGCAGATAACGCTTTACTTCCATATAGATATGAACGGTAGAAGCTGCAATCCTTCTTTTCTTTGATTCGATGTAGTTGTCAAACTGGAAATAAACATCAAGGTTACCACTAACCTCCTTGCGCTGTTCCAGTATTGATACATCAAGGTCCGGTATAAAGGTTTTCTTCAGATAAGTTAACGGATTATCTCTCGTATGCTTCAAACAAAAGGAAATAATGTCCTCTGCTATCCGCAGCATTTTGTGCAGGCGTTCATTTAGATCATCGGCATCGCCAAACGGCGAAGGAAGATTATTATGGACTTTTCCTGTCTTTCTGTTCCAATACTCCGGCGGGATCGCCATTCCGGTGTCGATCAGTACCCGCTGATTGGTGCCCCGGCAGTATTGGATAAAAATTTTACTGGTACCATCTTTTCTTTTCCAGTCTTTCTTGCAGACCGGTTTGAGTGCATATATCATAACTTGACGTTTTACTCTATCAATCCCTCTATGTCGGGCCTATCAAGTCATGTGAAGATAAAATGTCGTGTAAGTGGATAAATCATCCAATTACTTAAAAATTAAATTGTCATGTAAGGATGTGTAAAATGATGGAAAGATGTAAAATAGGTCAGCCCCCCGTCCGGTCCGCAAGTTTCAAAGACGCTGTTTATCAGCGTCTTTGTCGTTATAGTGAGATGATGGCTCGAACTTGTTGATACTTGTCTGAGAAAAAGGGTTAGTTCTTCCCACCGATTCATGTAATACAACAATGCTTTTCCTATCGGGGACTTCGGAGTCACTTCGCATACTTTCTTTCACCTTAACCTGACCATACCTTCCAATAAGGATAAACGGATAAATTCTCTGGATTCAATTACATTTTAATAAACAGTTTACTCTTCGTATGACCCAATGTGATGGGACAGTTGAAAAACACCAAACTCACGTTAATGCTGCCAAATCGCTGGTCTTTTAAACAAAACAAATTAGGTCTTTTAAACAAAGTCAACGGGTGCAATGCTTTCTACTTTCGTTCCAACAAAACAAATTAAAAATGGAACAGAACAATTACCAGGGAGCCTTACAACAACCAACCGGTTCCGGCTTCAACGCAAATTCAACGACAACAGATGTTATCAAAGACATTGACCTCACAGGCAAAATTGCCATCGTAACAGGAGGTAACACGGGTATCGGATTGGAAACTACCCGCACGCTTGCGGCTGCCGGTGCGACTGTAATTGTGCCTGCACGGGACATCGAAAAGGCAAAGAAAAATTTGGCCGGAATTACCCACGTAGAGATAGCGGCAATGGACTTAATGTTTCCGGCATCTATTGATGCGTTTGCGGAAAAGTTTCTTGCTACCGGCAGGCCGCTTCATTTGCTCATCAACAACGCCGGTATTATGTGGGTACCGCTCCGCAGGGACGAACGTGGCATTGAATCGCAATTAGCTACCAATTACCTCGCGCAGTTTCAATTGATAACAAGGTTATGGCCTGCACTTAAAAAAGCAAATGGTGCAAGGGTTATCAATGTTTCCTCTCAGGGTCACCATTTTGCCCCTTTCAATTTCGAAGACCCCAATTTTCTGCACAGGGAATATGAAACTTTACAGGGATACGGGCAATCCAAAACGGCGGTCAACCTTTTTTCAATGGAACTGGACAGCCGTGCCCGTGATTCTAATGTAAGGGTATATGCAGTGCATCCCGGTTCGATTGGCGGAACAGAACTCGGAAGGGAAGCCCCGCTGGAACTATTTCAGAAAATGGGGTTTGTAGATGCCAATGGTAACATGCTTCCGGAAGTAGCTGCATCCTTAAAAACAGTTCCGCAGGGTGCTGCGACAACCGTGTGGTGTGCAACATCTCCCTTATTAAGCAATATTGGCGGCGTGTATTGTGAAGACGCAGATATTGCCCCGTTATGTGCAGATATTTCTAAAAGCAAAGGAGTAAACCCTTATTCGCTTGATAAAGCCAGCGCAAAAAAACTCTGGACACTTACTGAAGAAATGACGGGTTTGAAATTCAATCTGTAACCCTCGCTTCAGCTCATAAGCGTATAGCTTTTCTTCCTATTAACATAAGCAGGATGGGCAAAGCCGATGAAATAGCCAGTATGACCGAAGACCTGGCCTTTTAAACAAACTAAACTATATGCAAGTTTTTATCTTTGCATTATTGACTTCTTTAAAAAGCAAAATCATGGACTATCAAGCCCGGTATATTACAGAAGATATTAAGCTCTCCAGCTATGAGGATAAATTTTTTAAGTCAGACATCATGTTTGACCATCACATGCTGGTATGGTTTCTTTCCGGCGAAACCAAGATCGTACTGGCGGATGCGACTTACTTTTTCAAACAGGGGGATATTTTCCTGATTCCAAGAAATCAACTGGCAACCATCATTAACTATCCCAAAGATGGCCAGCCGCATAAAACAGTAGTGATGCATTTATCGGTGGAAAGGCTCCGGGGTTTTTATGCCGGCAAGCATATAAAGTCTCAACCTTTGAAGTCGGCGAAAATTTTCAGTTTCAGCAGTCACCCCTTGCTGGAAAGCTGCCTCGCTTCGCTGATCCCCTATTTTGACATGAAGGATATACCGGAAGATATTGCTGCGATCAAGATCACAGAAGCCATTAGCATTCTCCGAACGCTGAATAGAGACATTGATAATGTGCTTGCCAATTTTGAGGAGCCGGGCAAGATCAACCTGGTTGATTATATGGAAAAGAACTTCATGTTCAACCTGCCGATGGAAAAATTCGGTTATCTCACTGGCAGAAGCCTTACCACTTTTAAGCGAGATTTTAAAAAGGCCTTCTGTACTACTCCACAGAGATGGCTTACCCAAAAGCGGTTGGAACTGGCGTACTACCAGCTTACGGAAAAGAAGAAAAAACCACTGGATGTATGCTATGAAGTAGGCTTTGAAAACCTATCACATTTTTCGTTTGCTTTTAAAAAGCAGTTTGGATTAGCCCCCAGCCAGTTGGTCGGGAATGGCTGATTTATTGATAGAACGTTTACAACCTGGATAAAATGCTCACCATATTATTGATACTAAAATGGTTTTTAAAAAGAATACAAAGCCTGTAGTTAAAAGCTATACTTCAAATCCCGGATTGGTCACCATTAAACCGGGCTGGGCAGGTTCCCCGCTGGATCAAAACGGGCTGCTCATTTACGAGGAAAGCCCAACGATGCTCAGTTTCAGGGACGTACTGAAATATATGCTCCAGAGAAATCCGCAACGACAGGAAAAGAATGCGGATAGATGGCGTATTGTTGTCCGTACCGATGAAGACCGGTTGAATGACCTGGCAGATAAAATTGTATGGTTGGGAGATTTTTTCTGTATAAAAGTAACTTTACCATTCATAAATACAGTGTATGCCGTGGAACCCCGAAAAATATAACCAGTTTAAAAACATAAGATATCAGCCTTTCTTTGACCTGATGGAAATGATTTCCGGCGAAGGAATAAAGCATGCTGTAGATATAGGATGCGGCACAGGTGAGCAAACCTCTATCCTGTCAGAAAAATTTGAAGCTGCTTCTTTCTTAGGTATTGATTCTTCTGATGAAATGCTCCTGGGTTCAGGAAAATATATAAGTGAGAAACTACAATTTAAAAATTCAACTATTGAAAAGTTTATAGCCGATGGCTCAAAATGGGATCTGGTTTTCAGCAATGCAGCTTTGCAGTGGACAGATAATCATTACGGGCTTTTTTCGGCGCTCATCACAAAGCTCAATCCAGATGGTCAATTGGCAATACAGATGCCGGTACAAAATGAGAACCTGCTGAATCAATTATTGATGCAACTTGTGCAGGAAAAACCCTTTGTTGATTTTTTGCAAGGCTGGAAAAGGGTGTCGCCGGTATTAAGCATTGATAAATACGCGCAGATTATGTTTGACGGTGGTTTGGGTGAATTGCAGATTATTCAAAAAGTGTATCCGATCATTGCAGATAGCCCGCAAAAGCTATTTGATTTTATTTCAGGCTCATCATTAATTCCTTACATGGAAAGAATGTCAGAAAATGAGCAGGAAATATTTGTTGCTGAGTATAAAGGTCGCATTGAAAAAGCATTTAAAAAGTTTCCTGCTATATATGCGTTCAAACGCCTGTTGCTTTACGGCAAGAAGGAGTAGATTCGTCGGTCACTCGTTTTACATTTTATAGCAGATTTTTGACTTGAATCAAATATTTTAGTAGTAGAATCCATACATAATATAACAAATGCGATATTGTATTGACAATATCGCATTAATAAATAAGTTATCATCAATTTATAAAGTCGATATTTCATTGCCGGGCCTCCCAAAGAGACACGACAGGATCATCCCCGTTTTCGCATAGGTTGTATTTTCCAGTATGTAAGTGTTCGCCACAGCCATTCCAACGGTCCAAAATGGAAATATTTTAACCATAGCCGGCTGATGAATAATTGTATTAGCCAGATACCAGCCACTACATAAAAAATCTGGCTGTATTGCAATGTTGCATATAGATTAAGACCGTATCCAAAAAACAGCAGTGTGCAAATAACGCTCTGCATCACATAATTGGTAAGCGCCATTTGACCAACAGCAGACAGCCGGTCAATAACCTGTTTGCATTTTTCTGATCGTAGAATAAGCATGATTATCGCAGCATCTGCCATCACCAGTAAAATGCGCTGAACGGGGTAAATAAGATTCATCCATACGATCGGGTGCTGCTCCATTTGTAAAAAGTAGACTGAAAGGTCAGGATAGTAAATAAAGGAGTAGCAAAAATCCCAGATCACCAAAGGCAGCCCAAGGCCATATCCCACTATGGCAGTCCACAAGTATTTTCTTCGTGTCCACTCACCGGTTAAAAATCCCCATTTGAATAATGCCATACCCAACAACATCAAAGCCAAAGGGTCCCACAAGCCATAAATAAGATAGGAGGTTTGAAGTATCCATGTCTGCTTTCTTTTGTGGGCAGCAATGGTTGAATAGTCGCTTTTCATAATGCGGGTGTTATCCGCTATATCCTGATCATTGGGTATAAATGTTTGCTCCAGTTCCCGCCACTGGGTCAATACCTCCTGTTGTTTCGCATCAGGTTTTTGCCCCGGGGATAATGCTTTTGTTACCTTCACATAAGCTATGCGTTTTTCTCGCATGCCCTGGTAATAGGAGGTTTGAATAATAAACTCCACAGCAGCTACCAGCGGAATACCTAATACCAGGTATTGGGGTTTTAGTTTGCGAAACAAAAAGGCGATCATTCCAATTATACCATAATAATATAATATATCGCCATCCCATAATAAAAGATGTGCATCGGCAAGCCCCAATAATACGAGCCAGAACATTCGTTGGTAAAATAAACGGGTGCTGGTTCCGGCAGCAGTTTTTTTGTTCAATATAAATAGAAGAATGCCTGCGCCAAACAATAATGAAAACAATGCCCGCATTTTACCTTCCCAAAAGATCATTATTACTGCACGTATCCAAAAATCAACCGTATGCATATCGGTGCGAAACGGCTCCGAATAGCGGCCTGGCATGGAGAACTCAGGGATATTCATTAGCAATATACCCAGTACAGCTACACCTCTTAGCACATCAAGCGAGCGGATCCTATTGTTGGCGGCAACGGGGAACGCCTCCTGTGATGAAGTTAAGTTGAAATTAATTTTCATGATACCTGTTTTGAGGAAATGATTGGTTAAAGCATTACCTGCCTGCAGTAATACCTGCCGGTAAGTTGTTCAATTTTATTTTTACCAGGTTAATTGACTCAGTTGCAAAAATAAATAGCATCAAAAACGAAGTCAACAATAGCAGCATCATGGGAATTGATGCCAGTTGGAAAGAGAGTGCTTGTTTTTTCATTGTAATATTTTTTCCAAATCTCAGTAACAGAAAACTTTGGATCAATACCACAATGGGGGATTTTGCAACAGTTTATATCAGCCCCTGCTGCACCGCCTTCATCACGGCCTCGCTGCGGCTGGCTACGTGTAATTTTTTATAGATATGCTTTACATGCGTCCGTACAGTTTCATAGCTAATGAACAACTTATCCGCAATTCTTTTAAAATCATCACCATCGATCATGCATTTAAGCAATTCCTTTTCGCGGTCGCTCAACTGGTAATCATGGCTGGAAGGGGTTACCAGTATTACATTCTTATTGGAGAAAAAGCCAAGTATTTTTTTAGCAACAGTAGTATTCATGGGAGCTCCCCCATCCCAGACTTCTTTAATAGCTTCAAGATATTTACCTGGTGGATCGTTTTTAAGGATATAACCGGAAGCACCGGCACACAATGCCTGGAATATACGTTCACTATCGTTGAATACCGTTTGTATCAGCACTTTTACGTCAGGAAATTTTTCGGCGATCAATCCTGTAATTTCGATACCATTCAGCCCCGGCATTTCAATATCCATCAATACCACATCCGGATTGCTTCTTTGTATGGCAAGTTCCCATCGGTTACCGTCGGGATAAGCTCCAGGGCAATGGTATCCCGGTGTGCCGTTTAAAATAGCCTGCATAGCATCACGGACCAACTTGTTATCTTCAAAGATTATAACCCGAATTTCCATAACCATAAGTTTAAATGCAATGATATAATTTAAATAAGTAGTACTGCATACCTCATCAGGTGATTTTCAATTGAAGGGAGACCTCACAGCCTTTGCCTTCAGAAGTATGTAGTATATATTCAGCGCCTATTGCATCCGCTCTCTGCTGCAGGTTGTCAGAGCCATTACCCCGCCTCACCGCTTCCGGATCAAAACCATTCCCATTGTCTTTTATGGAAAATTTAAGTATTTTTTCTTCTTCTCTTACACTCAACCCCAGCATTGTTCCTCCACTATATTTCGCCGCATTATTGATGGCTTCTTTGCAAAACAGGTAAATATTGCGGCGCTGCTCCATATTGAGTTGTAGTTGTTGTACTACACCTGTAATATTCACTTCTACTTCCATATTTTTAGCGGCTGCCATATTCCTGGTGTATTCTTCCAGCCGTTGCATAAGATCAGCCAGGCTGCTTTTGACAGGATTGATCAACCATACAATATCGTTGAGCTTGTTCACCATTTGCGCAGATGAATCCTGCATGATATTGAGGGAGTTTTCAACACCTGCGAGATCTTGCGACTGAAGTTGTGTTTTAGTAAGATGGCTGTACATGGCAACCCCACTAAGCGTTGCACCTACTTCGTCATGCAGCTCCCGGCTGATGCGGAGACGCTCAGTCATCAGGGTTTGTTCATTCTGGAGCCGTTTCTTTTTTCTGAACCAGTAAAAACCGTAGCCTCCAATTAGTATGATGATCCCAATGCCTGCCAGTGCAAAATTTTTACGCTGATTTTCTTTTTGCGCCAGTGCTGTTTTCAATTCATTCTCGGTAGCCAGTAGTTTAATCTGATCTTCCTTTTTTCCATACTCATATTGCGTTTTATATGAATTTGCATTATCAATATTTTCCTGAGTAACGAGGCTGTCTTTATAGGAGACATAAAGTCGGTAATGATCATACGCAGCCTTATAATTACCTGACAGCTCATCAACTTCGTGAAGGACTGAATAAGCATTCGTTCGCCCGGGTGTGAAACCTTCGGACTCTGCAATTGTCAAGGCTTCGTTAATATACCGGTAGGATTTATTCAATAATTCCTTTCTTTCAGCTGGTGATTTAAGCCTGGCAAGAGATAAAAATGATCGGGCAAGGGAGATACTGGAAATCCTGTGCGATGCATTTCGCTGGGTCTCCATTTTATATTGTTCCCTGAAATAATACAAAGCACTGTCAAATCTTTTTAATGCCTCTTGCGGATTGGCTGCATCAAGCGCAGAATCCCCCATATTCTGTTGCACTGATCCAATCAACCCTAAGGTATATGCTATCCCAAATGCCGGGGCCAGGGTGTCAAGCTTCTTGTAGATAGTCAGGGCCTGACAATGTTGTTCATATGCATATCCGTATTGTCTTTTCCCGGCATATACAAGCCCGATATTGTTATAACTATAAGCAAGCCCCGCCCGGTCATTGAGCAACAGGTAAGCTTCTTTTGATTTTATTAAGCTTTCCAACGCCTTTTCTTCATTTCCCAGTTCAATGTAAGCATTCCCAATAAGCATTAACATGGGAGCCTGTCCTTTGATATCATTATTCTTTTCTAAAACAGCAATTGCTTTTAAAGCATAATTAATAGCCTCAGCAGCATTAAACTCCTGGTAAAAATATTTATTGGCTATCAAAGCATAACAATCGGCAATACCTTTAGGATCGCCTATCTTTCCTAAGATATCCACTGCTTTTGCAAGTGCAGCAAAAGAATTTTTGAAATCATCTTCGATCTTTCCAATTGCTATCAATGCTGCTGCAATCCCTCTTTTATATTGAATTCTCTCTGCAAGCATATATGCTTTTTCAGCATAATGGATCGCCATCGAATCTTTTTGCCCGGAAGGAGTGCCGGCAATCCCAAGCAAAGCATTAACTGTAGTACTATCTCCCCGATTCTGAATAATGATATTCATCAGTGAATCCATAGGAGATCTCTGCGCAACGCAATTCAGTGAAAATGTTATTATAGAAATTAAAAAAGCCAGGCTCTGACGCCAATACTGGAGGGGAAAAACGATTTTTCCGGGATATATTTTTTTTAACGTTGTCATCTCCCCGTCTAATAGCGTTTTCAAATTTGATTGAAGATAATATAATACATACTTATATATAAAAAGCCGGCAGAACTTTTTCATGATATCATGATTTTTGTTCGGATAAAGATTGGCTCTCCCTAAATCCTATTCAATACCCCATTGGAGTAAAATAAGCAGCCTGAAGATTTGCAAAAGAGGTCATCTGGCAAATAGCCTCTTTTCTTGCCATCCTGGAGCATAACCAGCATAAAAAAGGCCCCCGGTAAATCGAGGGCCCCTTATCGAAAAATTTATCGCTTATCGTATTTCAACATAATCCAGCTTAAAATCTATACCGTTTTTACCATATCGCGTAATATAAATGTAGTTAGTCCCTGCTTCCAGATACACATCGCAATTCATCAATTTCCAATCCGGATGCGAGCCGGGTATCAGCGAAATACTCCTATCATTGCTCTTTATCTCAATCCTGGAAGTACTTCCAGAATTATCTTCGTTTTTATAGTTCACCCTTAACCGGTATACCTTCGGTTTTGCAACATCAACAGCAATAAGAACAGTAGAACTATCCTTACTCATATTCACGTAACCGATACCACTCGCTTTTTCTTCATCCGACTGCTTTTTCGAACCGTTTATCAATGATGCAACCTCCGCCTCATATTTAGATGAATTATTAGTTATCCTTATCACTCTGCATTCATGCGGAAGCAACTTAACAGGGAAAGCGTTTGCATACCCGCCCAGTTCCTTATGCAGCCAAAGATCGCGCACCTGGTACTTCCCATCCTTTTTCAGCCCCAGCTCTTTTACAAAATCTATCCCACGCTCCTGCTCAGTTTCCTCCCGGTTAAACAATCCTACGATCCAATCCCCATTCGGCATCTGCCCTATCCATCTCGAACTATTTGCCGCATCATTCATATCATAACTAATGGGCTTCCCGGCAAACCCCTCGTCATTCAGGGAAAGAAGTTCTTCATTTTGATAAAGCCAGGCATCATTGCCAATAGTATTGAACTGATCTGCGATAGCAATGGGAGAACCCGTCATCGCCAGCAATGAGATCTGGAATTTCTTTTCGTTTTCAGTTGGTAAAGTATTGATCCTTGTGAAATCTCCGTCCAGCACCATCTGGTCCCTGCCACCAATGTCTGCAAAACTTACAAACCCATCGAAGGCATTGGCAAATTGGGGCCAGTTATGTTTGGACTGGCCTCTGCGTCTGCTACTCGTAAATTCCCAGCCGCCGTTGAAACAGTCGTCGCTTATGCGGATCATGTCGCCATATTTCAATTCAGTTGTTCCATGATTAAAACAATTTGGCATAACTAAACTGAGCATCATGGTGCTGTCAGCAGCTTCTCTCATCCAGCGAAGGGCCTTATTGTATTTCTCCAGGCCATAATTGTTCTCGTAATTCTCCAGGAAATCGATCCTAAGGAAATTCACTCCCATTTCCTTAAAATATCGGATATACCCCTGGATCCATTCTTTTGCACCAGGCTTATCAACATCAACCCAGTATAATTCGCTATTAAAAGAAACAGGGCCTGTAATATCTCTGCTTGTATAGTTGGTTCCCTTAACAGGCAGATTGTCGTGATAAGCGGTTTTAGTTAACCATAAAGGATTGTAATAAACACCCATTTTCATTCCTTTATCGGCGATGTATTTAGCCCAATAATCAAAACCGAATTGCCAGTTGCTATTATACTTTGTTATGAACCCGTTTTCATTTAAAGTCTGGGCGCCTTCAATCCAGCCGTCATTACTCACCATATCATAACCGAACGCTTTAAAATTATCATTGACCCAGTCGATATTTTTTTTCCAGAGTTCTTCGGGTATAGGTTTGTTGTTAACCCAGCAATATTCATAAGCTATCCAATAGCGGGGACCGCTACCCTTTTTCCTGGAAAGAGGAATATCCTGGTATGTTTTTTTGGAAGCGCGTTGATCATAAGGCTGGGCATTCAACAATAATGCATCGGCGAATAGCATTATAAATAGCAGAATGGGAAGTGAGTTACGTCTCATCTGGTAATATTAATTCTTGTTATTAATGATAAGGTTTTCTAATAGCCGGGATTTTGAATCAGGTTTGGATTGGCGTCCAGTTGTTCTTTTGGAATGGGATAAAGCTGACGGAAAGCTTCGTCGGTATAAGGCTTGAAAATAGTGGGATCGTTATACCTTCCGAATCTTATTTTATCAGACCTGCGCCATCCTTCCATAAAAAGCTCCCGGCCTCTTTCATTCATTATCTTTTCTGCATCGAGACTGTTAAATGGAGCAACGCCGGCCCTTTGTCTGAACTGGTTTACAATTTGCAGCGACGTCGTATTTGTCGGGTCTAATCTCCACATTGCTTCAGCTTTCATCAGCAGAATATCTGAATAGCGGAAAACAAAGAAATCACTATTGAGAAATCCGTTGCTGCCTTTTTCAACCTCCCATTTTATTATTCTCGCGCCTGACTGCCTTGCCGTATTATAAAGAGAAATGAAAGTAGGTGTGAGATTTACCCATGGGTCGCCATCAATTGCCGGATCCTTTTCATAACCGGGATCCAGCAGTTTGTCTCCATTTGCAGTGTATTGCGGCCCCCAAAGAAGATTATCTGTTTTCCGGATATCGTTGTCTTCATATAAATTAAAGAACTCTGTTTGTGCCGATAATCCGTTCCATGGTTGCTGGGTCAGCGAAAAAGTCTGCACATGGGAAGGATGCAGGCTGATCAATGGCAGAAACCAGGTCCATTGCGTATAGGTTTCATCGAATGGAATGGCGAATATCGCTTCTGTTGAATTCTGATTCTGCGCAATGAAGTTATCCTTGTAATTAGCCGTAAGACTGAACTCATTTGAGCCGATGATCTCATTTGTTGCATCTATTGCTTTTTGCCACTGGGGCGTACCACTATATACGCCGGCATTCAAATAGAGCTTGGCCAGGATTGATTGAGCCATCCAATAGGTAGCCCGTCCATAGGTATTAGTGTTGATATCTTTTGACAGGTTGGCAAGATTGTCTTTGACCTCCTTTTCAATGAAATTGTAAACTTCGAGCCTTGTGCTCGTTTTCGGCAGATAATCTTTAGGCACATCAAATTTGTCTACGATCGGAACGTTCCCCCATTCATCGATCAGCCATAAGTACCATAAAGCCCGTACCGTTTTTATTTCTGAAATATAAGTTTTGTATTTCTCTGCATCTATTTGTTCGAGCTGATAAATTAACCGGTTGCAGATATTAATTTGTCCGTAGAAGGATTGCCAGGTGCCGGCGAAAAAACGATTGTTGGAGATCCATTTGTGATCGGTCATTTGCTGGTCCTGTCCATCACCTGCCCAATCTCCCCCTGTTCTTCCAACGATGGCTACTTCATCGGTGGTACAATAAATTGTCCATAAGTTCCCAAAACCCTGAAACTCTCTCAATCCGCTATATGCAGCTCCCAAAGCAGACACAATCTCTCCTTCCGTTTTCAGAAAATTATCATTTCCGAGCTGACTGTATAAAGGCTCTTTCAGTTTTGTGCAGCTGTTAAAGAGGGGAATAGTGCAAAGCAGCCCAACAAATAATGCTATGTTTTTTATATTAATGATTTTCATGATCGAAATTTTAGAATGAAACATTAAAGCCAAGTGTGAATGTCTTTGTGGTAAGCCAGCTATTGCGCGGCTCAACGCCAGGGGCCAGTACATTTCCGTCGTTATCGGTGTAGCGTGGTTCAGGGTCAACACCGGTGTATTTTGTGATGTAAAACAGGTTTTGCCCCGAAATAAATAACCGCAGATTTGAAATAGCCCCATTCGCCGGAGTTTTGAAATTGTAGCCAAGCGACAAGTATTCCAGTTTTGCAAACGAAGCATGTTCCAGGTAATAACTATTGTAAGCGGCGGGTCCTGTATAATTTGGATCGAAATACTTTGTGTTCACAAGATTGTATGAGCTTATCCTGGAAACCTGTTCAAACATCGTCCGGTTCAAATTCACAAGATCGTGGCCATACACGCCCCTGAAGAATATGTTCAGGTCAAACCTTTTGTAGTTAAGCGTATTTGACCAGCCCCATTCACCTTTTGGCAAACCCCGTCCGATGATCGTCATATCCTTTTCATCTATCGTATTGTTTTTATCGATATCCCTGATGATATATTTTCCATCTGCGCCTACGCCTTCATAGATCCAGCCAAACATTTGCCCTATGGGCTTTCCTTCTTCCACCCTCACCGTATTACCAGTAAGTGGAGCTGGCAAACCACCCACTTCTCTTACACCATATTTAATATCTCCCATGGAAAGGGAAACGACTTTCGTGTTGTAGGTAGAAAAAGTCGCTTTTGTATTCCAATTAAAGTGGTTGGTTTTAATTACATGATAGTCCAGCGAAACCTCAATACCTGTATTCTTTAACTTCCCTGCATTGAGCACAGTTGTTGGGAACAAATTGGGAGGAACGGGAACATTGAGTGTAATAAGCGCATCCTTTGTGTTGCGGCTATAAAAATCTACCGTTCCATTAAGTCTTGAATCGAATGCGCTGAAGTCTACCCCAAAATCAATTTCTGATTTTGTCTCCCATTTCAGATCTGGATTAGGATTACTTTGAGGTGAATAAACGGGTGTGAACACTCCATTATATAAGAAATAGGTTGGAGACGATCCTGGGCCATAAAGTTGTTGCGACAAATAACTTTGTCCTGGCAAAGCCCCGGTCACACCATAACTGCCACGCAGTTTAAGCAGATCGATATTGGAAAGATCGAGTATCCGGCTAAGGTCTGCAGCCAGGCTAACGCCGGGAAACAATCCCCACTTATTGCCGGCGCCAAACCGTGATGAACCTTCCTTCCTTAATGAAGCTGACAGGAAATAAGTGTTGTTGTAAGCAAAACTTGCCCTTCCAAAAAACGCTGCCAGTTTATTGTTCTCTTTAACGCTGGTAGCGATCGCTTTTCCATCTGCGAAATCCTTGGCCGCGGCAAAATTGTTATACCCGAAAGCATCAGTCAGGAAATTACCTGCCTGGGTAAAGAAATTCTCCGAAGTAAAATCCTGGTAAGAATAACCTGCAAGAAAGTTCATCGTTAGGCCTCTAAGTGATTTGCTGTAGTTGCCTGTCACTTCAAACAGGTTACTTTTGGAGTTGTTATTACCACGGCTGGCCAGCCCGTTTCTATCCACACCGCTGGCATAATAGCTGTATTTGCTTATGTATTGACCGTTAGTAATGTTATCATTATTCCTTGCGAAGCGAACAGATCCGACAAGGTTTTTAATTACTTCATAGTCTGCCTTTAAATTATACATAAGGCGGCTGGTAACCTGGTTGTTGATGTTCTGCTGTATAATGCCAACCGGGTTGTATAGCTCGTGTACTTCAGATTGAAAGTAACCTCCATATTTTGAATAGGCCGGGTCAGACGAATGGATGGGCGCCGTTGGAGGCATCGCTACAGCAGCCCTGAATGCGTCTTCAAATCCTAATGCAGCATCCCTTGATTGCAGCGACAGGTTAAATAAAAGTGTCAGCCGGTCGTTCAGGGCTTTCTGGCTTAGATTGAGTCTTGCACCAAGCTGCTGGAATCCCGTATTCTTCAATATGCCTTCAACATTCCTGTAATTAACGGAAGCCATGTATTTCGTTTTGTCGGTGCCCCCTGACAAAGCCAGGTTATGGGTATGGGAAATAGCATTCCGGGTTATTTCATTGAGCCAGTCAATATTACTTCCATAGTCCGTTCCTCCGTTTGCCAGGTAGGTTTGGCTATTCATTACAGGCAGATACCTGTTTTTCATTTCTGACGATACATATCCATTGTATTCTACCCGGGTTTTACCTTTTGCACCAGACTTGGTCGTAATCAGGATCACTCCTGAAGAGCCTCTCGTGCCATAAATTGCCGCGGCGCCTCCATCCTTCAAAACATCGATAGAAGCGATATCATTCGGGTCGATACTGTTCAAATCAACACCAATGATCCCGTCAACAATGATCAGGGGCTGCGAACTGGCTCCAAGCGTCGATAACCCCCTCAACCTGATATTATAGTTGCCATTGGGATTTCCCTGCGGCGCCACAATGCTTAATCCTGCTACCTTGCCTTGAAGCAGTTGAGCCGGATTGTTGATAGCACCCTTGTTGAGGTCGCCCGGCGTTAAATGAGCGACAGCATTGGTAACCTCTTTTTTGGCAACGGTTCCGTATCCGATCACTACTACGTCACCAAGCGACTGATTGTCAGTCAGCAGAATTATACTCAGGTAGGTATCTTTTACAACTTTTATCTCCTGGCGCTGATACCCGGCATGGGTGAATACCAAAAGGGAGCCCGGCTTTAAGTTACCCAGTGAGAAATTTCCTTCGTTATCTGTAGTTGTTCCGAGATTGCTTCCCTCGATGGTTACATTCACGCTGTTAAGGGGAGTTCCTTTGTCATCTTTTACGTTGCCCTTCAAATCGAGATTTTGTGAAATGGCCGCCACGCTAAAGAAATTGCCGAGGGTAAAAAGCAAGACAAGGCGAAAGCAATGGTTGATTCTTTCTTTCATATAGCCAGTTTTAGTTTGAATTAAAAATGTTCGCAATAGCAAATCAATACCAGCCAAATTACTCGCGACAGGGCAAGCTGGATTCAACATCAAGGAAAAAACTAAACGGCACATCCAAGCTATAAACTGATAATCAACTTATTACATTTGCAGCTAATGCCTTAAAATCTAAACCGTGAATATGGTTAAAGGGGAGTTCCGGACAGGTTGACCAGCTATATAAAGTCGTGGTTTCGCATTTTTCCGGGGAGGAAGAGTTCAGAAGCAGTACCAGGTCTTTTCAGAAAGTGCCGATTTGCATAATTCTTTTTTCGAAATCGTTGGGATAACCCGATTTGTTTTTGATCCTTGATCTGTAGGTATAAATAGTGGTCAACGAATAGCGGAGCAGTGAAGCAATCCTGTTACTATCCGATATTCCCAACCGGATAAGGGCAAATATTCTTAGTTCCGTTGACAGTCCTTCATTGGGTTTGGGCAGAATTTTTTCTTTCTCCGGCATCAGCTCATTGAATTTTTCAACAAAATCAGGGAATATGGTCAAAAACGCCTTATCAAAGCTATGGTAGAAGTCTTTCAGCTCTGTTTCAACAACAGCTTCCTGGATTATGTCTGGAGAACTCTCCTGAAGTCCTTTTTTCAGGATAGTCCTTTTTTTCAATGATTTTTGATAATCCTCGATTTTCCCAATATAAGTGGAACAGAGATCGAAGAAATGACCAACATAGAACTCCTTAATCCGGTTAGCATCCGAAAGTTCGGTATTAATATTATTCAGTTGCTGGTTGGCATTTTTCAGGTCTTCATTCATCATGTCCAGTTTCTTCCTGGCTTGTGCCAGTGAGATCATCTGTTTCCTGATCAGGAACACGGTAATTAACAGGCCCACAACAAGACAGCTGATGATCACCAGGGCTGCTCTCATCCTGTTGCGTTGCTTAACACTTTCTTCTTCGTAAGCCTTTTCAATAATGGGTAGCATTTTCCCGATCTGGAAATTCCTGTACCGGGCATTGTAAAAATTTGCATCATCCAGCGCGTAATGGGTGTATTTATAGGCTCTCTTAATGTCACCGGTAATAAACAGCGTATTCGACAAAGAAGTTAAAGCAAGGTTTTCCATAGTGGCACTCTGTATATCCGAAATGGCCGCGATGATCATGTATTTGAGTTTCTCATCCCTTTCGCGCCCTCCATTAAATTCGTTGTAGAATAATGACATGCAAAGCTGTGCCCCGGCATACATATGCATTGAAGTGTCCACTTTTGCCAGGCAGGCCCTGAGTGCTTTTTCCGCATTGCTATTATCATGTTTGACATAATAATCTTTAAACTTCCAGAAATAAAACTCTGCTGAGTTGGGTTGCAGGTATGCCAGCGCTGAATCCCTGTATTTTATTAATTGTGAATTGTAAATAGTTTTAAACCGGCTGTCGTTTATAAAATCCAGTAAATGAACATAAAGCTCTTCCTGTGCAGTGTAATAAAGTAGTTTTAAGCTGTCGTCTAATGCGCCTGAAGGAATCGAATCCAATAATTTCTGGGATTCACTAAATATACCTACGGATGAAAGTAACCGGGCTTGTTGAATTTGAGTTTCAAATTTCCATTTGCTATTCCTGTTGTCAATCGCAATGATCTTGTTACGATCAAGATATTCAAAGGCCGAATCGCTAATGTAATACTGGTATTCATCGATAATCGATTTATTCAGATCAAATTGCTCTTTGGCGGATTTGCCGGGAAGCTGCTCCTTTAATAAATCGATCTTCTGATCTTTCTTTTTTTGGTAGTGCCCCTTATTTTTCAGGGTATAATCCAGCACATTTAAAAGAGAATCAACATTGGCCTGTCCCTTTGAATAATGAGAGATGAAAAGCAATAAAAAAACAAGGGGGCGTATTTTGAGAGGTGGCATTTTAAGTTGTGTCAGGTTATCGATCCGGGCAAGCAGTCATGTGACACAAGTTAAGTTAAAAAAGCAAGAGTTGAGTAAGACTGTATGTTACAATCACAGCTGAACGGCAAATGCTTTTTCCCCATTCCAGTTAACCACTTTCGCAGGTTTATTTTCTTCTTTTACAGTAACCTGGTATTTGCCTCCAGCCCGCCGAACGTTAATATCAAACCTTGTATTGAAAGCATAAATATTTTTCAACGACATATGATCCCATCCCCTGGGCAGTTTAGGGCAGATCATAAATTCTTTAAACCCTACCGGCTCAAATCCAAAAGCGCCTTCCACAAGGGCACGGCAGTAAAGCCCGCTTTCTGCTGAAAGATGCCGCTGATTGCCTTCGGGCCATGCCTCAATTGCATACGGTACATGCTCGCCTAAAAGGCGCTGAGCAGAATAATAAGATAGATAAGAAAGCGCTGTATCAGTGGCACCAGCTTTTAACAATCCCCGGAAGGCATACAGCGTAGACCTGTCCCAGAATGTAGTGGAACCTGATTCGGTCAACAGGCCATTCGGGGTCCATAATTTAGGCGATAGCAATGCCGCCTGTGTTTGTTCTTTACGGTCATTGATACCCATCACCAGTGGCAAACAGATCCAGGAACGAAGTTTATTATTGCCATCGTAGTAACGATACGTATTATACCCTTCCACCGATGCTCCGAAATAGCGTTCAATATTATTCTTCAATTTCTGTGCTTCCTTTTTCCATTCCTTTGCCAGGTCTGTTTTGCTCAGTGCTGCTGCTAATTTTGAGCCATACAGGAAGGATGCATAAGCCAACACATTTGTAGATAAATTGTATTTCCCGGCAGGGAACCGTCCCTCCAACTCATCAGAGTCGGAAAAGATAACACCTTCCGGAGATTTCTTATGCAGTAAAAACCGATTACACCATTCTATCAGTGGCCAAAGCGAATAAGCTTCGAGTGTATCGGCACAGGTTAGCGCGAATACCGATGCCCCATAAGCTATCATGGCCTGGTCACCCCTGTCGCCGGCACCATTCCAATAGCCAGTTCCTTCAGCAATGATCGAACTGGGAATTGGCCTGAGGGAATCATTGATATATTTCGCAAAATGACGGAAGCTATTACGGGCCGATTCAAGCCCTGCGGCATTTCCGAGATAGGCAAAAAAAGGATTGATATATTCAGCCTGGTCATTAGCCCATATAGCGGCGTAATATTCACCGCCCCCCGGGCCGTGCATTAAGCCTTGCTTTGTTTCATAGATGCTTTCTGCTGCCCTGATCTTGGCAAAAGCAAACATGCGGTTAATTGTATCATTAGGAGTTTGAAGCAACAATTTTTCCTGGAGTTCATTCACCAGTTCCTGTCTTTTTTCCCATTCATATCCGTCAGCGCAATAAAAAGGCTCATCTGATTTTTTCCTGGCAGAGATCACCAACCAGAAATGATAAGCACCCCTTGCCGGGATAAGCTGGCGCCCTCCATTATATACCTTGTAATTGATAACATACGAACCATACACTCCTTTGTTTTCGTCGGTGATGATATTGCTGTCGATCGATGGAATGTAAACTGATACAGGAGCAGTGGTGTTGTTCCGGATAATATAGGACTCCAGGTAGGCCGGCTTATCGGTAGAGGGAAATATCTTCCTTTCTAAACTGAATCCCTGTTTCAGGAGACTCCTGGATTGCAATGCACCCCTGATAGAAAATGACTGGGGAACTTCACTTGCTTTTTCATCCCCGATCATAATTGCATCCACCAGGTTGCCGTCAAATTCCCGGATAAGATTCCCCCTGGTATCATTTGGGATTGTACGCAGCATAGGGAAAACAAGTTTCCTGCTGATATGCATCGTTCCTGGTGAACTGAGTCCATACCGGACGATCGCAGAGATCTGCTTGCCGCTCATTTCTATATGATCAGTATGTATTTGCCCCGGCTGTACGGTCCATTGGATGCTTCCATCATTTTTAAGATGCCAGTATTTCTGTTGGGCAAATAAAGAAATCCCAACCAGTAATAACACCGGCAGAATTATTTTTTTCATCCTGTTCTTCGTTTGTTTTGTTCTACCTGATTAAAGCATGCTTCTTCTTGCCAGCGTAGTAGGTATGGTTATTTGTATTTTTTCCTTTTTGAGTATAGCTTCAGCAGCCATGGTTCCCATCAGGGCAAAATAGTCATTATTGTTTTGCCGGGCAAGACCTTCACATCCACATAAGAACACGTATTGCCCATCGTGCCTGTTTGGGGGATAGCTCTTATCTTTTTACCATCTACCTGGATAAAAGACAGGCGCCCATGAAAAGACACCCGCCAGTTAATTGTTTTTTTCCCATTATTTGTCAATGTGCTGCCTTTAGGCCAATGTTTCAGGTCTATAGGCGATGCAAGAATATCCAGGTTGCGAAGTTCTGAAGAATTAGCCGATTTATTATTATAAATCGTAGTTAAGCGGTTCGAGGGTGCATCCATTATAGTACATCATGTATTGCCAGGCATGCATTAACTTGTGAGCCAATCACTATTGCCTGCCGCGATTTATCATCCCCGACTAAAATCATTAATTATGTGGTACAACACCAAAGTCACTGAATTATTAGGCATCGAATACCCTATCATGCAAGGCCCTTTTGGCGGAAATTTTTCAACAGTTGAGTTGACAGCTGCTGTATCCAACAGCGGGGGAATCGGTGGTTATGGTGCTTACACTTTAAGCCCGCAGGAGATCATTGATGTAAATAGCAAGATCAAAGCCGCGACCAGCAGACCATACAATATCAATCTATGGGTATCAGATAATGATGTGCCGGGCGGAACTGCCACTGATGAACAATACGAAGCGGCTAAAAAAGTATTCAAGCCTTATTTTGATCAGGCCGGTATACCCGTGCCTGAAAAACCTGCTCCCTTCAAATCAAGATTTGAGAATCAATTGCAGGTGATATTCGATATCCGTCCAAAGCTGTTCAGTTTTGTGTTCGGTATGCCTTCTGCCGATGTTCTGGAACAATGCCGTAAACTCGGTATTAAAACAGCGGGAGCAGCTACAACATTGGATGAAGCCATTGCGTTGGAAAATGCTGGCGTGGACCTGGTCATTGCTGCCGGTTTTGAAGCAGGTGGGCATCGCCCATCATTTTTGGCACCAGCAGAACATTCGACTATCGGGACCTTTGTGTTATTGCAATTGATCAGGGAAAAAATAAAAGCACCTGTTGTAGCTGCAGGTGGAATTGCTGATGGCCGTGGTATTGCAGCAGCACTCACTTTGGGGGCAGATGGTGTGCAAATAGGTACTGCTTTTCTCGCTACGGAAGAATCAGGGGCATTACCTGCCCACAGGCAAATGCTATTATCCGGCGCAGCAAAAAATACAAGCCTGACAAGAGCGTTTACAGGGCGATTGGGCCGCGGAATTGCTACTCAACTGGCAAAAGACCTGGCAGGAAAAGAAGATCATTTTTTGCCGTTCCCTTTACAGGGCTCCTTCATGTCTTCTTTAAGAAAAGCTGCGATCGAACAACAGAAATGGGATTTGCTGTTATTCTGGAGCGGCCAGATAGCACCGGTACTTCATCATACAAAAGTGTCAGAACTGATGCAGTCGCTTGTTGAGGAAACAAATACTCTCCAGAAGTAAAAGGTTGCGTGGATCCGCTACAGCTATCATGCATTTGCCATTAGCAGATCAAATGCTTTTTGCCCGATTATACTTTGCAAAACTTCGGGGCTGTCTTTAGCCTGGCTTCTTAAATCATTTACCAACAGTGAAGGATCATAGTTAGTGCAAAAAGCAATCTGGATCCCGATTCCCCAGATAGTGGTATCAGGGATCTTTTTTAAAAGCTCGATCAGTTCATTATTAACCAAGATATTCTCCAAAGAAGTTTTTTTAAATCGGTTACAAACTTCAGGTGGCATAAAAGCAGAGACCATTCCTTCACAGGTTAGCAACAGGGAATCCTGTGTCTGTATTAGGAATGGTCTCAAAGCTTTCATAGAGTAAACCCTACTTGAGATCCGTTTTTAAAATCTGCAGTACCGGCTTTTATGAAAAACACGCTGCTATTTTATCTCTTGCAGGTTTCCAATTTTCCTGAATTTTCATAAGGGAAAAATTGTATCGTCTTCCGCCACCATTCAATCCCAAACGGAACGGCTGCTGGCTGCGATTTATACTATGTAGACGACCGGACAGTACCGGGGTTGCCTGAGGAAATAAAAAAGAGCAGAGGATTATCATTTTATCGGCCTGACGAATAAAAACCAAAAAGGTTGCCCTACATGTAAATTTTTTATTATATCTAGTAATTTTACTTTTGCATTCCCAAAAATTACTAGAAACATTAAATGAATCCCATCGGGCTAAATAGCGGAACTTCTGCAGAGGGCAACGGAGATAGCGATATTGGAGTCTTTATTAAAAAGACCCTGGAAGGAGATGATAACGCTTTCCGATATATCTATAATTTTTATTCCGGGAAAATGTACAGTCTATGCAGGCGGTATGCCGGCGTAGTGGATGCTGATGACCTGTTCCAGGAAGCGTCTATCAAAGTTTTCCGGAGCCTTGCCAATTATAAAGGACTGGGGTCATTTGAAGGATGGATAAGAAAGATCTTTGTAAATACCTGCCTGGATTTTCTTAAAAAGGAAAACAAAATGGTTTTCCTGGAAAATATGGAAGAAGAAGAAGCGATTCATCCTTCTGTTGAAGCTGAAAATTCTATTACCCTGTCGAGTGATGATTTATTAAAAATAATCCAGGGTATGCCGGATGGCTACAGAACGATTGTGAATCTTTACCTCATCGAAGGATACAGCCATAAAGAAATCTCAGAAATGCTTAAGATCAATGAAGGCACCAGTAAATCGCAGCTTTCAAAAGCAAGAGCAAAATTACAGGAGATCATTTTAAAGCAAAATGCCCGATAGTCAGAACGATATATTCAAGCGCCTGTCCCAACACGAGGAGAAGCCACCCGAGTTTCTGTTTGAGAAGATACTCGGGGAAGTCCGTCATGGACCTAAGGAAAACGGATGGCATGACTTGAAAGAACATTCCCTCATCCCACCTCCTGAGTTATACAAACATATCAGGCAAAAATGGATGCAGGAAAGATCACAAAAAAGGTCCCCTGTCTTTTTTATCCGGAAATACCGGGCAATCGCTGCCATCCTCCTGGCAGGTATGCTATCTGTAGCTATTTACCTGTTGTTCCCTGCAAAAAGAACAGCTGAGCCGCTGGCGGAAAAAAAACCAGTCCCTGCCGGTCAATCGATTAACAGCGTCCAGAAGCCTGATTCAGCAACATTCAACGCTAATACCGATAGCACAGCAAAGCAAGTCAATACCAAAAAAAGAAGCACCCCTGCCTTGCAGAGCTCGGGTACCCAGGAAATCCCTTTTGTAAACAATGATCTGCTCTCTTCACTGATGGAATGTACCAACTGCAATTTTGCAGCTTACTTTATGGAAAAGAAAAGGATCATCCTGGATATTGATCAGTACTCTGCCGTAACCGTCAGCGACAAGATGCGTTTATTCATGAAAGCATTATATACAACTAACCGGAGAGGCAAATCAACGCATAAGTCGAGAAAAACAAAAAGGATACTGGTAAGATGGCAAAAAGCGGATGCCGCCTATTTTGATAATGAATCATCCAGAACGGCATTAGATCCCCTGGACCTTACCGAATTCCTGATCAATAACAATAAAAAGTAATTTTCCCGCATATAGTCATGCTGCAAAAGTTTTTCAAAATATTATTGCTCATTCTCCTTTTACAATTACCCACGCGCAGCAATGCGCAAAGTCTTGCAGCAGGCGATACTTCCGCGGAAGACATGGTTATATCCTATAACATTGAAATAAAAACAGGCTTAAACCGGACAAGTATCGCTGAAACATATAATGGCGGCAACAAAACGGTTTTTATTTCAAAAAACAAAACGCGGATACGTTTATTAAGCTTGATGCGTATTGAAAGCCTGTTCTTTCTTCCCGGCGCTGATTCAACCATTCATATTTACCAGGAAAAGGAATCAGCAGCCAAAGCCAATCCCAGGAAGGTATCCTTATCCAACTGGCAGAAGCTGAATCTTAAATATGATAGCGCTTACTATAAACCCGTTGCCGGTGAAAGCAAAAAGATACTCGGCTACAATTGCAAAAAAGCCATTATTTATCTGAAAGACGGGCGCACCATCACCGTTTATTACACTGAAGCGATCAAACCGCTCCGGGCCATTTGTGAACCTGCTTTTGCCAGCCTGCCTGGCCTTGCACTCGAATATACCTACAACTATAAATCGGGAAGCTCCACTTACACAGCAACTTCTATAAAGAGGGAAATGATCAATCCTGATATCTTCTTATTGAAAGGCAAACAACCTTCTCACCTGAGGCTGTAATTCAGCGCTTTTGTGGGAAAATAAACCCGGGTCATTTCTCAAAGAGCTTAGCTTTTGTTTTGTATTTTTAGTAACCTGGCAGTCAGCATACTGCTGGTATTCATTCAGCCTAAACCTTATTATATGTCAGCAAAATCTGCAATGGACCTTGTAAAGGAGGCCAAGCAACAAATTGAAAACCTCACTCCCGCCCAGGTAAAGGAAGAGATAAACAATGGGAAAGCACAGCTTATTGATATCCGCGAAGCAGAAGAGCTAACTGTCACAGGTAAAATCCCCGGCTCCACTCATGCACCGCGCGGCATGCTGGAATTTTACGCTGATGCATCACTCCCTTATCATAAACCAGAATTCGATAAAAACAAAAGGATCATCCTGCATTGCGCCTCCGGAGGCAGATCAGCATTGGCTGCTAAAACGCTGAAGGAAATGGGTTATGAAAACGTTGCCCATATGGACGGTGGTATCAAAGCCTGGAAAGAAGCCGGAATGCCGGTTGAATGATCATGGAAAATAAAGCCGGACAACAATACTGGGATCAGTTATACCAAAGCAGGGAAACGCGTTGGGATATTGGTTATCCTTCTCCCCCGCTAAAGGAATATATTGATCAGCTTAAAGATAAACAACAATCCATTCTTATACCCGGCTGCGGCAACAGCTATGAAGCGGGGTATATACTGGCTAAGGGTTTCACTGATCTTACACTTATTGATATCTCGCCGTCGCTGACATCCTCACTCCAAGAGAAATTCAAACACTACCTCGGCAAACAATTACAGATCATTACCGGCGATTTTTTTGAACAGAAGGGACAATACGATCTCATACTGGAGCAAACATTTTTCTGTGCCTTACCTCCTTCAAGCAGGCCTGCCTATGTGCAGCAAATGTATAAGCTGCTAAAGCCGGGCGGTAAACTGGTGGGAGTGCTGTTCAACCGGTTGTTTGAAGAAGCCGGCCCACCATTCGGCGGAACAGTTGAAGAATACAAGGAGCTTTTCCAGGAAAAGTTTTTGATTGAAATGGAGCCTTGTTATAATTCTATTGAAAAAAGGATGAGGAGTGAGGTGTTTATAAAATTGATGCGTGTCCCTGCCTCCGATTAGCTATTGCTGATCATCTCCGATAGCGAGTCTCCGGCGTACATGCTTGCGCTCTTTCTTTCTTATTGCAGTGTTGGTGCTAAGCTGGTGCTCCTTTTGCTTCTCAACAATTTTAAACCAATATGCGGCAGGGATTGAGTTGCTTGAATGAATCTCTAATCTTATTGCCATGTATTCGGGAAGCATGCGGTGCTGGTTAATAAACTGGCTCAATAGGGTTTCGTCGATGCCGATCTCACTGGCAAATTCTTTTCTTTTTACCCGCAACAATTCCACGTACTGTTTAAGAAAATAACTGAAGGTAAAATTCGGATCGAATTCTTTATTCCGGATATAATCTTCCATTTTGAACTTTAGTTGCGAAAGGCCCAAAATCAGCCTGTCTTTTTCAGAGAGGGTCCTTTGTGTCGTTTTCCTTGCAATAGCCAGTTGCCTGGCAGCTTCCTTTTTTTGAGCTGCAGTAAGCTTAACCGGAAAAATAAGCGCCTCAGCCAACTCTTTATCCGTATACTTTGAAGATATCCCTTTATTTTTCATAAATATTCCTCCATCAGTTTAATCAAATTATTCCCATCAAGATAAAGCTGCCTCCCAGCATATTGCATATAATATTTTTGCATATAATGTTCGATCAATTCAGTCTTAGGCACCAATGATACACAAGCCTCAATTCCATACCGGATAACAGCTAAACGGCAGGCAAAAGCTATCAGGCAACCAGCAATATTTTTATAGATTTTATTCTTTCCAATATTTTCCACTGAACTTGCCAGCAATTTTATCTCTATTCTTTTCTCCTCCTGCCAATCAACCAGCCCCATCACTCCCAGAATGTCTTTTTCTCCTTCAATTTGTAGTTTATAAACTGTTGCGACCTTCTTAACTGTTTTCCAAACAAAAGAAAAACGCTTTTTAGTGAGCATTTTGAAATCATCCGGCTCTGCCAGTCCAATTACAACTCGCTTCTCGATCTTTGATCCAACCTTTAGCAATTTCATCTATAAAGTTACTAAAAAGTTTACAGATTTTGTAAAGAAGTTTTATTGAAAAATAAGCGCATTAAAAAGAAATTACCAAACCAACTTATACCCCACCCCTCTTATATTAATGATCTGCACACCTGCATCTTCCCGCAAATGTTTCCTCAATTTGGTAATAAACACATCAAGTGTTCTTGAATTAAAAAAATTATCATCACCCCAGATCGCTTCCAGTATTTTCTTCTTACTGTTGAGCTCCTGCCGGTTTTCATACAATAACCACAGTAATTCAGCTTCACGGGCTGTGAGTGTTTGCCGGCGAAGATTAAATACAAGTTCTTGCTTTACGGGGTCAAATTGGTAAAGCCCGATATTGACCGGTCCTCTTTGTTCTTGCTTTTTCAATAAGCGCCCGTCGCTCAGCAATACCTTGATCCGTATCACCAGTTCCTGCATTGCAAACGGTTTCCGGAGGTAATCATTACCGCCGCTTTCAAAACCATCCACCACATCCTGGGGCATGGTTTTGCTGGTCAGGAAAAGGATGGGGACCAGTGAATCAGACTTCCTGATCTCACGGGCCAGTTCAAATCCATTGAGGCCGGGCATCATCACATCCAGGACAATGATGGAAAAAGCCTGCGTCTTTAATGCGGCCAGTGCATCATAGCCTGAAAGCACATGCATTACGGAAAAGCCAGCCGATTCAAGGTTCTCTGCAATAATAGAACCCAGCGACTGCTCATCTTCGGATAGCAATATGGAATAACCGTTTTTCAATCTTTTATGGGTAATTGGATCAGGAAACTCAAACCGTTTTTATTGATTGCTTCAATGCGTCCGCCATGGGCCGAGATGATCCGGGCTACATAATACAACCCAAGCCCAAACCCTTTGATCCCGGCATTTTCGAAAGAAGTTCGATAAAATTTATTAAAAATATATGGTAAATGGTCATTGTCTATTCCAGGGCCGTTGTCACTTATCTCCATCAACAGCCTATCTCCTGTTGAGCTGGCTTTGACATACACTACAATATTATCCCTGCCGTACTTGATCGAATTTTCAATAATATTCTGAAACACGCTGGCCAGTTTTTCCCTGTCGCCGTATATTTTCAGCAATGATTCTATTTCAAGTTGCCAGGAAAAGGAAGCCTGGACTGTAAAAGATGAGAGCAATTCTTCCAGGAATTCTTTCAAATAGAAGCTTTCCTTTTTCAAATTTTCATTGAGGTTCTCTGCCACTGAAAGCGATAGCACTTTAGACACCATTTCATCGAGCTTCTTTAATTCCTTCCGGGAAGTATTTAGATAGCGTTGGGTCCTTTGCCTATCTTCCAAAGCATCGTAATACTGAAGCCCGTCAACAGCTGCTGCTACAGTTGCGATCGGCGTTTTCAATTCATGTGTCATACTGCTGATAAAGTCGTTCTTCAATTCATCCAGTTGCTTTTGCCTGATGATCGTTCTGTACATGCGGAAAAGGCAAAACAGGGTAAGCCCCAGTAAGACCATGGATGAAAGAATGGCCAGCCACATCCGCTTCAGCAATACAAAGCCGGGGGACTCAACCAGGGCGACGGCTTTATATTTCCTGTCATAATCATTCAATGTAAGGTAATTGACCGGCAATTCGGTGCTACGCACGGCGCTGAATTGTTCTTTTGCCGGTTCCTTTTGCACCGTAGTATCCCGGTAACGAATCCTGAAACCAGTAGTAATGTTGTTCTTACTCAGTTCATCTGAAAACAGTTTACTCACCAGCACTGTATCTATATTCATCTCTGCATGCTTTTTTGTCCAGACCTTTCCGAACCGCTGAGTATAAAAAAAGATCACATCATTCAGCACATTCCTCCGGATATTATCCGATATATATTTCTCAATGATCTGTTCTTTCTGGCCGGGAAGAAGCTTTTCTCCAACTTGTATTGTTTTGCTTGACCAGGAAGAATAATCAGAAGGATTTTCGGGGTCATACATGGTGATCATCCATACCTTCTCTTTCTCATTATATTTTGTACCGATACCGATAAAACTCGTATCTGAAAGGAATTCTTCCAGGTAGGCAGACAATGTATCCTTCCGCTTGTTCCATTCTTTTTCAATAGCCTGCTGAAATGAATAATCCACCTGTCTTTTTAAAATATCTTTCCCGCTGTTCCACCCTTCATTTATCCAATAGATCTGTAAACACAGCAGTCCGACAGACGCCATAACAGAAAGGATAAATAATTGCTTTAATCGGTGCTTCATGCCAGGCAAATGTATCGGGTTTGTACGGGACGGGGAAAATCAATTAACAAACATTAACAATGATTCGTAAGCGGTTAACCGGGTTTGGGAAAAGGCAGCTTTATGTTTGCCTGGTTAATCATACTGCCATTCCCTTAATTAAAAATATGCGCATGAAAAAAATAATCATCTGCCTGTTAGTTATTCTTTTTAGCGGAGATTGTTTTTCACAGGCACTCTCTCCCGGTGATCAAATGCCGGATATCTCTCTACCGGCAACCCTGGCCGGAGAACCTTCCAGGCCGGTAAAAAAATTCCGGGGGAAATTATTGATCATTGATTTCTGGGCTACCTGGTGCAGCCCCTGCATCAGTTCAATGAAAGAGTTGGAGGGATATAAATCCGCTCTTGGTGACAAGTTGGAGGTAGTTGCTATCTCCGAAGAACCGGCAGAGCGATTGGTCAGGTTCAATAAAGCCAGGCCCAGTACACTCACACTGACAAGCGATACATCTGGTATGCTTAAATCCTATTTTCCCCACAGGACCATTCCACACACCGTGTTAATAGGGCCGGAAGGAAAAGTGTATGCTATTACCAGTGCAGATAATATTTCCCTTGATATCTTAAAACTGGCTTTGCAGGGCGTAGCTGTCAATCTTCCATTCAAAAAAGACCGGGTCGATTTTGACATTGATGAATATTTGAAAGCAGACTCCACCAAACCTGAATACTTCAGCCTGCTGCCATCGGTTGAAGGAGCGGGCTCCATGTCAAAAAGGTACAATACCGGCATTTTTAAAGACAGGAGATTAAGCATCATTAACATGACGCTCGATGGTCTTTTCCGCCTTGCGTATGAAAAAACATTCCACCTTGTGATCAACGAATATGATACAGTGAAGCGCAGCTATGCCGATATGGAGAAATTCTCCCTTGATGCATGGATCGAACAACCTGATAAAGCAAAACTGATGCTATTCATCCAACAACAGCTCAAGAAGCATTTTGTAGACGTAGAAGCGGTACTCGAAAAACGGAAACAACCCGTTCTGCTTATCAAAGCAAATAAGGATGCGATCAGCCGCCTGAAGCCATCATCTGAAAAGAATGACAATTTCAATGCGGGCGGTGGTCATTTCGAAGGGAACGGAGTAAAACTGGATGCCTTGGCAGAATACATGGAAGGATTTGGATTGTTTCCCGGAAAAGTGATCAACGAAACCGGGCTGGATGGCCGTTATGATATCTTTTTCCAATGGCAACCGGAGAAAAAAGATTCTTTAAAAGAAGCATTTGCCTCCCTGGGATTATATTACGAGAAAGCTGAAAGAGAAGTGGAAGTACTGGTGATAAAAAAGAAAAGCTGAGGATTTTGACTGCACTTATGTTATCGGTCACTCAAAAAATGCCTGCCTTGCAATTTCCAGTTCTTCGTTTGTAGGAATAACCAGTATCTTAACTTTCGAATTTTCAGTATTGATCTCCGTGGCATTCATTTTATTTTTTTCCTTATCAAGACCAATAGCTAAGAACTTCATACCACTGCAAACCATTTCCCTGATCTGCGCATCATTCTCCCCTACGCCCGCAGTAAAGATCAATGCATCAAGGCCATTTAATACAGCAGCATAGGCGCCGATATATTTTTTTATCCGGTAAGTGTACAGTTCACATGCAAAGCGGGCTTCCTTATCTCCATTTGCAATAGCTTTACGTACTTCACGCATATCGCTATGCCCTGTAAGCCCCAAGAGTCCCGATTGCTTATTGAGCAAAGTGTCTACATAATCTGCATTCAGTCCGCATTGCGTTTGCAAGTGCAGTACCACTGAGGCATCGATATCTCCAACCCTGGAGCCCATTATCAATCCGCTCAGGGGGCTGAACCCCATGCTTGTGTCCATTGACCTACCTCCCTGCACGGCCACAATGCTGCAGCCGTTTCCCAAATGTATACTGACCAGTTTTGCATCCGGTTTATTAAGATATTCACTGGCTTTCCGGGTCACATACTTATGGCTGATGCCATGAAACCCATAAACCCGTATCTTATCATTTCTGTAATAAGTAAGAGGAAGGGCATATTGCGCAGCAACCTGTGGAAGTTGATGGTGAAAAGCCGTGTCAAAAACAGCTACCTGCTTTGCCGAAGGAAAAAAAGCTTCTGTTACTTCTATACAGCGTAAGTTGACAGGATTATGAAGCGGAGCAAATGAAAATAACTGCCTGATCTTTTCCTTTACCTCTTTAGTAATTTCAACTGCTGTTGAAAAATATTCCCCTCCATGCACTACCCGGTGACCTATTATTTTTACTTCCAAAGGATCTTTAATGATCTCATGGTCGGGGTTGCTAAGCAACAATACCACCTGCCTCACCGCCTCTGCATGATCAGCCACCGGCACATTCAACTCATTCACTTCAGGCTTATCTCCGATAGTAAAATGGATATACGATTTTTCATCGCCGATCCTTTCTGCCACTCCTGAGCAAAGCTGGGTTTCTTCAGGCATTTTGTAAAGCCTGAATTTTACGGAGCTGCTACCCGCATTGATCACCAGAATTTTCATACTATTCTTATTATTCAGTATTTCCATTTCCATTCCCTGATCTCGGGCATATCCATTCCGTTTTCATTGATATAATTACGATGTTTGATCAGTTTGTCCTGCATTTCCTGCTTCAGATAGGAAGCATTGCTCCCAAGGGCAGGCAAACGATCTATTACATCTTCTACCAGGTGAAAACGGTCCATATCATTCAATACGGTCATATCAAAAGGAGTAGTGATGGTACCTTCCTCTTTGTATCCTCTTACATGAATGTTATCATGATTGGTGCGTTTGTAAGTAAGCCGGTGAATAAGCCAGGGGTAACCATGAAAGGCAAAGATCACTGGCTTATCTTTTGTAAACAGTGTATCAAAGTCTTTATCATTTAAGCCATGCGGATGTTCGGTGTTGGGCTGCAGTTTCATAAGGTCTACTACATTCACCACACGTATTTTCAATTCCGGCAGGTTATCACGCAAAATGGAAACTGCAGCCAGTGTTTCCAATGTAGGCACATCACCCGCACAAGCCATCACCACATCGGGTTCCGCGCCAGCATCATTGCTGGCCCAGGTCCAGATGCCGATACCTTTGGTGCAATGTACTACCGTCTCATCCATAGACAGCCATTGAGGAGAAGGATGCTTACCTGCCACTACCACGTTTACATAATGCCGGCTTTGCAGGCAATGATCCATCACTGATAAAAGGCAATTGGCATCAGGTGGCAAATATATCCTTACTACGGATGCTTTTTTATTCAACACCACATCCAGGAATCCTGGGTCCTGGTGAGTGAAGCCATTATGATCTTGCCGCCATACATGAGATGCAAGCAGGATATTTAAAGAAGGTAATTTTTTCCGCCAGTTGAGATGGGCTGTCATCTTTAACCATTTTGCGTGCTGGTTAAACATAGAGTCTACAATATGGATGAACGCTTCATAGCAATTGAAAAGGCCATGCCTTCCCGTAAGTATGTATCCTTCCAACCAGCCTTCACACTGATGTTCACTCAACATCTCCATTACGCGGCCATCCTGTTTCAGGAATTCATCTGTATTGACCGTCTCTGCGAGCCATTGACGGTTGGTCACCTCAAATACGGCATTCAATCGATTAGAGAGCGTTTCATCAGGACCGAATAAACGGAAATTCCTTTGATCTGCATTCAGTTTGATCACGTCGCGGATAAATGTTCCCAGCACTTTCGTATCACCGGGTCCCATATCGCTTCGCTGTTTTATGTCAATGGCATACTCCCTGAAATCGGGCATGCGAAGGTCCTGCAACCGGAAGCCCCCATTCGCATGCGGGTTGGCCCCCATCCTCCTTTCTCCTTTCGGTGCTAAAGCAGCCAGGGCTGGCAGCAGTACTCCATTTTCATCAAACAACTCCTGTGGCTTGTAGCTTCTCAACCACTCCTCCAGTTGTTGGAGATGTTCTTTCTTTTTACGTGGCTCTGATAAAGGCACCTGGTGGGAACGGAATGTTCCTTCAACCGGCAAACCGTCCACCATCTTAGGGCCGGTCCACCCTTTGGGTGATTTCAAAATGATCATTGGCCAGATGGGCCTTTCTTTGATCTTTTCTTGCGCCGCATTTTTTTTGATCAGCATTATTTCTTCAATCACCGTATCAAGTGTGTTAGCCATTGCCGCATGCATTGGCAAGGGATCATCTCCTTCCACCCAATATGGCCTCCATCCATAACCTTTAAAAAGCTGGTCCAGTTCTTCATGGCTGATTCTTGCCAGCAGGGCAGGGTTGGCTATTTTGTATCCATTCAAATGAAGGATGGGCAACACAACACCATCATTAACGGGATGAAGGAATTTATTGGAATGCCAGGCCGTTGCCAACGGACCGGTTTCTGCTTCTCCATCTCCCACCACGCAAGCGACAATAAGACCGGGGTTATCGAAAACAGCGCCGAAAGCATGACTTAATGAATACCCCAATTCACCACCTTCATGCATGGAACCGGGGCATTCAGGCGAAACATGGCTCGGAATTCCCCCAGGAAAAGAAAATTGCTTGAATAATTTTTTCAACCCGCTTGCGTCCTGTGTAATATCAGGATAGATCTCCGAATAGGTCCCTTCAAGATAAGTATTGGCAACCAATGCCGGCCCGCCATGCCCTGGTCCGGATACATAAAACATATCCAGGTCGTATTGATTGATGATCCTGTTGAGATGCGCATAAATAAAGTTCTGTCCCGGCGTTGTGCCCCAATGCCCCAGCAGCATGTTCTTTACATGCTCGATCTTTAAAGGCTCTTTCATCAGGGGATTATCCCTCAAATAGATCTGTCCGACTGATAAATAATTGGCCGCACGCCAGTAAGCATCTATTTTATGCAATAAATCAGGTGAGATTTCCTTTCCCATGTTTTATTGTTTTAAAATAAAAACTATGCCTGAACCGGGTGGATAGCTTCAGAGCTCTTCGTTCAATCGGGAAGAATATTTAGTGTCCTTCATAAAAAGGTACACACACAGGGATACTCCAATACAGGCAGTGATATACCAGTAAAAATAAGATTCATATCCAATATCTTTCAGCCAGAAAGCAATGTACTCTGCGCTTCCACCAAAAATGGCCACCGTAAGACCATAAGGCAGTCCCACTCCAAGCGCTCTTACTTCAGCAGGAAATAATTCTGCTTTCACTACCGCATTGATGCTGGTATAGCCGCTTACAATAACAAGGGCAGCCATCAGCAACAGGAAGGCGGCAGTTAAGGAACTGGTCTGACTTAAGGCTGTAAGCAATGGCACTGTACATAAAACGCCCAACACGCCAAAACTGATCAGCAGAGGTTTTCTTCCTATCCTGTCTGACAAAGCGCCAAACAAGGGCTGCAACAAAGCAAACAATAACAGGGATATAAATGAAAGCGTGGTGGATTGTTGTTTGGTAAGATGCACTGTATTTACCAGGAACTTTTGCATATACGTTGTATAGGTATAAAATGCCAGTGTACCTCCCAGTGTCAGCCCTGCTACAGTAAGAACTGCTTTCGGATGTTTAAGCAACTCCCGGATGGTCCCTTTCCGGCGTGTATGTTCTGAAGCGTGCAATTCAAAAGAAGGCGTTTCGTGCAAATTGCTGCGCAGGTAAAGCGCGATCACGGACAACACAGCGCCGATCGCAAAAGGAATTCTCCAACCCCAGCTATGCAACTGGTCTTCCGTCAATAATAATTTTTGCAATATCAGCTGGATGCCTAAAGCGATCAACTGCCCGCCGATCAGCGTAACATACTGAAAGCTGGAGTAGAAGCCTCTGCGATTGCGGGTAGCCATTTCACTAAGATAGGTAGCAGAAACTCCGTATTCTCCGCCTACGCTCAATCCCTGCAGCAGCCTTGCCAGCAGCAGGATCACAGGAGCTGCAATACCGATCGTTTTATACGTAGGAGTAAGCGCTATCAGCAATGAGCCGAATGACATCAGCAATACCGACCAGGTCATTGCTTTTTTGCGGCCTTGTTGATCCGCAATGCGGCCAAACAACCACCCGCCGATCGGGCGCATTAAAAAGCCTAATGCAAATACTCCTGCTGTATTAAGCAACTGGGCCGTTGTATTGCCCTCCGGGAAAAAGGAAGAGGAAAAATACAAGGCGAATGCTGAATAAGCATACCAATCGTACCATTCTACCAAATTACCAATAGAACCGCCGATAATTGCTTTTAAACGGGGGGGGGAGATTTTTTCAGCAGGCATAGTTTGTTTTTTCAGGCCCTGGATCTGCTAAAGATAAGGGGAATAAAAGAGACATGAAGAGATCATCCAGGATGAACGCAGTTAACCGTCAAAAGCAGACTAAAAGGAAAATGAGGCGAAAAATAATAAAACGAAACGGCCACTGATCTTTCAGTAGCCGTTAACTTATTTCAGAACCAGGTTAGCAATCCTCTCAGATAATCACTCTCCATTAAACGCTTTTTCCAATTGGGCAATATCAAGTTTTTTCATTTGCATCAAAGCCTTCATCATCCGGCCTGACTTTGTCTTATCTTCACTGGTTACCATTTTTTCCAGAATTACCGGTGTCACTTGCCAGGAAAGACCATATTTATCTTTCAGCCAGCCACATTGCTGCGCTTTAGGGTCGCCACCGGCAGTCAATTTTTCCCAGTAATAATCTATTTCTGCCTGGTCTTTACAATTAATAACAAAAGAAATGGCTTCACTGAATTTAAAAACAGGGCCGCCATTCAGTCCAAGAAATTTATGCCCTTCCAGTTCAAACTCCACCGTCATCACTGAGCCGGGTTTCTGGCGATGCTCTTCCTGTCCTTCTTTTCCATAATAAGCGATCTTCCCGATTTTGGAATTCTTAAAAACAGATGTATAAAACTTTGCTGCTTCTTCTGCCTGGTTATCGAACCACAAGCAGGATGTAAGTCTTTGGAATGTAGCCATGATAGCCTCCTTTTTTAATTGTGTAAAACAAAAATATTACGAAGTTGTGGGGGAGGCGGCGTGCAAATACGACAATCTGAGGGTTTATTGCGACTGGTGTTACCGTTGGTCATTCATGCGGCGTTGCCGTCTTTCCTCCCTGAACAATGCAGAGGTGGTAAGAGACAATAACAAACTGAATAAAAGGCCTGACCAGAAACTATCTATCTTAAAATCCTTTATCCATTGACCTGCTATTAATACGATGACCGTATTGATCACAAAAATAAACAGGCCGAATGTAAAGATCGTCAGGGGCAGAGTGATCAAGATAAGTAATGGGCGCAGGAAAACATTCAACAAACCAAGTACAATAGCAAACCAGATCGCTGTGCCATAGCTTTTGATATGCACGCCCGGCAACACCTGTGAAAGGATATAGGCAATTGCCGCAATGACCAGCAGATGCAGGATCAGTCTCATGCTTCAAATGTATTTAACAAAACTCAATTTTTCCGGTTTTCTTACAGGGAATGTCTTATTAAAAACAGGACGCTTGCAGCGCAGCGGTTATATCATGCGCAAAGCACGGGCCAGGGATTGCCGGTCCCTTACCGGTTCAGCCAGGCTCATCATCCCGGCAATCATTGCATAAATATCTGCTGGTTTTTTCCCTTCTTTCCGAAGGAATTGTATCGAAGTGGCGCCTGCCGATTTTGAAAACTTCAATCCATCCTTTCCGGTCAGCAGGGGATGATGAAAAAAACGGATCCCGCTGAAAACAGGTCTGTTCAGCACTGTTGCGAGATATTGCTGCGCGAGCGTGGAAGGCCAGAGGTCTTCTCCCCTCACTACCAGGTCCACATTCCAGTACAGATCATCGGCAAGGGAGGTTAACTGGTACGCAGGGAAACCATCCTTTTTTCTTACAATGAAATCTTTCAGGCTATCTGGTAATATATCGCTGATGATTGCCTGATCAACTGTTTTTACACGCAATTCCCTGTTATCCGTTCGTAAACGCCAGCAGGCATCTTTTGTATCCAGGGGAATGCCTTTATTGCGGCAGGTGCCGGGATAAACTCCGTCAGGGCTTAAAGCCAGGATTTGCGTTCTTGAGCAGGTGCAGGCAAATACTGACCCTTGTTCTCTCAATTGCAGCAATGCTTTTTCGTACAAGGGTAAACGATGAAGCTGGGAAAACTCTTTTTCAAATTCAGCGTAATTGCGCGGGCCTTCATCCCAGGGTATCTCCATGAAATGAAGCGTATCAAAAATATCTTCCACATATTCCCTGCTGGCACGCTCCCTGTCCATATCATCGATCCGCAACAATATCTGCGCGCCCGTTTGCCGGGCCAGCACTGCTGTTAGTGCAAACGACAATACATTTCCCAAATGAAGAAAGCCACTGGGAGTAGGTGCAATTCTTGTTCGCTTAAACTGTAGGTCCATTGAGTTCACTTACATACTTCAACCATCCGGCTGCATAGCCATTAGCGTACTTAAATATAGTACCTTTACTGATTCACGATGAATGAAATATTAGCACTTCATTTTCCCCTGGCTTAAATTTTGAAAACTATCTTTTATGAACAACTATGTACTCGATATAAAAGAAATTACTATCCGGCTTCTTGTTGCTGTTGTTTTAGGGGGTCTTATTGGTTGGGAGAGGGAACGCAAAGACGGAGCTGCAGGCTTGAGAACACACATGCTGGTCTGCATTGCATCCTCATTGATCATGATCGTTTCCACTTTTGGATTTAAAGATGTGGTTGGCTACCCGGGCATCTCTCTCGATCCTTCACGGATTGCAGCGCAGGTGATCAGTGGTGTTGGTTTTCTTGGGGCCGGTACTATTCTGTTCCTGAAACCACAGATCATAAGAGGACTGACTACAGCTGCAGGGTTATGGAGTGTGGCAGGTATCGGGCTGGCTGTTGGCGGCGGTTTGTATTCCGCGGCTATTATTACTACAGTAGTGGTGCTGGTGATCCTTGCCCTGATAAAGCCATTGGAGCAAAGAATGTTTAAAAATAGCCGTGATCATACGATCAATCTTTCATTCAATACCAAACAATTCGGACTCATTGACCTGGAGAAATTGCTGAAGAAAAATGAACTCACGCCTGCAGAAATGCTATTGCAGACCGGTAAAGACGATAAAACAGGGAATCTGAAAATCAGTTTTACCGAAAAAGCATCCAGGGAATCTGTACTGGCTGTTCTTGATGAATTAAAAAAAACAGAAGGAGTCAATGAAATTTCTTCACGGATTTGAGTAAGGAATGAACTGTGTAATATCATTCCCTGCTGCGGGGATGATATTACACAGTCAACCTGCCATTGCTCTTTTTGGAATATCGTTCGTTGATTCTGGAATAAGGTTCAGTTTTTGATCCTGCTGACGAAGATCATACAGGAACTTAAATAACTGCCATGGTAGACCATTCCAAAAATTCACTGCCACCAGGAGAGCAGGAAGACAGACGGATTGAAGAGGAGATCAAACGGAAACTCAATGCTATTACCACCTGGGATGCCACTGGTATTAAGGTTAAGGTCAAACACAGGACAGTTTTGCTGACAGGTTCTGTGGCCGATTCAAAAGCATTGGAGCAAAGTGTCCTGGTCGTGTTTACCGTCAAGGGCCTGAAGCTGATCGATAACAAGATCAGTATAAGAAAGGAAGGGATTGCTTCAATCATCAGCCATCTTGCTTCAGATATTGAAGCAATGACGGACGATAAGGACAAAGACAAGGATCAATAGCTAATGCTTGTATGTCTAAAAAATATAACCGCAATACTGTATCAACGAATAATCAATTCCCTTTTATTCTTCTGATAAAAGATCTGGTCCTCTTCAAGTCCCATCCTTTAAAACGTCCCCGCTGCACCACCAGATTATTTGCTTCGGGCCTGTCGCAGTAATAATAAAACGCAAATGGCGCGGCAGGGTTTTCCCAACCAGCTATTTGCCCAAAGCGAAGCACATTAAAAATAAGCGTGTCATTTCTTCTCTCCAACGTATAATAGCCGTTGGCAAATACCTGGAGGTCCTTTACTTCTTCTTTGTTCTCCACGAGCTCAAGTAAAGAATCCTGCCGGGGGAACCAGGTAAAATTCATTTGCTCATTCCTGTCGAACACAGAGTGGTACGCGATATAGTATCCATTATCCTTTCGCACCACCGCCTCCCAAAGCCAGGTATTCATTATGGTAGGTATGGTAAAATAATGATCAGCAGGTATATGTTGTGCTGCAAGGTTTTCACGCACCACTTTATCTGCCTGCAGTTTATTGGTGATAGCATAACCCAGGTAAAGCACACTCATGCCAATACCGATTTCCCAGCAGCGCTTTCTTCGCCTGTCATGCCGCCGCAGTATCAATAATCCAAGCACACCCAGGAATGGCCATATGGAAAAGAAAGGATCAATTACAAAAAGTACATTAAAAGAAAATCTCCGATGCGAAAAGGGTTCAAACCATCCTGTTCCATAAGCATTAAAACTGTCAATAAACACGTGCACGAACAGGTTGATTCCGAATAAGAGGAACCAGGATTTATAACTCAAAGGTGTTTTGTGGAAGATCTTGTCTGACAAGAAACTCAGGACAAGCGTACCCACCACAATAAACAAAAGGGAGTGGGTTATCCCTCTGTGTGCTACGATATCCTGTGTATCGCTTAAAAAGAAAGCCGTAACAAAATCAATATCGGGAAGGCTTTGAGCGATTGCTCCAAGAAGCATGGCCTTCTTGCCCAGTTTTTTGCCGGCCACTGCTTCACCAATACAGGCGCCCAGAACAATATGTGTAAGCGAGTCCAATTTTAATCTTTTTTATTGCAGAAACTGCAAAAGCCTTACCAGCTCTGGGTTGTAAGCTACATAAAAGCCGGGAGAAAAAGGCGCTCTGGTACGCAAGGATAAGAAAGTTGAGCTATCGCTGTATTTTCACTGCCGGCGGTTGGTCGCGTATTTCCGCAGGAAATCCTTTTTAGAATCATGATAAGATGAAACTGCCCCTACTTTATACAGGCAAAAGATATATACCCAGGCCAAATCAAGCTGGTAGGGAAGAAATCCTGCCCGGGCGCTTCCGGGATAAAGATGATGATTGTTATGCCATTCACCTGCAAAAAGTCCAGGCCTTGTTTGGTTGATAGAGAGATTGCTACGGTCAAAATCAATTCCATCAATATGCTTTTCCTGCCCTTTTCCATGGCCGGTGTAGTTAAAAGCCCTTACAAGTACAAACCATAGCATGGCCCCTGAGAATAAAGCACAAGCTAATGCATGCCCTCCAATCAAATAAAAAACAGCGTACCAAAAAGCCCAGTTGAACAGCCAAAGGGTAACAGTATAAAAAGGTGTGGCGATAGAGCCCCATTTATTATACTGTTCAAAACTATTAAGCTTCACACCTGTGTGTTGAAGAAAATAGGATGCTTTTTTATAATCTGCTTCATTAAGATCTTTGGCAATGCTCTGGTGATTTACATCAGACAGCATACAATACATAAACCCTCCCTGTGAATTATACGGGTCGCCGGGTTGGTCTGACTTGGCATGATGCACGTGATGCGATACTACATAAATTTCTTCAGGAAAGGTTTTGATAACAAGGTTCTGCGTAACAAACCGCCATACAGGATGGCTGAACTTATATGATTTATGTGTACAGAAGCGGTGAAACCAAATGGTGCCATGCGTGCCCATTACTACCAGGCTATAAATAGCAATAATACCTGCCAGTAGCCATGAAAAATGATAAACAAAAAAAATAACAAAAAAAGGCACCATGCAGCAGACCATCAGCCAACTGATCATGGATATCCAGTTTTTCCTGGTTTTAAAAATATTTATCCTTGAAAATGCTTCATTCCACAATTGGCGGGTAGAGGGAACGGCCAATTCACCGTTTTCGTTTGTCCAGCCGTAGGATGGTTTCTGAAGGATGTAATCTATTAATGCCATTCAATTAAAATGCATCTGGTGAATAGTTAAATTACCTGACTGTAGAGCCGGTCAGATCTTTTTAACATTTATTGCGCTGGGCCCGCGATCTCCCATTTCTACTTCAAAATTAACTTTATCACCTTCTTTTATAGGTTCGGTTAAATTATTAATATGTATAAAAACCCGCTCTCCGGTTTCCTTATCACTGATGAAACCAAACCCTTTCGCATCATTAAAGAAGCTGACAGATCCCGTCCTCACAGGCTCGATCACCTCTTCCCGTTTTGGAACGCCAATCTGGATATCTTCCTGATTGAACATCTTTCTGTTTCTTGGATCTGGAGGTGTTGAAGAAATATTCCCATTCTCGTCTATGTAAGCCATCATTTCTTCCAGGCTTTTACCTTTCTTGCCATTCGCTTTTCTTTCCTCCATTTTCTCCTGCTTTTCCTGCCTTTGCTTTAAGCGTTTCTTTTCTTTTTCCTTTTTGTTAAATGTTTCTTTGGGTTTTGCCATATTTAATTTTTCAGCCGCATTCACGTAACGGCTATTTAAAAATATCTACATTATACAGCCAACTGTGGCACATACTCGTGAATTAATGATCAATAGATTATCCAGAAAGTAACTAATAAGGCTGACTGGATTGCAAATCAGGGTAATTATTACATCAAATATTCTCCAGCCTCGTCATTTCAGCACCATTAAAAATACGCGCCAGGTTGATATCTTTTGAAGTATTATAAGATTCCAGATATGTTTCGCTGACGATCCGCCAAAGATTTTTACGGCTCAGTTCAGAGTAATCATCTGTTTTGATAAACAAGCCCTTAATGGGCTTCCGGGTCTTGAAATTAATACGGACCGGATAATCGCCTTTACTCTTATTCTTCATAAACCTTTCTATTTCTTCGTACGTCATATAAAAACTTTAGTATTATAAATTCAGGTATTACAGAAACACTTGCTTTGACGTATCTTTTATCCAGTTAAACACGGATATTTCGCTTTTTGCGCCCATTGGCAAATTATTGGCTATCTGCCGCTCCAGTTCACGGGCTTCTTCCAGCGTAAACCTTTCAAAGAAAGATGCATAAAAATTAATGATAAATAATACCTGATCTCCATTAAACCTGTCGAATAATCGCCGGCTTGGCCTTCCTGCAAATATAGCTCTCGAAGAATCTGTAACCCAGTTGTAAAACCGGCCTTCCATATCATTTCTCTGATAGATCATACTGATTACTTTAGATTAAGGAGCTGAAACAACAACCAGTTTATATTCTTTCGCAGGGCAACCTGCAAAATCGGCGATCTACCAACGCTTAGAGCTCGGGCGGTCTGTTTTCTCTCTTGCCTGCGTTACTGATATCTGCCGGCCTTCAATTTCTTTATTGTTCAGGTTATCTATTGCTGTTTTGGCTTCAGCATCGGAGTCCATTTCCACAAATCCAAATCCCCTGCTACGACCGGTTTCCCTGTCTGTAATCACTTTAGCAGAGCTTACCTGTCCAAATTGTTCGAATAATTTTCTGAGGTCTTCTTCCACGATATGAAAACCCAGGTTTGATACGTACATGTTCATAAAAAATAGTTTAAAGAAAAAATATTTGGTGATAAAGAACGACAACAAAAGCGAAGAGAAGACGAACTATTACTGGTGAGTAAAAAATTGATGCTGATCTGAACTGATCGCTGAGGTAGTTTTAAATCACTTGTGGTGAAGATACGCTATTAATCGGGGCTCCCGGGAATTAATTACTACACTGGAGTGAACCCTTGTCAACCAAGTGTTTAACAAGCAGGCTCATTCGCATATTTTATCATCCCTTAATTAAAAATATGCTCTTCCCGTCGCGATCACCCTCCAGATTGTCGCTTTCAGACCTCATTAAACCACGCACTGCATAATACCTTTATGAAGGTAATTATATCATTATGATAGAAGTTTTTAAAACAGATGTTAAAGACAAGGTATTTGCCAGTATTCTTGTTGAGCAGATACATAAAACGTATACCGGCTACTCAGCCAATTTTGACCTGGATGATTGTGACAACATTCTCCGCGTTAAATCCATTTCAGGGATTGTGCAGGCTGACCCGCTTATTCTGCTACTGAAGAAATATGGATTTAGCGCTGAAGTGTTGCCAGGCTGAAGCGATAAAACTCAGCTACAATTTTACTTCTATCTTTTTGCCGTTATAATTTATTTTCTTTCCGGAAGGAATAAAATCCATTCCCTGTTGTTTGGCCTGGCTGATAAGCTTTATATAGATCACCCTTTTTTGCAGCATTCCATTAAAACTACCTATCCTGTCTCCGATCGTCAGGGTGTGTCCTTCTTCATTATAATTAAATGATACCCGGCTAAAATTTCCTTTCTCATAATTATAATTCAGTCCTTCATCTTCATATAAATCGAACCGGCCGTCCTTGCCTGCATACACATATACGGTCAAAGGATCAGCCGCATGCTGATCGGTATATTCCAGTTCAGGGCCTGTAGGGATGATCGCACCTTCTTTTACAAAAACCGGTATCCGCTGGTAGGGAGCATCCGCATTAATGGATTGTCCGCCTTCATAATGCTTGCCGGTATACAGATCGTACCATCCCTGGCCGGCCGGTAAATAAACATCCCTGTTTATGGCCCTGTATGTATACACAGGATTGATCAATAAGGATGGGCCAAACATAAACTGATCACCTGTATTCTTCACTGCTGCATCTTTTCCAAAATCCATCACCAGCGCCCGCATAATAGTCGAGTTATTATGATAAGCATCACCGGCCAATGTATAGATATAGGGCATCAGCCTGTAACGGAGTTTGTCGTAATACAACATGCTGCTGTAGGCAGGATGTCCCTCTGGGGCGGTATTATAAATTTCGCGGAAAGGGAACTGTCCATGCACCCGGAAAAGAGGTACAAAAGCGCCGAACTGGTACCAGCGGGTTTGTAATTCCCTCCATTCAGCCAAATCTGCTTCATTGGGCTTTTCATACCGGGGTTCAACAGAGAAACCACCAATATCCATGGTCCAGTAAGGGAGGCCTGAAAGAGAGAAGTTAAGGCCTGCACTGATCTGTGCTTTCATATCTTCCCATCGCGAGGCAATATCGCCGCTCCATATAGAAGCTGCATAGCGTTGCGAACCCGCAAATCCTGAACGGGTAAGCAGGAACACTCTTTTATCCGGATCAACGCCGCGCTGTCCTTCATAGATCCCTTTTGCGTTCTGAAGAGGATAAGCATTCAGGTATTCAGCAGCAGTGCCTAAAGCTGTCGGGCTCATCTGCTCTTTTCTTTTCTGCGGAGAAACATTGGACAAAATATCCGGCTCACTCGCATCCATCCACCAGGCATCTATTCCTTTGCTGTAAAGTTTATCATGTATCAGTTGCCAGAAGCCTTTCCTGGCTTCATCATTAAAAGCATCATAAAAAGTGGAAGTATATCCCTGCCCGATCCAATCACGTTGACGGTCGGCAATATTTCTTTTGTAGAGCCATCCTTTTGCATTGAATTGTTGATAGGCTGCTATACCCTCATAAAATTTCGGCCACACTGATATCATCAGCTTCGCCTTATATTTTTTATGCAAAAGATCAATCATACCGGATGGATCAGGAAACCTTGTATTATCAAATTCCTGGCTGCCCCAATCGTTTTCTTTCCAATAACTCCAGTCAAGCACGATATTATCCAAAGGGATTTTTCTTTTTCTGAACTCTGCAACTGTGTTGATGATCTCTTCCTGCGTTTTATATCTTTCACGGCTTTGCCAGAAACCCATCGCCCATTTGGGAACGATCGGTGCTTTACCGCTCAACTGACGATAACCGCTGATCACCTCGTCCATATTTTGCCCATAGATAAAATAGTAATCGATCTGCCGGCCGGCTTCGGAGTCAAAGCCGAAGGTATTGTCCCATCCATCCGGTAATGGCGGCAGCCAGTTGGCAGTGATATATGATTCTCCCCCATCCGGTATCCATTCTATTTTGATGGGATATTTTTTATCCCTTTCCAGTTGCAGGTTGATGACACCGGAGCCGGGGTTCCAGGGTTGCCTCCATTTATCCAGCCACAGTTTGCCATTCACCCACACTTTTATATAACCAGCATAAGTGAAACGGAGTTTATGATGACCGCTGTTTCCACTCGCGATAGCTCCTTCCCAGGTAATGCTCCCTTTTTGTATGGCAAACTCAGGTGGAAGCTTCAGTTTGGTGTCCGTTACATACGGATAATTGATGGATGACTCTGCTTTTTCAAAAGCAATATCCTGCGGCTTGTTACGATCATTACAATAGCTGGCCGTCAGCCATCCCTGCATACCTTTTTTATCAAACAGGCGCAGGGCAGAAAGCGGAAGGAAAGACCGGGTATCACCTGCTTTTGAGAGGGAATAATTATCCCACAAAACACCATAGTTCTTTACAGACACCATGAATGGTACAGCCACTTCCGTATTGTTCTGGAAAAGGGTTACCTGCTGATCCTTGTAATTAAATACTCCTTCCTGGTGCTGTCCCAACCCATACAGCGCATCATTAGGAGCGATATCAAACACCTGCTGCAACCTGTACATGGGTTCACCTTCCCAAACAACCGGTACGATCTCTCTACCGTTTACCTTTTTTTCGGACAATAAAAAATTCCCATTTTCATCTTTAAAAGAAACAGCGCCAGAGAAGAGATCGATAGTTGCATTAAGAACAGCAGTAGAAAGGGTAAGGCTGCTATCTGTTGTGCTTGTATTCCATTTTACCTGCTGCGGAGTATGAACGATCACCAGGCTTTTTGAAGACGATATTTCAATCGTAGGAGAAGCAATCACCCGAATAATCTTATCTGTAACAACCTGTAGCTTCACCAGTTTTACCCCAGCCGAAAACCGTTGATCCGGGTAGACCAATATCCCATCTTCTACAATTTTATACCGCGTATCAGGCGGCATGGAAAAACAGAAAGAAGAAAGAAAACAACAGAAAAGGAAAAATGCCATCCGTTTCATAAACAGGCAGGTTTTAAATTCTAAGACAATGAAAATTAGCACATTTTCATCCCGGCCAAAATACCCGGCTAATTAATGCAAAGGATCAGCTATTATAATATCAAACGCTCCTCATAAGTCCATCCTTCCCGTCCTTCCCGCCTTACCGGTAAGGCGGGAAGGACGGGAAGGGGTCGTTTTAGAAAGATTTTACGCTATTAATATGAAGGTAAAAAATTGTGATATAGTATAATAATATATATAATTTTACCGGTATACGAATAAAAGCAAGTATCATTGTGTTTAGAAAAAAAAGTCTGTCTCACCGGTTAAAATACCTAACTTTGCAAATCTTTCGATGCCGATTTCAGGCGTACTACCAATAACCATCACTGCCCGGGGAGGATTTAATTATCAGCAATCAACTCTGAGAAATTGTATTGCATTGTCATTTTTTTACCTAAAAAATTGAGTATCCTCCCCCGGGTGGATGGTTAATCTGTAAACATGAAGAAAAAATTAAAGGGAGCTTATTTACTTGTTTCAGCCTTGTTAATTGCTTTGCTGCACCTGTCATTTGCGTTTGGCAAAAATGTTTTCGGTTCACACACTTTTGCTGCATTTGCGCCTGACAAAACAAAAACGGACAGCCTTTCGCCTTTCGCTGGTGGCAAGTCTATTTATGACAGCCTTCACCTCGACAGCATTGGTCTCAGCCGCCAGGCTTTTGAGTATGCCCAAAAAGGCTGGAACAAATTATTGCAGGAAGGCCGCCTCAGCAATCCTGCTGTGCTGGCTATCGTCGATTTCAGTCAGCCCAGCAGTCACAAGCGCTTATATATCCTGGACCTGAAACAATATAAGGTCCTTTTTCAAACCCTGGTAGCGCATGGGCGCAACTCCGGCAAGGAACTGGCCACGTCATTTTCCAATCTGCCTTCCTCTTATAAAAGCAGCCCCGGTTTTTATATCACCGGTGAAACATATAATGGCAAACATGGCTATTCGCTTAAATTAAATGGGGTGGAAAAGGGCATCAATGATAATGCTTACAACCGGGCTATCGTGGTGCACGGTGCGGATTATGTAGATGAATCCTATGCATCAAGCCAGGGCTATATTGGCCGTAGCCTGGGATGCCCTGCTGTTCCTGAAAAAGAAGCACAGCCCATTATTAATACGATAAGGGATAACACCTGTTTCTTTATTTATGAACCGGGCGTTTCTTATTCTGTCCGTTCCACTATGCTGAACTAATATTTTATCTGCTGGCGCCAATCTTTATCTTTGGGCATTAATTCATTCTTATGCTAAAGATCGGATTGTATGGCGTTGGCCACCTGGGCAAATTTCATTTGAACAACTGGAAAGAGATACCCGGTGTGGACCTCGTGGGTTTTTATGATCCGCATGATGATACTGCCAGGGAAGTTTCTGAAAAATACCAGCTCCCCCGTTTTCTTGACCCCGACGCACTGATGGACGCCTGCGATGCCATCGATGTGGTTACTCCTACCAACCACCATTTCCAGTGGTGTGAAAAAGCGATCAAAAAAGGAAAGCATGTCTTCGTGGAAAAGCCGCTGGCCCATACCATGGAAGAAGCCCGCCAACTGGTAAAGCTGGCAGAAGAATCAGGCAGTAAAGTGCAGGTAGGTCATGTGGAGAGGTTCAACCCTGCTTTTCTGGCTCTGAAGGGCGTAGCCCTTAACCCCATGTTTATTGAAGTGCACCGCCTGGCGCAGTTCAATCCGCGTGGTACTGAAGTGAGCGTGATCCTCGATCTCATGATCCATGATATTGATATCGTGCTCAGCATCGTGAAGAGTGATGTAAAATCGATCTCCGCCAGTGGTGTGGGTGTGATGACGGAAACACCTGATATCGCCAACGTCCGCATCGAGTTCCACAATGGATGTGTGGCCAATCTTACCAGCAGCCGTATTTCCATGAAGAAGATGCGGAAAATGCGGTTGTTCCAGAAAGATGCTTATATAGGCATCGATTTCCTCAACAAGAAAACAGAGATCATCAAGCTGAAGGAAGCACAGGATTCCAATGTATTTGCATTTGATATAGAAACGCCTTCCGGTGTTAAAACAATCGCTGTGGCTAATCCTGCTGTACCTGAAGTAAACGCTATCAAAAAAGAACTGGAAGAATTCAAGGCCGCCATTCTTAACAACACAAAACCGATCGTTTCAGAGATAGATGGCTTTATGGCCATGGATGTGGCACATAAGATCCTGCAGAAGATCGGGAATAATGTGATCACCCACTGATATGAGGACAGGCAAACAAATATCCATCGCCTGGTATGTTGCAGTTGATTATCTCATGTCTGCCCTCGCCTGGGCGGTTTACTATTTTATAAGAAAGGCTTTGCTGGAAAAAGACATTCCGGCAAGCAGCCTTTGGCAAATGGACTACCATTTCTGGATAGGCGTTTTTTTTATTCCAATGGGTTGGCTGGCTTTATTTACCATTGCCGGCTCCTATCATTCCCTGTATGCAAAATCCAGGTTATATGAATTCAGCTCCACCCTGATCTGCACACTGATCGGAACATCTGTATTGTTTTTCTTTTTCGTAATGGATGATGTGAAGAATGGTACTATATCTGCAGCTGCTTATTATAATAAAGCTTTTCTATTGCTGTTCCTGCTTAATTTTCTCCTTATCTTTTTTGGCCGGTGGCTGGTGTTAAGAAAAGTAAAACAGCAATTGCTCAATGGAGATGTTTATTTCAATGCCCTGATCATCGGCAACCAGGAAAATGCTGCCAGTATATTTCACAGAACTAAAAAGAACCTCCATGATGGAGGTTACCGCTATATTGGATTCGTCAGTCCGGCAGGCCCTGGTACCGATTCCTCACCTTTGCCATTGCTGGGAACTTTACCGGAACTGGAAAGACTGATTGATAAGAACAATGTACAATTGGTAGTGCTTGCCCTGGAAAAATCAGAAAATGGCCTGTTGGAAAACCTGGTTGCCCAGCTAAGCGAAAAAGATGTGGCTATAAAGATCCAGCCCGATACGATGGACATACTCTCGGGGTCTGTTAAAACCAATAACGTAATGGGCCCTGCACTGATTGATGTGAATACAGGGCTGATGCCTGAATGGCAGCAGCATATCAAGCGGTTGATTGATGTGGCAACTGCAACTGCAGCATTGATCTTTCTTTTTCCGCTGATGCTTTATACGGTGATCCGCCTGGTATTATCATCCAAAGGCCCCATATTTTATGTACAGGAAAGGATCGGTTATAAGGGAAAGCCTTTTATGATGTACAAGTTCAGGTCCATGATCGTAAATGCAGAAGAAAATGGCCCTGTCCTTTCTTCTGACCATGATGCCCGTATCACCCGCTGGGGTAAAGTGATGCGGAAATGGAGGCTGGATGAGCTTCCACAGCTATGGAATATCCTGAAAGGAGACATGAGCTTTGTTGGGCCCCGGCCTGAGCGCCGTTTTTTCATCGACCAGATAGTGGCCCGGTTCCCCTATTACAAATACCTGTTGAAAGTAAAGCCTGGGCTCAGCAGTTGGGGGATGATCCAGTTTGGATATGCAGAAAACATCGAACAGATGATCGAGCGCAGCAAATTCGACCTGGTTTATATTGAAAATATATCGCTGCTTCTCGATTTCAAGATCATGATACATACCCTCCGGATCATTTTTAAAGGCAAGGGGAAATAACTATTTTTGAAAGACCCGGATCAGGTCCGGGGCGGCTCACCTTCGCCAAGGCTTCGGCGGGCAAGGTGAAGTTATCCTTACATTAAACCAGCCAATGCAACCAATAAAATTCTTTTTCTTCCTCATAAGCTGTAGTTTCTTTTTTAATGCCCAGGCCCAGCGTGCATACTGGCAGCAGGAAGTGAATTATTCCATTGATGTGTCGCTGAACGACAGGCAGCATAGCCTTGATGGATTTGAGCGGATGGAATATATCAACCACTCACCCGATACGCTTCGTTTTATCTGGATACATCTTTGGCCGAATGCCTATAAAAACGACAAGACTGCATTTACCGATCAGCAGTTGGAAAATGGCAATACAGATTTCTATTTTTCCGGTAAGGAACAAAAAGGTTATATCAATAAGCTGAATTTTAAAGTAAATGATATCATCGCAGAAACCCAGGACCATCCGCAGCATATCGATATTATACAGTTGATCCTTCCTTCACCATTATTGCCTGGGCAGAAAGTTCTGATCACAACGCCTTTTCATGTGCAACTACCTTATAGTTTTTCCAGGGGCGGTCACGATGGTGAAAGCTACCAGGTAACACAATGGTATCCCAAACCGGCAGTGTATGACAAGGATGGCTGGCACCCGATGCCTTATCTCGACCAGGGCGAATTTTATAGTGAGTTTGGCAGCTTCGACGTCAATATTACTGTGCCGGATAATTATGTGGTGGCTGCTACAGGGGAACTGCAGGACCCCAGGGAAAAAGAATGGCTTCGTACCAGAAAGGATTTTAACTGGGAGCCGCTGAAGAAAAAGATCAAAACAAAAGGTGGAGGATATAAAACGGTTCAGCAGCAATTTCCTGCTTCATCTCAACGAACTAAAACACTTCAATTCCGCCAGGACCGTATACATGATTTTGCCTGGTTTGCTGATAAGCGTTTTATTGTTGACCTGGACACCTGCCGTCTTCCTTCGGGAAAGGTCATTGAAGCAGGCAGCTATTATCTGCCTGCAGAAAAAACAAGCTGGCGGAAAAGCCTGTCGTTTGCAAAAGATGCCATAAGAAGCCGGAGTGAATGGATTGGAGAATATCCTTATTCTGTCATAAGCGTGGTGGAAGGCCCGCTTGGTGCTGGTGGAGGAATGGAATATCCTACGATCACGGTGATCGTCCCTACAGCAGATATAGGCCAGCTTGACCGAACGATCGAACATGAGATAGGACATAACTGGTTTTATGGCATACTTGCCAGTAATGAGCGCCTCCATCCCTGGATGGATGAGGGGATTAATACTTATTATGGTAATCGCTATGTCCGTTCGAAATACGGTCCCAAAGGAGATACCCGGCTTGGCAAAACCAGTTTCTTTATAGAAGATGCAGAAAAATTGTTGTTTGAATCAGTAGCAGCGGTCCGCCGCGACCAGCCAATCAATACACCCAGCGACAGTCTTTCTTTTTACAATTATCCCCTCGTAGCTTATATTAAAACAGCCGCCTGGCTCGATTACCTGGAACAGAAAGTTGGAAGGTCTCAATTGGATAAAGCCCTTCAGCATTATTACCAGCAATGGAAATTCAAACATCCCGGGCCGGATGATTTTAAAGCAAGCATCAGTGAAAGTCTGGGCATTGAGCAAGACAGCTTGTTTTCTTACCTGAACACAAGAGGAGTTTTGCCCAATCAGCATAGAACAGGTACAAAAGCAGCTTTTATCCTTGACCTGAAATCCTATGCATCATATATTCAGTCACCAGTGGCCAACCTTATCAGCATTGGGCCTGCAATAGGTGTTAACAGGTATGATAAGTTTATGGCAGGCCTTTTCGTAACGAACTATAAACTTCCTGCATCACGGCTGCAGTTTTTTGTAGCGCCGATGTATGGTGTTGTTACAAAAAAACTGACAGGCACCGGTTTGATCAATTATTCCTTCTTTCCTGATGGAGCATTTCGAAGAATAAACCTTGGGCTTAGTGCATCTGCATTCGGCATCAACCGGTTTAAGAGCAATGATAAGACCACTTACATGTCTTTTCATAAAATAGTGCCTTCTCTTCGGCTGACATTAAAAGAACGTAATCCCCGAAGCACGCTTAACCGCTTCCTGCAATTCAAAACATTTTTTATTACTGAGGATGCCTTACGCTTTTACCGCGACACAACAATAACCGGAACTGACACCACTATAGAAAATAAATACAGGGTTATATCCAATAACCGTACATTAAACCAACTGATGCTGGTTTGGGAAAATAACCGGGTACTTTATCCTTATCGCGGAGAACTTAAGCTGGAGCAGGGAAAAAATTTTATCCGGGCAGGCTTTACCGGCAATTATTTTTTCAATTATCCAAAAGGCGGCGGATTAGACCTCCGGTTGTTTGCAGGAAAATTCTTTTACACCGTTTCCAAAACGTTTACCAGGCAATCTGAAACAGACCGATACCATCTTAACATGACAGGCCCTAATGGCTACGAGGACTATACCTACAGTGATTATTTTGCTGGCCGAAATGAATTTGAAGGAGCTGCAAGCCAGCAGATCATGATAAGGGACGGAGGATTTAAAGTGAGGACAGACCTGCTTTCAAACAAAGTAGGTAAAACAGATGATTGGCTGGCGGCTATTAACCTGAGCTCCACTATTCCCTCCCATCTCAACCCGCTTAACCTGTTGCCTGTAAAGATCCCATTGAAAGTATTCCTGGATATCGGCACAAGCGCAGAAAGCTGGAAAAGAATTTCGGGCCAGGACCGTTTTCTTTTTGATGCAGGCTTGCATATACCCTTGCTGAAAGAGACGGTGAATATTTATATCCCATTGCTGTATAGCAAAGTGTATAAAGATTACATACGGTCAACCATACCTGAAAATAAGTTTCTGAAAAAGATTTCTTTCTCCATTGATATTTCTCATTTCAGGATGCGAAAATTTATCAGGGATATACCATTTGAATGAGTCAGTCTTTTCACATACGATACCTGGCACATAAGGAGATCGATTTCCGGAAATGGGACCATTGCATTGCCAATGCTTCCAATGGTTTGATCTATGGATATTCTTATTACCTGGATAATATGTCGAGGCAATGGAATGCGCTGGTGTATGGCGATTACGAAGCTGTAATGCCATTGACCTGGCATAAAAAATATGGAGTAGCCTATCTTTATCAGCCATTTTTGGCAGCCCAGTTGGGTGTGTTTGGGAATAATATTACAACAGATCTTCTGCAATCATTCCTGGATGCTGTTCCTTCGAGGTACTTATACTGGGATATTTATCTCAATCATAAAAACCTCTTCCCGCTTGAGCGGTTTTATTTATATCAGCGGAAAAATTTTGTCCTGCCTCTGCATAAATCCTACACTGAATTGTATGAACAATACAGGGAGAATACAAAAAGGAATATAAAGAAAGCATTACAATTAGGCTGCAAGCCGGCAAAAGATATTCCTGTTGAAAAAGTAGTAGAGCTGGCTGTGTTACAGATGCGTGGTTATACAAAAGAGTCCACGGATAATATTGAACGTTTCAAAAAATTGTATGATTTTTTATATGAAAGAAAACAGGCGACCTGCTATGGCATTCTTTCTTCCAAGGATGAGTTGATTGCTTCCTGTGTATTCTTCTTTTCCCATAACCGGGCTTATTATATTCTTGTAGGCAATCATCCTGATGGCCGTACACTGGGTGCCTCGCATGCGCTGATCGATGCGTTCATTAAAGATCATGCAGGCCAGGCTTTGCTGCTCGATTTTGAAGGTTCGGATATACGTAACCTCGCTTTCTTCTATAGCAGTTTCGGTGCTACAGAAGAAAACTATTCAGCAGTAAAATTGAACAGGTTGCCGTTTTATCTGAAATGGCTAAAGAAATAATCAGGGTTTGGGGTTTGCGACGCCTGCCTCTTCCAACAATTTTTCTGCCAGCAGCATATCCACCGGTCTTGTTATCTTGATATTGTTCTCTTCACCGTTCACCAGAGATACTTTAAGTCCATAAGCTTCTACTACTGTAGCTTCATCAGTGAATTTGTCTTTATAATCTATCTGGAATGCGGGTAATAAGATCTTACTGTGAAATACCTGCGGGGTTTGTACCAGCATCACCAGGTTGCGATCTACAGCTTCATTACCTTCTTCTGTGAGCATGCGGATGCTGTCTTTACTGGGTATTACAGGAATGGCGCTGCCGGTTTCCATTGCCATTGTATAACAACGGCGGATCAGATCACCTGACAACAGGCAACGTACTCCATCATGTACAAACACCACGGCTTCTTCTTCTACCAGTTCCAGGCCATTCTTTACGGATTGAAAACGGCTATCGCCACCGGCAGTGATGCGGATCCGGTCTTTATCAAAGTAAGCATCGATGATCTCCTGCCCCATGTCCATGTATTCAACCGGTAAAACCAGGATCACCTGCAGGTCAGGGTAAGCGTCAACAAAAGCTTTAATAGAATAATAAAGAACGGGTTTATCTTTCAGCAGCATGAATTGTTTGGGAATGCTTGCGCCCATTCTTGTGCCGGAACCACCAGCCACTATTACAGCGTATTTTTTCATGAATACAAAAATCGGAATTTACCGGATATAATAAAGAAATGGCTTGAAGGAAACCAGGTTACCGTCTTTATCTTTTCCAAGTATACATTCAAGAGACAGAACATTCCTGCTTTTCATAGCCTGGATGGCTTTAATATCTTCTTCCGAAAACATATCGCCATATACAGTCCTTTGATGGGGTTCACAATCCTCACCACAATCGATTATATAAGTAAAGCGGATAATCGATACACCCGTTTCTTCCGGTTTTATTTTTTTGATCTTAGTTAGGTCTTCCACGGAAAGCATGCCTTTTGCCTGCACTCCTTCAAAAGAGGCTGTGTAGTGGGGAAGCACTTTACATGAATCGTCGTCCGACTGTGCAAAGGCAGTTTGTATATAAAGGGCAAATGCCAGGAATAAAAAGGATCTGCGTACTAAAGAGTATTTCATTTACCTGTAAATATTTACTTCTTTTAATCCCTCACTGTTCTGAATGCCACGATACATTCCTGCGCTGTTAAAGACAAGGGCTGCGTTTCCTTTAGCATCCACACCGACCATTCCTCCTTCGCCCTCCATTTTCACCAGTTTATCCTGCACAACGATGTCCATTGCTTCCTGCAAGGACAGTCCTTTATATTCCATCAGGCAGCTAACATCATAGGCTGCCACGGCGCGGATAAATATTTCACCATGGCCGGTGCAGCTGATGGCGCAGGTTTTATTATTGGCATATGTTCCGGCTCCGATAATCGGGCTATCTCCCACCCTTCCCCATTGTTTGTTGGTCATGCCGCCTGTGCTGGTAGCGGCGGCTATATTGCCAAACTGATCGCAGGCTGCGGCACCAACTGTCCCGAATTTTTTCTCGCTTACCTGTACATTATGGTCCAGTGCTGCGTTTTCCGTTTCCCTTATTTTCAACCATTGATCATAGCGGAATTCCGAAAAGAAATAATCATCCGGTTCCGTTCTTATACCGGCTGAGGCAGCAAAGGCATTAGCGCCTTCTCCATTCAGCATTACATGGGGGCTTTGGGTCATCACTGCATAAGCCAATTCAACCGGATTACGGATATTGTGCACTCCGCCGATCGCTCCGGCCTGTAGGGTTTTTCCATCCATGATAGAAGCATCCATTTCCTGGCTGCCGTCTTTTGCAAATACAGATCCCCTGCCTGCGTTGAATAGCATATTATCTTCCAATGATACAACAGCGGCTTTAACGGCATCCAGGGCAGCACCTCCTTTATGCAATAAAGCATAGCCAGCATTCAATGCATCTTCCAGTCCCTGCAGGTAAGCTTTTTCCATTTCCGGGGTCATATTTTCCCGGAGAATGGTGCCGGCTCCGCCATGTATTACAAGTGTGTGCTTGGTCATAATGAGATCATTTAAATCGCTTACCGTTGATGGAAGCAGATATGATTATCCCTCCTGATTTTTCCGTTTTGATGAGATCGCGATATAATACAGGGGCACACCCAGCAAAACGATAATAAATCCCGGCCAGGTAAATTCAGGCTTATAGATAATCAATAACAAACAAAATGCCGTTCCCATCAGGATATACAAGAGGGGAAGAACAGGGTAGCCGAATGCCCTGTAAGGTCTTTCTGCCTCTGGTCTTTTTTTGCGCAGGATAAATATGCCGATGATGGTAAGCATATAAAATAATACTACCACAAAAGAGATCATGTCAAGCAATTGGCCATATTTACCACTCAGGCACCAGACAGATGCTACCAGGCATTGGATCCACAAAGCCGTCTGTGGTACTGAATTCTGGTTAAGCGTTCCTACTTTCTTAAAGAACAATCCATCCTTCGCCATAGTATAGTATACCCTGGCTCCGGCAAGGATCAGTCCATTATTACATCCGAATGTAGATACCATGATCAGTACGGCAATAAGCATTGTGCCGAAAGAGGGGAATATCTTATTTGCAGCAGCCACAGCCACACGATCATCCTGAGGCAGGGCCAGTTCATTCAATGGCAGTGCATTTAAGTACATGAGGTTTGCAGATACATAAATGACCGTTACTGTCAACGTTCCAAGGAAAAGGCTTAAGCCGATATTCCGTTTAGGGTTTTTCATTTCGCCTGCGATAAACGTTACGTTGTTCCAGGCATCACTGCTGAAGATAGAACCTACCATAGAAGCTGCAATCGCGCCCATCAGTGCAGCACCACCGATACCTTCCCAGGCTCCGGGAATAAATTTTCCATCTACATCTTTTACGGCTTGCCGGGCGGTAAAACCTGTTTCCCAGTTTTCAGCCCAGAAGCTTTGCTTTACCAGTAAAAAGCCAAAAACGATCAATCCGAATAATGCCAATAGTTTGGCAGAGGTAAATAATGTTTGGATAAACTTTCCTTCCTTAACTCCTTTTGAATTGATATAGGTCAGTATCACAATAATGGCAATAGCGACCAGTTGACCGGAATACACTTTTGTTATTCCTGCATCAAATAGCAGGTATTCATTTCCCAGTTCCGGCACCATATAAGCGAGGAACTTTGAGAAGGCCACGCCTACAGCGGCAATTGTTGCGGTTTGGATCACGGCAAAGAAGCTCCAGCCATAGAGAAATGCCATCAGGGGGTTGTAAGCTTCTTTGAGATAAACGTATTGACCACCGGCTTTGGGGAACATGCCGCTGAGTTCTCCATAGCTGAGAGCGGCTGTAAGCGTCATAAAGCCGGTGAGGAGCCATACGGCGACCAGCCAGCCGGCGCTGCCGGTGTTGCGGGTGATATCAGCGCTAACAATAAAAATACCGGACCCGATCATGGAGCCGGCTACGATCATAGTGCCGTCGAATAAACCCAGGGTAGGTTTAAAAGAGGTTTGCTGTTGACTCATGCAGTTTGTGATTTGGATAAAGCTAAGTGAAAAACGAAAAAGTTTTTCATCATTTTTTCTACGTTTTTTTCCGGAGAAAAATCTGGTTTTTTCCCAAGGCCAGGAATTTCTGGAAAGGGATATTTGCTTTGATTAATCGGTTGAGGGGGTGAGGTGAAGGGATGGGTAGACTTGGTATGGAGATATGGGTATAGGGCCTGAATAGGCCCGGGTATGTTATTGCCAGTGGGCAGCAACTGTAAATTGGTAGGCTGGAAGGCGGGGGAGGGAGGGCCCCGCAAGGGGTGGAATCAGATCGAATTTTAATATATTTACTCTCCTACTGCTTCTCCTTTTTATATTTCTCATTCAGCCCCTTGATCACATCCGGCGTAATATCATACAACGTATCCTTATAATAAAACACCCCCGGATCATTCGCTACTATATACGCATATTCCCTTCCCTTATTATACTCCGCAATAAACTCCTCGATCTTCTTCTTTAACGACAAATTCCGGCGGGTTACAAACTCCTGGTATTGCTGATCCATATCCTGCTTTCTCCCCTTCAGCACATCTTCCAATTGCTTCAACTCCATCTGTGCTCTTTCATAATCCGCCTGCGTCATCGTCGACTGCTTCTGCTGGTATTCCTGGATCTTCTTCCGGTATGTCATATCAAGCTGGGAAAGCCCATTACTGTATTCCTTTTCCTTTCCTTCAATCTCCGATTTCACATCCTTCACCATATCAAAATGGGCTTCAATAGAGTCCATCTCAAAATACGCAATGCGGAAAGGCTTGTTCAGTGATACTGTATCATTGATCGTTTTCCTTGAAGTAGAGTCCCCTCCTTTCTTACCTAATTGGCTAAAAAGAAGATATCCGCCAAGAAGCGTCAATAATACATTCCATATCACGATACCATTTTTCATCTGTGTTTTTCTTTTATTTTAAAAATCACCGCCTGTTACACAAAACAGGGGGCTATGGCTTGCAAGTTAAATTCCTTACCGGGCAAATATAAGGATTCAGGTCACTTTATGAAACCCTTAACGCAAATGAAAACCTCAAATTTGAGGATAAAAAAAGGAGTAAGGGTTACTTACTCCTTTTATCATTTGATAAATCACTCTTATTCTTCTTCGTCGAAGGTCATCGCCTCACGGGTCGTTTGCAACAGCTCATACTCTTCTTTGCTGCCCACGATCATATTCTCAAACTCACGCAAACCTGTACCTGCAGGGATCGGGTGACCAGTGATCACGTTTTCTTTCAGGCCGAGCATATCGTCTGTTTTACCGTGGATTGCTGCAGAAGACAATACTTTCGTTGTTTCCTGGAAGGAAGCTGCAGAGATCCAGCTTTGCACACCCAGCGAAGCCTTGGTGATACCAAGCAGCGTAGGCGCTGATGTAGCGGGTTTCGCATCACGGTATTCAACCAGTTGCTTATCTGAGCGACGCAGAATAGAGTTCTCTTCGCGCACATCACGCAGGCTTACGATCTGTCCTGCACGCAGCTTGGAAGATTCTCCGGCTTCTGTAACCACTTTCTTATCGAATACATAATCATTCTCTTCAACGAATTCAAATTTATCCACTGAATCATCTTCGAGGAACTTGGTATCGCCCGGATCAACAATGTTCACCTTGCGCATCATCTGGCGTACGATCACTTCAATGTGCTTATCATTGATCTTCACACCTTGCAAACGATACACTTCCTGGATCTCATTCACTACATACTGTTGTACAGCGAACGGCCCCTGAATAGAAAGGATATCCTGCGGAGAGATCTGACCATCAGACAATGGAGAGCCTGCTTTCACGAAGTCACCATCCTGAGCCAGGATCTGACGTGTCAGCGGCACCAGGTATTTCTTGGTCACACCATCTTTCGCTTCAATCACGATCTCACGGTTACCACGCTTGATAGCACCCATTGATACCACACCGTCAATCTCAGAAACCACAGCAGGATTGCTTGGGTTCCTTGCTTCGAACAACTCTGTTACACGGGGCAGACCACCGGTGATATCGCGCAGTTTACCAAGCACACGTGGGATCTTCACCAACACCTGTCCGGCTTTCACATCATCTCCTTCATCAAGCATGATATGGCTACCTGTAGGCAGGTTGTATGATTTGAGTTCTTTGCCTTCTACCACGATAGAAGGGATCTTTGTTTTATCACGGGTTTCAATAACCACTTTCTCACGGTGACCGGTTTGCTCATCCGCTTCTTCACGGTAGGTAACACCCTCGATCACGTTTTCAAATTTCAGCACACCATTGATCTCCGCAACGATTACGTTGTTGAACGGATCCCATGTACAGATCACATCTCCTTTGCTCACTTTCTGGCCATCTTTCACCATCAATGTAGAACCATAAGGAATGTTATTCGTGATCAGCAGACGGTCATTCTTCGTATCGATGATACGAACCTCACCAGTACGGCCGATTACGATCTGTACCTTATCACCTTCGTTATTTTCTGTTGTAACAGTACGCAGACCATCGAATTGGATAGTACCGTCAAACTTAGCTGTCAATGTAGAATCAACAGAAGCAGAACCAGCCACACCACCCACGTGGAAGGTACGAAGTGTAAGCTGTGTACCAGGCTCACCGATCGACTGTGCAGCGATGATACCTACTGCATCACCTCTTTGTGCAAGTATACCGGAAGCCAGGTTTTTACCATAACACTTCACGCAGCATCCGCGTTTGCTTTCGCAGGTCAGCACGGAACGGATCTCTACAGTCTCAATACCTGCTTCTTCAATCCTCTTGGCAAGGGTTTCAGATATTTCTTCACCTGCAGCGATGATCAGCTCTTCTGTGGTAGGATTATAGATATCATGCAAAGAAGTACGTCCCATGATACGGTCTGACAATGGCTCGATAATGTCTTCATTATCTTTCAATGCAGACGTTGCAATACCACGCAGTGTACCGCAATCCTCTTCAGTGATCACCACATCCTGTGCTACGTCAACCAGACGGCGGGTAAGGTAACCGGCATCCGCTGTTTTAAGAGCGGTATCCGCAAGACCTTTACGCGCACCGTGTGTAGAAATGAAGTAGTCCAATACGTTCAGACCACCTTTAAAGTTGGAGAGGATCGGGTTCTCGATGATCTCAGATCCTGTAGAACCTGATTTTCTTGGTTTCGCCATCAGACCCCTGATACCAGCCAGCTGTTTGATCTGCTGTTTAGAACCACGGGCACCGGAATCAAGCATCATGTACACGGAGTTGAAGCCTTGCTTATCGCTGCTCAACTCACGGATCAATGTTTCTGTGATACGGGTATCCACGCGGCTCCAGATGTCAACGATCTGGTTATAACGCTCGTTGTTCGTGATCAAACCCATATTATAGTTATCCCATACTTCATCTACTTCGCCTTTTGCATTCTCCAGCAATTGCTCTTTAACATCAGGGATGATCAGGTCATTAATGTTAAATGACAGACCACCCTGGAAGGCTGTACGGAAACCAAGTTGTTTGATATCATCCAGGAACTTCGCTGTTTTAGGAACGTTGGTGATTTCGATGATGTCACCGATGATATCACGCAGGTTCTTTTTGGTCAGCAATGCATTCACGAATCCAACTTCAGCGGGCACGTGCTGGTTGAAGATCACACGGCCTACAGTTGTTTCGATCAGCTTATGTTCCAGCAGGCCATCAGCATTGCGGATATTGGCTTTCACCTTTATCCATGCATGGAGGTCCACTTTTCCTTCATTGTATGCAATGATCACTTCTTCAGAAGAATAGAAGGCTTTCCCTTCTCCCCTGATAGTCTCATTCGCATTTGTTTTCTTACCCTTGGTGATATAGTACAGACCAAGTACCATGTCCTGTGAAGGCAGGGTGATCGGCGTACCGTTCTGCGGGTTAAGAATGTTGTGTGATGCCAGCATCAGCAACTGCGCTTCAAGCACAGCAGCATTGCTCAATGGCACGTGCACAGCCATCTGGTCACCGTCAAAGTCGGCATTGAATGCGGTAGTAACCAGCGGGTGCAGTTGGATCGCTTTACCTTCGATCAGCTTAGGCTGGAAAGCCTGAATAGAAAGACGGTGCAGCGTCGGGGCACGGTTGAGAAGGATCGGGTGACCCTTCAATATATTTTCAAGGATATCCCAAACCACCGATTCTTTTTTGTCTACCAGTTTCCTTGCAGACTTCACAGTTTTAACGATACCCCTTTCAATCAGTTTGCGGATGATAAACGGCTTGAACAGTTCGGCAGCCATATCTTTTGGCAGACCGCACTCGTGCAGTTTCATCTCAGGACCTACCACAATTACAGAACGGCCGGAGTAGTCAACACGTTTACCCAGGAGGTTCTGACGGAAACGGCCCTGTTTACCTTTCAATACATCTGACAGTGATTTCAACGCACGTCCACCTTCTGCTTTAACGGCATTTGATTTACGGCTGTTGTCAAACAAGCTGTCGATCGCTTCCTGCAGCATACGTTTTTCGTTACGCAGGATCACCTCAGGTGCTTTGATCTCCAGCAAACGTTTCAAACGGTTGTTGCGGATGATCACACGGCGATAGAGGTCATTCAGATCAGAAGAAGCAAAACGGCCACCGTCCAGGGGAACAAGCGGACGCAGTTCCGGTGGGATAACGGGGATGTATTGCATCACCATCCATTCAGGACGGTTGGTGATCCTTGTATTGGCATCACGGAAAGCTTCCACCACGCTCAGGCGTTTCAGGGCATCAGCTTTACGTTGCTGTGATGTTTCTGTAGCAGCAGCATTGCGCAGGTCGAAAGAAAGCTGGTCCAGGTCAATGCGTTGCAGCATATCATGTACCGCTTCAGCACCCATCTTCGCGATGAACTTGTTAGGATCATCATCAGGAAGATACTGGTTGTCTTTAGGCAATGCATCCAGGATATCGAGGTATTCTTCTTCAGTGAGGAGGTCACCTACATTCTGGCCTTTATCCGCACGGATACCAGACTGGATCACCACGAACCTTTCATAATATACGATCGTTTCCAGCTTCTTGGAGCTAACTCCCAGCAGGTAACCGATCTTATTAGGCAATGATTTGAAATACCAGATGTGAACAACAGGCACCACCAGTTTGATGTGCCCCATTCTTTCACGGCGAACTTTCTTTTCCGTTACTTCCACACCACAACGGTCGCACACAATGCCTTTATAACGGATACGCTTGTACTTGCCGCAAGCACACTCATAATCTTTTACTGGTCCAAAGATCCTTTCACAGAATAAACCATCACGCTCCGGTTTGTAAGTCCGGTAGTTAATCGTTTCAGGCTTCAGCACTTCACCATAACTTCTTTCCAGGATGGTATCCGGAGAAGCCAGACCGATAGTGATCTTGGAGAAAGCTGGCCGGGGACGATTGTCTTTTTTGATAGCCATATTTGAGTTTCTAAATTTTAAAGTTGTTTTACTTGTTTGCTGCAGATCGAATTTTTAATGCTTCAATCTTATTCAAACTTCAGATCAAGACCGAGACCACGCAGCTCATGCACCAATACGTTGAACGATTCAGGGATACCCGCTCTTGGAACGTTATCACCTTTCACGATCGATTCGTATGTTTTAGCACGGCCGATGATATCATCAGATTTGATGGTGAGCAATTCCTGCAGGATGTTGGATGCACCATAAGCTTCCAGTGCCCAAACTTCCATCTCACCGAAACGCTGGCCACCGAACTGAGCTTTACCACCCAGCGGCTGCTGTGTGATCAGGCTGTATGGTCCGATAGAACGTGCGTGCATCTTATCATCCACCATGTGGTGCAGCTTAATGATATAGATGATACCCACGGTTGCTTTCTGGTGGAAACGTTCTCCTGTTTCACCATCATACAGGTAAGTGTGACCGAATTTCGGGATACCTGCATCTGCGCAATAGTTCTCAATCTCTTCAGTGGTAGCACCATCGAAGATCGGAGTGGCGAACTTCAGTCCCAGCTTCTGACCTGCCCAACCCAGTACGGTTTCATAGATCTGTCCGAGGTTCATACGGGAAGGTACACCCAGCGGGTTCAACACCACATCCACCGGGGTTCCATCCTCAAGGAATGGCATGTCTTCCTGGCGAACGATCTTGGCAACGATACCTTTATTACCGTGACGGCCCGCCATTTTATCACCCACTTTCAGCTTACGCTTAACAGCCAGGTAAACTTTCGCCAGTTTCAATACACCGGCAGGCAGTTCATCACCGATAGAGATATTGAACTTCTCGCGTTTGTAACGTCCGAGTTCTTCGTTGTACTTGATGTTGTAGTTGTGCAGCAGGATGTTGATCTGATCATCCACTTTCTTATCACCGGTCCAGCCCAGCGGATTGATGTTGGCATAATCCAGGCCAGTCAGGTTTTTCGCAGTGAACTTCGCGCCTTTACCGATCTGCACTTCACCAAAGTTGTTGCTTACACCTGCTGATACATGTTCTCTCAGCAATGTGGTCAGTTTTTCCAGCAACACTTCCATGAGGTCCGCTTCATTCTTTTCGTGCACTTTTTCCAGTTTCTCGATAGCGGCTTTCTCACGCACTTTCGCATTCTTATCTTTCTTCGCGCGTTGGAACAGTTTCTTGCCGATCACGATACCTTCCACACCGTTCGGTGCTTTCAGAGAAGCGTCTTTTGCATCACCGGCTTTATCACCGAAGATGGCGCGGAGCAGTTTCTCTTCCGGAGTAGGATCGCTTTCGCCTTTAGGTGTGATCTTACCGATCAGGATATCACCTTCCTTGATATTGGCACCAATACGGATGATACCGTTCTCGTCCAGATCTTTGGTCGCTTCTTCAGAAACGTTAGGGATATCCGGGGTCAGTTCTTCTTCACCCAGTTTTGTATCGCGTACTTCCAGTTCATATTCAGAAATGTGAACAGAAGTAAACATATCTTCTTTTACCACCCTTTCGCTGATCACGATAGCATCCTCGAAGTTGTAACCTTTCCATGGCATGAACGCCACTTTCAGGTTTTTACCAAGAGCCAGCTCACCGTTCTGTGTAGCGTAACCTTCCGTTAAGAAATCACCTTTCTTCACTTTCTGGCCTTTCTTCACAGCAGGTTTCAGGTTGATACAGGTTTCCTGGTTGGTCTTGATGAATTTGGTGAGCCTGTAAACACGGAGGTCTTCTTCAAAGCTTACCAGTTTTTCTGCTTCATCGCGCTCGTAACGGACATGTATCTCGTTTGCATCAACAAACTCAACCACACCAGTTCCTTCAGAGTGGATCTGGATACGTGCATCGCGGGCAGCTTTTCCTTCGAGACCGGTACCTACTACAGGTACGTCAGGACGGATCAGCGGAACAGCCTGGCGTTGCATGTTTGATCCCATCAGCGCACGGTTGGCATCATCATGCTCCAGGAAGGGGATCAGGGAGGCGCTCAAACCTACGATCTGGTTAGGAGCAACATCCATGAATTCCACTTCATTTTTATCAAGGATCGGGAAGTCGCCTGTTTCGCGGCTTACAACCTTTTCTTCAATGAAATTCCCTTTTTCATCCAGCGGAGTATTGGCCTGGGCGATTTTTGCCAGGTCTTCTTCCTCTGCACTCAGGAATTCCAGTTCTTTCATATTCACTTTACCACCTTCCACTTTACGGTATGGGGTTTCGATAAAGCCCATATCGTTGATCTTCGCGTGAACGCAAAGTGTGGAGATCAGACCGATGTTTGGTCCTTCCGGCGTTTCGATCGTACACAGACGGCCGTAGTGGGAATAGTGTACGTCACGAACCTCAAAGCCTGCACGCTCACGGCTCAAACCACCTGGCCCGAGTGCGGAGATACGGCGTTTGTGGGTGATCTCGGAAAGAGGGTTGGTCTGATCAAGGAACTGGGACAACTGTGATGTTCCAAAGAAGGAGTTGATCACAGAAGACAGTGTTCTTGCATTGATCAGGTCAACCGGGGTGAACACCTCGTTGTCGCGTACGTTCATCCGCTCACGGATGGTACGGGCCATACGGGCAAGACCTACACCAAACTGAGCATATAATTGCTCACCTACAGTGCGTACACGGCGGTTGCTCAGGTGATCGATATCATCGATCTCCGCTTTACCGTTGGTCAGTTTCACCAGGTATTTAATGATCAGGATGATGTCTTCACGGGTCAGTGTTTTCTGATCCAGCGGAGCATCCCTGTTCAGCTTGCGGTTGATCTTATAACGGCCTACTTCACCAAGATCATAACGCTTGTCGCTGAAGAATAATTTATCAATGATACCGCGTGCTGTTTCGTTATCAGGAGCATCGGCACCGCGCAGTTGGCGGTAGATGAACTGAACCGCTTCCAGCTCGCTGTTGGAAGTATCTTTATTCAGTGTATTGTAGATGATCGCGTAATCACCACCCACGTCTTCACGTTGGATGAACACACTCTTCACATCCATTTCGGAAATGGTCTCAACCGCTTCTTCATCCAGTACAGTATCACGTTCCATCACGATCTCGTTACGCTCGATAGACACTACCTCACCGGTATCTTCATCCACAAAGTCTTCTACCCATGTTCTGAGAACGCGGGCAGCCAGGCGTTTGCCCAGGTATTTTTCCAGTGTCTTTTTATCAGTAGCCACTTCATCGGCCATACCGAACAATTCCAGGATATCCTTGTCTGTTTCGTATCCGATGGAACGCAACAGGGTGGTTACCGGGAATTTTTTCTTACGGTCGATGTAAGCATACATCACGTTGTTGATATCGGTCGCAAACTCCATCCAGGCCCCTTTGAAAGGGATAACCCGTGCAGAGTAGATCTTGGTTCCGTTGGGGTGAACTGATTGGCCGAAGAATACACCGGGGGAACGGTGCAACTGGGATACCACTACACGTTCAGCACCGTTGATCACGAATGTGCCACGGGGGGTCATGTAGGGGATATTTCCAAGGAATACGTCCTGAACGATGGTCTGGAAATCCACGTGTTCCTCGTCGTTACAGCTCAGACGCAGTTTCGCTTTCAGGGGAACGGCGTAAGTAAGGCCGCGCTCCATACACTCTTCGATGGTGTAACGGGGTGGGTCAATGAAATAATCCAGGAACTCCAGCACAAAGATGTTCCGCGTATCAGTGATAGGGAAATTGTCTTTGAACACCCTGAACAAACCTTCAATATTCCGTTTGTCAGGAGTTGTTTCTAATTGGAAAAACTCTTTGAAAGACTGGATCTGGACTTCAAGAAGATCGGGTGTTTCAGCCAGATGCTTGATCTTACCAAAATTCACCCTCGGATTCAATTTTGTTGAAGACATATACGTAATAACCGGTTTAAAAGAGTAATGACACACAAATCACATTCAGCTCTCATTTTAGAAAAAACGAAAGACAGTGATTGTCAACTAGTTAAACATGATCTGGGATGTCAAAATATATTTGGCCAAAATAAAGGACTGCAAAGGTAAGGATAAAAAGCGTTTCGCCAAAAAAAATGACCCGACAAAAACCCCGCCAAAATCCTGTGAAAAACACCGGGGTTCACTTCCCGGGCGAAATAATTTAGGGGTAAATACTGCCATGAAAAGGAAGCAATTAATTGGTGAATACTTTCAGTTTACCCGTAAAGACCGGATCGCGGTACTGATCATAGCTACAGTCCTGCTGGTTTCTTTCCTGCTTCCTTCTATACTGGAAAACCAGCTTCTGGCAGAAAAGCCTGTTACGGATACAGGCTGGATTGCTGCACTACAGCAACTGGAAAAGCCAAAATCCACCACCTCTGAGCAATTCTCCAGGGAAAGGGGTGCAAAAAATAGCTATGATGAATATATATACGACAGGGCTGAAAGCGGATATAATAACGGGCTAAAAGGTGAATTGTTCAGTTTTGACCCGAATACCCTCTCTGCCGAAGGTTGGAAAAAGCTGGGGCTACGGGAGAAGACGGTCAAAACGATCAGGAACTATATTGAAAAAGGCGGCCGGTTCAGAAAGCCGGAAGACCTGCAGAAAGTGTATGGCCTGAGAGAGGAAGAATATGAACGGCTAAAGGGGTATGTACAAATTGAGAGTTCCACTCCTGCCCTGGTGCAGCCAAATGAAGCCGCTGTTATAAAACCAGTATATCCTTCCAGAAAAGAAATAAGTGCAATTGATATAAATGCAGCAGACAGTGCAGCATTTGAAGCATTACCGGGAATTGGTGCAAAGTTGGCGATAAGGATCATTCATTTCAGGGAAAAATTAGGTGGGTTTTATTCAGTGGAACAGGTAGGAGAAACGTTTGGATTGGCGGATTCGGTTTTTCAAAAGATTAAAGTGTACTTACGATTGAGTGATGTTACGGTCATTCATAAGATCAATATCAATACTGCGGACTTAGATGAATTGAAATCCCATCCCTATATACGATATAATCTCGCTAAAGCTATTATCAACTTTCGGCAGCAACACGGACCTTTTTCGTCAGTGGAAGATTTAAAAAGAATAGTTGCAATTGAAGTAGTTCAATTTGAAAAAATGAAAGCTTATCTGACTATTAGTTAAGGAAACTAAATTTTATTCAAAGCATCAGGCAATTGTAGTCCTGGTATGTTGAACATTCCATAAGAGAGAAAAGCACTGTTATAGCTTATCTATACTCCCAAAACTCCCTCATTTGAGCTATAACAAGACCGGATTATCATTTCTAAATTTCCAGTAAAATATTTATCATGAAACCAATACCCATTCTGATCGCCTTGATTGCCTCTACCCTGCTATTCTCCTGTAAGAAAGGAGATATCGGGCCTCAGGGACCCGAGGGGCCACAAGGACCACAAGGACCTCAAGGACCACAGGGGCCTCAGGGAATTGCCGGTAACGCCAATGTAACACAATACACATACGGCGCTCAAAACTTCGCCTCCGTTTCGTTTGCTACATTATCCATTACCACTACCAAAGACACTATGGATAAATCTGCCTGGTTTGTTTACCTCTATTACGGAACACTCGACCGGTGGTATTTTCTGCCCGGCCCTGGCGTTGGAGGTTCCACTCAATACCGCGTCAGCATGAGCTATGTGACCAATAAAGTAACCATCTACATTGATAAAATCGGGGCCGGAGAAAATTATGCTCAGGCAAAAGTGATCCGTATCTATACCAGCAGCCAGCAAACCGGCGGGCGCTCAGCACCCGGTCCAGCATTGCCGCAGGATCTTGATTTTACCAACTATGAAGCTGTGAGAAATTATTATCAGTTACCATAACAACACAAAAAGAGGTTGCCTCAAAAGTGAAGTTCCCCATAAGTTAGATGTTTATGGGGAACGCTGCTATTGGTCAGCTTTGCAAAAAGAAGTTAATAATACAGCTAACATTACGGTGGATTTCCTCATTATCAAAGATCTTTTTTGGTGCCGTGTATGTATTTGAATGGGATGATAAGCAGCTTTATCCTAAAAGGAACGAAAAAGCCCCCTGTTAAAAACAGAGGGCTTTAAATTTTATGAAGCCGACAATTAAGCTACTTCTACTTCAGCACCTGCTTCTTTCAGTTTAGCTGCGATTTCATCAGCTTCTGCTTTAGAAACACCTTCTTTCACTGGTTTCGGAGCACCGTCAACCAGGTCTTTCGCTTCTTTCAGACCAAGACCAGTCAGGTCTTTAACGATCTTAACCACGTTCAGTTTAGAAGCACCACCGCTTTTCAGGATAACGTCGAATGCAGTTTTTTCTTCTGCTTTCGCACCGCCACCGTCGCCGCCGCCAGCTACTACTACCGCTGCTGCTGCAGGCTCGATACCATATTCTGATTTCAGGAAATCAGCTAATTCTTGAACTTCTTTTACAGTTAAGCCAACCAGGCTTTCTGCCAATGCTTTTACGTCTGCCATTGTTTTGAATTTTTCCCGTCTTCATTCCCCATTCGCGGAGTCCGACGGATGATTAAAAAAATTGCCTTTAGTTTATACACATCCTGGCCAGTGTTTTTTATAAATTAAAAAGTCAGCAAAAGTCTTAGCCTGAATACTGACTTTTAATTTGAAGATTATTCTGCTGCTGCAGTTGCTTCTGCGCCGCCTGCTTTTTGCTCGTGGTGGTGCAATAAGGCAGCCAACACGCGTTTTGCAGGAGATTGCAGCAAGCCGATCACTTCGCCGATCAGTTCGTTCTTCGTCTTGATCTGGGTCAGTGTTTTCAGTTGATTGTCGCCAGTGTACACATCACCATTGATGAACGCTGCTTTCAGTACAGGCTTTTCACCATTGCTGTCTTTACGGAAAGAACTGATGATCAGTGCAGGCTCTTTAGGGTTCTCAGAAAACATCAGCGCTGTTACTTTATTCAGGGATTCATAAACACCTGAATATTTTTCAGCGTCAAGAGATTCCAGCGCTTTTTTGATCAGCGTGTTCTTGGCTACTTTCATTTCCACTTGTTTGCTGAAGCAGGCGCGGCGCAATTTGCCCACTTGCTCAACAGACAGTGATTCTGTATCGGCAATATAGAAGTTGTTATATTGGGAGAACTTACCTTTCAGCAGTTCAATCACTTCATTTTTTTGATCTTTAGTCATGATAATAAGTTTTTAAACCACTTAAGATTAATGAACAAATGCTTTTGTGTCAATTGCAACGCCGGGGCTCATTGAGCTGGCCATGCTGATACCTTTCAGGTAAGTTCCTTTTGCAGTAGCAGGTTTTGCTTTGATGATCGCGTTGAGCAATTCCTGGCTGTTCTCTGCAATTTTTTCAGGAGCGAAGCTTACACGGCCGATAGAAGCGTGGATGATACCCACTTTATCAACCTTGAAAGCGATCTTACCACCTTTTACATCGTTGATCGCATTTGCCACATCATTGGTAACAGTACCTGTTTTAGGGTTGGGCATCAGGTTGCGTGGACCTAACACTTTACCCAGCTTACCGATCTTAGGCATTACAGAAGGAGTAGCGATGATCACATCGATATCTACCCATCCGCCTTCGATCTTGGTTACAAACTCATCCAGGCCAACATAGTCAGCGCCGGCTGATTTTGCTTCCGCTTCTTTATCAGGTGTGCAAAGCACCAACACTCTTTTGGTTTTACCTGTACCATGAGGTAAAGTAACTGTGCCACGGATAGCCTGGTCCGCTTTCTTGGGATCAACACCCAGGCGAACGTGCAGGTCAACTGAAGCATCGAATTTGCAGGTAGTAATTTGTTTTACCAGTGCAGATGCTTCTTTTAAGGAATATTGTTTATTGCCGTCTACCTTGGTATTGGCAACTTTTCTTTTTTTACTGATGAATGCCATTGTAATTCGTTTTTTTCAAAGAAGATTTAGTTTTCCCACGGAGCTTTACCATCCACGTTTAACCCCATGCTGCGGGCAGTACCAGCAACCATTTTCATGGCGCTTTCTACGGTAAAGCAGTTCAGATCAGGCATTTTGTCTTTCGCAATAGCCTCAACCTGAGCCCAGGTTACCTTGCCTACTTTTGCACGGTTACTTTCTTTGGAACCTTTCTGAATTTTAGCGGCTTCCATCAACTGAATAGCTGCCGGAGGAGTTTTAATGATAAACTCAAAACTCTTGTCAGAATAAACGGTAATTAATACGGGAAGAACTTTTCCCATTTTGTCTTGGGTACGGGCATTGAATTGTTTGCAGAATTCCATGATGTTCACACCTTTGGAACCCAATGCCGGACCGATCGGAGGTGCCGGGTTGGCCTGGCCACCCTTGCACTGCAGCTTTACAAAGCCTGAGATTTCTTTTGCCATTTTTATACTTTTTGGTGTTAACGACCTTTCTCTGTCTGGCAGATACTTGGTCTCCCAATATCCTTGTCCACCTTCACTTTTCAACCGCTGTACTTTTAATGAAAGCGGTAAGCTTCGGCAGAACTATAAAGAACTCTTTGGGGCTGCAAAGGTAGGAGTTTAAAGGGATTTTTTGAAGAAAACTACCCTATTTTTTGATGAAGTCCTCATACACCGTCTGCATCAAGGCCTTGCCTGCTTCTACCTGCCGGGCACCGGAAGTCCCCTCCCGCTCTATCGGTCTCCGGCCGATATTGTCAAACACAAGCCGTCCTGTGGTATCTATAAAGCCAAAAGCATCATTATAAGTGAAAAAGGCCCAGGGCTTTGTCTCAGGGTCAAACACATTTTTGCTGAAAGGGAATTTCGTCCTGTCAAGCCCAAACTGTGCGGATAAAGTCGCTGCGATATCCAACTGGGAGACCGGCTTGTCTATCGTAATCCCTGTCCTGTTCAACGCCCCGCCCAACCATAACTGGGGTGTCCGGAAATCATCCGCCCGGTGGTCAGTGTCGGGCAGGATATGCCCGTGATCACCGGTAATGATCACTACCGTGTTATTCCACCAGGGTTGCTGACGGCAGGAGTCGATGAATTCCCCTATCACCTGGTCAGTATAATTCAATGAGTTCAGGAACTTGGTCTTGGTGTCCATACCATTGAATACGGTTGGCACTGGTGTTTCAAATGGTTCATGACTGGTAAGCGTAAGCCATGCTGCAAAAAAAGGCCTGGTTTCCCTGTCAAGGTCCTGCAACACCCGTTTCATCACCACACCATCATGAGCACCCCATTTGGAATTCATATCCTTTTTATCAAAATCGTTTTTCCCGATAATGGGGTCAAATCCTCCCTGCAAGAGATAGGCTTTGATATTGGCAAATTCCGGCTCACCTCCATAAAAGAAAGGCGTCGCATATCCTTTTTGCCTGAACAGGTTGGACAACACTTCCAGTTTGATGGATTTTCCCGGTGAATGAATGATCGTCGTATTCGGCATCGCAGGATAGCCGCTGAAAATAGCCGGCAACCCTTTATATGTGCGGTCGCCACTTGCATAGTTATTGGCAAAGAATATCCCTTCCTTCTTCAGTTGGTTGAAACGCGGCGTCACTTCTTTGTCTTTTATAGAAACATGCAGGGCTTTTTCTGTAAAACTTTCCCATACAACAACCAGTACGTTTACGGGAACATCCGTTTTTCTTATTACAGAATCGAGTATGGAGCCCGAGTGGTAAAGGCTGTCTGTTATAATCTTTGCTCTTTCTTCCGGCAAATAATCATAGGGATTATGACCGGAATTCCCTTTGCTCATGGCGCTATGCAGAAGGTTCCATACCGGGTTTACCGCCGACTGGTTGGCATAATTGTACGTAGAGAAATATACACTGCTTTGATTCAGCGGGGTCTGCTGCAAGCCTCCTCTCATGGGAATGATCAGTGCACCGGTAACAAGCAATAGCAGCGCTGCTGTTTGTATTTTAAAATGATGCTGTTCCTGGAAGAATATCCGCTTTAGTATAAATATAAAACAGAAATAAAAAAGTATATAGGCTGCAAGAAATATCAGCCCTACAAAGAACAGGGGTATATGACTGATAGAAGCATATGCTTCCTTAGGTGTTACTACAAAACGAAGCGGCGTGGTATCGAGTCTTACTCCCCAGGAAGAATATATTTCAAGGTCTGCAAGGCATATGACTGATACGAGCAACAGCACAACGATGGTATATATTTTATACACTGGCAGCCGTTTGAAAAAGCGTATCCCAAGGCTTAATAATACGAACAGGCAAATGGGTGCTGTGATATAAGCGGCTACAGCCAGGTCCATCTTTGTGCCATAGCAAAAGCTTCCGAGTATGGTACGGAAAGGCAGGTGTTTGGTTTTGCCAAAATGGTAAAGAAAAAACACCAGCCGCATCAGGTCAAAAAAGATGACCCAGCTTAAAAAATAAAGCAGGATGAATTTGAATTTTGCAGTCATTTTTTTTGCGCAGTTGAATGCACAAGGTTGTTCCCGCAACCTTTGTCCTTCAGGTGGTAAATATAAAAGCCATCCCGATTAAGGAATGGCTTTGGTTCGTTAAAATTGAGCAGTTACCGTGTTTTTTCTCAACTGATCTTTTCAACCTGCATGTAATTAAGTTCAACAGGTGTAGAACGACCGAATATTTTCACTGTAACTTTCAGTTTTTTCTTTTCATCATTTACTTCTTCGATCACGCCATTGAAATCGTTGAAAGGTCCTTCAATGATCTTGATCGTTTCACCAACGATGAACGGCTCGCTCATGCTTACGCCGCCGGCTTCAGCCATTTCATCCATTTTACCCAGCATCTTGTTCACTTCTGCTTTACGAAGGGCAATAGGATTGTCTTTTCCAAGGAAATGAATAACGCTGTTGGTGTTTTTGATGGTATCGCGGAGATCATCATTCAATTTTCCGTCGATCACTTCTATCATTACATAGCCAGGATAATAGTTACGCTCGCGCATTACTTTTTTCCCATTGGCTACTTTGTACACTTTTTCAACCGGCAGGAATACCTGCTTCACCACTTCGCTCCAGCCACCACGTGAAATCTCCTTATCAAGGTATTCTTTTACCTTTCTTTCTTTTCCGCTCACGACTCGAAGCACAAACCACTTCGTCTCCTGCTGCGCATTATCTGTATTAGTCGTAGTCGCTTCCATTAACTAAATAATTGGTTATAAACAAATTTCAGAACGCCACCTGCTGCAAAATCCATCAGTGATATCAGGGCTGTGATAACCAGGGTAGCTACCAGCACGATCATGGTTGATTGCTGAAGCTGTGTCCAGTCGGGCCAGGTCACTTTTTCCGCCAGCTCTTTGTATGACTCTCTGAGGTAAGTTGTTATCTTGTTCATGCTCTTGCAATTTAAGAGTTTAAAAGTTTAAATGTCTAAAGGTTTAAGGAAGTAAATTCTTAAGCTTTGAATTTTAAACTTTTATCGCACGGGCAGAGAGATTCGAACTCCCATCAACGGTTTTGGAGACCGCTATTCTGCCATTGAACTATGCCCGTATAATTACAAAGTACCCGGGTAAACCCAAGTACTTTGTAAAAGTATATAAAGCTTTTCGTAAGTCCGCCTGAAGCAGACAAACGAGGGCTTTTTTTATTTAATGATCTCAGTTACCTGACCGGCACCTACTGTACGGCCACCTTCGCGGATCGCGAATTTCAGACCTTTTTCCATCGCGATCGGTTGGATCAGCTTCACAGTCAGTGAGGTATTATCGCCAGGCATAACCATTTCAGTACCAGCGTTCAGTTCAACTTCACCAGTTACGTCAGTTGTACGGAAGTAGAACTGAGGACGGTATTTGTTGAAGAATGGAGTGTGACGGCCACCTTCGTCTTTGCTCAGTACGTAAACTTCGCATTTGAACTCAGTGTGTGGAGTGATAGAACCTGGTTTGCAGATAACCATACCGCGACGGATCTGAGTTTTCTCAATACCGCGGAGGAGCAGACCGGCGTTGTCACCAGCTTCACCTTCGTCAAGGATTTTGCGGAACATTTCCACACCTGTTACTGTAGAAGTAAGAGGAGCGTCGATCAGACCAACGATCTCAACACCTTCACCAGTTTTAACGCGACCTCTTTCGATACGGCCTGTAGCAACAGTACCACGACCAGTGATAGAGAATACGTCTTCAACTGACATCAGGAACGGAAGATCAACCGGACGGGGAGGCAGCGGAATGTAAGCATCAACTGCATCCATCAGTTCAGTGATGGCACCAACCCATTTTTCTTCACCAGCAAGGGCGCCGGTAGCAGAACCTTTGATGATTGGAGTGTTGTCGCCGTCAAAACCACGTTTTGTCAGCTCATCACGGATTTCCATTTCAACGAGGTCGAGCAGTTCAGGATCATCAACAAGGTCAACCTTGTTCATGAATACCACGATACGGGGAACACCTACCTGGCGAGCCAGGAGGATGTGCTCTTTTGTTTGTGGCATAGGACCGTCGGTAGCAGCTACTACGAGGATCGCACCGTCCATCTGAGCAGCACCAGTGATCATGTTCTTAACGTAGTCAGCGTGACCAGGGCAATCTACGTGAGCGTAGTGACGAGTGTCAGTCTGATATTCTACGTGTGCAGTATTGATCGTGATACCCCTTTCTTTTTCTTCAGGAGCACCGTCGATTTCGTCATATTTTTTTGCTTGCGCCAGACCTTTTTTAGCAAGGATCTCGGTAATCGCAGCAGTCAAAGTGGTCTTGCCATGGTCAACGTGACCAATCGTACCAATGTTTACGTGGGGTTTGTCCCTCTTAAAGGTCTCTTTTGACATTGTTATCTGTTTTTAGTTGTGTTTACCCAATTATTGTTTCTTATAATAAAGCTGTCGATTTTTATCAGCAGCTTATGTTGCCATTTATCATTCTTCTTCTTTCTCCCCACACTGGCTTGGCTTATTGAGCCGTTAGTGAGAATCGAACTCACGACCTCTTCCCTACCAAGGAAGTGCTCTACCACTGAGCTACAACGGCCTCTTTCAATCCTGAGATATACCCCATCTCTTCATGGGGTCCGCCTAGGCTAAAGCTTCGGCGGACAAGCAGGCAAGCCGTTGTTGCCGGTTCAATCCAGCCGTTTCTTGTCTGTCATCTCTGTGGAGCGGGAGACGAGGCTCGAACTCGCCACCTATAGCTTGGAAGGCTATCGCTCTACCAAATGAGCTACTCCCGCTTATCTGAACTTAAAGAACTTTTAAACCTTACTGGTTTAGCATTTAAAAAGCTTAAGAGGTTTGACAAGTTTAAGTTGAGCAATTTAAACTTATTAAACCTTTTAAACATAATTCGATTGCCCCGCTTTCGCGGGGCGTGTGGGCAGAGAAGGATTCGAACCTCCGTACTCGTGAGAGAACAGATTTACAGTCTGTCGCCTTTAGCCACTCGGCCATCTGCCCATGAGAGCCACCTGCCAGAATCGAACTGGCGACCTACTGATTACAAATCAGTTGCTCTACCAGCTGAGCTAAGGTGGCTTATTTTCCAAAAATTCCGCCCCTGCTGGATACAAGACGGAAATACACTAAAGAGCTACCCCCTTTTTTGGGAAGGCAAAGGTAAGGGAATTTGGATATTGTAAAAATTTTAGAAAAGAAATTTCTGCTGAAAATCAGGAAATAAAATTAGTTGAGAGCATTTTTTAGACTGATGGCGAACCGGAGTAGAACTTTCCAGTCGGATTGGCCCGGAGTCTATCCAGAGTAGGGTGTCTTTAACCGGCATCCTGAAGCCTGATCTTTCATTAAGACAGAGCAAGATTTACGATATCGGAATGTTTGTCTTTAATCTTTGTAGGTCCCCGGCTACAAAAACAAAAACCCGGGGTTACCCGGGTCTTTGTTTTTGTTAGGCCGCTTGTTTTTCTTTTTTTCTCTTTATCTGTGTAACAATTGAATCCAGTGCATTATCAAATGAGCCTTCAAATGATTTGCTGGTTGACTTTACAAAAAATTCGTGACGTGGTACGTGAATCCTGATCTCCGCGATCTTATCCTTTATCGTATGAACCACGTTATCTAATTTCAGAAACACCTGAACCTGAATGATGCGGTCATGAAATGTATTGAGCTTTTGAAGCTTCCGGTTAATGTACTCGATTAACCTCTCATCCGCATCAAATCGAACTGTCTGAATGTTTACGTTCATAGTCGTCTTTTTTTAAAACAGTGAAACAATAAATTAAAGAACTAATCAGTAGAAAATCACCGTAAGTCAACGCTGCAGTGATCGATATGAAGTTACTGTAAAAGGGAGGTTTTTGCAACAAAATTTTGCTAAATATTATTGTATAAAGAAGCTTTTTTTCAGGCTTTGGGATGGGCCTTTTTATACACGTCTTTGAGCTTCTCAATAGTGGTATGTGTATACACCTGCGTGGCCGCCAGGCTTGCATGCCCCAGCAGTTCTTTTACCGCATTCAGGTCCGCTCCATTATTCATTAAATGTGTCGCAAACGTATGCCGCAACACGTGTGGACTTTTTTTGTCAAGCGTACTTGCTTGCGACAGATACTTGTTCACTAACAGGTAAGCATATTTCGGGTATAGCTTCTTTCCTTTTTCCGTTACCAGCAACAGGTCCGTCGTGGTTTCAAACTCCTTTTTCTTCCATTGCTGGTAGTCCCGGATACAATCCGCTACCTCCGCACTCACAGGGATCACCCTTTCCTTATTGCCTTTTCCCAGCACTTTGATCCCGGACCGGCCCAGGTCCAGTTGCTTTTCCTTCAGCCCGATCAGTTCGCTTAACCGCATGCCGGTTGCATAAAACAGGATGATCAGCATTTTCGCATTCAGGCTTTTCCAGTCTTCAGTTGCCTGGCTCAGGCTGGTAATTAAATCCCTGGTCTCTGACTCCTTCACAAAAACCGGCAGTCTTTTGCTGATCTTGGGCGAAACGATATTTGCCGTGGGCACAGCCTCGATCTCCCCTCTTTTAAGATGGTATTTGAAAAAAGACCGGAGACCGGAGATCTTCCGGTTGATCGTTCTGGAACTAAGCTGCTGCTCCTTCAGCCCGGCCAGCCAGCTCCGGATAAATCCATGAGTGATCTCTCCCAGTTTCAAAGCCCCATAAGTCCTGTCCATGAATTCAAAAAAGTCCAGCAGGTCGGTCTGATAAGAGATAATAGTATGTGGGGAATACCTTTTTTCGAATTTCAGGTAGTCCAGGAAAGACTGTATCCGTAATAGATCAGGTGCAGACATGTTCATTTCAAAGCTAAGAAAATGTTTATCCCAAGATTCTTCCGGGCAAAAAAATAGCTGCAAAACCGGCAGGTCCTGCAGCTATAATTCGATATGAATGGAATCAAAGGCTTATGCCTCGATCTTTCCGCTTGCTATGCTTTGCTTGTAGATTGCTTTCAGCACTGCTCCACGACGCTTCACGGAAGGCTTTGTAAAGCTCTGACGCTCACGAAGTTGCAGCAGAGTTTTCGATTTCTCGAATTTCTTTTTGTACTTCTTCAGCGCCTTGTCGATGTTTTCGCAATCTTTTGAATCAATAATAAGCATGGTTATAATACCTCCTTGGTATGTTTTTTAGAGGGGCAAAGATAGGGGAAAAAATTGATAGTATAAAGTTTCTTCAAACGATCTGCCAGGGGCAGATTTGGAAATTGCCTCCCAGAATTTGAGCTTTGCAGCATGTTTACAGGCATTATTGAATCATCCGGAACGGTTAAAGAAGTTATCGTCAATGGCACCAATAAAACATTCTGGATCGAATCCCCCCTTTCTGATCAGTTTAAGATAGACCAAAGTGTAAGTCATAGCGGCGTATGCCTGACCGTGGAAGAAATAAAAGGAAATATCCATCGCGTCAGCGCTATTGCCGAAACACTCAAAAAAACCAATCTCGACAATTGGGCGCCCGGCCATATCATCAATATCGAGCGTTGCCTGCCTCTCAATGGCCGCCTGGATGGTCATTTTGTACAGGGGCATGTAGACACCACCGGCACCTGCCTTCGTAAAACCGACAAGAACGGAAGCTGGGAATTTGAGATCAGTTTTCCGTCAGGTTTTGCTCCATTGATCATTGAAAAAGGCTCCATATGCGTTGACGGTATCAGCCTCACCGCTTTTGCTGTAGGAAAAGAAAAGTTCACTGTAGCGATCATCCCCTACACTTTTGCCCATACCTCTATACAAAGGGTTGAACCGGGCAGCACGCTCAATCTTGAATTTGACCTGCTGGGTAAGTACATCCAGCGGCAGGCGGCTTTTCAACCAACCATTAAATCATTCTAAGGCGGTCCTTTAATCGCAGGAAGGGTGTTTCCAGGAACCTGTAACTAAGCATTGCAATTCCATAGTTGAATAGAAGGACCAGGAGGGCAAGGCTCCAGGAAGGTATTACTATATTAAAATGTTTTACTCCTATCTGGAAAGCCGTTATGGATAATCCATGAAAGCAATAAAGGCCAAAAGAAATACGGCCCGTTAGTATAAGAAACCGGTTCTTTTCAAGCATTCTTGAGCGGCCGGGATTATGTAGCTGCTCTATTAACAGCAAAGTGATATAGGCGATGAAAAGATAACGGTTCAGCAGGTCCAGCAAATCATGCTGATATATTGATTGCAGGAGGAAGAAGAACAGGATCTGGATAAATGGCCAGCAATAAAAGGTCAGTTGACCAATACCTTTCAAAGATTGCATCCACCGCAGCAGAGGCGAATTCTTTGCCAATAAAAAAGCACCCAACCCGCCCATTGCAAAATCGATAAAATAGGTGGGTGTGTAGAAATATCCGTTTATGCCTTTTACCCAAACATAGATGGAGAATAACAGGCTGATAATAATAAGCAGGATGAAAATTTTAACCAGGTGCCGGTACAGAAAACGCAATACCAATCCTAATACAAGATAGAACTGCTCCTCTACCGAGATTGTCCAGAGTATCTGCAGGAAAAATACATGTGCTGGTAAATAATAATTAGCAATAAAAAGCGAATAATATACCGGATCAGGCAGTGTCATTGTAAACCCTGCATGCTCTGCCAATCGTGGCAGCAGCAGGAAACTGAAAAGCAGGAACAGGAAATAAAGCGGCCAGATCCGTAGTACCCTCCGCTTAAAAAAGTTGGCAAGTGATATTTGCTTTCTTTTCTCGTGTTCTTTAATACCGAGCCAGGTAAGCAGAAAAGAGGAAAGAATAAAGAAAACATCAATCGCCAATGGGAGTTGCCCATATACATAAAGCATCAGCTTCCCCAGCCAGCTGCTGCCAAAAGCCGGATGCACCGCATGATAAACAAATATGGATAAAAAAGATATCCCTCTTACAGAATCAAGTTGAGGATAATAATTGGTTTTAGCCATTAGTTAAAAGAACAATGGTAACGGTTTTTATCGCATCAGGTACATTTTACCATAACCATTGTTGAAAAATTTATCTGTGTTATCATCCTTAGCCCTGTACTTATCCAATGATTTACCATTCAGGTTAGTAATAACGCGGTACAGGTAAACGCCATTGGCAAGTTTCTGTCCATACTGGTCAGTGCCATCCCATTTGAATTCTGTTATATTACGGCCAATATGCAGCGGACCTAATTCCTCTTTAGTAACATCACGGACAATTTTACCTGTAATGGTCAGTATCTGTATACGCAGGTTCTGAGGTACTTCAGAGCCTGTGAGCGTAAATACAAATGCTGTGGATGTTGTAAAGGGATTGGGATAGTTGAGCATATTGGAGATCATCGGTTTGTTGATCACCTGGAATACCACGCGGTATGCTATATCCCCTGCATTGTTATCGCTTCTGTCTTTTCCTTTAATGATCAGCTCATATTCGCCATCTTCAGAGAGATAAGGCTTAAAATCGATACTTGCTGTGTTCTGGGCATTTGGCGCCTGGCCTGCAGCATGGAACTGGAGCGTATCGCTGTTGGCAGTATAACTACGCGTTGTACCGTTGGGAAACTTCACCTGTATGGATACCAGGTTAGGATCATCCAGAGGCATCCATTTGGCTTCGTCCTTGAGCTTGATAAGTATCGTCGGTTTGGCTGATACTATATCATTGTTAAGAATATGTACCCCGTCGAAAGTAATGTCCATTACCGGCTGAAGACTATCCGGCCTTACATATATATTCCGGAATGCGTAATTGTTGAAAACATACTGCTCAGGCTGGTCCTTGTCTGGGTTAAAATTGATATAAAGGACGTTTTCCCCTGCAAATGTTTTGGTATCAATGGGCACATTTAGCTGAAGAACTTCTCCTGTTGAAAGAGGTTTCTGTCTGGGTACCGGGATGATATTCTCCACATTATTCTTGTCGGTAACCGTCACTTTTACCCGCAGGCTGTCGAAAGATGCTTTACTCACATTCTTAAACCCAATACCCAGGTTCAGCGGTTCTCCTACATCTACTGTATCTTTTAAAGACAGGAATAGATTGGAAGCGATCGCTCCTTCGGGCACAGGATCGTAAGTAGCCATCCAGTAACGCAATTGGTAAGGAGTAAAATGAATTGAATCCGTTGTTCTCATCCGGAACTTCAGGTTAGGGTAAACGGATGCATCAATACCATCGAGCGGCACAGTATGCTGATCTTCCGGAACAGTGATAAGCGTATCAACACTGCCATCTGCTTTTACACCCAATACCTTGATGACCGGATGATCAGAATCCGCCGGCTCCTCAGAATAACCATCCCACTTCAATGTTTCCCATCTTTTGGAGGGGCCGATAAGTTCTGATTCGAAATATCCTGTAGAAAAAGTTCCTTTTAATTCAATAATCGCTTTGGGTACTTCCGTTGCGTATTGTGCAATGTATTGCTTTAGCGGCGTTGGATCTCCCTTTTTTACTGCGAAAATAAAAGGGACGAACGATGTCATACTCGATAGGTTCGTGATACCAAGTGAGGTTATTTTATGGTAAAGGGAAACACCAGAACCAAGCGTTGTTGTATCACTCATCCACACATCAGGCAATACCGTTGCAGAATAGCCGCTATTAGCGATTATGATATAATTACCCTGCGGAATCAGGTCGATAAAATCCATAACCGTTTTTCTTGCTGCAGTTGTGGAAATATCAAAAAGGAAAAAGCCGGGTTTTACAGTGTTATTGATCGGCGTTGGAGCATAACTTCCATACATGCCTGTAGTGCCAACGGTTTGATTAACCCATGGCTTGTTTGTTTTACCATCAATAATATAGAACCTGAGAGATCTTATACTGGTGCTGATAGGACTATATAAGCCAGCCTGAACACGCTCACCATTTATCGTAAGGGCAAAATTACCGGTCTCCCCTGCATTCGGGTAAATGCCGGTGGTAACATCCACATCCGAAGCAGATTCCTTAAAATGGAACTTACGATCTTCCTTGTACTCAATCCGGTCATAACTATTTCTCAGGAACTGGAAATAATGTGCCTGTGAAAATCCTGGTTGCCCATTGGCAATGTATTGGAAAGAAGATGCATTCCAAACAGGCTCGCCAGACAGATTCTGAGGAGAAACCCTCCAATAATAAACAGTGCTGTCTGTAAGATTGAGATTGGGTGCAAAATCAAAAACCCCACCTGAAGAACTTGCTGTGCTGGAAACTTTAAAGGGCGAATTGAACAATTCCGTTGTATCTACTTCTACCTGGTAGGTCCTTACGGGAGCAAAAGGATTTGCAGAGGACGCCACCAGCTTTATGTTCTGTTCATTAACGATAGAATAGTTGTATGGCGAAACCGGCCTCACATCATCTTCGATAATGTATACATCTTTTGTAACGGTATTATTGGTTTCATACAACTCATCTATGGCATTCCCGTCATCCAGGGTAATAGTGATCTTGTTCAATCCCTTATCCCTCGTTGCAACGATGGGTAAGATATAGGTAAGGGAATCCGTATATTTTCTGAGCGTTACTGTATCCTTCCTTATCAGCTCTGTAGTTTGATCTGGATAAGTTCTCTTCAGGGAGATAACCATTTTTTTATTAACGGATTTGCCCATGTTCACATACTGGGCAACCACTTTAAACTGAGTTTCAGAAATTGGTATAAAGGCTGGTGTCACTTTCAGCATTGACGGCTCAATGGCATAGTCCGGCTTTTCAAAGCTGTAGGCCTTCACCGCAGGATCACCATGTAGCGTAAACTGTTCACACTGGAATCTCGCAAAGAAATCATCATAGGAAAGGAAGGCGATCATGTTCTTGATCGCTTCATCCATAACTTCTCCCAGCGCACTGCCATATTTGAGCGTCGATAATGCCTGGTAAAAATGTGTGTTATACAGATCAAGGTAGTGAACAACACCCAGGTGGGTACTGGCAAGAAAAGCCACAGCGCCCCGGTGCGGGGCCAGTATATAACTTTCAGAAATTGTTTCTTTGATAACAAGCCGGGCTTCATTATACAGGAAGAAATTGCCGGCATTACATCCCATCACGATAAAAATAGGGTACTTACCTGCATTATCGTAGGCTTGCGGATTGTCCAGGTTGAACTCAAGAGTGGTTGCAGAGGAGTGCCCGAAATAAGTAAGGAGGCCTACACCCTGCCCGAAAAGATTGCCGATCTGTGTAGCATTCACCTGCTCCACTGCATCAGCAGAGGTTTTGGTAAAAGTGTGTACATTCCCTGCATAAGCTGTATCTTCTATGATCTTTCTGTGTCCATTCAGCGCATTCACCAGCAACACGGTAGTTCCTTCGTCACTTGCTCCCGTTACATGAATTACATTCTTTTTCCAACTTGCATCAGCAATTACAGAAGAAGAAGTTTTCAATTCCAACTCATAGGCTTTCAGTTTTTCCAGGTAAGCTGTTATTTCATCTTTGGCAATAACGGAAAGCCGGCCTATCGGCGTCAATGGAATTGAACTGTTTCCCTGCGCAGTCAGCAAATTATCAGAAGCCGGATAACCGAATGTTGGCACCAGTTGCAGCCTGGATATGTTTACACTGCTTTCATTAGACTTGAAAGATGTATACACCATCCCTTTACCGATCAGTAACACAAATCTTGGCTTTAATGCATTCTTATCTCTTGCAGCCTTTACAAAATTCCGGATCGCCAGCGGATGCATTTTTATTCCGTAAGCATACTGGTCAACCAATTGATCTATAAGATATGTTTTGGCTGAAAAACTACCGCCGGCAGCAGAGCTCCGGTATTGCCGATAATCTTCCACCGGATCGCCAGGGCCCGATGCTCCCGTGAGAACAGCATTGGTAATGATCATGAAATCACCCTGATTTTGCGTCGAAGCATAATCAATAAAGTCGCGCTGCTCCAAAGCTGTTACCGCTTTGATATTGGAAGCAGCTTCGCTTACCAATATCAGTTGACGGTTGACGGAAGAAGGCTGCAGCACTACTTTGATAAGCGAAGGAGTGGAAATATCGACTGTATATCTGCGGCCATTGGTAAGATCATATAATACAGGAGCTGTGCCACTGAAATTGAAGCCTGCTATTTCCAGGTAATTACCTGCAGTATTGGCCGGTAGTTCAAATGGAAAATTCACTGCATTGCCAAAATTGAATTTCCTGGGGTATACCAGTTCTATTTTAGCTGTTACCATCCTGTCGCCCGTGGCCACTCCCAGATTCGTTACCTGCACCGAAGCGCTGTTAGTGCTGATCTTTGATACAGGAAATGCCTGGCCCGTTTTTAGGTATTCATAGTAGTCCATAGACTGACCGAGGATGGAATCCCCGTTCACTCTCAACCGGAATGCCCGTTGATTCATTGCATTGCCCGACAAATTGATCCTTACTTCCGGAGATGGAGCGCCTGCGCCGGTATACACGTTAAGATTAGTGAAACTCGTTGTTTCCGTTGCACCAGGGCCGATATTGTTTCCTGTATATCCTTCGCCATAATCATACGAAGAAGAATATACATTGGTAGTGATCACCACTTCAGCCCGGCCTGTATTGATCATATTCTTTTTGTAACTGCCTTCCGTATGTATAAAAAAAGGCTCAGCAGGCAGTGTGTTGCCCGCTACATTATTAGCTGTATTGATCAACCGCAGGTTGCCGCCGCCTGTATTCACCGTAAGGAAAAAAGCAGCTGTATCTGTTTGCAGGCTCCATTTATCATTCAACTGATAATCGGGTTCGCGGTATAAGGCATTATCGGGTTTACCATCATTCATTTCGCCCCAGAACTCAATATAATCGGAGGCTCCGAGAACGCTGTTCCCAACAGAAGTATAGATAGGGATCTGCTTGCCATTCCTCCATAACTGGAAATGGTCGGCATTGGTATTTTGCAGGTTAAGGGAAGCCAGCACAGGTTGCGGGATCCTGTAAAGGCCGGTAGCGCCTACTTTGAACTTATAATATGTTTTAGAATAATCTATCCACTCATTATTATAAGTTTGAGCGCCTGCTGCCAGTGATAAAATTGTTAACCAAACAAGTAGAGTTCTCTTCATTGAAGATGGTTTGTAGTGGTACGGTTATTTTTTCTTTTTCTTATCATTATTCACGAGATCGAGCCGCAGGGAAAATACATGGGTAAAAAGCGGGCTTGATTGATTGGCCAGGTTGGTAAAAGCATAATCGATCGTTACGCTTTGTATTTTAAACCCGGCTCCGGCACTGGGCTGATAGATCCATACTTTCTTTTGGTTCAGCGTATCATCATCGGCGAGTGCACGTTGGAAATTATTGATGCCGGCACGCAGAAAGAACACATTGTTCATATTGTATTCCAGTCCCAGTTTCGGATCAGCACTTACAGGGTCGGCACTGATCAGCGTGTTGCGTTTACCATCAAAAGTGAGGTCGATATTGGTTTCTGCCAGCAGGCTTGATTTGCGTCCGAGCTTGAATTCACGGCCAATGCCCAGCACCAGCCTGGGTGAAGTCATTTCCGTTGATTTAACAGGTATTTCGTTGTTGGTAAGGTATAGTGCTTCTTTTTCCCTCTCTGTAAAATTGAACGTCCAGGCATTGAACGTGGTGGTGATATCCCTGCCGGTGATGCCAAACCGCCATTTGCCCTGGTGTATCTGCAGGCCTGCGTCAATACCAAACCCCCAGGCTTTGGCAAATTTTCCCACATTCCGGTGGATCACTTTCGCATTGATACCGAATTGCACTTTCTTTTTTTCCGTATCCTTCAGGCGTTGGGCAAAAGAAAGCAGGAAAGCATAATCAGCAGAAGAGAATGATTGAATATTGTTGTAGTTGATAGAACCATCCGGCTCTACCAGGAACAGGGTGTTCATGATATCATCCACAGCGAAACGAAGCCCGGTAACGGCAAAAGTTCTTTTATTATTGGCTGATGGAAAAGCTACGCTGGCAAAATCGTATTTACCGATACCGGCAAAATATTCTGCATGCATCAGGTTGATCTGTGGCTGGTCCTTTACCCCTACCAATCCGGCGGGATTCCAGTAGCCGGCTGTTCCATCCGTCACAGAAGCGATCTGGGCGCTGCCCATCGCCAGGCCACGGGCGCCGGCGCCGATATTCAGGAATTCATTAGAATATTTACGGAACTGAGCGGTTGCAGCAAAAGAAAGGAATAGCCCAAGCAGGGTCACGACGTATAGACGACACGATTTCATCAGGATAGTTTTCAAATAAGCAATTAATAAGCTGCGTTTTTACAGGTATACCGCCTGTAAAAATAGGACTTCGCCTGCGAAAATCATAGTCGGAAAGAGGAAATCCCAGATGCTGAAAACGAGGGAATTAGAAAAATATTGCTTTTCAATCCAAGCTTCCCCGTTCTGGCTTAATTTTGCACTCCCGATCGAATTATAAAGCAATGAACCCGAAGCCCGTATTACATAATGCCCGCTTCGGCCCAAACTTTGGACGCAAAAAATTAACACCGGATGAATCTCATCGAGGAATTACGTTGGAGAGGTATGATACAGGATATCATGCCCGGTACAGAAGAGCAGTTAAAGAAAGAAATGACCACGGCCTATATCGGTTTTGACCCCACAGCCGAGAGTCTGCATATCGGCAGCCTGGTACCCATCCTGCTGCTGGTGCACCTGCAAAAAGCCGGGCACAAACCCATCGCCCTGGTGGGTGGCGCCACAGGTATGGTAGGCGATCCCAGCGGCAAAAGCCAGGAAAGAAACCTGCTGGATGAGGCGACCCTTAGCCGCAACATCGCCGGGGTGAAAGGCCAGCTGGAACGATACCTCGATTTTGATCCGGCCAAACCCAATGCCGCCGAAATGGCCAATAACTACGATTGGTTCAAGACCATTTCCTTTATCGAATTCCTTCGTGATACAGGCAAGCATATCACTGTCAACTACATGATGGCAAAGGACAGCGTGAAGAAGCGTTTTGATGAGGGTTCCGGTATCAGCTACACGGAGTTTGCTTATCAACTGATGCAGGGCTATGATTTTTACTGGCTTTACGAAAATAAAAAATGTAAGCTCCAAATGGGAGGCAGCGACCAGTGGGGGAATATTACCACAGGCACAGAGCTCATCCGCCGGAAAGCCGGCGGCGAAGCATTTGCATTCACCTGTCCGCTGATCAAAAAAGCTGATGGCACCAAGTTTGGGAAAACAGAAAGCGGGAACGTATGGCTTGATCTTAACCGCACTTCTTCTTATCAATTCTACCAGTTCTGGCTGAATGCTTCTGATACAGATGCTGCTGATTGGATCAGAATATTCACTTTCCTGGGAAAAGAAGAAATTGACCAACTCCTTGCAGCACATACTAACGATCCGGGTCAGCGGTTACTGCAAAAAAAACTGGCAGAAGAAGTGACCAGCTTCGTTCATGGAGAAGAAGAATACCAGAAAGCACTTGATACAACAGCCAAACTATTTGCCAATACACAGGCACCCGCAGAAAGCCTGAGCGTGGAAGACCTGGAAGGAATGGAAGGCGTAGTGAAAACCGATTTTCCCAAAGAAAAAATAGCAGCCGGCATTGATGTGGTTTCCTTCCTCGCCGAGACCGGCATCTTCCCCAGCAAAGGAGAAGCGAGGAAAACAGTGCAGGGCGGCGGAGTAAGCATTAACCGGAAAAAAGTGGAGGGGATACAATCCGTAATTGATCCTTCTTTATTGCTTCACGATACCTATATACTTGTTCAAAAAGGAAAAAAGAACTACTTTCTCGTAAAAGCCGTTTGATAAACTGATTCTTACCAAAAAATTCTTTGTGCTCTTTGCGTCTTTGTGAGATAACCGCCCACAAAGACGCAAAGAGCACAAAGAATTTATAACAGGCGAGAATTAAACACTAACTATGAAAATATATTTCATTAGTGGACTGGGCGCAGACAGGCGCGTTTTTTCATTCCTGGACCTTTCCTTCTGCGAACCTGTTTTTATTGATTGGATAAATCCTGAACGGGGAGAAACCCTTCCTGCTTATGCATTAAGACTGCGGGCACTTATTCCCGAAAAAGCACCTGTGGTAGTGGGATTATCTCTGGGTGGGATGATGGCGGCAGAGATGGCCAAAGCAGACAACAAAGTAAAAGCCATACTGATCTCCAGCAATAAGACCAGCACGGAATTCCCTTCTTATCTGCGGCTGTTCAAATATATTCCTGCCCACAAATGGATCCCTGGCAAAGTACTGAAGAGCATACAAAGTGTGTATACTTATTCATTCGGTGTAAAGGACCCTCAGCAAAAGAAAGTACTGTACCAGATCATTGCCGATGCTGATATTCCTTTTGTACGCTGGGCTATCGGCGCGATGATGCATTGGAACAGCACCATTTCAACGCCAAACATTGTGCAGATACACGGCACCAGCGACAGAGTATTACGCCTCCGCTATGTAAAACCGGATTATACCATTCATGGCGGCAGCCATACACTGACATTCGATAAGCATGAGGAAGTATCAGCACTGCTCAGAAAGTTAACAGCAGACAGATGATCTGTATTTTATTCAACAGATACCTGCTTCCTGATCACTGCTCCTTCCCTTGCTTCAGGTAAGAACTTGCGTTCATTCAGCAGATAGCCATTCCCTTTTTCGCAGAAATGGACCTTAAGGTTTTCGATACTGATAGGATTGCCGTCAGGGATATCGGCAATATTGCAATGGCGGATATCAAACCCGTCTACGATCACGACCAACCCGCTGCCGATAGCTTCCATCTTATTGCCACCCTCAGTGATAAGCATGCCGGTATCTTCCCCAAGTCCAATGCCAATAGCTTGCGGATTGGTGGCCACTGCCTGTGCAAGCCGGCCGAAACGTCCCCTTTTTTCAAAATGAGAATCAATGATCACATCATCAATAAAACCGAGGCCGGTGGTCATTTTCACTTCCCCTTTCAGATGCGCCCGCATGGCATTGCCTTCGTAGATCATGGTATTGCTCATGGCCATGGCGCCAGCACTGGTGCCTGCTATGGTGAAATTCTCTTCCGCATAGCGGTTGAGCATGATGCGCAGTATCTCGGTGCCACCGAAAATAGCGCTCAGGCGCAATTGATTCCCCCCGGAAAACATAATGCCTTCACAACGGCGGATACGCTCCAGGTAATCAGGGCGGGCAGCATCCTGCCGGTTGCGGATATGCATCAGCTCCACATTGGTACAGCCCATTTTTCCAAAGGCGTCTATATAATTATTCCCCACTTCATAGGGGATCATGGAAGCGGTGGTAATGATCTCGATGCGGGATGAGGGCCCGCCAATTTCTTCTACAATGCGGCGAAGAATGCCCAGCTCAAAAAAATTGAGGTTACTACGGTGGATCTCTCCTTTTTCCAGGTCGGTGCCCTTGTCTTCAGCACCGCCTACTGCGATCAGTTTTCCCTTAGGAAGGCTCATTCATTGAGGGTTTGATTAACGACAAAAGTAACCAATTTCATTGAAGTTGTTTATTGAATAGTGCCCGGCAGCTGTTTTTTGTTCACCACAAAATATACCAGTATGCCAATGATCGCGATCAGTATTCCCCATAATGCAAACCAACCGGTGGAATAAAAAAGGAACAACCATATCAGTATGGATAAAACCACCGGCACAGGGAACAGCCACATTTTAAATGGCAGGTCCTTTGTGCCAAATCTCCGGCGGAGCAATACAACGCCAATGGCCTGGCCAATAAATTGCACCAGAATACGCATGGCCAGTATAGCTGTGATCACATCACCCAGCTTCATCAGCAAACTGAACACAAAGCCCGCGACACATAAAACGATCAATGAAACATAAGGAAAATTCTTGGTCGGATGCAACCTGGCAAATGCCTTGAAAAAATTTCCATCTGCAGCTGCTGCATAGGGTACTCTTGAATAGCCCAGCACTACTGCAAACAGGGAAGCCAGGGCAATGCAAAGGATCAGCACGGTAACAATAATAGCCGCCTGTTTTCCATAGATCAATTGCATAAAATAGCTAACAAGATATTTATCATCTTCCCGTACATGATGCCAGTCAACTACCCGCATCACACTTACGTTCATCAATAAATACAACAAGGCTATTCCTGCAATAGAAATAAAAATGCTGCGGGGAATATTCTTACCGGGATTTTTTATCTCACCTCCAAGATGGCATACATTGTAATACCCTAAATAGCTGTACACCGTTTTTACAGAACCCTGCCCTATCGCAGCCCAGAATGCGCAACTGAAAAAAGAAGAAGTGCCTTCGGGTAATAACTTCACTTCGTGTTGACCATGCGTGAGCCCGCTGAAAATGATCCAGCATACCGTCAGTATTACGACCGACCACAGGGCTACTGATATTTTGCCCACCGTTTCTATCTTCCGGTATAAGAGGAAGAAGATAAAAATAACCAGTCCGCCGGAAACCATTTTCTGTCCCCAAAAGCCAAGGTCAACCAGGTAAGAGAGATATTGGGCAAAGCCTATAGCGCCGGAAGCCACGACCAGTGGCGCCTGTATAGCTGTTTGCCAAACAAAAAGAAAACTCATCAACCGGCCATTCTTTTCACCAAAAGCAATACGATGGAAATTATAGGTGCCGCCTGCCAGCGGATATTTCGCTCCCAGTTCACTCCAGATCATTGCATCCATAAAGGCCGTGAATGCACCGAATATCCAGGCCCAGAGAAACAGGCCATCCTGGAATTTGCTTACAACAAAAGGCATCACAACAAATGGCCCGATGCCGACCATATCTATCATATTAATAGAAGTGGCCTGTAACAGAGTGATCTTGCGGTTGAGTTGTGTAGGCAATATAAAACTGTTGGTTGTTGAGCAATTACGACCTTGCGAAAGCAGTAATTCCTTCTACTAACACATCAAGGTTCTTAATTGTTGTGTACACGTTGGGTGTAATTCTTACTCCACTGATATTTTCCCATACCACGGTGGTCGTATGTATTTTATATTTATCCATCAGGAAACTGTCCAGTTCTCCCGGTTTTCTTCCCTCGATACCAATATTGCCGATAGCACCTCCCCATTGGGGATCCATCGAGGTATTTAATTTTACTTTCGGAAGACCTTTCACTTTTTCCATCCAGTAATTTTTCAGGTAGTGCAGGCGCTTTTGTTTCCGTTCGCTGCCGATCATATCATGAAACTCCACTGCTTTGCCGATGGCCTGTTCTATATAGAAAGGGCGTGTTCCCAATGATTCAAATTTCCGGATATCATCCCGCAATGGATCATCAGCCGTAGCAAACAAGGGATAGATCGTTTTGATCTTTTCTTTTTTTACATACAATAAGCCGCTGCCGATAGGAGCATACAACCATTTATGCAGGCTGCTGGCAAAATAATCAGCATCGAGGTCCGGTATTTTGAAATCGAGATGAGCGAAACTATGTGCGCCATCCACCACCACTTCTATTCCTTTTTTATGCGCTTCGGCTGCAATCTTCTTTACAGGTAGGATCTGCCCATTCCAGTTGATCACATGCGTAATGTTTACCGCTTTGGTGCGCGCTGTAAATGCTTTTGCATACTGGCTCGCGAGATAATCCTCATTTTCACTTGGCAGTTCCAGGTTCACCCATACCAGTTTGATCCCATCACGTTTTTCTCTTTGCTTATAAGCATTGATCACATTGGGGTAGTCCTGTTTGGAAAGCACTACTTCATCACCAGCTTTCAGTTGCAGGCCGAATATGACGGTTTCCAATCCTTCAGATGAATTCCTGTTCATCGCAATTTCTTCAGGGCTGCAGCCGGCCATTTTTGCCAGGTTGGCCCGCAGTGGTTCGCGGCCCTGGTCAAGGATGCGCCACATATAATAACTGGGTGCCTCATTGCTGAGGTCATAATATCGCTTCATAGCTTCCTGCACAGTCCGGGGAGCAGGCGATACGCCACCATTATTAAGATTGATGATACCCGGGGAAACAGTAAATGCCTGCTGGATATAATACCAGAAGTCTTCCTCCGTAGCCATTGCATCAGCAGAAATTCCCTGGGTGGCCCGGATGGCCTGGTCCAATTCCCTTGCCCAGGAAGGAATGGAGCTGATCAAAGCGGCAGAAGACAGGGCGGAGGCCTTTTGAAGAAATTTGCGACGATCGGTCATAGTGATGGGTTTTTGCTAATGTACGATTTAGTCTAAAAAAAGCTAACTTACTGCAAACAAACACCGCGCATGAAAGTACTCGAAGTAAAAGTGCTCCGTGGTCCGAACTACTGGAGTATCCGCCGCCCCAAACTGATACAAATGAAGCTGGACCTGGAAGAGCTGGAACAAAGCCCTACCAATACCATTCCCGGCTTCAGGGAAAGACTGGAAAAGCTGATCCCTACCCTCTATGAACATCGCTGCAGTGAAGATAGGCCGGGTGGTTTTTTCAGTCGTGTGGATGAGGGCACCTGGATGGGCCATGTGATCGAACATATAGCACTGGAGATACAAACACTGGCAGGAATGGATTGCGGTTTTGGCCGGACAAGAAGTACCGGTGAGCGGGAAGGTGTTTATTTTGTAGTGTTTGATTATCTCGAAGAAGATGCGGGCGTGTACGCTGCCAGGGCTGCAGCCAGGATTGCCCAATCATTGATCAACGATGAACCTTATGATCTCGATGCTGATATCCAGGCCATGCGCGAGATCAGGGAAGATACAAGGCTAGGGCCTTCCACCGGCTGCATCGTGGAAGAAGCGGCGAAACGCGGCATTCCTTATATACGGCTCAATAAACACAGCCTGGTGCAACTGGGTTATGGAGTGAACCAGAAAAGGATCAGGGCTACTATCGCTTCCACTACTTCCAATATTGCGGTTGACATTGCCTGCGATAAGGAAGAAACCAAAAGCCTGCTCGAAGCAGCGGAGATCCCGGTACCAAAAGGAACGGTGATCAGAACAGAAGAAGGATTAAAAGATGCTGTTGCCCGGTTTGGCTATCCTTTGGTAATAAAGCCCATCGATGGCAACCATGGTAAAGGCAATACCACCAATATCACCACCTGGGAACAGGCAGTAAAAGCATTGGAAGCTGCCCACCAATACGGCCGGAGTGTGATCGTAGAAAAGTTTATTACGGGATTTGATTTCCGCTGCCTCGTGATCAACTATAAATTTATATGCGCGGCATTGCGCACGCCTGCTTCAGTAGTAGGCGATGGAGTGAGCAATATTCAATCGCTTATCGATATAACGAATAAGGACCCCCGCCGTGGCTATGGCCATGAGAAAGTGCTGACCCAGATCACCGTTGACAGTTTTACGCAGAAAATGCTGGACGAACGAGGTTATACGTTGGATACCGTACCACCCAAAGGCGAGTTGGTATTATTAAAACCAACCGCCAATCTTTCAACCGGTGGCACATCCACCGATGTAACGGATGAAGTGCATCCGGCCAATATTTTTATGTGTGAAAGAATTGCACGTATCATCGGGCTGGATATATGTGGTATCGATATTATGGCAGCCGATCTGCGCACACCGGTAAATGAAAATGGCGGAGCTATACTGGAAGTGAATGCAGCACCAGGCTTCCGCATGCATATCGAACCGTCGGAAGGGTTGGCAAGAAATGTGGCAGAACCTGTAGTGGATATGCTATTCCCCAAAGGAAGCGCCGGCCGGATACCGATCATTGCCATTACCGGTACCAATGGCAAAACAACCACCACACGCCTTACCGCACATATTGCCAAGAACGCCGGTAAAAAGGTAGGATACACTACCAGTGATGGGGTGTATATCCAGAACCAGTTGATGATGAAAGGCGATTGCACGGGGCCGGTGAGCTCTTCCTTTGTATTAAAAGATCCTACTGTTGATTTTGCCGTACTGGAATGTGCACGGGGCGGCATCCTGAAATCAGGATTGGCTTTCCAGTATTGTGATGTAGCGATCGTAACGAATGTGGCCGCCGATCATATCGGGTTGGGTGGCATCAATACGATTGAGCAGATGGCCAAAGTGAAAGGCGTATTACCTGAAACGGTATTTCCCCATGGCTATGCTATTTTGAATGCAGATGACGACCTGGTGTATAAAATGAAAGAAGGATTGGATTGCAATGTTGCCCTGTTCAGCATGGATGAGCATAATCCCCGCATTAAAAAACATTGTGCGAATGGAGGGCTGGCCGCTGTGTTTGAAAACGGTTATGTGAGCATCATGAAAGGCACCTGGAAAATAAGGGTGATGCCGGTCAAAGACATACCGCTCACTTTTGAAGGAAAAGCCATTCATAATGTACAGAACTGCCTGCCTTCTGTGCTGGCTACTTACCTGTTCCGTGATATTTCGATCGAGGATATCCGTGCTGCATTGAGTACGTTCATCCCCTCTTCTACCCAAACGCCCGGACGGCTGAATTTTTTCCATTTCCGGAATTACAGCATGCTGGCAGATTTTGCCCATAACCCACATGGTTTAAAATTGTTATGTGATTTTGTCAGCAAGCTGGATTATGAGACCAGGATAGGCGTTATTTCGGGTACTGGCGACCGGCGGGACGAAGATATTCGCGAGTTAGGGGAGATTTCGGCCCAATATTTCGACGAAATAATCATCCGCTGTGACAAAAATCTGCGTGGGCGGACAGCCGAAGAGATCATTAGCTTGTTGAAGGAGGGCATAGACCGGGTAAATCCTGCTATACCGACCATGATCATTGCCAATGAGAATGAGGCCCTGGAATATATTTATAATCATCCCCGTTCCGGTGCCCTTTACACTATTATGTGTGATGTGGTGGCTGGTGCGCTGGATAAAATAAAGGAATTAAAAGAGCGGGAGAATGCTTCTGCCGGAAGTTTCAGCCGCCAGGATTAAAGCTCAACTATTTTTTCAAAAACCTTTGGGAGAAATGGAGTGAAACCCTATTTTTGCACTCCCAAATCTGAAAAGAGGAGGGATCATGGATTGACCCATGGTGTAATGGTAACACTACTGATTTTGGTTCAGTCATTTAAGGTTCGAATCCTTATGGGTCAACAGGAAAACACAAAAACCCGCTACAGTAGCGGGTTTTTGTGTTTAAAAGATAAAAAGGCAGTATGCTTTCTTCATCGCCCAGCTTTGCCATGCATGCAAACATTTTCCAAAGAAATTTAAATACCTTTCTCTAAAAAGTGTTTCCTGTATTCTCAACCGGCAATTTCCACTCTATCTGCGATAAGCTTTCCTCCAAAGACCGCGAACTGAAATCCATTATAAAAAGCTTCGGCTATCCACCCATGTGGACAAGACCCAATACTTTCGAAACCCTCGTACATATCATACTCGAGCAACAAGTATCATTGGCCTCTGCATTGGCAGCTTTGAATAAGTTGCGCGAAAAACTGACCAAAATAACACCGGGAGGTTTATTGGCACTCACTGACGAAGAACTGAAAGCCTGTTACTTCAGCCGTCAGAAAACCATCTATGCAAGATCACTGGCTGCTGCCATCCAAAGCAAACAGCTAAATCTTAAATCGCTGGAAAAATTACCGGATGAAGATGTGCGGGCCAGGTTGGTAGCATTAAAAGGAATCGGCAATTGGACGGTAGATGTGTACCTGATGTTCGTGCTGCGCCGGGCAGATATCTTTCCTATTGGCGATCTGGCCGCAGTAAACGCATTGAAGCAGGTAAAGAAATTATCCAAAGACACCGCCAAAGAAGGATTGCTTGATATCACCGGGGGATGGCAACCCTACCGCACAGTAGCTACTATGATCTTATGGCATCATTACCTGTCAATAAGAAAAGCGCCTTGATCAACCGCCGGTAAAACGCATTGACAATTCACAGAAACAGGATGTACATTCACAGTATGTATGACGGCATAAAAAACTCCCTTGTCAAATTTGGCGCTTTGTCTGAAACCCAGGCGGCTGAAATAACCAACCGGCTGGGCCACCTTCGGTTTGCCAGGGGGCAATTCCTGATCAGGGAAGGGCAGGTTTGCCAGCATTTTTATTTCATCAACAGCGGCTCTTTCCGTCAACATACGATTACCGATTCAGGGGATGAAATAACCCTTAATCTATGGGCTGAAAATGAATGGATGTTTGAACATAAAAGTTTTATTTCACAACAGGCTTCCATCTCGAATATAGAAGCCTGTTCAGACAGTGAGGTCTTTTCCCTCAGCGTATGGGACTTCCATGAATTGGTGAAAGCGTCGGACCTGTTTTTCCGGTTAGGGAAGATATTTGAACAGGCCATCCAGCCCAATGAATATCAACAAAACCGTTTATCGCCCGAAGAGAAGTATGAATTGCTGCTGCGCAATAAACCCAGGATCATCCAGCTCTTTCCACTGAAGCATATCGCTTCTTACCTGGGCATGACACCAGAAACCCTGAGCAGGGTACGGAAAAAAATCATTTCTTGATTTTCGTCAAGTCACAAGTCCACCAGCGCTATTAGGTTTGCTGCATGAAAAAACAAGCGGCCATTTCCCTACTCGTCTTTACTGCATTGCTGGTGTTTACCATGGTATTGCATCCGGCAGGCGGTAGTGTTGAACATCTGATACATATCAGCAACACCATTATTGCAACACACTCGATCGCCCTTTTATCACTACCGTTTGGATGGGTAGGTTGTCTTGGCCTTTCACGAATGCTCGGAACAGAGCGGTTTGAAGTTTTGCTTGCTTTTGCCATGATATCGCTTGCACTGATATCCGTGATGATAGCCGCGGCGACCAATGGTTTGATCCTGCCCATTTTTCTGCAACCTTATAAAGATGCTTCGCCGGAAACAATTGCCTCTATCAAACCCATACTACGTTATGGCTTTGCCATCAACCATGCTTTTGATTATATATACACATTTGCTTTCAGCCTGGCTATTTTATGCTGGTCGATAGCCATATTAAAAACAAAAAAATTCAGTGCGTGGCTGGGTTGGCTGGGCCTTCTGATAGCCGTTGGCGCTATTATCGTGTTTCTTTCAGGGATCTCTGCAAATGATCTCACCGGCCTCCGCATTTTTATTACAGGTATCGTAATATGGATTGTACTGGCCGGATGGCAGATGTTGCGCAATTCACCCCAAAATTGACGCAGGGCCTCCTCTGTTATTTCCCGGGATTGCAGATCTTTGACTTATAAATCCCTCTCATGCAATACAGATCCATGCTAACTTTATTGCTGATCACAATAACCTACTCGTTTATGAATGCACAACAACCCGGTCATTATGCTGCTGTTAATGACTTAAACCTTTACTATGAAATTCATGGCAGCGGCAGTCCGCTCGTACTGCTTCATGGCGGCGGTTCCACCATCGAATCCAATTTCGGCCGCATATTGCCTTCACTTGCCAAAACGCACAAGGTGATCGCTATCGAATCCCAATCACATGGCCACACGGCGGATATTGACCGGCCTACTTCATTTGAACAGGATGCTGATGATGTAGCAGCACTGCTGGCTCAACTGCATATAGAAAAAGCCGATTTTATGGGCTTCAGCAATGGCAGCACTACCGCCTTACAGATCGCGATCCGGTATCCGAAACTGGTTAACAAACTCGTATTGACCTCTACCCTATACAAACGCAGCGGCATGCCTCCGGGTTTCTTCGAAGGCATGAAGAAAGCTACGCTCAATGATATGCCCCAACCTTTGCAGGACGCATACCGAAAAATTAATCCGGATCCAAAAGGTTTGCAGGCCATGTTCCGCCGAGATGCCGACAGGATGATCAACTTTAAAGATATCCCTGACTCATTGATACATGCTATACAATCGCCCGCCTTTGTGATCAACGGTGACGCAGAAGTGATACAGGCCGAACATGCCCTGGAATTGTTCAGAACATTGCCTCATGCCCAACTGGCGATCATGCCCAGTGCGCACGGTGATTATATCGGCGAAATTTGTGCACCAGATAAAACCAGCAAAATGCCTGATATGGTGGTAGAAATGATCGAAGACTTTTTAAAAAAATAATTCACGTTCCCCCGATTCTCGACAGAACCTTCTAACTACTCATTTTGCTATTGCTGCTCCGGATTTCTGGATAAGTTTGCAGCATGATCTTTTACCGGAAATACCTCATTGTCTGCATAATCGCTTTCATGAGCCTCACCAGCTCTTTGAAAGCACAGCCGGCTGTCAGCGACAGCTTCGGCCACTATTTTCTTTTTAACATGCTTACCACTGATAAGCGGTATATGGTCCGCGAACCTGTGTATTTCTCCGTCAGTGATACAGCCCTCGACGAGGTATTTGATAAACTAAACCCGGCAAACAACAGCACGCTTATAAACACCCGCCCTGTAAGCCCGGTCATGCTGGGTGTTAAATTAAATCCCAGCCTCAGGCATTTTTTTTCCACCATTGCACAGTCCATTTCCCAACCGTATTACACTTTCCTGATACAGGACAGCTCGGATGCCGTTCTTGTTGCAATGGGTATCAATTCTACCAACTACCGTGATTTTCTTTATCATGTGGTAGAGAATGACAGCACTGAATTAGTTCCCTGGTCTCCCATCCCCAAACTGGAACAATCTTATGGAGCAAGCAAGCCATATGCATTTCTCGGAAAATTTAATGCACCGGGCAAACAGATCATGGTGGAAGTGTACAACACAAAAAATTACAGTATCCGCGAAGGTGTGATCTTCGATTGGAGAAGCGATTTAAGACCTGCACTGAACCAGATCATTGTGGAAATAAAAGGCGCTTATTTCAATCTGGCTTACCCTGCCATTAATCATGGTTATGCCAGCCGCTTTAACAGGATCAATGGGGTGCCTGAAGATTTCCGTTTTCCTGCAGATAGTGTGCACAATATCACTTTCCAGTTCAGGAAAGAGGAAACATTGCTTCACTCAGTGCACCTGGTCTCCCAAACAAAAAAAGGGCCTGACACTGTGAGGCTCGGAAATATCGATCAGCATGGTTATTTTCAGTTGGACCCGGAATATTACCGGCAGCCCGGGCGATATGAACTGGTATTTCAACGGCAGCAAAAATATCCTTCCTGGGAAGAGTCACAGTTGCTGAGAATACCATTTGAAGTGTTGCCTGCATCTGCCAAAGATATTTCGATGAAATATGTATTGCTACTTGCCGCAATTGTACTGGTTATTTTATTCCTGCTGATGCTGTTTTTTCAGCGGGTGAATAAACGAAGAGTAAGAAGGATGGCCCAACAAAAAGAATCAGCACAACTCAAACTTAAAAGCGTGAGGTCGCAATTAAATCCGCATTTCATGTTCAATGCGCTTGGTTCCATACAAAACCTGATGAACAAGCAAGCCACCGATGAAGCTAACCGCTACCTCAACCGTTTTGCCGTTCTCACCCGTGCAGCACTTGACAACAGCGAAAAGGACATGATCAGCCTGGAAGACGAGTGGCATATCGTGGATAATTATTTGCAAATGGAACAACTCCGCTTCGGTTTTTCTTATAGCTTATATTTAGACCCTGCTTTGCACCCCGCCGATATTGAAGTTCCTCCGATGCTATTGCAACCACTTATTGAAAATGCAGTAAAGCATGGAGTTGCCGGGAAGAAAGACAGGCATATTACAGTGCAGGCAAAACAAGCCGGTCATGATCTCCAACTCATTGTTGAGGACGATGGAGAAGGATTTGATATTACAAAAAACAATACCGGCTTTGGATTAAAACTAAGCCAGGAACGGATTGAATTACTGAACGAACTTTACCCGGGAAAACCATTTCATCTCAATATTCAATCGTCCGGAACTGGAACAATCATTACCATTACAGTAAATAAATGGATCTGACATGAATATCCGATGTGTGCTGATAGATGATGAAGTCAATAATCTTGAGAACCTGCAATATCTTCTGCAGCAACATTGCCCTGGTGTGGAAATTGCCGGCCGGGCCAGTTCTGCAGACGAAGGAATACAACTGATCAAAGAAGTAGACCCTGACCTGGTATTGCTCGATATACAAATGCCGGTAAAGTCAGGTTTTGATCTGCTCAAGTCATTTGACACGGTATCGTTTGAAGTAATATTTGTAACAGCCTATGATCAATATGGTATACAGGCCATCAAGTTTTCCGCCCTGGATTATTTGCTGAAACCGGTTGACACAGACGATTTAAAACAGGCAATTGATAAAGCAAAACAAAGGATCACGCTAAAACAACAGAACAGCAATATCAGCAATCTTATCGCCTATTTACAAAAGCCGCAGCAGGAATCACCCAGAATAGCGCTTCCCAATTTATTGCAGACGCGTTATGTAAAAGTAAATGAGATCGTTCGTTGCGAAGCATCTGATAATTATACCCATTTCTTCCTGGAGAATGGAGAAAAGATACTGGTAAGCCGGACACTGAAAGAATATGCTGAACTACTGAAGCCTTATAGTTTCCAGCGAACGCATCAATCCCACCTGGTGAATATGCACTATGTAAAAAGCTTTTTGAAAGAAGATGGCGGCACATTGTTATTGCAGGACAATACAAAAATCCCCATCTCCCGCCAGCACCTGGAAGCTGTAAAAATGGCTTTAAGCAACACGCTCAACCCCTAAATAAAACAACTATGATAAAGAAACTATCAGCCCTGCTGGTGGCAGGGCATTGCTTTGCTATTAGTTTTGCGCAGCCCTTGCAAACCAAACCGGTTATTATCACCGCTTCGTTGATAAATGCAGACAGTACGACGCCAAAAGCCATGGCGCTCAATTTCCTGAATCCCTTTATAAAAGGCAGGAAAAGCGCAGCCTTTAACCAGGACGGATGGCTTTCTTCTTCTGAGGAGATGCTGTTTACACACAACATGACCATTCAATACAATAATGTTTTTATCAACCTTTATGTACAACCCGGCGACTCCGTGCATTTGCAAATAAACGGCGCTTTGATAAATGAACCGGATTTCAAATGGCTTTCGATCAGTGGCGATCATGCACGCATCAGCACGCAACTCAATAAATGGCACCGCTATTTCTCAACCAATGTCTATAAAAAATTTAACCTCTCCGTTTCATTACCAGCTATGCTGGATTCTGTAAAGCATAGTTATGCTCAATGTATTTCTATACTGGAAGAATATACCAAGCAGCATCATCTCGATCCTGTTGTAAAAGAATGGGCAGTAAATGATATCAGGTACACAGTATCATACTGGGCTTCAGATTATTTGACTACCAAAGACAGCACCACAGGAAAACCACTATATCATCATGCATTATTTTCAGATCCGCTGTTTGATCAGTATAACCCTGCAGGTTTCCAATCCATGATGTTCCCTTATCATCTGTGGAATTATGCTTACACGTTATTGAAAACTGACAGCGCCATTGCCCAATTAGCACAGCAGGGATTTTATCAAAAAGCAGCTTCCAAAGCGATCAAGCTGTTGATTCATGAACCGGCAAGCCTTTCCAGGGATTATATGTTGTTTCATGCCCTTTCGACCTATATCAACAAATCTCCTTTGTTACTGGATTCCCTGCCAGGACTTGAAAACTATTTTACTGATCCGGTTACGTACCGCTATCTGCTACGCTATGCAAACGAAACAGCCAATCCCGATTTAAAGGAGCAGGCGATTTCAGGAATAACATATTTAACAAAAAGCAAAAGCCTGTCAAGCCTGCCTGCAATTGAAATATTCGATTATTTAAGCAAACGGCATCCGGGTAAAATACTTTATGTAGATATTTATGCTACCTGGTGTGTTCCCTGCCTGGAGGAAATGGCTTATTTGCCTGCTCTAAAGAAACAGGTGGATAGCAGTAAGGTCGTTTTCATCAACCTTTGCCTGCAATCAGAAGAAGCAGGCTGGCTTGGATTGATAAAGAAAAGAAACCTGTCGGGAGAGAATTATTTTTTAAACGACGATGCTTCTAAATTATTTATGGGTTTATATAAGATCGGGGGCTTCCCCACTTATATGTTATTCGATAAAAAGGGAAAACTCAGAACCTCAACTGCACCAAGACCGTCAGAAAAAGAAGATTTATTAAAAACAATAACCAAACTTCTTACCACCAACAACGATTAATTTTAACCAAACAGGCAAGAAATATACACAAGGGGATTATTTGCAGCATAATCCCCTTTTTGTGCGGCCTTTCGCTCCTTCTGTTGACGCCCTCTTATCCCATTGTATTTCATAGTTAATTTCGGTCATTCATAAGAAAACTCTCCCAGCATAGCTGTATGCAGTAACTAATATTAAGAAAAGCTCCATCAAACCTTCTTATGTGGGTACTTCCCCGGCTGGTATCTCTATACCGGCCTTTTTTTATCTGTATCTGCCGCTGCGATCACCAGCAAAGCTATTATCAGGATGAAACTGTATTCACAACCACCACTTCCGTGTTCTCCTACAAACCATCCTCTTTCAGCATGGATCAATACTATACCTGCCAGCAGCAGGATAATAAAACCTATGGCTGTCGCTCTCGTAAAATAATTTAGTATCAACAATACTGACCCGGCAATTTCAAAAACAGTGATCGCTATCACCCAGGCTTTTCCAAGAGGCATGCCTTTTTCAGTAAGATAGTTAGCAAACCGGGGAATGGTGCCATTGCACAATCTCACCACTGAATGAAGCAGGAAAATAAGGGCCATCGATAACCGCAAAACGATTATCGATTGGGGAAGGGATAAAAAAGGGAATACGCGTTGCATGGTGGTTATTTTTATTTTTCTAAAATAACCAACAGGCTTGTTGATCTCAATCATATCCGTGGGGTGAATTTCCCTGTATGGCCCCGGTTAACTGGTTTACAGCAACAGTAAATTTCATTCGTAGGTAGATTCCTGTTGTTCGTATGTAGTTCACTCTCCCTGACAGCTTTTTTGTCTCCTATGCTTTTTTGGCCGATTTTAGACGGATGAAAAGAGTGCTGCTGCATATCGGGTTCTGGAGCTTCTATATTGTATTCTGCATGGCAACAGAATATATGTGGGCAAAGGGAGCCATGCCCGACTTAAGCACCTTTGAACTGTTGAAAGGAATGATCATAGTAGCAGTAAGCACTTCCATCCCCGAGATCGGGTTTTCCTACTACATGATGTATTCCGGATTTGAACGTGTGCTCCGGAAAAAAGGATCGCTTGCATTCAATATCATCAGCATCCTGGTAGTTTTTTCTGCCTGTATCGTACTGGTAAGGGTGATCACTCATTATATATTGGGGCATGTTGTGTACGACGGAAGAATGGCGCAGCCAGCTGTCTTCGACCCTCTAATCATTTCGCGGAGCATTATTTTTATGGGATTTGCAGCCGGCATATCTGTATCCATCCGGCTGCTGCGGAATCAGCTTACCGCTAAAGAACGGGAGAAAAACCTTATCCGCGAAAAACTGAGCACTGAGATCCAACTCCTGCGTAACCAGCTTCACCCGCATTTCCTTTTTAATACGCTGAACAATATCTATGCATTGACAAGAAAGAAATCGGACCTGGCACCTGAAGCTGTTTTAAAATTATCAGAGTTGCTCAGCTTTATGCTTTATGAATCACGTAAAGACACCATTCCTGTAAGCCAGGAAATGGCTTTCCTGGAAGACTATATTTCACTGGAGCGGATACGCTATGATGAACGGCTGAAGATCTCTTTTGAAAAAGATGTGAAAGACCCCACGAAACCAATCGCCTCATTGCTGCTTCTACCCCTGGTTGAAAATGCCTTTAAGCATGGAGCCAGTGAAACACGGTTTGATTCATTTATCAATATCCGGTTGAAACAGGACAGGGAAGTTTTTCAATTCTCTATTGAAAATTCTTTTGAAACAGCAAAATCTATGAATGATAACCAGCAGATCGGCCTTAACAATATCCGGCGCCAACTGGAACTTCTTTATAACGATTATAGCCTCGACGTAAATTGCAACGATAATACATTCGGTGTGAACCTCTATTTAAACCTGCACAGTTATGGAAAGAATTAGCTGCATGATCATAGAAGATGAGCCGCTGGCTGCAGAGATCCTCACCGATTATATCAACCAGACCCCTTTTCTTGAATTAAAAAGTACCTGCAGCGATGCACTGTATGCACTTGAAGTGCTGCAGGCCCAACGTATAGATCTTTTGTTCCTGGATATTCATTTACCCAAACTCAAGGGGCTGGATTTTATCCGCACGCTCAAATCCCCGCCACGCATTATTCTCACCACGGCTTACCGGGAATACGCACTGGACGGGTATGAACTGAACGTAGTGGATTACCTGCTAAAGCCCATCCATTTCAACCGGTTCCTTATGGCTGTGAATAAGGTGAAAGAACATACCATTCCCGAACCACCAGTCCAGAATGTGGCAACCGTGACAACGGAGCGCCCCCACCTGCTGATCAATGTCAACAAAAAAAGGATCAGGATTTATTTTGATGAAATCCTTTATATCGAAAGCCGGAAGGAATACATCAATATCGTTACCGCCACCAGCTCATATCTTACCAAATACCAGATCAGCGAAATTGAAGCGATGCTTGATAAAAGAAAATTCATCCGCATACATCGCTCATTCGTTGTTGCCCGCGAAAAGCTCAATGCTTTCAGTGCAGCGGAAGTAGAGATCAATGGCGAAGTGATCCCGATAGGACGCAGCTATAAAGAATTGGTGCTATCTGTGCTGGGAAAACCTTTCTAAGATCATCAAGCCACCTGCCCTGGGTTTTAACAATATATTTGCTGTCCCGGCCCCGCCCTCCTCTCCCGGCCCAAAACGATGATCCCTGGTAGTGACTCAGTTTCTTTTCCCACCAAGACGACGAAGGCCACAAAGAATTGCTGTCAGCGTATCTTTCTTATGCCTCGGCGATAGGGTATAATAGCTTATAAAGTGAAATATTCTTTGTGGTCTTCGTCGTCTTGGTGGGAAAATATTAAAACAGAGGGAAACACCCGTTTCTTAATCATATGGTAATAATATAAAAAAAGCAATATTTTTAGAGCCCATATCGTTCACTGAGCCTTAAACTATCTCTTAATGCTTTCCATTCTCAAGGATAACGTTGACAATAACCTCAACGGTAAATTTGACTATTGGCTTTGCCTGGGCAGGATCTGTGGGCAAAGGCCGTTTTTTCTTTTCCTGATCAATGATAAAGAAATAAGTAAGGACAGTCATGATCTTCCCTGGTACAGTTTTGTTCACCAGTCGTCCGACACCAGCAGCCCGATGGAACTACTGGATATTTCAGATTTTGACAATGCTAAAAAAAGCAATTTCCTTTTCCCGGTCGGCTCACATGAAACGGTAGATAATCCTTCCCTGCAAATAGCCGGCAGCGCTGCCAAAACCAGTGCCCGGCCCAGCCAGCTGATCACCGTTAACCCACTGAATATCGATCCTTCCCAACTGAGCCTGGATGCCGCCGGTAAAAAACTGTCCGTCAGTTCAGCTCCCAAGGAAGATTTCCTGGACATAAAACTTACTTATTCAGCTAATGGGCAAACCTACAGTTGCAATCTGCGGTTCTTCTTTCACACGGAAGACTCCCTGTTCTTCGAATCCTGGCTCGATTTCGGATCGGAAGCATCCCAGTATGGTATTCTCGACACAAGTTCCCACGTTACCCAGGTGGTACATGGCGATATTTTCCAAAGCTTCAAAAGAATGTACGGCCATGATGCTGTGAACGATAATGACTTTTTCCAGAAAGACCCTGGTGGCGGCAACCTCATTAAAACAAGAATATATTATTCGGAGAATAATGTTGGGAAAAATGACAATGTTCTTCATCAATCCACTTTTACGGACAATGATGTGTTGCTGTACCTGAAAAGGATTACTGCCGCCCCCGGCTCGCCCGGTGATTATCAGCACCTGCTTCCCTACCTGAAGCTTTTGCTGAGCCAGTCTGAAAGTGCACATGTTTCCATCAACAGTCCTGATACCGGGCGTTATAACCTGGGCTTGCGGAAAACCTTACTGAAACTCACCGCTTCCATCCTTTGTTCCTATTGCCGGGTACTGATCGGTGAAATTTGCAGGGATAATCCACGCAAAAAAATATTGACATCGATCCATATCCTGTTTCCCAATACACTCAGCCAGTTTACCATCACGTATATATTGAATGAACTGCATCATAAGTTTATCAGCCTTTCGCCATCTGAAAAGCCAGCCAATTTCAAAGGTTTTGAATTAAATGCATTGCCTGAAAGCGATGCCACTTATCTGTCTGACCTCAGTGAAGAAGACAAACTGAAAGAAAAAAGCATTGTGCTTTGTATTGATTGCGGGAAAGGCACTACGGATGTAGGCGTATATTATTATAATAAACCGAAAGCCTTCCGCCTGATGCGGACGGGACTTCCGGTAGCAGGCAATTTCCTGACCTTTGCTGCCGGCCTTGGAATATTGCATAGCTATACCGCCAGGTATGCGCCCAATTTTCTTGAGAAAGGAAAAATAAAAGCTTCGCTGCTGGATAGGTTCCTGAAAGAAATAAGGACCGGTTATATTCAAAGTGAAAATTTCTGGAACTATATCGAAAGGGCCAAGATCAGGATGTCGAAGTTCAGCTTCGAAGAATTGCAGCATTTCTCATTACCGGAATTTGCTACGGCGCTCAATACGCGCGATGAATCGTCGTTTGCACAAAACCTTATTGCAGCTATCAGTGCAGATACGTTCTATAATTCGGAGGCCTCTTCTTCTGAAACCCCTATCCCGTTTATTCCTTTTTATACTACCAGCTTGTTGCAGGCATTCTTCGAATGCCTTTACACTCCGCTGGAGCGGCTGAAAACACATCACCGGGAATATGGGCTGGCCAATTTCAATATCAGCCAGATCAAACTTTCAGGCCGCGGCATGCTGTTCAATCCTTTCCGTTCTTTCCTGAAAGCAGAACTGGTGAGGCGTTCCGTAGCCACGCAAAACAGTTTCAGCGAGCCAAGGATCAATTTTCCGATCTCCTGGAAATCAGCTTCTATTGATGGTGTGGGCAATATCAAAAGCCTGAAAAGCAATAATGGCATACTGGATACAGCATTGATCAATTTTACCGGGGCCTTTAAATCATTCAACAATGGTTTTGATGCAGGCAATTTTGATTATATACAACGTTCCGACAAATGGACATTCCGCTTTGATCATCTCATCATCTGCGGAAGCCATCAATTGAAAAAGCCCCAATATGAAGCCAATAACCATACAAAAAAGGAATACCGCCTTTGGTTTGATGGCTTGCAATATCGCTACAGCCTGAAACAAAATGGCAATGACACGCCGAAAGAAAATTTCAAGTATGAGCCTGAGCATGAAATGAAAAACGACCATACCAAATCTTTTACGCTTATATCACAGTTTCCAAATGTGACCGACAACGACATTTCCCGTATCGTGCACTACTTAGATGAAATTGACAAATAAAAAACTATATGAAGTTTTTATCCAATCCACAGAATTTCCGCCTTATCGGCCTGTGCCTTGCAATGACCCTGTTGTTGCAATACAAACCGGCCCTCAGCCAAAACCTGCCTGACAGCCTTTTTGAGAAAGTGACGCTTTCATTTGTAAAAAATGACCGGCCGGAAAACAAAATAAAGGACGGCCAACGGCAATTGTTCCTGTACTTCTCCGGCTATACAGTTCCTGATCAAAAAAAATTCTATTACCATTACAGGGATAGTTTGCTGGGAGTGGTAGCAGGCGACACAACAATGAAAGCTGAAAGCCGAAAGAAATTTGCAGACCAGATCGCCAAAGCAGGATTGAGCAGCCAGTTGCCTTTCCATTTTGCATTGGATGAGCTGATCAATGAAGGAGACACTCTTGTATCTAAACAAACCATCTCATTGTATGCCGGAATGAAAAAGGAGAATGATGATCTGAAAAATACCCGGCAATTATTGATCTATATCCTTGCTGGCGCAGTTGCACTGGCTTGCCTGGCATTCTTCCTTTTGGTAAATAAGATCCGGAAAACAAAAGCATCTGCGGATGCTGAAACCATCACGGAGATGAAGGTATCTGAGACGGTTCAGGTTACTAATGAAGAACCAAAATCCAGGAAAGCGGATCAGGATAAGAAAATAAAAAAACTTTCTGAAGACCTTAAAAAACTTAAAGAAGAAAAAAAGACGATCGAAACAGAAAGGAATAAACTCCAGGAAGAGAACAAATCACTTGGCAAAGATATGGAAGACCTAACCACGAAAACCACCGGCCTGGAAACCTCTTTATCAGAATTGAATGCCCAACAGGTAATATTAACCGGGGAGCTTGAAAAAACACAAACAGAAAAGAAGGCGCAGGAAGAAGAGACTGCAAAACTCCAGGAGGCTTATGATAAACTGACACTGGTACAGAAAGAAAGCGATGAACAATCCAAAAAAATGCTGGAAATGGTAAGCAAGCTGGAAACCGTGATGCCTCCTGTATTGTATCCGGATAATAACAGCCCGCTCCACTCCTGGTTCCTGCTGCAGGAATTTATAAAAGGATATAAGAATAAAGAGTTCAGCGTACTCAGTACTCCTAACTTCTCCAAATGGGCTTTGCAGGAAGATTATACTTACCCGGAACTGGACATCACTAATCTTGCTGGTAATGCCCCCATCATCAATTTCCTGATCGACCTTAAGAAAAGAAAGTTCACCAAAGTGGCTCCTGACAATAGTTACCTGGTATTGGTGAACCAGAAAATAACACAACAAATATTCGATTCGCTGAAAGCAGTTGATTAAAGCAGAACGCATGAACTGGAAAAAAAATATTTCTCTGTTTGCACTCCTTGTCTCGACGGTACTTGCAGGTAGTTTGCTTTTCCTTTTGCCGGGTTTGTTTACCGGTAGCTGGCTGGTATTTTCACTCTGGGGATTGATTTACCTGCTTTTTGCCTTCCCCTCCATAGATGTGAATCAATGGCATTCTACCAAGAACATAGTCCGGCTGATGGCATCCTTGCTGATCAGTTTTGCTTTAACGACTTTACTCTTCAGCCTGGGGTTTACCGGCAGCCGTTTTTTCTGGAAAGACCTCGGCAATAACTCCCGTCATCATTTCCTGGTACATGAAGGATTTGTATCGTCCGGTCAGCAGCCTTTGTACATCGCAGGTAATATGTATGCTGATGTGCAGGCGGGGCTCGAAGGCAGGATCATCCTTACACAAGCTAATGGACAGTTTTCCCTTAACTGCACAGCCATCCCTTATCCGTTGTATGTTTCAAGGCAAAGTGATAAGGCTACCTGGCATTTGCAGCAATCCGGTCTTCCTTCTTTACAGGCTGATCAGCAATTGCGCATCAAAATGACTGATACAAGCCCTGAAGAAACGATGCGGGTGCAATCAACCCCATCAGGAAAAAACAAGTTTGATTTCAATATCACTTATAAAGGGATAACCGATACAATCAAAGAAAGGGTCATTGCTTATGGCACGCGTTTTTCCGATCTGCTGGAAAACACGACCCTACCCATTTCTTATGACGTCATCCAGTCGTTCCAGCGGCTTTACTTATTGAAGACAGCTATACAGTTTGTTACAAAAAACAACTACGAAAGCCCTGTGAACTGGTATTATGGTAAAGACCCCACTTACCAGTATTGGCAAACTAAGTTGGTTTTACCACAACCGGTTTCCCTGCAATTGACCAGCCCGGCAGGCAATTATGATCTTATCGCATTGCAATACCAGAATAAAACAGTTTCGTTAGGCGATCATGACCGGTTTTATTTTGGTTATGAAGCAGCAGCGGGTAAACAGTTCCTTCAGCAGCCTGCTTTCAGTGTTGAGCTCATGCAGCCTGACCGTTTTGCTTTGAAGTACCTGCAACCCCAGATCTTTTCCCTCCCGGATGATAAGGGGCGGAATCACGAAGTATTCATCACTACCCACAACAGATTTGCACTCGAACGTGCCGGCTATGCGGGTTATATATTGCCTGCATTGAATTTTGAAAATACAGACAGCAACTATAATCACTTCTGGGGAACGCTGCAATACTCCAGCGGCCGGGCCGGAGACGATATCAGCAATGCAAGATTCCGTTCGGGTGAGATTCAACCCGTGCAATCAGACAGTTCCTGGACGGTAACACCCACTTCGGCAAGTGCAGGCTGGCTGCTTCAATTGCACAATTCCTGGGTAAACATAACAGGCGATTTCATCAATACAATAATACCTTTCCTGATCGTGGTGGCCGGTTCCTTTCTTTTTCTTTTCTTTTACACCAAAAGATATTCTGATGAAAAGCATAGCGGCACACCGGTTTTCTTCTGGTTATTGTTAAATATTGTTCTTTATTTCTTCCTGCTCCGCCTATTCCTGAGCTGGCGCGTAAGAAGCTATCCTTACACCGAAGCGATCAGTAAAAATGAGTTCAATGATTTCATTACCAAGAGCTATCTGAAAACCTCTTTTCTTGGCATGTCCATGCCCACCAATCTCCTCATCAGCTTATTGATCTTTGCTGCGTTGCTGGTGTTCCTGTTTTTCCAATTTGCCAAACCTTCTAAAAACTGAGCCATGCGAAAAGCAAATCTCATATTGGCCATACTATTATTGCTGTTGCCTGTAGCAGGCCTGGCCATTAATGATAATAATATTGCCAGGTGGCTGGTCAGTTTTTCCCTTATCGCCTATCCACTGGTCATATTATTGCTGCAACCCCTGATCAAAAAGGATTCGCGGGAAACAGATAAACTGGATTACCGGAATTACTTTTTTTCCATCGGATTGAAATCCCGCTATACCCATTTAGTTATTCTTATCTGGTTTACAGTCTTATTTGCCCTGATGGATATGGGCATGGCTTATGTCTTCTTTCTTAGCAGTGCTTTAGCCTGGTTTTTTGTAGTGATCCTTGCAGGATTGAAGCACCGCTTCCGGCTTTTTGGTTTCATTCCGTTGGGAAGCACAGCGCTTCTTATTGCAGGCTTTATATTCATCAATGCTTTTTTATTCTTTGAATTTGGCAGCAGTGATAAAAAAATTGACCTGCCGATCAACACCAATACTTTTCATTCCAGGTTTTTGAGCATACTGGGAAAAACAGAAACGGCCATTGCTAAAGTGTCTGCCCTGAACAACGACAAAATGCCCAGCATTGCAGAAATGGAACGCGCAGAACAAAACAAGTGGTTTATTGATAACTATGCCAGCGAGCGCGGATGGACAAGTTCTATTAAACCCCATTTCTCTGTCGGAAGCAACTACGCCACACAGTTGAGCGATACACTTCCGGTAAGATACCTGATAGCCGAGCATGGCTTTGTAGCAACAGCCCTGCCTATTCTTTTGTTGCTTCTCCTGCTCATTTTCCCTATCCGGTCAGTAGCAGAAGCGCACAATGAATCAACAGGCTATAGCGCAGGCAATTTATTCAGTATCTATTTCCTGATGCAGCTTGTCTGCTTTGGGGGGATTGATATACTCATCAACAGCAATGCTTTTCCCTTCACCGGCATCAGCTATTTTATTTTTGCCGTCAATGACCTGTCCTATACACTTGCTTTTTTCGGAACAGTGATCATTGCGTGCCTCCTGTACAGAAGACAGGAAAAATTCAATCTTACGAGATTACATATCAGGCACACCTTCTATTTTATGCTGCCTGTAGCCATATTTGCGCTGATAGCCCTTGGGTTTTCATTTGCCCGGAAAGCAACCGGCAATTATGAACTGGCTACCCTGAAAAGCGACCTGCTTTATTGCGCACAAAAACTGAATAACAGCATCGAAGATCATTTTAATACACTGCCTGAGCAACAACAGAAGCAATTGCGGAAAATGGAAGCACCGGCATTTTACCGTGAATTGATCAACAGCCCGGATATTGCAGCTTTGCTTCCGGCAATGCAAAGCCAGAATCCTGCAGCGAGTGGTATACTGGAAAAATTCCTGCTCACCAATACCGATAAAAATAATCCGACCAATCTTTTATTTGTAGAAAGCGACCGCGAAACAGGATGGAAAATAAAAGTGAATGAATGGTTCTTCATTAAAGCTTCCCTGAACAACCGGGAAACCAGTCCGCTTCAACCTGTGCTCGGCTATGCCGGTAAAAACATTTCGCCCGTTTCCGGCTTTAACTATAATGGAGAATCATTACCGGCAGGCTGGATATTATATTCCACCAAACAGGTGGAAGGGATCAACACAGTGGCATTACCTTCGGCTGCTTTCCGCAGGCTATCCGGTAAGGAAGCCGGCAGTCCTTATCAATATCTTGTACAGGCCAGCGCACCGGATATCATCCTCGATGCAAATAACGGGGCCGCTACCAATGAGCAGGCGTTTGCGATCAGGGTAAACGAAACAGATGGATTTACTGTTGAATCCAGTTCCAGGAAAGGCGATATCACTTTCTTCCATGGAGGCATACTTGCCAATGAGTTGCTGGCAAGGCCATTCTGGGTAAATGGGAAGTACCAGTACTTATATCCTGAAAGCGATCACAAGCTGTATACTTATATGCTCAGCCATAACCTGAAGAGCAGTCCTTCAGGCAAGCCACTGCAACTTACACTGGATGTTAGCCTTCAAAAAAGCCTGGACAGCCTTTTAGGCAGGATATATGACAGTTCTGAAGTTAAGGCCAGCATCACTGTAACGGATGGCGATGTGAATCTCAGAGCCATGGCGCAAAACGAACTGTATACTGATGACCGTACCAATCATATTTCTGTTGATCCCAATTATTTCACTTCACTATCAGAATTGTTCACCCTCACCTATAAACTATCTGATGCCAACGCCAACCGGCTCATACAGCGCAGAAGCCTGATAAGTGATGGAAAGCCGGGCAGTACGATAAAACCATTTACCTGGGCTGCAGTCATCGATGGATTTGCCGGCAGATGGAATGAACTTGACCTGATGCCTGCCGGGCTTGATGAAACTGACATAATCAAAAGCTCCGACGATAATAAGACCACCAAATATTTCGCAGGTCGTGAAGTATTTCCGGTTTCACTGGATGAAGAAAAAGAGTTCTCGGCCAAAAATTTTCTGGCCTTTTCCAGGAACAGTTATCACCTGCTCATAAATTATTTAGGTTCTTTTGAAAAAGATCAATTGAAATCGACCCCGCTGGTGGCCGGTTATCGCTACGATGCACAACAACCCGGAATATTCGTCCGCTACAATGGTTCTTCCAATAAAAACGTATATCCTGTAGTACGTATCGGGAAGGAAACCTACCATTTCAATAGCAACCTGTATAAATGGCCGCAGAATACGCTTGATAAAAACCTGTTGTTTGGCAATCCACGCAGTTTGCTGGCCAAAGAATTTGCACAGAATTTCCATTGCATCACCAACAGTGATTCAACCGGTGCCAGGCAAAGCCGGATGAACTGGTATCTTGATAACCTGGAAGACAGTGCTATTGTCAAAAACAACCTGTTTACCGATGGCTTGTTGCCACAGTTTGCCACCTACGAAGAAAACAGGCGTTCTGTAGCGCGTAACAATCTGCCCGGTGGCTCCTATCTCACATTCAGAGCCTCCCAGGTAGGTGCTGAAATTTATAAAGTGTCGCCTGCTACCTTATGCCAGATGGCCATTAAAATGACACGGTTCGACAGGGACCTGAAACTAAAATTCATCCAGAAAGATTCCCCCGGTAAAGACACCATCAACTGGATATACGACCAGGACGGTTATAATAATGCTGAAGCACTTTTCAGGGTCCGCCGCAACACCATTTTTGAAAGTATGCGTTTATCTAATGCAGAACCCGGAGGCACGGCTTATGCCCTCCTTAATTCAGCATCGCAGGATGGTGTTAATTTGGGAAAAGGAACATTGAATATAGATGGGAAGACCTTTTACCTGTACTCTAAAACCGGTACAGCCGATGAATCAGATATGGATACATCTGCAAGAAGGAAAAATTTGCTGATCATTATTGCCAACAGGGAATTGCACCAGGGCGAATTGAAACAACAAAAGCCGACGCAATGCATGGCTGTATATATTCAATTGCGGAACCATCATAAACATGTATGGTCAGAAGAAGACAAGGCCATGATCAGGAAATCAATTTTCACCATTGCACGTTCTGCTTCGTTCAATAATTATTTCAACTAAACCTACCGGGATGTCGATCATACAAAAAAGTATTTATGCTGGTTTCCTGCTGCTGGCTCTTTTCATTATTTCCTGCAAGGAAAAAACAGAAAAAGAGACCCCGCCAGCACAGCTCAGCTATGTAGTTAGTGATAGTTTGAAGCTTTGGTGCAAGGCCAGGATGCCTGCCGGGAGAATACTGGCAGAAGGTGATACATTAAAATTGCTCTTCTTTGAAGATGAACTGAACCGGCTGTGGAAGCCTCCATATTCAGCATCCGCTGTGGATGAACTGTCAAAAAATGGCGGGTTCCGTTGGGGAGAGCTACCTACACACGAAGGCAACCGCCGCTGGCAGCTTTCATTGATGTTGCAGACAGAAGATTCTACGTATCTTACCCCCAATAATCTTCTTGTCTATTTGTTCAGATAATGATACGCGAAGAAAAATACCTGGCTAAAGAATTTGCTGTTTATTGTTTGACCCGCTACTATAAGTACAATCATATTGATCTGCGTCTGACACTTTCTGAATTGAAACAAAGCAATAAGAATTCGATCGGATTTCTTCAGCAGTTCCTACAAAGAAAGAATGAGGATACTGAATCGATCGAGAAACGGATTGCTGAATGGAAAAAGGGCTACGCAAAACGGGAAGCCAGGAAATCGCTTATCCGAAAACTGACAATTCCCTTCCTGTTGATAGCACTTGCCGTTGCCGGTTATTTCATATGGCAATATATGGCGGGCAGGCCCAAACCAATGAAGGAGGTAAGCAGGGACACCTTATACGTTATCACCACTTCAGGGTTCAACGCACATGACACACCGGCTATGGTCCGCAGTTACAGAAAATTCTTTCAATATGGCGACACAGTCACTAATCTTCATGACACCGTGAACGGGTGGCTAAAGTTCAGCCACCGGAATGCTGTACTATATGGCCCGGCGAAATATTTTGTAACAGAAGATCTGTTTATGAAATATGATTCGCTGTTTAAAAATTACCACTACAATAAATTCCTGGAAACCGTCAACAGTAAAGCTGCTTTTTGTGTGTATGACTTTATTGACAATAGCCTGCACTCTTCTGTAAAGGATTGGTATATTCCTTTACAACCATTATCCAAACGGCAGATGAACCATGCCGTGTTGAGCATGCCCAGGAAAGTTGATTTTGTGAATGTAGAGGGTGAAGGCAGCCTGGAAAAATATCATCTCTTATTGCTCTCCAGGAGAAATATCGTTTCAGCTGATTCAGTGAACCATTATGTGCTGCTGCTAGAATTGTTGCCAAACGGGTCAGTGATCAAAAAAGAAGATTTCCCGATCAATGTTGCCGATACCTCCTGCTATATTGCAATCGGGAACTTTGATAAATTTTTAAATGGGACCGTCAATAATAATATTTATCTGAGAACGGCAGAAAGAAAAATATTAAGGCTTACCTGGAACGATGTAACGGAAGCACCGAAATGGGAATGGGTAGAATAACGGCTTAGGGCCATTCGTCGGCTTATCCGGCCATTCGTCAGCTTTTCTCCTGTTTTTATAGCTAGCGGCTTAGTTTTGCCCGGACATTTAACACCCGGCACGGCATTATGACATTCAAAGAGCGCCTTCAGAAAAAAGTAAAATGGAATATAACCCGTGGGGAGTTGCTGGCCTGGCTGTCTTTCACCCTTTTCTGGAGTGCATTCTTTTACATAGTGCTCATTTTTTCTTACCATCCGCAAAACAAGTGGCCGCATGCTGTCTCCAACATAATAGATGCAGCTCTCAAGATCATTCTTACCATCCCCATTTGGTGGTTGCTTTTCCGTAAGTTGAAGCACCAGTCAATTGCACTCAGGTTATTGGTCCATCTTATTTGCCTTGCAATATTTTGTACGATTTGGGTATATACTTATGCCAAACTGATCAACTGCCTGCCCCATATAGTTTTTGACTATGGCACTATGATGTGGGATATTTATGTCACTGCTTTCTTTTACTGCCTGGAATTTTCGATTTTTCATGGTTATAATTTCTGGCTGCATACCAGGCGGCAGCTGATCCGCGAGCAGGAATTGAAGGAACTGGCTTACCAGAGTGAGATCAAAGCCCTGAAGGCGCAGATAGAACCGCATTTTTTATTCAATACGCTTAATTCCATCAGCGCTTCTGTTCCTCCTTCTCTGGAGAAAACAAGGATCCTGATCGCGCAACTGGCAGATACATTCCGCTATGCTTTAAAAGTAAGTGAGCGGCAATTGGTGCCGTTGGAGCAGGAACTGGAATTCATTAAGACCTGGCTTACACTGGAACTCCACCGTTTTGGTAACCGTCTGCAGGTAGAATACGTGATCGAACCCTCTGTGCTGCAAACCGAAGTGCCGCCTATGATACTACAACCACTGGTGGAAAACGCCCTGAACCACGGCATCAGTCCGCTGGTAAAAGGGGGCTCGGTCAGCATTGCCTGCCAGTTGCGTGATGGTTTTGTTCATATCATCGTTAGCGACAGTGGCATCGGTTATGAAGGTAATCTTGACGACCTGTTTGTAAAAGGGATCGGCCTGAAAAGCACGGCACAAAGAATTGAAAGATTATATAACGAGAAGCTCCAGGTAAGCCGCAACCCGCAGGGATTACGGTTTTCTTTCAAAATACCCGCAGCATAAATCAATCATCTACTCTCCCAACCATTTCTTGAACTTCGCTGCCTTCAAACGGCTGATGACGATCTCTTCGTAAGGCATGGGATTGACCTGCACTTTCAATTTTCCGCTGAACCATGCATGCACTTTTTCAATATGGGAATAGTTAAGAATAAACTGGCGGTTTACCCGGAAGAAATCCGTGTTGTTGATATCGGCTTCAATTTCATCCAGCCGTTTATCTATCAGCAGGTCTTCATTGCGGCAGGTTTTTATGTATTGCAATTTCCCTTTGGTGTAGAAATAGGCGATATCATTGGCGGATACAGAAATATATCTTGTGCCGGCCTTGGCCAGAAAACGTTCTCTTGAAACATTTTTTGTTGAGATATTGTCCAGTATACCGGCCAGTTGCCGCTGTAGGGAAGATTTCAACTGGCCATGCCATTTTTTATATTTCCGGATCGCGGCTTCCAGTGCGTCTCTCTGAAGTGGCTTGAGCAGGTAATCGACACTGTTGAATTGAAAAGCCTTTAAAGCATATTTCTGGTAGGACGTGATAAAGATCACCGGCGTTTCTGTACAGGCATTCCGGAATGTTTCAAGATGACGGTTATTACCCATTTCAATATCCATAAATACCAGATCGATATCGCCGGCACTCCGCAGATAATCTGAACCCGTTTCCACATTATCAATTACATTGACAATATGCACTTCTTCTTCCATTTCAACAAGCATATCCGTGAGGCGGCGGACAGCAACAGGTTCATCTTCTATCACCAGTACTTTCATGAGAATCGGTTTATTCGTGTAATTCGCTTTATCAAACTTAATTCTCTGCATTCACCTATCCCGCCGGTTTCCGCCGGAATGCCTTATTCTTCGACGAAAAAACAAACAGGCTTTTCCCGGTCTTAACAAAAAAAATTGCCGTTGACAACATAGGCAGTCATAACGTTGCATTCATTCTATCGGTCATTTTGCCGCCTTATACAGGCTTTCGTCGGTTTATCTTCTTTCAGGATACGCAAATCCCTATTTTAGCATCAAATAACAATCATGCCCAAAAGAGTACTGATCATAGATGATGAAGAAGCATCCAGACTTATCATCCGTCAATATCTCGAGGACCATGCAGACCTGGAAGTGGTGGGAGAATGCAATAATGGTATCGAAGCAGTAAGCGCCATAAACCGGGCGGAACCCGATCTTATTTTCCTGGATATCCAAATGCCCGGATTTAGCGGCTTCCAGGTATTACGGAATATCGTACACGTGCCACAGATCATTTTCTCTACTGCGTTTGACCGCTACGCGCTAAAGGCATTTGATTCCAATGCGATCGATTACCTGCTGAAACCTTATACCAAAGAAAGGTTCAACCAGGCTTTATCAAAACTATTGATAAAAGGTAATTCCCCTGAAAGCATACAAAATCTCACACAAGGAGCAGGCAGCAACTATTATGAAAAGATATTGCTGGAAAACGGCAGTAAGATGATCAGCATTCATATCAATGATATCGCCTACCTTGAAGCAGAGAAAGATTATACACGTGTATTCACCAGCGGAAAAACCTATCTCAGCAATTTTGGAATCGGCATGCTGGAACAAAAACTCAACCCTTCCCTCTTTATACGCATACACCGCTCACACATCGTCAACATCAACCATATTCACGAAGTGTATAAAGAGAACGGCGATACTTATCTCGTACTTAAAAATGAAGTACCCCTGAAAGTAAGCAAGAGCTATACAGAAAACATCAAAAAGATCATGTATTGAGGCGACCGCCGCCCTAAAACCATCCTTCCCGTCTTCCCGCCTTACCGGTAAAAAACTTACCGGTAAGGCGGGAAGACGGGAAGGAGTCGTTTTAGCCACAATATTCTTTTCTATTCATAATCAATTGTTTAAATTGTAATAAGTTTTCTTTAACTTCCTGTCACAAAAAAAGATTTGTTCAGAATTTTGAAACACCATTAACTTTGCTAACGGTGTTAGGTAAAACACAGAAGATATGGGAATAGTAGAAAGACGTTTACGTCAGAAAGATGAGGTCAGGTCCAGCATACTGGAAACAGCCTGGCAAATCGTAAAAGAGGAAGGTTGGCAATCCCTGTCAATACGCAAAATTGCCGACGCAATTGAATATAGTGTACCTGTGATCTATGATCACTTTGCGAATAAAGAAGCAATATTGCTGGAATTCGGTAAGCAGGGTTTTAACCTGCTCGCCAAAAAACTTCAGCAGGCAAAGGATTCCACTGATGATCCCGGTGGCCAGTTAAAAGCCATAGCAGATGCCTACTGGAATTTTGCTTTCAGGAATAAAGAGTATTACCAGTTGATGTTCGGATTGGGTATTGCCTGTTGTGAACAGGAGAAATGCCTTCCTGAACTTACTCCCTTCAGGAACCTGGTAATGGAGCCGATCAATAAACTGATCACAAGTAATAAAAACAAACAGATCAATTCCTGCTTAAAGTACCACACGTTCTGGTCAGTAATGCACGGGCTGATCTCTATAAAAATGATCAACAACAACACAGAAGTAGCTGATGAGCTGAACAAACTGGTGCTTGATGATGCTATCGATGGCTTTATCAAGAACCTCAAAGGATAACTATATTTTTTTGCCTGAAAAGTTAACGATGTTAGGAAAGATAGTAGTGTTATAACTAATTGCCCGCCAGCCTGTAATCGTTCACCGCGATCGCAGATCCATACCTTTTTATTTCATCATTTAGTAACTGGGAAGTGAGCCCGCTTCCCTTAATAACAGTGTTATGCAACAAACAGACAACAACCAAACCCGCAAACCCGCGTCATTATTGACACGGAACCTATTTCTCTTTATCTGGGGCTCAATTGTAGCAACCGTTTTATACGCTTGCAATTCTTCAGCCGGAGCCCCGGGAAGCATGCAGCAAGCACCGCCTGCCCTGCCGGTAGTAACCTTGCAGCAGGCACCTGCAACCACTTACCAGGAATTCACCGCTTCCCTTGAAGGAAGCCAGGATATAGAGATCCGCCCTCAGGTAGACGGTTACCTGGATAAGATACTTGTTGATGAAGGTGCGTATGTGAAGAAAGGACAGGCGCTATTCCAGATCAATGCACGCCCTTACCAGGAACAACTGAACACAGCACGTGCCAGCCTCGCCAACGCAAAAGCTAATCTGGCCAATGCAGAGATCAATGTATCCAAACTGACGCCGCTTGTGCAAAACAATGTGGTATCAGACGTGCAACTGAAAACGGCCAAAGCTGCTTATGACGCAGCCGCTGCACAGGTAGCACAGGCAGAAGCAATGGTGCAAACCGCCAATATCAATCTTGGTTACACCACGATACATGCCCCTGTTGAAGGATATGTAGGAAGAATTCCCTTCCGCACCGGTAGCCTTGTAGGTGTTTCCACTCCCACTGCTCTTACTGTTGTATCTGCAGTACGTGATATCTATGCGTATTTCTCTTTCAGTGAAAAAGACTTTCTCTCTTTCACCCAGCAGTTCAGCGGTAAAACCGTGGAAGAAAAGATCAAACAACTTCCTGCTGTAGAACTCGTGATGGCTGATGAAAGCATTTACCCGCTGAAAGGAAAAGTGGAAACCGTATCAGGCCAGTTCAACAACAACAGTGGCACAATCAGTTTCCGCGCTGTATTTCAAAACACCAATGGTCTTCTCCGCTCCGGCAACACCGGAAGGATCAGGATACCACATGCCATGAATGCAGCCCTGCCCATACCACAGGAATCCACCTTTGAATTACAGGATAAAGTGTTTGTGTTTACCGTGGCCGACAGCAATAAAGTAGCGAGCGTGCCACTGCAGATAACTGGTAAATCAGGCAATTATTACCTCGTGGAAAATGGTTTGAAGCCTGGTCAGAAAGTAGTGTATGCCGGCTTTGATCGCTTGCAGGATGGCGCAGTCATTCAACCGCAAGCCATATCACTCGACAGCATTATCAAAGTAAGGCCTTTGTAAACTCCAACTTAAAATCCGACCCTGCTTATCCAATTAACTCAATAGTCAATTTTCACTGATGTTTAAAAGATTTATAGAACGGCCGGTTCTATCTACCGTCGTCTCGATACTGCTCGCACTGTTGGGCATTTTATCACTGTTCACGCTGCCGGTGACCCTGTTCCCCGACATCGCCCCGCCCACAGTGCAGGTAACAGCCACCTATCCCGGTGCAAACGCAGAAGTGGTAGCAAGAGCTGTAGCCACTCCATTAGAAGAGGCCATCAACGGTGTGGAAAACATGACCTACATGACTTCCACTGCCAGCAATGATGGCACTCTTGCGATCAATGTTTTCTTTAAACTGGGAACCAATCCCGACCTGGCTGCCGTGAACGTGCAGAACAGGGTGTCGAAAGCCACCAGCCAGGTGCCTGCAGAGGTTGTGCAGGCAGGTATTTCAACACAGAAGCAACAGAACAGTATGATCATGGTGCCGTTGATCTATAGTACCGACAGCACTTATGATGAAACTTTTCTGCAGAACTATGCCAAGATCAATATCATCCCGGAAATACAACGTGTATCCGGCGTAGGTCAGGCTCAGGTGTTTGGTGCGAAGGATTATTCCATGCGCGTATGGTTAAAGCCTGATCGCCTTACTGCTTACAATCTTTCTGTTCAGGATGTATTGAAATCCATCCAGGAACAAAATATCGAAGCAGCACCAGGCCGCTTTGGTCAAAGCAGCACAGCTTCATTTGAATATGTATTGAAATACAAAGGAAAGCTTACCCGAAATGAAGAATATGAAAACATCATTCTTCATACAGCTCCTGATGGTGCTGTGATACGTTTGAAAGACGTAGCCCGTGTTGAATTTGGTTCTTTTTCCTATAGTGCCAACACGCAGATCTCAGGTCATCCCGGTATTGGCATCGCCATCTTCCAGACAGCAGGTTCCAATGCAAATGATATCCTTACTTCTGTTGACGAAGTATTGAAGAAATCATCGCTCTCATTCCCTAAAGGCGTTGAATACTTCAATATGTATAATGCCAAGGAATTCCTTGATTCTTCCGTCAGCCAGGTATTGCATACCCTGATCGAAGCGTTCATCCTTGTATTTATCGTGGTATTCATTTTCCTGCAGGATTTCCGTTCCACCCTGATACCTGCTATTGCAGTGCCGGTAGCGATCCTGGGAACTTTCTTTTTCATGCAATTGTTTGGCTTTACGATCAACCTGCTTACGCTGTTCGCTCTTGTGCTGGCTATCGGTATTGTGGTGGATGATGCGATCGTGGTGGTGGAAGCTGTGCACTCCAAAATGGAGCGTACCAAACTTTCGGCCAGGCAGGCGACCATACAATCCATGAGTGAGATCTCCGGTGCCATCATTTCAATCACGCTGGTGATGACTGCTGTATTCGTACCGGTTGGATTTATGCAGGGCCCTGCAGGTGTATTTTATAAACAGTTCGCCTTCACCCTTGCTATCGCGATCCTGATCTCTGCATTGAACGCGCTTACTTTAAGCCCTGCGCTCTCTGCATTGTTTTTAAAGAGCGCACATGAAGAAGAAGGGCATGATGGCACTCCTGCTAAAAAAGCAGGGTTCGGAAAACGTTTCTTCAAAGCATTCAATGCAGGATTTAATGCAACCACCAATAAATACCGGCAGGCCCTTCAATTCCTGTTCCGCCGCAAATGGATCGCCATTGGCGGGCTGGTAGTGGTTTCTGCAGCGACCGTTTTGTTGATGAAGAAGACACCGACAGGATTTATCCCAACAGAAGACCAGGGCTTTATTATCTATTCATTGAACCTGCCTCCCGGCTCTTCACTCGACAGAACAGAGAAAGTGATGCACAAGCTCGACAGCATTCTCACAACTGTTGAAGCTGTGGAAAGACGCGGTGCTGTTGCTGGTCTCAACATCGTAGCAAATGCCAACAGCTCCGCTTATGGCGTAGGCTTCATCAGGATGAAACCACAGGAGAAGAGGGGGCCGGTAAAAAGTATCGATGGGGTGATGGCGCAGCTCAATGAAAAATTTGCAGCAATAAAAGATGCAAGCGTGTTCCTTTTTGTATTCCCTACGGTGCAGGGCTTTGGTAACACCAGCGGTTTTGAGTTCATTATGCAGGACCGTACCGGTGGGCCGCTCGACAGGATGGCTAATACTGCCTATGGCTTTATTGGAGAACTGATGAAAAGAAAAGAGATCGCGTATGCCTTCACTACATTCAATACAGGTAACCCGCAATACATGCTTGATATCAATGAAGAAAAAGCCAAGCAACTGGGTGTTTCTGTAAATGAGCTCATGCAAACATTGCAGGTGTATTATGGCAGCAGCTTCGCTTCCGACTTCAACCGCTTTGGTAAGTTCTACCGTGTGATCGTACAGGCAGATGTTCCTTACCGTGCAGAAGAATCTTCGCTGAACAGTGTGTTTGTGAAGAATGATAAGGGTGAAATGGTGCCGGCCAATGCGGTGGTTTCATTGAAGCGTGTATACGGTCCTGAAACAGTGACCCGGAATAACCTCTTCAATGCTGTAACCATCAATGGTATGCCCAAGCCTGGTTTCAGTTCCGGCGATGCTATCAAAGCGATCCAGGAAGTGGCAGCCAGCTATCTTCCAAGGGGATTCTCGTATGAATGGTCTGGTATGACCCGTGAAGAAACAGGGGCCAGCACAGAAACCAGCGTTATATTCCTGCTCAGCCTGGTGTTTGTATACTTCCTGCTGGCAGCGCAATATGAAAGTTATATCCTTCCTCTGGCAGTGATCCTTTCTGTACCTACAGGCATATTCGGAGTATTTGCCTTTATCAACCTCACAGGTATTGATAACAATATTTATGTGCAGGTAGGCCTGATTATGCTGGTAGGTTTATTGGCGAAGAACGCGATCCTGATCATTGAATACGCAGTGCAGCGGCGAAGAGCAGGTAAATCGCTGACAGCTTCAGCTATTGAAGCAGCCAAACTCAGGCTCCGTCCTATCCTGATGACATCCTTTGCATTCATCGTAGGTCTGTTGCCCCTGACCTGGGCAAGTGGTGGTTCCGCATTAGGCAACCGCTCCATTGGTACAGGTGCTTTGGGGGGAATGCTGACAGGTGTGATATTGGGATTGTTTATTATCCCGGTACTATTCATCATCTTCCAGGCACTTCATGAAAAAGTTAATAAAACGAAACCAGTTACTGTCGTTAATCCGGCATTGACATAATAAAAGAATATTAAATAGACGTAGAGATGAAAACGATGATGACTTTTCTTAATTACATTCTTTCATTTTTCCGGAAATCATCCGGTAGAAGAACGAATGATACTCAAAAGGGAATTGCCCTGGCAGATTAAGCACAATGATAAAATATAAGAGATGAAAACATTAATAAAGCATTCATTTACCATAGCAGCAATATCCATCCTGTTGCTGAGTTGCAGGGTAGGAAAAAACTACCAGCGGCCGGAACTGGTAATGCCTGCCCAATTTGCAGACACCACTACCAGTTTTGCAGACACGAGCAGCATTGCGGATATACCCTGGACCGAGTTCTTTTCTGATACAACCCTCAAAGGTTTGATCAGTAAAGGCATTCAATACAACCAGGACCTTCTTATAGCTGTAAAAAGACTGGAGATCGCACAAAGGCAGGCGAGGCAGGCAAAACTTTTGCAACTGCCTGACGTGAACCTGCAAGTGACCGGTCAATACAGCAGGCCCTCAGATAACAGCCTTAATGGCTTGAGTACACAAAGCTTCCTGAAAAAGAGCCATGTGGAAAATTACAATGCTGCTGTAAGCCTTTCATGGGAAGCAGATATCTGGGGAAAGATAAAAGGCCGCAAGGAAATTGCCCTGACACAATATTTGCAAACCACCGAAGCATTGAAAGCAGTACAGACACAGCTTGTATCAGAAATCGCACAAGGCTTTTTCAACCTGCTGATGCTCGACAAGCAATTGGAAATTGCCAAACAAAACCTTGCGCTGAACGACAGCTTCCTGACCGCAACAAAACTGTTGAAGGATGCCGGCAATGTTACAGGATTGGCCGTGCAACAGGCAGAATCGCAAAAGCAGGCGACCGCCCTGCTGATCCCCTCGCTTGAACAGGACATTGCCCTACAGGAAAATGCACTGCAAATGCTGACAGGTCAATTACCTGGTAAACTAGCCCGCCAAACATCACTTACAGCACTTACCCTGCGCGACAATCTTAACACAGGATTGCCGGTGAGCATGGTAAGCCGCCGGCCTGATGTGCGTTCCGATGAACTGGCATTGGTTATTGCCAATACAAGAGTAGGTATTGCACAGGCAGAAATGTACCCTTCACTGAACATTACAGCCAGCGGAGGCCTGGAATCTTTCAAAGCCAGCAACTGGTTCAATATACCAGGCTCACTTTTCGGGCTGGCTGCCGGTTCCATTTTGCAACCTGTATTCCGCAAAGGCGCATTAAAAACGCAGTTTGAAGTATCAAAATTGGAAAGGGAGCAGGCCGTTATTAAATTCAGGCAAACCGTTTTACAGGCAAGCACAGAAGTAGCTAATGCGTTGGTGCAAACAAATAAACTGAAAGAACAACAGATAATTGCGGCTTCACAAACAGACACACTGAAAAAAGCTGTGGCAAATGCGCAACTGCTTTTCAGAAGCGACCTGGCCAATTATCTCGAAGTAATAACAGCACAGGGAAATGCATTGCAAGCAGAATTGAATCTCGCACAGATACAGCGAAGCCGTTTAAATGCCATGGTAGAGCTATACCGGGCATTAGGCGGTGGATGGAAATAGATCGGGTGATTATTTTTTGTTGCAAAAGACCTGCCTCCGGGCGGGTCTTTTTATTCATGCCATTCTCATTCGCATCACATTATTCGCATTCGCACCATTCGTGCCAGCCATTTCCCTTATTCATATAATTAGCACCATTCGAATCATTCGTGTAAAAAGGGAGGGGGGAATAGAAATTCCCCCCGATATACAGTATTACCACACACACTGTATGAGATTCTTTATATTGATTTGCTTTTATCAAAAAGTGGAGGAAGTAGAGACTTCCTCCTTTCACCAAAAACTAAACGCTTAAGAGAATTACTCTTCTATCAGATATCCTGGTGGATATGTCAGAGTTATTACTTAATGATTTTATAACACAATAGTACCTCCTTATACGCTCCCTTTTCAGGGAAAGTATATGAATTGCATTTTTTGGCAGTTGAAGTGCAGAAACTGCGGATTAAGACAATTGGAGTTATAAGGAGGTTCAGCCTAGCGTAGCAGTGAGTAAACGATACCCATTTCCAACCCTCTTAGTTCAGCCAACCCTCTCAGCCTTCCGATCGCAGAATAACCGGGGTTGGTTTTCTTCTTAAGATCATCCAGCATCTGGTGGCCATGATCAGGCCTCATGGGAAGAGATATTTTTCTTACCTGCATTATTTCCACCAGCGATTTCACTACATCATACATGCCTGCATCGCCTTCCAGGTGATTGTCTTCATAAAAATCACCGGCAGCATTACGACGCGTACTGCGGAGATGTACAAAATGGATGCGGCCTGCAAATTGTTTTACCATCGCAGGCAGATCGTTATCAGCCCTTACACCGAAGCTTCCGGTGCAAAAGCAAAGGCCATTGGCTGTTGAAGGAACAGCTTCGATCAGTGCGGTTATATCATTGGCTGTACTTACCACGCGTGGAAGTCCCAGTATGGGATAAGGAGGATCGTCAGGATGAATAGCCAGTACAACGCCGCATTCCTCAGCCACAGGAACGATCTGCTGAAGGAAATAGATCAGGTTGCTGCGCAGCCTGGCAGCATCAATCCCTTTATAAGTATCCAGTACGCCGGCAAACTGTTCAATAGTGAAGCTTTCTTCACTGCCAGGTAAACCAGCAATAATATTTCTTACCAGCGTTTGCTTCTCTTCTTCGCTCATGCTGTCCAGGCGTTGCATGGCTATAGCAAGTTGTTCAGCGCTGTGTTCCGTTAAAGCTCCTTTCCTTTTTAACAGGTATGCATCAAACGCCACGAAAGCTGCTTTTTCAAAACGAAGCGCTTTGCTTCCATCTTCTACGGTGTAAGCAAGATCGGTCCTGGTCCAATCCAGTACCGGCATAAAATTATAGGTGATCACTTCAATACCGCAAGCGGCAACATTGCGGATACTTTGCTTGTAATTTTCAATGTATTGAAGATAATCGCCTGATTGTGTTTTGATATTTTCATGAACGGGTATGCTTTCAATCACTTTCCACTCAAGCCCTGCCTTGTTTATTTCATTTACCCTTTTTTGAATTTCTGCAACTTCCCATACAGTGCCATTGGGAATATGATGAAGGGCTGTTACCACACCGCTGCAACCAGCCTGGCGGATATCAGCTAAGCTAACAGGGTCTTTCGGGCCAAACCAACGCATGGTTTGCGTCATTCTATAAGTCATCGTCTTTGTTTATTAATTGCGTACCGGCTAAAATTCAAAAGTAAAAATTAAACATCCAAAAAGGTAAAACTCTTACGGAAACGTTTCCGTAAGGCCTCACCCGAACCCCTGCAACACAATGACGTTCTTAAGTACCCCTTTATTTTATTTCCTTTTCAAACCAGAAAGCTGTACCTTCAGGTAGCTTTCCGGAAGCATCCCGTCCACGGAAATAGGCTCAGCCTACCGGTGTGGTTTTGAAACACATACTAATTAACTTAACTTCTTGCCTTAATGTGGACGCGGCATATCTTAAAGAAGAAAAGTTATGTCAACAGTCTCACGCGGCCTGCCCGCCAATCCCCATCTTGACGTTCCGAAAAAGCAATCCCGTGAATTGCTAAAACTATGCAAGGAATCTTCAATTGATGCGCTGAATCGTATCCGCCAACGGCACCCAAAATTTCGTCACACAGAAAATGGGCCACTTGTGAAAATTGTAAAGCTTAGTGACACACAACTTGTCATTGCGCGTGAGTATGGATTTTCTTCCTGGACGCAATTGAAGGAACGAATCACCGGCAACACCGCTGCGCAGCTAATTGACAAGGCAATCCGTGCGAACGATGCGACAGCAGTAACACAATTGCTCGTGGCTTACCCTAATTTACTGCACGTCCCTGTTATTAGTGGAAACTGGGGCCCACCAATGAGTCATGCTGCTAATCTCAACCGATTGGAGATGGTGAAGATCATCGCGGCACTCGGCGCCAAAGATTTTCAACATGCATTTGGCCGAGCACTATTACATGGCGATATCGAAATTGCCAAATGGCTGCTAGAACAAGGAGCTTCGTTTCAGCCAGGAATTATTATGGGCTCCTGCGAAACACTGAATTTGAACGGCTTTGCATTCCTGGATGACGAAGGTGCTCCCTTTACTGATGGAGAGGGTAACAGCCAGGCGCCATTTGCGATGATATTAGAGACTTATAGCAGGCACCCGAAAGGCAAACACGAGATCCTAAAGCGGTTCAGAGCAAGAGGATATGAATGGCCTGATACAGCAATGATGGCTTTTCATTGCGGCGATCTCGAATTGCTCAAAAGGCATTTTCAAACAGATTCAGATCTGCTGCATAAGCGATTTAGTTACCGGGAAATTTATCCGCCCGCATTAGGTTGTGCAGACGATGGCCGATCAGGCCTTCATGGTACGCCCATCGATGGCACTACCCTGCTGCACCTTGCAATTGATTTTGACGAACGTGAAATTTTTGATTGGCTGATTCAACAAGGTGCAGATGTAAACGCTTCTGCTGTAATCGACAAAGAAGGCTTTGGCGGACATACGCCGCTTTTCAATGCGATCGTCAGCGATGCGTATGTGAACGGCTTGCAACGTGATGCTTATATGGGTCGTAGGCTGTTAGAATTGGGAGCAGACATTAACGTGCAGGTCAATCTGCGAAAATTCCTGGATTGGCGCGACGAGCCAGGCTGGCATATAAAGCACCACATTACACCGCTGGAATGGGCTGCAGATTTTCCCGAACGAGGTTGGGTAAACAAAGAGATAGTAGCTATGATTGAAAGCAGAAGTTTCCAAGCATCCTGAGCAGAATCGAAAGTAGTTGTGAAGTATTTGCGGAATCAAATAATTTAAATAGAAATACAGTCGGTTGCTAAGAAAATAAATTGGATAACAAATCTCAGTATAAAATTAGAGGCACTGAAATTCAGTGCCTCTAATTAGTTGCAGACCGGACGGAGCTCGCCCCCCGACCTCTAGTTAATAAAAAAGCTTTGCTTCAACCGTATATCCTCCGATGAGCTGCCAACCCTCACTTCAAACTCTCCCGGCTCCACTGTCCAGTTCATATCCTTATCCAGTATTGCCAGATCATCCGGCTGCAAAAGGAATTTAACCGTCTTCTTTTCACCCGGCTGTAAACTGATCCTTTCGAATCCTCTCAGTTGCGTTTCATACGTGATCACACTGCTGATCCTGTCTTTTACATACAATTGCACCACTTCATCTCCTTTGCGGCTGCCATTATTGGTCACATCCACAGTCACTTCAATATTACCCTGTGAGTTTTGCCTGTTGGGCGTTACAACCAGGTTGCTATAAGCAAAGCTGGTATAACTAAGCCCATACCCAAAAGGATACAAAGAGCCGTTTGCACTTGTATAGCCTGCACCATTCCTTCCTTTAGCAGGCTGATCAGCCTGGGAACCAGGTTTGAAAGGAAAATTGAATTCTATCTGGCCGATTGATTTTGGATAGGTCATCGAAAGTTTGCCTCCGGGATTATAATCCCCGAATAATGTTTCTGCCACTGCTGATCCTGCAGAAGGACCGGGAAAACCTGCCAGCAAAATACCTGGTACATATTTATTCGCCCAGTTAATGGTCAGCGGCTGCCCGGTAACCAATACCAGCACTACCGGTTTGCCGGTCGCATACAATGCCTGCAGCAATTGTTCCTGCCTGCCAGGCAGATCGAGTGAAGTGCGTGAAAGCCCCTCTCCTACAGTTTTTTCATCTTCACCAAGCACAGCGATGATAATATCAGATCTTTTTGCTTTCGCTACCGCTTTGTCAATACTGCTTTGTTCTTCTTTAGTAAGCGGCGCATAAATGATCTCCGTTTCCGGCCATCCTTCATTGGTTATTTCACATCCTTTTTCATACACTACATTGGCCCGATTACCGAGCAGGTCTTTAATACCTTTGTAAACAGTTGTTACAGGATTATTGGAAGGACCATAACGGCTGATCGTGTATTTCGTTGCATCAGCCAGTGGGCCTGTTACCAGGACATTCTTATACCCCGTTTTGCTGAGTGGCAAAATATTATCTTTATTCTTAAGCAATACCATCGATTGCCGGTTTATCTCCTGCGAGAACGCTTCATCTGTAGCTGTGTGTACGAGTTTATCCGATTGTTTTGGATCAGCTACATAAGGCTGATCAAATAAGCCAACCAGGAATTTCACCCGCAGCACATCCCTTACCCGTGCGTCAACTGTATTAATGGAAAGTTTTCCTTCTTTTACCAGTTCACGGATATTATTGATATAGGCATCTGGTGGATCAAAGTTTGTCCATACATTCAACCCCGCTTCAACAGCCTGCCGGGTAGCTTCTTTAAAATCTGCAGCTACGTGATGCTTTTCAAAAATATACTCCACTGCCCGGCTGTCAGATACTACATATCCATTAAATCCATATTGCTCACGCAATAATTCGGTAAGAAAATAATGACTGCCCGTAACAGGTACGCCGTCCCAGTCGTTATAGCTGCTCATCACACCAAGCGGATGAGCCTCTTTTATCACACGCTTGAATGGGTAGAGATATAATTGATGCATTTCCCTCGGTGCAACATGCGGGTCTGTTCTGGCTTCACCATCACGCCCGCCTTTGGGTACGCTATACACGGCAAAGTGTTTGATAGTGGCAGCCACGCCCTGGCTTTGAATCCCAAGTGTCATCTGCTTACCAAGCTCAGCGATCAGGAAAGGATCTTCTCCATAGCATTCCACTGTTCTTCCCCAGCGTTGGTCACGGGCCGGGTCAAGGATAGGCGCATAAATATTGGTATAGCCCAGTGCTTTTGCTTCGCGGCCGACGATCTCACCTGCCTGTCTCACCAATTGCTTATTCCAGGTTGCCCCAATGGATATGGGAGCAGGAAGTGAAGTTGCCCTGTCATGCGTAAGACCATGTATCCCCTCATTGGTAAAATCGACAGGAATGCCCAATCGTGTTTGCTCAACAAACCATTTCTGTACAGTATTGATCGCATCAGCATGCTTGCTGAAAGGATAGGAATACTGCGATTGTGCTTCAGGTTTGAAAGGAAGGCTATTGAGATGTTCGTCAATATTAGCGATACCATCTTTCCAGATACTGTTTTTCCATTGCGCAGTAGGTAATTCATCTTTCAGCACACGGCCATAACCATACAGGGTAGCCATCTGGCAGGTCTTTTCTTCCAGGTTCATCTGCGACAGCAGGTCTTCAACACGTTTATCAACAGGCTGAGCGGGATCCTCAAAAATATCTTTACGCCCGTTCTTATTAAAATCAATCCAGCCTTTTTTGTAAATAGTGGAAGGCTGTGCAAAGGCAGTCATTGCACTGACGCAGGCAACTGCTGTAAGTAGTTGTTTCATCCGTATATCTTTCATTTTATCAGGTGGGTTAAAAATCCGCCCGTTCCATTTTTGGCGTAAGCCGGTGTATCAGTAGCCAGGCAATCAAAAAAGAAAGCCCGCAGAATATGAAAAGGATATTATAGCCAGCTGTAAGATTATTTATTCCTTTATAGTAATCCAGTATTGCTCCTACGCCCAGGGGGAACAACACACCCCCTACTGCACCGGCCATGCCACCAATACCAATTACAGAGCTCACTGCTTTGGACGGCAGCATATCCGATACGATCGTAAAAATATTGGCGCTCCAGGCTGCATTGCCTGCAATAGCCAGGCAAAGCAATCCCACTACTACCCACATATTATCCGTATATCTTGTTGCGATGATCGGCAATACCATTAATGCTGATACCAGCAAAGCCATCTTTCTCGCTTTATATACCAGCCATCCTTTCTTGATCAGCTTTGAGGAAAGATATCCTCCACCGATAGCACCAACCGTTGCCGCAGTGTAAATAATAATAAGCGGTGGTGAAGGTTTCTTTAAGTCGAGGTGAAAAGTGCTGGAAAAATAAGAAGGCAACCAGTACATAAAAAAATACCAGATAGGATCAGTAAAGAATTTACCAATGATAAAAGCCCAGGTTTGCTTTAAGCCAAATAGTTTAACCCATTTGATGTTCTCTCCTTTTTCAGTCTGCTCTTCGTTATCACTTTTAATATAATCCAGTTCTGCTTCAGACAGCCGTCTTTGCTTTTCAGGCACTTCATAAAAAATGCGCCAGGCGATCAACCATAAAAAACCAATGGCACCGGTGATAAGAAAAGCAGCCTGCCATCCATAGAACCCAAGTATCCAGGGAATGATCACAGGAGCCAGTACGGCACCGATATTGGAGCCGGAATCAAAAAAACCTGTAGCCAATGCTCTTTCTTTCTTGGGAAACCACGACACAACTGTTTTTACAGCCGAAGGGAAATTACCTGATTCACCTAATCCCAGTAAGGCCCTCACGGCACCAAAACCAAAAGTTGTTTTCACCAATGCATGCAGCATGGCTGCAATACTCCAGATAGTGATTGAAATGGTGTAGCCAAGTTTACTGCCGATCTTATCGATAATGCGTCCGAACACTAAAAGCCCAAATGCATATGCGGCTGTAAATGCTGCAACGATATAACTGTAATCAGATTCAGTCCAGTGGAATTTCTCCTCCAGCACAGGCTTCAGGTATCCCATTACCTGCCGGTCGAGGTAATTGATGGTAGTGGCAAAGAACAAAAGGCCGCAAACTACCCAACGGTAATTACCTCGTTTGCCCTGCCCTGTTGTATTGTTATTAGTTGACATGATGGCTATTTATCTTTTTTTCCCAATATGCTATAATAAATAAGAAACAGGTAAGAGGGGATCAGTATCCAGTAAGCATACTGGTTATTGGATGCTTTTGCAAGCCAGCCATACACCAGGGGCAGCAATGCTCCGCCTGCAATACCCATGATCAGTACAGCCGAACCCTTTGCCAGTTTTTCGCCCTGCAAACCTTTCAAAGCCTGTGGCCATATTGCAGCCCATAACATGGCATTCGCTAATCCAAGCAATGCCACACAAACAACAGAAGCCATGCCTGGCAACAAGAGGATCAGTACAGAAACAACCAAACCAAGGCAGGAGGAAATATAAAATGCCTGTTGCTGTGAAATGATCCTGGGTATAAGTGTAATACCGGTAAGATAACCGATCATCATACAGGTGAGTGTATAGGACGCAAGTGTTTTTGCCGTATCCAGTCCCATACCATGATAAGATCCATAATTACCAATGGTATCACCTGCCAATACTTCCACACCCACTGCAAAAAATATAGCAGTGAACCCCAATAAAAAATTATTGCTTCTGGTGGCAGTTGGTTTACTGCCGGTTTCCCCCACAGGTATTTCCGGTTTTATTTCCGGTAAATGGGCATAACGGATAAGAACTGCAATGATCAGCCATATAGCAGCCAGCACACAATAGGGAACGATCACATCCTGCGCCAGTTCATCCAGTCTTGCCAGCTTTTGCGCACCGCTCATCTGTGCAAGCTCAGCAGTTAATGCGTCCGAGTTTTTCAGGATAATGCTTCCCATGATCAGCGGTGCCAGTATCCCTGCTGTCTTATTGCAGATCCCCATGATGCTGATGCGGCGGGCAGCAGTTTCCTGCGGGCCCAATAAGGTGATATAAGGATTAACAGCAGTTTGCAAAAGTGTAAGTCCTCCCCCTGTTATAAATAAACCAACCAGGAAGAGAAGATATGACCTGGTCAATGCAGCCGGCACAAACATGAGACAGCCTGCAGCCATCACACAAAGGCCAACACTCATTCCTTTCACCATGCCGGTGCGTTGCAATAACTGACCGGCAGGTAAAGCCATTACTGTATAAGAAATATAGAACGCGAATGTTACAAGATAAGCCTGCCATTCTTCCAGTTCACAGGCGATCCGCAGGTAGGGGATCAATGTGGCATTGATCCAACTTACAAAGCCGAAGATGAAAAAGAACGACCCGATGATCAGGATATTCTTCGTGTATTGATTGGATACGGACGGCTCCAGGTTTGCGCTAGCGGATACAGGCATAATACAGTTTATTTATTTTCCATTGCAGCGTGAACACTTCCATATTTCAACAACCGTGTTTTAGCCTCTTCATAATCGCTGATACCCGTTTTCTCCATCAGCATGCGTGTTCCACGGTCGATCAGTTTTTCATTGCTGATCTGCATATGCACCATGCGGTTGTCATGCACCTTGCCAAGGCGGATCATGACGGTAGTAGAGATCATGTTCAGTACCATTTTTTGGGCAGTACCGCTTTTCATCCGCGTGCTGCCGGTAATGAATTCAGGGCCTACGACCACTTCCACCGGGTAATCGGCATGTTCCGCAACAGGCGAACCTGGATTGCAAACGATACATCCCGTGGCAATGCCGTTCTTCCTGCATTCCCGTAAGGCACCTACCACATAAGGAGTGGTGCCGCTGGCAGCAATACCGATCACAAAATCTTTATCAGTCACTTTATAATCCTGCAGATCCTTCCAGCCGGTTTCATAACTGTCTTCTGCGTCTTCAATTCCGAAACGGAGAGCAGCATCTCCTCCTGCCATCAGGCCATTCACCATGCCTGCATCCACTCCATAAGTGGGCGGGCATTCACTTGCATCCAGCACGCCTAATCTTCCACTGGTGCCTGCCCCCATATAAAACAGGCGGCCGCCTGAAGCCAGCAGGGGTGCGGCTGCGTTTATCAATGCTTCAATGCGTGGCAATACCTTTTGTACGGCTAAAGCCACTTTCTGGTCTTCTTCATTGATATGTTGCAATACTTCAGCTGTAGACATTTTTTCAATATGCCTGTAGGTCGAAGGTGATTCTGTGATCTTGCGTCCCGGGTTCTGCTCTTCCATAATTTTTTAAGCTTTTCTATACCTGCTTTTCAGTAAATCGTTCATATATGCATTCACTTCCCATTGGTCAACTACCGGTTGCCTGGTATAAGGCAGTTGCGGCATATAAGGATAAGGGCCGAATTCTGCTGTGAATGTCAGGAAGGGTTGGCCTGCCTGCTTATTGGCGCTGTACACTTTGTCCCAGCACCGGAGGTGCATGTCCAGGGCTTCCTGCCATTCGGGTGCACGTGGATCATTTACCTGCGCACCCTGCGTATGCCCCACGCGTGCATGAAAATGGCGCGTACGGGAAATGGCCAGATCTACTGCATCCTGCTGATCATGCAGGAGGGTTTCTGCCACAGCTACCCAATGTGAAATATCGAGTGTCAACAGCAGTTCCGGCAATTGCCTTAAATATTCTGCTGTTATGTGTGCAGCAAAACTGAATTTGCCGCGGTGTGTTTCATGATACACCGGTATGCCTGTTGAAACGGATGTTTTTGCCGCTTCAGCGATCAGTGCCGCATTCTGTTCCAGCGTATAATAATCTTTACCGGTTTGAGAATTGATCAGCAGCGGTTTTGCTGCCGCCATAATTTCCAATCGCTTTTTATACGCTTCCAGGTGTTGTTCAAAATCCGGTTCCACTGTTTCCCAATGCTGGGCAACAAGCTTTAATCCATATTTGGCCAACGTATTTAATACAATGTCTTTTTCTTTTTTGACTGCGGGCACATCTGTTTCCACTCCATCATACCCGCTTTCTTTTACCCGTTTGGCAAATTCATCCCAGGAAAGATGAGTTTGTCCCCAGCGCGGGCAAAAGGAAAAAATTTCTAAATACATTCAAATAGTCTTTTATCTGATCAATGTTGAAAGAGAGTCAAAATACAAAATCTATTTGAAAGACACTTTCTCGGCAGCAGGATCAAACAATAAGGGATAGAATTGTCCTTCCATCTTCTGCCCTTTAGGAATGCCCGGCGTAGTAGGCAATAATTCATCGTCTGAATTGGACAATGTTCCATCTGCAAATACATTCAGTACAAAAGCGCGACGGGACCTTTCTGATTTATTGGCGTAAGACCCATGCACCATCAGTGGATGATGAAAACTGGCATGCCCTTTTTTCAATTCAATCGGGATTGGCTTAAAAGATGCTTTTTGTTCTTCTGTTAAGTAATCTTTCAATCCCTCCATATCCCCTGCCAGTTCAGGTTTATCCAGCAAACCCCAATGCTGACTGTACGGTACATAATACAGGCATCCGTTTTCGGTAGTAGCATCATCCAGCCCAACCCAGCAGGTAAGATGCTGTAGCGGGGCAGTACGTGTCCAGTACGAATAGTCCTGATGCCAGGCCACTACGCCTCCATGCAGTGCAGGCTTACAGAAAAGCTGATCATGCCAGAAGCGAACGGCTTTATTGCCCAGCAACTGGCTTGCAGCCATTACAAAAGCGGGGTTCCATAATATATCATGAAAACCATTCGTGATACGCCAGGCTCCCAGTGCATGGAAAAGTACCGTGTTCACATCAGCTGATTCATTGGAAGCAAACTGGTAAAAAAGTGAATTGCCCGGGTGATCAGGGTCAACGATCTGTGCCAGCTCCGTATTCAGCTTATCAATCTGCCACTCATCGAGCAACTTGATATTGCTGACATAACCATATTCATTATAAAAATCCACCTGCTCTTTGGAAAGACGGTACTGCTCCCATTCTGCTGCAGAACCAGGCCAGCGGAATAGATCTGACACCAGTTCATGGAATTTTGATAAATCACTCACTGTTGCTACCGGCATAATTATAATTTTTCAGATTAATAATTGAGGGTCGACAATTGCTTTGCTTCTTCTATTATTTTAGCAGCGCTTTCTTTTTCCAGAAAAAGATATGCGCCTGCATGTTTTCTTAGTATGGTGGAAGGATATTGCTCGGTCACTTCGCTTTTCAACGTGTGATAAACAGCCTGTGCTTTAGCGGCACCGGGCACCATGCAAAAGATCTGATCGGCTTCTAAAAGCGCCGGGATCGTAAGGGTGAATGCATATACAGGCACCTGGCTTATATGATCAAAACATCCTTCATTTACCTGCTGTTGCTTGCAGGCTTCATCGAGGTCCACTACCTTAACCAGCCTGGGGTCATTAAACTCAGCAACGTGCGGGTCATTGAATGCAAGATGCGTGTTCTCACCGATGCCCATGCAGGTAATATCTACCGGGTGCTCACGCAGCAGTGCTGCATATCTTTCACATTCAGCCTGGTGGTCAGTGGCCTGGCCATTCAGGTAAAACACCTGGCGGAAAGGCACTTTATCGAATAATCTTTTTTTCAGGAAGATACCAAAGAGCTGTGGATCATTTTCCGGCAGGCCGGTGTATTCATCCATATGAAAAGCCTGTACACGTTGCCAGTCAATATCCTGTTTGATAAATGATTCAAGGAACTCGTTCTGTGAGGCGGCAGCAGCAAAAATGATGTTTACCGTCTCTTTTCGTTTTAGCAGGAGGTTGATGCTGTCTGCTGCCATCTTTGCTGCATCTTCCCCCATGGCGGCCCTGTTTTCATAAATACGTACTCTCAGCTGGTCGGCTACAAAATCTGTCATTGGGTTTATATTTTATACTGAATATTTTCATGAATAAGTGTAGGAACAGGCGGAAAAGCTGATTGATCACTCTTCCGCCTGTTAAGGTTTTTAGAGTCTGAATTTCACACCAGCACGTCCCCAGAAGGAATAGAATTGTTTTTGATACATCCGGTCTTCCTGACCGAAATAAACTCTCTGCGGAGCATTAGTCAGGTTTTGGGCTTCAGCATAAACAGTAAATCTTTTATTGATCCGGTAAGATGCGTTTGCATCGATCTGCACACGTCCTGCCTGAATGATATCCTGCTCTTCATCCGCACCAAGTGTAGCAATATAAGAACCATTATAGTTCAGGTTACCCTGTACAGTCAAGCCTTTCCAGCCATAAGACAAAGAAGCGTTTGCTGTATGTGTAGCCTGACCTGGCAGACGAAGATCTTTACGCAGTTGCGCGTCTGCACTGGAATGAGAATACGTATAGTTAGCCAGCACAGAGAATCCTTTCAGGAAACCAGGAAGGAAGGTCAGGTTCGCTTGTGCATTCAGTTCTACGCCGAATACGTTAGCAGCATCACCATTCAGGATCTGGCGATATCTCCAGTCTGTGTATTGATCTGCTCCTGGAAATTCGTTGCCTGTTAAACGTGTTTCACTGGCATACTGGAATTTGTCGATCTTCTTGTAGAAAACGCCAGCAGATAAGATACCGAGATTAGAAAGATATTTTTCTGCCATCAGGTCAAAATTCGTAGCAAACGCAGGCTTCAACTCAGGATTACCCTCTGAGATGATCTCATTTAATATGGTGATGGTGCGTCCTGGCACGAGATCAACAAAGTTTGGCCTTGAATAACCGAAAGTAACGGCACCACGGATCAATGTTGATTTGTTGATATCATATTTCGCCTGCAGGTTGGGAAGGAATTTGACATAACTTGTCTTCTTTTGAGTAGGTGTAGTTGACTCCCATAGTTCGTCGGCACCAATCGTGATGATATTACCCTTGTAATCAACATCTGTGTGCTCCACTCTTAAGCCGGCAATCAGCATCCAGCGATTGAACTGGATACGGTTCATGATATAACCGGACGCAACAGTTTCGACCGCATCGTAGTAATAAGCGTCGATGGTACCGCGTGTTGTTTCTTCCTGCTTTGTAAAATAAGCGGGATCATTTTGATATTGATTAAAGAAATTGATGGTTTTATCTTTATCTGCACCAAGACCGAAATTAGTAGCTCCATCAAGCAGGTCAGCCGACACTTCCGGGTTTCCCATAAAGTTGGTCAGGTTTCCTGTCGCACTTACACCGGTATATGTACTTACAAGCGCAGTTTCCGGACGCCATCTTGAGTTGTGCATTCTCTTTAATTTACCACCCATTTTAAAAGTGGCAGAGTTATTACCCAACTTATAGTCGTAAGTAGCATTGATCTTACCCACGAAATTTCTACCCTCTGTATTCCAGTTGTCCCTTTCTACCGTATTATATTTAAAAAGAGAAGCATTGTTTTTCCAGTCGGTTCCAGTGGCCATCAGATAGTCTGTAGAAATATCAGTGATCTGCAATGGAATGTCGCCGGTGATATAATTGTATGTTCCTGCAATGGTTTCATACTGTGAGTTGCTGAAAAATGCTCCCATATCCAGTTTTACACGCTTGATCCGGGTTTCAAATTGCAGGTTCAGATTTACATTTTTGTTGTCTTCGTTAGCAGAACGGATCTCATTGTAAGAACGTCCCCTGGTTGTTGTATAAACGCCTTCTGCATTCTGTGTGGTCCGGGATGACTGCATTCTTGTGCGTTTACGATACCGGGTGAGCTCATTATCATGATCGCTATACATGACGTTGGCCACGAAGCTGGTCACAGGACTTAAACTAATATCCATCGTACCTGAAAGACCTTTACGCGTACGTTGATTCTCTACATATAAATAACGTACATCAGTTGGGAAGTAGATTGGTCCTTTCCCATAATCTTTTTGTTCCCATACCTGGGCACGAACTTCATCATATCCATTGGTGGTACGGTAGTAACTCGCATTAGCCATCAGACCTAACACACCATTCGGGTTTTTGGCAGTTGCAAAAAAACGTTTGCCGACAGAAAGGTTACCGATGCCATTTGCTTTACTGCGGAGATCATTGTAACCAAGGCCGGCGTCCAGCGTCAGTCTTGTTTTCAGTGAAGTGGCAGTAGGCGATTTCATATTGATCTGCCCTGCGATCGCATCGCCATCCAGATCAGGCGTCAGCGTTTTGATCACTTCCATTGAAGCAAGTACGCTGGTCGGGATCACATCCAATTGAGCATTGCGGTTACCTTCTTCTGATGAGCCCATGATCTGCTCACCATTCACATTGATATTGGTAAAATTACCTGGCGTACCACGCAGTTGAATAGTAGCACCTTCACCACTGCTGTTGCGGCCAATGGTCACACCTGGCAGGCGTTGCATGGATTCTGCAACGTTGAGATCTGGATAGCGGCCCATCAGATCAGCAGAGATCACTTGTTTGATGTTGTCGGCATTGCGTTGCTGGTTCAAAGCTTTTTGCTGGCCTTCCCGCACGCTTGACACGGTTACACCTGAAAGGCTGACAGTGTTGGGTGTAAGTTTAATTTCACTGTTGACAGTCTGACCGGCTCTGACCTCAATATCCTGTTCAAAAGATTTAAAGCCCATGTAATTGATCACAAGCGTATACCTTCCCTGTTTTACTCCCAGGAATTCGTAAACCCCTGCGAGATTGGTGGTAGTTCCTCTTGTGCTTCCTTTTATCATAACAGAAGCGCCGGGCAATGCGCCCCCATCTAAATCCGTTACCTGTCCTTTAATATCTCCGCTCGTTGACTGAGCTGAAATACCTGAAAAGAAGAACAGGAATGCCAGTGTAATCACCGGCATCAGCAGTTGGTGGATCTTTTGTTTCATTTTGCAGATATTTTTTAATAAAAAAATAGTTCTCATTTTAAGCAATCGTTTATGTGTTTATTTGAATTTAAAATTTCGGTAATCCACCAGGAAACGCAAGGCAAAGCTGGTTCCGATGTCGCGGTTGGTCAGCCATATTTTTCCTTTCTTAGAACGGGTACGTGTTTCCAGTACTGCGCCGCGCAGGTTCGGATCAGGATGATCTTCGGCATAGCGGTTCTTTATTATCCATGTAGCAGATTTTTCGATATTGGGGTCAAACTCCTTGAATCCTTCTTTAGACAATTCGATCCATACGATACCGGCCAATGCCACTGCAGATCCTGTTGAAGAACCTTTATCCGGCTTCTGCCCATTTGTATAGTTATCATAAAAGATGGTCCCGTCTTTTTGCTGTGCTTTGGCAAATGCACGTGCTGTTTTAGCTGCAGACTCCAGGTATTTCCTGTCGCCGGTAAGTTTGAATGCTTCAATCAACGATTCGGCATACCACAATGAAAAGCGGGGATGGAATGAATGTGCTTCGGCTGAATTGGGCATGAAGCGCATCCATACGCCTTCTTCACCCTGCTTTTCGATCAGGCTATTACATAAAAGGATGAAAGCATCTTTAAATTTTTTATCGCCTGAAAACTCATACGCATCTTTGAACAAAGAGCCTTCCGTGTTGGGGCGTGACACATCAAACAGCTCCTGGTCTTTCTGTGCTTTTTGTTTCCAGAAAGGGCTGAACTCTTTCAACACTTCGCCTGTTTTTGCATCAATATTATCATAACATACTCCCTGTTCAGGATAATACATGTTGGCCAGCATCCAGGAAGCGGCATTAGTAGCTACTTTCGCATACTTCGGATCTTTGGTTACACGGGACAGTTCATATATGCCCGGTGTTCCATCAGAAACAGTGGCAAATACGATAAAGTCTTCACCCAGCACATCTCCATGCCTTGCATCCACCATTCCCTTCAGTTTGGGATGGTCTTTTATTTCCATGCTGATCCAGAAATTACCGCCACGTTTGGCAGCATCCAGGTATGATTTATTGCCTGTTGCTTTGTAAGCAGCCAGCAATGCATTTACAGCCTGGCCAGTATGCCAGGGTACTTCATATTCATACCATTTCCCTTCGGTCACGTTATAGTCGCAGCGCGACTTGCCCTGTTTGTCGAGGATCACTTCGGACACATAGCGGGCTGTTTCATTAATGGCTTTGGTTATTTCCTCCTTTTGGGGTTGGGCATTCGCCTGCATTCCACCCAGGGAAAGAGCCAAAAAGGAAAAAGCACAAACAGCTTTCTTAATCGGCCTCAAATGTTTGATCTTTTGCATTCAGTGTATACTTGTGTTTATGATTGGTAATGGCAAGATCGTCCTGCAGTCTGAATGTAAAAGTCCAGGGCCGATCATTTTGCTTTCTTATTTTCACCAGTACATGATTCACACCTCCTTTAAGAGGCAGGTTGAGCTGTTCTTCTCCGGAGCTGCGTCCGGTGCCTGAAAATACTTTTACACCATTGCAATACACTTCAGTTTCATCATTCACCGTAATAAAAGCATTGGCGTTAACAGCTTTCTCCGCATTGATCAGGCAGTATGCATATCCTGATACAGAAACAGGGTTTTTATAATTAGCATCCAGATCAATGATCCCTCCTTCAGTTGAAGAATATTTCTGCCAGCGGTAAGTTTTTCCCAGGTAATGAGTAAAATCGCCAGGGGATGGTGGCTTATCATATTCTTTATTGGAAGAATACAGGAATCCTGGCAATTCACTTTTGTCAGCTAAAGGAAAGGGGCCTCCGACCATCCAGTTCTTAAAATAAAAACGGTCGCTCACGGTAATGTTCAACCGGAGCGCAGATGCCGGCGGAATAGCATGGTGACTTGCAATTTCAGCGCGGGCTGCTGTAAGTTGCTGCTGCAGTTGCAACAGGTCATTTCTCTTTTTATTATATGGCTCCATGGTCTTATCGAGCCAGTACAACTGGTTTTCGCTCAACCAGGACTTACGGAACCATTCGGCATGCGTCGCATATCGCTTTTGCAGGGCATTTGCCGCGTCGATGCTTTCCTGCAACAGTCCTTTAATTTTAGCAGCATTAGCCGATAGAGCAGCTTCTGCATATTTTTTTACTATATCAGCGATGGCCACTCTTGTATCAATGATCAGTTTATATTGACCTATTGCATATTTCAATGCATCAATATCAGACAGGTTTCTGCTGCCTTTAGCTGCATTAACGTAAGCAGTAGCTGCATTTAATATTTCAGTCGCTTTTGCAGTAGATGAATTGTTGAGGATAAGTTGCTTGCCACTATCGGGCAGTATTTTCTGATACCAGAGCTGATCATTCAGGTTATAGGTAAGTTCCAGTCCTCTTAACTCCATCAGCTTGAACAGGGCCTTTACATAATTATCGTCTTTGCTGTTATAGGCAGCAAGGGAGAAGCGTTGATCAAAACTATTTTCGTAAGATGTGCTTACATTCCAGCTTTTTTCTGCTGCTACATACACACCATACCAGTCGCCTGCAAAAAGATAAGTGCCGCCGTCGTCCCAGATAGTAGTAAATGCGCCTGTAGAGCCATTCAGCTTACCCTGTTCCAGAAACCCTTTGATATTTGCTTTAGCCATTGCCATATCCGGAAACATACGGTAAGAATTGAGTATGCCGGGGCAAACCATGAATTCCAGTCCACGCTCTGTGAAAGGCTTGATCCATGGATCAAAACTTTTTTTGTCGCCATATTCCCAGGTGAGATAGATCACGTCTTTGGGCAGCATGTCCAGCACTTCTTCATGCTGCAAAGCGATATCGCCCCACATCATCATCCGCTTCCCATGGCTTTTAACCACATCATAAAGGAATTTCAGGTGGTCAGCATAAAACCGGGCCTGACCGATACTGTCAATATAAGGCTTTGACCTGCCTTTTCCCAGGTCAAAAGTTTCATCACAGTTTACATTAAAATAAGGTGCGCTGAATGCATCACACAATTCACCGATCACATCTGCCAGGAATTTTCTTGCTTTTGGATCAAGCGGTGAGATCAATGTAGAGGTCTCACCCATTGATTTGTATTGAGGCAGTGCGAGGATCTTTTCAAAATGTCCGAATGATTGGAAACTGCCGATCAACTGCATCTGGTACCTGGCAGCATATGCAGATAATTCTTTTATCTGTGGAATGGTGAGTTTGCCATTAGCTGGAGCAAAATCAGGATGAGACAGAGGCTGGACCACATGTTCGATATAGAAAGAAAGGTAGTTGATCTTCAGCTCAGCCATTCTTTCAATCTGTTTCTTTATATAATCAACAGTGGGGATAGGGCCACGGCTGATATCATCATATATCACGCGGTGTTCAAAAGAAGGCCAGTCAGTAATAGATAAAGCTGTATTCCATTTGCTCCTGGTGAGTTGTTTCAATGTTTGCAAACCATAAAAAAGGCCGGTTTCCGTATTAGCAGCGATCAACCGTTGCTTTTTATTCACCAGCAGCACATATCCTTCCTTCCCGATCTTATCAAGCTGATCACCAGCTTCGGCCTGTAAAAGGGAATCGGTTCTTTTGTTTTTTCCAATAAGTGCAAGTGTGATATCTGCTTGCGGCAATTTGTTGCTTTTCTCTTCCGCAACAAATTTGTTCCAGTTCTCTTTAAGCCGCTCTGCAGCAGCCTGATCAAGCCCCTGGTTTTGGAAACGCAAGCTGGCAGGAAAAGAAATGGTTTGGGGAGATAAAGATACCTGTTGGGGATAAGGCAGTACCGGCAGGTCGTTCGACCAGCAGTTTGCGCCAGCAAAAAGCACAATGATCAACAGCAAGAAGTTCCTACTAATAGTCCTCATTTATTTCAAAGCCTTTTAAACTAATAGAAGAATCCAAATCTGGAAAATACCACGAACATCTGCAACAAAACGAATCAGGGCATTTTCCAGGATCCAATCGTTATACAACACTAATATAGGATTAATTTCCGGTAACGTACCCGGAAATCTCTAAATTTTTTATAAAGAAATCGACACTTTCCTCACTGCTACTGCATTTTAACCGACACCGAATTGTTTAAGGTGGTGATCTCTGCCTGGCCGCACGATGCACTGATTGTTAACATATGTAAGCCTGCTGATGGTTTCAACCTGAAAATCACTTGCTTCGAACGCGGTTTCAGGTCATTCGGCGCTTCCAGCAGAGGTATACTCAGACTATCTTTTACCTGCCCGTCAATTGCTAACATGACCTTGCAATTGCGGACAGCCAGGTTTCCGATATTGTGTATAACGGCCTGAACATCCACTTCTTCTCCGGCATTTTTCACAAAAGTGATATCCCTTGCTGCAAGTGCAAGATCAGGCTTTGCTGATTTACCGGTGGAATAAGTTTTCAATTGCTCCACCGATACGATCAAAAGCTTACCGGCTGGCAGATTCAGTGATATGTCATTCACTCTTTCCTTCAGCTCAATAGTAGTATCGGCCAGGCTTTCATCTGCAATTCCATCATTATTGCGGTCAATACCTGAGCGCAGCTTATACAAACCGGGTTGCAATTGCCAGGTGCGCAGTCCTATTGTTTTTTCATTACCAAAATTATAGAGCGACGCAAGTATTGTCTGTTCATTTCCTCCCTTCACAAGAATAGCAACATCCTTACCGGTATTTTTCCATGAAGTGATCAAAGATGGGTATTCATAGCCTGCCCCGAAATGCCCGGTATACATGCCCATCAGTATATTACTGCCGGGTATATACACCCTGTCGGTGAATTTTACTTCGCTGGTAAGCAGGGGAAAATTATATCGAAGGGTTTCCAATATTTTTTGCAACCCGTTTTCCAGGATCGTATCGTTATAGCTTATGGAGTACTGGTTATAAGGCTGACCATACCATTGCACCAATGAATCATACTGGTTGTTCCGGGTAAGTTGCTTGGCCATGGCAAATACTTTACCCATAGGATTAGTGCCGGGATCATGGTCTGATCCACCGGAAAGCAATTGCTGTTTCACCCAGGCAAAACTGCCAGGCTGTGCAGCCTCCTGATATTCTTTCTCCCGCCTTGCTTTATTGATAAGCTCATTATAGAAATTAACCGTACGCAGGTAGAAGGCATTTTGTGTAATGGCATACATACCCATCAAATGATATTGCAGTTCATTCACGTGGCCGAGATGGTCCCAGTCATAATAGTCATAAGTGAGATCGGGGCTATACCATTTTTTGCTGTCGCCTCCCACCCTGTCGCCCGCATATCCAATAGCAGAAGGCAATACGCCGACAGGTTTGCCATTGTCCGTTCTTGCCGCATCAGCTATCCATGCTTTGCACCATTCGCCGAACTGCTGAACAATGGAAGGATTTTCATTATACCATGCTGCCCACAATCCAGGTAATAAAGCTCTTGCATTCAGGGCCACATCCACACCATATGGGAATTGCGGCACCACTTCCGTTGCAGAAAGATAATACGATCTGAAATGACGATGACCAAGAGAAGTAATGCCCGTCCATACATCAGCAAAATTCTGCATACTGATCATGCATCTTTCCACATATTCAGGGTCCCCGTAATTGACAAGGAACATACCCGGATGTGTGTCACGGAATAATTCTGCTGAATGCTCCACATCATCCACTTTTTTTGCAAAGCCGCGCTCGAGCAGTCCGCTGTTCCATACACCATCAGCCAGTCGCATATAACCCAGTTTCGCCAGGCTATCATCTGCCCCGAGAACAGCAGGCAACCACCAGCGAAGTATCTCCACATCATCGCCATACTTGCCGCCTAATTCACCATTGGCAGTTTGTTTTTGCGTTACCCACCAATGGATCACCTTCAGCATGCGATGCATGGCTTCCTGCTGATAGACGGCCCACAAAGGAGCACCTTGCTGCGTAGCAACCGGCAACTCTTCATTCTTTATTTTCTTTCCCAGGTACATGCTGATGATCTCATTTCCGGGATATGCTTTTTGCAGGGTGGTGAAATATGCACGCGCCATTTTTTCATGTGCCGGATTATTATCTTCCTGGTCAAGCCAGTAGTAGATCCTGGCAAGAAGATAACTTGCCCGGTTATACAATGGATCTGTTGGGTCTGCGATCACTTGCTCCAGCAGATCTGCTGCTGCATACATGCGGTAGATCAGGCTCAGACCTGTTTGCCTTGTTGCCCATAACCAGCCGCCGCCATCAAAATAGTAACAGGCAAGCAGATACTTATCAATAATGTTCAGGCGGTTCAGCAAAGTAATATCGGCAGTATCCTTCTTCAATTTCTCCAATAGTGTTGAGCGGAATGCACTCACTGCAGAAGTATCTTCTTCCAATTCGTTATTAAAACGGATAGATGGGCTGGAAAATACGGGTCTCAATTCAACAGCATACAACCCCACTTCTGTTCCTATACCCCGTATATTGATCACTACATTTCCATCTTTTACAGAAACCTTATGCCTGACTGTTTTATAAGCAAGCCGGTACCAGGGAGCATTGATGGTATCAGGAAATTGTTCACCATTGACCGTAACAAGCATACTCATGGGTATGCTATCCTTATTACCCACGCTAAGTGTAAGGTAATAATCATCATCAGGCAGATCAACCCTGTAAACCAGGCTGTCTTTGCCCAAAACACCTGAGCGTAAAGAAGGGTCATGCAGTTTTTCATTCAATACTTCAAAAGCACCGGAGGGGGCATGCAGCCAGCCATAGCCCTTCGAAGCATCATACGGCATTGCATTCGTGATGCGTGTATATCCGTTTGCAACAGGTGATCCATCGGCTCCCATATCAAAAAGGAAATTCTTTCCCTGTCCGCTTTTATTGCAGGAACCCAGGAAGAATAACCCAGCCAGCATACATATGAAAGAATACTTCAAATAAATCGTTTGATCAGATTAAGGAAGTTTTGCTATTTCTAAACCTGCAGTGATCACAGCACCTAATCCACGCGGATCGTTATCGATCGTTTTACGGTCAAAATAAAATTGCTCATCGAAGCCGATCTCGGTACCACGGCAGATGCCATGCACTACACCATTTGCATCAATCTTTCCTGCTACAGCACTCCACGCTTTCAGGGCAGGTTGTTTGAATGATTTATTGAGCCAGCCTTTCCTCACACCCCTGGCCATTGCCAATGCAAACATGGCAGTGCAGGATGTTTCTTTATATGACTCAGGGCGTGTCAACACCTGGTGCCAGAAACCATCACTGTCCTGGTATTTCACCAGGCTGGTGATATGCTGGCGGAACGCTTCCAGTATTTTTTTATACGCAGGATGATTGGTGGGTAGCCAGTCCAGCAATTCTGCTGTAGCCCAAACTACCCAGCCATTAGCCCGGCCCCAATAGGCTACGGATTGCTGGCCGGTCCTGCTGAACCAGCCATGTTTATATAAACCTGTTTGAGGGTTCAATAAATATTTCCGGAATTGTATCACCTGGCGCACGGCATCTTCCATATATTTTTTTTCTCCGGTTGCTTTCGCCATCCGTATTAAAAAGGGTACGCTCATAAACAGGTCATCGGCCCATACGGTGAACTCTTCAGGTTCAGGGCGGCAGAAGGTACTGTCTTGCAATCGTACTTGCTTAGTAGAAACATAGTCAAGCAAAGGCTCCAGGAATTTACCGATCGCTTCATCCTTTTCATCTACATACAACCCTGCAAAAGAAAGTGCCGGCGCCCCTGCATCATCCAGCATAGTGCGGCGGAAGATGCGGTGATAACTGCCACGCCATGCATATAAAGAATCATATTGCCATTTTATATAGTCATAATTATCCAGTATAAAGCCGGCATATTTTTTTACAAAAGGGAGGTAACGGTTGTTTTTGGTTTCCTTTTCCAGTGCCAGTATGCTCCAAACCATAGTACCATGTGAATATTGCCAGTCAGCATATGGATCACGCTGGTAAGCTGCCTGGCTGTCTATGACCAATTCCGGCAGAAACCGTTGTGGGGCTGTTTGCCAGTTAAGGATCTTTCCATCGTTTTTATAGTAGGGCTGAATGGATTGCAGAGGCGTATTGCCCTGCTGCCCGAAGGGGCCAGCGTATGTCCATTGTACCAGAGGAGCAACAGATGGCTCAAGGTCGCCGGCCATTGTTACAGGCCTTAAGAAAATTACAGGATTGGCGGCACTGTTTTCATAAGCAATCAATAATTCACTGATGCCTTTCTTTAATGGCACAGTAAAATAATGATCAAACCGGAACCTATTGTAAGCCTCCTCAACAGGATTAAGTGACGCCCCTTCCTGTTGCTGCCAGGCAAGCTTTTTATTTATCCAGACCTTTATATTTCCTGCAGCGGTAATGCCAAACCTTATGATTGTATCCTTTTTCACTTCCATTTTCCTCAACGCATAAGCATTTTCCTTTTCCTTTAGGGATAAGAACCGGAAATCTATCACCTGCATACCCAGCTCCTCTTTTTGCAGCACCCATTTCCATTCAAACCTTGTGTCAGCAATGATCTTATCTGCCACTTTCCGGGATAAGCTCAATGCATCGGCCTGCTGACTAAAAGAAGGAAGGCTAATCAGCAGCAGAGCGGTCAATATGTTCCATCTGTTCCGGTATGATCTCATATCACAAGCTATTTTCTTGGTTTGTCAAAAATGATATTGGTGGATGTTTTATCCTTCAATAAAAATTGTTGAGCCGGATAGTATTGAAGATTATTGGTTATCGTACCATCCTTACTTTCGCTGACATACACGACGGCTTTGGTGGAGTCTGTTGATTGAATGTCCAGGCCATTCAGGTAAAATTTACTGGCATTATTCACCACGATGCCAGGACGGTTCTCGCGACCTGTTGAACGCAATGTAATACCCGACATCTTCACTTCTTTTGCATGGCGGATAAAGAAACCATAAGATGGCAGTTTCCCAAACATAATTCCCTCAGGATATTCTTCTTCCTTTTCTACCACGGGTTTAAACAGATCAACCAGGCTGTCTCCTCCTTTCGTTTCAATGCGGATATTATGCAGGGAGATATTTTCAATCGGCGCCTTTGCTATGCCGGTAATAGAGCAGCCCGTTTCATCGGCACCGGTAGCAATGATATTCGACAGGCTGATATTCCTGATCCTGCCCAAAGGCGGTGCAACCGCATCAGCAGTATGTTTTCTGGCCCTGTTGCCCAATCGCATGAAGATCGGCACCAGCGGTCCATCGATCACGATATTATCAATCGTAATATTTTCCATGATGCCGCCATCCACAACCTCCAGGGCAAGCCCTCCCATTCCTGCCGGCTTTCCGTAGATAGTGCTCAACTGGCCTGAAGGCTTGATCACACAATTGCTGATTACCACATTCCTGAATCCGCCGGTGGACTCAGTACCGAATTTTATTGCGTTGCAATGACTGCTCACTACGCAATTAGTGATCGTTATATTTTCTGAAATAAGAGATGAAGTGCTTTTAATGGTAATGCCGTCATCATCTGAATCGCCGATCACATTGGAGATGGTTACATTTTTGCAGCCATCAATGTCCATCAGGTCATTGTTCTTATTGGAATGGTTCCATACCCTTATGCCGTCGATCCATACAAACTCACAGCCCAGGTAATGCTGCATCCAGAAAGCAGAATTGCGTAGGCTGATACCTTTTACCGTTACATCTTTACATCCGGCAAACCATAACAAATAAGGCCGGTCGCGGTAGCGGTCAGGTTTTTTGATCGTGTTCACCACAAAGCTTGCACCCTGCCCGTCAATAGTGCCGCTGCCTTCGATGCCTACATTCTCCTGGTTTTTGCAGAAGATCAATGCCTGCCTGGCCCATTCTTCTCCATAAAAACGTATACCAGCATCCTGGTAAGGATATTGTTTGGGATCAGTATGTCCGAGTATGGTTGCATGAGATGATATATGCAAAGTCACATTGCTTTTAAGCACCAGTGTAGCAGTTAAAAAAGAGCCTCCGGGGAAATAAACCTTCCCGCCAGTTTTTGCACACTCATCAATCGCTTTCTGGATAGCAACGGTATTGTCTGTTATTCCATTACCTATAGCACCATAGTTGGTCACATCATACAATTGAGCTTTTGTATGAATAGCCGTACCCATCGTTATGCAAACTGCCCATATGCAGCAAAGCCACCGGTTAGTGATCTTCATGTTACTGATTTAGTGAGTATTTGTTAATATTTTCCTGCAACCATTTTGCCGTGCGCAGATAGGCTGTTTCCATATCCCTGATCCCTGTTTCAGCACCGCCTACATCAATGCCGAAATTCCCTTTGAAGTTAATTGCCCGCAGTGCTTCAAAAAAACTATTCCAGTAAATATTTCCATCGCCCGGCACCAGGTGCTCCACCCTGCTCCCACTATTATCGGATATATGGATATAACTGATCTTTTCTGCAACACGTAATACGCTTAAAGGAAGATTATCCCTGAAATAAAACTGGTTGGCAGTGTCCATGTTAAAAAACAGGTTGGAACTGTTCACGGCATCAGCAAAATTCAGGAATGAATCTGCGCTGGTGATAAGGCTTCCCTCACAGGGATGTAAATGATAAATGAGTTGATATTTTGCTGCGATATTGCATGCTTTGCGGAAGGTGTTAACCAGGCTGGCCTGGTAATCGTTCCATATAAAACCGGCAGGCAGTCCGAGATTGTTCAACAGGTCTTCTGAGTAATGCCGGAGTATGGGAGCGTTGCCCGGATATTCCAAAGGAAGCAGCGGTCCATTGTCGAGCACACCTGCTGCACCAAGTTTCTTTGCTACTTCACATCCCATTTCGAAACACTCCAGGCTTTCATTCCGCCGGGCACTGTCAGCAGCTCCTAATTGCGGCAACACCAGACAAAGAACAGGTAAGGAACAATCATATCTGGCCAGTGCTTCACCAATTATTTCCTGATGCTGATAAAGATACTGAATATTGGAAGGTCCGATCCCTTCCAGCTCTATAGAGCGGAAACCCATAGCAGCCATTTCTTCAATATGCTTTACCGTATCCTGTATATCCGGAGGATAGCCATATAATGTGATCGGGTATAAATAAGCACAAGTGATCTGCCGGGTATATGGTCCCATATTCATACAGCTTTAATTGAGCAATTGACAAAACCGAAAATAGGGATTTTTCCGGGTACGTACACGATTTATGGGTTAAAAAAAATATTTCACATTTCTTTCTCAGTTCAGACGCGTTAACCGGTAGGTGATTTTACCCGGCTGGTCCACTTTTCCCGGTGCTATTTCCCATACCAGCGGATACGCTTTGAAAGCCGGATAAGGTGCCCAGTAATTGGCAGCATTTTCACCTGCCAGCAGTTTCGCATTGCCTGAAACAAGGGTGAACAACCATTTCTTTCCTCCTGCTTTCAGTATGGCAGAGCGCTCATCTCTTTTTTCCACTACCATTCCTTTGTCCAACACAAAAGGTTCAATGATCTGCACTGCAGGCCATGCATCATGATAGATCAGCTCAACGGTCTTTTGCAGGAAACTATCCGTAAAAAGATATTCCATCCTGTATCCCACTCCACCTGTAAGCCAGTTCTTATCTTTCAACTCACCCGCTACTTTAACCAGGTATTGGTTTTTCTTTGGTGTTTCCACTTGCAAACGGCTGTCGAATTCAAAAAGATTGGTAAAGTATCCTGCTGTGTCTGTGTACTCGATCCTTGGAGTTAATGGCACCACACCCGGAGCTTCAGGAAAGCTCATTGGTTCAGGTCTTGTGTATATGGTGGGACTGGATGCCTGTAAAAACCCGTGGCCCTTTGCCCATAAATGGCTGATGGCACCGCCATCGGGCCGGAACATGTATTTCCCTTTTGAACCCGCAGCCTGGTCTTTGTAACGGTAACCGGTAATGGTTGCCATAAAGTTTTTTGTCCGCACCTGCACCAGATCCAGCGTGGGGAACAATTTCATCCATCCTTCCTTATCCGCAGGCATGGGTTTCATCTCCCGCTCATTCTTTGTTTCAAACTCATAAGCCATGGCGAGGTTCTTGGCTTTGGCAAAACTGGGATAGATGCAGGGAGGTCTGTTAAACAGTTCTGCATACTGGGGACCATAGCCCAACAGGTCTCCGGTAAGATTGCTTCGCAGATATTGCAGGTTGCGATAAGAAGCCGTTGCATAACGGGGATCTTCATCTGCCAGCAGGCTGAACAATACCTGGCAACCATCGGAAGTGGCGCTTCCGTAAGCGGTCCATTTATTGGAACGTATACCCCAGGAAGCATCCAGTGAGCCATCGGGATAAATAAAATATAAATGGCTTTGCAATGCCTTTTTCACCTGTGCATATACAAGCGTATCGGCAGTGAGTTTTGCATACAAACCCAATCCCCATAAAGACATTTCCATGTTATAACCAAGATCGATCCCCATTTTATTTCCATGGCTTTTACCTCCTTCCCCATTCAGGAATCCGTCTTCATCTATTTTACTGATCGTCCTTCTCGCCAGTATCCTTGCTTTGCTGGTATAGGATGCATCCTGCAATACAATGCCTGCTTTCGCCAGGGTGGCTGTGGTTGTGGCTACATAATTGATGCTGGCAAATTCCGGTTTCATCACAGCATTCAGGTAGTTGGCCGCATTTCGCATTGCCTGTTGCCAGTTCCTTTTCTCTGCATCAGTCAGTTTCCCTTCCAGTTTTTCGTATGATAGCAATAGCATCAGCAACTGGTCTGTTGTAGTGCCTGTCCATTCTTCAGGTGTTTCTTTCCAACTTCCGTTGGATTGCTGTTGCCTGATCAACCAGGCAGCTGTATTCTTAGCAGCAGCGAGATAGCGTTCATCTTTAGTAATAAAATAAGAAATGGTAAAGGGATAAACAGCTTCGGCAGCGCGGGTATGCCACACGTGGCAATGCTCACACCAGATCCCTCCAAAATCAGGATCAGTGGTATTCGCCATCTGCCTTTTCATCAAAGCTCCGGAGAGTGATACAACAGTGGCTCCGTATTCCTTTTTTAACTGGATTGTTTGAGCAATAAGCGGTTGAGAAAAAGCCGCTAATGAAATGCCCAGAAAGAGACAGATTGTATGAATTGAAATTATTCTCTTTAACCTTTGTAGATCGCCCATGACATAGCATTTGTTGATCAGTTTCTATAAAACTGATAGTTCTCTTTTGTAATAATATCAATAGGCATAAGGTAGTTTTTCTCTATAATATTGGAATAAACAAGATGTTGGAAGAGTGTCATTACTCCCCGGTATCCCTGTTCCTGTGGTTTTTCACAAATAAGAAAATCAATTGAGCCGGCTTTCAGATAATCCACATTGTCTTTCGTAAAATCATACCCCAGCAAAAGAATATCTTCCAGTCCTGCTTTCTGCAGGTATTTCGCTACTACCGACACGCGTGAATTGGTCACAAACACAGCGCCGATAGCTTTTTCTTTTCTGATCAACTGGTCCAGCTTGCGTGAAACAGCTGCATAGTCTGTTTGTTTCGAATCAAGGGTCAGGATCTTATTCTGGATATTATTATCTGAAAAGTAAGCCCTGAACCCGTCTTCTTTCCGCAGGATGGCATAGTTGTTATCGATCTCACGGGCGATCTTTACCACCAGCACTTGTTGATCCTTTTCAATGCAGTAATTGACCAATTGCCCGGCAAGATAACCGCTACGAAATATTTCAGCACCGATATAGCACATGGAATCATGCCCTGGTATATCGGAGTTGATCATTACATAAGGTATGCCAGCTTTCTGGCAGTCTTCCGTCAGCCGGATGGATTCTTCCGGGAATGTTGGTGTAAACAATATCCCGTCTGGTTTTAACCGGATGATCTTTTTAACCTGCTTATCGAAAGAAGCTTCATCATTCTGATCAAAGAAAAACCGTTCTATCTCGATGCCATATTGCTTTATCTCATTTTCTGCCTGGTTCACACCATCCAGCGGAGCCTGCCAGAATTCTGTTTCGCCGGAAATATTCGGCAGCAATACTGCCAGCCGGATAGTGCCACGCGAAGCCAGCGCCAGCCTTCTTGCCAATACATTCGGCTGATAATTCAATTTCTGAATGATAGCTTGTATCTTACTCTTCGTCTTCTCTGAAACTCCTTCCCTGTTATGGATTACCCTGTCAACTGTCGCAATGGATACTTTGGCCAACCTGGCTATTTCCTTTACACCACTGGCCGATTTATCTGTACTTTTCTTCATAAAGGCTTACTGCTATTTAAACAAATCTATAAAAATAATCATGCACTTTTATAGATTGAGCTTATAAACCTTAGCAAGCATGTCTCAGTCACAATACTATAAATAATAATTTACCATTAGTTTTTAGCATTATCGTTCCTGACATTCCGTTCTCCTGTATGGTCAAATCCCTGTTCACGTTCGAAACGGATCATTTCTTCTGGCCGGAAATTATTGATGAAAGCCCTTCTTCTTTTATCGGTGCTGTTACCCCGGCTATAATGCAATGTGCCGCCATGGTGCCATACACAGGAACCTGCTTTTATTTCCACTGCTGTTCCTTCTGCTTCTTCAGCATCGCATTCCAGTGCTCCACCTCCTTTACCGGCAGGCCTGTGCGTGCGCACTGGCAGCAGATGCGAACCTGGCACATACCACATACACCCATTGTCTTTCACTGCATCATCCAGGGCTACCCAGCAACTGGCTGCTCTTATATCCGGCATGCTGATCCAATAAGCACAGTCCTGATGCCATGGCGTGGGAGTATTGGAATAAGGTGCTTTATCGATCAGCATATCAAAATCAAGGGCCATATCATCACCCAATAATTGCCGGGCCACCATCCTTGTTTTTTTATGCAATGATTTTTCCAGCAGTTCCGGCATCAGGCGGGAAGGGAGCATGATCTGTGTAATACGTTCTTTGGCTGCAGGGGGTTTATCGCCTTCAGCAAATCCACCCAGGTCGGAGCGGAACCTCGAAGCATCAATTTTATTTTCAAGGAAATCTTCATACACGTTGCGGTAGTAATTAATCTCTTCAGGCAAAAGAATGTTTTCCACTACCACATATCCGTTGCGGTTGAAAAATTCTACTTGTTGCTGGCTAATATTCATGTGTATTTGTTTTTGACCTCTTCAAAGCTAAGATTGTATCTTCAGGAAATATTTCAATATTATACCCCAGTACTATTTTATACATGAAAAAAAGAACAGCAATTAAAACTGGTGCTACCCGGGAAAGGAATATTCTTGATTTCAGAAAATCAGGCTGGAAAGATATTATGGTTTTGGGCAAGTATAATTACAAAAAGGCCCATGCCAGGCTGGCCCCACATTCCCACGGGCAAATGCTGGAAATATGTTTTTGCAGTAAAGGAGAACAGGTGTACGAAGTAAACGATACATTATACCGGATCAAAGGCAGTGAGTTATTTGTAACTTATCCCGGAGAGTTGCATGGTACAGGCAAGTATCCGGAAGAAAAAGGTGAGCTCTACTGGATCATTATCCACATACCCAAAACAAAAAAGCCAATACCCTTCCTGCAATTTGAAAATGAACTGGCCAGGGAGTGGTATAGGCAACTGTTACAATTACCCCGTCATTTCAGGGGAAACACATCCATGAAAATAAAACTGGAAAATATATTCCGTGCATATACCCAATCCAAAAACCTGTTGCGGCATATCCGGCTCCAACATTCGATCGCTGATTTTTTGCTGGAAGTGATCCGGGCATCGCAAACACCTGCCTTATTGCGTCAAACCGGGAGAATGGAAAAAATAGATCTGTTCATTAAAGATCATCTTGATGAACCGGTGGTGTTGCAGGAGTTGGCTAACCTCGTCGGCCTATCCCTGTCCCGTTTCAAAGCATGGTTCAAAGAAGATACAGGCACTACTCCGCTGGATTATGTGTTAAAATATAAAATTAAAAACGCCTGTCTGCTGCTTGAAAGATCAAAGCATTCCATTGCCGACGTAGCATTTGAAACAGGATTTCAGAATCAGCAATATTTTGCAACAGTGTTCAGGAAATTCAAAGGCATGAGCCCGGGAGAGTATAAACGGAGAGCAATAAAAAGACTATAATCTTTTCAGACATTTAACCAGACTACTCTTCCAGTCTTCCGGTTCAATACCATACACTTCAACAATGCGGGAAGTATCCATCACCGAATAGAAAGGCCGCCTGGCCGGTGTGGGATAAGCCGAACTGGGGATAGGATTGACGGTGCAATGGCTACCGGACAATTCCTTTATCGCAACAGCGAAATCATACCAACTGATCACGCCTTTATTGCTGAAATGATAAATACCGGGGTACCAGTTACCCGAAGAAACAATACTCAGTATTGCTTTTGCCAGATCTGCGGCATAAGTAGGCGAACCTACCTGGTCATTCACTACATTGATCTCCGTTTTCTCACTCATCAGGCGAAGCATGGTCTTTACAAAATTCTTTCCAAATGCTGAATATACCCAGGAAGTGCGTATGATCACCGTTTGATCATTACAGGCAATGGCTTTTTGTTCTCCCAGCAACTTTGATTCACCATATATGCTTTGAGGATTTGTTGCTGCATCCGTTTTGTAGGGAGCAGTTGCTTTCCCGTCAAAAACATAATCAGTAGAGATATGAATAAAGCGCGTATTATATTCTTTGCAGGCTGATGCCAGCACTCCGGTTGCTTCACCATTTATAAGAAAAGCATTTTCCTGGTCCGTTTCTGCTTTGTCTACGGCTGTGTAAGCAGCACAGTTAATGCAATACTGAGGTGCATATTTTTTAAACGCCTGCTTCACGGATTCTGCATCATGAATAGACAGTTCTTCTCTTGAAAGGAAAATAAAATCAAACACCAGGAATTCATCGGAGAGTTCCTGCAATTCTTTTCCCAATTGACCATTGGCACCGGTAACCAGTATTTTTTGCTTTACAACCATTATCCTTTAAAATGAAAATTATGCTGACTATCGGCTAAAAAGGGTAATTGCTGGTCCTTGTCTGAAACGATCGCTTTGTCGGGCGGCACCTGCCAGTCGATCGCCAATACAGGATCGGCATAATATATACCTCCATCGCTGGCTTTATTATAAAACGAATCGCATTTGTAAAACACTTCAGCCTTTTCACTCAATACGGAAAATCCATGAGCAAAGCCTTTCGGTATCAGCAATTGTTTTTTATTCTCGCCAGATAGCTCTATTGAAAAAACTTTTCCATAAGTAGGGGATCCTTTCCGGATATCTACTGCCACATCAAGTATTTTCCCTGCCAAAACCCTTACGAGCTTTGTTTGCGAATGTGGCTCGGACTGGTAATGCAATCCTCTTATCACTCCATAGCAGGACAAGGATTGATTGTCTTGCACAAATTGATAGTTAATCCCTTCCTGCTGAAATACCTGGGCATTATATGCTTCAAAAAAATATCCACGGCTGTCTTCAAACACTTTAGGTTCGAAAACCCATAAGCCGTCTATTCCGGTGGCAATAAGTGGCATAATTATAAACTCCAGTATGTTCTGTTAGTGATCTTATTTCTATAGATACCTTTCAGGTCAGCGATCAACCCATGGGGCTGGGTGATGCTGGTAAAATAATCATCATTCAGTTCATTATACTCTGCGTGCGGAACGGTTACAATAACAGCATCATAGCTGCTGCCAATAGATGATGCAAGATGAAATCCGTATTCGTGATGCAGCTCCTCAGAATCTGCATATGGATCTTCCACATCAACATTTACATAAAAAGCCTGCAATGCTTTAACTACATCCGCCACTTTTGAATTCCGGATATCACTCACGTTTTCCTTGAATGTTGCACCTTTCACCAGCACCTTAGCGTCTTTTACATTGCCCACTGTTTTGATAATATGCTGCACAATATTCCTGGCCACATAATTAGCCATATCATCATTAATGGTGCGGCCTGCAAGGATCACCTGGGATTTATACCCCAGTTCATTGGCCTTATGCGTGAGATAATACGGATCAACACCGATGCAATGCCCGCCAACCAAACCTGGTTGAAATTTCAGGAAATTCCATTTGGTGCCGGCAGCTTCCAGTACTTCAAATGTGTTGATGTTCATTTTATTGAAAATAATAGACAGCTCATTCATTAAAGCGATGTTGAGGTCACGCTGCGTGTTCTCAATGATCTTGGCGGCTTCTGCTACTTTAATGGAGGATGCTTTATGAACGCCTGCCTTCACCACCAGTTCATATACTTTTGCAATAGTGTTCAGTGATTCTTCATCACAACCAGAAACCACTTTCACTATGGAAGCAAGAGTATGATTTTTATCGCCGGGATTGATCCGTTCCGGGGAATAACCCAGTTTAAAATCCTTCACATTTTTCAGGCCTGACAATTTCTCCATTACCGGCAGGCAGTCTTCTTCCGTACAGCCCGGATATACTGTAGATTCAAAGACCACATAATCCCCCTTCTTGATCACTTTACCGATCGTTTCGGAAGCACGCAGCACCGGAATCAGGTCTGGCACTTTATGTTCATCAACCGGTGTAGGTACAGCTACAATGTAAAAAGTAGCTTCCTTCAGCACATCAAGCGAGTCGGTGAAAGTGATATCACAGCCTTCAAAAGCTTCTTTCTCCAGTTCATTGCTTGGATCAATGCCCTGTTTCATCAGGGCTATTCTTTTAGCATTGATATCAAAACCGATAACGGATAATTTACGGGCAAACTCTAACGCAATAGGCAAACCTACATATCCCAAACCGATAACTGCAAGCTTTTGTTTTTTTTCGATCAGCTCCTGGTACATGGACGCAATTTATTTAGTTACACAAATGCAAGGGTAAAACACAGCATCTTTGTTTTACTTTCAATTTCTACAACTCAGGTGAAACAGGCAGCTTGTGGTTTATTTAATACTTACAAATTCTTTTGGTTGCTTTTTCCATTCTTCTTCCGGCAGCGACTTGAAATAATCATAGGTTATTTTAAGTCCTTCGCTGCGGTTGACCTTGGGTTCCCAACCGAGTAAGCTTTTTGCTTTAGTGATATCCGGGCGGCGTTGCTTGGGATCATCAACAGGTAAAGGTTTATAAACGATCTTTACTTTGCCTCCGGTGAGTGCCAATATCTCTTCGGCAAAATCTTTCAGGGAAATCTCATTGGGATTTCCAATATTCACCGGCATATGATAATCGCTCAGCAATAAACGATAAATGCCTTCAACAAGATCATCTACATAGCAGAAGCTGCGGGTTTGTGATCCATCGCCAAATACAGTCAGATCTTCTCCTCTCAATGCCTGCCCGATAAATGCAGGAAGAGCGCGGCCGTCGTTCAGGCGCATTCTTGGTCCATAAGTATTGAATATCCTTACAATCCTGGTTTGCACGCCATGAAAACTGTGGTATGCCATGGTGATGGATTCCATATATCTTTTTGCTTCGTCATACACACCACGTGGACCAACCGGGTTCACATTACCCCAGTATTCTTCTGTTTGGGGATGCACCAGCGGGTCACCATACACTTCGCTGGTAGATGCTACCAATATGCGTGCCCCTTTTGCTTTTGCAAGCCCCAGGCAGTTGTGTGTACCCATGGCACCCACTTTCAATGTCTGGATGGGGATTTTCAGGTAATCGATCGGGCTGGCTGGTGATGCAAAATGCATGATATAATCCAGCGGCCCGGGAATATGAATGAACTTAGTGATATCGTGATGATAAAACTCAAACTGCTCCAGTTTGAACAGGTGCTCTATATTGCGCAGGTCGCCGGTGATCAGGTTGTCCATGGCAATAACCCTGTGACCCTCTTTAATAAAACGGTCGCACAGGTGTGATCCGAGAAACCCGGCCGCGCCGGTAATTAACACTCTTTTCGATTGCATAAAGCAGTTATTTTATTTAGCTGGGGAAGAAGCAGCTCTTCCTACACTTTCATAATGGAATCCAAGTTCACGGATCGCAGCTACATCAAAAAGATTGCGTCCGTCGAAAATGGTTTTGTTTTTCAGGCTGGAAACGATCTTGAGGAAATCAGGTGTCCTGAATTCGTTCCACTCTGTTGCGATGATCAACGCATCAGCATCTTTTAATGCTACATACTGGTTGTCGGCATAGCTGATCTTATCACCGATCGTTCTTTTCACATTGTTCATAGCCTCAGGGTCGAATGCGGTAACAGTAGCGCCTTCCTTTGTCAGCGCTTCGATCATATAAAGGGCCGGGGCTTCACGGATATCATCCGTATTGGGCTTGAATGCCAGTCCCCATAATGCAAAGTGTTTACCTTTCAGATTGCCTTTGAAATAGTTTTTGATCTTGGGAAACAGGTGCAGTTTCTGCGTTTCATTCACTTCCATCACTGCATTCAATATCTTGAAATCATATTTCACTTCAGTAGATGATTTCACCAGCGCCTGCACATCTTTGGGGAAGCAGCTTCCGCCATAGCCAATGCCCGGGAAAAGAAACCGTTTACCAATACGGTCGTCGCTTCCCACACCACGGCGCACCATGTCTACATCAGCACCCAGCAATTCACAAAGGCGGGCAACTTCATTCATAAAAGAGATCTTGGTTGCAAGGAATGAGTTGGCTGCGTATTTGGTAAGCTCTGCAGAACGTTCGTCCATATAGATCACCGGGTTGCCCTGGCGTACAAATGGTGCATACAGATCACCCATCAGTTTTTTCGCTTTTTCCGATCCGGCACCGATCACCACCCTGTCGGGTTTCATAAAATCATCCACAGCCACACCTTCCCGTAAAAACTCAGGATTGGATACTACATCAAATGCTTCTTCCAGTTTTTTTCCAGCCTTGGTCCCACTCTCAAGGATCGCTGCTCTTACTTTTTCAGCAGTACCAACGGGTACAGTGCTTTTATCAACGATCACTTTGTAATCATTCGGGTTCAGGATATTTCCCAACTGTGTGGAAACACCAAGAATATATTTCAGATCTGCGGAACCATCTTCACCCGGAGGAGTGGGTAATGCCAGGAAGATAATAGCAGCATCTTTAATGCCATCTTCCAGGTTGGTAGTAAACCGGAGACGTTCTTCTTTTAGGTTCCTAAGGAATAATTTTTCAAGGCCTGGTTCGTAAATAGTGATCTCACCATTGGTAAGTTTGGTCACCTTTGAGCTGTCAATGTCAATACAGGTTACGGTATTGCCGGTTTCGGCAAAACAGGTACCGGTCACTAATCCTACATAGCCGGTGCCTACTACAGCGATTTTCATGAATGGTTGTTGATTATGGTTAAGGTTAATGTTTTAAATATTCGAGGATCTTGCCAGTGATAAAGGACAATTGTTCCTTATCCAGTTCTGTATGCATTGGCAAGGAGATCACCCGTTCTGTCAGCCAGTCCGTTACAGGCAATGACTGTGACGCCACATTGAATTGTTCAAACATTTTCTGGCGATGACCAGGCACAGGGTAATAGATCATGGAAGGGATCTTATGCTCTGCCAGGAAACTATTCAATCCATTCCTCAGCATCACAGGATCTTTTCCATCGTCAAGCAATATGGTATACTGGTGAAACACATGCCGGGAGTAAGATGCCCTGAACGGGGTCGTTATCATTGCATGACCCGACAATGCGTTGTCGTAGAAATCAGCTGCCGCTTCCCTGGCTGCAATATATTCATCCAGGTGTTTCAGCTTGATATCCAGGATGGCTGCCTGTATGGTATCCAAACGGCTGTTGCAACCCACTATATCATGATAATACCTACGGCTTTGCCCATGATTGGCAACCATTTTCATCCGATCAGCCAACGCATCATCATTGGTAAATATTGCACCAGCGTCTCCAAAAGCGCCTAAATTTTTTGACGGATAGAAGGAAGTGGCCCCGATATGACCGATCGTTCCGGCTTTTTGCTTTCTGCCATCTGAGAATGTATAATCACTGCCGATCGCCTGGGCATTATCTTCGATCACCCATAGCTTATGCTTTTCCGCGATCTTCATGATCTCTTCCATGGGTGCCATTTGTCCATACAAATGCACGGGCACGATCGCTTTGGTCTTTGGTGTGATCGCTTTTTCCAGCAAAGCAGGGTCTATACAGAATGTTTTGGGGTCCACATCCACAAATACAGGTGTAAGATTGAGCAGGGCGATCACCTCGGTAGTAGCGATGAATGTAAAGGAAGGAGTGAGCACTTCATCGCCTGGTTGCAAGCCCAGCGCCATCATGGCTATCTGCAATGCATCCGTGCCATTGGCACAGGGGATCGTATGCTTAACGCTGAGATAAGCCGAAAGGCTATTGCAAAAATCCTGTACCGGTTTCCCGTTGATGAAAGCCGAGCTTTCAATCACTTGTAAAACCGCGTTGTCAACTTCTGTCTTTATTTTTTGATACTGGGTCTTGGTATCAACCATTTGAATAGGTCGCATAGAAATAGCTTTGAAGGGGATAAGAAAACAGTGTCTCACAATGCCTTTGCAACCAATCAGTAGGCCCCTTTCTGATAAAGTGTCGCAAAAATAGTAAAATACGGGTAGTTTCCCGGATTGACTTTACATTTGTCGCTCCCGGACGTATCCGGGCTAAAATCAATGCTTTGGGAGTAATTTTCTACAATATTTTCCTGCTTCTCCTCCGCGCCGGCGTGCGGGTGGCCGCCCCTTTCAATAAAAAAGCCCGGCAATGGATAGAAGGCCGCCGGCAGCTTTTCAGCAGATTGCAGGCAGCCGTGGCCGGTAAAAAAAAGATCATCTGGATGCACTGCGCATCGCTGGGCGAGTTTGAACAAGGAAGACCGGTACTGGAAAAATTAAAGCAGGACTATCCTGACCATCACCTGCTTGTTACATTCTTCTCGCCATCAGGATATGAGATCATGAAAAATTATACGGGTGCCGACTGGATTTTTTATATGCCTGTTGACGGCCCCCACAGCGCCCGCCGTTTTCTCGATATCGTGAACCCTTCCCTGGTAGTCTTCGTGAAATACGAATACTGGTATTATTACCTTAAGGCAACCAAAGCCCGCCAGATCCCCCTGCTGATGGTTTCGGCTATATTCCGGCCAAACTCTCCTTTCTTTAAATGGTATGGAGGCCTTTACCGGAAAATGCTGTCTTGCTTTACTCACCTGTTTGTGCAAAACCAGGGATCGGTAGATCTCCTTTCCCGCATTCTTCCTGCCGACCGCTACAGCATAGCAGGCGATACCCGGTTTGACCGGGTGATTGATATCGCAGAAAAAGGCGGACCGATCCCATTGATCGAACAATTTACCGGCACCACCCCAACAATCATTGCAGGAAGTACCTGGCCACCGGATGAATCCATTCTGCAAAAAACACTGAATGCTTTAAACGATCTGAAACTGATCATTGCACCGCATGAAATTCATGGAGATCATATCACTCAATTGCAGCAATTATTCCCTGGCTGTTTGCTTTACTCCCAACTATCAGCCGGCAGCAGGGCTGCCGGTGAAAGCAATGTGCTGATCATTGATAATATCGGTTTGCTCTCCCGCATTTACCGCTATGCACATACTACTTATATCGGAGGAGCATTTGGCGCAGGGTTGCATAATACACTGGAAGCAGCCGTATATGGCAAACCTGTTTTATTTGGCCCTGAATATTCCAAATACATGGAAGCAGTGGGATTGATTGAAGCAGGGGCAGGCTTCAGTGTCAGCAATGAGGCAGAGTGTATCGCAACGGTGAAACAGCTGACAGGCGACAAAGCCCTTTACGACAGTACCTGCCAGGCTGCACTTTCATTTTGCTACAGGCACAAAGGAGCGACGGAAAAAATAATGGGTTTTATTCAGGAGAAACGTCTTTTGACCAACTGATCAAACTGCAACACAAGCGGATGATCATTGTTCCAGCCCAGTTTTATTTTTAATTCCCTGCTGATCCAGTATTCTGCTTCAGGGAAAATATTAAAGCCATTGATCGTTTTAATGCTGCGTTCATACATGGCTTCATCGCCACGGAAAAGGTCGTTGATGAACACGAACCGGTCATTGATGCCGATCGCTTTGCGCAGGTCTTTTACAGGGGTTTCTTTTAATACCTCCGCCAGTTCTGTTTTTGCCTGTTTGAGTCTGTCATTCAATGATTCCTGGTCCTGTTTGCCATTGACCTGGTGAGACAGGGTAGGTATTTCACTCAGCGGATCGCTTACAATCTCTTTTTGCAGGCTTTCCTGGCTAAAAGAAATAGTTTGTCTTTCTTCTATCACAACGGTTTCCACCACTTCTTTCACTGGTGCAGGGATTGTTCTTTCCTGGGGTTGCGGCGCATATCTTTCATATTGCAGTGCATCCACGCTCATGGATGGGGGAAGAACAACGGCCACTTTGGAAGTGCCCAGGCGCCTGGCGCCTTGCTGCTGACCGAGTAATTCATTATGTAAAAGCTGAACAGTGGCAAGTAGTTGAGTTGCGTCTGCCTCCTGCGCAACCTGTTGGTTTAATTTGGATATCAAAGCTTGTATTCGTTCCATTGTGCTACTTTTGACGGACGGACGTCCCTAAAATTACAAACACTTTGCCAATTAATTGATTACGCGTTCCGGAATTTAAAATCTTAACAATGTTTATTGAACCCAACCTAAGGGGCGAACGCCGTGGATGGATTGAAGTGATTTGCGGATCAATGTTCAGCGGGAAAACAGAAGAACTGATCAGGCGTCTGAAAAGGGTGAAGATCGCCAACCTGAAAGTGGAAATATTCAAACCGGCTATTGACACACGCTATGATGAGATCAATATTGTTTCACACGATACCAATGCCATTCATTCCACGCCGATCGATAATTCCCAAAAGCTGTTGTTGCTGGCCCAGGGTGTGGATGTGATCGGGATCGATGAAGCACAGTTTTTTGATAATGAACTTCCCAATGTATGCGATGAGCTGGCTTACCGGGGCATCAGGGTGATTGTGGCAGGGCTAGACATGGATTATACAGGCAAACCCTTTGGCCAGATGCCTTTTCTACTGGCTAAAGCCGATTATGTGACCAAACTTCATGCGATCTGCGTGGTTTGCGGACATATCGCCAATTATTCATACAGAAAGATCCCGAATGAGGACCAGGTGATGCTGGGAGCGACGGATGTATACGAGCCGAGGTGCAGAATATGTTATAACGCGAATAAACACGAATAAGAACTGCGGAGGAGGTGGAGTTGTAAGAGCCACGAATGGCGCGAATAAAGTCTCACTGATTGAGGATAATAACGTTGGGGACCTGGCGTACAGTAGATTGAAATGTAAATGGATTCTATAAGACAGATATATACGTTGTTTAAGAAAGACTTATTGCTGGAGATAAGGCAGCAGTACAGTTTTTATGGGATACTATTATATATAGGTGCTACGGTGTTTGTGCTTTTTATGGCTGTTGATGAGCCGGAGAGCCGGGTATGGAATGGATTGTTTTGGGTGATACAGTTGTTTATTTGTATCAATGCGGTGGCAAAAAGTTTTTTGCAGGAAAGTAAGGGGCGGATGCTGTATTTCTATTCGATTTCATCGCCGGGGAGTTTTGTGCTGGCCAAGCTTTTGTTCAATTCAGGGCTGATGTTGCTGATGAGCCTGCTCAGTTTGTTGCTTTTCACTATGTTTTTTGGTAATCCGATGGTAAAAGCAGGGGCTTTTATAGGGTTAGTGCTGCTGGGAGGCTGGAGTTTGAGCCTGATCTTTACTTTTTTGGCGGCTATAGCGGCCCGGGCGCAACAGAATGCGGCGATTATGGCCGTATTGGGATTTCCACTGATCATCCCCCAGCTATTATTGCTGATGAAGATATCCAATGCAGCTTTCAACCCCATTTTGACCATACATGCCAGCAATGTGCTGTTATTGATAGCGCTGGATATCATGGTAATCATCCTTTCTGTAATTCTTTTCCCCTTTCTTTGGAAGGACTGATGATAATTCAAAGTTCAAAGGCAAAAAATCAAAAAAAGGGGCTTTATTTTGAATTTTTACTTTTTACTTTTGAATTTGATCCCTGCTAAATTCCGCAAGAAGGAAATTTTGTGCCGGATTAACGCCGCAGTCTTAATTTTGTGCACTTTTCGGCCTCCTTTCTAATTGAAAGACAAACCAATGACCCGTAAAAAAAATATGATTTCCCGGTGGTGGTGGAAGATACTCTGTATCGTGTTGCTCCTGTTCACTTTTATTAAAGGCTTGCTGGTAAAGATCCCTAACCTTCCTGCACTGGAAGAAACCAGCCGCAACCTGTTCTTTCACGTGGCTATGTGGATGGCAATGATGTCGCTGTTTACCGTTTCTTTGGTGAATGCTATCCGTTATCTCCGCACTTTCAATCTCAAATATGATATCTATGCCCGGCAATATGCTGTGGTAGGGATCGTTTTTGGTATGCTGGGCTATGCCACAGGCGCCATTTGGATGAGTTATACCTGGGCTGATCCCAATAATCCTCTTTTCCAGTCGTTTGGTGCATTGGCCAGGGAACCCAAACTGATCGGGGCAGCTATTGCATTGCTGATCTATTTTGCGTATCTCGTGTTGCGTGATTCCATTCATGATATGGACAAACGTGCAAGGATCAGTGCAGTGTATAACATATTTGCTTATGCCATGTTGTTCCCTTCCATCTGGATCGTGCCGCGCCTATTGCCCAGTTTGCACCCGGGCCAGGAAGGAAACCCGGCAATGAATTTTAATGATGTGAGCCCCGAAATGCGATTGGTGGAATTACCTGCCTTTATTGGCTGGACACTGCTTGGCGTCTGGATCACTACGCTTAAAATACGCATGAGTTTATGGAAAGAAAAAAGATTGACCGCATGAAAATAATAAAATCATCCCTTTCTCTGTTAGTAGTACTCCTTTTTGCGGCAGTTGCACAGGCTCAGAATGTAGCAGGCGAATCCTCTTTCGGACAAACTATGCGCAGCAATGGCCGCATTTATGTGGTGATCGCTGTAATGACGACCATTCTTGTTGGCCTGTTCCTTTACCTGATCAGGCTCGATAAAAAGGTCAGCAAGCTGGAAAAAGAAGCATAGCCGATACTGATCAGTAACCAGGATCACGCTTAATAAACAAATAACTTAACACCAACAACAAGTTTACGGGTGACGCTGTTGTTTCCATAAATTAATAACCCGCACAACAATTACGATTGCTATTCGAAAACAAAAATCAGAATCATGTCAGAAAAGCATTACAGTTTCTTTAACTCTGTTGAAAAGAGTTTCGACAAAGCTGCAAAGTTTACCAAATGGGATCCGGGTATCCTGGAGCAGATCAAAGCCTGCAACGCCATTTACAGTATGAAATTTCCCGTTAAAAGGGATTCAGGTGCTATCGAAGTAATAGAAGCATACCGTGTGCAGCACTCACACCATAAAACTCCCTGTAAAGGTGGTATCCGCTTCGCTGCAGAAGTGAACCAGGATGAAGTGATGGCACTCGCCGCACTGATGACCTACAAATGTGCTATTGTAAACGTTCCTTTTGGTGGAGGCAAAGGCGGTATCAAGATCAATCCCCGCGAATACACTCCGTTTGAGCTGGAAAAGATCACCCGCCGTTATACATCTGAACTAATCAAGAAAAAATTCATCGGACCAGGCACTGACGTACCTGCTCCTGATTATGGTACCGGCGAACGTGAAATGGCCTGGATACTGGATACCTATACTACCATGCACCCCGGTGAGATCGATGCGGCGGGTTGCGTAACCGGAAAGCCTGTATCACAAGGTGGTGTTCGCGGCCGTCGCGAAGCTACAGGCCTGGGCGTATTCTTCGGCTTGCGCGAAGTATGCAATATGCCTGATATCATGGCTAAACTCGGAATGAGCGTTGGCGTGGAAGGAAAAAGGATCGTGGTCCAGGGATTAGGCAATGTGGGTTATCATACCGCTAAATTCTTCCAGAATGCTGGTGCCCTGATCATCGGCCTGGCAGAATACGAAGGCGCTATCGTCAACGATAAAGGTCTTGACGTGGATGAAGTATTCAACCACCGCAAAAAGACCGGTTCCATCCTCAATTTCCCCGGTGCTACCAACCTGGCAAAAAATACCGATGCGCTGGAAGTGGAATGTGATATCCTGATCCCTGCAGCATTGGAGAATGTGATCAATGGAGAGAATGCACCAAGGGTAAAAGCAAAACTGATCGGTGAAGCAGCAAATGGCCCTCTTACTCCTGAAGCAGACGAAGTGTTTTCTAAAAAAGGAATCATCGTTGTTCCCGACATGTACCTGAATGCCGGTGGTGTAACGGTTTCCTATTTCGAATGGTTGAAAAACCTCAGCCACGTTCGTTACGGACGGATGGAAAAACGCTTCAACGAAAACATGAACGCACATATCGTTGGACAAATGGAAAACCTTTCCGGTAAAAAAATGACCGAGAAGGAAAGGGAATACATTGTTCATGGTGCGGATGAAGTGGACCTGGTATACAGCGGTCTGGAAGAGACCATGATCACTGCCACCCACGAGATCATGAACGAATGGAAAAACAATCCTGATATCCCCAATATGCGTACAGCAGCTTATGTGGTTGCCATCAACAAAGTGGCTACCAGCTATGCAGAACTGGGTATTTTCCCATAACAGGTATAAACTTTTCTGAGTCCCGGCAGCATTCCTGCCGGGATTTTTTTTATCCCTCCTATCTTTTTAACTTGAGTAGCAAAACCTATTCTTCCCATCCGCTCCCTTTTCTTTAACCCGCTAAACTTTTAATATGAAAAATGTAACCGGATTCGGAGGTTTTTTCTTCCGCTCCAAAGATCCCGATGCAATGGCAGCCTGGTATCAGCAACATTTTGGTATCAATACCGTAGGCGGCAATGAACTCTGGATACAGCAGGAAGGCCCAACCGTATTTGCTCCTTTTAAACAGGATACAACGTATTTTGGTCATAAAGACCAGCAATTCATGATCAATTTCCGGGTGAATGATCTCGATGTACTTTTAAAAGAACTTTCTGCAGCAGGCGTCCGCATCGATGAAAAAAGACAGGACGAACCTTATGGCAGATTTGCCTGGGTATATGATCCCGAAGGCAATAAGATCGAACTCTGGCAACCGTTGGAATAACCTATTCTATTAGTCAATATTGAAACCCATGAAAAGACGGGATTTTTTAACCGCTTCTGCTATCACCACTGCCGGCATCAGTTCTCTACTCACTTCATGCAAACCAGGCACTCCGGCAGATACAAAAGCAAAAGAAAAAGAAAATGATCAGCTACCGGCTTTTGAACTGGATGAAGCCGATATCTCTTCCCTGCAGGAAAAGATGGCAGCAGGGACCTATACAGCTGAAAAACTTACAGACCTGTATCTCGCCCGTATCCGCGATATAGATCATGCCGGCCCTTCACTTCACTCAGTGATTGAAATAAACCCTGATGCCATTGCAGATGCACGTATATTGGATGAAGAAAGAAAAAGCGGGAAAACAAGAGGGCCATTACACGGCATACCTGTGTTGCTGAAAGACAATATTGATACAGCCGGAAAGATGCAAACCACAGCAGGCTCCTTAGCACTCGAGGGTCATATTGCTGCAACGGACGCTTTCCTGGTTAAAAAATTAAGAGATGCAGGTGCTGTTATCCTGGGCAAGACCAATCTCAGTGAATGGGCCAATTTCAGATCAAACAAATCCTGTTCAGGCTGGAGCAGCCGCGGCGGGCAAACAAAGAATCCTTACATACTTGATCATAATCCCTGTGGGTCCAGCTCAGGCTCCGGCGTTGCTGTTGCGGCAAATCTTTGTGTAGCGGCAGTAGGCACAGAAACAGACGGTTCCATCACCTGCCCTTCCGCAGTAAATGGAATTGTGGGTATCAAACCGACAGTAGGTTTGGTGAGCCGCTCTGGTATTATTCCTATTTCATCCACACAGGACACTGCAGGCCCGATGGCCCGTACGGTAAAAGATGCAGCGATCATGCTTGGCGTGCTGGCAGGTATCGATACAGCCGATAAAGCAACGCTGGAACAGGAGAAACTGAAAACCAAGGTCACCGACTATACCAGCTTTCTGCATCCCGAAGGATTAAAAGGAAAAAAGATCGGGGTGGAAAAGAAACCGCAGGGAGATAATCCCCTGCTTCATGCATTACAGCAAAAAGCACTGGAAGTGCTGAAGCAGCAAGGCGCCACCATTATTGAAGTGGAATATCTTGATGCCATAAGCAAGCTTGGTGATGCAGAATTCGAGGTGATGCAATACGAATTCAAAGATGGATTGAACCGCTATCTTGCCGGCGCCAATGCACGGGTTAAATCACTGGAGGAAGTGATCGCTTTCAACAAAGCCAATGAAAGCAAGGCCATGCCTTATTTTAAGCAGGAACTGCTGGAAAGTTCGCAAAAGAAAGAAGGGTTGGACAACCCTGCGTATAAACAGGCCGTACAGAAAAGCCATGCAGGCACACGAAAGATAATTGATGACCTGTTTAAACAACACCAGTTAGACGCATTGGCAGGGCTCACCATGGGACCAGCCTGCAGCATCGATATGATCTATGGCGATAGATGGGGTAGTGTATTCTTAACCCAACCTGCCGCCGCATCCGGCTATCCACATATCACCGTTCCCTGCGGAATGGTGTATGACCTGCCGGTAGGATTTTCATTTTTTGCACAAGCCTACAGTGAGCCGGCTTTGATTGAAATGGGATATGCCTATGAGCAGGCAACAAAGAACAGGAAAGTGCCGGCATTCCGTAAAGCATTCCTCCCCTGATACCGGGAATGCTGAAAGCATCTTTATTCATCTTTAATTAGTTTACCAATTCAATCGTATATATGAAATCGTTGCTTTGCCTTTTGTTGCTCATTAGCGTTTCTGCTTCTGCGCAACAAAAAAACTGGGAACTGGTATGGAGTGATGAATTTGATTATTCCGGTTTGCCAGATTCCACCAAATGGACAGCCGAGACCGGTGGCAATGGCTGGGGGAATAATGAATTGCAGTATTACACTGCCGGCCGCAAAGAGAATGCGCGGGTTGAGAATGGCCTGCTCACGATTGAAGCGCGTAAAGAAAACTGGAAAGGAAAATCTTATACGTCAGCAAGGCTGATCACCAAAAACAAAGGCGACTGGCAATATGGTAAAATAGAAGTAAAAGCCAAACTACCCAAAGGCCGGGGCACCTGGCCTGCGATCTGGATGCTGGCTTCAGTACCCGATCTCCGCTGGCCTGATGATGGGGAGATCGACATCATGGAACACGTAGGATTTAACCAGGGCTTTATCCATGGCTCCATACACTGCAAAAAATATTATCACGTCATCAACACACAAAAAACCGACACCATCGAAGTAAAGGATTGTTCAGAAAACTTTCATGTGTACAGTGTTGAATGGAATAAAGAATCAGTGAAGATCGCAGTGGATGGAAATGTGTTTTTCACTTTCACCAATGAACATACCGGCTATGATGCCTGGCCCTTTGATAATAAAATGTTCCTGCTGCTCAATATTGCTGTAGGTGGTAACTGGGGCGGTCAAAAAGGAGTGGATGAAAAGATCTGGCCGCAGAAGATGGAGATTGATTATGTAAGAGTGTACCAATAGTTGAATGGCCAACGGCTTTTATAGTTTCTTCCTGATATCAGGCGCTTCTGCATAAGGTTTATAATCGAGCGGCAATAAACTGGACACTTTTTCATCCCATGCCCAATAAGACATGGAAAACAGCTCCTGTGGTGGAAAATAACTTCCATTGGCATCTATAGCAACAACCTGGTGGTTTTGCAGGAAGATATAGGAACGTTGAAAGGTCGGAGCCCTCCGTTCGTTGTAATAAAGCAGGTATCCTTCATCTTCCAGTTCCTTTTTATAAGTAATATAGAGATAGTCATCAAAGTAAAGTAGTTTGAATCCGCCTTCCTGCCCCACAATCAGGCTGTCGGCGGTAAGTATCTCACGGCCATAAGTGTCAATATCATCTTTTTGCGACAACACACGCCGGTAATAATCAGCAGAATCTTTCGATAATGAATCCCCGGCCGGTACCACCTGAGAAGGGCTGCTGCCATTACTGCTGATCCTTATGAAGCTTCCAGGGCGGTATATTTTTCTGACCCTTTGTTTCTCCAGGTTAGGTCTGCGCACCATGCGTCTTACTTCATATCCTTCTTCCGTCAGCTTATTGTTGTAGAGGGCTTGCATAAAGTGCATCTTGGAGCCATAATAAGCTTTATCACGATTCTTCTGCCATCGGCGTTGCAGGCCTTTCCTTTTTTTATCTATCTCCTCGAAAAGCAAATAGCCTACAAAAGAAGTGGAATTTACTTTATAATTGATCTCAAAATCTTCCAGTTGATATTTGATGATATAGCCCAGTGCTTTATTTTCCAGGATGATCGGATCATCTGAGTAGGCCACAAGCCGGTTGCTCTTACGGTAATACCGGAAACGGATAGACGATTCATTTTTAATTTTGCAATCTTTGGCATTAGGTGTTTGGCCAACGAAATTATCCAGGAACACTTTGCCCCATTTATCCCAGCCTTCTTCTACAGAAGGTTCTACAACCACATTCTGTAGCTCTCTAACTTTCACTTCCATCTCCACGCGGATCCTGAGTGGCAGCTGATCAGTGTTGAAACTATATACATTCGTTTCATATCCAACAGATGAAATGATCAGATCGTATTTGCCGGGAGGAATATCTGTTATTTCAAAACTGCCGTCCTTACTGGTCACTGTGCCATAGGAAGTATTGGTGATAAAAACACTGCTTCCCGCAATAGGCTCTTTATTGGAAGCAGCCACTATCTTTCCCTGTATGGTACGCTGGGAAAGCATGGTAAGAGGAATAAAAAGCAGCAGGCAAAAAAATGCCGGTATTTTGAACATACCGGCAATATACTGCATTAAAACTAATTCTTTAGTTAATAAATCCGGGACTATGTTCGAATGGCTGATGGCTGAAGAAAAAGGTTGCCCGTTGATCGAGACGCAAATCGGAACCAATAGTTCCTTCTCCATTGTCACCCCAGACCAGGGGAAAGGAACTACTGGTCCGGCACATGTGTTAACGGCCATTCGGCCAACGGTCATCGTTAACGCACAACGATCACCGGCTTATTCCAATCCAAACATCCCCTTATTCAATTGTTGCAGTATTTGCATTTTATGTTTTGCATCGATCAGCAATGAAATATTATGCGGGCTGCCGCCATAAGATACCATGCGGACAGGAATGTTCATGATAGAACCAAACAGTTTTTTTACAATATCTGTTGTTTGCGCAATTTCATTGCCTACCACAGAAATGATCGTTTGATTATGGTCCACTTCTGTTGTACCGAACGGTTCCAGTTCCTTCAAAATCTCTTTCAGGAAAGCAGGGTTATCGATAGTAAGTGATACGGCTACTTCTGAAGTGGTGATCATATCGATCGGCGTACGGTATTTTTCAAATACCTCGAATATCTTTCTGAGAAAGCCATAGGCCAGCAGCATGCGGCTGCTCTTGATACGGATAGCAATGATATTATCCTTTGCTGCCACTGCTTTTACACCTACCCCCTGGGCCAGCTCCGTGATCAGTGTGCCTTTTGCTTCCGGCTGCATCGTGTTCAGCAGTTTTACAGGGGTCTTATATGTTTGTGCCGGCCAGATAGAAGCAGGGTGAAGTATCTTAGCACCGAAATAAGCCAGCTCTGCTGCTTCTTCAAAGCTCAGCTGTTCAATAGGCACTGTTTTCTTCACTACGCGCGGATCGTTATTGTGCATACCGTCAATATCGGTCCATATCTCACAGGCGGAAGCACCGATAGCGGCTGCGATCAATGAAGCTGAATAATCACTACCGCCTCTTTTCAGGTTGTCTACCTCGCCACGGGCATTGCGGCAGATATAACCCTGGGTCACGAATAATTTTCTTTCCTTATGCTGTTGCAGCAGTTGGGTGAGTTTTACTTTAATGCTGCCGATCTGCGGCTCATCATATGCATCGATGGTCATGAACTCCAGGGCAGGCAACAGGGCATGATCGATGCCTTGCTCTTCGAGATAGGCCGAAAACAATTTGGTTGACAGCAATTCACCCTGCGCCAGGATATCTTTATTCAGCGCTTCGCTGAAAGAGATCTTGAGAATGATATTAAGGAATTCAAAATGCTCGGCTACGATCTGGCGTGTTTTTTCAACAGAAGCAGGTTTTTTCACCAGTTCGGTAATGAATTGATGGTAATGAGTTTCCAGCTTGTCGATGGATTGCTTGGCAGCGCTGCGATCACCCCTGGCTATATGCTCGCCTATTTCAACCAGGGCATTGGTGGTGCCAGACAAGGCAGACAGCACTACAATAGTTGGCTCTTCTTCCTTGGTAACCAGTGAAGCAATATGGTGCATACGTTCCGGCTTACCCACACTGGTGCCGCCAAACTTCATTACTTTCATGATGATTCCCTTTCCGGGCTTTTAAACGATTAAAAATGGTGGCTGCAAAGATAAAGGCAGATAGATAATAAAAAGATATAAAATAAACAGATGACGTCGGAATGATAAAAAAATTCGAAGAAAATATGGTTTTCTTTGAAATCACTTCAATTCTACCCCGAATTTCTCTCCTATTGATCGTAAATCCTTTATTACAGATTCAAGTAAAGGAATTCCTTCTTTCATTCTTTCTGCTTCCATTTCTCTTTCAGGATCTCCGGGCACCAGTACTTTTTCCTGGCCAGGCATTGGCTTCGCGGCTCTGAACCCTTCGATCCAGTGGTCCATGCTTTTCTTAAACTCTTCCGCCGGCCTAAAAGCATCCACACGCATAGCTCCGAAGAAATGACCGATCCCTTTACCTGGCTGCTGTGCCGGCATGGGCACATAGGCAGGAAATGGGGGCACCCAGGGTGCATAATTTGCGCCACTCAGCAGTGCGGAGAAAATATCCACTACTGCCCCAAGAGCATATCCCTTATGACTGCCATGCTCCTTATCTCCTCCAAGCGGCAACAAAGCTCCTCCTTTCTTCAGTTCATGCGGATCATGCGAAGGATTACCTTCTGCATCCTGCACCCAACCCGAAGGCGTCGATTGATTTTTCCGTTGCAGAATTTCCAGCTTGCCATTTGCAGCTGTAGTGGTGGCCAGATCAGCTACAAAAGCCGGCTGCTTACCTGCAGGCGCTGCCACACAGATAGGGTTTGTACCAAGCATTTTATCAATGGAAAAAGTAGGTGCTACCAGGGGGCTGGCATTGGTCATCGCCATACCGATCATATCATATTGCAAGGCCATCATGGCATGATAACCAGCTATACCAAAGTGATTACTGTTTTGCACACTCACCCAACCCGTACCCACCTGCTTAGCCTTTTCAATCGCCACCTGCATGGCATAGGGTGCCACTACGAGGCCAAGTCCACTGTCTCCGTCTATCACTGCTGTGGATGGTGTTTCATGAATGATCCTGATATCGGGTTTTGCATTCACCCGTTTCGCTTCCCAAAGCCTTACATAGCCACTGAGCCTGGCCACTCCATGCGAATCAATACCCCTGATATCTGCGGAAAGCAATGCTTTGGTAGCCGTTGCTGCCTGTTCTTCCGGACACCCGATTGCCAGAAATACCTTTTGAGTGAAAGCCGTAAGTTGCTGGTAAGAGAATAGCTGTGTTGACATAGCGCAAAGAAACAAAGAAAATGGATGCAGATAAAAATGCCTCCCTTAGAGGGAGGCATTACCTGTTATGTCAATGTGTTCTTAAAACGGCAGATCATCGATAGGCTCCGTAATGTCATTTGCTGAAGGAACACTGCTTGGAGCAGTGTTGGAAACTCCGCTGTTATAAGAAGGAGTGCCTCCACCGAATCCACCTTCACTGCGGCCGCCCAATAATTGCACTTCACGCACACGGAGGGAAAGGGAAGCTCCGCTTGTTCCATCCTGGCGGGTAAATGATCTTACTTCCGGTGTTCCTTCCACAAAGACCTGTTTGCCTTTGGTCAGATAAGGAGAAAGAGCTGTCCTGTCTGTCCAGTATGCACAATCTACCCAGGTCGTTTTCTCCTGGCTCATTCCCTGACTGTCTTTGTATTTCTCCGTATGGGCTATTGTAAAATTGATCACATTCTTTCCATTGACTGTGTTAACCACGCAATCCTTGCCGAGGTTACCGATAACTTGCATTTTAATCATAGTGCTCTGTTTTAATATTCGTAATAATTATTAAGCGGCAAGTTAGCATTATTCCCCCGCCTGGGATGCCGCACTAACTTGATTTACCCGTTGCAAAGCAGACTTGTGAATAACTTTTAACTTCCCTGCCGCTATGAGTGCAAGATGCATTCAGATGGAAAGGATTCCTTGAGAAAAAAACGTTTTTTTTATGTGTTTTCCTATTCACCTCTTCCGCTTGCCGCATCAATATTTTTTCCAAAGAAGATCGCATTCATAAACAGCTTGCTGCCACCCAGCCAGAAAGCCCTGAAATTGGGATTGTCTGCTATGTTGATCACCCTTCCGCCTCCCACTGTGTTCACCACTACCGCTGCTGAGTTTTTGATAGCATCCAGGTTTTCCCGGCTTACCCAACCACTCTGCATCGGCTTACTTCCATAAAAGAACGGTGTGGCATAAGGGTTTTTGCTTTTTTCCATAAACACCCTGTTGGCTTTGAACAGGCTGACCGTTTTTTGATTATATCCATAAGCCAACGGATGGGTAAGATCTGCTTCAGCCCCGAAAATGGCGCCACTCACCCGCTGTGCTCCATCTACCTGCTCCCTGTCTACATACGTTGCTTTTTGCGTACTGTCAACCGGCGCTTTTGTTCTTTTGAATGATACATTGCTGATACCATTCTGCGCAGCCCAGGTCACTGCTTCTTCTGTAAGGATCAAAGTACCGCCTCCCTGCACCCAGCTCTTCAGTTTCTCTTTATTCAGATCCCCATAGTTTCCGCCTACCATGATCAATGTATTATACCGGTCAGCTTGTGTACGATTGAATGCCGATGGCTCCAGGTGGGTAGCCGGAATATTCATCCGTTGATCAAGCAGATGCCAAACCTCGCCTGCGTCTGTTGCATTCACTCCCGAACCTGTGATCATGGCGATCCTGGGTTCTGCTATAGGCGCAAATTTGCTGCTGCCCAGATCACTGCCGCTGCTTACATTTCCTCCATTTACAGCCCACACTTTTATATAACTGCGTTCAGCCACTCCTTTCATCAGCTCAGCGAGCTGACTGCTGCTCATTTTCTGTGCTTTTACCGGCACCATGATCGTTCCATAATCGAATGCTAATGTTGTATTGCCTATCGGCATGTCAAATTTGTTAGTGGCCACTTTTGCCATAACGCCTGCTTCCTGTAATTCATACAATGCACGTGGTGCATACAGATCATCCCATGCAAACAGGTATGCATATTCACTTTTACCTGTTACCTCACCTGTAGGTTTGGGGAGATCTGTCAGTTTATCACCGGCAGCACCTGCATACTGCGCTGCATTCAACTCTGCTGCAGGTAAGCCAAACGCCAATGGCATTGTCCAGGAAGTAATATCATAGAACAAACTGTCTTTATACTGGAATGTTTTTTCAAATATGGTCCTGATCAGCCTGTATTGTGGTTGATTGGTCGGTACCACATACGCAGTGCCGGGTTTGAATTCATTTCCATCTGCACTGAACTTATTCTTTACCGTCAGTACCTGTATCTGGTGGCGGCGCAACATTTCTGCAAAATGATAGGTTTTGGCTTTGTCCTGTTCATCACCGAACACATATCCTTTCACAGGCGAAGCTGCCGATTCCGTCATGGCTGTTTTATAAAAATCCCTTTGCCATTGCAGGAACTCTTTCCGCAAAGCTTTTGCTCCTTCCAGTGTAGACAGGGCTGTTACAAACTGGTTGCGGATCGTAAAGGGAAAAGTCAGCAATCCATTAGCTGTTTGCTGCGCATGTCCTCTCGAAGATGCCTGTTCGAATAAGATACCGATAGCTCCATTCGCATCAGGATAGGTTGAACCTTTTCCATAATAGAAATCGTCATAATTCTCTTTGGTAAAATAAAGCGAACCGATACGGTCAAGGAATGCTGCATGGAACTTAGCCAGCTTACCGGTCAGTTCCTGGTTTTTATCAGGCGTCAATGGATTGACCCTGGAAGGTACACCTGGTTGAAAAAAGAAAGTAGCATTGCTTCCCTGCTCATGATGATCGGTAAGGATATTGGGTTTCCATTTATGAAACCATTCGAGGCGGTTCTGGCTTTCCACATGTATTGCAGGCAACCAATCACGGTTGAGATCGAACCAGTAATGATTGAACCTTCCGCCAGGCCATACTTCATTAAACTCGCGGTCGTTGGGGTCGCTTACCAGGTTCTTGCTGCGATGTTGGTTCACCCAGCCAGAAAAGCGCTGCATACCATCGGGGTTAAAGGAAGGATCAAAAAGAATGACTGTATTTTCCAGCAGTTCATCAATTTGTTTTCCCTGCGCTGCTGCCAGGTAATATGCACTTACCAGGGAAGCATTGGTGCCGCTTTGTTCATTTCCATGTATCGAATGCCCGATCCAGACTACGATAGGCATATTGTCGATATTGAGTGAGCCGGAGCGTTCGGGATCTGTCAGCTGCACATGCTGCTGGCGGATCTCTTCCAACCGTTGTTGGTTTTTAGGAGAGGTTATGATCAATAATACCTGTGGCCTTTTTTCATAGGTAAATCCCATGATCTCCAGTTTCACCCTGTCCGGCGCAGCCGCAGCCACCGCTTTCATGTAATTCACCAGCCGGTCGTGGGTAACATGATATTCACCCACTTCATGGTAAATAATGTCTTTAGGTTTGGGAATAGCCGGGTTGTAGCTGACGCTGTCCGGCAAATAGTACTTCAGGTCCTGGGCCATGCCTGCGCAAGACAAGGCCAGTAAGCAGGTAATCAGAGCAAGTTTCTTCATAAGCAATTGTTTGTTAAGTGTATGAGCGAGGAAGATACAAAAAGAGGGATTTCCGGGCACATAATATTTCCGTTATTCACAAACTTATCTTCGATGATTTTGTAATTCATGTCCGGGTTATTCCCTGATGGGAAAAAGACCCAGGCAATTGACAATCAATAAGAACAGCAAAGTGCTGCAGGAAGCCGCAGGGGCCTGTATTATCCGCCTTATCTGCCGGCTAAATTGTATCTTTGCTGCTTGCAATTTTTTAAAAATTATGAGTCGTAAAGGAAAAGTGCTGGTTGCCATGAGCGGTGGCATTGATAGCACCGTGGCTGCCCTCATGCTCAATGACGAAGGGTATGAAGTGGTGGGGATCACCATGAAAACCTGGGATTATGCTGCCAGTGGCGGAAGCAAAAAGGAAACAGGTTGTTGTAATGTAGACAGCTTCAATGATGCCCGACAGGCAGCCGTTGAGCATGGCTTTGCACATTATATTCTTGATATAAGGGAAGAGTTTGGCGGTTTTGTGATCGAGAATTTCGTGGAAGAATACCTTGCCGGCCGCACACCCAACCCCTGCGTGCTTTGCAATACACATATCAAATGGAGGGCCCTGCTGAAAAGAGCTGATGCTCTGGGCTGCGATTTTATCGCTACCGGCCACTATGCAAAGATCAGGCAACATGATAATGGCCGCTATGTAGTAAGCAAAGCCATTGATGACACAAAAGATCAGAGCTATGTACTGTGGGGACTGCAGCAGGACCTGCTCAGCCGTACCTTATTACCCCTGGCCCCCTATCGCAAAACAGAGATCCGCGATATGGCCCTGCGCTATGGCTATCCTGAACTGGCTAAAAAAAGCGAAAGTTATGAGATCTGCTTTGTGCCGGATAATGATTACCGTGGTTTCCTGAAAAGAAGAGTGGAAGGCCTCGAAGAAAAAGTGGCTGGTGGGAATTTCATTGATAAAAATGGAAAGGTACTCGGTCAACATAAAGGCTATCCCTTTTATACGATTGGCCAGCGCAAAGGCCTGGACATTGCTTTTGGAAAGCCTGTATTCGTTACGAAGATCGACCCCGAAAACAATACCGTAATGCTCGGTGATGAAGCTGACCTGGAACAGAATGAAATGACGGTAGGCAAGCTGAACATGATCAAGTACGATACTGTTACACCCGGAATGGAAGCCATTACCAAGATCCGTTACAAGGACAAAGGCAGCCTTTCCAATATCTACCCCGAAAATGGCCAGATGAAGGTCAGGTTTTATGAAAATGCCAAGGGGATCGCCCCGGGGCAAAGTGCGGTGTTTTATGAGGGGGAAGATGTGATTGGAGGGGGGATTATAGTCGGAAGTCTTTAGTCGGGAGTCACCCCCTTTCCGCTGTCACCCCGGTCCCTGGTCCAGGACAACGTTCTGGTTTAAAGAATATAGAGCCGGGGGCTCCTTAGTGTTGAGAAAGGTTAAGAAACAGGCATGGCAATAAAATTGTTCCTGTTTCGTTTATATTTTTCAGGTCTAACTAACTGTGTCTGAGGATTTAACCATATCCTGTAATAACTGGTCTCTTATGAGAATCTTAACTATCTGCCGATTTACACTTCTTGTTGTGCTGGCTATGGCTGTTTTTTCCTGCTCCGAAAAGAAAGAGGATTATGTGGCGGCAGAGCCAGTATCGGATTATCTGCCGTTGCAGGTTGGAAAGTATATTACCTACCGGGTAGATTCTCTTGTTCCCAATGCTTTTAATACATCGCTTGAAACACATAGCTACCAGGTAAAACATGTTGTGGATGCAGAGATCACCGATAACCTGGGAAGGCCTTCTTACCGGGTCTTCCGTTACCATAATGATATTACTGCTTCAGGCTCATGGGTACCTGAAGGCACTTATTTTATCACTCCGCTGACCAATGAAGTGGAAGTGGTGGAGAACAACCTTCGCATCATTAAACTGCGCAATCCTATGAGAGAGGGTTTTAGTTGGAGAGGCAATTCTTATCTCCCCCCCGATCCCTTTCCCTATAATTTCAGTGTAGATAATTCAATAGGAAGCTGGGATTATACGTATGATCTGTTTGAGCCCAGCACTGCAATCAATGGTGAGACTTATAATGATGTATGGACAGTAGAGCAAATAAACGAAGATAAAAACGATCCTGTGCTTTACCCGCATGAATATGCAAACAGGCTCAGGTCAGTTGAAAAATATTCAAAGAATATCGGCCTTGTTTACCGCCAGTTGATATTATGGGAATATGAAACCACTACCGCTATCAATCCGTCCTATACGGGTTTTGGCATCACGATGTGGATGATCGATCATAACTGATCTTTTTCAATACCGCCAGGTTTTTGCAGCAAGGCCGCAAACAAAGTATCCGCTTTGGTTGCATATCCTTTTAACAAAGCAGATCTTATTAGTTTCAGGTTGGTTTCCTGTTGTATGAACTCTATCACTTCTGTATTTTCCTGCTGATATACTGAACAGGTGATATAAAGAAAATAACCGCCAGCCCTAAGATGCGGCAACGTATGCAGAACGATCTTTTTTTGCCGGTCAGCATATTCCTTTACCTTTTCTTCCTTAAAAAAAAATAATTGCTCCGGTGTACGCCCCCAGGTGCCACTGCCAGTGCAGGGAACATCAGCAATGATCAGATCAAAGGAGCGGCCGGGGTTTACAGGACGACTCAGATCGGCCACAAAACTTTCATAGTGTTTGATCCCAGCTTCCTTAAATCGCTTCGACAGGTTAGCCAGTATGTTCTCCCGCACATCCGATACCATCAGTTTTATTTGTGGGTATTGATCATATATCAAAAGGGATTTGCCTCCGCTTGCTGCACAGCAATCCCATACACGCCCTGGCAGAAACCCTTCAGGAAAATGCAGGAGCTCACCCACACGCTGCGAGCTGTAATCCTGTATCACCGCTTCTTTGTTGACCTCAATTACATCATCCAGCTTTGAAGCATTCGGTAAAGCAAGGCAAGCTGAAGAAATGGTATTGAAAGGAATTGCTGCTTTAGTAAGTTCTGCCTTCACCTTTTCTTCCCATCCCGGTCTCAATCGTAAGAAAAGATCTGGTTGCTGAAAGTGTGAAAGTACAAATGCGTTTGTATCCATCTCTTTTTCCAGGTGGTCCAATGCAGGAAATACAGCCGCGGGAGAAAATGGATAAGCTGCCAGCAGTAATTTATCTTCCGGTTTCAATGTCACCTGTTCATTCCATTCGGGTTTGATGGCCTGCAACAAATCGTCCGGCTCTGTGGTACAAACAAAAAGTCCCAGCAAGATCCTCTCTTCCGTATCTGCACCGGCAGCAAGTTTTCCCAACCGGAAATAACTATAGCACAAACTGGCAATCCTTTTCCTGTCTTTCGATCCATATTTCTTATCTGCCCTGAAAAAATCTTTCAGAAATATCCCGAAAGGTTGCTGGCCTTTGTATTGGTCCAACACAGTTGCAGCAGTATGCAGATGGGAATAGTGTTTCATGCAAGTGCAAGATACATACAATGAACTGCTTGTCCCTGCTTACCTGCCATCCGGTCAATGATCAACAATCATCTCTCACCCAAATTAACTATCTTACCGTTTCATACTTTCCATACATGCCCGGACGGTTGACCATACTTCTTGTTAGTCTTCTGCCTCTTATTTCACGGGCCCAGGTTAAGCCGTTTTCTTTCCACAACATCAGTATCAACCAGGGGCTTTCGCAAAGCAGTGTGGTGGATATCGCTATTGATAAAACCGGTTTTGTATGGATGGCTACACAGGATGGCCTGAACCGTTTTGACGGAAAAGATTTTATCACGTTCCCCGGCAATTTTGATGATATTACCACGCCTACAGGCAACCAGCTTGGAAAACTTGTTCCCGGTGAGCAAAATAAATTATGGCTGATCACCCGCAGTGGTAAGCTCGAACAGATGGATTTGCTTACCCAACAGGCCAGTCCTTTTAAAAGTATTAAAGACCAACCGTTGCCGGCAGTAAGTTGTGTTTACCAGGATAGCGCCCATCTTTTTATTGGCACTAGAAATGAGGGTCTGTGGATATTCAATCAACAGGCAAATCAACTGTTGCAATTGAAAAAGAATGGGACAATGCCAATCAGCAACAATGAAATAAAAGATATCTTCAAAGACAGTCGCCATCAGTTCTGGATACTCACTTCCAATGGAGTAACACGCTTATCTGCTGCTATTTCCAATCCCACATTTTTTCTTCACAACCAGGAACAACCTGTCCGCAGCAGCGCCATTACTGAAGACAACCAGCAGAATATCTGGTTGGGGACATTCGGCAATGGGTTGTTTGTAAAGAGCAAAAACGCTGATTCCTTTCAACCCTTTACCGGGTTTGAACATGCAGGTTTGCCTGCTGGTCTCGTGATCGAAACTTTACTGGCCGACAATTATGGGCGAATATGGATGGGCACATTCAGTGATGGCTTGTATGTTATCGACAACAGCCAATCCATTATCCATCATTTTGTGTCGGATAAAAAGGACCCGTCCTCCATTGCTTATAATGACGTGTTGTGTATCCGGCAGGACAGCCGCGGTGGGATCTGGATTGGCACAGATGGCGGGGGCATAAGTTATTACGATAAACGGTTGAGCAATTTTGAAACGATCACAGGGAATAATCTTCCGGAGAATATTTCGATCGGACAGGTGCGGGCCATTACTACCGATAAGGAAAGCAATACCTGGATAGGCACTTCCATCAATGGCCTTACACTGCTGGGTAAGCAACCTGCCACCATCGGCAATTACAAAAAGATAGGTGCTTTGCTTACCGACAGGGATGGAGATATATGGGTGGGCACACAGGAAAACGGTTTGGATATCCTGGACGGGCGAACACGAAAGCTTATCAAAAAATTCCTTCCGGGTCAAACCATCTGGCATTTGCTGGAAGATGCAAAAGGAAAAGTGTGGGTTGCTACAAGAGAGCAGGGCTTATACCAGATGGATAAAGCACAGGGCGAGCTTAATCATTTTGATGAGCGCAGCACTCCTTCCCTTTTGGAAAACAATGTGCGCACAATGGTTTTCACGAAAGACAGTCTCCTGTATATCGGTTTTGAAAAAGCAGGGATACAGTTGCTTAATATAAAAGATAAACAACCGCCTCCTGCCTCCGGGCATTCTTCAGCTATTTTCAACGGATCTGTATCCGTCCGCAGCATGTATTACACTCCTTCCATCTTATGGATAGGCACATTTGGCAACGGCCTCATCGCACTTGAAACAGGCAGTGGTAAATCGACAGTGATCACGGAAAAACAGGGGCTTCGCAACAATACCGTATATGGTATACAACCGGATGGGTCTGGTTCGATATGGTTAAGCACCAATAAAGGCCTTTGCCGCCTGCGCATCCCATCCCGCCCTGAGAAGATAAGTCGGGCCGATATGGACGCATTTACCGTTGAAGATGGGCTGCAAAGCAATGAATTCAATACCGGCGCACATTACCGTTCCCCGCAAGGGCGCTTATTTTTTGGCGGCATTAAAGGGGTGACCATATTTGATCCTGCAAAGCTTTCACACACAGAGCAACCCTTATCAGTAGTGATCACACAGGTGCTGACCGATAACCAGCCATTGGATACAGATACATTGATCACTTATAAAAAAGTTTTGCTTTTGCCTTTCCGCCAAAATTCACTCTCTTTCAATTTTGCGGCACTGGATGTTTTATCTGCCGGCAGGCTGAGCTATTCTTATCAGTTGACCGGTTATGATAAAGACTGGATGGAAGCAGGCAACAGGAATTATGCAGCTTACACTCATCTTCCTTCGGGCAAATATCTTTTCCATGTAAAAGCTTCCCATAATCTTTCCGCGGAGAGTGCCCCCGTTGCTTCCCTGATGATCATTATCAGTCCCCCATTCTGGAGAACGCCCTGGTTCATTGCTTTATGCGTGTTGTTATTAGCAGCGGCCTTATACGGCATTTACCGTTATCGCATCAGCCAGCTGATCCGTTTGCAGAGGGTCCGTAACCGTATCGCATCTGACCTGCATGATGATATTGGCTCAGCGCTCACACATATAAGCATATTATCCGAGCTAAGCAAAGCCGGCGTTCCGCCAACAGCAGAAACAGCCGCTTTTCTTAATCGTATTTCAGAAGAAGTGGCAAGTTCAGGTCAGGCACTGGATGATATTGTATGGAGCATTAATTCAAACAACGACACAATGGACCAGATGGTGGCACGTATGCGCCGCTATGCAGCCGAGATACTGGAAAACCGGGTAGAAAAATACATGATCGATTTTGACGACCGCTTTGCCCACCGCAGACTGAGCATGGAACAACGGCGCGATTTTTTCCTACTGTTCAAAGAAGTGATCAATAATATTTATAAACATTCAAAAGCCACACAGGTAGGGATCAGGATCTGGTTCGAAAAGAATGACCTTCATTTGCAGGTGAAAGATAATGGCGTTGGCTTTGACAAAAGCAGGTCAACTGAAAGGAATGGGATCAAGAATATGCAGGCCCGGGCCGAAAGATGGAACGGCCGCTTTCTTATTCACTCAGAACCAGGTAAAGGCACGGAAACAAGCATATCCATACCGGTTGTGTAAACCACACAAATGAGTGAGGATTACCGATTGATAAAACAGTAATTTTAAATTCAGGTTTGTGGTTTGGCGCTGGGCCTCCGGTTCACCAGAAACATGTGTCCTTCAAAATACAAACCAGTTTAATAAAAGAATATGTCTCCTAAAATAATCCTCTTTGAAGATAATGACAGGCTGCGGGAGTCACTGTCCTACCTGCTTAAAATGAACGGCTATGATGTTGCCGGTGATTTCAGCAACTGTGATGAAGCGGCCAACATTGCACGCGTATATCAGCCGGATGTAGTGCTGATGGATATTGATATGCCGGGTAAAACAGGAATTGAAGGCGTGTCCATGATCAAAGAAGCAAGACCCGAAACTGCCGTGATCATGTATACCGTCTTTGAAGAAGAGGATAAATTATTCAAATGCCTTTGCGCAGGGGCCAATGGATACTTATTAAAGAAAACACCACCCGCCAAATTATTTGAAGCCATACACGATGTTGTGGAAGGCGGTGCACCCATGTCGCCCACCATCGCCAAAAAAGTATTGAGCACATTCCAGGTAAAACAGGACCCCGGCAAATACAAGCTTTCTCCCCGCGAGATAGAAGTGTTGCAATGGCTGATAAAAGGATACAGTATCAAACTCATTGCTGCCGAAATGCAGCTCGCCTTCGATACCATCCGCTCCCATCTGAAGAATATTTATCAAAAGCTACATGTTAACTGCGGCAAGGAAGCGATAGCCAAAGCATTGAGTGAAAGGATAGTTTAAGTAACCGACTTTTCCATTTCCCGACATTTTCTTAAATTAGTCAGCTACCCCTTGTAAACCAAAATCGCGTATCAAGCTATGTTCCTGACTGTTTCACCGGAAAAGCGGAAAATATGGGTGATGGTGCTGTTGCTGGCCGTTCTTCATTGCCTGCCATTATTATCGTATACGCAACGTCTTCTTTTTACAACCTACCGGCTTAATGAGAACTTGTATGAAGCCAATAGTGAGATCGTATCGGGTTATGTGAAAGTGATCTCTCAAACCAGGAATAAGCTGCTCTTTATTGGTACCAAATTCGGCTTTTGCATTTATGATGGAAACAAGTTCAGGAATTATACACGCTTTGGCGGAAAATATATTGGAGCTGTTAATGATTTTGCAGAGTTGGATGATGGCCGTGTAGCAGTGCTTTCCAACAGTCATGGTATCCTGATACTGGACAAAAATACGCTGACAGCAATACCGGTATTACCCAAAACTCCGTCCACCCGTTTCATCAGTTTTCATCGCACTCCCGGTAATAAACTGCTTGTTTCAAGCACCAATGGCATTTACCGTTTTCATAATGACCATTTTGTGAAAACGCCGGTAAACACAGCTAACGCCGATAATTTCTTTTATGATATTGAGAACATCAATGACAATTTACTCATTGCATCCAATTCAGATAATACTCCGCTAACCATATTCGATTCATCATTCAGGATTATAAAAAAATATCCGCTTGCCGATGTGGTATATGATGTGCAAGGAGATAAAAAAGGGAATCTCTGGATGGCCACACCTACAGGGCTCAAGCGTGCTCTTATTGGGGATTTGCTGGCAGGCCAGTTAAAATTCGAATCAATGCCTTCTGCTATTGCCAGGGCTGGTATTGACGGAAAGATAGTGGTCAGCCTTTATGCAGATCCTTATTCCAATATCTGGGTAGGCACTGCATTTGGCGGATTGTTCCGGATCGATTCGCTTTTTAATGTAACACAGTTCCATTTCCGCAATGGTTTCAATTTCGACAGGGTCAATTGTTTCCTGGAAGATGCAGAGCATAACTTATGGCTGGGTACAGAAAACGGTCTTGTTAAGATACCTGACCCGCGGATCGTAAAATATATTTCTGATGATGGGCTTCAATACAGCACTATTGCCGGCCTGCATTTGTTTCAGGGTGATCTGCTTGGCATAAGCACAGACAATATGTTCCAGGTAGATGGGCAGGATCATAAGAAAATACTATTGATAGATACGCTGCCTTACGCTACCGGTATTTTTTCAACAGATGCTTCCTTATATGTTTATTCCAGGTACAGGCTGCTGCAGGCGGATAAAGTGAAAGGAAGATATGTGCTGCAGAAGACATTGCTTTCTGCACCCGGCAGTCTTTCTTTTAAAGGCGGGGCTTTGGCTTTGCGGGACGATTATTTCCTGATCCCTCTTGCTACAGGAGGGTTGTATGCAGTAGAGGGGAAAACCGGCAGCCGCTTACCCGGCATCGACTACATCGTGAATACAATGTATTATGATAAACCCAATCAATTGTTATGGGTGTCTGAACTGAATGGAGGCATGCGCATTTACCATACAGGGAAAACCCTGGAACTGGTTTGCATGGATAGTACTGTATCTAAAAACATATCGGCTATCACCAGTGACGGCCGTGGTGGCTTTTGGCTGGCGACAAGAGATAAAGGCGTTTTCCAGGTGATCAAAGAAAATAGCCGGCTAAAAATACTGCAGCATATTGGCACCAGCGAAGGATTGTCATCCGATCTCTGCACCACTATTCTGCAGAATGCACAAGGCAAACTGTTTGCAGGAAATACGGCCAGCCTTGATATTATTCAAAAGATCAACGGCAGTTATGTTATCAATCACCTGGCATCCCAATTGGGATATTACAATGAGATGTATACACTGTCAAACGACAACATGGGCAATACCTGGGCAGGTGGTTTAAACGGTCTTTTAATGATCCCTGCAGATGCTAATCTTCTTTCAGTAAATAAGACCGGCACTTTCATCACCAGGATAGAATTGAACGATAGCATTATCAATGCTCCTGATCTGGCCGCCAATCATCCGCTTACCTTATCACATAACCAGAATGATATCACTTTTGAATTTGCCAGTCCCTACCTGAAAAGCGAATCAATGGTAAAGTATGTTTATCGTTTGCTTCGCGAAGGAGATACTACCTGGAGTTCTCCCTTTACCAATACATCCCTGGCGTTGAAAGACCTGCCTGCCGGTTCATTCACCTTCCAGGTAAAGGCTTTATTCCCTGATGGGTCGAATGCTGAAAATATTGCGGCTGTTTCTTTCCACATCTTATCTCCGTGGTATAAAAGCTGGTGGTTTATTTCCTTATGCATTTTAATGCTGGCCGCATTATTATACGCACTGTACCGCTATCGCCTGCAACAATTGATACGGCTGCAACAGGTGCGCAACCGCATAGCCAGCGATCTGCATGATGATATCGGTTCAACTCTCACCAATATCAATATCCTTTCTTCCCTGGGGCAAAAGAACCTGCATGAGCCGGTGCAGGCACGTAAATTCCTCGATCGCATCACGGAAGAGGTGAACAGTTCATCACAGGCGCTGGATGATATTATCTGGAGCGTCAACACCAACAACGACGGACTGGAAGAAACAGTAGCGCGGATGAGGCGTTATGCTGCAGAGTTGTTTGATGCAGGTAATGTTCACTATGAATTTCAGATAGACCCATCACTGGAACAGAAAAAACTAAGCATGGAACAACGGCGTGATTTTTATCTTGTGTACAAAGAACTGCTGAATAATATTTCCAAACATGCAGAGGCCAAAAATGTCCGGATCAGCATTCATATTGAAAAAGCTCATCTCATTTTATCTGTAAAAGACGATGGTAAAGGATTTGATTGCTTTGCCGAAACCCATCGCAATGGCCTTAAGAACCTCCACAAGCGTATCAACCACTGGAATGGGAATATACAGATCAGGTCTGGCGAGGGAATGGGATCCATGATCATCGCAAGCCTGCCTGTAAAAGGATGATCCTGATAATAAAGCGGCCATGAAGAGATTCATGGCCGCTTTATTATGATTACTGTACTAAATTATCCTACAATTCCAGAAGCGTTTTCACCGGGTCTTTACCGATCAGCAGTTGCTCAGGGTTTTCCAGCAATTCTTTCACCCTTACCAGGAAGCTCACAGATTCCCGGCCATCAATGATACGGTGATCATAGCTGAGGGCCACATACATCATTGGTCTGATCACTACCTGGCCATTGATCGCCATTGGACGCTCCTGTATCTTGTGCATGCCAAGAATAGCGCTTTGAGGGATATTGATAATAGGCGTGCTCATTAAAGAACCAAATACGCCACCATTGGTGATGGTGAATGTGCCGCCGGTCAATTCTTCTGTGGTCAGCTTGCTGTCGCGCGCCTTGCCTGCGAGCTCAATCACTTTCTTTTCGATATCTGCCATGCCCAGGCTTTCCACATTGCGGATCACAGGCACGGTCAAACCTCTTGGAGTGCTTACAGCGATACTGATATCTGCATAGTCATGATACAGGATCTGATCCCCATCGATATACGCATTCACAGAAGGCCATTCAGCCAGCGCTACAGCACATGCTTTGGCGAAGAAGCTCATAAAGCCCAGACCCACACCATGTATTTCTTTAAACTTGTCTTTGTATTTGTTGCGGATCGCCATGATCGCCGTCATGTCCACTTCATTGAAAGTGGTAAGCATGGCAGTGGTATTCTTCGATTCCACCAGGCGGCGGCTGATAGTTTTGCGGAGATTGCTCATTTTTTCAGCACGTACATTACGGCTGAACAGTTCAGCACCGGCAAATGCTTTTTTGCCGGGATTAGACAATGCTGCAAGCACATCATCCTTCATTATTTTACCCTGATAGCCACTGGGAGTAACTGTTTTAGGATCTACCTTTTTATCAGCGATAATGGCTGATGCCACAGGTGTTGCCTTAATATCATTCGGAACAGAAGTAACAGGCGCTGTAGTGGTTGCAGAAGTCTTCGCGGGAGCAGCTTCTGTTTTCTTTTCTTCCGCAGGCTTGGCAGCAGGAGTTGGTTTCCCTTCCGGCTTGGGCGCTGTTTCATCAATGCTCGCCATGATATCGCCGATCTTCAGCGTATCACCTTCCTGGGCAGCGGTCTTTAATACGCCAGCTTGTTCGGCATTCACTTCAAATGTGGCTTTTTCGCTTTCCAGTTCAGCGATCACTTCATCCCTCTCTACATATTCCCCATCTTTCTTATTCCATTTCAGTAAGGTTACTTCGTTTACTGACTCTCCTACTGTCGGTACTTTTATTTCAATCATAAATCGCTTATTATATCGCTGATAAATCTATTTAATCGTAAAGGTAATTATATACTGAATGCTGTTTCCACTATCTCTTCCTGCTCCTGCTTGTGCACTTTGGCATAACCTGTAGCAGTAGATGCAGATGGCTGCCTGCTGATCACGCCATAGTTGATGCTCTTCAGGTTCATTTGGAGGAAGGAAGCTGCGCCCATATTAAGCGGCTCTTCCTGTACCCAGAACCAGGTGGCTTTGCTGTAGCGTGCATACAACTCTTCGAGTTGCTTCAGCGGTAATGGATATAATTGCTCCATGCGGATGATCGCAACATCTTTACGATCGTCTTTCTGCTGGCGGTCGGCCAGGTCAAAATAAACCTTACCGCTACAGAACAATACCTTTTTCACCCTGGATGCATCAGCAAATGTATCATCGATCACTTCGCGGAACCCGCCATTGGTGAATTCATCCACCGAAGAATAAGTACCAGGATTACGGAGATTGGCTTTGGGTGAGAAATTGATCAGCGGCTTCCTGAACGGCCATGCAAGCTGACGTCTCAATGCATGGAAGAAGTTAGCTGAGCTGGTGATATTCGTGATCACCATATTCTGCTCTGCGCAGGATTGAAGGAACCTTTCCAGGCGGGCACTGCTATGCTCAGGCCCCTGTCCTTCATAACCGTGAGGCAACAGCATGGTGATGCCGCTCATACGGTTCCATTTCTGCTCTCCGGAAGATATAAACTGATCGATCATGGTTTGTGCGCCATTCACGAAATCGCCAAACTGTGCTTCCCAGAGTACGAGAGCACTTGGGTTGGCCAGCGCATACCCGTATTCAAAACCAAGCACGCCATATTCACTCAATAAAGAGTTGTATATCCTGAATTTGCCCTGAGCACCAAAATTGTTCAGCCTGTTATATGGTTTATCAGTCACTTCATCCATCAACACGGCATGGCGATGGGAGAAAGTTCCTCTCTTCACGTCCTGACCGCTCATGCGAACATCCTTGCCTTCCAGCAGCAAACTGCCATAAGCCAGCAATTCTGCCGTAGCCCAGTCTGTTTTCTTTTCGGTGTCAAACAGCTTTATTTTATCCTGCAAGATCTTTTCCACTTTACGCAGCGGTTTGAAGTCAGCCGGCCATTGCATCAATGCATCAAACACTTTTTTGAAATCATCCGGGCTGATGGCGGTAATAGGTGATTGTTCAAAATCCGCTTCTGTGGATTGACGCAGGCTGTTCCACCATTTATCAGGCGGCTGCAGATGATAAGGCAATGGATTCTGTTTCACTTCATCCAGGCGCTCCTGCAGGTCAGACCAGAATTTCTTTTCCATTTCCTTTGCCAGCTCCTGCGCATCAGCCTCTCCGTTTTCCAGCAAATATTTTACATACACTTCCCTTGGGTTGGGATGCTTATCGATCAAAGCATATAAGTGAGGTTGTGTAAACTTGGGATCATCACCTTCATTGTGACCATGACGGCGATAGCATACCATATCGATGAACACATCCGAATTGAATTTCTGACGGTAACGGGTTGCTATCTCCACGCATTTGATCACCGTTTCAGGATCGTCTCCATTCACATGGAATACAGGAGCCTGGATGGCTGCTGCCAGCGAGGTACAGTAATCAGAACTGCGTGCATCATCAAAATCAGTTGTAAAACCGATCTGGTTGTTGATCACGAAATGGATGGTGCCACCGGTATAGTATCCTTCCAGGTTGCTCATCTGCATCACCTCATACACAATTCCCTGGCCGGCCAGTGAGGCATCGCCATGGATAAGTATCGGTAAGATCTTATCAAAATCGGAGCCGTACAATACATCAGCTTTGGCGCGTGCAAACCCTACCACTACAGGGTCCACGGCTTCGAGGTGGGAAGGATTAGGCATCAGTTTGAGGTAAATGCCTTTGTTGTTGGGTGTTGTCAGTTCACTGCCATATCCCATGTGGTATTTAACGTCACCGCTTCCCATGGTCTGGTCCACTTTAGCAGTGCCTTCAAATTCGCTGAAGATCTGCTCATAGGTTTTACCCATGATATTGGCCAGAATATTCAGGCGTCCGCGGTGAGCCATACCTATCACTACTTCCTGCACATCATGATCAGCGGCTGTATTAATAATAGCATCGAGTGCGGCGATAGTTGTTTCACCACCTTCGAGTGAAAATCTTTTTTGTCCTACATATTTCGTGTGAAGGAATTTTTCAAACATCACACCCTGGTTCAGCTTTTCCAGGATCCTTTTCTTCTTTTCGAGTGAAAGCGGATTGGCAAAATCCTTTTCCATTTCATTGGCCAGCCAGTTCACTTTTTCCTGGTTGCTGATATATTTGAACTCGATCCCTAAATGCGCTGCATAGGTCTTTTGCAGGTGGGCCAGAATATTACGCAGTGTTGTAGCGCCCAGCCCTACTCTTTCCCCTACCTGGAAAGTTTTATCCATATCCTCCTCACTCAATCCGAAAAACGCGAGTGTCAGGTTAGCATTCCGGTCCTTCCGCTCACGGATAGGATTGGTCTTTGCGATCAGGTGTCCTTTATTGCGATAACCCAATATCATCCTGTAAGCCCCCAGTTCTTTCCTCCAATCACTTCCCGTAGCGGCTGCTCCATTTGCATAATTCGTGTTTCCATTAGCACTATTTGCGTAATTCACGCTTCCATTCGCTCCATTAGTACTTATAGCGAAATCAAATCCCTCAAAGAATTTCTTCAGCTCAGGGTCTACACTATTAGGGTCTTTGGAAAAGTCACGGTACAGATTTTCGATGAACTCAGGGTGAGAATTTGTGATATATGAAAAATCTTTCATGAATGAGGATGTTTTAGACGGCAATTTTGGGACACAAATATCGCCTAAAAACTCCGAAAAAAAGGCTTGATTTTCGGCAAACAACCAGTTAAAAATCAGAAATTAACCTCCTGGACACCGCTTTTTCCGGGTTTACAGAGTTTGGGCAGGATAAACGCCTTTACCGGCTAACTGAATCTCAATGTTTTCGGCAGTTTTATGAACTTAGGCACTTTAAAATTTGGTGGTTAGCCTATCCAGCCCTACCTTTGCCGTCCTTAAAATTGATACGAAATGGCTAATCATAAGGCAACGAAAAAAGATGTGCGCCAGGCTGCAAAACGCCGTGAAAGAAATAAATACTATGGCAAAACTACCCGTAATGCCATCCGTGACCTGAAAGCGGCAAAAGGCAAAGAAGCAACTGATGAATTGCCTAATGTTGCCAGCATGATCGATAAACTGGCTAAGCGTGGTATTATCCATAAGAATAAAGCTGCCAACCTGAAGAGCAAACTGGCTAAGAAAGTAACTGCTGCTAAATAAGCTGCAGGACTTTTACATATTTTAAAAAGCATTCTCCAATGGGGAATGCTTTTTTATTTGCTTACTTTTAAGCACAATTACAACTTCCTGTTTATGAGACCAATCTTCCTGGCTTTATGCATGCTTGGCTTTTCAGCAGCATTTGCTCAGCCCATCACTACCCGCTTTGAACTGTCCAATGGCACCCAAACGCCTACTTATTATGAAGCTATTGAATGGTGGCAAAAGCTGGATGCCCGTTCACCAAAAGTGAAAATGCAGACCATGGGCCTTACCGATGCCGGCCTGCCCCTGCATCTCGTTTTTATTTCCAACAGTGGCGATTTTAATCTTGCCAGCATCCGCAAAAGCAATAAGCGGATCTTTTTCATCAACAATGGCATCCATCCCGGCGAGCCTGATGGTATCGATGCTTCGATGTTGCTCGCCCGCGATATCGTAACTAATGCATATAAGCTTCCTGATAATATTGTGCTGGCTATTATCCCGGTTTATAATATTGGCGGATGCCTTAACCGCAGCGCCAATTTCAGGGTGGACCAGAATGGGCCTGAAGAATTCGGATTCCGTGGCAATTCTCAGAATCTTGATCTCAACAGGGATTTTATTAAATGTGATTCAAGGGATGCCAGGGCTTTCGCCTCTATATTCCGCATGCTCGATCCGGATGTGTTTGTAGATAACCACGTAAGCAATGGTGCCGATTATCAGCATGCGATGACGCTGCTTACTTCCCAGCACGATAAGCTGGGCGGCGCAATGGGAGAGTTTATGAACAAAGAATTTGAACCCGGGCTGTATGCAGCCATGAAGAAAAAAGGTTATGACCTCATTCCTTACGTAAACTCATTTGGTGATACACCAGATAATGGCTGGCCGGAGTACTGGGACAGCCCCCGTTACGGCACCGGCTATGCTGCCCTCTGGAACACTTTTTCTTTTATGCCTGAAAGCCATATGTTAAAGCCTTATGATCAGCGCGTGAAAGCCTGTTACACATTGATGCAGTCATTCATCGGTTTTATCGCCGAACACAGCGAAACGATCAAGAAACTACGCACCGAAGCCAAGCAAAATACAAAGAGCATGAGCGCATTACCGATAAGCTGGACGCTCGATCGCAATGTGACACAGGATTATCTCTACAAGGGCTTTGCCGCAGGACGCAAGCCCAGCGAGGTTTCCGGCCTGCCCAGGTTATATTATGACCGTAGCAAGCCTTATGAAAAAACTATCAAGATCATGAATCACTATGTACCGAAAGAGTCGGTTACCAAACCTGCTGCCTATATCATTCCGCAGGGATGGTGGAAAGTGATCGATCTTCTGCAATTGAATAAAGTGGAAATGCAGCAGTTGAAACGGGACACAACGATTGAAGTGGAAGTATATAAGATCGCTTCCTATAAAGCATCCCCACGCCCTTATGAAATGCACCACACCAATACAGAAGTGAAAACAACTTCTTTCATGGAAAAGGTCTCCTTCCGCAAAGGAGATTGGTATGTACCTCTCAGCCAGGAAGGCAACCGTTTTATCATGGAAGTGTTGGAACCACAGGCTGAGGACTCTTATTTCACCTGGAATTTCTTTGATGGCATACTCGGACAGAAAGAAGGATACTCAGCGTATGCATTTGAGGATATTGCTTCCGATTATTTAAAGAACAATACAGCATTGCGCAATCAACTGGAACAACAAAGGGCTACAGATACAAGTTTTGCTAAAAGTGCACGCGCGCAGTTGGATTTTGTGTTCCAGCGTTCTCCCTGGTTTGAACCGGCTTTTTTACGTTACCCTGTGTACCGGGTAAAGCCGCAATAAGTTTATCTCCCATTTTTCTTTGTGTTCTTTGTTGTCTTGGTGGGAAAGTATCTCACCAAGACAACAAAGAACACAAAGAATTTATTACATAGTAAGCAACCGGCTTTTCATAAGTTCAATTTATCTCTGTGGGTTGAACCTGTTCATTTATTTCCGGTCCACTTCTGCGGTCTACTTTCCGGAATATCATTTGTGCAAGAATGATCGTTGCAATCAATACTACAATACTGAGATAGCCCAGCCATTCATAGTGGTATATTTTCCCCTTATGGTCATCATACACAACAAACCCGGCGATCAATGATGCAAGGCCTGTTCCTATCTGCTGCACACATCCATTAAAACTCATAAAGCTCCCTCGTTGTTCCGGCTTCACCACTTCACTGATCATTGCCTGGGCAGTTAAAGCCCTGCCGGTAGCAAAAACAAACCAGGCTGCAAAAATCGTCAGCACCACGGAAAAGGGCATGGCAGGCATTTGCGTGATAAGCAATACCATGAATAAAGAAAAGAATACCGACCAGCAATAGATCGGCAGCTTTCCTTTCTTATCTGCCACACGACCCAATAAAATAGCTGAAACCAGCGATGCAAGGCCTCCTACCAGGAAGATGGCCGGTATCAGGTTTTTGGAATAGCCTTTATTAAATTCCAGATAAGGTGTAATAAAAGGAATGATCAGGAAATGCCCTATCATCAGAAGGCAGGAAAAGAAAAGTGCAGAGGCCTGTGCCGGTGTCCGGATGATCTTTGCCAGCAAGGCCAATGGAGCAATACGGGCTTCGGTATCACAGAGATGACCGGTAATAGCAGGAATATATTTGATCACCAGCGGTATTAACACAATACCAAGTCCCCCTACAAACAGAAAAGGCACATGCCAGTCTTCTTTAAAAATATTGGCCAGGTATAACGACAAAGGAACCCCCAATATGGAAGCAATAGCAAAAGAAGCAGAAACGGAAGCCATGGCTTTGCCCCTTCTTTCATAAGAAAAAATATCAGCAATGATGGCCAACACCTGCGCACCGATAATGCCGCCAAAAACACCAGCTGCTATCCTTGCTGCCAGCAACAGTGTATAGGTGGATGCAAAGCCACACGCAATTGTTCCTGCTAAAAATCCCAGGTAAGAAAACAGCAATGTCTTTTTGCGGTCGTAATTATCAACGATAAAGGCTGTAACAAATCCTGATGCGGCCGCACTGATGGAGTAGGCGCTTACTAAAAAACTGAATTGCCGGGGTGAAATATTAAAGTACGGTGTCAGATAGTTATTGAGCGGCATCATGACCATGAAATCCAGGAAATGGGTGAAATTGAGGCAGGCAAGTAAAAACAGTATAATTCTTTCTTTCCGGGTCATGTATTATATTAACGGACAAAATGAGAAACCTGCTATCAACAATTTCTTCAGTAAGGTCTCCCTTGTTGCTGCCCGAATGTACAATATAATTATCTTTAACTAAATCTAACGATTATGAACCGCCGGGATTTCATTAAGAATACGTCTGCTGCAACAGCTGGAGTTACTATCCTCAATTTTCCTGTTTTTGGGAAAAATGCTCCATCCAATAAAGTAGTGCTTGCTGTAATGGGCGTCAACAGCCGGGGCGCTTATCTTGCTGAATGCTTTTCCAGTCTTCCAAATGTAGAGATCGCTTATCTCTGTGATGTGGAAGAGAAAGCAATCGCGAACGGCTTAAAGCCATTCGCCGGAAAGCCGCGCCAGCCGGCAGTTGTAAAGGATATCCGCAAGCTTGTTGCACAAAAAGATTTCGATGCATTGGTGATCGCTGCGCCAGACCACTGGCATGCACCGGCAGCTTTGCTGGGAGTTGCCAATGGCAAACACGTATATGTAGAAAAGCCCTGCGGCCACAATCCGCATGAAGGAGAACTGCTGGTGCAGGCTATGAAAAAATACCCGAAGCAATTGATAGAAATGGGCAACCAGCGCCGCTCCTTCCCCAATCTTACAGAAGCAGTAAGGCTGGTAAAAGAAGAAGGCATTATCGGCAATGCATATTTTGGCAAGAGCTGGTACGCAAACAACCGTAAGTCGATCGGTATTGGTAAAAAAATACCCGTACCATCCACGCTTGATTTTGATCTCTGGCAAGGCCCTGCTCCACGCCGCGCCTACCAGGATAATCTTGTTCACTACAACTGGCACTGGTTCTGGCATTGGGGCACATCTGAAACCTGCAACAATGGAACACATGAAATAGATTGCTGCCGTTGGTTCCTTGGAGTTGACTACCCCACCAAGGTTGCTTCAGCCGGAGGCCGCTATGCATTCAAAGACGATTGGCAAACACCCGATACCCAGGTAGCCACTTTTGAATTTGGCGACAACAAATCCATTACCTGGGAAGGCCGGAGCTGCAATATTTTCCCGGTAGAAGGTGCAGGCCGCGGTTTCATCATTTATGGAGATAAGGGAACACTGGTGAACGGAGGAAATGATGATTACAAGATCCTTGACTATAACAACAAGCTGATAAAAGAAGTAAAGAACAATACGAAGAACGATGCCAATAATGCTGTAAGCGCCAGCGGCAATCTCGACTTTTATCACTTCAACAATTTTATCAATAGCATCAGGGGTGAAACAACCCTGACCTCTCCTATCAATGAAGGACATAAGAGCAACCTGCTCTGTCATCTCGCGAATATTTCACAACGCACTGGCCGTACACTTCATTGCGATCCTCAAAATGGTCATATATTGAATGATAAAGAAGCGATGAAGCTGTGGGGAAGGGATTATGAAAAAGGATGGGAGCCTAAAGTGTAGTCGGGAGTCGGTAGTCGGTAGTCCACTTCCCGCTGTATGTCACCCCAGCCCTGATTTAAGATAACTAACAAGAATAGTACAATAAGAGCCGGGGTCTCCTCAACGTTGAGGAGACCCCGGCTCTTATATTCTTTAAACTTGTATGTGTCCTGGACCAGGGTCGGGGTGACAGCGGGAAGGGTTTGACTATCAATTACCGACTCTGGAACAACTCCGGACAGACTCTAGTTCAGCTTTTTTATTTTGATGCTCCGGAAGCTCACAGCATTACCATGGTCCTGCAAAAGGATATGTCCTTCTTTGGCTTCACCGAAAGAGGGCCATACTTTGTATTTGCTGAGGGCTACCAGGTCGCGGTAGGCTTTTGATCCCCTGTCATATTCCAGCACTTTGATACCGTTGAGGTAATGCTCCACATGATTGTTGGGATAAACGATCACCCTGCCGGTGTTCCAGTTGCCGGGTTGTTTGATAAAGCGGGTTTGCTTTTCTGCTTTGATGAGATCATAGAGGGATGCGAGGGTGCGGTTGCCATCACGGCCCAGTTTTGCATCGGGATGAAGGGAATCATCCAGCAATTGATATTCGAGTCCTATTGCTGAACCCTGGTTGTTCTCTGAAAGAGTTACGAAATATTTTACACCGCTGTTGGCGCCCGCCGTGAGTTTGAAATCAAATGAAAGGTCAAATGCGCTGAACTGTTCATCGGTTACAATATCACCACCATTGGTAGATTCGGCACCATCAGAGGGCAGCACACTCAATTCGCCATCTTTTACTATCCATCCTTTTTCGGGGAATGTTTTTTTGTAAGCCCCTCTCCATCCTTTGGTACTTACGCCATCGAACAATAATTGCCAACCAGATTTTTTTTCTGACTCGGTCAATGTGTTGGGGATCGTATTCATAACATATATTGATGATGAAAATGGAGATGGCTTGAGATCTGTGGTTTTGATCCTGATATTTTTCCAGTAGATCTTTTTGCCAGCCATTTCAGGTTTGCCAATGCTGTGTACCTGCAGGGCAATAATTCCTTTGCTGTCTACATTGTCTACTACATGTGCTGCAGGCTTATCATTGATCCAGGTTTTGATATCATTCCCGATACATTCTACTCTTACCTTATTGTATACGCCTGTTTTTAACATTGCCTGGGCTGAAGAATTAAGCATCAAAGGATATAACCAATCCCTTCTGCCTTCGTCATATACTCCTGCCGTCCATTTACGGGAAGAAGGGTCCAATTCATACTGGTAGCCAAACACTTTTCCCTTGCCTTTATTTCCTGCAGGATCATACTGGCTGCGAAATTGTATACCTGAGTTGGAAGTGGTGTCCATGATCTTTACTTCCAGTTCCAGCACAAAATCACTGTATTCCTTATCTGTAATTAAAAATGTGTTGGGTGTGTTGGGAACAGTGATGCCTGCAATAGCACCATCTTCAATCCGGTATTCGGCATTGCCGGCCACTTTTGTCCAGCCGGTAAGTGTTTTGCCGTCAAACAATGCTGTCCATCCTTTTTTATCTGTTTGGGCAGAAAGCTTTATCGCTGCTATAACAAATGCAGCGACTAAAAATCTTTTTTTCATGTATATATTTTAGTTTTTTCATTTAGCCGTATGAAACCCTCTATAAAATTTTCATAGCTGGTTTATAGGATACCCCGACAATTTTATTGGCTCATTTCATTTTATATAAAATTAAATTCGGGTTTCCAGGTTTGAATAGTATGGGAATAGATGGCTTGATTTGCCAGGTGAACGCATACTGCTGTTGTAGCCCCCGTTCTTACATTCGATACAGGCATCTTTTTTTGTGTAACGCAGTTATAAAATTCCTGCATGGCATACCATGTGCCGTCTTTCATTTTTTCTGTCATAAGCGGAATGCCGCCATCCTTGTTCCATTCAATGCGTGTAGCCCCTGTTACACCATCCACGGTCTCCAGCTCTTTCTTAGCATCCTTTTCTGGATAAAAAACACCTTCATGCGGTAAAAGAGAAACCATGCCACGCGTGCCCTTGATCTTAAAAATATATCCTTCCCTGGCGTTGCCGCAGGTAGCGCCAAAATTGCCGATCATTCCTTTCGTATTGTAACGGAGAATGGCCTGCACATTATCATAGGTTTCCCGGCCGTCTTTATAGTAATCAATTCCACCGGAGCCCATGATCTCATCAGGGTGTGTATCAAAAGCCCAGTTGATAAAATCCATCTGGTGAGACAATAATTCTGCAGGAAGCCCGCCTGAATGGCGTTTATACATTCTCCAGTTGATCTGCTCATCAGTATATCCTGCAGGCACCGGGCGCCGCCAGTTCCAGTTCCTGTCCCAGCGGCAATCGATCTGCGTTACAGTGCCCAGATATCCTTTCGTGATCATATCTTTCACCTTGAAATAAAGTGGTGTGTAACGGTATTGGTGCCCCACAACAAGGGTTTGAGCAGGATAATTGGCACACAGTTTCACCAATTCCACTGCTTCGGGTATGGAATAAGTCATCGTTTTTTCAAGATAAACATGCTTTCCTGCTTTCAGTGCATCTGCAGCTATGGAAAAATGCATGTCGAGGGAAGTAGCGATGATCACGCCCTGCACATTTTTATCGTCAAGTACCTGGCGATAATCTTTATACACTTTTGCAGAAGATGCAAACGGGTCCTTGCGGGCTGCTTCGAGGCGGAAATCGAGCAGGTCACATATAGCAGTCAGCGTGAACCGTTCCTTTTGCTCGGCCAGCACAGAGAGAATACCCAATCCACGGTCGCCGCAACCGATGATCGCCATTTTAACAGGGCCTGTAGTGGCTGCCATAGTATGCCAGCTGCTTCCTAATAATAAGCCCCCGGTAAGCAAGCCGGTCTTTTCGATAAAATCCCTTCTTTTCATGAGTAAGCAATAAGTGATTCAAATTTACAGTTTCAGGGCTGTAATAACGAACGGAATATCCTGCTGGTGCTATCGGCTATATTTCCATTCTTTTGGCGGTAAATAAAATAAGCGCCCAGACCGGGCTGCTTTTCTACAAAATCCAATGCCTGCCGGAGTCCCATGCCCATCAACGCATTGTCGTAAGCGTCGGCCGTGATGGCATCAGGAGCGTACACGGTAACGCTGATCAGTTCATTCTCGAATGGATAGCCGGTTCGCGGGTTAATGAGATGAGATAAATGTTTGCCGCCACTTTCCCTGTACCGCCGATAATTTCCGGAGGTAGTCAGTGCTCCTTTATCCAGCCACACTATTTTTTTCATGACCGTGGGTGCGAAATCTTCGCCCGGTGTTTCAATGCCGACGGACATTTTTGTTTGTTCCGGCCATTTTTTTCCTTTTACACGGATCTCTCCGCCGAGTTCGACCAGGTAATCGCTTATACCATTTTGTTCCAGCAAAAGGCCAAGTTGGTCTACGCTGTATCCCTGTGCTATGCCGTTGGCATCAAGCTGAACGCAAGGGTCTTTCTTTTTCAATTTCTTTCCTTCCCAATACAGGAGCCTGGAATCAACGCAGGGTAATAAGGATTGAATAGCTTTTTCGTTTGGCAGGCTATCCGGCTTTACCGGCCCGAATCCCCATGCTTTGGTAAGCGGGCCGATAGTGATATCGAACAGGCCATTTGTTTTTTGGAAGATAGATTGGGCAGCTTTTGTTACGGCGACAAAATGGTTGTCTACCGTGAGGCCTTCATTTGATTGATTGAATTGATTGATCAGGGAGTTGGGGTTGTATAGGGAAAGGGATTGATCGATCGCGTTCAGCAGGCTGTCTATTTGTGATTTAACAATTACGCAATCCTTTGCGTAATAAGTGATGTGATAAGTGGTGCCCTGGGCAGAGCCATTGATCTGTATTTTCTTCATTTCTCTCCTGCCGAAAGAAAAAGTGAGGATACAGGAGATTAAAACAGGCAGCAGGCGATTCATAACACAAACGTATTGTATTAAGTGCTATTCCTCAAAACAACTAAATACGTATGATGGGAACGAGGGAAATGACTCCAGCCGGCAATTGAGCGATGGGGCTGAGGTCAGAACTTCTAAAGAGATAGAGTAATGAACAGGCTGCGGGGCGTCATGTTAATAGAATTGAAGGGATGGTTTTGGTTGAGGAGTGACTAAAGTACAAAAAAAAGCCTCTCAGTAAACTGAAAGGCTTTTTTAATAAATATGGCAGCTACCTACTCTCCCGCATTGTGGTGCAGTACCATCGGCCATGAGGGGCTTAACTACTCTGTTCGGTATGGGAAAAGGTGAACACCCTCGGCAAAACCACCATAAGAAATTGAACATTAAATGAGAGCAGCACAACAGCGTGTTGATCATTGAATGTTACGCTTCTGGCGTAAATAAGATCATATTGGGAAAGTTAGAAGGAATCTCTAATACTATTCATTTTTAGAAAATGAATAAAAAAATTAAAGCGTACGGGCAATTAGTACTACTCGGCTTTGCTGTTACCAGCTTTACACCTATAGCCTATCAACGTCATAGTCTCTGACGGCCCTTAAAAGTAAACTCATCTTGAGGAAGGTTTCACGCTTAGATGCTTTCAGCGTTTATCCTGTCCGTACATAGCTACTCAGCATTGCACCTGGCGGCACAACTGATACACCAGCGGTACGTACGACCCGGTCCTCTCGTACTAAGGTCATGTCCTCTCAATTTACTTGCGCCCACCACAGATAGGGACCGAACTGTCTTGCGACGTTCTGAACCCAGTTCACGTGCCACTTTAATCGGCGAACAGCCGAACCCTTGGGACCTTCTCCAGCCCCAGGATGTGACGAACCGACATCG